>BNJT01002525.1_pt1 | contig 464472 bp, 494 predicted proteins | sample 8540491 | NCBI WGS metagenome assembly BNJT01 (sample SAMD00202455, study PRJDB9452) | human saliva metagenome | host: Homo sapiens
ACGCAATCCCGATGAGCGCATCCGTGTCTTCAATAATTCCGAGAACAAGGGGTTATCTGCTATGCGTAATCAGGGTCTTGATAATGCGCAAGGCGAGTGGGTAGTTTTCCCTGACTCAGACGATGCCCTTTACCCAGCTTTTTTGGAACGATTACACCACCATGCTGAGGTAACAGGGGCAGATATCGTGAATTGCGCCCATGATCTTGTCACCACGCTAGGAGAAAAAACAGTACGTCTCAAAGGTAAACCTGGTATTCGCACCGGCGTTCAAGCAGCTTACGAACTTCTTCAAGATCAGCTTTCCCCATACGCCTGGGATAAGATTATTCGCCGCTCTCTTTTCAGCGATATACGTTACCCCAATATTCAACGCGCCGAAGACGAGTGCGCTCTCCTCAAATGCTATTTAGCGGCGCAAAGTGTATCGGTGATAGACGAACCCCTATACGCATATTCAGCGTCTCCCGGCAGTCTAACCTGGAGTAGGATTACACCTATATCCGAAACACATCGACTCATCGCATATTTCGAGGATGCGCTTAATGAGCATCTCCAAAAACCACAGGCACAGCAAGCATTAACCGCAGCCAGAGTCATAGCTTTCCTTAATAACGCACAACAGGCGCTTATTGTAGGCGGCGAGAATGCTGAGGAGACAATTCGTGCCTGCCGCAGTGGATTCTCCTACACCCAAGCGCTCACGGTGGCGCGTACCCGATGGATATTCGGTGCAGCGGGTACCCTGCTCAAGCTCTCTCCCCGCCTGTACCGGACACTATACGGTACCTACGTGAAACGCACCTACGGACTGTAAGCTACGACTATCCGCCCCAACCTATTTCAAGGGAGAATCCTATGAACACGCCCCGCACCAGTATTATTATGCCCGTCTACAACACAGCCGACACTGTTGTGCGCGCCATTGAATCTGTTCTTGCGCAAACCGACACCGACTTTGAGCTCATCATTATTAATGACCGCTCCCCCGACAATGCCAACAGTATCATCCGAACCTACCTTGACGAACTTCAAGATCATCGCATTAGCTACTATGTCAATGAAAAAAATCTAGGTCTAGCAGGTGCCCGCAATCAGGGTCTTCTTCATGCCACAGGTGAATGGCTAGCGTACCTAGACTCTGATGATGCCTACAAACCGGAATTCTTGGCGACACTTCATGCAGCAGTCACTGATGACGTTGATGTTATAGGTGGCGCCCACGACCTTGTCCACCCAGATGGAACCGCACAGTACCGCCTTGTGGGACAGGCTGGAACATATTCCGGAGAAGAGGCAATGGCTCGTGTACTAAGCAATCGCATTGCCCCCTTCGTATGGGATAAAATTTTCCGGCGCTCAGTTTTCCAGAACCTCCAGTTCCCGCTTCTCAACCGCGTTGAAGACGTCGGGTACTGTATCCCAGCGTTCCAAAAAGCACGTACCGTCCGTATCATTGAAAACTCCCTAAACCTATATTCCATAAACCCTGCTTCCATTACGTGGGGTTCTGTCCCCCCTTTCGAAGATCTCACCACCTATATGGAATATGTGGAAGAAATTATTGGTACATCACACGCTAGCGAAAAAGTTTTGAATGCCTTAGCTATAACGCGTATTCTCAACTTCCTGAACAGTGCGCAAAGTGTTCTTCGACTGAATGTTGACGGACGCGATGAATTTCTCAAAAACTGCCAAAAAGCAATTACCTATCAGTCAATCTTTCGGGCGCTGAAAGCATGCTCTCCTTATGGTTTAGCGGGTGCTTTCTTTAAAACTTCTCCTTTCCTCTACGGAGTAATTTACAAAACCTACGTTACGCGAACCTACGGGCTATAGAGCACGCGGCTTCAGCTGGGGTGCTGGCAGCAGCACAGGTGCGGCGGTATTTTTGTCCCCAAAGCAGCCGAGTAGTTTTAACGGGATATAGTTCGGCTCAGCGCGTTCATGGGACAAACCAGCACCGCATTTTTGATAGGGTGGTATGACATATGCCCCGCCGTGAATATGGAGAGCCTCTCAATGGTCACTGCCGTGCACCCCCCGACAACCACATCTGAAAGTAAAACCGCTCCAAGGCAACGCCTCGTATACTTAGACCTCATTAACACGGTCGCAATCGTGTGGGTGGTGCTGTTGCATGTGCGTTTCATCATCCCGGATAACCCGTCCTCTTCGGCGTGGTGGGTTGAAAACATTCTTTCTGGTTTCGGGGGTGCGGCCGTCCCGCTGTTCTTCATGGCAACCGGCATTAACCTGCTCGAATTTACCCGCCGCGAATCTGTGGGCACGTTCTACCGTAAACGGTTCACTAAGATCCTCATCCCCATGATTCTGTGGGCGCAAATCTACCTATTTGCCCATATCTGGACGGATTCCACCCCATTCCCTGATGCCCACCAGATTCTGCGAACGCTGCTGGCCCCCAGCTCTGCAGCCGCCACCCTCTGGTATCTTGAGGCCCTGGTGGGGGTCTATCTGGCGCTCCCAATTTTCTCCTACGCCATACACGGTGCCTGGCAGAACCAGGCACCCGCCTCACGCACCAAGTTCCTGTGGCTCATGGCGGTATTGGGTCTGCTCCTTCCGGTACTCACCCACGCCGCCCACCTCATAAACCCCCGGGTTATGCCCGAATTTATTGCGCCCCTCACCGGGTATCTTGGGTTCTGCCTCCTCGGGTACGCGCTCGCCCACACGGAGCTTTCCCGCAGGTGGCGCCTCGTCGTCTATGCGCTGGGCGCGGCAGGTTTAGCGGGCTACATTCTTGGCGGCGCCTACCTGATTGCGGAGCACCCCGCCCTTAAATCATTGGCGCGTGAGTACCTGTCGATACCGCTCATCCTGTGGGCGAGCGCAGTCTTAGTGTTCTGTAAGTATTCGCGTATCAACCGGGTTTCATCCACCACGCAGGGCATTTTGAAGAAGCTTGCCGCGCTCACCTTCGGGATTTACCTGGTGCACCTGCTGCTCATCCAGATACTGCACACCCTTCATTTCCCTCTCACCGATGTGCGGTGGGAGATTCCCTACACGCTCCTCGTGTGGGCCCTGTCCGTGGTGACTGTCTGGGCGCTGCGGCTTATCCCGCCGGTACGCCACTGGATCCTGCCCTAATCAATGCGGCCTTTCCAGAACACGGTAAATGCTGAGCCAGCCCAGAACCCCGCATGGCGTCTACAGAGGCTGCATGATCAGCGGGTGCGCGCGTCAAGCTCTAGGAGCTTCACCAGAGCAATCAACGGGAAGAGCGCCACCACCACCCACAGGATTTCTCCCCAGCCAAGAGGCCGGAAGAACGCAACACCGTAGACCATGATTATCATGGATGCGACCGCCAGACCTATTGAGCCAATGAGCGGAACACGGCGCGATAGAAAGATATGTGCAGCCCACAGCAAGGCCAGCAGCATAGAAATAGCAGAAAATCCTCGCCACCATGGCTCTAGCCGGCTGATTCCAGGATCATCCGATGTGACAACTGCGGCTATCCAGCCGGTAGCAGCCAACGCCACGATGGCCACGGCCATTAGGCCTAAGGCCATGCGGGAAGCACCGTTGTCCTTTTTCATCACATTAGTCATTTACGCCACCTCGCCCAGATAAAGCCAGCCCCAGTACCCCCACAACGCCAGAGAAGATTACAGTGGTAAAGCGTGCCAGGAATACCGCGCAGTCACCCTTTCGGCGTGAACATATACATTATTTTTAAACCTTAACCTGAAAATTAGAAAAACTCCAAGAGGCAGTGGAATGCTCATTACTGGCACCCCAGATCCCCGCATATTAGGCCCTGACTAGGTGTTTTACCCCACCTACCGTAACCCCGGCACATCCTAAGCACAACCTGAGGCGCCGGGAACTTGCTGATAAATATGCAGAACTGAGTCGACAGGTCAGCCACGCAACACGACGGAGCGGGGCCGCCATTAGGGGGCAGTGTGCGGCCCCGCCTCTTCACGCCCTGTCTAACACAGCTGGCTCTTGAGGCAGAACCACCCGTTTATTTTCTTTATCTTTCGTCATAAGGGCTCACCTTACCCGCTGATAGCTAACCCTTGCGGTAAACTCTAGGTGGAAGCACTCACTCACACGGTCACAGTAGACTAATCTCAGCTCAGGAGTAACCACGTGCCGCATCATCATGCCGTCAGACGATACCCCACGCTCTATGAAGCGGTCTTTGAGCGTGCGAATTCGCTCAACTTCCTAAGACTTGTCCTCGCCTCGTTCGTTATTCTCTCGCACACACCGTACATTGTGATGGGGGCGAAGGTTGATGCTCACCCGCTGCTGCACGAGTTTTATGTGTTCGGAGATTTCGCGGTTAACGCTTTCTTCTGCATTTCGGGGTTCTTAATCGCCCACAGCGCCTACCGCAGTGGCGCCGGGTCGTACCTTTGTGAAACGTGTGCTCCGCATTTTTCCGGGGTTCTGGGCTTCGCTACTTTTCGTGGTCGCAATCGGCGGGCCGCTTTCAATACTCACCAGGCACGCCGCAACCGGCTGGAACTGGGCAGACGCTATCAGCTACATCCGCAGAAACTATGACCTGATGGCGCTGCAGTACCCGCTCTTCGGCGGCCCCGCCAATGTTCCCTTTGACAGCCCCTCCTGGAACGGCTCAGTCTGGACCCTAGAATACGAGTTTTTCTGCTACCTGCTTCTGCTTCCGCTGTTTTACCTGCCGTTTATCCGCAAGCACCTGAAGGTTTTTATTCCGCTGGCGTATGCCATAAGCCTCAGCTACTACCTGTGCAACCAGTACTTGGGGTATGACTTCATGAGCCAGGCGTTCGGTATGCACCCGCGCGATTTGAACGCTTCAGCGCGCCTATACCCCTTCTTCTTTGCGGGTTCCCTGCTCTATATGCTCAGCCGGCGCATCAAAATTTACCCCATTATTTCTGCGGTGGCCGCCGTGGTGTGCACCGCCGCCGGGTTCTACTTCACCTGGCTGGTGCCGCACGTCAACATCATGCAGTGGACCCAGCTGATTCTCGCGTACGGTGTGATAACCCTCGGATGCGTCATGAACATTCCACTGGGGCGCACCAACGATATCTCCTACGGTGTGTACATTTACGCCTGGCCGGTGCAGCAGATCCTGGTTCTGCTAGGCAGCGTATCTTTGGGTCTTGCCGCCAATATTATGCTGGATGTGGTGCTGACTTTCGGGGTTGCCTGGCTTTCGTGGAAACTCGTGGAGAAACCCGCCATGAACCTGGCACGGCACCCCGTGGTTACGGGGGCCAAACGCGCCGCAACGCAGCCTGCCTCCGCACCCTGTGCGCCTAAAACCCCTGAACCTGAACCGCAGGGCACCCCCGGTAACCGCTGATACGAGCCGTGTAAAACCCACACGTGCACACCCCGTACTGCCCCCTATCCGATAAGAAAAGCTCACGGCGCACAGGGGCGTCTCTTCTTAGCGGGAGGCCCCGACTCCCGCGCGCCAAGGCGCTAGTGGGTTTCGCCCCGCACGGTGTTTTCAACCAGCATCTCACGCAGTGCCTCGCCTTCACTGAGGGCCTGCACCGAGCGGGCGTGAACCATCATCGCCGCCAGGTGCACCGCGAACCCGCACACCGGGCCCGCGCACAGCGCCGCGATAGCGCGAGGCACCAGAGGCAGCGGCGCGAAGAACGCAACCGCAACCGCAACCGCAGCCGCCGCGGCCCAGCCCGCCACGTAGGCGCGGTGCCGGTTAATGGCTAGCACCATATTCCCTGAGAGCGTCATTAACGCCAGCAGGGCGGAGGCAAACACCAGCACCCCAGCACCGTGCCGGTCACTACCTCGGCGTAGGCTGCCTGCGCATCACCCTTAGGCGGATATATGAGTTTAAACAGCAGGGGGCCAATCAGGTACGCCGCCGCGGCACCCACCGCGCCAATGCCCAGAACCGCCGCCGCAGGTTTAACGAACGCCGCCGCCGGGCGGTGCTGCTGCTTCAAGAACGCCGACACGGCCACCCCCTGAAACGCCTGCAGGGGGATCATAATCGGTGAGCGGGTAATAGAAATAGCCAGAATCAGTGCCGCCATGACCAGTTTAGTGTGCTCGTCCTGGTTCGGCTCGCTCTCATTGAGAATATTGGGGAACCCCATCATGAGCACCGCCGCCGCAGCTGAAGAAAGAAAAGACCAGATCAGGTTCAGGCTGAGCTGTTTGACGTCAATGTCGGCCCGCGCAGACCACGCCTTACGCCCGCCCGGGACGAAAAGCGCCAGCAGTATCCACAGCATCATGGGGGCGACCGTGGCCACCTCAAGGCCAATAAGCGTGGGCACCGCGAACGCGGCGGCCAGCATCAGCGTAAGACGACCCACCGATTCCAGCCCGCCAATGCTGGCGAACAGGTACCAGCTATCCCGCCCAGCACTGGCGCCGCTCATCATGGCCTGCAGCGCATAAAAAAAAACACCCCGGCGGCGATAGCGCCCACCGCCCACGGGGTGCTGAGAGGAACCTGCTTAGACGCCCACAAGGGGGCGGTGCACACAACCAGCGCCCCGGCAAGCGCACCGAACGCGCCAGCAACATACACCACACGCACCCGGTACACGCCATCACGCCGCGCCGCACCAACTGCGCGCGTCACCTCCGGCTGAATACCCGTAATAATGCCGGTGACCATAAACAGCGCCGCCCAGAACAGCAGAAACTCCTTCAGCTGTTCGCTCCCTAAAGAACGCTGGGCGATCATGGTGGCCCCCAGCGTCGCCACCGCCGCGAGAATAGAAGCCCCCAGCAGCGCAAAAGACTGGTAGCGGGTGACGGTGCCGTCAGGCTCCGCCTCCTTCTCGGTGCTCACGGCACCGCTGGTCGGGGTGTTATCGCTATGCGTCATCACCGACAGCCCAGCTACTTCACCACGTGAACAGCAAGGTTTTTCACGCCCCGCCACTTTTTCGCCAGCGCAGCCTTCGGCAGCAGAGTGAGCGCGTGCGCACGGGATGAGAACCGGATGCGTGCCGCCTTCGCTGCCTTCTTCCACCCCAGGGCCTCCAGTTCGGCGGCGATCGTGGTGAAATAGGTGCGCTCCTCGTCGAAACGGGTCCCTTCAAGGGCACGCCACGAAGAGTCAGAACCGCCGTGGCGGCGGTACATGAACGCCAGGGTCTTATCGTAGAACAGGGCGCCGCCGTTCATCGCAATATCGAGCACCAGCGCCATATCCTGCACCACGTTCAGCCCCTGCCGGAACCCGGTCTGGGTGATCGCATCAGCGCGCCAGCCCAGGGAGGGGAAGTAGAACCAGTTGCCGCGCAGCAGCGACAGCGCAAGGTCTTCACCCTGCAGCAGTGTGGAATGGTTCGGCCGGTAGAACGCCTTCGTTTTCTCCACCAGGGTGTTTGAGGCCGCATTGTGCTCGTCAATCACCACCACGCCCGGCTGGAAGACGCTCGCCTGCGGGTGGGCCGCCGCCGCATCAACCAGCCACTGCACATAGTTAGGCAGCATCACGTCGTCAGCGCCCATGACCGTGACCAGCTCGTTCTCCACGAAGGTGAGGCATTTGCGGTAGTTGCCATTCGCACCCAGGTTCTTCTCGTTGCGCATATAGGTGATGCGCTCATCATTGAGTGAGGTGAACCAGCCGGGGATCGACTCGTCCGGGTAGCCGTCATCAACCACGATCAGGCGCCAGTCGGGGTTGCTCTGCCCAATCACCGAGCGGACGGCCTGCTTCATGAGTTCAACATCGCCATAGTAGGGGAAAAGAATATCTACGGTCATAGTGGCTCCCAGGTGTGAGTGTGAGGGGAAAGTTAGTTGGAGGATTTGGGGGTGTTCGTTTCGGAGGCCGGGTTGTTCCCGCGCCCTGCGGCCCCCTCCGGCTGGCGTTGCAGGGCACGCATAATCGCCACTTCTTCGGCGATAGTGCGCGCATCATCAGTGAGTTTTGAGATGGCAAGGGTCAGGTGCAGGCTAATGCCCATGAGCATCACAATAGCAATCAAAAAAACAGCAGGTTCACGGGGGTTTCAATACCCACCAGGGACGAGAACCAGTCCAGCAGCTTGGGGAACAGCGCCAGCACAATCATGACGCCGCCGACGCTAAGCCACAGCGCCGCGTACTTCTCTTTCATGTTCTGGTTGCGCACCTGCATGAGTACCAGGCACACCATGAAAATGACGATGATGAGGAAAAAAATATTTGCAGCCATACGTCTAGTTGCCCTCCACCGAAGTCTTCTTACGGGTCATCGACATGCCGAACGAGAAGAACGAACGCACCAGGTAAATTGCGGATTTAATGGGGCTTGACGAGGGTGTGCCGCCCTGCCGTTCACGCATCTCAACGGGAACCTGTTTCACGGTCAGCCCCGCACGGACAGCCATCACACAGGCATCAATACAGTCCCCCAGGTATTCGGCGGGCAGGTGCTCACAGTACTGGTTAATGGCGCGGCGGTCGGCGGCACGGAACCCGGAGGTGGCATCCGTGAACTTCTCCCCCGAAATCATGGTGAACATACGCGCCAGAACAACCATCGCCCATTTACGCGGCCCCGACACCTTATAGTTGGTTGCCTGCGCGAACCGCGACCCAATCGAAATATTGGCGTCTTCCAGTCCAGCCAAGACAGTGCGGATACCCTTCGGGTCGTGCTGGCCGTCCGCATCCACCTGAATGGCGCGGTCATAATCCATGCGGCGCGCATACTTATACCCGGTGCGCAGCGCCCCGCCAATGCCCATATTGTAGGGCAGGTCAATGACGAACGCCCCGGCGGCGCGGGCAATCTCTGAGGTGTGGTCGGTAGAGCCGTCGTTAACCACCACAAGGTCTACCTCGGGCATCATGCGGAACAGCTCGGTGATAGTGCCACCGATCACTTCTTCCTCATTCCACGCGGGCATAATGATGAGCGTACGCGGCTCGTGCGGCGAACTCTCTTGGGCCATGCAGGGCATTCCTTCCGGGCGTCAAACTTGAGACTGAGCGTGTGATTTTTTACATTCTATCAGTCACTTTTTAGCCAATCTAAAAATACAAGATAGACCTGAGAGTTAGCTCATCATAAGATTGTGTATCTTTATACAGGGCGGTTTTCTTAGTTGCATGCCGTAATACGGTACAGGGTTGCGTCCCCCTTTGAATACACCGGTTCCGCTACATTCTTATCTTTAAGGTCCTGCAGGCCGGGGTACTGTGCGCGGTGGTCTCCCCTAATATGCTCATTAATTTCAGCGCCCTTAAAATCCAGGTAATAGTACGCCTTTTCGCTGCGGATTGCCGAGCAGACCGCTGAATCGGGGGTAGCCTCATTAAGGTGCTGATATATTTCTTGAGCATTTGAGGTGGCAGTGTACTGGGGGTGCGTGGCAGTGACCTTATAACCAGTCAAAGCGTACGCGAGCGAACCGCCGGTCCACGGCTGTACAACCACAGTGTCACCGGCTGGAACATACTCGTGCAGGTGGTTGATCACATCACGCTCATCAATCGATATTAGGAGCGCATGATCCTTCGGCAGGTACATTTGTTGTGTGACCTCAATATACCGCTGCATATTGGGGTCCGTCTGCGTATTGAACCCCAAAGGCACCAACAGCACAATCGCCAGCAGAGGCGAAATAATGGCGTGGCGCTCCCCCACCGGGGCGATGCGCTCGCCCACAAGGCGCACGGCTGCACGTAACCACAGGTAGGCGGCGTGCACACCCATCACCGCTACGGGGGCTGCCAGCGCGGGAACATTCGCGGCCAAACGGAACGGGTCGTGGTACCAGATGCCCAGCACCCAGTCGCGCCCCTCATCCCAAGTCATCCAGCGGCTGGCAACGTAAAAGTACATGGCGTACACCCAGCTGAGCACCAGCCAAATACCCACGCTGCGGCGGCTTATGAGGTAGTAGGCGCCAATAAGCGCGAGCACCGAAACAGTCCACAGCAGCCCGTTATAAATCTGCCCGTTAAACAGTGCCTCACCGATAGCGGTGCTATCACGTGTGGCCGGTTCCCAGCCCCCGGCAGCCTTAGGCGGGCGCACCACACCCCACAAAAAGTTCAGAATCACGGGGAATAGGGCCAGCAGCACCAGCTGAACCGCGAATATTAGCGGTTTCAGTTCCCCGCGCCATACGGCGCGCACCTGCAGCACAATGCGCACCAGCACGATCGGCAGCGCGAAGGCGAGCATCCCCATAACAACGTTGGGGTTCGCCAAGGCGATACCTAGCGCCACGAAAAACCCTGCACACAGGGCGGGCACGGTCTCAATACGCCGGATCTGCACCGTGCGCAGCAGCTGGGCGAAAAGCCCCAGACCCACCGGCAGCGCCGAGATGCCCAGACTATTGGGGTACAGCACCCCGAAGTTAATGAGAAGCATCGGGAACGCTGTGTATGAGGCGGCAATAATACCCACGCTCAGAAGAGCCGGGGCGCTCACCCGCACCGTGGAACGCACCAGGTACATGAGCGACAGCGGCCAGATCACGGCCCCCACCAGCACACTCACTAGGTTCGCGGTAGCTGGCACGCTCACACCCGTCACCTGGTAGATAACTGTTGCGACGCCGTGCCACGCCGCAGGGTAGAATGCCGGGGGTTCACCGCCGGAGGTCATGCTGGCAATAGTCAGTGAGGAGGCATCGCCCGTATCCGCTACGTAGCGGATGGCGTTCAGGTGAAAGTTCGCGTCGTAGGTCTGTGAAATATATTCGGGGCGTCCAATGGCGCGGGCAATACTCCAGTACAGCAGCACAAAACCGATAAGAACACCGGCGTAACAGATGAGCATCTCCCGCGAGAACCAGCCGCGAATCACACGGTTCAACGGTTTCTCTGAGGTCCCGCCGTCCGCCGCCTGGCCGCTATCTACCGGGTGAGCGGATGCGGGCGCATCCAGCCAGCCGCGGCGCTCCAAAAACCAGCACAGCGCGTACAGGATGGCCGCCACTATAACCGCGACCCCAGGGGAACTAGCAGGGAGAAACGTATCCCCGCTTTAGAGGCCACAATTGCGCTCACACCAAAAATTCCGACAGAGATAGGCGCGGCTAGACCCAGCGCCTCCACGCCGCGTTGCCGTAAGGCTACGGCAACGATAAGACCCGGGATGAGAAGTATCAGAGCACCCACTATCAGCGGAATAGTGAGCGATGCCCAGGTCGTTTCCATTCGGTGTTCTCCTAGCCGTTAAGCCTTACTCTGCGTGTGTCTGCGTTCTGGTGGGAATCAGACGGTTCTCCCTCTCAATAGTAGTGGGAATATATGAAGTCACAATATAGGGGCGTATATTCTGCTGTGCTGCAGGGGCTGAAATCGCCGGTATGGCGCGGTATGAAGGGCATCTGGTGCGTGAAGTTGGGACGGCAAGCTATGATGAAAGACAACTATGTTTTATGACACATAAAACTGCAATATTGGCACGACAGCTGATATAGCACCCCCGTTCCCCCACCAATAGGTGCGCAAGGTGCGCGGTCACCGCGCACAGCACTGCACCTTGAAAGCGAGACCTCATGACCTACAACGTTGGAAACTACCTGCTTGACCGCCTCGCTGAGCTGGGCGTGAACCACCTTTTTGGTGTGCCCGGTGATTTTAACTTACAGTTCCTCGACGACGTACTCGCCCACCCGGATATTAGCTGGGTGGGTAACGCCAACGAGCTCAACGCCGGGTACGCCGCCGACGGGTACGCCCGCATCAGAGGGGTTGGCGCGCTGCTGACCACCTACGGGGTGGGGGAACTATCCGCTATTAACGCCACCGCCGGCTCATATGCCGAAAACGTGCCCGTCATCCACATTGTGGGTGCGCCCTCGCTCGCCGCCCAAAACGCGCACCTGCGCATGCACCACACCCTCGGCGACGGCGACTTCCAGCATTTTGTGCGCATGGCCGCCGAAGTTTCAGCCGCAACGGCGGTGCTGCAGCCCGCCACCGCCGCCAGCGACATTGACCGGGTGCTGCGTGATGCCGTGCTGCACCACAAGCCGGGGTACATTATGCTGCCCGTGGATGTGGCTGTTGCCGCCGCCGCAAAGCCCGCCGCGCCGCTGAACGTAAACCTGCGCGTCTCCTCCCCCAGTGTCGAGCATGAGTCCGAGTCGCCGCCACCGAGTTTTTACGCGGCAAAAAGACCGCTGTGCTAGCGGACATTATGACCGAGCGCCTTGGTGCCACCGAAAACCTGCGTGACCTTGTGGAAAGCACCGGGCTGCCCTTCGCCACCATGATCTGGGGCAAGTCCATCCTGGATGAGACCTCCCCGCAGTTCGCCGGTGTCTACATTGGCGGGCTTTCCGCAAGCACCACCCGCGCCACCGTTGAAGAGGCCCAGGCGCTCATCCTGGCGGGTGTGCAGTTCACCGACACCACCTCGGGGTTGTACACCCACCAGATTGACGCGGCCCGCACCATCACCGTTGATGCCGAACAAACCCAGATTGGGCGTAAAATTTTCGCTCCCTTAGCCTTCACGGATGCCCTGCGCATCCTTAAAGAAGCCGCGCTGGATGCCGGGGTGCGCCCAGCCGAGCACACCGTACCAGCGCACGGCACCACCCTGCCCGACTACGGTGAGCCCGAACCTACCGGGGTGCCAGCCCGCGGCGACAGGCCGCTCACCCAGCAGGCGCTGTGGAGCATCATCCCCTCGCACCTGGATTCCCGCAATAATGTGGTGGTTGAGATGGGCACGTCGTTCTTCGGTATGGCGCAGCAGTCATTCCCCGCCCAGACCAGGTTTATTGGTATGCCGCTGTGGGGTTCGATCGGGTACTCGCTGCCAGCTCTGCTCGGGGCGGCCCTGGCGGATGAGCAGGCACGCGGGGTGCTGTTCATTGGTGACGGTTCGGCGCAGCTGACCGTGCAGGAGCTTGGATCCATCTTCAGGCACCGGCTCACCCCGGTGATCTTTCTTATTAATAACGACGGGTACACGATTGAGCGTTCCATCCACGGCCCTAACGCCGCCTATAACGACATCGCCACCTACGATTGGCAGAAAATCCCGGCCGCGTTCGGGGGCACCGACCAGACGGTGCTGGTGCTGCGTGCGGCGACCGTGGATGAGCTGGCCACCGCCTGCGCAACCGCCCGCGAAACACGGGATAAGGCGGTATTTATTGAGGTAGTCACCGACCGGGACGATATGCCACAGCTGCTGCGTGACTTCGGGGCCATGGCGGCCGCCATTAACCGCAAAGAGTAGCGCACCCTAACCGTAGGGCGTGGGTCTGCCCGCACCGTCAGCGAGCCCCGAACCCAATCGTCTTTTCTGGCGCCCCGTGCGGGCCCGCATCCCGGCGACTCTTGCCTTCAGCGCGCCGCGCAGTATTCACCGGATGCGCCCGCCTCAGGGGGCGCAATGTTACGTAACATTGCGCCCGGCGCTTCACAAAAAGTAAGTCTTAGAAATATTGGGACATAAAACAGGCGCTGCGCCCACCCGAGATTTACCCTAAAGGTAGATTAAACCGAGTGCAGCCGCAGAGAAAGAACCTACTATGACCGAGGTCGCTTACCGAACTGTAGACACCACCGAGCTCTTTAAGCAGGCGTTCGGGCATCACCCCGCGGGTGTCGCCGTCATTACCGCAACCGATGAGAACGGCGAACCGGCAGGTTTCACCGCCTCCTCCGTCACCTCCATTGCGGCAGAGCCGCCCATTGTGGCGTTCTCTCTCAAGGCAGACAGCGGGTCGGCCGGGAAATCGCCGCCGCCGACTCGTTCCTCATCCACCTGCTGGATGCCGAAAACGTGCAGATAGCACGTAATTTCGCCACGCACGGCTACCCTCGTTTTGCGGACACCTCCACCTGGGAGTTCATTGCAACCGGTGAGCCGCTGGTGCACGATATCCGCCGGGTACTGCGCGCAACCCCGCTCAGCCGGGTGGAAGCTGGCCCGGCCCTAGTCTTCACCGCCCAGGTGGAAGAGTTCGTACGCCACGACCTCACCGGCACCCCGCTCGTGTACCATTCGCGGGAATTCCATGCACTGGGGGAGCACTCCACCGTCAATTACGCTATCTAAAATACACCGCCGCGAGGCGTCAAACGTGGCTTTTCGGCCCGAAAGCGGCGCATAGGGCGCTGATGTGCGCTGAAAAGCCACGTTTTGCTGCCCATTAAGAGACGCCTGGCACCTGCGGGCAAAAGCACTGGGATTACGAGGCGCACTAGGGTTAAATAGGTAGAACAACATAAAACCACACAGGTCAACACCTGAAGGAGAACCCCGTGACCGCCGACGCCGCCCCCGCAGAGAGCGCCTCCGCGCCGCTGCTGCCTGAATCTTTGGAGTACACACGCCGCCTGATTGCATTCCCCAGTATCGCCCAAACCTCCAACCTAGACATTATTGACTACATTGAGGCCGAATTTGCCCGCCACGGGCACACCGGGCACCGCAGCTACAGTGAAGACGGCACACGGGCCAACCTTTTCATCACCATCCCGGCAGCCGACGGCACGGTGAACGGGGGCATTATTATTTCGGGGCACACCGACGTGGTACCCGTGGAGGGGCAAATCTGGGACTCTGACCCGTTCACGGTGCGCATTGAGGGAACCCGCGCATACGGGCGGGGCGTGTGCGATATGAAAGGCTACCTGGGGGCGGCACTGTGGCTGCTGCCGCGCATCCGGCAGGATAGACTGCGTGTGCCCCTGCACTTTGCGTTCACCTATGACGAGGAAGTTGGGTGTGTTGGGGCGCCCGCCCTCATTGAGGAGTTCACACACCGCGGCGTTCACCCGCAGTTCTGTGTGGTGGGTGAACCCACCTCAATGCGCGTCATCTCAGCCCACAAGGGTGCGCACCGCGGCAGGGTCAGCATCACCGGGGTCGCCAAACACGCCTCTCTGGCCACGCACGGGGTGAGCGCCGTCAATGCCGCCGGGGAGTTCATTACGTTCTTCGCACGCCTGGCTGATAGCTGGGAGCAGGAAGGCCCGTTCGATCAGGCGTTCGTGGTGCCGCACGCAACCGGTGGGGTGAATTTCGCGCGCGGCGGCGTGCAGTACAATATCGTGGCCGAACGCGCCGTGCTGGAGTATGATTTCCGCATCTTACCGTCAATGACCACGGAGTCCGTGGTGCAGCGCCTTGAGGACGAGCTTTTTGGGGCAATCCTGCCGAGGATGCACGCCCGCGCGGCCCACGCCGAGGAACTCTCGGGCGCCGAACCGGGGTCGTTGACGGCACAGGTGCAGGTGCAGCATGAGCTGCTGGCGGCCGTCCCCGGTCTGGGGACCCCGGACGATGCTGAGCTGGTGCGCCTGGCAAATACACTATTGGGCTTAACCGAGGCACCGCAGAAGGTCACCTACGGCACGGAGGCGGGGCTGTTCCAGCGCGCCGGGGTTGAGAGCATCGTGTGCGGCCCCGGCGATATTGCCCAAGCCCACTCACCGAACGAGTGGGTTGAGCTTGAACAGTTACGGGACTGCGAGCGTTTCTTTGAGGCCATCCTGGGCTGGGCCTCACAGTAGGCCCCTCCCCCGCTTGTCTATTCGGCGAGCTATTGTGCATTTCGCGGTTTGTTTAAGCCGCCACGTACACAATGGCTCGCCGAATACATATTGTTCTGTCTACACCCGAGTTGGGTTGAAACTGATAAAGCTACCTTGCGAAAGCACCCAGCTGCGGGATGAACTTCTTCATCTTTTTCGTAGGTTTCGCCGGTTTCGGCCTTTCAGGCATCGTTATCTCCTAAATCGCCAAAAAGCGGGATAATGGGGCGCGAACGCACGGTTTTTACGAAAGGATCATCCGAATTCCAGCCTTCACGAGAGAGCTTTTTGACGTTGATTTCTAATCCAAGGCGCTGCTCAACATCATCAATAGCTTCGTAAAGAGCGTGCCGTGATGGAGTGCCGATAGCGAGCACATCAAGGTCGTGGGGAACTTGCCCAGGCTCTCCGCTGCGGCGCTTAGCCCATGAACCGTAGATTGCTGCAGCTTCAAGACGCGGAACCTGTGCTAAAGCCTCACGAAGCGCCGGGACGGGACCGTAGGTAACATACATAAGCTGTTGCAACGCTTGCCCAACTGGGGTATGCACGAGTGCATTGACGAGGCGACTCTTGCCAACCTGACGAGACTCTAATAGCCCTGCTTTCTCAAGTCGGCTCAGTTCCCGCGAGACGGTAGCCTGCGATGCATTCGTAAGAGCCGCAATTTCGGAAACCGTGTACTGCCGTTCGGGATGCAGAAAAAGAAGCGCAGTCACCTCACCTTGCAGGTTACTGCGCAACAGGGGCAACAACGTGGGTGCAGACGTTTTCATAACATGAATTATAACAATCATTTTATGAAAATGTTCCGCAAAAGCGCGGTTTTCCCCTATCCGCTTCTCAATACACCCCACCGCATAGTTATACCCTGCCGCAAGGAGCTGACCGGCACATAGAAATCAAATCCGGCGGCAATCATGGCGAGTGCCATGGGGACTAGGGATCTGCTCGACCAGACGATCCGACGTGCGGGGCATGTGGCACTCACCTGTTTCTCCTGATTTGTAGAGCTAGTCAGGACACGAATATGGAAGAGGGTCTCATATGCCATGCATCCTTATTTTCTATTCTCTAGCATCCCGCGTAAAAAGTGCCTTTATGTGAATAAAGCGTTAAAAAATCCGCTTTATTCACATAAAGGCACTTTTTATCGGGTCAATCCAGGTGAGGGTTAGCGCCAGTAGTTATTGGCTGCTGCAATAGTCTGGAACTCGATGGCTACCACCTGCGCCGCAGCCGTCAGCGAGTCCGGGTCTACCGCGTATTCCGGGCGTCCCGCTTTGAGAGCATCCGGGTTAGGCTGAATCTGGTGGATGGTGTGCCGTGCGATAAGCATCGCCAACTGCCGCCCTTCTTCGGGGGTTTTGGTGATGAGGGTGCCACCGGGAATTCCCGTTAGTTCTTCTGCTGGAAGTCGCTGGCTCATAGTGTCCACTCCAATCTGCGTATACTCCTTCAACGCCACCGTAATGAACCGCCCCCGATGCTCTCAAGCAAGTTTCCCCTGATACTCGGGTTAAGCCACCCCTTATAGCCAGCGCCGTATCAGCACGTAAAAACCGCATGTGATACACACCCCATTTTCCCACATAAACCCATAAATACCGCTTATGTCTTTGGGTTACCTTATCCCAAAGTATTGCTATTTTACGCCGTATCACGTCTTATATAAATCACAGACAAAACCAAATATTCCAACATAAACACAAGCGGAGGGTTCCGTGCACACCATCAGCCCCTACCTCGCCGAATTCTTAGGCACGCTCATTATGTGCGCTATCGGGTGCGGCTCCATCGCCACCGTCGAGCTGCGACGCTCCAAAGGGCACGGCGATAACTTCTTCACTATCGCCTTCGGCTGGGGTTTTGCCGTAGCTTTCGGCGTCTACGCCTCGCATCCGTATTCCGGCGGGCATCTGAACCCCGCGGTCTCGGTAGGGTTGGCGGCTTTTGGCGAATTTGATTGGACCAAGGTCCCCGGGTATGTGATCGCCCAGCTTCTAGGGGCCATGGCGGGCGCGGGGCTGGTGTACCTGAACTACCTGCCGCATTGGAAGGCCACCGCCGATCAGAAGATTAAGCTCGGCGTGTTCTCCACGGTTCCCGCCATTCACAACTACTTCACGAACGCGCTCTCTGAAATTATTGGCACCTTCATGCTCGTCTTCTCGGCGCTGTACACCGGCGTGAATTTCAAGCCCACGATTACCACCGGCAGCGTGGAACTCTCCCTGAACCTCAACGATGTACTCAAACCCCTCGCCTTCGGTTTTATGGTGGCTGTGCTCGTGGTCGGGCTAGGCGGACAGACCGGGTACGCCCTGAACCCTGCACGTGATCTGGGCCCGCGCATTATGCACGCCCTGCTGCCTATTCACAATAAAGGAACCTCACGCTGGTTCTACTCGTGGGTTCCTATCTTTGCCCCGCTTGTGGGCGGTTTTATGGGCGGAGCTTTCTTCAAACTCTATTACGAGAGTGAGTTCACCCTCTGGGTTGTCATCTCCTCGGCATGCGCCGCCGTGCTTTTAGGGTTCGCATATTGGGCAAATAGCCACCTGTACCGCGCACCCAGCGCGGAGGTGATTCCCCAAGGCGAGGACACTTTTGCGACGGCGGCAAAAGCTGCGGCAACCTATACCGCCACCGGGTCCATCCCGATTATCGAGAAGCGAACCTACCAGCAGTAGCTTCTGCCCGCACGGCACGAAGCCGCCCAGTTGATAAACAATCAACGGGCGGCTCCTGCATTTTCGGGCATTACGTCGTGCAGCTGCCCGCCATCCACTGAATCGCAGAGGGCGCAGTGCTGCTACCAGTTCGCTGTGGCGGCGCGGGCGGCACGGCGGGCGCGGAGGCGGGAACGAAGCAGGCGCCACAGCATCACCGCCAGCGCCCCCATGAGCGCCCCAGCGGTGTTATTAATCAAATCGTCCACGTCGAAGGTGCGGTACGGACAGGGTGCCAGCCCCCAGTTACCGCTGAGCTGGCTCAGCTCAATGAACAGTGAAAGACCAAATCCCGCCAGGGTGGATGCGCGCAGCCCCCACCGCAGGCACCCGGCGGTGAGCACCCCCAACGGAATGAACATCGCAATATTGAAATAGTTGAGCGAACACCCCGGTGGTGAAGCGGCTCAGTCCCATCCCTTTTGTCTGCTCCAGGGCTTGGCCCCAGCTCCAGCCCGCATACAGGCGCGGATAGTACAGGTTGGGGTTGCATAGCTGCCCATCCACCCGGATGGGGGTAAGTGTGAACGCAAGAATACACGCAATAAACGCCGAGAATGCACCCGTGACAAGGTAGTGGCGGATAGTGACGGGGCGGTTAAGGTGGCGCGCCCGAAGATGCATGGCGATCACCCCGACCGTAAAAAGAACGAGCAGGGCAATACCAATTTCCGCAGCAAAAATAGCGGCCATCTGCTCGTTAAATACGAGGTTTCTCACACCCAACCCCTAATATACCCTTTTGGAAATATTCCCCGAATAAAATATTTTGCGTTGTGCTGTTCTCATAAGGATACCCGGCAAATTTACGCTGCCCGCCCGAGATAACCTGAGAATTCCCAGTGAATGACAATCGCACGTGCATAAGGTGTGCCCGCACACCCAGAAATCTTAACGGCTGTATGCGTATCACCTCGCCGAAAACACCGCCAAGAACACAGCCGCCGCAGCCGTATACCCCGTGATGAGGGCAAGCAGCGAAAGCGTTGGCTGCACCAGCCACAGCATCACAAAACGCGCGTACCTGCCCGCAAGAAGTGCCTGCACCGCCTCAACCATAGCGGTTGAAAACGTGGTGAAACCACCCAACAGTCCCAAGGAGAGCCCCGCATAGGCAACGGCATCCTGCCCACCCAAAACGTTCACCGCCGCACCCACAATACCCAGCGTGAGAGAGCCCAGAACGTTAATCACAAACACCGCGCTGATGAGCGCATCGGAGGTGCGGCGCGGTGCCAAGAACCGCTCCAGATAGTAACGCAGCACCGCTCCCAGGCCGCCGCCCACAAAAACGGCTGCCGCGCTCATCCACTCCATCTATACCCCTATATCCGCTGACGCCCGCCGGGTGCACTGGGAATCTTGCTCCCCACCCACAGCCCGGCACCGCTGGCGGCCAAACCTGCAACACACACGAGCATGGCTGCCCCCACCAGGCGCGCCATGAGCGCATCACCAGTACCGTTATGTTCATCGAAAATATTGAGCGCCGCAATGAGGGCAGCATACGTGGTGTATCCGCCCAGCAGGCCGGTACCGAACAGCAGCCGCTGTGGGCGTACCGCCTCATCTCCGTACCGGGCGGCGCGCCGGGACCACCATGCGGTAAGTACCCCAAGCGCAAACGCACCCAACATATTTGCAACATAAATATAACTTGGAGTGTATATTCTGCAGAGTGAGCCGACCCCGCCGCCTATAAACACCAGCAGCGGCGCGGGGATTCTGCTCAGTGCTGAGGAACGCCTCGCAGACACTCAGCCCCCCCCCCTCTCGCATTACGCGCCATGGTGCGCACAAAATCCTAATCGGTACAGAACTACTATCGTAGAACATTCTGAGCACCACTAACCGCACCAACGCCCCCTCACCTGTCTAAGGCAAAATCCGCGCGGGTAGCCTGCTCTCACCGTACTACCCACGCGGATTCCCTGCCTTCCGTTGATCGGCAGCTAGCCGCGGCGTTTGTACTCGCCGATCTCGGATTTATCGATTTTTGGCCCGCGCCGCCTCTTCCACAGGTTCATTTTCAGCGCCCCTTTAGTTTTGACACTATCGTCGTTCCCCTTTGGAGCGGCCCCGGAGGCGGCTGCATCGGCTGAGCTCTCACTGGGTTTGGCAGCGGCACGATCAGACTTATCAGAGCCGCCCCTGCGCCCAAGCTTCTCGGCGACCAGACGCTTCACCCCCAAGTCGGAAAGCAGCGTGTGCGGGCGGACGCCCCTAACGGCAGAGGCTGCTGTCACAGGGCTGCTGGCGGTACCCGTGGCGGGCTCTTCACATTCGGTTGTTTCCGCGTTATCCTCCGCAGAATCATCCGTAACGGCAGGCTCTTTAACCCCACCAGTGACGGTGACATCCGCTGCCGTTTCAGGTTCTGCGGGCTCATCGGTTACAGCAGTGGCCAGTTCACCTGTCTCAACGGTTTTACGAGTAATATCTTCCTGGTTCTCATCAGAGGTTCCGGGCACCTCAGGCTCATCGAGAACCTCGATATCCTTGGTAACCACCGGGGCGTTCTCGTGTGCAGGTGCCTGCGCCCTCTCAGGTGTTTCGAGGTTCTCCGGCTCAGCTTCGGCGGCAGCCGCAGCATCCGGTTCGGAAGCCACGGAGCTGCTGGGTGATGTCGTAGCCTCGGGCGTCTCATCAGCGGCTTTAATGTCCTTGGCGACGAATATCTCTATCTCGTAGGTACCGTCGCTGGGCCCGCCAGCTTCAAGCTCAACACCTGCCGGTACGGTCTGATCGGCTGAGGCAGGTTCATCGGCGTGGGGGCTATCCTCAGCGGCACCCTCAATAGTGGATGTGGCGGGTTTGCCTGCGGCAACTTCAAAGTCCACAACCTCCGTGATTTCGGGGCCGTCAGCCTGTTCGGGTGTGTCCACTATGGTGGTGGCGGTATCATCTGCATTATCCGCACTATCACTACCCGTTTCTGCCGCACTGCTGCCGCCGGTTGCAGGCTTCACAATGGGGATAGCGCCGGTGAAAGTAGAGCTGTCAAGAACAGCCACCCCGCCCACGCGGGTCACATCCTTAGTGCGGCCCGCCAGCAGTTTAGCACCCTCCGCTTTGGTGGCTGAACGCACCGTTTTTGGTGACTCATTCTCTACTTCACCCTCGGCTAGGGGGCCGGTAAGGGTTGCGCCCTCCACATCCATATTCGGAACGAGCTTATCAAGCCACTTCGGCATCCACCAAGCTTTATCACCCAGCAGGGTCATTATCGCGGGGGTGAGGGTCATACGCACCACGAACGCATCCACCAGCACCCCAAACGCCAGGCCAAAACCGATGGGGCGAGCTGCCGCATCATCAGCGAAAATAAACCCGCCGAACACCGAAATCATGATGATCATCGCGGCGATCACCACACGCACCGCATGGTTATAGCCAGCAACTACAGCGGTTTTCGCGTCCTTACCGTGCACATATGCCTCACGCATACCGGAGACCAAAAATACCTGGTAGTCCATCGCCAGACCGAAGAGAATACCGATCATCAGAATCGGTAAGAAGGCCAGAATCGCCCCCGGGTCGTGCACCCCAAAAAGCGTGCCCATGAAGCCCATCTGGTAGACCGCAACCACCGCGCCGAAGCTCGCCAAAATCGAGAAGAGGAACCCCGCAGATGCGACCAGCGGCACCAGAATCGAACGGAACACCAGAATCAGCACAATAAACGACAGGCCCATCACCACCGCAAGATACAGCGGCAGCTTCTGCGCGAGCACATTTGAAACATCAATATTGCCGCCGGTCACACCGGTCACGCCCAAGTGCACATCGGTGCCCTGCACGTTCACATCCACCTGGCGCAGCTGATCCACCAGTGCGACGGTCTCGGCAGAGTTAGGCCCGTGGGCGGGGATCACCTGGAAAATCTGCAGGGTACGGTCATCAGTCTGCCCGCCAGGAATAACGGCTTTCACATTATTGCCGCCCTTGGCTTTAATGGCGTCGGCAATATCGATCTGGGCCTGCTCAGCCTGCGCCTCGCTCATGTCTGAGGGGGGTGTGCGCCACCGCCAGCACGGGGCCGCTCACGCCCTCACCGAACTTATCCTTCACCAGTTTGTACGCCTGGTACTGTGTGCTCTCAACCGGCGAGCTTGCAGCCGACGGCAGACCCATGCGCATCTGGCCCATCGGAATAGCAATAGCACCCAGCACCAGCACACCGGCAATAATAGTCAGCACAGGGCGGGCGAGCACCACCTTCAGCCAGCCGTGCGGGGATTCCTCACGCTTCTGCTCGTCAGCACGGCGGGCCGCGATTTTCTGCGGGGTGCCAATCGACTCCCACGCCTTTTTCGGTAGCGCCTTGCGCCCAATAAGGGCAAGCACCGCCGGGGTTAGAGTCACCGAAATCAGTACAGCCACAAACACGCACAGCGCCGCAGCATCACCCATATACCCCAGGAACGGAATACCGGTCACATTCAGGGCCAGTAAGGCAATAATCACGGTGACACCCGCAAACACCACCGCATTACCGCTGGTGCCGTTAGCCAGTGCAATGGAGGCGCGCATGGGCATCCCATTCATCAGATTAGAACGGTGCCTATTGAGAATGAACAGCGAATAATCAATCCCCACCGCTAGGCCGAGCATCATACCCAGTATGTAGGTGGTTGAGCTCATATCAACCAGAGACGAGAACGAAAGGGTCCCCAAAATACCCACCACCACGCCCACCAGGGCCATAAGAATGGGCAGCCCGGCGGCAATGAGGGTGCCGAGCATAATAAGCAGCACAATAAGCGCCACCGCAACGCCTACAATCTCGCCAGCGCCCATTCCCCCGCTGGAGGTCTCAGCAATATTCTGGTCAAAGTAGACTTTCAGGCCCTTCAAATCCGCGTTTTTGAAGTGCTCCATGAGCTTAGTGGTGTCTGCGGCAGAGACTTCCTCGTTCTTGGCGTTGAAGGTTACAGCGGAAATAGCGGTCGAACCGTCCTCGGAGACCGTGCGGTAGCCGCTCGTCAGGTTAAAAAGGGCCTCTTTGCGGTCGAGGTCTTCTTTCTGGGTGGGAAAGTCCTTCTCAGCTTTCGCCAGCTCGGCTTTCTTCTCGTTAAGCTGTTTCTGCCCGTCTTCGAGCTCTTTCTTTTTGGCGTTCAGGGCCGCCTGGTTCTTTTCAAGTTCCGCCTGTTTAGCGGTGGTTTCGGCACGGGTGGCGTCTAGTTTCGCCTGTGATGCGTCGGCTTCGGCACGTTTATTGTTCAGGTCTGTTTGTTTTTCGTTCAGCTCGGAGCGCTGGGCGTTCAGCTGCTCCTGCTGCCGGTTCAGTGGGGCCATGACGGAGGCCTGAGACCCCTGCGCCTCGGCTTGGGAGAACGATGCGTCTAGTTTCGCCTGTTCTTCGGCCAGCCGGTTTTTACTCACATCAAGCTGCTTCTGCGCATCCTCTACCCGCTGTTTTGCTTGGTTTACCTGCGTCTGGGAACTATCGAGATCTTTTTTGGCGGCCTCTACCTGCTTATTACCGTTATCAACCTGCTGCTGCCCGCTTTCAACCTGCTTTTTACCCTCATCGATCTGCCGCTGCCCGTCGGCAATCTGCTTTTTGCCGTCTTCGAGCTGCTCGGGGGCACCGCCTACTTTCTGTTTACCTTCGGTCAGCTGCTTCTGCCCGTCGGTGAGCTGTTTTTCAGTCTCAAACGGGTCGCTGACGGCATCTACAGAGCTCACCTCCCCTTTAAGGCTCTGAGAGAGGCCGTAAACGCCTGTTTCTGCTCATCGGTGATCCGTGAACCGTCACCGGTGGTGACAACCACCTGGCCGCTGCCCCGGTTGGCATCTGGGAAACGTGAGGCCAGCTCATCGGAGAGCCGCTGGGTCTCGGTGCCGGGCATGGTGAACGTGTTCTTCAGCTGCCCGTGGAATGCGGCGTAGCTGGCGCTCACCCCGCCAATGAGAAGGGCCCAGATGGCGAGAATTACCCAGGCTTTGCGGGCTGCGAAGTCGCCGATGGAGTAGAGCCATTTGGCCACTGTGGTTCTCCCTTGGTTGATATGCGGTAAAGGTGCAGGTTTTTAGGACTAAGAAAAATATTATCTCAGGTTATTTGCTCCACTATTTTTAGGCGCATTTTTTCATCTTTTAGCGCTGTTGTAAACCCCTCAATATGCAAAGAAATACTATGTTAAACCCCACTTTTACACTAAATTATTATGCGCTGCGCCCGCACCACAGAGCATTTTTAGCCCGTCTTTCCGCCCAAGAAGCGGGTTTTACCCAAATGCGGTATCTGTGGGTTTCTTATAAAAACCCACATATTATGCGGATAAAAATTCATGGGTGAAAGAAAATAGCTCCGCACCAGTAGGGTCACTGGTGCGGAGCTACATATTAATGCGTATTGTATCAGCCACAGTATGTATTGTTGGGTTTTATCCCACCATACTGTGCGGCATCATGCACACGCCGCCTAGGAGGATGCTCCCGCGGTGCTTTTAGCCGTCTCGGCTTGTTCATCGTGCTCGGCAGGCTGTTCGGCCTCTTCTTCCAGGGTGTCCAGAAGGGTTGCACCTTCCACATCCATATTCGGAACGAGCTTATCGAGCCACTTCGGCATCCACCAGGCTTTATCACCCAGCAGGGTCAACACTGCGGGGGTGATGGTCATACGAACCACGAACGCATCCACCAGCACGCCGAAGGCCAGGCCGAAGCCGATGGGGCGGATCATTGCGGATTCGGCGAAGATGAACCCGCCGAACACCGAAATCATAATGATCATCGCGGCGATCACCACACGCACCGCATGGTTATAGCCAGCAACTACAGCGGTTTTCGCGCTTTTACCGTGCACGTAGGCTTCGCGCATGCCAGAGACTAGGAACACCTGGTAGTCCATCGCCAGGCCGAAGAGGATACCGATCATCAGGGTGGGCAGGAACGCCAGGATCGGACCGGGGTCGTGCACCCCGAAGAGGGATCCCATGAAGCCCAGCTGGTAGACCGCAACCACTGCACCAAAGCTGGCCAGAATCGAGAAGAGGAACCCGACCGAAGCAACCAGGGGTACCAGAATCGAGCGGAACACCAGAATCAGCACAATAAACGACAGACCCATGACGACCGCAAGATACAGCGGCAGCTTCTGCGCCAGTGTATTGGAGACGTCGATATTGCCGCCGGTCAGGCCGGTCACACCCAATTTCACGTCAGTGCCCTGTACGTTCACGTGAACCTCACGCAGCTGCTCAACCAAGTTCACGGTTTCAACCGAGCTCGGCCCGTGTTTGGGGATCACCTGGAAGATCTGCACGGTGTGGTCCTCGGTTTGCCCGGCGGGAACCACGGTTTTCACGTTGTCGGGGTCTTTCGCCTCAATCGCACGAGCAATATCGATCTGCGCCTGCTCAGCCTGCGCCTCGTTCATCCCTGCGGGGGTGTGTGCCACTGCAACCACAGGACCGCTCATGCCTTCACCAAACTTGTCTTTAACAATCTGGTAGGCCTTATATTCAGTGCTTTCAGTCTGTGAGCTTTCTGCCGAGGGCAGGCCCATGCGCATCTGACCCATCGGAATAGCAATAGCACCCAACGCCACCACGCAGAGCAGAATGGTCACCACAGGTTTGGCGAGCACAATTTTCAGCCAGCCGTGCGGGGATTCCTCACGCTGTTCCTGTTTGGTGTGGCGTGCCGCGATCTTCTCTGGAGTATCAACGGACGCCCAGGCCTTCTTTGACATGACTTTACGGCCGATCAGCGAGAGCATGGCGGGGGTCAGGGTCACCGAGATCAGTACGGCCACAAACACGCACAGTGCCGCCGCATCACCCATGTATCCCAGGAACGGAATACCGGTCACATTCAGGGCCAGCAGGGCAATAATCACAGTGGCACCCGCGAACACCACCGCATTACCGCTGGTGCCATTAGCAACAGCAATCGATTGACGCAGCGGCATACCCTCCATGAGGTTAGAACGGTGCCTGTTGAGGATGAACAGTGAGTAGTCGATGCCCACCGCTAGGCCGAGCATCATGCCCAGCATATAGGTGGTTGAGCTCATATCAACCAGGGACGAGAATGAGAGGGTGCCCAGGATGCCCACAACCACGCCCACAATCGCCATGAGAATGGGCAGCCCGGCGGCAATGAGGGTGCCGAGCAGGACGATGAGCGCAATAAGGGCCACCACAATGCCCACAATCTCGCCAACGCCCATACCCACATCGGGAGATTCGGCGACATTCTGGTCAAAGTTGACCGTCAGGCCCTTCAAATCCGCGTTTTTGAAGTGCTCCATGAGCTTTCTTTATCAGCATGCGGGGCTTCCGAGCTTTTCATTTTGAAGAAAACCCCGGCGACCGCGGTCGAGCCGTCCTCAGAGACCGTGCGATAGTCGCTCGTCAGATCCAGAAGCGCCGATTTGCGGGCGAGCTCCGCCTGCTGTTCGGGAAGTTTCTTTTCAGAGTCGGCAAGTTCAGCGGCCTTTGTATCCAGCTGCTTCTGGGATTCGGCCAGTTGGGCACGCTGAGCGTCAATCTGCGCCTGCTGGGAGCCAAGCTGTTCACGCATAGATTCAAGAGCACCAGCTGCTCGGGCCTGTTCGCGGGCCGCATCCAGCTGCTTCTGTGCCGCCTCCAGCTGCGCTTTGCCGTCATCTGCTTTCTTCTGAGCATCCCGTAGCTGTTTCTTGCCGTCCTCGATCTGCTTCGGGGCGGCATCTAGCTTCTGTTTACCCTCTTCAAGCTGCTTCCTGCCGTCGGCAATCTGCTGCTCGGTGGCGAAAGGGTCGCTCACATCGTCAACCGCCGAATTCTCGTTTTTAAGGCTATTCAGCTTGTTCACGAAGGCTTGTTTCTGCTCATCGGTAATGCGTGAACCGTCACCGGTGGTCACGATTACTTGGCCGGTTCCTCGGTTAGCGTCCGGGAAGCGTGAGGCCAGTTCATCGGTGAGCCGCTGCGTCTCAGTGCCGGGCATGGTGAACGTGGTCTTTAGCTGCCCATGGAATGCACTATACGTACCGGCAACACCGGCAATAACCAGCACCCAGATAGCAATCACTGCCCAGGCTTTGCGAGCGGCAAAGCTACCGATAGAGTAAAGCCATTTAGCCACTGCGGATCCTCCTCAAACTCAAAAATCTCTGTGTTGATTGATATGGTGCGCGTATTCGCTGCGCCTATGCGTATTGACCGCCAAGCAGTTCTTCAACATAGCCAAGGCAGTGTTCTATGCTGTCCCGCATTTTCTCGGCGTCTTCGGGGGGTTTGGGGTTGCCTTCAGCGTCATAGAAGGACGCCGCGATGCCCTCGCAGACGGCGGAGGCGATAAGGTTCCCAAAAATGGCGATGCGCATCCGTGGGATGTCTTGGCGCTGCTGCCAGAGCTTGTCAACAACCATTTCGATGGAGTTCAAATAAGAGGTTGAGCTGTATTCGTTGAACTTATTGTCAATCGAGTAGTCGTGAAGGGCGAACAGCAGCCGCGCGTGGGGTTCCACATATTCGGCGAGACGTTCAGTAGTGAACGCGGCGCGTACCCCGTCGAGCATGTCCCGTTCAAGATGCGGGCCGGTGGGGGTGCAGAAGTCAGGGATGACCTCAAAAATACGGTCCAGGTACTCGTTCAGGCGTTCAACGGCGGCGGCTTCAACCGAGGAAAAATGGTTGAAAATGGTACGCCGGGATACGCCGGATTCTTTGGCGAGCGTATCCGCCGTGAGCGCTTTAAGGCCACCTGCAAGCACGAGCTTTTCGGCCGCATCCATAATGGCAATGCGGTTCTCGGCTTTACGTGCGGAGCGTTTATCTACAATCTTTTGGGCAATACACACAGTTATTACACTAAGTGCAATATTGCACTAAGTGCAAGTTTTAACGATGTGAGCTCACCCATATTTTTGCACTGAATGCAAATACACAGGGGTGTTCGGCCTCCAAGAACCGACACAGGACGCACACGGTGACTAGTGAGCTGAGCACACGGTTCCTTCACGCTACCCACAAACGGCGGGCATCCTTGTGGATGCCCGCCGTATCGAAAGAAGCAGCAGCCCGCTAGTGCCCGCCTGCCCCCTTCTGCACGCTCAGCCGAGCCTGCGCAGGTGCCGCACTCGCCAACGGCAAACGCACCATAAACTCGGTGCGGCCTGGCCTGGATTTAACCGAGATTGTGCCGCCATGCACACGCACAATCGCCTGCACAATCGAGAGCCCCAGCCCCGTGGTGCCATCCGAACCGGAACGTGCCTTATCTGCGCGCGCGAAACGGTCAAAAATCTTATCCACAAACTGCGGGTCAATCCCCGGCCCGTTATCCACCACGGTCATTAGGGCGTGGCTGCGATCCGCTGAAACCCGCAACCCGGCAATTACAGTGGTGCCGTCATCCGTGTGTTTACGGGCGTTCGAAAGCAGGTTCAGAATCACCTGCTGCAGCTGTGAGCGGTCAGCAATCATCTCAACCGGTTCATCCGGCACATCCAGCCGCCACACGTGAGTGCGGGCCGCCGCCTGCATATCGGAAAGACACTCAATCAGCAGCTCCGTCAGGTCAATCAGCTCAAACTGCGGCTCACGACCCTCATCCAAACGTGCCAGCAGCAGCAGTCTTCAACAAGGCGCGACATACGCACCGTCTGCGAGTCGATGCGTGCCAGCGACGACTGCCCATTCTCACTCATTGCCTCCGTCCAGCGCATCATATCTGAGTAGCCTTTAATGGCGGCCAGGGGCGTGCGGAGCTCATGGGAGGCATCCGCAATGAAGGCGCGAATCTGCTGTTCGGTGCGTTCACGCACCTCAAGGGCCGAACTCACATTATCGAGCAGCTGGTTCAGGGCGTACCCGACCGCACCCACCTCGGTTCTGGGGTCGGCGTCTTTGGGCATGACCTTCACCTGCTGGGAGATGGTGTGCTCACCCAGGTTTAGGTTCGCCACGTCGGTGGCAACCGCCGAAACACGCTCCAGCGGGCGCATGGTGCGGCGAATAATATAGGAGCCAAGCATCCCGGCCAGCACCATAACAGCCACGGATCCGATCACCATCACAGTGATGGTGGCGGCTAGGGTCTGATGCATATCGCCCATGGGTACACCAACCAGCAGGTTTCCTGAGCCTGGTTTACCTTTTGAGACCTGCACCAGGTAGTGGCCTCCGCTTTCCAGCTCAACCTCCACGGGTACGCCGTCTTGGGCGCCCAGGCGGATAGCAGAGAGCAGGTTCTTATCGGAGTCTGAGATCCCCTGAGTATGCGCTTTGCTGTCGAGGATGCCTGCGAAAGTGGTCTGCCCGTCTCGGTCAAAGCACATGCCGAGTGTGCCAGGCACCTGCCCGGGGATGAGTAGCGGGTTTTTGCCGGTGGCATTATTGTCCGAGGTGGGGCATGCGAGGTTCCCGCTGGATTCTCCCCCCTTCGGGGCCGCCGCCCGCACGCAGGGAGGTGCCATTGAGGTTAGCGATAACCTGACCCAGTAGCGAGTTATGAATAGCAACGTAACTTGAGCTGCCGATAATAATGCAGGCAACGCCGAGCATACTTACGAGGATGGCAATAAGGCGGGTGCGCAGACGCGGGGAGTAACGCACTTTTTTGTTTCGTCGTGCGCGTTTAGCGGGTGCCTGGGGTTGGGGTGGTGCTGTGTGCGTGCTCTGCGCTACGTTCATTCAACCACCCTTCTATACCATATTTGGAATTTATTATATGCAGTATTTGCGAGAATTAATCCTTGATTTTTAGACATTTAATGCTGTTTTTATACAGCTGGACGTATAACATAACCTGCACCGCGTACTGTGTGGATCATAGGCTCACGCCCCACATCAATCTTCTTACGCAGGTACGAGATATAAAGCTCCACAATATTTGCTTGCCCGCCAAAATCGTAGTTCCACACGTTATCAAGAATCTGGCTTTTAGAGACCACACGTTTAGCGTTCTCCATGAGGTAGCGCAGCAAATCGAACTGAGTTGCGGTAAGCGTGATGGGGTCGCCACCACGGCTCACCTCACGGGTGTCCTGGTTCAGGATCAAATCCCCCACCACTAGTTCGGCATCATCAACCGCAGCCACACCCGAGCGTTGCACCAGCCGGTGCAGGCGAATCATCACCTCCTCCATTGAGAATGGTTTAGTCACATAATCGTCGGCGCCTGCCGCCAGCCCTTCAATACGGTTATCAACGGAGTCTTTGGCGGTGAGGAAGAGACACGGCACCTCGGGGTAAAATTTGCGGATGCGTTCCAGCAGTTCCAGGCCGTCAAAGCCGGGCATCATAATATCGAGTACCAGCACGTCTGGCCGCCAGTCACGGGCAATGGCGAGCGCGGTGGGCCCGTCGGTGGCAGACTGCACTTCCCAGCCGATCATTTTCAAGCCCATGCTCACGAGCTCTTTCAGCATCTCTTCGTCATCGGCTACAAGAGCGCGGATGGGGCTGCCGTCTGGGTGTTCAAGGGTGGGAAGATTTTAGCGATTTCGGTTGCTTTGCTACTCATGTTTTAAAGGGTAGCGGTAGTTTGGGGGTGCAGTGGCGGTTTTTCCCGTTTTTCTCGCACAACATAGTGGATGCATAAGCCGCGCACAGCAACAGCACAGTATCCCGCATCCTGGGGTCGTTCTAAAGATGCCGCACCCCTGTGTGCTTACTGGCAGAACCGCATAATAATGACACTGTGCCGCCAGATGAGGAATGGAGTTCCCTTGGCGTCACAGTGTCTTAGGGATGTGGGCGAGTAGTGGTCAGACGTTGCGGCCCTACCCTGTTAGAGGCGCACCCCGCCCTTGAGGATACGGCGAGGTTCCAGCGGTTTCACCCCACCAGCACCCGGGGCTCCATAGCCGGATACACTCAAATCGTTGCGGGTATTTCGTGGGCCGGAGAATCCTTCGTCCTCGATTTTCCCGTCGGAGGACACCGTGGTGGTAATCTCTTTATTTCTATCCCCCACACTCACGCTGCGGGGAGTGATCTCAACCCACGATCCGTCCGCGCAGGTCACGGTTTTTACTTCTTTGTCTTTCATGTACCGGAAGGTGCCGTCGGGGTTCACGTGGATTACCTGCCTAGTACCGTATCCCACGTTTTCTTTAACGGTCATGTCCCAGGAGCCATCGGGGTTCAGCTGTATGTTTTTCATCCCTGTTTCTGCGGTCCAGGTGCCGTCGGCTTTTACCTCAATATGGTCACTGCCGCGCTTAATGTAGGTCCAGGACCCGTCGGAGTCGTTAATTTTTACCCAGGGTTTGTCGGAGCTGCTGATGGGGTCGTTCGGGCGCAGGCGCGGTTTACCGGCCTTATTATCATCGGTGAGAGCAGCTGAGCCGCCGGGGGCATTATGGCTTTCGAAGGGAACTTTGTCGGGGTTTTTGCCGACTTCATGGGCTGGGCAGGTGATGGGGAATTTTACGTCGGTGAAGAAGTTATATTCCCGCGCTTTTTCGGGGTGTTCAATGAGTTCTTTGGCGTCAATTTGTTCTTTTGGGGTGGGGGTGGCGGATGCCGTGTAGCTTGATGATGCTGCGCTTGATGCTCGGCTGCTGCTGGCGGACTGTGATTTTGAGCTGGATGAGCTTGAGGTGGAGGCTGCCGTGCAGGCGCTGAGTGCGAGAACCATGACCGCGCCTACGGAAAGTATGCGAAGCTTATGCATAGTAATTCCTTACCGGTGAATATTATGGGTTTATGGGCGTTTTCCTCTTCTAATATACCCTTTAGACTTTTTTGAGGCCGCTAAAACACGCCCCTGGGCGCAAGATCCTTTTCGCGGTGCTCCTATCCCCGCGTTATTGCGGCTTTGCAGGTTTTGTCTATAGCCCGTCCCGCAGGATTGATGGGAGCATCCCCAACTCGTCGAGCCTGCGCACCAGGTGGATACTCAGGTCGTTGCCCCACGCCCGTGCACTGTATTTGCGGGTGCCTTCAGGCCGGTAGAGCAGGTCGCGGTCAAGCAGGCTTTTCAGTTGTTTACTGCGCACTGCGGAGGAGCCGGGAAGCAGGTCTTTCACATCGCCGGCAGAGACTTCCCAGGAATCAGCAATTTTCAGGAGTACTGCCGCTTCTTTCCCTGTCAAAAGCGCTTCATCATATGCTTTTTCCAAGGCGGGGCCGTACAGTTCATTCAGTACAAACGCAGAGGAGGAAAGGTCAAGGATATTTTTCATGTCTGAGGCCACCCCGTGTAATACGTAGAGACACCACTTTTCTATATCTTCATCACGCAGCGAGTCCGCGATGCTTAGGTGTTCGTAATAGGCCTGCCGATCCGACCCAAACACCACAGTGGGGTTCAGTGCGCGGTACCCGCTGGCGGAAGTAAACCCCAGTTTCACGAGCATCGCATAGTGAGCAGGCGTGAGACTCGACCATTGCCGTTGCCGAAGGGGTGTATCCACACGAACCGGTGGTGAACAATAGCCACCTGAAGGAGATGATATTGCGAGCTCATGGACTCATTCATAAATTCAACAAGCTCACGCATATCCGCAGGCACAGACTCCGGGCCAGGCGGGCGATGGGCCGTTTGGGCAATACGCACCTCGGTGCTGCGGTAACTACCGGGGGTGGTATCACCCTCTCGGTCAAGCCCGGACATGGCGAGCGCATGCAGTTCCCGAATAAACATCTCTGTGAATACAAATTCTTCGGTAACAGCCTCGTCAATGTAGGCGCTAGCTTTTTCGAGGTTAAGTATCTCTTGCACGCCTTCGTCGTGGCTTTGCCCTTCACGCACACCTTGGAGCGCGTCAAGCACAGTGGTGCGGTTGCCTTCAATGCGCGCAGACATAATATTTGAGAGGTTCTGGAAGAGTTTACGTAGGTCGTCATAGAGCGGCAGATCGGTTCGGGTGTGCTGGTGTAGCCTGGCACGCACCCGCTCAAGCTCAATAATGGTTGAGGCCAGTTCAGAGTTAAACCTAATATTTGGGATGCGGATGGGTTCCATCCCCCCATACTACCCGCAACATGCAGCATTATTTAACAGGCACGAATCTGATATTTAACGGGGAGAGCCGTTTTCCCTTGATATTTCAAGGTTTTTAGAATCCCCTGTCGGGCAATTATTTAACGCCAGGCGTTTTAACATTTAACGCAAAAGCCCTTCCCGGAGGCAGCGCAGCCGGGTACAGCAACGCCCGCGTACAGAGCGAACCGTAGCGGGCGTGTACTGCTGTATTCACCGGTTATAGTGTTAGCGGTGCTGTGTTTTATGGGAATGCCTTCTGCCCTGCGGCTATGGGGTTACGCGCCCTTAGGGGTATAACACCATCTTTAACAGTTAATGGCGCGAGGGGGGTTTCCGGGTCTTTTATGCTTTTATCGCTGCTCCGGTTCTCCCAAGTTTTTGTGCAACTTCCCTCCATTTCTTATCCGAAACACCCTCATAGATTTTGCCGTCGGGGGTGCCGTAGGTGATTTCGCTGTCCTTGTATTCATAGCACCATGAGCCGTCGGCAAACATCTGTATCTTTGCGGATTCCCCAGTTTTCTTCACCCACGTGCCGTTCGGGTTCACATGCATATTCGTCTCGGTTTTTTCGGTGTAGGAGTCCCATGACCCGTCCGCGTTCAAGGTTGTGGTGTCACCGTCACTATTTTTGGATTTCCATGTACCGTCGGCGGCAACTTCAGCGGTTTCTTTTCCTCCTTTAGTGGAATATGAGTAAGACCCATCATCTTTGAGGTCAACATTGTCTAGGCCCCAATCATGGGGCTCCGTTTCCCGGCGGCGTGGCTCTTTACCCGCCTTATTATCATCGGTGAGGACAAGCCGCTGCTGCTGCGCTATGGCGATGCGTTCCTGTTCGGAACCAACGGGTGCCTGTACGGCCTTTACACCCCTGGGCAAGGGTGTACGCGGTATCAGCGGGATGACGCCGTTACTTCCTACACCGTATTTAATATCTTCTGTCCGCTGCACGATAGACGATTGCTCGTAGTCGAAGGGCTTCACAAGGCCCCACGCGGAGCTTACTGAGGTGCTCTGCTGCCCATTCTTCGAATCGGTGATTGTGACGGTTCCGTCCGCACTGCCAATAATGGTTTGGTAGCGACCTTTCTTCTCCCAGCTGCCGTCAGGGCGCACCTGTTCTCGGGCCTCTACGGCTTCTTTCCCCTCTTCGGCCTCATATTTAGTAACTTTATCCCACGACCCGTCAGGGTTGACGTGCGTTTCTCCTGCGTGGATTTGCTATTTTCCACAGTATCCCACGACCCGTCGGCGTGAAGTGTAACTTCCTGATGACGATAACCGTCTGATCGATATGACCAGGTGCCGTCAGCGTTCACGGTCAGCTCCCGGTCTTTATCAGGGGAATACTTCCAGGAGCCGTCATCATGCACTGTCACATACTTGCTGGTTCCCCCCCTGCGAGCGCGGGCGGGGTTTACCGGCCTTATTGTCGTCGGTCAGACCAACGGTGCGCACCTCGCCGCCAGAGGCTGACGGGGTGGCGCTGGGTGACACGGACGCAGAGGCCGTGGCGGATGAGGTGGCCTCAGCCGGGTTGAATTTGCCAGGCTCCGGGCAGGCTGGCATTTCGGGTTTGGTGTACCTACTGTATGGGCTGTATGAGCTGGAAGCCACCGGGCGTTCTGGGGCGCGCGGTATTGTTTCTTCTTTCCTCGCGGAAAACACAGCACACGAGCTTAAAACCAGCATCAGCGCGGTACCTGCCGAAATGGACGCAAGAACACGGTGATAGCGTAAGATTGTCATTGCCAGGTTCCTTACACTCTCTCCTACGAGAAGGCCTTCTGCCCGGCGGCTACTGCGACACGCGGCATCAGGGGAACAACGCCATCTTTAACAGGGGACGCCACGGTGGCGGTATAGGGAGGTTCTATGTATTCATAGTCGCGCCGTTCATCCCATGCTTTATAATCGGCTTCATGCCATTCACCGTCCGTACCGCGCCCGTAGATTTACCCTCAGAGGTGCCATAGTAGGCACCGTAGTAGGCGGATGATTCGCCATCACCAATCCTGAGATCGTAGCACCATGAGCCGTCGGCAAACATCTGTACCCTTACGTTTTCCCCATAATTCTTCACCCACGTGCCGTCCGAGTTCACGTGCACATTCATCTTGGATTCTTGAGGGTCCGTCTTGGATTTTTCAGTGTAGGAATCCCACGACCCGTCCGCGTTCAAGGTTGCGGTACTACCGTCACTACTTTTGGCTTTCCACGTACCGTCGGCAGCAACTTCAGCGGTTCCTTCTCCTTCTTTAGTGGAATACGAGTAGGACCCATCATCTTTGAGGTCAACATTGCCCAGACCCCGGTCATAGGATTCTGTTTCCCGGCGGCGCGGCTCTTTACCCGCCTTATTATCATCGGTGAGGACAAGCCGCTGCTGCTGTGCCAGGGCAATACGTTCCTGCTCCGACCCAACGGGTGCCTGCGCGGCCTTCACACCCCTGGGCAAGGGCGCACGTGGCATCAGCGGGATCACACCGCCGTCTCCCACACCGTACTTAATTTTATGGTCCTTCTGCACAAAAATTAATTCCTTGTAGTCGAAAGGCTCCACAAGGCTCCATTCGGAGCTTGAGAAGGTGCTTCCCTGTTTTCCATCCGAATATGTGAGCGTGACGGTGCCGTCCGCGCTGCCAACAATGGTTTGATAGGGGCCTTTCTGCTCCCAGCTGCCGTCAGGGCGCACCTGCTCATGGTGCTCTTCGGCCGCCTTCCCCTCTTTGGCCTCGTATTTAGTGGTTGTATCCCACGACCCGTCAGGGTTAACGTGCATTTTCTCCTGTTTGCTGTACTCGTTATTTGTAATATCCCACGACCCGTCGGCGTGAAGTGTAGCTTCCCGCTGCCCAAAGGTCTTTGATCGATACGACCAAGTACCATCCGCATTCACGGTCAGATCATCGCTGCCGGCGTGATATTTCCAGGAGCCGTCCTCGTTCACCGTCACATCGTTAATAACCTTCCCCTGAGGGCGCGGGCGGGGCTTACCGGCCTTATTGTTATCGGTCAGACCAACGGTGCGCACCTCGCCACCAGAGGCTGACGGGGTGGCGCTGGGTGACACGGACGCAGAGGCTGTGGCGGATGAGGTGGCCTCAGCCGGGTTGAATTTACCGGGCTCCGGGCAGTTGTCCGGCTTCTCAGGCACCCCGTGGCTGTTATACGAGCTGTTCGAGCTGGAGGCCGCCGAGTGCTCCGGGGAGTCCTCTTTCTTCGCAGAGAACGTAGTGCACGAGCTTAAAACCAGCATTAACGCGGTACCTGCCGAGATAGACGCAAAAACACGGTGATAACGAAAGTTCTTCATTGTACAACCTCCTTATAACCTCTTATGAAACGGCCTGCTGCCCGGGGTACAGCGGTTTACGCGGGGTCAGAGGCAGGACGCCTCCCCCACCGATACCGAGACCATACCCCACCCTGGGTGATGGAACACTGGGGGTGCGCACAGTTGTATACGTTTCATTCGTAATCTCGAACGGCTTACCGCTTGAGCCTTCCATGTACACTTTGCCGTTGACATCGCTGTAGGTGACGAACCCGCCGCTGCTCTCTGAGCGCCACGTCCCGTCAGCATGCAGTTCTTCTTTTTTAGAACCCTCAGTCGTACGCCAAGTGCCGTCAGGGTTAACGTGCGTGACAGCTTCCTCACCGCCACTCTTAGTTTCCTTCTCTTCCCACGAGCCGTCGGCGTACAGGGTCGTTGTTTTCTGCCCCACCGCTTTCTCATGTTGAACCCAGGTGCCATCGGTGGCGACAGTCAGCTCAGTGTCCCCTTTGTTCCAGCTCCATGAGCCGTCAGGGTTAACCTTGGCTTGCGGGTTTACTTCACGTTCAGGGCGCGGGCGCGGCTTACCGGCCTTATTCTCATCTGTCAGAAGCGTGCCTTCAAGCTCAGCAAGGTCCCTGCGGTATTCATCAGTTTCGGGTACAGCCTTCTTAGCGGAGACACCCAACGGCAGGGCAGTACGCGGTTTCAGGGGAATAACACCGTCTTTCGGGACGGAAGTTACCAAGCTTCCATCTTCCTTGTAGAGCGATGCCACGTACTTGGGGAAATATCGGGCCATTCGCTGCGAGAAATAGGTTTCTCTTCATCTGCTTTGGAGTCTTTCTTGGTGGCTGTACCATCAGCCTTACCAACATATTTAACGCCGAGCTCGTCTACCTCCCAGGTGCCGTCGGCGCGAACCTCTGCCTTATTTGAAGGCTCTTTATTTTCTTTGCCTTGCTCTTGAATGCTCCACGAGCCGTCAGGGTTAACGTGGATTACAGTTTTTGAATTAGACAGTTTTTCGGTGGATTCCCACGAGCCATCGGCGTGAAGCGTAAATTCCTTCTCACCAGTTTTATTCACCCAAGTGCCGTCAGCATTCACAGTTATTTTTTCCTGGCCAGACAAGGTTTTCTCCGTCCACGATCCATCAGATTTCACCTGGTTCTGATTACCACGAGTTTCACGTTCGGAGCGGGGGCGGGGTTTCCCTGCCTTATTGTCGTCTCCCAGACCAACTATCTGCCGCCCGTCCTCCGTTGAGGTGGATGCAGATTCTGACGACCCCGAATTATTGGTGCCGCCTCCCTGGTTCACCCCGGATGACGAGCAGGCGCTCAGTGCCAGCAAGAGGGCGAATGAGGCCGAGACGGGGGCTGCCATACGGTTGCGGCTGGTCTTCTTCATCGGAGTTTTCCTTCTTCATAACGTATGTCGGTGTGCGGCGCACCGGGCGCCATTACCCTCAGTATATGAACCGGGGCAGTGGCTGCGGCGGCACCTCACCGGTGCTCGTTACGATGTACAGAGAACCCGTAGCCAGCTCTCACCGTTCCCCCAGTAAACCCCCAGCTTTAAAGACGCGTGCAGGCCGGATGCTCCCCACACAACGGGGGTATCCGGCCTGCACAATACCGCGTATTTTCGCCCGCCACCGGTACCGCACGACGGCCCCAGCGGCGAACCGGCTCAGCTACGAAACGGCTTTCTGTCCCACTTTCAGCGGAGTGCGGGGCTTGAGCGGAACCACACTATTGGGACCCACGCCGTTCTTTGAGACGAAGGAGGTGGGGAATCCGGGTACTTTCGCCGGGAAGTGTTCTTTCTTGATTTCCCGGTTAAAGTTGCTGTGCTGTTTATCCACGTGGTGGGCGGTGCCATCTGCCAGGCCGGTATCGAGTGACCTGTCGTCCTCGTACCGCCACGAGCCGTCCGCGTGGGTTACAGTAACGGATTGGTTCCGTTGATCCTCCCAGGTCCACGAGCCGTCAGCGTTCACATGAATTTTCTGCTGATATTTCACGTCGTCAAAGTCCCAGGAACCATCAGCGTGCAGGGCGGCGGACGAGCCGTCTTTTGTGCTCTTCCACTCCCAGGTGCCGTCAGCGTTCACCTTGACCGCCACACCACCGACGGTGGTGTGCGTCCATGAGCCGTCCTCATTAATGGTGGCGTTGGATTCTGGGTATTTATCGGTGGAACGCGGGCGCGGCTTACCGGCCTTATTGTCGTCGGTCAGGGCGGTACCGTCCGCCTCAGCTGAGGCCTGCTTCTCCTCCTCAGAGCCGGGGACAGCATAGGTGACTTTCAGGCCGGGTTTGAGACCAGCACGGGGTTTGAGCGGAACCACGCTATTGGGACCCACAACATTCTCCGTCACCTGCGTATGGGGCGCTGGGGGAACCCCGGGGAAGCCTTCCTTGGGGATTTCACGTTCCTCCCCGGTGGCCGTGTTCTTCTTTATCGCGGTCCCTTCCGTCGTACCGGTGGTTACGTACTTACCGCCGCCTTCGTGGTTTTCCCAGCTGCCATCGGCACGGGTTTCGGTAGAGTCACCGGTTTTCTCGTTTTTCTGCCTCCAGGTGCCGTCCGCGTTCATGTGAATAGTTTTCTCCACGTACTCGTTGTGGGTGGAATAATCCCACGAGCCGTCGGCGTGCAGGGTGGCTTCCTGCCCGCTCTTTTCGTCCTTCCAGTGCCAGGTGCCATCCGCGTTAGTGGTCATGACTGTGCCGTCGGGCTTATCGTATGTCCACGATCCGTCCTCATTAATGGTTGCACCTTTGAGGGTGTCTTTCATGGATGAGCGCGGGCGCGGTTTACCGGCTTTATTGTCGTCGGTCAGGCCCACAGGCAGCTTATCGTCCGCCGATTCGGAGGCAGCCGCCGTGTTCACCGGGGAGGACTCGCTCGTGGCGGCGGCTGCGGAAGACTCGCTCATAGTCGGGGAACTTTCCTGCGATTTCACGGAGTTAGTGGTGCAGGCGCTCAGCGCCAAAACCAAGGCAACACTGGCCGATAGTGGCGCGGCGAAACGACGGGGCGTCAACATATGTATTCTCTTTTCAACGGTGAATAATAATGCCCCACAACACCACTTCAGTGAATATGCAGCAGTGTGGGTTGTGCAGCATCTTTAAGTGTACCTTGCTGGCTAAACCAGCCGTACCTTCACTCAACACCCGCTATGCACAGTTTTACATGCTTATGCGTTTTGTGGTGTTCTATCACCAGTTAGGGGACGTTTTTCTGACCCGCCTTCAGCGGGGTGCGCGGGCGCAGCGGGATGATGCTCTTATCCCCCACACCATCCTGCCCATAAATGGTGGGCACCGCCGGGGTCTCAGCGGGTATTCGGTCCGGGCCAACCTCACGCATATCCGGCTTCTGCTGGTACACCTTCCCGTCCGATGTGCCGTACAGGGTCACATGCTCGGCCTGCTGACGCCATGAACCGTCCGTGTTCACCGCCATCCCCCGCCCAGACGGGACTAGGTCATAGCTCACATGATCCACCACCCGAATCCAGCTGCCGTCCGGGTTCACCCGGGTGCGTTCCTTAGTTTTAGCGATATAGCTCTCCCACGTGCCATCAGCTTTCAGGTTCGCCTTATCCCCGCCGCTATTGGACCACTCCCAGGTGCCGTCCGGGTGCACGTGCATGCTCACATTCGCGTCCTTATACTCCCACGACCCGTCACCATTAATTTTTGCACCCGCCGGGGTAGTCCCACCGGATGCGCTCGGCCGGGGCCTGCCCGCCTTATACTCGTCCACTTGGCCCACAGGCACGGTGTAGCTTGTTGAGGTGGACGGGGCCGGGGTGGCGGCCCGCTCCTCATAAGTGGGGTTGGCGGTGCAAGCGCTTAGCACCACCAATAAGACGGCACCAGAGCATAACGGCGCCACACGGTAACGAGGCGTAAACATGTGTTCTCTCTTTCACCGGCGATAGTTTCAGGCGCCACGGCAGCCTCCGGAAGGTAGGGCACCTGTTCCCTTAAATTTTATCGTGCGCCACCTTTGAGGGTGAGGGCACGCATCACGGTGTCTGCCGCGCAATCGTAGAAGAACCCCGGCGAAACGTCGCGTGAAGGCGCCGCCCCGCCGGGGCTATCAGGGAACCGCCGGGCTACGAGATCACTTTCTGCCCGGCCTTCAACGGGGTGCGCGGTTTAAGCGGCACCACACCGCCGCCGCCCGGGCCGTTCGGCTCAAGCACGGTGGGGGCACTTGGAATGCCCTTCGGTGCGTCCTTCTTCGACAGCTCACGCGCAACAGGTTTCTCCTGGTACGCCTTGCCCTCCGCGGTACCGTACAGCACGAACGACTCAGTCTCATTACGCCACGAGCCGTCCGCGTTCACCGTGATCTTATGGTTACCTTTCACCAGGTCTTCGGCACCGCCCTTATACTCCCAGCTCCAGCCGCCATCGGCTTTAACATGCACAGTCTCATCGCGGGAGGCAATATACTCATCCCACGACCCGTCAGCGTGCAACGCGGAGGTGTTACCGTTAGCGTCCTTCTGGGTCCAGGTGCCATCGGCTGCAACCGTCATGGTGACGCCCTTAGAGTCAGAGTACGTCCACGACCCGTCCTCATTCACCGTGGCATTTGCTTTGAGCTTGTGCTTTGAACGTGGGCGTTCGGTGCCCGCCTTATTGTCGTCGGTCAGCAGCAGCCCCTCCTGCTCGGCGGTGGCTTTCAGGTCTTCTTCAGAGCCTGGGACAACGTAGATCACTTTCGTACCCGGTTTCAGACCCTTACGAGGCTGCAGTGGCAGCACGCTCTCACCGCCCACCCCGTCCTCAGAGACCACCGTTGCGGGGGCGGGAGGCACCACGGGCCATTCCTTACGGGAGAGCTGACGCTGACCCGACGCGCTCTTACTCACCGCCGTCCCATCGGCGTTGCCGGTGTTTTCGGTGGTGCCGTGGGTGTGTTTCCAGCCGCCGTCAGTGTGCGTCTCAAAATGCCCCACTTTCCTGTCATCCATAGTCCAGGTGCCGTCAGCATTAACATGCACCTGCCGGTGGATCATCTCATTATTCATAATGTGATCCCACGAGCCGTCAGCGTGCAGGGTGGCCTCAGTGCCTTCTTTCTGGTTTTTCCAGGTCCAGGTGCCGTCGGCGTTAGTGGTCATAACGGTGCCGTTGGAGGCGGTGTACGTCCACGACCCGTCCGGGTTCACTGTCGCACCTGTGGCAACATCTTTCACCTTCGAGCGGGGGCGGCTATCGCCAGCTTTATTATCTTCAGTTAAACCGAGGGGGAGCTTCCCGTCAGCAGCATCCGGTGTAGTGGCGGAGGCGCTCGCCGAAGCAGTTGACGACGCACCCGCCTGCGGTGAACTATTAGATGCCGAAGAGCACGCGCTCAACCCCAGAAGTAGACAGGCACCGGCACATAGCGGCGCCACAATTCGGCGGGATTTAAACATATAACTCCCTCGTTATTTATCGGTAATCATGGTGGTGACGTTTTGGTCACCCTTGTTTCATTGTAACGCGCACCTTTCACCACCTAGTACCGGTGCTTACGCCCCTTAAGCGCGTCGCACACTGCCGGTTTTCGGCACCTTCCCTCTGAACTTTCCGCCTTTTTGCGGGAATGAACCGCTGCGGCAGGCTCTTATAGCTGAGGGTGACGGTAAAATTTGAGGAAATACCCGAGAGCCGACGGAAGGAGAGGACCATGCGCATCAGCCGCATCTACAACAATAATGTGGCCCTCACCGTCGATACTTTCGGTAAGCAGGCGGTGGTGATCGGCCGCGGGCTGGCGTTTGGTAAACGCAAAGGGGACATGGTTAACCCCGCGAAAGTTGAGCAGACCTTCGTCCCTGAGCAGGGTATCTCGGCGGAGCGGCTCAGCTGGTCGCTGTCCGAAATTCCTGCCGATATTCTGGCGATAGCCACCGAAATAGAGGGTGACGCCCGCAACGACACCGAGATTGAGCTCTCAAACTCGTTCATTATCCCGTTCGCAGACCACCTGCACTACGCGGTCATACGCGCCCGTGACGGGCTGCGCGTGGATTACCCGCTCGCGCCCGAGGTGAACCTGCTGTACCCGCACGAGGTGACCTACGGCCACCGTGCCCTGAACCTGGTGCGCGAGCGCATGGGCGTGGAGCTGAACACGAACGAGGCGATCCCGCTGGCGCTGCACCTGGTGAACGCCCAGTTTGCGACCGCCGACATGTCGCGGGCATTCCGTATGACGGAGGTGTTTGCGCAGGTTTGAGGTGATTGAGGTTGCGTACAGGCGCGCTATCGACCCGGCCTCCATGTCCGCGGCACGGTTCATTACGCACCTGCGGTACCTGTTTGTGCGCGCCGATCAGGGCAAGATCGGGGCGGCAGGTGCCGGGATTTCGCAGCCGAGCCTGCTGGCGGCTTTACGCGCGGATGCGCCACGCGCCTACGCGTGCGCGCAGAAGGTACTGCTGCTTCTTGAGATGCAGCTTCAGCAGCCGCTCACCCAAGATGAGCTGACCTATTTGACGATTCATATTGACCGCTTGGCGAAAGACCTGTGGGGTGCTGCCCCCCGCATAGGGCAGCCGCCTCACCCATTCCGCAGCAGGTGCAGTACAGCCTGCACGCGGCGGGCGTTGCTGTTTGTATCGGGCAGGTCGAGCTTCGCGAAAAGAGTGTTAATGTGCTTTGCCACGGTCTTTTCCGCCACGAACAGCTTCTCGGCAATATCGCTGTTTGACAGACCCTCCGCCATGAGGGTCAGCACCTCAAGCTCGCGGGAGGTCAGCCGCTCCAAGCGCTGCTGCACCGCCCGATGCTCCATCAGCTCCTTGAGGGTCTCCGGGTCTACCACCACGCCGCCTGCGGCAACCGCCTTGACTGAGCGCACGAACCCGGCATCGTCAAATACCCTGTCTTTGAGCAGGTAGCCGGTTCCAAACCGCCGTCCATATGCAGCTCGTCTACATACAGGCGCTCTACATACTGCGAAAGAATCAGCACCGGCTGCCCCGGAATCTGCTTGCGAATCTGAACCGCCGCGCGCAAACCCTCATCCGTGAAGGTCGGCGGCATGCGAATGTCGATCAGCGCAACATCTGGGCGGTGAGTGAGCACCGCATCCGTGAGCGACGGCCCATCATCCACGGCGGCAACAACCTCAAAACCGTGGCGGGTAAACAGGTTCTCAAGCCCCTGCCGGAGCAAAAACTGGTCTTCGGCTATGACGATGCGCATCCGCCCTCCGATGCAACGTTGCGGAAAAAGGTGGTGCCAGCACCCATGACGGAGCCAGCCCTTCGGTGACACTATTAATTATATGGAAACGCAGCCACACCACCACGGATTACCGACAGGAGACGGCACGATGCCTACCGAAAAAGTTGCCGAACCGATCCTGCGGATGTACACGGACCCGCAGTCGAGTTCCGCGCCCCAACCTAGCTCCAAACCTCAGCCCGGTTCCGCGCCCACACGCTCGGAGCCAACCAACCCGGACTCAATCAGCTCGCGGCCTTCCCACCTCAAGCCGCTGAGCACCAAGGACTCCGGGCAGGACTACAACCCTCCCGGGCGTGGGCAAACTGTTCTTCTCATGGCGGGCATTTACATTCGTGCCATCTATGAGGTTTATGTTTTCGCCCTGTTCTGCGTCGTTATCAGCCTGTGCTTGGTGGGGATTGGTTTCGTGTTCCTGCCGTTCATCCTGAACTTATTGAAGTTCGATGCGGAGGCAGAGCGCAATACCGCACGTCACCGCGCCGGGGTCGAGGTGATCGGTGGGTACAAACCCGTAGAAGGCGGCAAAAACCCGCTGAGCCCCCGAGAGAATCTTGCCCGGCTGGGCGATAGTCTGGTGCTGCGCGATATTCTCTGGCACTTTGTAAATGTCTTCGTGGGTACATTCCTCGGGATTTTACCAATCTTGCTATTCCTCAGCGGTGTGTGGGGCGTTGCGCTTATGGTGGGGCAGCATTATTTCGTCCCTGTATTTGTTGTTGATCCCGGCGGATCACATTACATGTTCCTTGATATGAGCACCCCCAATGCGTACTGGTATGCCGGAACCCTGGGTATTATCCAGATCCTGTTGGCGTTCATCATTGCCCGACCTCTGCTACGGACCTATGGCTACTGGGTTCAGCTTGTGCTGGGCCGCTCTTCCGAACTGGTGCTGCGTGAGCGCATCAGCCACCTGACCGACACCCGCAACGATGCCCTGGACTTTCAGCAGGACGAAATCTCGCGCATCGAACGTGACCTTCACGATGGGGTTCAGGCGCACCTGGTCTCCATGGGCATGACTCTCAACGAGGTTGCCGCGCTCATGCAAGAAGACCCCGAACGCGCCCAGCAGATGCTCTCCCAGGCGCAGAACAGCTCGGTGACGGCCCTGCAGGAGCTGCGCGGACTGGTGCGGGGTATTCGCCCGCCGCTGCTGGCGGATCGCGGGCTGAATGAGGCAGTGCGCTCGCTGTGCACCAGCACCTCGGTACCGACCACGTTCACGAGCACGCTGACCGGGCGTCTGCCCGAACCGTTGGAGACCGCGCTGTATTTCGCTGCGGCGGAGCTGGTCACGAACGCCGTCAAACACGCGAACGCCCAGAAGATTACCGTGGGTATTACGCAGGGTGAATCGCTCATTATGTTGGAAGTGCAGGATGACGGCACCGGCGGTATCCCACAGGATGCGCTGGGCGGCAAAGCATCCGGCGGGTTGGAAGGCATTCGCCGCAGGCTCGCCACTTTCGACGGGGAAATGTTTGTCAGCAGCCCAGCGGAAGGACCAACGTCGGTGCGCGCAATCGTGCCGTATGCCGCACCCCAGCAGCACTAACCTACCTTCACGGGAAGTACTGGTGCGGTAACAACCGGGCCTCTGCAACGTTCTCTGCTGCGATGCCCCTTATATATAGACCCACCCACCCGGGCAAGTTCCTCCATAGCCCGGGTGGGTTATTCATGTTTCATTCTTTCGCCTTGCGACCCTGCGGGTCTTTTAGCGTGTACCTGAGTGGTATAGGGTGTGGGCTACTGCAGCCCGGCTTTGTCAAGGCCCATCATCTTATCCATGCTTCCGGGGTCGGTCGCATAGGCCACCCCGAGGCGGTTCCACGCATTAATAACGGTAATAACAAAGGTCAGCTCCGCCAGCTCCTTCTCGTCAAACTGTGCACTCACCTGTGCGTAGTCGGCATCGCTCACATGTGAACCTTCAAGGCGGGTGAGTTTCTCGGCCCACTCCAGCGCAGCACGTTCTTTATCCGTAAAAAGCGGTGATTCGCGCCAAACCGGCAGATGGTACAGGCGCAGCTCCCGTTCGCCGTGAAGTTTAGCTTCTTTGGCGTGCATATCCGTGCAGAACGTGCACCCGTTAATCTGTGAGATATGCAGTTTAACAAGTTCTTTAATGGTGGTATCTAGGGTCAGAGTACCTTCCAAGGCCATCATTGCTTTGAAAGATTCGGGGGCAAGCTGAGAGTAGTTTGCACGCATAAAGACTCCTTACAATTAGTGAGCACGGTTATTCTGTGACTGTACAGGCGGTGTATATGCAGGTCAAGAGGCTATTCGGCGGGAACCAAATCTATAGTTTGGTTTCACCTTTTTGTATACACTAGTAGCGGGAGAACCTGGATGAAAGAACACAAACAAAATGGATGCAGACCCGCCGCAGCATATGGCCCCGTCACCAAATTTCGCAGCCTTTAGCGTCGGCTGCCCTTGAGGCACAGCCGTCAACGTATGCTGCGATAGTTCAAAAATACTCCCGCCTTTATCTCGTGCGCCTGTGCACCGTGGGACCTCTTATTGTATTGCATATAGTGGGCGCTGTTATACTGCTGCTGGCGTTCATGAATGATGTGCAATCCTATAGCAACAGTAAGTACTCCGATGATTTATTCTATTCGCTAGAGTACCTTATGGTATTTGCGACCGCCGCAATACTATTTATATATCTGTTGTATCCTTTCTGTCATATTTTTGGGTGGAAATCTGTAAAAAATAATCTGCGCCCTGTGTGGGTTTGTATTATTAATATATTTGGGTTTATTTTTTCTCTTCTAGGGGTTATTTTTTATATACTGCCGACTCTGGATAACATTAACTCAACTCTCCCGACGGGTGCCGTCGGTGAAGTACTCATTCTTGTGCTTGTATTCGCTGTACCCATTGCTGAACTTGTTTTCTCCGGTATTTTTATCAAGCATTCGCTGTGGATGATAAGGAATAAGCATTAGCCCTTGTTTCCTTCCGGTTACCACAGAAATAAAGGTTACTAACTATGAATGATGAAGAGATGAACAGATTCATGGATCTTCTCTTGGAGCACGGGTGGAGAATCCGAAATACCGCCGGATCGGACATATTCCATGTCTCGGGGTCTGAGATGGTGTGGGAGTTAACGAATGAAGATCTTTACACAACTAATATTTTAACATTTTTTATTATTGGAGATTTGGGGCAGCCCAGTACAAAAATCAAAGATATTATACATGTTACAGATAAGAATAATAATCAGCTTATTTTCACAAAGAACAATATTATTGATCAGATAAATTTTATCGAGAATTTATAGAGGGCAAAGTACAGAAAATCAATATTGTTATTAAATATAGCAAGTGTTAGACGGGAAGAAATAATGTTATTAGATGGCGTTGCAATCGAGTATGTGCCAGGAATGGGCTATATGCATATTATATGTGAATTACCTTTTTTAACTGAGGAAGGACTATTGTATGTTGAAAACATGGATCCTGAAGCGGAAGATTTTTTGGTATCTAGTATTGAGTTATTAGCGGAAAATTTTTTGAAAGTTTCACTGAGTTCAGGTGATGTTGTTAATGTGATAAGTCACTTTAAAACAGGTAACTACCTGTTTAAAAAGATAATTGGAGATTTTAAAGAGTTTAATGCACGTAATTGGGGCGATGACAAACTAAAAATAGTAACCAATGGAGACAAATTAGGAAGTTTTGAGTTGTACCGAACAAGAGATAATGATTCATTTTTTGCTATTGATTTATTTGAAGAACAAGACCGTTATTATTTAATTGTCTCGGAACCTGACCGACCGTGGCAGAGGGATGAAGTCGCTGATGTCCAATTTGATGGAAAGCAAATTACTTGCCACCTTAAAAATGGTGATACGTTTCATTCTGAAATTGTTTGTGCACCTTATGTTGCCGACCTTATTAATAATGTGTCTAAGTTACTTGAGTAAATTATCCCTGCGAATGAGCAAACTGTAGCTGACACCCGCTCATGCATAACCTTCACTATCAAATATAAGATTGCATATTCTATATCTTAAGAACTAATTACAATGTATCTTTTTAAAAAAATTATTTAAATTGAAGAAAACTTTTTTTCCATATCCCCTTCACCAATATAGTAGTAAATATCTAAAGATATAATTTCTATTGCCTTAACTAAATTAAATACATCTGAAATGGGGTGCTCGAAATACTTTTAGTAGTTTTTTTATTTTTTTATTACAAATTTGTATACATATTTTGTAATTTATATTATTGTATTTCCCATCTATAATTTCAGGATAAACTGGTGCGTACACCGATGATAGATAATTACCAATATTACTTTTGAGACATATATACATCGTCGTATAAATACACCTCAGATATTTTAAATTTATCACTATTATTCAATCCATTAATCCAATTTACATCAAAATTAAATAGGTAATTTTTGGATATGCACCAGCTGGAGGGAAGTCTAACAGGCATCAGTAGATTTTTTTAATAAAAAATAATCTATATTCATTCTTTAAATACTCCAAATTTAAACTACAAGCTTCATCAGATGGCTGCAGCGGAATACCCTGATCGTCTAAAATAGAACAAACCATGTGCATATATTGATGCATACATTACCTGTATTTGAAAGTTTACGCAAGTTACGACCTGCTATGAAATATATTTACTACATACCGGTAATTTTTATTTCTAATAGGTTTTTGAGGTTTACAGTTATTTTTTGCCCATTCGAAGATGTTAATGATAATTTTTCTTCACATATTTTACAATCGATGATAGGGTTACTGTCTTCAAAAAATATAGCCCATTTTAATGTATTATTTTTATGGGTTACACAGATAAACCCTTCATTTCCCATCGCCCCTTCTCCAAATTTAATAATTTCATCATTTTTGTATGGTATGCTCTTGTATTCTTGAATCTCTGTCCAAATATCATTGTTATATTTTTCTAGACTGTTAATAGTCGTATCGCAAAATGGAAATGCGAGCATTTCACCATTATCCATTTTATAAAAATTTATTAATGTAATGGTTTCGGAAGAACCGTTGTACAGAACACTATTCACCCCAATTAATTCATTGTTTAACCATTTTTGTTGAGATTTACTCATTATTTACTCTTTCAATGATCAAGAACATTTCAAAATTCTAATTTTAACTACAATAAGTTGAGAGCAGGTAACTTTGGTGATTCGCTGGGATAACAATAGCTTGGATGCCCATCGTTACACACATTTAATTTATAAGATGCTTTATGCAGATATTTTCTCCTCCGAAACATGTCAAACAATCTAAATAAGAGGAAAACTCTTTTTAAGGTGCGAAGATAACGACCTCTTACTGACACGAGTATACGATAATAAAATGGCTAACTACCAATCACATGCGCAGAAGGAATCGTTGTCTCTTCACAGTACCACCGGGCTCACCATCATACAATTTACTGCTCTAGTAAAATCTACTCATCGGTTACCTGACCTAGGATATCCTAAACATCAAATCCCTGCCCTAATCCTGGCACAGCCCACCCTCTAATATATGCCTTTAAAGTAATATATACTATAATTTTAAGGAAGGGTAGTTATTGTATCCAATAATATCGATCTGGTTAATAGAAAACAAATTAATTTTATTGATAAGGATTATTTATATTGTGGAATTAAAATTTTCAGTTATAGGAACCATTATTGACTTTCCGTATAGTCATATCTTACAGCAGAATCTTCAGAATTTTTTTAATCACATTAAACCACGATTTTCTCATGAGCAACTAAATGATTGGGTCATAGAGTTTCACATAAATCCGACTAATATTTATTGGCTTGAAACTCAAGAATATAGTAAGAGCTTTCTTGGGGTATATAAAAGAGGTATTACCTACCCCAAGATAAAGAGGAAAATATTTTCAGTTATCATACCAATTCCTAATAGCAATCAAATATCTTGGGGGCTACCAGAGGAAAGGTACCTTCATAGGCCTAAAGCGAATCCTAATAATTTTTTTCTTACTGAATTTAGTACTAAGGGATTTACGGATTTAGAGGACTATTTTTTAGAATCTGCCAAAGAAGTAATTAATAGTTTCTTAAACAAGGGTTTTAAAATACAGGGAATTAATTTGAATTTGATATAGTTGATGTGCGTAAAGAAAAGTAAATTTGTAAAGACCATAAATTTAAATATTCGCAATATTCAATGAGAATTTGGAAAAATATATAGCCAAGGTATAATATAAATAATTTATTGCACCATTAAAGAGAATGTATTTAAAGAGTGCAATCAATTAAAAAGGAAGTATACAAAATGTTAAAAATCAGGAAAAATACTTTAAACAGTATACAGGTAGGACGAAAAAAGAAGGACTTAGCAGAATCAATAATTAATGATCCCGTATATTTTTTGGAGTTTGATAGAAAACATAAAGTGTTGTCAGAGTCAATACTCATTACAGTCTCTATGAGGGAGGTTCAATCTTTTGATATAAACGGCAAGGTTATATCATTTGAGAGCCTAATTTCTTTCTTAGAGGACGAAAATCCATTGGTTGAGGATAACTCATTTTATACATTCCCTCAATATAATCTAAGTTTATATATAGACTGGGATAAGAAAATATTTAATGAAGTTCTAATTTATGATAAGACATTAAAAGGAGAATATGAAAAAAGTTCGTTCTTAACGTATAAGGAAATCCAAGAGAACCAGAGGGAAACGACAAAAAGAGCTGCTCATAACCTATACTTCATTCCATATACAGCTGTGGGAAATTTTAAATTTGGAACAGATCCTCAACTATTTTCAGAAGAAAATAATTTTAATATTCCAAAAGAAATTTCAGCAAAACAAGTTATTGAGTTTGATGAAAATATTTTAGTAAGATTTGACAAAAATAAATTAACTCAGGTCGTGATAAGTAATAAAAAAACACTTCTATACTTTATAATGACTTAAAAATTATTCTCTAAAGATATTTTTAGGTGAGCTAATAAAAAATGAAGAATACATAGAGAGAACTATGGGGTATGTTTTTGTTGACTTAGGTCTTGCTATTACTCACGATATGAAAACTATATATTTTTTCGATCAGTCTTTATTACCCTTTTGGAAGAATAAAAATAGACCTATTACTAGTTGGTGAAGCTGAAGAGGGTAATAACTAAAGGATATACTGAAAGAATATACGAACTGTGTAGCACAGTATGATCCTCCCAAGAACCTAAAGCTTTCAGCGGTGCTGTATCAGTCCTCGTATAGTACAGCTGACTGGTCGGTCAGGCCCCGAAGCGCTCAGGTCAAATTTTCTTCAGATGATTCCTGCAGATAGAGCAGCATAGCCTTCAGGGCTACTGTGCAAGAGCGGGCGTGAGGGGTTGGTCAGGGGTTATCCAACATCAAGCTGTTGCTCAGCAGTATGGACAGAACAGTGACTTATATGGGCAGGGTCTGTTTCCCAATGAATAAACCTCTATACATTACGGATAATAATCAGCTTATTTCGAGAAACAATATTATTAATTAGATAGATTTTATTAAACTTATAAGAAATAATATAGAAAATGTATATTTTACTTTTATATCTACGGTGAAGTGGGTGTAGAGATAAATACCAACAGGCCCATGCTCCCCCAGCAACATCGCCTACATAGCAGGCTAGAGGCCCCGGTCTTCCGGTCTAAAAGACTGTTATTAAATATGTGACATCATGTCATTAAAAATACCGGCGTACCACTATGCTATATCTCTCATTTTGATGATATACCGTGATATTCTGAAAGGGTCTTGCCCTCACAAGGGGCACAACACACACTGTTCGTTCAATTAAGAAAGCTATCATGGTCACTATCATTGTGGCGGCACATGGGGAGTCAGCGCCCGCTCTTCTGAAGACCGCCAGCATGATCCTCGGAAACCTCGATAACGTGTATCCGGTGACATTTCTTCCTGGGCAGGGTCCGGAAGATTTGATCGAAGAGTACACGCGCATCGTTGCGGAAGCAGGATCTGAAGAAACCCTTATTCTCGTCGATCTCTTCGGCGGCAGTCCCTACAATGCGGGCGCTCGATTCGCGGCAGAACATGAAAATATTGATGTTGTCGCGGGCGTCAACGTTCCGATGCTCATTGAAGTCATCAGCGGCGCCGGTCGCAAAAATGCAACTCTCAAGGGCCTGGTCGCCAAAGCCCATAAGGCGGGCGTGAAAGGTGTTCGCTCTTTCCAAGAGGCCAACCAACCGGTACAGGACGAAAAACCTGCCGCAGAGACAAAACCCGCCGAAACACCGGCGGCACCGGAAATACCCGCAGAACAGCAGGTTGAAGGCGGGCATATGGACGCTATTTTCACGCGCATCGACTCCCGCCTGATTCACGGTCAGGTCGCGGGCACCTGGGTTCCTTATGTGGCACCGCAAACCTTTATTGCCGCATCGGATGCAGCCGCCCACGACAAGCTCCGCAAGAGTCTGCTGCTGCAGGTGGCGCCCGCCGGAGTCAAAACCAATGTGCTCGATATTGCTAAAGCGGGGCGCGTATACAACAACCCCAAGTACACCGGCATGAAAACCATGTTTGTGCTCGAATCCCCGGTCGATGTGGTGCGTCTGATAGATGAAGGCGTTGAAATTCCAGAGGTCAATGTTGGCGGCGTAACCTACAAAACCGGTATGACGCAGCTTTCTGAGGCGGTTTACGCATCCGAGGAAGACCTCGACGCATACCGTGAGCTTCTCAAACGCGGCGTCAAGCTGTACGTGCAGCAGCTTCTAACCACTCCCCCGTCGATATGGCAAAAATTTTGAAAGAGAAAGGCCTCGCCTCATGAGTCCCCTCGCATTTATTCTCGTCATTGTGGTGGCGTTCATTGCGGGTGTCGCATCCGTGGTGGATGAACGCCAGTTCCACCGTCCCCTGGTGGCATGTACCCTCATGGGTTTTGTGCTGGGCGACCCGGGCACCGGCATTATCGTGGGCGGCACCCTTGAGCTAATCGCCCTCGGGTGGATGAACGTGGGTGCGGCAATGGCACCCGATGCAGCCCTAGCCTCCACCATCGCAGCAGTTGTGGTGATTCACGGTCACCTTGATGTGGCTCAAGGTATCGCTGTTGCCGTTCCGATCGCCGCAACCGGGCAGGTGCTCACCATTTTCGTGCGCACCATTACCGTGTTCTTCCAGCATCAAGCCGACAGGTTCGCGCAGACAGCGAATTTCCGCGGTATTGAGCTCATGCACATGAGCGGCATGGCGCTGCAAGGGTTACGTGTGGCTATTCCCACCGCAGTGGTCTCTCTCATTAACGCTGACACTATTAAAAGCTGGCTGGATTCCATCCCGGGTGAAATTACCACGGGCCTGCGCATCGCTGGCGGCATGATCACGGTGGTTGGTTTCGCCATGGTTATTAATATGATGAGGTCAAAAGCCCTCATGCCGTTCTTCTTCCTCGGGTTCATTACAGCGGCCGCTATCCCCGTCTCTCAGACGGTTAAACTCAATGGTGTCAATACCGACGTCATGGGGAACCTCACCGCTACTCTCACCGGCCAGGCGCAGCTTGACCTGGTGGCTATCGGCATTATTGGGGCGTGCCTGGGGCTGCTGTACACCCAGCTCAACCCCATATTTCATAAGAGCCAGGCGGCACCGGCAGCCGCACGCCCAGCTAACGACCTCGACAACGAGCTTGAGTAGGAGAGAACCATGACTGAGAACACTCAAGAAAAAGTCACCACCGAGGTTCCCGACCTCACCAAGGGCGACAAGATTAATACGTACATCCGCTCCACCTTCCTGCTGGGCTCGTTTAACTTCGAACGCATGCAGTCCATTGGGTTCGCGGTCTCCATGATTCCCGCGATCAAGCGTTTCTACACCAAGAAAGAAGACCAGGCGGAGGCGCTCACCCGTCACCTGGAATTCTTCAACACCCAGCCGTGGGTGGCATCCCCCATTATCGGTGTGACTGCCGCAATGGAACGTGAAAAAGCAGCCGGTAAAGAAGGCATTGACGATGCCGCCATCACCAACGTGAAGGTTGGCCTGATGGGCCCGCTCGCGGGCGTAGGCGACCCGATTTACTGGGGTACCGCGCGCATCGTGCTGGCGGCTATCGGCGCCTCCTTCGCAATTTCGGGCAATATTCTGGGGCCACTCATCTTCTTCTTCGGAATGACCGCAATCCGCTGGGCCACCCGCTGGTACGGTTTCCAGTACGGCTACGAAAAGGGCACTCAAATCGTGGGCGATGCAGGCGGAAACACGCTGCAGAAAATTACTCAGGGCGCATCGGTCATGGGCTTGTTCGTGATGGGTGCATTGGTGTACCGGTGGACGAGCATCAATATTCCGCTCAAGCTCACGGAATACGAAAAAGCTGACGGTACACACGTGGATGTGACCGTCCAGTCCATCCTCAACCAGCTGCTGCCGGGGCTTGCGGCACTGGGCCTATGCTTCCTGTGCATGTGGCTGCTGCGCAAGAGGGTTAACGCCATCTGGATTATCTTCGGCCTCTTTGCCGTCGGTATTGCTGGTGCCTACCTTGGGTTCTTGGCGCTCCCCCAGTAAACCCGCGTGACCACAGGCCAACCAGCGGGATGCGTGCTCCGGTAGACTTTTGTACCGGGCGCGCATCCCACAATTTTTAGCCCCCCAGACCGAAGGACACCCATGAAAAAACTGATGGCATTCGATTTGGATGGAACTCTGCTCTTTGACCGGGAGATCGAGCCCGCGAATGTGCAGGCTATTCACCGCTGGCAGCAGGCCGGGAATATTGCGGTGTGCGCGACGGGGAAAAGTATTTTCGCCACGAAACTTGCCCTTGATACAGCTGATGTTACCTTCGACTACAATGTGCTGTACACCGGCGCTGTAGTAACCGACGCCGAGTACAATATCCTCCATGCACAGACTCTTTCGCTTGCGGTGGTGCACGCCTGCTATGAGCGGTTCACAAAGGAGCCGGGGGTCGCTCTTTTTGCCACGACTTTAACCCATGACTATCGTCTGGCGGATAATGTGGGGTCTTCAACTAATATTCTGCCCGAGTTCCTGCCGCTGGCAGAGTCCGAGATTGATACCCAAGACTATGTGGGTGTACCCCTATGGATTCCTGAGGATGATGCCCGCGAGCGCGCCTACCGCTGGATTCTTGAAGAGTTCGGTGATGCCGTGGATTGTCACAAGAACCAGGATTTTCTGGATATTGTGCCCCAGCGGTGCACAAAAGCGACCGGGCTGGCGTGGCTTGTGGAGTATCTGAAACCTGTCGAGTATGAAACCTATACGATTGGGGATTCCTGGAACGATGTACCCATGCACGAGTGGGCGGATCATGCGGCGTCGTTCAGCTATTCCCCGGATGATGTGAAGGCACGCACCGAGGTTTCGGTGGATCGTGCGTGGGAATTTATCGACGCTTCATTGGGTGCGTAGATTCTGCGTTTCACGTGAAACTTTTCTAAAAAACAATGTCTATAGATTGTTAAAGCGGGGTAGATGGCGAATGTCTTCAACGAATAAAGAGCGCAATCCCGAGAGTTTTGGCGAGATTTTTCGGCAGGCCGCCCGTGAGTCTTTAGTGAAGAATCAGCGCGAACGTAGAAGCGATATTGTTTCTATTGCCCCGATTCAACTGGCGCTCGCCGCGCTGGCTATAGGTATTTATGCCTGTGGAATAGTTGGTTGTGCCTGATCCCGCTGGGCGTGGTACTGGTACTCATGTGGGTGCGTTACACCATGCAGCGGCAGATTTCCCGCGATTTTGCGCAGCTGGATGCGGCGCGCACGGCCTGGCGCAAAACCCGCGATCAGCAGTATTTAGAGTTTATGGCGGAGAATACCGGGCGCATCCTAAAGGAAAATAAGGCGCTGACGAAGGATGCGCGCAAACGTGTGCAGGAATACGCCGACTACGCATCATCCCGGCTTTAATTCGCTGCCCCTCTCCCCTGCCCCTCAATCGCCACTCCACCTGGTGGATCGATCAGCCCTCGGAAGAAATGCAGCACCAGTTTTTAGAGCCGCCGCCAGCACACAGACAACGGTGGGTGAGATGAGCGACCGCACTCATCTCACCCACCATTTCCCTCTTCAATTTTTCTATTCAATATAAAGAATATATGTGCTTTGATAAGGGGTTTTGCTGACTACTCCCCTGCTACCGTCTCGATTTCTTCCGGGGTTTACGGGATTTGCGGGAGCTCTTTAACCGTCTCATATTCTGTGCTGACTGAGCATTACCTGCTGTTCTCTGCGCTGCCGCAGCCGCACGGTCGGTTAGGCTATCGGCCTGTTCCTGTGCCGCAGCAGTGCTTTCCTGTGGTGAGGTCTCTTCATGATCCGCGGTGTTGGTATCCTGCGGCTCATCCGCTACGGCGCTAACATCAGATGCAGGTTCAGACTCAGTCGCACTCCCCTGCTGTGGTGTATTATCCTGCTCGGCCGCATCTTCTTTCTGAGACTCTGGATCAACATCAAGTTCTTTAGCAGAAGGTTCACGCGGGCTCTCCCCCCGTTTGCTCACGCTCTGCCTGCTCCCTCTGATGCTGATGCGCCTGGCGAATCTGGCGCAGCTGCTCACGATTTGTCAAAATCACCAGGGTCATGGCGTTCAGGAACACACCAACTAGGAACAGCATCCAGCCGATAAGCATATACCTGCTGCCGCTCAGAACCGCACCAGCAACCAGCAATGCAATAGAGAGCAGATATGCGGGAGAAATCAGGAATCTAGTGTTCACGCCGCTCCCCTAACGCACAGTGGGGCGGGACGACGACTGAGAGTCCTCAATCTTCGACGGCAAAACGCTTTTCTTCTTTGGAGTCTCAGAGCCCAGCTCAACCGTGGCTTCCGAATCCAGCGGGTCACCGTCAAAATCAGGTTCCCCCTCAATCGGCTCTTCGCTGCGTTCGGCGGCTTTCTCCCGCATCGCCTCAAAACGCTGCTCAAGGTTAGTCAGCATCGCGGGTGCTGGCTCACCCTTCATCTTTGAAACCGTCACCAGGTGCGCAAAAACATTCAGCCCCACAGCCAGCAACAGCAGAAGCCACCCCACCCACAGCATCCAGGAGACGCCGGAACCAATCATGAGTGCACTCACCAAGACGGCGCCAAGTGAGCTAAGGTACGCGGGTGAGAGGTTCTTAAAATCCATGTCTACTTTCCACAAACTTCACAGCGGGGCTACAACGGTACTCGGTGACATACCGTACTCTCTCATTCTATGTGATTCTGAATGCTTAAATCGCCCCTGACGCCTCAATATTTCCGTGGGCGTAGCCCAAAAGACGCCGGGGGCGGTTCTGGCCGGTTCCCCACCTAGTTTTTCTCGCGGGAATCCACGCTCGTCACCAGTGGTGACGACGGCGCATTCTCAACCAACGGAATGGATGAGGTGCCCAAATGTTCCCGCAGAAGCCGGTAACGTTCCAAAGCGACCGCACCAGCGGGCATCGCCGGGAGCACAAAATTATTATTGGAGCGGATGGTATCGGCCTGCGAGAGGATATCAAGTTTACGAATCACGCGGTACACATCGTTCGGGTCGTACCGGTCTTGTGCGGACAGCACCTCGTGCTGGGCAGCAGTCATGGCCACATCGCGCAGCCTCGTGTACTCCTCGCGACTGTTCTTCAGCGCCTGCATCTTCGGCTTATATTCGTCCGGCAGGTTTTCAATAATGTCGTCGCGGCGGGTGATTGCGGTGCACATGTCTTTCACCCGCTGGTATGTCTCAGGGCTTGCCGCGCGGGCCTCCTCCTGCAGCACCTCAAGGGCAGCATGCTGGGCCAGCTCTAGCAGCTCGGGGACCGCGTTATCTTCGGAATGATCCGCCTTAACACCCAAAACATTCACCACGAACGGCAGGGTAAGGCCTGGCAGCACCATCGTGAAGAACAGCACCGAAATGACCACCACAATCGAATCGGCACGAAGTTCCTCGGTGCCCGCAACAGTGGGGATAGAAAGAGCCAAAATGAGGGTTACCAGCCCGCGCATCCCCGACCAGGTCATCACAATAACCTCGGCGAATGTGCCCGGTGCCCCTTCATGCACAGGGGTTTCTTCAGGTTCCCCAGCATCCAAACAGCAGCGAACCACAGCAGACGCACCGCGATAGCAACCAGAGAAATGAGGGTTCCGTAGCAGAACAGGTTCAGCAGCCGGGTGGAGTCGGCTTGATAAATAATTTCGCTCGCTTGCAGACCGATAAGTCCGAACGCCAAACCGGTCAGCAGCAGCTCAATAACCTGCCAAAATGATGCATTTGAGAGGCGATCTTCGGCTTCCAGAGCCACCAGATACTTGGTGCTCGTAAACTGCACAGCGGCGATCACAACGGCAATCACGCCCGAGGCATGCACGCTTTCAGCAACCAGGTACACACCAAATGGAATAACGAGAGTAACAGCGCTGCGGGCCACAGTCCCGTGGGCTTTCTGCCGCACATATCCGCCAAGCCAACCAAAAATATAGCCGACCACAACAGCAACCACAGCACCAAAGGAGAAATCCCACAGGACCTTCAGCGGGTCCACTTTCTCATGGTGGTCAATGGCGTGAATTGCCGCGTGAAAAAGCACCAGAGAGATGGCGTCGTTAAAACTACCCTCGGTTTGCAGAGTGCCAATCAGGCGGCGGGGGATACCGACGGGCTCGGCTACAGCCTCAACAGCAACCGGATCCGGCGGGGCGATTGCGGCACCAATAGCCAGGGCCATCGCAACGGTCATCCCGGGAACCCACCACATGGCACTGCCAGCGACGGCAAGGGCGGAGGCGGTCGTCAGCAAAACCGAGTACAGAAGCACCGAACGCCAGCGGCGTTTAAGAGTTCCCCACGAGAATTTCACGCCAATAGCCCACAGAAGCGGGGGCAGGAAGATCGGAAGAATAATTTCGGAGTCAATCTCAAGGTGCGGCCTGTCAGGTAGCAGCAGGGCACCCACTCCGAGGATTGTCATCATAACGGGCCAAGGCAAATTAAGCCGATCACCAACGCCCACCATAATGACGGTGGCGAGTAGGATCAGCACAATGATGGATAGATATAGCATCGGCCCGAGTATCAACCCCTTGAGTTTAAAGTGTGTGCTTAGCTCAAGCGTACAGAAGGTTCAGCGGAAGGTTTTGCCGCCTCATTCGTTTGAGTCAAACCCACACACAAGCTAAATATGTCTTGCTAGAAATATACTAAAAATGGCTTTTTGAAAATATAGCTATTCCCCTCTAAATTAGTATACCTAATCCAGAGGGGAAATATATGCATTTTTAGCTATTTATTGCGTGTGATGCTGCCCCTACGCCCCACACCCGCCAGAACCGCAGCCGCACCCATGCGATGCGCTAGCCGCAGCAGGTTGGGGCTCTTCAACAAATTCAGAGGCTTGAGCAGAAGACCCACATCCTTCAGAACCGCAGCCACAACCACCCGCAGAAGACTCGGCGGAAGACTCAGCATGATCATGCCCACCGCAGCACCCGCCACCATCGACAGAGCCGCACGCGGAACCGCGAGCCTCACGATACCCCATTAAATCCACCCCCAGCTCAGAGAGATACCGCAGGTACCCAGCGAGCGCATCCTGCCCACCGGCACCAGCAATCACAATACCGCCATGCTTGAGAGCTTTAAGGGTTTCGTTAATAATGGGCCAACGCTCAATATCGTCACTAATCGTGATGGCACTAACAATATGCATAGCCAGTGACGAGAGGGAACGCAGCGCCTCTTCATAGCCGTCGGGCAGATGAAGAACTTTATCGGGGGCAGCCATGCGGGTAATAGCAAGAACCCGCATGAGGGTCATAGGTACGGCGTTAGCGGGGAGTTTCACGGTAATACCTGTGGTGTTGCCCGCGCCGAGCTCCGCCAGTTTATCCGCGAGCACCTCAGAGTCAATATCGGCGCTTAAATCCAGTGTTTCGTAGCCGTCTATGGCGATGGAACGGGTGCCGAGCGCGGCCGCTAGTTCTTCATCGTCAGTATGCACCGCGATCATATTGCGGAATTCGTGGCGTCGGATAGCTGAGGCCGCCTCAATAAGGGCGAAGTCTTGCCCGTCGCTGGTGATGATTAGTTCGTGTATTTCATCCCGGCTCAGGGTTTGCCCGGACATAATGCGTTCGGCAAGTTCGGAATATGTAGTGCTCATACCGAATATTAAACACCCGTTCAGTGTGTGCGCCCACCGGGTTACGCCACCAGCGGCGATTATTCTTCCGCTCATTTGGCGAATACTACCTTCAGGCGCGAATGATTCGCTTCAACGGCGGGCGTGGGGCCCGTAGAATATTGGGTGTGGCTCTTTCGCGCGATAAGATTCTTCACACCGCCTACGAGGTGCTGGCAACCTACGGTTTGGCGGATTTGTCGATGCGCCGATTGGCCTCCGAGCTGCAGGTGGCACCCGGCGCCTTGTACTATCATGTGCGCTCGAAGCAGCATCTGCTGGTGTTGCTATCCGACTATATTCTGGCGTGCGCCCCAGACCAGTTACACGCTCCATGTTCTGCTGGCTCAGCCGATGCGGTGCGCTCGTGTCTTATGCGTCGCGGAGAGATCCTGTTTTCAGCACTGTACCCTATTCGGGAGTGCCCGGAAGTGATCCGGCTGGCTCTCACGTTGCATCCGGGCTCGGTTGTTCTGGTGCGTGTGCTGAGCGCGGATCTGCACCTGCTGGGTTTTTCGGGGGAGCGGGCTCAGCGTCAGGCCCGACTATTGGCTCATCTTGCGCTGAGCCTCATTGAGGAGGCGCAAACTCTGCCGCTGCTGGATCCTGAGGGGGCACACACATACTCTGAGGCATTGGAACGGTACAGAGAGGATATGCAGTGTGCCGTGGATTCTATAATTGGCTTATAGTTCCTGAATCTTCTCTGACCACCCCTATAAAACCACCCCGACCAGTATGTATGCCTCAAATAATATATATTAATGGGGCATTGCGTGGCACTACAGTGGCAGCATAAGTGCCGTGTGCCCCACCAAGAACCATTTGTTTTCCTACAATGTTTAACATCCCAGTCACATTCCTACTCGGTTCCATCTCGGAGGTTCTATGACCACCACCGCTGCCCCCCAATGGGACACTCTTCCGGTTCACGCTCAGGAGGTGCGCCGCGCACGTGAGGCATTTATTGAAGCCTACGGCAGAGAACCTGACGGAGTGTGGTCGGCACCGGGACGACTGAACCTGCTGGGGGAGTACATTGATTTTCTGGGCGGTTCGTGCATGCCCATGCCGTTGCCGTACCGCACCTATGTGGCGGGGTCACTGCGGCGTGACGGCGTGCTGCGGGCCTCATCATTACAGATGCCCGGTGATGAACGAACCGTGGTGGTGCGTGATATTCAGCCAGGTCACCTCAAAGGATGGTTCACATACGTGGCGGGGGTTGCGTGGGCAATGAACCATGAGGGTGGGCGCGATATTGTTCTCCCACCCGATTTCGGTGCTGACCTGCTGATTAATTCGCGGGTGCCGGTGGGCGGCGGGCTGTCTTCCTCGGCGGCGTTGGAGTGCTCAACGGCGCTGGCGCTGCTGGATCTTTCATGCCCTTTACGGCCGGGGTGCCCGGAGGCTGATGAGCTCCCTTCAGACCGTTCACCGGGGAATGATGCGCTTCGGGCACGTCTAGCACAGGTGTGCATTACCGCCGAGAATAAGGTGGCTGGGGCACATACTGGGGGTTTGGATCAGACGGCGTCGCTGCGGTCTAAGCCGGGGCAGGCGCTGGTGGTGGATTTCCGTGATTTTTCGATTGACCCGGTGCGGGTAAATGCCGCCGAGAATGGGCTGAGTTTTCTGGTGATTGATACGAAAACCCCGCACGAACTGACTGACGGCGGGTTTGCGGTGCGGCGTGCCGCCTCCGAATCGTGTGCTCAGGCGCTGGGGCTGCGTTTTTTGCGGGATGCCCTACCGCAGGATTTGTCGTGTGCCGGGCTGGGGGAGCGTGCAGCGAAACAGTGGCGCCTGGATCTGGTGGATTCTTCGGTGAACCGTGCATTGGCGGCGCTTGAGGAGCGCGGCACTCCGGCTGATTTCCCGCGCGGGTGGGTGCGGCATGCCTTTCACGATATGGCCCTTGTGGGGCGGGCTAGTTACCTGCTGAAAAATGCGGATTCTCTGGGTGCGGCGGCTTTTGGTGAGGCGGGCCGTATTTTCACGGAGTCTTTTGTGTCAATGCGTGATGAGCTGCGGGTTTCGCGTCCGCAGATTGATGTGGCGGTGGATGCGTGCCTGGCGCATGGGGCGCTTGGTGCGCGCATTGTCGGCGGTGGTTTGGGGGAGCGGTGATGGCTTTAATACCTACCGACCGGCTGGGGGAGGCGGCCCAGGCGGTCGCGCAGGCGTATGCTGAGCACGGGTTCGCCGAGCCGCGTTTTTTGCCGATGGTGGCTGGTTTCGCGGCGGATCATGACTGGCCTGAGCACAGCAGCGCGTTAGGGCGTGAGGGGGATACTCTCAAAGGCTGTTCCTGCGGGGATTAGCCGCCAGCCTGCACAGGTGTTGTGCCCGTTAGCGGGCTAAAACACTGCGCTGAAGATTTTCGGTAGCTGAGAAGGTAGAATAATCCACGGTACTTATGTACCGCACCGTCCTCACACCGAGGGGCGGCACCGCACAGAAAGGAGCCTCACGATGGGCTTTGATATTAAGGGCACCGTTGATCAGGGCCTGGATAAGGCCAAGGACGTTGTGAACGATAAGGCTGGCAAGGAAGTTGTCACCGATGAGCACGTCGATAAGGCTGGCGAGGCTGTGAACGAGAACGTACAGAAGCTGACCGATAAGTTCGGTAAGTAACCTGTATTGGGGACACGGGGCGGAATTTTTAGGTTTCGCCCCGTGTTTTCTATGTTGGTCCGTGCGGTACGGATGGGAGGGTCACAATGGTGGCTTCACCGGTTTTGAGAACTATTTTTGAGGAGCAACTTTAATGCTTGAACGTCAGCAGTCCACCCAGGAGCAGGCACGGCAGGTTATGGCCGATGGTGGTGTGGTGATTTATTGGCGCCCCGGGTGCCCGTTCTGTGAGCGTCTTGATTCTAAGCTGGGCGAGCTGGGCGATCACGCCACGTGGGTGAATATTTGGGAGGATCCTCAGGCTGAGGAGCATGTGAAAGAGCCTCAACAACGGTAACGCCGTCGTACCTACCCTTGACACGGGGGATGTGCACTTTGTGGTGGCTGATGTGAAGTCCCGTAATCAGGCGGCTCAGCTGATTAGGAATGCCATGGAAGGGGCTGTGCAGTAGCCACGTAGCCACCCTTTGGCCCGCTATTTATGAGGAGGCTCCGGTGCGTCCGGCTTTAAATAAGAACACGACCGTCTGCATTTCCCTGTCTGGGACGACCGTCAAACCACGGTATCAAGTTCCACAATTACCTGTACGAGAAACACGGCCTTGATTACCTGTATAAGGCGATGACAACCACGGATATTGAGGGTGCTATTGCGGGTGTGCGCGCCCTGGGTATTCGCGGATGTTCCGTTTCTATGCCCTTCAAACAGGCGGTTATTCCGCTCATGGACGAGGTCGATCATTCGGCGCAGGTCATTGGGGCGGTCAATACTATCGTCAATACGGACGGGCACCTGCACGCCTACAATACCGATGTGATTGCGGTAGCTTCCTTGCTGAAATCGCATGCCGTTGATCCTAAACTGCCGTTTCTTCTGCGCGGTTCAGGAGGCATGGCGGCAGCCGTTACGGGTGCCTTCTACGATGCTGGATTCCGGGCGGGCACTATTATCGCCCGCAATGAGGCTGCGGGCACGGCGCTTGCACGCCGGTACGGGTATGCGTGGGTTCCTGAACCCGGCGATCTTACCGCCCCAGTGATTGTGAATGTTACCCCGATCGGTATGTCTGGCGGTGCCGAGAGCGAGCAGCTGGCGTACCCGCAACCCACGATTGAGGCGGCGTCGGTGGTCTTCGATGTTGTGGCGATGCCTGTGGAAACCCCGCTGATTCGTGCCGCTCGCGCTGCCGGTCGTGAGGTTATCACGGGTGGCGAGGTGATTGCTTTGCAGGCAGCTGAACAGTTCCGGCTGTATACGGGTGTCACGCTTAGTCCCTGATGACATTGCTCAGGCTGAGGCGCAGGCGAAACTAGCCTGTACAGGCATTCCTCTGGGTGCAGTTCGTTGTTCGGACTGCACCCATTTTTTGTAATTACAGATAATGCATTGCACACCCTGGGACTTAAGTTTTCCACAGGTGGGGATAAACATGGGGAAAACCCTACATGTCTGTAATTTCGAGATGATTAAGCCTTTTATCCACAGGCCATAATGGGGTACTACCACCGATGGAATTACATCATTGTAGTTATTCACAGTGTGGATAACATCTGTGGATAGATAGGTTCTGCCGCGTGTTTAAAGGGTTTTCGGGTGTTCCCGCCGCTGATTTTCTCCATGGCGGGAACACCCGGAAGAGCCGCTATATTCAGTACTCTCAGTTCACCCCGTTTAGCGGCCGCGTGAGCGCATAAGCTGCGGGGTGATACACAGCAGGGTCGCTATTGCACCGGCAATGAAACCACCCAGGTGGGCCTGCCACGAAATGCCGGGCATTATGAACCCGTAGATGACGTTCACACCAATCAGCACCATCACCGAGCGCACATTATCGCGTTCTTTGAGGGCAACCATGATGGTCAAGTAGGCGCCCATGAGTCCGAAGATACCACCGGATGCGCCTACCACCACGGCGTGTGGTTCTAGCACCCACACGGCTGCTGAACCGCCTAGGATGGCGGTGAGGTACACCAGCAGGTACCGCCAGTTCCCGATCATTTTTTCGATGGCGGCACCGAAAAGGTACAGGGATACCATGTTCAGCAGCAGGTGACTGGGGTCGTTTTGGGAGTGTAAGAACCCGCTGGTAATGGCACGGTAGTATTCGTGGGAGTATGCGACCCAGTCGGCCTTGTACGCGAATTCGTTATAGACCCAGTAGTTAGGGATGATCCACTGCAGCAGGTATACCACCACGTTAATACCAATGAGGGTGTAGGTGATATTGGGGTTGTTGCTGGTACGTGCCCGCTGCGGCCGGGAGTGCCCGGTAACGTCGCGGTAGCAGTCGGGGCAGATCATGCCGACTTCCAGGTGGATTTGGCATTGCCCGCAGGCTGGGCGCATGCACCGGGTGCACCGCGCGTAGCTGGCCCTTTCGGGGTGGCGGGGGCACACGGGTTCCTGCTGTTGGCCGGGGGAGTGGCTGATAGGTGGTTCGCTCATGGGGTGTCCTTTCGGGGCGCCTATAAGCCGTTGGGCGCACCAGGGGATAAGCGGTTTATATACGCGAAGGGGACCCCCTCGGTTTCCCGAGCGGGTCCCTGGTTCGGTTCAGAGGTTTTTAGAGCTTCTGAATGTCGATGGAGGAGATGACCACATCCTGCGTGGGGCGATCCTGCGGACCGGTTTCTACGCTCTCGATTGCGTCGACGACCTTCTTGGAGGCTTCGTCAGCGACCTCACCGAAGATGGTGTGGCGGCCGTTGAGCCAGGGGGTTTCGTCGGTGGTGATAAAGAACTGCGAACCATTGGTGCCGGGACCTGCGTTTGCCATGGCCAGCAGGTAGGGTTTGGAGAAGGTCAGTTCGGGGTGGATTTCGTCTTTGAACTGGTAGCCGGGCCCGCCCACACCAATACCGAGGGGGTCGCCGCCTTGGATCATGAAGCCCTAATGATGCGGTGGAAGATAACATCCTTGTACAGGGGGCCGTTTTGCAGCTCACCGGTGCGCGGGTGTTTCCATTCGCGGGTTCCATCTGCCAGACCAATAAAGTTTTCAACAGTTAGTGGAGCTTCGTAACCGAAGAGGTCCACGACGATGTCACCGTAGTTAGTGTGAATAGTTGCTTTAGCGGTTGCGTTAGTCATGTCTCTATTTTGGCATGGCGCGCGCTTGTGCGCTAGGACGGCGCGCGGCGCGGGTCTTCAGTAAATTTAGCCGGTTGAGAAAAACCGTATAGTAAAACCTATTTTTTAGTGGTTGAGGCGGTTTTAAACAAGATTTTTGGTGTAGAACTCTTTATGCTGAAAGGTAAATATTCTTTTTGTTGTGGTGCTCCCGCTGTGTGTGGGTGCCCGTGGCTCTATTTATGGGAGATACCTATGTTCTGTTGCAAGAAACGCAAGGCTCGTAAAGCGGCGAAAAATGCGGCCGTGGTGGCAGCTATGGCTGTTGCCGAGAAGGCTAATGATTTGGATGCGCCGCAGAAGGCTGAGCTGTTTGCAGAAAAGCTCACCGGTGACCGCAAGGCGATGAAGAAAGCACGTAAGGTGGCCGCGAAAACCGCCCGTAAGGCGCAGAAGGAGCTGAAGGGGATTGAGCGTCGTGGCGGTAAGCGCCGCCCCCGTAAGGCTCTGGCTCTTCTTGGCCTAGCGTTGGCTCTGGGGGTTGCCGTGGTGGCTGCTTACAATGCGGCACGCCCGGTGGAGGACCCCTGGAAGAGCGCCTAGGTTCTTTTCTTTTGTATCTGGCTAAAAGTCGCTTTCTGGCCGACTACCGCCCTGTAGGTGGTTTCAGGTTAGAAAGCGGCTTTTAATGTTTGAAACAGCTTTTGTGCTCTCATATTTTTTATGCCACGAAAAAGGAGCCTCAGACACAGCATGTGTCTGAGGCTCCCACAAAACTAGTCCGGCGACAACCTACTCTCCCACACCCATCAAAGTGCAGTACCATCGGCGCAAAAAGGCTTAGCTACTGGGTTCGGAATGGAACCAGGCGTTTCCCTTTCACTATCATCACCGAAACGTGGAGGCGAGGGGACTCGAACCCCTAACCCTCTGCTTGCAAAGCAGATGCGCTACCAATTGCGCCACGCCCCCGCGACGCTCTACAACTATATACTATTGCGCGTACCGATGCAAAACGCACCCCCGCAGAGGACGTTTTCCTTGGTGTAATGCGGTTTTTACGGCTATTGTGCACTGTTAATGTCTATCTTCGCACCGCCGTGGTAGGCGGACGCCTCCGTACCAGCTGGCAGTTTTGAGAGCCATTTTGACAAGTATTTTTCTGCACCCCTGCAGCGAGGTTCTTCGGATCGTTATCGCGTCTAAAAATCTAGCCGCAATGCACGATCCTTCTGCTGCGCCGTATCACCCAGCCACACGAGGGAGAAACTGGTGAGGGTGCGGAAATCACCCCGTTTCGCGGCGGCTTCTAAAGCGCCTGCTACCGATGGCACATGTTCGGTGCCCACCACATCTACCCGAACCTCTGCGTTTGCCCCCGAAGGCAGGGGAGTGTCCTTAAGGTTCAGTCGGTACCGGGCGGTAACCTGTTCGGGTAGTTTCACGGTTTTGAGGTCTTTAAACCGTTTGATGCCTTCCGTCCAAGGCCCGGTAGTGATACGGGCGGTCACTACCACCCCTTCTTCGGTGGAGGTGGTGGCTTCTAAAGCATCGGATGACTTGCCTTTATATGACTGTGCCGCACGCAGAATCTTAACCCACTCGGTCTCGGTGATGCTCGCAAACCGGTACACGTCAATGACAGGGGTTTCCTCGTCCTGCACAATACTCACCCGATGCGGACGCCCATACTCGCCTAAGGCGGCAAGTGCGGCCGCAGCAGCAGATATATCGTCCTGCCCGGCATCGGTCAGCCCAATACGCGCCACTAAACGCTGGGACTCCTCATCTTCGCTCTCCCCAATGTAGATACGACCGATGTCTTCAAGCACCAGGTATTCGGTGTTAATGTTCCCGCGGATCTCACGCTCCCACTTAGCCAAACGTTTACTGTTTGATGCGGTAGCTGCGGCTTCCTCACCAAGCACCCCGGTGGAGGCAATCGCGGGTAAAAACACAACGAATCCGGCCGCAGCCACACACCCGCCTCCCAGCAGCAGGGAGCGGCGGCTCATACGCCGTGGACGGTTTTTCGGGGTGGAAGGCACGGGCCGTTTCCCTTCGGTCAGGCACCCAGCGGAAGGCTAGGTGTGAGAATCGGTGCATAGTGTCGGCAATCCCCTCTGCATGAGGGTAAAAATCGCCGCAGGTAATACGGTTCCATTGTATGAGAACTACGCTTTTCAGCGCGGCAGAAATGGGCGTGATAGCCCACTCAGACCCTGAAGACCGTTCAAGAGTGCACCGCTACATACAGTACGGTATAAGCCGGTTAACACACGGTGGGCGGAAACTAAGATGTTTCCGCCCACCGTGTGTTCTCTGAGGCTCCTACGCCGAGTCACCGGCCTGTTCGGTGATTTTCTCGGTCTCCTGCTTCTCTGCGGCATTCTCAAGCGCCTCATTCGGCAAGGTAACACCCGCCGCCGCAAGCTCAGCAATTCTGATTTCCCCGGTGGTGGGGTCTTCATAAGCCACATACTCCGGGTGGCCGTCAGCATCCACGTCGTCGTTCACGTGGGTTTCGGAGATGAGGAAGCCGTGCGCACCGAGGATTTTAGCTACTCGGTCAATATCCTGCGGGGTCGGCGCATGGTCAACAACACGCCGGATGTACTCGTTAATGCGCTGGTCGCTCACGTACGCCTCACCACGGGCGGCACGGGACTGCATGAGGCGGCGCACCACTTCCTGCAGCTGCTCATCGTTTAGGCGCATCTTTAAAATAGCCATCACGGCAGCGCGATCCTGCACGGGCACATCTTTAGGGTAGCCGACGCTAAGCCAGTCGACTACGCGGGATATGATGTTTTTATCGGGCATCTAACACCTCCTTCACACATTCATAGGTTATGAGCTGTCTTAATAATTCTAGTGCCCTCCACCGGTTACACCGAAAACATTCCAGCCGAAGGTGTGGTAGATGAAATCTTTGGCGACCCAGAGGATACCGATAAACACGATTCCTACGATAATAGCAAATACTACGGTGGCAGCCATCCGTGAAGCCGTTGATGGCGGCTCAATCTCAATCAGCTGCCCATCAGCCGTGTACTCGGTCGTCCCAGACAAAAGGCGCATCCCAAAGGCGTAAAGTGCTGGCAGACCGGCCCCGAAGAACAAGCCCGCAAGAATAACAGGAATGATTTTTTCGAGAAGTTCAATCAGGGACATTATGCACCTGCCTTCTGCGGGAGGGCTTCTTGATGGTTCTTAGCGGAGTCATCCATCGGTGCCTCATCTGCGGTCAAGGATTCCTCAGCAGCGGCTACGGCTTCACCGTCCCAGCTGTTGGTCACATTGGAAGCATCAATAGCGTCCTTCTGGGAGTGGCGCCACATCCAGAGGCAGAAGACAACCAGGATAGCGAAAACCACCAGTTCGCCCACGAACTGGGTGTTGGTTAGGGAATTCAGCCCCGCACCAATCATCCAGGTGGTGGCACCAATTGCTGCGGCGGCGGGGAGTGTAATCACCCAGGCCACCACCATGCGCCCGGCCACACCCCAGCGCACCTCGGCACCTTTACGGCCTAGGCCGGTGCCAAGAATCGACCCGGTGGCAACATGCGTGGTAGAGAGCGCCATACCGAAAGTGTGAAGAAGTAAGAATAATGGCTGCGGATGCCCCATCTGCCGCTACACCCTGGGGGGTGTCAACTTCGACAATACCTTTGCCAAGAGTGCGGATAATGCGCCAGCCGCCCAGGTAGGTGCCCAAAGCAATGGCAATAGCACAGGATGCCTTGACCCAGAAGGGGATAGCGTCGTTATCGTTCACGCTACCGGAGGCAACCAGCGCCAGGAAGATCACGCCCATAGTTTTCTGGGCGTCATTCGTACCGTGCGCCAGCGACATGAGGGAGGCGGTTCCCACCTGCCCCCATCGGAAGCCACGGGTTTTCCTCTCGTCCGAGACGGGGGAGGCAATACGGTATACCAACCATGTGCCCACAGTTGAGACAAGCGCGGCAACCAGAGGTGACATAACTGCCGGAATCACGATTTTAGAGAGCACACCGCCCCACTGCACACCTGAAAACCCCAGAGCGGCAAGCGCCGAACCAATCAGCCCGCCAAACAGCGCATGCGAAGAACTAGACGGTAAGCCCAATAGCCAGGTCAGCACGTTCCAGAGGATACCACCCACAAGCCCGGTGAACACTATGAGCATAAGCGCCGAACCGTCTTTTTTGATGTCTATCTGATCTAGATCTACCAGCCCTTTACCAACGGTTTTAGCGACCTCGACGGAGAGGAAAGCACCGACGAGGTTCAACGATGCCGACAGGGCAACCGCTGTTTTAGGTTTAAGCGCGCCCGTGGCGATGGAAGTAGCCATCGCGTTACCGGTATCGTGAAAACCATTCGTGAAGTCAAAGGCCAGCGCCGTCAACACCACGATCACGAGGATAATCAGTTCTGTAGTCACACCATGATTATGGGACGGATGGGGCGAAATCTAAAGTGTTCGTAGCAAATCATGAATAACACATAAAACCACATTTTTAAATAGGTGATTCACAGCAGAAGTTTAAGCGTCTCACTGGTTTAACGGGGATAACCGCTATTTTTAGGGGTTTTCAAGCTCGGTTCTCACGATAGAAACAGACCATTTTTTATTGCTTCATGTGGTTTTATCTCACGAGTTAGCACACCGTCAGGACGTGCGAAATACGGGATTTATAGGACGTTCATCTATTGTTCATTTTCAAAGCTGGATAGGGGTTAATGAACCTTAATACGAAAGTACCCAGTCGATGATTTCAAGACTTATATCGTGGCATATTGGTTCTCTCAAACAGACATCTTTTGCCTCTGTGCCTACCCGGTCTGTATCTTTACCTACCCGCCCAACACTAATACAAAAGGAGGGGTTTCAGGCTAATCTGAAACCCCTCCGTAAAAACTAGTCCGGCGACAACCTACTCTCCCACACCCATCAAAGTGCAGTACCATCGGCGCAAAAAGGCTTAGCTACTGGGTTCGGAATGGAACCAGGCGTTTCCCTTTCACTATCATCACCGAAACGTGGAGGCGAGGGGACTCGAACCCCTAACCCTCTGCTTGCAAAGCAGATGCGCTACCAATTGCGCCACGCCCCCGCATCAGCGGAAAATCGCTATGTAATTCTAAATAGAATCCGTGGATTCCTGCCAGGCCTGACGAACCTGGTTCCCCTTGGAACTTCTTGAATCCCAGGAAAGCAGCACCCGAAAGGAGGAGCAGAATCAGTAGTTTCTTCATCGTTTTTCCTTCCCATCGTGCAGTGGGCGTACCAAGACTTGAACTTGGGACCTCTTCGTTATCAGCGAAGCGCTCTAACCGCCTGAGCTATACGCCCTCACCGCCTCCAAGGGGTTTTCCCCTTAGGACGAAATATAACTATACAGACACTTGCCCCCATAACCAAATCTTCATGAGGTGTTCTATAACACACATATTTCGCTGTTGGTGGCGGAGTTTAACCGAGATTACTCATCCTTCATGGTGAGGGTAATACCACCCACCAGCTTCGCCGCCAGGTTATACAGGATCGCGCTGATCATACCCAGCAGCGTGAAAATCACGGTATTAATCACCGCAATAACGGTCGTCGCCAACGCCACCTGACCCAGCGAAACCATCTGCGCAATATCAATTGAGCTATTACCACCGGTACCCAAGGAACTCAGCAACTGGTTCAAGCCATTGAAGGCGCCTGTAGCCTGCAAAAACAGCCACAGGATCATAGAGGCCACCACGGTCACGATACCAACGGCAATGGACAGCAAGAACACCAGCTTCGCCACCGACCAGGTATCAACCTTAGCGATGACAAGGTCAGCGCGACGCACCTTCGTACGACGCACCAGATTCTGACGTTTACGCCGGCCTGCTGCTGTTGCGGCGGGGCGCTACGCCTGGGGCGACGCTGGTTCGAACCAGACCGTGCGCCGGGGCGGTTAGCGGGCGCGGCACGCCTCGCCGGGGCCTGACGCCTCGCGCCCTGCCCGGCCTGTACCCGTCCCTGTGGGTTCATGCTCATTACTTACCTCCGTGTGCTTCAGCAGTATCGGTGACAGCCTGCTGACCGTCCTGGTTCTCATTCACTTGAGGGTCTGCGGACTGCCCACCGGGAGCGTCCGTGTCCGCTTCATCTGGTTCGTCAAGCTGACGATCCTGGTTTCGGGCGACGCCGATAATGCTATCGCCCTTGCCGGGCTTTGCAAAAATCACGCCCATCGTGTCTCGGCCCTTAGCAGGAACCTCGCTCACCCCGGTACGCACCACTTTACCGCCTTGCATAACAACCAGCACCTCGTCGTCCTCACCCACGATGAGAGCACCGACAAGAGCGCCGCGGTCTTCAACCAGTTTAGCGACCTTAATACCGTAACCGTTACGGCCCTGAACGCGATACTCATTGACACTGGTGCGCTTAGCATAACCGCCCTCAGTGACGACAAACACGAATGAATCTTCAGTCACCACGTTCGCCGAGATTAACTCGTCTCCATCGCGGAACTTCATGCCGGTCACACCCGAGGTGGAACGGCCCATCGGGCGCAGCGCCTCATCATTAGCATTAAACCGCAAAGACATGCCCTGGCGGGAAACCAGCAGAATATCCTCATTGGGGGAGATCAAGAAGGCGGAAACCACCTCATCGCCCTCACGCAGGTTAATCGCGATCAGCCCGGCGGTACGGTTCGTATCGTAATCACTCAAGCGGGTCTTCTTCACCAGACCGCCCTTAGTAGCCAGCACCAGGTACGGAGCATCCTCATAGGAACGCAGCTCCATGACCTTCGCAATAGTCTCACCCGGCTGGAAAGCCAACAGGTTCGCCACATGCTGGCCTTTCGCATCACGCCCGGCCTCCAGCAGCTCATAAGCTTTTGTACGGTACACACGGCCCATATTGGTGAAGAACAAAATCCAGTTGTGGGTGGTGGTCACAAAGAAATGCTCCACCACATCATCCCCACGCAGCTGGGCACCCCGAATACCCTTACCGCCGCGATGCTGGCTGCGGTACTGGTCACTGCGGGTACGCTTCACATACCCGCCGCGAGTAATGGTCACCACCATCTCCTCTTCGGGGATCAGATCCTCCATCGACATATCCCCGTCAAAACCGCGCAGGATCTTGGTGCGGCGCTCATCGCCATACCGATTCACAATCTCACCCAGCTCTTCGGAAATAATCTCGCGCTGACGATCCTCAGAAGCAATAATCGCGTTGTACTCGGCGATCAGACGCATCAGCTCATCGTGGCGGTCCTGAATCTTCTGACGTTCCAGAGCCGCCAGACGACGAAGCTGCATATTCAAAATAGCCTGCGCCTGCGCCTCATCAATATCCAGCAGCTCCATTAAGCCCGTGCGCGCATCATCAGCGGTGGGGGAGCGGCGGATAAGGGCAATGACCTCATCCAAGGCGTCCAGGGCCTTGAGCAGCCCACGCAGAATATGTGCCTCTTCCTCCGCCTGACGCAGACGGTAGCGGGTGCGGCGCACAATCACGTCCATCTGGTGGTTTACCCAGTGGCGCACGAACGCATCCAGCGACAGGTACGCGGAACCCCATCCACGATAGCCAACATATTGGCCGAGAAATTCTCCTGCAGCTGGGTGTGCTTATACAGGTTATTCAGCACCACTTTAGCCACAGCATCGCGCTTAAGCACAATCACAAGGCGCTGACCGGTACGGCCCGAAGTCTCATCCCGCAAATCCGAGATGCCGGTGATTTTGCCTTCCTTAATCAGGTCGGCAATCTTAATAGCCAGGTTATCCGGGTTCGCCTGATACGGCAGTTCGGTCACCACCAGACAGGTACGGCCGTGAATCTCTTCAACATTCACCACGGCGCGCATTGTAATGGAGCCGCGTCCGGTGCGGTAGGCATCCTCAATTCCCTTCGTACCCAAGATTGTGGCACCCGTGGGGAAATCAGGGCCTTTGACACGCTCAATCAGCGCATCCAGCAGTTCCTCGTTCGTGGCCTGCGGGTTCTTCAGGAACCATTTCACGCCCTCAGCAACTTCGGTGAGGTTATGCGGGGGAATATTGGTGGCCATACCCACCGCAATACCCGAAGAACCGTTGACCAGCAGGTTGGGAATACGTGCGGGCAGCACAGTTGGTTCCATAGATTTACCGTCGTAGTTCGGTTGAAAATCTACGGTGTCTTCGTTAATGTCCCGCACCATTTCCATGGCGATAGGGGCCATCTTCGTCTCGGTATAACGCGGCGCAGCAGCCCCATCATTACCGGGAGAGCCAAAGTTGCCCTGCCCAAGTGCGAGGGGGTAACGCATTGTCCACCCCTGGATCAGACGCACCAGTGCGTCATAGATAGCACTATCGCCGTGCGGGTGGAACTGACCCATTACATCACCAACGATGCGCGCGCACTTATTGAAGGAACGGTCGGGGCGGTAACCGCCATCATACATGCCGTAGATAACGCGGCGGTGCACGGGCTTCAGACCGTCTCGCACATCCGGTAGTGCACGGCCGATGATAACCGCCATTGCATAGTCCAGATAGGAGCGCTGCATCTCGGTCTGCAGGTCAATCTGTTCGATATTTCCGTGCGGGTTATCGACCACGATCTCACCTTGGTTGGTGTCAATTTCAATATCGACGTCAGGGTTTTCGCTCTGGTTTTCTTCGCTCATTACCTTCTCGTTCCTCAAAGACTCACTCGGTTATATAACCATTCAAGAATATTCCGTATTAGAAATATTTCTTTTCTGCTAAATATCGAGGAATCGGATGTCCTTTGCATTCTGCTGAATGAACTCACGGCGAGCCTCAACATCTTCGCCCATCAGCACCGAGAAAATCTGATCCGCAGCTGCGGCATCTTCCATTTTTCACCTGCAGCAGGGTGCGGCGCTGCGGATCCATCGTAGTGTCCCACAGCTCGGTGTAGTCCATCTCGCCCAGACCCTTATACCGCTGAATGCCGTTTTCCTTCGGCAGGCGTTGGTTATTTGCCTGACCGCGTTCCAAGGCAGCATCGCGTTCAGCATCCGAGAAAACATAATCGTGCGGGGCGTTTGACCACTTAATACGGTACAGCGGAGGCTGTGCCAAATATACATACCCTGCCTCGATCAGCGGACGCATAAAGCGGAACAGCAGCGTCAGCAGCAGGGTCGTAATATGCTGGCCGTCCACGTCCGCGTCGGCCATGAGCACAATCTTGTGGTAGCGCGCCTTATCAATGGTGAATTCGTCGCCAATACCCGTACCAAAAGCAGTAATCATAGCCTGAATCTCGGCATTCGACAGGGCACGATCAAGCCGGGCCCTCTCGACGTTAAGAATTTTGCCGCGCAGAGGCAGAATCGCCTGCGTATTCGGGTCTCGGCCCTGCACCGCCGAACCACCCGCAGAATCACCCTCCACCAGATAAATCTCGGAAATTGAGGGATCTTTCGAGGCGCAGTCCTTGAGCTTGCCGGGCATTGAGCTGGTTTCCAGCAGACCCTTACGCCGGGTAGTTTCACGCGCTTTACGTGCAGCAATACGCGCCTGCGCTGCGGTAATTGCACGGCGCACCACATCCTTAGCGGTTGCCGGGTTACGGTCAAACCAGTCCGCTAAGTGATCGTTAATCTCGCGCTGAGTAAAGGATTTTGCCTCCGAGTTACCCAGTTTTGTCTTCGTCTGACCTTCAAACTGTGGCTCAGAAATCTTAATCGAAATGACGGCGGTCAGACCCTCGCGCACGTCTTCACCGGTGAGGTTATCGTCCTTCTCACGCAGCAGTTTATTCTCGCGGGCGTACCGGTTCACCAGGGAGGTGAGTGCAGCACGGAAGCCTTCCTCATGGGTGCCACCCTCGTGAGTGTTAATAGTATTCGCGTATGAGTGCACCGATTCCCGGTAGGCACCGGTCCACTGCATTGCCACTTCAAGGGTCATATTGCGGTCGGTATCTTCGGCCTCGAACGAGATAATTTCCTCGTTCACCACGGTCTTAGCCCCCGCGTTCAGGAAATGCACATAGTCGAAAAGACCATTATCGTACCGGTAGGTGACGGTGCGGTGCCCATTTTCGTTGGCGCCGACCTGGTTCAGCGGCAGAGGCTTTTTCTCTTCATCTTCGGCAGCTACTTCATCACCCTCAAATTGATCCCGTTCATCGGTGAGGGTGATGGTCAGTCCCTTGTTGAGGAACGCCATCTGCTGGAACCGCGCCCGCAGGGTCTCAAATTCGAACTCTACAGTCTCGAAAATCTGGGGATCGGGGTAGAACGTTTGAATAGTGCCGGTAATATCTGACGTATCGCCCCGACGAAGTGGACCGTCGGGGATACCACCGTTGGCAAAGGAAATATGCCAGGAATAACCCTTGGCGGTGCACCTCGGTTACTACACGGGATGACAGTGCATTCACCACAGAAATGCCCACACCGTGCAGACCACCTGAGACGGAGTACCCGCCGCCGCCGAAATTTACCGCCTGCGTGAAGCACGGTCATAACCACCTCAACGGTGGATTTATGTTCGGTAGGGATGCTCATCCACCGGAATGCCGCGGCCATCGTCTTTAACACGTACCGCACCATCTGCCTGGATGGTTACCTCAATGCGGCTGGCATACCCCGCAAGGGCCTCGTCGACAGAGTTATCGACCACCTCGTACACCAGATGGTGCAGGCCACGCTCAGTGGTGGAACCAATATACATACCGGGGCGTTTACGTACCGCTTCTAGCCCTTCAAGGACTGTAATGTCGGACGCGCCGTACTCATGGGGTTGTTCAGTTGCCACTGGTGCGAAACTCCTCGGATTGAATTGGTATGAGCCGTGCTGCTTGTCGCGGGTTCCGCATCCGTTGGGGTGCGGACGGCACATATTCTTTAATATTCTACCGAAATATTCGCCATCACGGAGATTATTCCGTCGTTTTCAGGGAGTATTTCCGCTCTACGGCCTTCTAAGGTGCCGCGGGGGCTTCACACCCCCAACCCTAGTGAGGGGATACCCACCATAGGCCCGAGGCGGTTATCGGGCAAAAACGCTTGTCAGCTCATTCTCTGTCAGCCTGCTACCCATAGGTATCGCGCACCCCGCGACCACCCGGCGCTCGTTTCGGCCCGCGCGAGCTCCATCGCCCGTTATTGGGGCCAAAAATACGCACTGAGCTGACAACACCGGCACCCAGTTCACGGTCAAACATCTGCACAATCTGCCTCTGCATCAGACGTAGCTGGGTTGCCCACGCAGTTGAGTCGCAGCGCACCTCCACTATAGAGTTCTCAAACCGAACCGGCTGTGCGTGAGCTGAGACTTCGGGCCCCATCAAATCATCCCATCGCGCAAGCACACTGGAAACCGCAACGGGTTCTTTCCACCCGCGTGAGCGAATCAACTGCCCAACAATACCCCCCAGGGGTTTAGGATCTCGGGTGCTCTCACCCGGTCCCGTGTAACCGCCCATGACTCGCGGATCCCACCCCTGAGCACGCTGAGACTTCTTGCGTTGGCCCGGCTCGGCACTCATGGCAGCACCAAACTCACGCATAATTTTCTTAGCGGAATAGGCATTAAGTCGCCCTTCACCACGGGCATTGGCGGCTGCGCGCATCCTCTCTAGTAACGCTGCGGGGGCATCGACCTCATCCACATAGTATTCATCGTAAACTTCCGATGTTTCACGTGAAACATCTGTTGTATCACTGTCAAGGGGTTGTTTTTCCCAGAGATTGAGTCGGGGGTGTTCCTTATTCATGGGTTTTCCCGTCCGACAGATTCTGCTCACCCGCATATCCTGCGGCACCGGGTGAGACAGTGACGATACGGTATGCGCCAAGTTCTTCGGGAATGTCACTGAGTACTGCGCAGGTAATAAGTACCTGCTCCGCTTCACGCACCAAAGCCCCTAACCGGTGCCTGCGTGCCGCATCCAACTCAGCAAACACATCGTCAAGGATAAGTATTGGCGAGGAGCCTGGCGACGGGTCATCCTCCAAATGCACAAACCATGATGCCAACCGCATGGCTAAGGCAAACGACCAGCTTTCCCCATGTGAGGCGAACTGTTTAACAGCTAGGCCCCCTAACAGCAGGGTTATATCTTCCCGATGCGGCCCCACCAGGGTAATTCCCCGCTCAATTTCTTCGCTGCGGCGCTCCTCAAAGCAGCGCAGAATCGCCACTTTAAACTCCTCAGGGCGCATACGTGCAGCATGTTCCAGACCCCGCTCAGTCACAGACGGGAAAACGGTGGACTCGTAGGTCAATGAGACGTCTTTAGAACCATCGGTGAGTCCTGCATAGGCACGTTTAAGCTGGGGGAGCAGGACACACAACACCCGGAAACGAGCAGCTAAAAGCTGAGAACCAACTTCAGCAAGTTGCTCATTCCACACTGCGAGGGTGCTCATTGCGTTCTCATCGGCGCTGGCGGCACCTGTACGACGGCGCTGCATTGACTTCAGCAGAGAATTCCGCTGCCGCAGAATACGTTCGTACTCGCTCCGGTACCCGGCAACAGCGGGCCGCAGCGATACCGCCAGATCATCCACGAACCGACGGCGAGCCGCTGGTTCTCCCCTCACCAGCTGTAAATCTTCGGGTGAAAACAGTACCGTACGGGCAATGCCCAGCGCTTCACGGGCACGCACCGGGGCTGCACGATTAATCCGCACCCTATTGCTGTGCCCTGGAGCCAGCTCAAACTCTGTGACGGTCTGCTGCGATCCGCGCACAGTGCGGGTGCGAATATAGGCCCGTGAAGCACCCACGCGCACCAGCGGAGCATCATTACTCACCCGGTGAGAGGACAAATTCGCGGTGTAATCAATGGCCTCCACAATATTGGTCTTACCAACACCATTTGGCCCCAAAAATACCGTCACCCCGGATGACAGCGGCAGACTCAGCAGGGGGTAGGTGCGGTAATCGAGTAACGAAACGTGGTCGATAAACATCTCTTCTCTAACCCCTCACACGGTCACAGTGGCACACCGCTATAGTGGCCCGATGCTCACTACTAGTCGGCGGGCAGCCGTACCGGCATGAGCAGGTACCGGTATTCGGTACTGTCATCGCCCAGAATCTCGTCCTGTCCCGAAAGCACAGCCGGGCGAGTGGGTTCGGTAAATGAGAACCGCACAAACTCCGTAGTGAATGCCCCCAGCCCCTCCGAAAGATAAGCCGGGTTGTATGCAACAGTCACTTCCTGCCCCGAAAGATGTGCCTGCAGCGTCTCAGAGCCCTGAGCCTCGTCACCACGGCCTGCATCAATCACAACCTCACCAGTCTCGCTAAAAGCCAGCCGCAGGGGAGTGTTACGCTCGGCCACCAGAGAAATACGGCGTGCAGCCTCAGCTAGGTCAGAGGTGCGGATAACAGCGTGAATCTGTGTTTCTTCCGGGAATAGGGCACGAATATTTGGGTAATCCCCATCCATGAGCACGCTCGTGGTGCGGCGTGAAGCAGCCTCAAAGCCGATAAGCTCATGTGCATCTGGTAAGGCAATCGATAGTTCACCTGAACCAGCCAAAGTACGGCCTACTTCGGCAAGTGTTTGGATTTGATGAGTACCTGTGCTGAGATCTCCGGGTTGGTGGGCGACCAGGTGAGTTCACGCATCGCCAGGCGGTACCTGTCGGTGGCCAACAGGGTCATAGTGTCGCCCTGAACCTCCAGCCTAATTCCGGTAAGGATCGGCAGAGTTTCATCTTTTGATGCGGCCACCAGAACCTGGGAAACCGCCCGCGCGAACTCAGTACCGTCAACGGTACCCGAGACCTCCGGCAGCTCCGGCAGTTCTGGGTAGTCAACCAGCGGCATAGCAGCCAGCTGGAACTTTGCTGAACGGCATGAAATAAACACCTTGGAGTCAGATGCGGCGAACTCAACCGGTGCGCTGGGGAGAGAGCGGCAGATGTCGGCGAGCATCTTACCGGGCACTAGGCAGGTGCCGTCCTGCTCAATATCCGCTTCAACTACCTGACGGGCGCTGATTTCATGATCAAATCCCGCGATAGCTACCTCACCGTTTTCTGCAGTAATCAGTAGCCCACTGAGTACTGGGGAGGTGGGCCGTGCCGGTAGTGAACGTGCGGTCCAGCCTACGGCCTCGGCCAATACATCGCGGTCGATGGTGAATTTCATGAGGCGCCTTTCAGAAGTAGCTGAAGAAAGTCCTAAACAAGTGCGGTGGTCCCCGATAAGGGCACCTCTTCCATCCTACCGGAAAAGATGTAATTACAAGCTCAGATGAGGTGCACCGGGAACCGCGGAAGAAGGTAGAAGACTCAAGGATTTTTTGTAATTACATCTTTTGTATGTCGGCAGAAAGTCCTCAGAATACAGTGACCCGTTTTTCGAGTCACATCCGCTGGGCAGTGTGCGTGTTAGACGGGAACATCATGTTGTGTGAAGAGGATTTTTCTTAAAGTACAGTAGTGTTAATAACGCTTGTGGAAATCGTGGAAAAACCTAGAAATCCGCGAAAATCCAAGGAAATTCTCTGTGGATGAAACGTGGATGAATCGGTGCCACACTGAGGATGCATTGTGCATGGATATTTATACAGTCTGGGTCTTCCACACCCACGGAATAATCATTCACTTAATATCCACAGTGCAGCGGTGTTTAAAACACACGCTATCCACAGGCGAAAATCCCTGTTTTTACCGGTTCTGCCGCTGATCCTGTTTGATTTTGTTCGTCAGCTCTGTCACCTGATTGAACGTCACGTGCCGCTCCGGCATTTGTGCACTGACCTTCCGCACCGCATGCATGACCGTCGTGTGGTCGCGCCCGCCCAGCTCCTGCCCAATCCGTGGCAGAGACATATCTGTTAGCTCACGCAGCAGATACATGGCGATCTGCCGGGCATTTGTAAGCGTACGGGTGCGTGACTTTGAGCGTAAATCATCAATCGACACATCAAAATACGCCGCCGTGGTCGCCAGAACCTGCGCCGCAGTAATTTCGGCACCCCCAGCATCCGTAATCAGGTCTTTGAGCACCACCTCGGCAAGCGATAAATCCACCTGCTGCTTATTGAGCGAAGCGAACGCCGTTACACGAATGAGCGCGCCTTCCAGCTCGCGAATATTCGCCGTAATATGCGATGCAATATACTCCATCACATCGTCGGGAACGTTGAGCGATTCGCTCTGTGCTTTCTTCCGCAAAATAGCGATACGAGTTTCCAACTCGGGAGGCTGCACATCAGTAATCAGGCCCCACTCGAAGCGTGAACGCATCCGCTCGGCAAACCCGGTGAGCTGTTTCGGCGGCAAATCAGAAGTAATCACAACCTGCTTTTGGTGATTATGCAGGGCGTTGAAAGTATGGAAGAACTCCTCCTGCGTGTGCTCTTTACCCGCTAAAAACTGGATATCGTCGATTAGGAGCATATCGACATTGCGGTAAATCTGTTTGAAAGAGGAACCCTCATCGTCACGAATCGAGTTAATGAAATCGTTCGTGAACTCCTCAGAATTTACGTACCGCACGCGCAGTGACGGGTATAAGTGTTTAGCATAGTGCCCGATCGCGTGCAGGAGGTGGGTTTTACCCAGTCCCGAATCCCCGTAAATAAACAACGGGTTATAGGCGTTCGCTGGGGACTCCGAGACTGCAAACGCAGCCGCATGTGCGAAACGATTTGACTGACCAATCACGAACGTATCAAAAGTGTAATTCTGGTTGAGCCGTGCTGAGCTTTCCCAACCGGCTGCGGGAGGTGCTGAGGGGTCCGGCATAGCCTGATCTGCCGGTAACTGGTCCGGAAAAATACCGCCGCCAGCATTCGGTACAGCAGCGGGCGTCTCAGGTGCTGCGACGTACGAATCAGCGGTGTGATGAGAAGCCGTATCGGTTGAGCCCACCCGTTCCGCCTCTACCTCGTGCAGTGGGGGAGTGGCGGAGACCTCCGCAAAACCGCCCGGTTCGGGGGCTTTATAGGGGCGTGCCTCATAAGTGTGCACATGCTGTCCAGAGGGGGCGGGCACCTGAGCATGTCGCGGCGCAGCACCGGAAACAGAATCATACGACGGTATACCGTACTCTGCTGCCCCGTGGGATGGGGAGGCAGAACCGGAAGTATGTTCGCTATGTTCGGACGAACCGGAAACAGTTGGAAGAGGGTGCGCGGGCGGGGCGCCAACAACAGTTGAAGGTGCCTCTTCAGGGGATGTTTCCGCGGTAGCTGAGAGCGACTCATCAATCAGAAAAGCTTCAGAAATTTCGGGCCCGTAAGCGGTGTGTAGCGCTCGTTTCAAAGGCTCTTTCAGTTTCGACTGGAATGTGTCCCGTGTGTATTCGTTCGGCACCGCAATAAGGAGTACGTTCCCCACCAACGCCTGCGGATGAGCTAAATGTACGAAACCGCGTAACCGGTTCCCCACCTGATGATCGGATTGAAGCAGACTCACTACATGAGCCCACCGCTGCACCATATCATTATTTGTTTCGCCCACAGGTGGTTCCTTCCGATCGGTGATTAAGACTTTACCCACACTATACACAGATTAACACCAATATCCACAGGCGTTATCCACAGTGTGGAAAACCTGTGTAGAATCAGTGGTTTTATGTGTGGAAAAAATATATCGAACCGGAATAAACCCTGAAAATACGGGAGAAAACCGGTGTATACGAAAGCTGTGGAAAAAATCCACAACCCGTGCGGGTTGTTGAAAAATCACATTCTGTGGATGCCCTCTATCCACTGTATACACAGAGCGCGCATCATGCACACCCGCACCGGAGGCACGCCCGCATTAACTTGACCGACACCGCCAGCTCTTCTAAAGTTGTTCTGTTGTATGTGTACCGCCTACCCCGAAGAGTCAGGGTACCCCTGTACACAAAAATCTTAGGGAAACCCGCCTGCATGATGTTGGGTTATCCCGCACCAGAACAAGGAGAAAAGTATGAGCAAACGTACTTTCCAGCCGAATAACCGCCGCCGCGCCAAAAAACACGGCTTCCGTCTGCGTATGCGCACCCGCGCTGGTCGCGCTATCCTGGCGAGCCGTCGTTCCAAGGGCCGCGCAAAGCTTTCGGCCTAACGAACCACATAATCGCCCGCTACCGCATACCAGCGTTAGCGGGCGATTGCCACAACGAAGGGAATCACGTGCTGCCCTTACAGCACCGGATGCGCACGGGCGTCCAATTCTCGCAGACAATCCGTTCCGGTGTCCGCTCAGGGCGTCGGAACATTGTTCTATCTGCGGCAAAACAAAACGGAGAAACAACCCGCATAGGTTTTATCGTTTCAAAAGCCGTGGGAAATGCCGTCGTCCGCAACCGCGTTAAACGTCGTCTGCGTGAAGCAGCTTCCGATACCGTGAAAACCCACCCGCACGGCTACTACATTGCCGTGCGGGCACTACCCGCATCCAAAAACGCCACCTACCAGCAGCTGCACCATGACTACACGCAGGCGCTCACAGCGGCGCTGATGAAACTAGCGGGAGAACATAAACCACGCGGGGCTGGGCAAAACCATGAGTAAAAACCGCCGTGACGAACGGTTCCACCAGCACAGCAGCGCCACGCACCACGCACACAGCGACCCGGATGCTCTTCTACATGCCGCACCCCACGAGTTCGTGCGGCCTGTCTCTGTGCTGCACGCTCTGTATACGCTGCTCAAAATATTTTTATTGGGCTTATTAAGGCGTACCGTAAAGTGATCTCCCCGCTCTACGGGGACGTGTGCAGGTACTACCCAACCTGTTCCGCCTACGGGCTGGAAGCTTTCACCACCCACGGGGCTATTGGCGGGCTTTCCCTAACGGTGCGGCGCATTCTACGCTGCACCCCGTGGGCGACCGGCGGAATCGACCCTGTACCACCCGGAAAACGCGTTTTCACCCCGGGTGAAGAACCTAAAATTGTACTTCTGAACCATCCGCCCACCAGCCCCTAACAAGGCTGACTAGGGCCTTCGCTGACTTAGCCGAGTCAAAAGGAGAAAAACTCTCGTGCCAAATATTGTTGACCTTATTCTTTTGCCCTTTAAATGGGCAGTGTCGGCGGTTTTGTGGGTTTTCCATTCCCTCTTTACCGCCATTGGTATGGATCCGTCCTCAGGGCTGACCTGGGTGCTGTGCATTATCTGCCTGACCCTGGTTATGCGTACCCTTACCATCCCCCTTTTCGTCAAACAGATTAAAGCGATGCGCGGTATGAGCGCCATGCAGGGCGATATCGCTAAGCTTCAGGCCAAATACAAGGGGAAGAAAGACCAGCTGTCCCGCCAGGCGATGGCACAGGAGCAGATGGCGCTGTACAAGAAACACGGCACCAACCCGTTTGCCTCCTGCCTGCCGATTATTGCCCAGATGCCTATCTTCTTCGGTTTGTACCAGGTGCTTATGGGGGTTTCCGGGGCGGCAGCAGCGAATGAAGGCATCCTCATGCTTCCCGCCGATCTGGTGAAACAGTTCAGTGAAGCCCACATTTTCGGTGCCCCCATTTTCTCGACCATGATGAACCCCGGCGATGGTAACCACACCGCCACCGTAATCCAGGCAATCGTCATGATTCTGCTCATGAGCGGTACCCAGTTCTTTATTCAGAAGCAGCTGAGCGTGAAAAACATGTCGGAGGCGGCACTGAACTCTCCGATGTTCCGTCAGCAGCAGATGATGATGTACATTTTCCCCATTATTTTTTTGCGGTGACGGGCATTAACTTCCCCTTGGCGTGATGTACTACTGGACCGTCTCAAACTTCTGGGCATTGGGCCAGCAGTGGTGGGTGATCCGCAATAACCCCACCCCCGGTTCCCAGGCTGAGAAGGAACTCAATGAGCGCCGTGCCGCTAAGGGCCTGCCCCCGGTCGGCAAGACCAAAGAGCAGCACGAGAAAGAGCTGGAAGAGGCGCGTGAACGCGCCAATGCAGGCCAGCGTCAGCAGCCGATGAGTAAGAAGCGTCAAAAGCAGCAGCGCGCTAAAAGGCAAGGGCGGGCAGAAAGGCTCTTCGGGCGGCTCACAGAAGCCAAAAATCGAGTTAGCCGCCGCATCGCATCACCACCGCACAACCACGTAAAGGACATCCGATCCATGACTGACGTTACTGAAGAAAACGAAACCTACGAAGAAACCCCCACCGAACGTCCCAATACCTTCGAAAATATTGAAGAAGAAGGCGACATCGCTGCCGATTACTTGGAGGAACTGCTGGATATCGCCGATATTGACGGTGATATTGATATTGAGGTGCGTAACCAGCGCACGTATCTGGCTGTTCTTAACGACGAAGATAACAATGAAGAACTCCGCCAACTGGTTGGCCGTAATGGGCAGGTGCTTGAGGCCCTGCAGGAGCTGGTGCGACTGTCGGTGCTAGCCGCCAGCGGTAACCGTTCCCGCCTCATCCTTGATGTGGCAGGGTATCGTGCAGAACGCCGTGAACAGCTGGCTGATGCGGCCCGCCAGGCCGTGGAAGAGGTGCGTGAAAGCGGGGAAGACTACCATATGAACCCGCTGGGCGCCTATGAGCGCAAAATTGTGCACGATATTGTGGCTGAGCAGGGACTCTACAGTGAGTCTGAGGGGGAGGGCCCGTCCCGTCACGTTGTTATTTCGCTCCCGGAGGTATAAATGGAGCACACACCCCTGGACGGGAAAAACCAGGTTGCCGCTGAACAAATCTTTGGTGACCGTCTGCCGCTGGCACAGCGTTATGTAGAGCATCTGGCCACCAGCGGTATTGAGCGCGGACTCATTGGCCCGCGTGAGGTGCCGCGCCTGTGGGAGCGTCACGTGTTGAACTGCGCCGTAATACAGGAACTTATCTCCGAGGGCGCTTCGGTGGTGGATGTTGGCTCTGGTGCGGGCTTGCCGGGGCTGTGTCTGGCGATTGCCCGGCCCGATCTGAAACTGACTCTCATTGAGCCGCTGGAACGCCGCGTTAACTGGCTCAATGAGGTCGTGGAAGATTTGGGACTTGAAAACGTAACGGTGTTTCGTTCCCGCGCTGAACAGGCTGTGGGTGCGGTGGAAGCCGATGTGGTAACCGCTCGCGCTGTCTCTGCGCTTGTGGGACTGGTTGATATTACTCTACCGATCCTGCGCGGCACTGGAGAGCTGCTGGCTCTCAAGGGACGTTCAGCTGCTGAGGAAGTGGCAAAAACGAAGAAAAAACTCAACCGCTATGGTGCCAGGCAGACCGAGATCCTTACGGTGGGGGAGGGGCTGTTAGACGAGCCCACCACCGTGGTACGCATCCAGTTATAGTCGGGTACTGTTTCTCAACTCGATGGTCTCTCCCCAATGTGGGAGGGGCCATTTTTTTATTGTCTGTTGTGGTCACGAGTGCAGGTTTCACCATTCCTCAATGTTTCACGTGAAACTTTCACGGGTAATACTGGGTGTTTAACCCCTTGCGCGTGGTGTTGAAAGAAATCTACGGGTAATCTTATAGAGAGTGAAAAAGACGGAGACCCACCTTCAGGCGCGCACACGGCGCATGAAAAAGGGGAATAATCCGAATGTTTCACGTGAAACATCGACCGATACGCATCCCTAAACGGCACCCGACTGCATGACGCCGAGGAGAAAAAATGACCGAACAAGCAACCGATAACGGTTCGCTTTACACCCTGTCGAAGCCCGCACACACCCGCATCCTCACTATCTCAAACCAGAAGGGTGGCGTAGGTAAAACCAGTACCGCCGTGAACCTGGCGGCAGCGCTCGCTGAGGCTGGAATGAATGTGCTGGTCATTGATAACGACCCGCAGGGTAATGCCTCGACCGCGCTCGGTATTGAACACGATGTAGAAACCCCCAGCATGTATAACGTGCTGATTGACGACAAACCTCTGCATGAAATTGTGCAGACCTGCCCCGACCTAGAAGGGCTGTGGTGCGCCCCGGCCAATATTGACCTCGCCGGGGCTGAAATTGAACTGGTCTCAATGGTGGCGCGTGAAACCCGCCTTAAAGGTGCCCTGGAGGATTACAGCACGTGGCGTGAGTCCCATAACCTGCCGCGCCTTGATTACGTATTAATCGACTGCCCGCCGAGCCTGGGGCTGCTTACCGTCAATGCATTTGTTTCGGCTGACGAGATTCTAATTCCCATCCAATGCGAATACTATGCACTGGAAGGCTTGAGCCAGCTTCTGAAGAATATCGAGATGATTCAGAAACACTTGAATTCGCGTCTGAGGATTAGCACCATTCTGCTTACCATGTATGATGGGCGCACTAACCTTGCAGCACAGGTGGCTGATGAAGTGCGCGAGCATTTTCCTACAGAAACTTTGCAGACCCTCATCCCTCGGTCAGTTCGTATTTCTGAGGCTCCCAGCTACCAGCAGACCGTTATTACCTATGACCCGGCATCGACAGGTGCGCAGGCGTATCGGGAAGCTGCGCGCGAGGTAGCCATGCGATAGGCACACTAAAAACACATAAAAACATACGATTAAGGTTGATTGTATGTTTCATATACGGCAGAAATAGCGGTGTGGAAAGTAAAGGCACACCCAGTGAGTAACCCAAAACCTGCCGAACATATGCGAGGGAATACGTTAATGAGGAGGAAAGATGGCTGAAAAACGAAGGGGCCTCGGTAGGGGGTTAGGGGCGCTTATCCCCAATAGCACCAAACCCACATCCGAGCAGAAGGAAGTATCCAGTACACAAAAAGGTGGATCCACGAGCCCCTCAGCAGCCGCAGGAAAAAACGGGCTGCAGGTATGGGCCGTCAAGAGACCGGTACTGTCCAGAAGAAGACCACGGAACAACAATCCTCACCCTCTTTAGCGAAGCTTCCTGCTCCTAAAAAGTCCTCATCGGTGCGCGGCGGATTGGGCCGTAAACATATTCTCGATCAAGAAGTGCTGCCTGTGCCAACCGATCAGAAGATGGAAGAGGCACCTCATAACACGCAAGAGAAGGAAAAGGGCACCAAAGCACAGCCTGCTATTAAGGACAAAACTTCGGTAGCAGCCGCAGATTTGGCGGATAAAAAGGCTGCTGCAGACACCACGGCGGTAGGGGAGAAGGCGCCAGCTGCTGAGACTAAGACCGCCTCCGCACCATATTCGTCGGGGAAAAAATCGGCGTCAGAGCATGATCTTTTCGATGAACTGCCCGCAGAATCAGAACGGCCGGTACCCTCCCAAGCTGTTTCTCAGGAATCAGCCCCAACTGAGGAAACGCCTCAACTGGCGGCCGATACAAAGGATGTTTCACGTGAAACATTGAAAAAGAAACAGCGTCTCGATATGGGTCAGGCACTTCGTAATACGACTCTTACCCGCCGTCCTGTTGACTTCTTCTTTGGTGAAGAAGTGAAGACCCCCAGCTCTTCTGAGGACCTGGTACCTGTTCCGGGTGCGCAGTTTGCGATCCTCAATATTTCAGATATTCACCCAAACCGCAAACAACCTCGCGTTGATTTTGACGAACATGATATGGATGAACTTGTTCATTCGGTGAAAGAGATTGGGGTTTTACAGCCCATAGTCGTGCGTCCATCGCGGGAAAAAGGCCACGAGAAATATGAGCTGGTGATGGGGGAGCGTCGCTGGAGGGCAACCCAGCGGGCGGGACTGCCTACAATTCCTGCGATTGTGCGCGATACCCAGGATAACGATCTGCTCCGTGATGCTCTCCTTGAAAATCTGCATCGGAGCCAGCTGAACCCCATTGAAGAGGCAGCCGCCTACCAGCAGCTGATGGAGGAATTTGGTGCCACCCAGGATCAGCTGGCTAAGCGTATTGGTCGATCACGTCCGCAGATTTCCAACACCATCCGGTTGCTTAAGCTTCCTGCATTGGTACAGCGTCGTGTAGCGGCCGGCGTTTTATCAGCCGGTCATGCCCGCGCTCTGCTCATGCTCACAGATCAAGCGCAGATCGAAACTTTGGCGCAGAAGATCGTTAATGAGGGCCTGTCGGTGCGTGCTGTTGAAGAACTGGTGGCTGCAGCATCCGGCGCAGAGGATAAGAAACAGCGAAAGGAACCTCGCCCGCAGAAACATCGGGAGCGTCTGGACTATATCGCCGATGCCTTTGCCGATAAGCTGGATACCTCGGTAAAGATAAGTCTGGGTGCACGTAAGGGAAAGATGACAATCGAATTCGCCAATGTCGATGATCTGAACCGGATTATTAAGACGCTGGATACTAACTTCGAAAACTAGGTGTAGTCAGCGCCGGTGGTGATGTTTCACGTGAAACATCACCACCTCTGTTTTTAATCGTCGTGCTGATACGGTGCTTCTGAGATTACCTCTGCTAAAGTGTCAGACCGGAGTGAACTGGTCATGGCTAAGAACAATATCGGCAGAAGATAACCACACCTGATCACTCTGGCCTTCTACAGGGTGCAGTCCTTGCCAGAACGGGAGAAGCGGGGGAGGGGGCTTCCTGTTGTAGTAGACCGTATATCTATCCCCTGTGCGTATCATGTGCCCAGAACTGAATAGGTGTGGATAAAGTGCTGGAAACACAGTGAGGGCGGATGTTTCACGTGAAACATCCGCCCCCACTGTGTGAAGAGATTTTAGTCGATGTACTCTGCAAACTCTGCGAGCAGAGCTTTTTTAGCCTTGGCACCTACGGTCGGTTTGACGAGTTCGCCGTCCTTGAAAAGGTGGATTGCAGGGGATGGAAGTGATATTGTACTTCAGTGCAATATCACCATTTTCTTCTACATCTACCATCACCACATCTACTTTACCTTCATATTCAGCGGCAATCTCCTCAATAACCGGAGCCACTAGGCGGCAGGGTCCGCACCATTCAGCCCAGAAATCCACAATTACGGGCTTGCTGCTTTTGAGCACCTCAGCGTCAAACGTAGCGTTAGTAACCTGCTTAACCGAGCTCATTGTTCTGCCTCCTCTTTACATATTTTCAATATAGTGTTGCGCATCAAGCGCCGCCACGGCACCGGAGCCCGCAGCGATAATTGCCTGACGATACGTCGGGTCGATAACATCCCCGGCAGCAAATACGCCCGGGACAGAAGTCTTTGAAGAACGTCCCTGAACCTCAATCGTGCCCTGCTCACTGAGCGTGAGCTGATCTTTGACCATATCAACACGGGGGTCTGAACCGATGGCTATAAAGAGTCCGTTCAGGGGCAGCTCGCGCTCAGAACCATCCTTCGTGTTCTTCAGAGTTACCTTCTCAAGGTTCGAATCACCGTCAATAGCACTGACCTCAGAATCCCATAGGACCTCAATCTTCGGGTTCTCAAAAGCACGTTTCTGCATAATATCGGATGCGCGGAACGAATCACGGCGGTGAATAATATAGACTTTCCGGGCAAAGGTGGTCAAAAACAGTGCCTCTTCAAGTGCTGAGTCGCCGCCGCCTACCACGGCAATATCCTTTTCTTTGAAAAAGAAACCGTCACAGGTTGCGCACCAGGATACGCCATAGCCGGAAAGACGATCCTCACCCTCAACGCCGAGCTTGCGGTATTCCGAACCGGTCGAGAGGATTACAGTCTTTGCCAGATGCACCGAACCATCCGCGAGGATTACTTTTTTCACCTCGCCGGTAAGGTCAAGTTTCTCAACATCCTGGTAGCGAATATCTGTGCCGAAACGCTCAGCCTGTGCACCAATATTCGTCATGAGTTCGGGGCCCTGAATACCTTCAATAAAACCCGGGAAATTCTCAACTTCGGTGGTGTTCATAAGAGCACCACCGGGGGATACGGAGCTGGCAAACAGCACGGGTGAGAGATTAGCGCGGGCGGCATAAATTGCCGCCGTATACCCTGCGGGGCCCGCACCCACAATAATGACATTGTGCACCGTCTGCTCGCCCTGTTCAGCGGCAGATGTGCTCGCACCCTCAGGTTTCGTTGATGCGGCGCCAAGACGTACACCTCCAAGCGCGGCATTACCAAAAAGGCCACCGGTTGTTGTATTGGTGTTCATTTTTCTCTCTTTCGTCCCAATTATTGATATCGTGCCACATAAACGTGATAGTTCCTTTGATTATTCCATTTCGGGCCTCGGTATGCCATACGTTACGTTTTCTAACAGACTTAGGCATCTCAGCCCGCCAGCACCACACTGGGCTGGGGTACTACGGCGCATACAAAAGCCCGCAGAGACGCTCAACGGTGTGAGCATCCCTGCGGGGCATAAGGGGAGAGAAAAGGGACTGGGCTACTCAGCCTTCAACTCGGCCAGACGCAGCCCGTACGGGTAGATTGAGATGGGCTGTGAAAGCTTCGGGGCCTCAGTGAACTGAATAATCACATACCCGCCCTTATCTGCGCTCTGCTTGGAAGTATCCAGCTCAACCACGGCGTCTTTCCCATTAAACGTTCCCTTACCCACCTCGGTGGCCCCGTTGAGGGAATTCTGGTTGTTCACGTACACGGTGTACGCCCCGCCGGTACCAGTGTTCTGCTGCATCGTCACCTTAGAAACAACCGTGGGAGTTTGAAGTTTGGCAGACAGCGCGAACGGAACAGCCAACTTACCGCTCCCAAAGCCGTAGCTCATCCACACGGTAGCGGGGTTATTGTCCGCAAGCTTGGGCAGGTTCGCATCCGTCTCAGACATGAACGTGGGGTTATTCGGCACTAGACGGGCCACGGTGGCGATCTTCGCTGGGGCGTTTGAGGTGGTTTCTGGGCTGGGAGTGGGGGGAGGGGCTCTCGCCACCCTCACTGGCCGAGGCTGAGGCGGATGTAGACTTGGCTGGCTTTGGCTCCGCGGTTTTAGACGACCCAATACCCGTGAGCGAAATCAGCACAGCACCGGCCACAATCAGCAGCAGCAGTACGGCGGCGAGAACGATCACCCACGTACCGCGGCGGCCGTCATCTTCATCGTCCTCATCATCGTCGTACAGATCCCCGCCGGGGTACATGCCGCCGCCCATCTCCGGCTGAATAGGGTTACCATCCCAGCTTTTAATGGCGCCAATAACCTCCATTGCGGCGGGCTGAGTCGGCACGGTCGCACCAAAAATTTCGGTACCCAAGGCGGCTTCATCATCGTACACGTCCGAAAGCGAGCGCTGCTCGGTCAACAGCGCATCCAACAGCACAGAGGGGGCGGTGTACGACGTAATGAGGTACTTGCTGCCTTCGGGGGTGATACCCATATCGAGCATCTGGAAACTGTAGGGGTTGCTCTCATTGAGCACACGCGAATTGTTCTCAAGCAGGTTGCTGCGTGCCGGGGACGCAACGACCACCGACACTTTACGGCTGAGAATCTGATCCATGCCGTCGAGAATCATATCTGTCTCGGCGGTAACGATAATCTGTGCGGTGATCTCGTAGCGGCCACCGAGTACCGTGCCTACCGGAATCTGCTGAGACAAGTGCTCTCCCGAATTTTCGCTCGTACGCCCAGTTCAGGGCTGTTCTCTATCAAAAGTTTACCCGGCTTAACGGGTTCTGTGGGTTTTCAGCGGTTTTGCCGACCTAGCGGCGTGCTAATCTTCCCAGTTTACGTGTGATGGGTGCGAAAAGCGCGTCGGCTTCTTTCACCCGGAAAACCCGCAACCCCACCATGTAAGAGCCGAGCATGACCGGCCCGCACACAATCAGGGTAATAATGGCGCTGATTTTCGACGCCCAGGCGAAACCGCTGGCGCTGTACCCGCCCAGCAGCCACAGGACCCCGGCGGTCACCCCGGCAGCGAAAAACAGCTGCGAACGTGGCGCGGGCATACACGCTCAAGATACGTTTCTGCCCGTAGTAGCCAAGGCGGCGTTTCACCAGGTAGTGGCTAATACCGGTGAGCAGAATATTGTGCGTAGGATAGATGCACGCCAACGCGTAGACGGTGTACTGGGCATCCAACAGGGAGGCGCTGAAGCTCATCACTACCATGATGGAGGCCGAGAACAACTGGAATTTTGAAGGGGGTGCGGGCGTCTTCACGGGCGTAAAAGCACACGCCCGTACAGGAACGTGACGGTGAGTGTGGGGTGCCTAACGCCATAATGACAATGAGCTTGGCAATAATAGTGGCCGCCACCCGGTCGCCGCCGCTGAACAGGATAGCGACCGGCCCGGCAAGGACAATAAGCGCCACGGCGCAGAAAATGGTGGCCACCCCGGAGGTACGCAGCCCATGAGAAACGGCGTGGATGACACTGTCCCTATCATCGGCGCTGGCGGAGGCGCTCATCCGGTTAAAGAGCACGGTGGCGATGGACATACCAATCACACCGTGCGGGAGGATATACAGCATTGAGGCGTAGTTGAGGGCCTGCAGGCCGGGGATTTGGATGCCCATCTCCGCATAGCGGGCACGTTCACCAACCACAGATGCAGCAACCTGGTTCATGTACATGAAGGAAAGGTTAGCCACAGCACCCGCTGCAAGCGTCCAAGCGGCGAGTTTAGCGGGTTCACGTAGTCCAATGCCGCGCCACCCGAAATTGGGGCGCAGATGCATCCCCAGGCGGCGTAGGGGGATAAACAGCACGAGGGCCTGCATGGCGATGCCGAGGGTAGTAGTACCTGCAAGCACAACCGTTTGGGCGCTGGTCCAGTTCTCAACCGAGTGCAGCGGCGGGTTAATGGTGGTGTTCTGCGCCCCGAACATAACAATGAACACCAGCAGGCCGGTGATGGAGATGACGTTATTCAGCGCCGGCGACCACATGTAGGCTCCGAACGCATCTTTAGCGTTCAGCACCTGCCCGATGACGGTATACAGACCGTAGAAGAAGATCTGCGGCAGACACCAGAGCGAGAAAATGACCCCTAGTTGTTTCTGCTCCGGTGTCCAGGTGGAGCCCATCACATCAATAATGGGCCAAGCGCAGGCGACCATAATGACCGTAATCAGCCCAATAGCGGTGACGGTGAGGGTTACCAGCTTTGAAATGTACAGTGCCCCGCCGTCTTGGGCTTTGGCGGCTTTAATGATCTGCGGCACGAGCACGGCGTTGAACGCGCCCCCGGCAACCAGCACGTAAATGAGGTTGGGGAGGGTGTTGGCGACCTCAAACACGTCGCCGACGGTTGAGAGGGAGCCGATGGCGACGGTAATAAGAACCGTCCTGACTAGTCCGAGCACTCGGGATACGAGCGTCCCGGCAGCCATGATCGCGCTTGCGAGCGCGTCTGTTCGTGCCAACTGGTGCCTCCTGTGCGTAGCGTAGTTTAGAGCCGTGACTGGATGAATTCGCGGGCGAGGTCGGCAATATGCCGCTCGTTAGCGAACGATAGCCTGCGGTTAAGATCCGTGAACGGTACCCAGGCCACATCTACGGCCTCGTGGTCGGGGTCGTTGTCGATGGTGATTTCCCCCTCCGGTTGCCTTCAGCAGGTAGTGGTGCACCGTTTTGTGGATGCGCTGCCCGGAAGAGGTGAACCAATATTCAATGTTACCGAGTGAGTGCAGGATATCACCACGTATCCCGGTTTCTTCTTCAATTTCACGTCGTGCAGCCTCTTCAAGGGTTTCTGCTTCTTCAATATGCCCCTTGGGCAGACACCATTCAACGCGTCCGGCACGGTTAATGCGCGCAATAATGGCAGCAGGCAAACTCTGGCGCGCGAAGTCTATGATGATGCCTCCAGCGGATACTTCACGGTGTACCGGCGTGTAAGACGCGGTTAACAGGGTTCGCATCTTGGGTGCGCGCGGTACGGGAAAGCTCATGGTTCTACCTTAACCGATACGGGGGCTTTTTGGGTTGTTCGCGCCTGCGGTGAGGCGGTGAGGCGGTTTATCTGGCAGGATTAAGAGACTATGTCGCAGAAAATTGATGTGCTTTCGAAGTTCCCGGATGCCGCGCAGCTGGGTGAGCTGTACCGCCGGGCGGGTTTTGAACTGTACCTGGTGGGCGGTATTGTGCGTGACCAGTTGCGTGATACCCCCGGTGATTTTACGGATTTTGATTTGACCACGGACGCCACCCCCGCCGAAAGTGAACAGATCCTGCGGGGGTGGGGTGAACACGTGTGGGATATCGGTAAGGAGTACGGCACTATAAGCGCTCGTAAGAATGGGGCCGTGTACGAGGTGACCACCTACCGGGCGGAGGTGTACGCCTCTGACTCCCGCAAACCCACGGTCGAGTTTGGCACGGATTTACGCGCCGATCTGGTGCGGCGTGATTTTACGATGAACGCAATGGCAGCTTCACTGCCTTCGGGTGAGGTGGTGGATCTCTTTGGTGGCGCTAAGGATTTGGCGGAGGGTGTTCTGCGCACCCCGCGCTCGCCTCAGGATTCTTTTTCGGAGGATCCGCTGCGGATGATGCGTGCGGCACGGTTCGCGGCACGTTTAATCTGCAGGTGGCGCCGGACGTATTTGAGGCGATGCGGCAGATGGCGTCGCGTATTGAGATTATTTCGGCGGAGCGGGTCCGTGATGAGCTGGTGAAACTTATCTGTGCCGACTACCCGCGGGTTGGGCTGAACCTGCTGGTGGAGAGCGGGCTTGCAGACTATGTGCTCCCAGAGCTGCCCGCGCTGCGTATGGAGATCGACCCGGCGCACCACCATAAGGACGTGTACGGGCATTCGCTGAAGGTGATGGAGCAGGCGATTGAGAAAGAAACCGGTGCTGATGGTCCCTGCCCGAAACCTGATTTTGTGCTGCGGTTTGCGGCTCTTCTGCACGATATTGGTAAACCTAAAACCCGCAGATTTGAGAAAGACGGGTCGGTGTCTTTTCTGCACCACGAGGTGGTGGGCGCGAAACTTGTGAAGAAGCGCATGCGCTGCCTACGTTTTGACAACGACACTATTAGTGCGGTGGCGCGCCTGGTTGAGCTTCACATGCGTTTCTACGGCTACCGTGAGGCTGGCTGGACTGATTCTGCGGTGCGCCGGTATGTGCGGGATGCGGGGGAGCAGCTGCAGCGCCTGCACCGGTTGTCCCGGTCGGATGTGACCACCCGCAATAAGCGTATGGCGCGTTCGCTGGCGCAGGCGTATGACGATTTGGAGCGGCGTATTGAAGAGCTGGCCGCGCAGGAGCAGCTGGATGCGATGCGTCCCGAGCTGGATGGTGAGCAGATTATGGCGGTATTGGGGGTAAAACCTGGCCCGGTGGTGGGGCAGGCATACCGGTTCTTACTCAATGTGCGTTTGGACGAGGGGGAACTGGGTCGGGAAGCAGTCACGGAGAGGTTACTGACCTGGTGGAAAGAGCAACAGAGCGCATAAAAATTTTGCGTAGCAACCTGAAATAGCATCATAATGCGGGATTTACGCGTAAAATTTTCTGTGAGCGTGTTTTGCTCCTTATAGCACAGTCACCGAAAGGACCTCAGATGTCTCAGGAACCCCATGTAAATCAGCAGAACCACGAGGCCAACAAGTACCCCTCTCATCCCGGTCAGCTACAGCCTCAACCCGTAGTAGCTACACCGGCGGTAGTTATGGTTCAGCAACCCGTATCCGTGGGAGTCGCCTATGTACTGTGGTTTTTCTTAGGTGGTTTAGGCGTTCATAAATTTTATCTAAAGCAAGCGGTTATGGGCGTGGTAATGCTGGTTCTGTGGATCGGGGGCATAATACTATCAGCTACCCTGATTGGTGCGCTCATTGGTGTTCCCATGCTTATAGCCTGGATCGTACTGTGGATTATTGACGCTTGCACTATGCCCAACCGGATTAATGAGCTCAACGGTGTGGTGGCTGTAGCACCAACCCGGCCTATGTAAGTAGTTCTAGCTTTTTCAGTAGAAATACGGTCGTGTTCCCTATACCTTGGTAAGAAGGTGTAGGGAACACGGTGTTATAGCATCCCGGCACGATTTATAAAAAATAAGATAAAGCAACTGTTGTGCCGGTATTGGTTTCGTGTAAACTTAGAAAGTCTGTGCGCTCACCCCGAGTGGGCCCGGACCACACCATGAATCTCCTGCTATGGAAATACCATAGCCGTTTAGCCCAGAGGAGGGGTCTAATCATGCGTGCATACGAACTGATGGTGATCTTCAGCCCCGAGGTTGAGGATCGCGCGGTTGAGCCGTCCCTGTCTAAGTTCCTTGAGATCGTCACCAACGCTGGCGGCACTATTGACAATATGGACATTTGGGGCCGACGCCGCCTAGCATACGAAATTCAGAAGAAGTCCGAGGGCATCTACGCGGTTGTTAACTTCACCGCAACCCCCGAGACCTCCGCTGAGCTTGACCGCGTTCTGAACCTGAACGAGTCCGTCATGCGTACCAAGATCATCCGCCCGGAAGAGCAGAAGATCTCCGCCAAGTAGTTCCTCCAGGCGGAATGCAGCCCTTAAATTGTCAGGGGCTTGTGTTTCACTAGAAGCAACATACTTGATACCCATACGAGGAGGCATCTCATGGCCGGCGAAACCGTTGTAACTATCATCGGTAATCTCACCAGCGATCCTGAGCTTCGTTTCACCCCCGCCGGGGTGGCCGTTGCTAACTTCACGATCGCATCCACTCCGCGCACCTACAACCGTAATAGCGGCCAGTGGGAAGACGGGGAGGCACTGTTTTTGCGTGCGTCTATTTGGCGCGAGTACGCAGAGAACGTTGCGGAAACCCTGAAGAAGGGTACCCGTGTCATCGCTCAGGGCCGCTTGCGGTCCCGCTCGTATGAAACCCGAGAAGGCGAACGCCGCACCTCAATGGAACTTGATCTCGATGAGATCGGTCCCGCGCTGCGCTACGCTACCGCACAGGTCACCCGCTCACACCGTAACTCCGGTGGGGGAGCCCAACAGGGCAATAATTATGGTGGCAATACCTTCGGTGGTCAGCAGCAGGCTGGCGGCTATAATGCCGCACCTCAGCAGGGGTACAACAGTAACTCCGGCGGCGGCAACGGCTACTCCAATAATTCCGGTTACGGCGCATCCGCGCCCGCCGCTGGTGCGGCACCGGCCCAGTCCCAGCAACAACAGCAGGCTCCTTCGGCTGACCCGTGGAGCTCGCAGGCTGGTGGGAACTATGATTGGGGTACCGCAGGCGACGACGAACCCCCGTTCTAAACCGCTCGCCTTCTCACCCAATAAAACTATTCATCCATCCCGCGGTTTACCCACCGCGGGCTCCCAAACTTTGAAGGAGCACCACGATGGCTAAGGCTGAAATCCGTAAGCCCAAACCCAAGCAGAACCCGCTTAAGGCTGCTGACGTCACCGTTATCGACTACAAGGACGTCGCGCTTCTGCGTAAATTCATCTCCGACCGCGGTAAGATCCGCGCCCGCCGCGTGACCGGTGTGACCGTTCAGGAGCAGCGTAAGATCGCTCAGGCTATTAAGAACGCCCGCGAGGTTGCACTGCTGCCCTACTCCGGCGCTGGCCGCTAAAAAGAAGGAGAGAGTACAGTACCATGGCTAAGATTATTCTCACTCAGGAAGTAACCGGTCTGGGTGCCGCTGGCGACATCGTCACCGTGAAGAACGGTTACGCACGTAACTACCTCCTTCCCCGCGGTTTCGCTGTCACCTGGACTGTTGGTGGCGAGAAGCAGGTTGAGTCCATCCGTGCAGCCCGTGCGGCGCGCGCTAAGGCATCCCTCGAAGAGGCACAGGCTCTTGCTGCTGCCCTGTCGGCTAAGCCGGTGGTTGTTGCCCACAAGGCTGGTGCTGATGGCCGCCTGTTCGGTTCCGTGAAGGCAGATGCCATTGCCGATGCTATTGAGGCTGCTGGCATTGGTTCGATTGATAAGCGCACCATCCACTTGGGTTCCGCTATTAAGCGCACCGGTGAGTATCAGGTGACTGCTCGCCTGCACCAGGATGTTGTTGCTAACGTTACCCTTGATGTTGTAGCGGCTGCCTAAACAAGGCTTATAGGGCTCTATAAGAGGCCTGGAAGGCGTCACTGCTCTTTCCTCGACGGGGGAGGGGAGTGGCGCCTTTTGCCTTTGTGCTTTATGGCCTTTCGGAGGAGCTGCCACCCATAGTATAGATCTTGACCGTTGCGAGATGACTGTTAGTTTGTAAGGCGGCGGTATTTGTGAGCGATGTTTCACGTGAAACATCGTTATTTTTTGTGGTAAAACCCAGCGATGAGGGGTTAGTTGCCACGAACCTGACAATTCTTTTGATCCTCCCAGGATATTGCCCCAGTATCGTTCTGAGCCTCGGCATAAGCCGTCTTAAACGACACCATAGATTGTGTAAAGCCAAGACAAATATCGCCGCGTAGGATGTACATGTAGTTACTCCTCCGCCCGCCGCTGGGAACGACAGTAAACGCATTTCGTAGGGGTGAATGGACCAGTTATCTGGGGTGTTGCCTAATTCCCGTGTGGGGTTGCGATGCTTTAGCCAGGCAATGAATACATCAGTTGCTTCCTCCACAGTAGGGGCATGATTGCCTTGTCCGTAGGTGCTGGTTGGGGGAACAAGTTTATTCTTGTGCATGTACTTCATAGGGCTCCTCCGTTCGCCAGTTTATCCCTACCAATAAAGTATAAAGGTTGATTTTCGTAATAAAAACTGAATGTTTCACGTGAAACATCGCTGATTACGTTCTGCTCGGCGTTGAAGATGGACCCGGATCGAGCTGTTCATGAAACCTTCCGCCGGCCTCCTGAATAAAGCAGTCAATCACCTCTGTTGGGCTAAGGCTCATGAGATGGGAGAGTGCTGCGGCATTTTTCTCGTTTGCGCTGTGAATTACCGTGTTGAGAATGGAGCCGGTGGGAGTTATCAGGCACACGCAGCCGGGGTGTTCTTGTGGAGAGTGTGTGGCCCATCCGGGGGCCAGCTGAGGTTTCCAGTAGCTGGTGAGCAGCATCGGCCACCCGTTATCCGCACGTGCATCATTCAGTACATCGTACGCGGCCCAGCGCAGTATCACCGCGAAATGCGGGCTTGATACATCGGGGGAGCGAAGCTCGCCGCGCTCCGTATGGCCGTAGTGCCAGCATCCGTCTTCACACCAGAAATGAGGGACTCGATCGAAACTGCCCGGTGGCTGTATCTCATCGTCTAGGTAATGCCAGGCTTTGCCTCGTGCCGTCACCAAACGGTAGAAATCATCACCCATAGTCCGGTCTGGGGTTCCCCGTTCCAGAAGATGCACCGGCAGTGGGTTGCCATCAGGGTCGAGATAAGCATCCAGTACCTGTTGGGGAGAGAACTCCATGAGGTGGGAAAGGGCCGCAAGCTCAATAGTATGTGGAAGGGCGGTAGCCATGCGCATGTGCAGCGGGAGCCCGTTAGGTTGGATAAGGCGCGCTTCAACCGTGCCAGCATGGGAATCCTTCACGCTCACCTGTTCGGCACTCCACCCTGAAGCAAACCTACCTGCCGTTCGTAGGGGGAGCAGCTGTGCCCAACAGCGTTTTGAGTGAGTGCGGTACTGGTTAGCGGTGCGGCAGATAAGCCAGCGCAAGGCCACCTCAATATCCGGGGTGGAGAGCGTAGCAATTTTTAGGTTCTCAGTGTGCCCATCGGTGAACCGGGTACTGTGATACCCCACATGCCACAGCTCGTCCTGACTCCAGAACAGTACACTGCGCACATTTTGTTCGCGGCCAATAGATAAGACCCTATTTTTAATGGTTACACCAATTCCCGCATCTGTCAGTATAAACACCAGTTGGGCTAGCACAGGATGTGGTGACACGGTAGCTACCAAACCGTCAGCGAGCATGAGGCGCCCCTTAATACGACTTGCGGTATCAAGCCAGTAGGGTCTACGTAGCGCAATATCTAAAGCGGTACCGCCGTATTCGATTGAATAATGTTTGAGTCCGGGATGCGGTTGCTCCAGCCACAGATCTATGAGGGGCTCATGGTCTTGGGGTTTAAAATCTTTGGCGGCCAGGACGTGCATCAATGGAACTGTTCCGGCCCTATTGGGAGCTGCTGCATCCACTCCCCGGTTGATGAGGCGTTGCGCCAATTCGATATCTTCTGCAACATGATGTTCCTGGTTAAAACCACGAAAAAGAATATGTAAAAGATTGTTTTTATGACTATCTACGTCACCAAGGTCGGCATGCTGATTAAGCAGAAAAGTAGCTATACGGTAGCGAGATTCGCTATTGGAATTAGCGAGCGCATAGAAGAGAAGTGAATGTCCGCCGTAGTGAGAATGTTCGTCTCCGCTACGATAGACGGTCATGAAGTCGTCGAAACTTTTCTGCTGCGCTGCGGTGAAGACATCCATAGTCTATTGTAACCACCCGTACCTTAATAAGCGGTCCGTCAACTAAAATCCCGGTAAAACACCTGTGATGAGTGCCCACCATAGGTTGTGGGTGAATGTTTCACGTGAAACATCCTCATCATTACGATGTTTCGCGGATGAATTGAGCAATGGCGTGCCGTACCTTCCCGGGATGTCCCTGAATCATATGACCACCTGTGTCAAAGAGGACCGTGGTGAGATTCGGATATCGGTGCAGAGACGCCTGTACCTGCCCCTGTGGGGGGAGCGAAAGGAACAACCCGATCATCTTTTGCGTGGAGAAGAAGAACGGGTGGTTTTAGCGTCTCAACAGGGTAATGTTCATAATGTACCGCCATATCTGGATTCGTGATCGTGGCATCAATATCTATTCCTGCCTGCCGTTCACGTAGTGGGAGCATCCCATAAATAGTGTTTGAAGGCAGCCCAAAGATCAGCTGAAAGAAGGGGGACAGCAACCACATTAGGTAGTTGCGGTTTACTACAGAGGCAGGCCCCATGCGCCCGGGCAGCTTTTGTGGCTTTTTATCCCAGACGGGGGGCGGAGCTGAGAAGAATAAGGCCTGAGGCACGTTCTGGGTGATCAAGGGCGAAGCGAATAGCGGGTGTTCCTCCGGCTGAGGCTCCCAGAACATAGACTTTTTCAATATTTAAAGTATCCAGAAGCTCAATAAGCGCGGTGGACTGTTCCCTTCTGCCGCCTTAATGAGGTGCTAAAATCGCCACCCATGAGTACCCTAACTCTCTTGCCTGCTTCATACAACAATAGCGCCGCCTGTACCGGTACACCACCCCAAAAGAACCGAATAGGCATTGGTGTGCAGGCGGCCTTTTCTGAAGTCAGTAATCCACTGACGTCCCCGCACACTGGTTTCAGTGTTAGGCTGAGGAACAACGGTGAGCGGAAGCTCTCCGTATCACCGTGTGACACGGAAATAGTAAGGACGGTGTTTTTTTGTGAAACACTCCGAAAAATACTCATCATTCTACCGCCTGAGGGTGAATCCTTGGGGGAGTATGTTTATTGCTTTTCTTATCCTTCTGGTGATCTCGCCCCTGATTACACAGGGTATTTTCACCCTGTACCCCTCCGTTAGTGCCGGTGATCATCCTTTGTTCTCCAGTGCCCGATTATTATTGCCCTCCGCATTAACCATTACGGGGATACTTGTGTGGGCGCGGACTATGGATAAACTCTCGCTTAACGACCTGGGCCTGACGCAGAAGAAAGTGTTTGTATCCTGGGTGATTGGTTCCCTGTGTGGGGCAGGACTTATTGCAGTGGTATTAGTCGGGTTGATCCTGTTGGGAGCCGCTCATCTCTCATGGGGCGGCGTATCTTCTGCTGCCCCCATTCTCTTAGGCGCTCTTGTGTATGCCGTACAAGGACTATCTGAAGAGGTTGTTTTTCGGGGGTATCTGCTAAATGTCATGAGTTCTCGGTGGGGCATGGTGGCAGGTATTCTGGTGAATTCTGCGCTTTTCTCTCTGTCCCATACTTTCAATGCGGGGTTTAGCATTATTGCTTTTATTAACCTGTTTCTAGCGGGTACGGTACTGGCATCGCTGTACTGGCTGAGCGCAAATGTGTGGTTGGTGAGTGCCGTACATGCGGCCTGGAATTTTACATTGGGTATTATCCTGGGCGGGGTGGTTAGCGGAACCACTCAACCTGTTCACCTTTTGACGCTGCAGATGGAGCAAGGAAATTGGCTAATAACTGGTGGCTCCTTCGGGATTGAGGGTTCGCTGAGCTGTTTTCGTTGTTCTCGTAGCGGTTCGTGCCGTGTTATGGCGCCGAGTGGTTCACCGCTACTCAATTACTACCCCTTTTCCTCAACGTTAAAAAGTTGATTTCTCAGGATATTTCTCCAATGTTTCACGTGAAACATAGCAAAAGCTGCGTTGCGAGCAGGCCTGTGGGAGAGAGTCTCTGCAGCTGTTAAAGGGTAAGTAAATCCTACACATCTTCTTCTATAAACCCTAAACTTAAAGTGCAGGTTTTCATAGTTGACTCTGCGGAAGGCAGGTGGCGCATGCTACAAGTTCAAACCTCAGCAAGAGGTACGGCGAAAAGACTGCCGTTAATGATGTTTCCTTCACGGTTCCCGACGGTAAAGTCACCGGGTTTCTGGGACCAAACGGAGCCGGTAAATCCACAACGATGCGCATGATTGTGGGGCTTGACCGCCCCACTGCCGGTACGGCGCTGGTGGATGGTTCACAATATACTTCCCTTAAATCCCCACTGGGTTCTGTGGGTGCGCTTCTGGAAGGGAAAACCCATCCCGGCCGCAGCGCATACAACCATTTACGTTCTATCGCGTACACGCATAATATTCCGCTCGCTCGCGTGCACGAGGTAATTGAAATGACCGGATTGAACGCGGTCGCTAAACGCAAAGTGGGCGGATTCTCTCTCGGTATGGGGCAGCGTCTGGGAATAGCGGTGGCGCTGCTGGGCAATCCGCACAATGTTATTTTGGATGAGCCCGTGAACGGCCTTGACCCGGAAGGCGTGGTGTGGGTGCGTCAGCTTGCTAAGCACCTGGCTTCCGAGGGTCGGGCGGTACTGATTTCTTCACACCTGATGAGTGAGATGGCGCAGACCGCCGATGACCTCATTATTATTGGCCGCGGTCGCCTTTTGGAGCACACTTCGTTGAGTGAGCTGCTTTCCCGGGTGGGAGGGCACCGTGTTCTGGTTCGCACCGACGAGCGGGAACGGTACGCGCAGTTGCTGAACCACCATTCCATTCAGCATACTCCCGTCGATACCGACGGGCTGCTGGTGAGCGCGGATGCGCGCGCCCTAGCAGAGCTGGCCTTTAATGAGCATATTCTGCTGTACACTCTCGCCCCGCAAGAGGCAAGCCTTGAGGATGTGTACCTTGAGATTACTCGTTCTGAGGTGGAGTATGCATCAACTGCTGTTGCTGGTTCCGGACCGGTGAACAGTCAACAGCCCGTTGCTATGGGTCCCACTGGTGGGGCACCGCAAGCCCCGTACACCGCCCCGGAGATGGGGCAACAATTTGTTCAGCAGCAACCCCAATACACGCAAGCCCCAGCGAACACTCCGTGGTCGTCTGCGCCCGCAAACGGTAATGGCGCCGAGAATATAGGGAGGGAATAATACCCATGAGTACAGCAAAGACCGCCCCGGTGGCTAAGAATTTATCGCCTATCGGGGTTGCCCGTTCGGAGTGGCTGAAAATGCGTTCCTTGCGGTCGCAACAGATTCTGTTTGTGGTAACCATCGTTGTTCTTCTGGGCCTTACGATGCTTCTGGCGCCCATGTTGAACCTGCAGTTGGCGGATTATGAGAAGCACGCTGGCCAGCAAATCGTAAACCGTGAGGTGGTGAGCGGCTCTGAGGTTGTGAACCAGATTAAGGAGTCTTCGTACTCTATTGGGGTTGTGGGTGCATCACTGGCGGGTATTATCCTCTCCTCAATGGCGACTGTTTTTATCGCTACTGAGTACGCTACTGGCTCCATCCAGATTACTCAGCTGACGGTGCCACGCCGATCTCTACTGTATTTCACTAAAGCGCTCGTGGCCTCTGTTGTGGCTTTTCTGGTCGGTACGCTGGGTGGCATTGTCGCGTTCTTCTTAGGGCAGATGATGCTTACGGAAAAGTTGCGTGTTTCGATGGATACCGGGGTGCTGCGTATTAGCCTGATGCTTGGCTTCTACCTGGTGGTACTGGCCTGGATGGGATTTGGCTTTGGTGCGCTTTTGCGTAATAGCGCTGGGGCTATCGTGCTGGTGGCTGCCATCCTCTTTGTGGCGAGTATTGTGCTGGGCATCTTTAAGGTAACGGGCCAGGACTGGGTAGATGACGCGATGAAGTATTTGCCGTCTTCACTCAGTAACGATGTGATGATCTACCACAAAGACAAGATTAAGGGTGACCCCAGTTATGAGGTGCGGTGCCTGATTCTTAGCCTGTGGGGTATTGTTCCGCTGCTGGCGGGCTGGATACGCTTTAAACTCTCCGACGGGTAAATACGAAGTATTCCCGAGCTAGTACTATGGAGCTCTCTGTGCTGCATGTGCCTCACTGGTTGCCGCGTACCCGGTGTTTTATCACGGGTCGCGGCAACCAGTTTATGTACCCGCACGGGGTGTGGCTTCGCCCGTGGTGGCTTGAATGGTGAGGATTTCATATACCCTAGAACTATGCCTGAAACGAAGACGCGCGTCCGTAAAAAACTGTTCCCTAGCACCCAGCTGCTTATGACCACCGTGTTTCTGGAGGTTGCCACTGTTTGCCTGCTGGTGCTTTCGTGGGCTCCAATCGGCTCTTTTGAGACGGCTCTTGCACTTTTCCTGGTGGCAAATGTGCTGGGGATTATTACGGCCAGTATCGCCTTTATCTGTGCCATGGTCGGGTTTTTTAAATTTGCCAGGTACCGTATTGTCAATATTATTTTGGCGCTGGTGTCGATCGTTATTAACCCTCTCACTTTAGGGTTTATTCTTACTTCGCAGAACAGCTAACGATTTGACGGTTTATATTTCTCAGCAACCGCCGGGCCGGTTCACAGCATTTTTTCAGAAAAACCTCATGGTCTGCCAAGGTTGCTAGTGTTTACTATTAAGTGTTGGTTCGAGAGGACTGCGATGTGAATGTGTGTGTTTCGTTATAGCGGGAATGCTGAACCGCTATATCGGAAAAGAAATTGGCGAGACCATGGCGGTCTCGCCAATTTTCTTTTAACACTTTACGAAGAGCTCTGGCCGCTATTTTCTTGGGGAAAGTACTGAGTAAAGCACTGGTACGCACAACGCCGGGATTGTGAGTTCCTGCCGCGGATACGGTGGTGGGGTAAACGAGCCGCACGGCCCTGTATGTCAGCATCATGAAGACTTCTCAGTGTGCTGAAAGTTTCGGCGCGTTGAGGAGAACACCGGAAGTGGTGATATATACATCTTTATGAATAGTATTAGTTTTTAGGTGAGGCTCAGGGGGCCTTTGTTGGTTGTGCATAAAAATCACATCCTTATGAATAATTTTCAACTTTTTGATATTTTCAGTTCTAGTTCAAAGTCTCCCTGAAATACCCATATGTCCGGTGACTGTACGCTTTATCGTCCCACTCACCTGCGGATAAAGTAGGTGCACCGCTAAATCTCTGATTCACAGTTTTTATTCAGCTCTGGCTAACGGGGAATAAAGGGCTGTAACCCATAGTTGTAATAGTTAGTTCGAGAGGACTAACTGAAAGTTGGAATTTCCTTGCGGAAGTGGCTCTGATTTTCGTATGTATGTGTGTGATTAGTTTGGGTGGTACCTTTGGGTGCCGCCCAAACTTTTTAACATGCTGTTCCCTGCCGTAAGACGCAAGGGCAAGAGGGGAGATCGTCTGCGGATAACGTGCGACCCATAGGATACGATGACAGGTGTAGAATAAAGTCATATAAATATTGCGTATTTAATGCGAAATAAAGGCTTTAAGGAGAAACGCTGTGTCCAAGACCCCGAATGTTCCCGGTACTGATCGTCCCGCTGAAAAAGCCGCTGGACACTGGCTTCTTGCGCAGCTTGGCAAGAAAGTGCTGCGCCCTGGGGGACGCGAAACCACTAACTGGTTATTACGACGCGCGCTCGGTGGACAGATTGACGTGGTTGAGTTCGCCCCCGGCTTGGGGAATTACCGCCGCCGAAATCATTAAACGCCAACCCAAGACCTACACCGGCGTAGATCTTGACCCCAAAGCGGCCGAGATCGTGCGTGGACGCATTGGTGATAACCCCAACTACACGGTCGTGAACGCCGGGGCTCAGGAGACCGGGCTGCCCAATGCCAGCTACGACGTGGTGGTGGGCGAGGCCATGCTGACCATGCAAACCGACAAGCACAAGCTTGAGATTATGCAGGAGGCCGCCCGTATCCTCCGCACCGGCGGCTACTACGCCATTCACGAGCTGTCGCTAACCCCCGACTACCTGCGTCCCGAAGTGCAGGAAGAAATTCAGAAGGATCTGGCACGGAGCATTCGCGTGAACGCCCGCCCGCTGACTGTTGCGGAATGGACACGAATCGCAGAAGAAGCCGGATTTGAGGTGCTGGATGTGTACCAGACCGAGATGGCGCTGCTAGAACCCAAACGCATGATCGCCGACGAAGGTATTGGTGGGGTTGCCAAGATTATGTTTAACCTCGCCCGCAAACCGCAGATTCGCGAACGTGTGCTGGGGATGCGCAGCGTATTCCGCCGCCACGCCGACCACATGGGCGCTATTGGGCTGATTCTGCGTAAGAAATAAAAGTGAGGCTTGCGGTCTTTCCTCTCCGCAAGATTCACACACATATGGTGGGGCCGGGGAGTCTTCAAATACTCACTGCGGTAAAGGCGGGCCCGGCTTCACCCTCATATTTACTGCATCAGTGCGTGCCTGCTGCGGCGCGGCGAACTATAGGTTGTGATGGGAGGTGGGACGATGAGCCGTATTCTCTTCTCGCCTGAAAGCTTCAATATGGGCGAGACCACCAGGGGGATCGAAATAGCGCGCGCCGCCGTGCAACACGGACATGAGGTTCTTTTCCACGTCTATTCACCCCGACACCTGAAACTTATAGAGGACGCCCAACTGCCGGTGTGCCTGAGCGAACCTCTCGTTTCTGAGGCCGAAGCGGATCAGCTCATGGCGCTGGATCAGGGCAGGGGAGTGCGGCATCCTTTCACTACCGAGAAGGTGCGCCGCAGGGTTGCCGCTGAACTTGTGGCCATTCGTACCTTTAATGCGGATGCTGTGGTGATTGGTTCGAACCTGACGATGCTCATCTCCGCGCGTGTGGCAGGGGTACCGCTATTCTATGCGCGCCCTTACGCATACTCCACCACCTATTTTTCGGCTGCCCCCGAGAGGGAGAGGGCTGCGGCACCGGGGTGGGTGCGTGCCTTGGCGCAGGTAATTTCTTATAAACCGGCGTCGTTTACAGCCGTGGCGCGTGAGTACGGGCTGAAACTGCCGCGCCGTACCGTCGATATGCTCAGCGCCGACGTAAACCTTATCTGTTCTCTTTTTACCGAGCTGCGCGGCGACCCGTTAATGGCACCGGATGTCAGCGTGGGGCCGATCTTCTACCGTGCCCCCGGCGGGCTTCCGCCGATTGTTCGGGAACCTAAAAAGCGACCACTGATCTACGTGGGGATGGGCTCGTCCGGGTCTGCGCACATCCTGGCGGCGGTGCTTCGGCAGCTTTCCTCAGCACCGGTGGATGTGCTGCTCGGCGGTGGGATGCTGTTATCGGATGTGGATGCGCGTTCGCTGGGTCATAATATCCACCGCGCGGGAACTGTTCCGGCTCATCTGCTCGCCGGGCACATTGATGCCTCAATAACGCACGGTGGTGAAGGAACCGTACAGACTGCGTGCCTGGCGGGGGTACCGTTCGCGGGTATCGCCATGCAGGCCGAACAGCGCTGGAATATTGAGGAATGTGTGCAGTACGGCAACGCCCTGCGCTTTACAAAACATGATGTGCACCGAGGCCAGATGCGCGGCATCCTGAACCGTTTGCTCTCAGACGAGGCCATGCGTGCCAAGGCACGGCAGCTTGGCGAGGCAATGCGCGGCATGGACGGCCCAGCTTGCGCCGTTGAGGTGATTGAGGACTATCTGAGAAATCGTCATCCCCTGTAAAACGGCGAAACTTTATGCACAGAACACACAGCGAGGTGAACCGATGAATATTGTGGTTGTTGGAGCGTCGGGCTATGCGGGGCGCCATATTGTGGAGCAGGCACATCGTCGCGGGCATCGGGTGCGTGCCGTGGTGCGCGATAAGGCTCGGGCCGAGAGTGCTGGGGCGTGGGGTGCACCATCGCTGACGAACATGGTAGATGAATGGGCGGTTGGTGATGTAACCGACCGTTCCTTGACAGCAGGGGTGTGCGATGGCGCTGATGCGGTTATTTCGGCACTGGGGGTGACCCGGCAGAAGGCCGACCCGTGGGATATTGACTACCGTGCGAACCTGAATATTTTGGAGTCTGCGCGCGCCCATAATGTCACCCGTTTTTGCTATGTGAACGCCATACATGCTGAGTCGATTCGTTCACAGCTCACGCGGGCGAAGACGGCTTTCGCACAGGCGCTGATCTAGTCGCCGCTGGCGCATCAGGTGGTGAGCCCAAGCGGGTACTTCTCGGATATGAGCTCTATAGCACAGATGGCGCGCCGTGGCCGGGTGTATCTGCTGCGGCCGCAGGGGCAGGTAAACCCCATTCATGGGGCGGATGTTGCCGCATACTGCCTTGATAAGGTGGAATCTGGCCAGGAAGGTTCCTACGATATTGGCGGTCCCGAGGTCCTCTCATGGCGCGAGGTTGCGCAGTACGCTTTTGAGGCGGTGGGGCGCCCCACGAAGATCACGGTTATTCCGCCCCGGTTAGCAGATGGTGCAGTGAAGGGGATCGGACTTATCAAACCGCGCGTGGCCGATACTTTATCGTTTATGCTGTGGGGCTTAACGCATGATTGTGTGGGAGAGACGACCGGCACCCATCGTTTGCTTGATTTCTACCGCACCCAGGTTCAGGGTCTTTGAGTGTAAGGTGCATCTTGAGCGTACTCTCTCGTACACTGTTTGAGTGAGCTGGCGCTTGGCGCGTAACCGTCAAGAGGCAGAAGGTTGTCCTCAATGTTCAGGGAGAGACGTGTCTGAAACACCCGTTGATTATGGTTCCCGCACCCTACCGCATGATGATGTGGCGGAGCAGTCTGTGCTGGGTGGCATGATGCTTTCGAAGGACGCTATTGCGGATGTGGTGGAGACCCTGCGGTCCACCGATTTTTATAAGCCAGCCCACGAGATTATCTATGAGGCGGTGATTTCGCTGTATGGGCATGGTATGCCTGCTGATGCGATTACTGTCTCTGACGAGTTGAAGAAGCGTGGGGAACTGACTCGCGTGGGTGGGGCCACCTACCTGCATACGTTGATCGCCGCCGTCCCTACCGCAGCAAACGCTCAGTATTACGCGGATATTGTGAAGGAGCACGCGATTATGCGTCGCCTGGTTGAGGCGGGCACAAGGATCGCGCAGCTGGGGTATTCGAGCGATGGCGAGGTCGATGCGCTTGTTGATAAGGCGCAGGCCGAGGTATATGCGGTTTCTGATGGTAATACTGCCGAAGACTATGTGACGTTTTCTGAGGCGCTTGAGGCGACCGTGAATGAGATTGACGCGAACGCTAACCGCCCCGACGGGGTGTATGGGGTTCCCACGGATTTTATTGAGTTTGATGAGCTCACCGGTGGTTTGCATCCGGGGCAGATGATTGTGATTGCGGCCCGCCCGGGTGTGGGCAAGTCTACGTTGGCTCTTGATTTTGCGCGTTCTGCAGCGATTCACCATAACCAGTGCACCGTATTTTTCTCGCTGGAGATGAGCCGCACTGAACTTGCGATGCGTATCCTCTCGGCTGAGGGAACTATTTCGATGTCGCGACTGAAGAAGGGTGATCTTGACCAGGACGGGTGGACCCAGCTGGCGAATTTGCAGGGCAAGATTAATGGTGCGCCTCTGTTTATTGATGATTCTCCAAATATGACTCTGATGGAGATCCGGGCGAAGTGCCGCCGTCTGAAGCAGCGCCATGAGCTGAAGATGGTGGTGCTGGATTATTTGCAGTTGATGAGCTCGGGAAAGAAGGTTGAGTCGCGTCAGCAGGAGGTGTCGGAGTTTTCTCGTAGTCTCAAACTCTTGGCGAAGGAGCTTGAGGTTCCGGTGATTGCGTTGTCTCAGCTGAACCGTGGGTCGGAGCAGCGTACCGATAAACGCCCCATGATCTCTGATTTGCGCGAGTCGGGGTCAATTGAGCAGGATGCAGACATGGTGATTCTGCTGCATCGTGAGGATATGTATAACCCCGATACTGATCGCGTGGGTGAGGCGGATATGATGATCGCTAAGCACCGTGGCGGTCCGACCCGCACGATTCCGTTGGCGTTTAGCGGTAAGTATTCGCGGTTTGCCAATATGGCTTTTAGCGATGCGCCCCCGCAGTACGAGGGGTAGCACTGGCGCTTTATGTGCAGGGTAAACGACCGTGCTGACGCGGGTACACCAGGGATCCCCCAGACCGCAGCTGTTATGTGTGGTGTAGTTCATGGTGTGTGGATTTGCGTGTTGTGTGGGGGGTGTGTATAGTTGTATGAGTCGCCGCGGCGAGGGGCCCTGAAGGGGTGCTGTTGATGTTGTGGTTGGCTCTGAATGATGACTGTCTGGGGGGCTTCTGCGTGCCTGTTGTGGGTGTGTGGTGGTGTCCTGGGGTGGTGTGTTGTTTGAGAACTCAATAGTGTGCTTTTTGGTTTCGAGCAAATTGTTTTTGTTTGGAAATGTGATACCAATTATTTTATTTATTTTTTGATTGATGACCGTTTGTGGTTTCAATTGTGTCAGCGTGGATCGTGCACCCCCGTGTACGGTTTGTGTTGGTGTTTGAGATCGGGTTGTCAGGCTTTTTTTGTTTTTGTAACGGAGAGTTTGATCCTGGCTCAGGACGAACGCTGGCGGCGTGCTTAACACATGCAAGTCGAACGATGAAGCGGTGCTTGCACCGTGGATTAGTGGCGAACGGGTGAGTAATACGTGAGTGACCTACCTTTGACTCTGGGATAAGCCTGGGAAACTGGGTCTAATACCGGATACGACCAATCTCTGCATGGGGTGTTGGTGGAAAGCGTTATGGAGTGGTTTTAGATGGGCTCACGGCCTATCAGCTTGTTGGTGAGGTAACGGCTCACCAAGGCGACGACGGGTAGCCGGCCTGAGAGGGTGACCGGCCACACTGGGACTGAGACACGGCCCAGACTCCTACGGGAGGCAGCAGTGGGGAATATTGCACAATGGGCGCAAGCCTGATGCAGCGACGCCGCGTGAGGGATGACGGCCTTCGGGTTGTAAAACCTCTGTTAGCATCGAAGAAGCGAAAGTGACGGTAGGTGCAGAGAAAGCGCCGGCTAACTACGTGCCAGCAGCCGCGGTAATACGTAGGGCGCGAGCGTTGTCCGGAATTATTGGGCGTAAAGAGCTTGTAGGCGGTTTGTCGCGTCTGCTGTGAAAGGCCGGAGCTTAACTCCGTGTATTGCAGTGGGTACGGGCAGACTAGAGTGCAGTAGGGGAGACTGGAATTCCTGGTGTAGCGGTGGAATGCGCAGATATCAGGAGGAACACCGATGGCGAAGGCAGGTCTCTGGGCTGTAACTGACGCTGAGAAGCGAAAGCATGGGGAGCGAACAGGATTAGATACCCTGGTAGTCCATGCCGTAAACGTTGGGCACTAGGTGTGGGGGACATTCCACGTTTTTCCGCGCCGTAGCTAACGCATTAAGTGCCCCCGCCTGGGGAGTACGGCCGCAAGGCTAAAAACTCAAAAGAAATTGACGGGGGCCCGCACAAGCGGCGGAGCATGCGGATTAATTCGATGCAACGCGAAGAACCTTACCAAGGCTTGACATGCACTGGATCGCGTCAGAGATGGCGTTTCCCTTCGGGGCTGGTGTACAGGTGGTGCATGGTTGTCGTCAGCTCGTGTCGTGAGATGTTGGGTTAAGTCCCGCAACGAGCGCAACCCTCGTTCTATGTTGCCAGCAGGTTCGGCTGGGGACTCATAGGAGACTGCCGGGGTCAACTCGGAGGAAGGTGGGGATGACGTCAAATCATCATGCCCCTTATGTCTTGGGCTTCACGCATGCTACAATGGCCGGTACAGAGGGTTGCGATACTGTGAGGTGGAGCTAATCCCTTTAAAAGCCGGTCTCAGTTCGGATTGGGGTCTGCAACTCGACCCCATGAAGTCGGAGTCGCTAGTAATCGCAGATCAGCAACGCTGCGGTGAATACGTTCCCGGGCCTTGTACACACCGCCCGTCAAGTCACGAAAGTTGGTAACACCCGAAGCCGGTGGCCTAACCCTTGTGGGGGGAGCCGTCGAAGGTGGGATTGGCGATTGGGACTAAGTCGTAACAAGGTAGCCGTACCGGAAGGTGCGGCTGGATCACTCCTTTCTAAGGAGCTCAACTATATTGGTTGGCCATGCCATCTGCGAGTGTCGGATGGGTGGTTTGCTCATGGGTGGAATGTCATGTTTCCTGGTTTGTGGTGGGGCCATTGAGGTGCGCTGTTGGGTTTTCGGGCTGCACGCTGTGTGGTCTGTGTGACTGGCTGGTGCTGGTGCTGGGGGTTTTCTCTGGTGCTGGTGGTGGTGTGGTTTGTTGTTTGAGAACTGTATAGTGGACGCGAGCATCTTCTGGAAGCTGTGCTGTGCACCCGCCTGTTTTGTGTGTGGGTGTGTGGTGAGTTTTCTGTGATTTTTTCTTTGATTGTTTGTAAGTTGTTAAGGGCACACGGTGGATGCCTTGGCACTAGAAGCCGATGAAGGACGTGTGAATCTGCGATAAGCCTCGGGGAGCCGATAACTGGGCGTTGATCCGAGGATGTCCGAATGGGGAAACCTTGCTCATTGTTATGGTGAGTGACCGCTGGTTGAATGTATAGGCCAGTTGGGGGGAACGCGGGGAAGTGAAACATCTCAGTACCCGCAGGAAGAGAAAATAATAATGATTCTGTCAGTAGTGGCGAGCGAAAGCGGAAGAGACTAAACCTGTGGTGTGTGATACCGGTCGGGGGTTGCATCATGGGGGTTGTGGGAGGCGTCGTGGCAGTTCTGACCGGCTGTTGGCGTGATGTTCAGGATGGTAGGTGAATGGTCTGGGAAGGCCGACCGGAGTGGGTGAGAGTCCCGTAGCTGAAATTGTTCTGACCGCGTGGCGTTTGTCCCGAGTAGCACGGGGCTCGTGGAATCTCGTGTGAATCTGCCAGGACCACCTGGTAAGTCTAAATACTTTCTAGTGACCGATAGTGGATCAGTACCGTGAGGGAATGGTGAAAAGTACCCCGGGAGGGGAGTGAAAGAGTACCTGAAACCGTGTGCTTACAAGCCGTTATAGCCCCCTTGTGGGGTGGTGGCGTGCCTTTTGAAGAATGAGCCTGCGAGTTAGTGTTTTGTCGCGAGGTTAACCCGTGTGGGGTAGTCGTAGCGAAAGCGAGTCTGAATAGGGCGTTGTAGTGGCAGGGATCTAGACCCGAAGCGGGAGTGATCTATCCATGGCCAGGTTGAAGCACGTGTAAGAGCGTGTGGAGGACCGAACCCACCTAGGTTGAAAACTGGGGGGATGAGCTGTGGATAGGGGTGAAAGGCCAATCAAACTCTGTGATAGCTGGTTCTCCCCGAAATGCATTTAGGTGCAGCGTTGCATGTTTCTTGCCGGAGGTAGAGCGACTGGATGGCTGATGGGCCCGCGAGGGTTACTGACGTTAGCTAAACTCCGAATGCCGGTAAGTGAGAGTGTAGCAGTGAGACAGTGGGGGATAAGCTTCATTGTCGAGAGGGAAACAGCCCAGACCATCAACTAAGGCCCCTAAGCGTGTGCTAAGTGGGAAAGGATGTGGAGTTGCTGAGACAACCAGGAGGTTGGCTTAGAAGCAGCCATCCTTGAAAGAGTGCGTAATAGCTCACTGGTCAAGTGATTCTGCGCCGATAATGTAGCGGGGCTCAAGTACACCGCCGAAGTTATGGCAATCAGCCTTTTTGTGGCTGGTTGGGTAGGGGAGCGTCCTGCATGAGGTGAAGCTGCCACGGGAGTGTGTGGTGGATTGTGTGGGAGTGAGAATGCAGGCATGAGTAGCGAATCACGGGTGAGAAACCCGTGCGCCGGATGATCAAGGGTTCCAGGGTCAAGTTAATCTGCCCTGGGTTAGTCGGGGCCTAAGGCGAGGCCGACAGGCGTAGTCGATGGATAACGGGTTGATATTCCCGTACCAGTGAAGAACCGTCCATACTGATATTGTGATGCTAACCATGCCGAACACAGTGTGCTGCTCTTTTTGGGTGGTGTGTTGTGGGGTGTGTGGGACCCAGGCTTTGGAGGTAAGCGTGTTAACAGGTGTGACGCAGGAAGGTAGCCAAGCCACGCGGTGGTTGTCGTGGTCTAAGCGTGTAGGATGGTTGGTTGTTAAATGCGCCAGCTGTGTGTCTGAGACGTGATGGGACCCCGTTGTTGGGGGATTTGGTGATCCTATGCTGTCGAGAAAAGCATCGGCGTGAGGTTTGAGCTGCCCGTACCCGAAACCGACACAGGTGATCAGGTAGAGAATACTAAGGCGATCGAGAGAATCATGGTTAAGGAACTCGGCAAAATGCCCCCGTAACTTCGGGAGAAGGGGGGCCCTGAGCGTGATCTGCCCGTGCGGTGGGGAGCGTGTAGGGGTCGCAGAGACCAGGGGGAAGCGACTGTTTATCAAAAACACAGGTCCGTGCGAAGTCGTAAGACGAGGTATACGGACTGACTCCTGCCCGGTGCTGGAAGGTTAAGAGGAGTGGTTAGCCCCTTTTGGGGGCGAAGCTGCGAATTTAAGCCCCAGTAAACGGCGGTGGTAACTATAACCATCCTAAGGTAGCGAAATTCCTTGTCGGGTAAGTTCCGACCTGCACGAATGGAGTAACGACTTCCCTACTGTCTCAACCATGAACTCGGTGAAATTGCAGTACGAGTAAAGATGCTCGTTTCGCGCAGCAGGACGGAAAGACCCCGTGACCTTTACTATAGTTTGGTATTGGTGTTTGGGTTGGCTTGTGTAGGATAGGTGGGAGACTGTGAAGCCGCTCACGCTAGTGGTGGTGGAGTCGTTGTTGAAATACCACTCTGGTCAATCTGAGCGTCTAACTTCGGGCCATGATCTGGTTCAGGGACAGTGCCTGATGGGTAGTTTAACTGGGGCGGTTGCCTCCTAAAGTGTAACGGAGGCGCCCAAAGGTTCCCTCAGCCTGGTTGGCAATCAGGTGTTGAGTGTAAGTGCACAAGGGAGCTTGACTGTGAGAGTGGCGGCTCGAGCAGGTGCGAAAGCAGGGACTAGTGATCCGGCAGTGGCGTGTGGAAGCGCTGTCGCTCAACGGATAAAAGGTACCTCGGGGATAACAGGCTGATCTTGCCCAAGAGTCCATATCGACGGCATGGTTTGGCACCTCGATGTCGGCTCGTCGCATCCTGGGGCTGGAGTCGGTCCCAAGGGTTGGGCTGTTCGCCCATTAAAGCGGTACGCGAGCTGGGTTCAGAACGTCGTGAGACAGTTCGGTCCCTATCCGCTGCGTGCGTTGGAGAATTGAGAAAGGCTGTCCTTAGTACGAGAGGACCGGGACGGACGAACCTCTGGTATGTCAGTTGTACCGCCAGGTGCATGGCTGATTGGCTACGTTCGGGAGGGATAACCGCTGAAAGCATCTAAGCGGGAAGCTTGTTTCGTGATGAGTTCTCCTGGCCCCCTGTGTGGGGTGTGAGGTTCCCTGTAGATGACGGGGTTGATAGGCCGGGTATGGAAGCGCTGTAAGGTGTGGAGTTGACTGGTACTAATAGACCGAAGGCTTACATTATAGTCATATTTGTTTTGTGTGTTTGTGTTCACTGTACAGTTTTGAGGCAACAAGCTATTCTTTGCGGGGGGTAATCCCCGTGAAGAGGGTAGGTTGCAACAGGTAAAAGACCCTTCGGGGTCTTTTTCTGTTTAATAGGGTATTGGTATTGCCGCGAGAGATCCTATGGTTTATCTATACTCGGAAGGGATTCGCCTCATACCCGTCATATTTCTGCTCACCCGAATATCTTCCTCGATGCACTATTCTGCTGTGGGATCTGCTGGTACGTTGAGAGTATGACTACTCCTCAAACAGCCCCATCCATGAATGACTTAACGCTTTTAGAAGAAGACCGGAAAGAACTCATGGGCTGGGCCGCACGCTGCGTCCGTCGGCTCCTTCCTATCTTTGAGAAGCATCGCCCTTTAGACCGTCGACTTCATGATGCACTCGAAGCGGTTGAGCATTTTCAGCGAGGAACACTATCTGTTGGTGCTATGCGTCAGCAGGCTTTCCTCTGCCACGCTGCGGCTCGTGAGTGCACAGATCGTTCCGCTCAGGCTGTAGCCCGCGCCTGTGGGCAAGCGGTGGCAACGTCCCATATGGGCGCCCATGCACGCAATATTGGGCGCTACACGCGCAAAGCGCTTTCGGGGAAACTCTTGACCGAAGAACTCGAATGGCAGAAACAGCACGCCCCTAACCGGTTATATGACTATATCTTCAACCACTAGAGACCGGTGACATGCCCCGAGTGCCGTACGGAGGTGCTAACCCTCGCCCGCTGAGGCGCCAGTGGAGGTAACACCATCCGATTCCGTATCTTCTTGCAGCGTGGATAATGTATTATCGCTGTCTGCGGCGCTTTCAGTGGTATCAGTATTGTCGGTGGCTTCTGCGCTATTATTTTCGCCGTACTCCGGTAGCTGGCGGGCGTCCAGCGGCAACAGCGCCAAATACATATCACGCACCACCAGAATATGCCGCAGACGCAAAATCATAGGCTTCACAAAATCTCGGGCGTACCGTTCATCGCCACTGGTGGTTGCCACAAAGCTCAAACCCGAGAACACCGACACAATGAGAGTTACCTTCAGCACCACAGCATGAATAGTGAACTCAACCCCTGCTAGGCGCAATCGTTGCGGGGTGGTACCCAACCATGCCTCAATCGCCTGGTCAGTGATAGCAATAGATGAGAACCACATGAAAAACCCAAACACCAGCGTCATAAAACACTGTCTGAATTATCTGCCCCAGGACTGGGATCGCCAGCATATTAATCCATTCGCCGACCGAGAGAGGACGCCGCACCGTCTCCTCCCGACCCGCAGTATGCGTGTGAATACGCGGCCACATCCCGCCAGCTTTATGCGCTGCACGGTCATATTCATCCGCCGTAAACTCCTGGACATGATCGCCTTGGCGAGCCCCCAGCAGGCGGCGTGTGCGCTCATACGAGGTTGTGAGCATCACGAACAGCGCCAGCAGAGACATCGCCCCACACGCCTCAAAAGCGCGGACGAAACTCATATTATTCGCCAACTTCCACACGTCCGCATTCACAAAAATAAACAGTACCGAAACCATCAGCACCGGAAGTACCTTCGCAATCATCGGCGGCAGGAACGTCAGCTGATGCAAAACATGCTTTAAAGACCAGCCCACAACGGTGTCCCCGCCGATGAACATAATGCCCACCACCAGCAGCACCATCAGCGGGAAACGCCACCAGAAGCCCGGCATAGGGGTGGGGTGCCCCAAGACATCGTTAAACCCCAGCGAAAAAATAAAACCTGACGTAATGACCGTCAGTACCCCCGCAATATATTGCACCCACACCGGAGTTCGGGTCATCAGCAGATGGGACACCCATATCAGCAGCAGCGACACCACTGGGATGACTAGGGCGAATAAAATAACTGCCGCCGTGCCGATGAACGTATCCTCTTCCGGGATGGCAGCGAATGCACCCTGCTGAATACTGGCCACTGTCAGATCAGAGCCGTCGCCCATAACCACCAGAGTATACTCAAGGGAGCCCAGCGCCGTGTACACAATGCTGACCCATAACACCCACGGGATGCACCGCACAAGAGCATCACCAGCGCGTCTACGGGCCGGAATAATCATGGGGGTGCCCTGTCGTCGGAGCCAATCATCAGCCTCAGCAAGGTACAGCTTTTTAGTATGTGCGGGGGTACTCATGGAATAACTCTACCTTCTAACCGCCCTATAGTTTGCGTACCGTGCACTGTAGATAGGGTGGTTCCCTCACAGGTGTGCATCCGCTCAAAGCCCTTATATACGATGAGGCTGAACCCGTTCAGTGATGGCCTAGTGCAGCTTGTTGTGCACACCGAGCGCAAAACCGGCATACAGGTGAGGTTCCCGCCAGGAATTTGTGAAGGTACCCGGGCGGGGAAAACGTGAAGCTGGGGAGTAAAACACGCCACTGACATAAGGCTATCTAAGTTATGTGGGTTTACGTAAGATATGCTTATGAAACGTTTTACGACCGACCACCTCACAACCTTCGCAGCAGTCATTGAGCACGGTACCTTCGATGCGGCAGCTGAAGCCTTGAGAGTAAGCCCCTCCGCAATATCACAGCGCATCAAAGTCATGGAGCAGCTCGCGGGCAAGGCTCTGCTGCGGCGTACCAACCCGGTAACACCAACCCAGGCCGGGCAGAGCGTACTACGCATCGCCCGGCAGAGCGAGTTTCTGCAGCTGGAACTAGAACGGGAACTGGTGGGTGAGGGCGGGTTTCAGGCTGTATCCATAGCCCTGAACGCCGATTCCCTCGCAACATGGTTCCTGGAGGCGGTACGTATGCTCGCCCACGAAGACGAAATCTTCTGCGACTTACGCCGTGAAGGTGAATTCCACTCATCGGCCTTGCTTCGATCCGGGGAGGTTATGGCTGCTATTACCTCACGGCCCGGGAAAATCCCCGGATGCTCAGTCGACTATCTGGGTGTGGCACGCTACTGGTGCGTCGCAGCACCGGAATATATGAGCCGTTACCTGCCGGGGTTTCCCTCCACTACCACTCGTGAAGAACTCAACCGTGCCCCTGTGGTGGAATACGACCGTAAAGACTTTGTGCAGGAAGCGGCGCGTGTCCTCATAGAGGAAGATATGAAACTGCCGCCAAGCCTCGAACCTGAACAGAGCCCCACCATATATATTCCCTTCCTCACCTGATTATGCCCGCGCGGTCTATGAAGGGGTCGCCTGGGGACTGTTACCGCAAGCTCAGTGCAGTGAACATTTTGCCACCAATACGCTGGTGAAGCTTTCCACCAAACCTGTTGAATTCCCCCTGTACTGGCAGCACTGGAACATTAACTCACCCGTATTAGAAACCGTAAGCCGCAGGGTCGCTGAGGCCGCCAAAACAGGACTTTTAAGCTCATAAATGACCGCTGGGTGTCGGGCATCAAAGCGGACTGTATATGAGCATGTCGTTACTTCGGTGCATGTGCCACAACACTAAGCGATGCATCTAGGATCCCGGTAGGAGTCACAGCGGCTATTGTCCCCGCGTGCACTATGTGGTGGTTTCCCGGTCCGGTGTGCGGAGCAAATGCTGTAGTCTGCTTATCTATACCTCTGTGACTATATAGAGTTCAAATACTCTTAATATTCACATTGGCCAGTATTTATGTATATATTGGAATATTAGAAAATAATGGGTTTGAATGTTACTGGAAAGGGCTATTGGAAAGCACTATCACCCGAATTGTCTTCACAATCTTCCCCATCATTAATGCGCTTTCAGACACGCTGCGCACCGTCCCCATGCACCGCCCGCCGTACGCCCGCCGCCGCGCTCACCCACACCATGGCTGAGCTCCTGATGCTCACCATGCTCATGAGTATCTTTCAGCGTGGAACCGTGTGCGGCAACCTCAACCAGCCTGCGGTGTAACGGTGAGAGGCCTCATTGCCCCGCCCTAACGCTGAAGCAGCAAAGTCACCACCCAAAACAAGGCGCCAGCAGCCACAAACCCAATAAGCGCCCACCGCCGCAGCTTTGTCTCAAAAATGGCGGCGCGAATATCCTCACGCCTCTCCCGCGGCTGCTGCGGATCCACCGGCGCCAGGTTCGCGGGGTTCGTCACCTCCGGCTTGGGGGTCTCAGTGGAGTCAGATGGCTGCTCACCCATACCGGCTACCGCCAACGCGTCATCATCAGCATGCTCACCATCAGTGCACCAATCCCGATTGTGATATTCCACATGCCAATGCCTGCGATCGGGTAAAGACCCTCAAAAATGTAGTACACAACAATCCACAGCAGGCCCACCGCCAAAAACGAGAACATAATCACCCGGTACCACAGCGGAGTCTGGTCCCTCAACGGCTGACCCTGCTCCATCTCCTCCGCAACCTTGCGCAGACGTTCCTCATTCAACGCATCCCGGGCGACTACTTTCTTCTGCTCCGCCTTCTGCTTCTTCTTAGCGTCTTTAGCCTTAGCGCCGCTGCTCTTAGAAGCGCTGCCCTTCTTCTTTTTTGCCTTGGCCGAACCAGACATAATTTCCTCCGCATAACACTCAGTGGGTAGCCTTATTATGTACCTTAGAAACTATCTTTGCAGACTCCCGGGATGATTTCACCTTTCACCCGCGTTGAGCCTAAAGAAACACGGAAGACATAAACCACAAAGGACAGCATGAGTCACACCCCCACCAAGGCGCACGCGCCCGGTAAAACACGCCTACAATGGACCGTGCAAATCCTCGGCGAGCTACTGATCACCGCAGGGTTTATACTGCTGCTCTTCGTGGCCTGGCAGCTCTGGTGGACCAATATCGCCGCCGACCGGTCCCAAGCCCAAGCCGTCGATTCCCTCGTTAAAGAATTCGGTGAATCACGCACCGTTACCGATTGGGACCCCAAAAACCCGCCCGAACCGCTCGCAGAACCCGCGCACGGGCAGGCGTTTGGTGTGGTCTACATCCCCCGCTTCGGGGAAGACTATCAGCGCCCCGCCGCCCAAGGCAGCAGCAACGACGTGATCGACGCCCTCGGGACTGGGCCACTACGAAGGCTCCGCCATGCCCGGAGGCGTCGGCAACTTCTCACTCGCCGGGCACCGCCAAACCCGCGGTAAAGTGCTCAACGATATTGACCTGCTCCAAAACGGTGACCACATTTATGTGCGCACCAAAGACGGCTACTACACGTACACCGTGTACGAACAGAAAATCGTGCAGCCCCACGAGGTGGACGTCATCGAACCCGTGCCCGGGCATCCCGGGCAAAGCCCCACCGAGCGGATTATGACACTCACCACCTGCCACCCGCGCTACGGCGACACCGAACGGTACATTGTGCACGCCAAATTTGAGTCCTGGCAGCCCGCATCCGCTGGGGCACCCGCCGAAATCGCCAAAGTAGCCAACAACAACCCTGCTTAAGAGAGGAAAACACACAATGTACGGATGGATCTTCCGCCACCTGCCCGGACCTCTCTGGGTTCGTATTATTACCGCCATTCTGCTGATCCTGCTGGTCGTCTATGTGCTCATGGAATTCATCTTCCCCAATTTCGCGCAGTACGGCCCGTTCAACCTCGACGTCACCATTAACCATTAGCAGCCCCACCCGAAAGAAAACCATGACACGCATCCTCGTTATCGACAACTACGATAGTTTCGTCTTCACCCTTGTGGGATACCTGCAGCAGCTCGGTGCCGAAACCACCGTAATCCGCAACGATGAACACGACCTCGACACCGTGCTCGCACTCGCAGCAGAGCATGACGGGGTGCTCATCTCACCCGGCCCCGGTGCCCCTGCAGACGCCGGAGTCATTATCGACACCATCAAGTGGGCCGCTAACACCCACAAACCCCTGCTGGGCGTGTGCCTGGGACACCAAGCAATCGCTGAAGCCTTCGGCGGCACCGTCACCCACGCCCCCGAGCTTATGCACGGTAAAACCTCCACCCTGGTGCACGAAAACGATTCGGTGTTCAAGACGTCCCAAGCCCCTTCACGGCGACTCGCTACCACTCGCTTGCCGTAGTCCCCGACACCATGCCCGAGGTGCTGCAGGTTACCTCCACCACCGAAAACGGCATCATTATGGGGCTGCGCCACCGCGAAGCACCTATGCACGGTGTGCAGTTCCACCCAGAATCGGTGCTCACAGAAGGCGGCTACCTCATGCTCGGCAACTGGCTTGAAGAAATCGGGGTACAAGGCGCCGCGCAGCACGCAAAAACGCTTTCTCCACTCATTAGCTAACCCGGCCAATATACAAACACCACAATGCCCCCAGCAGGCTGCTGGGGGCATTTCGTATGCGTGTATGTGTGGTGCAAAGGAATAGGAATGGGGTGGGCTTCCCGGATAACCGGAGAACCCACCCCACTAGCCGTTCAGCGTTTACACGCCCGGGCGGCTACCGGCGGTTATTGTTGTTATTTCCGTTATTATTCCCGCCATTATTATTGTTATTCCCGTTGTTATTGTTGTTCCCGTTGTTCCCGGTATCACCGCGGTTACCGTTATTATTCCCGCCATTTGCCGGGTTGCTTGCAGGTGCTGACGGGGCCGCCGGTGCCGCAGATGCTGAGGCGCCACTCGTCGGCGCAGCAGTCGGCTGCTGGTTCTGGTTACCGCCGGTGCCGGTGCCAGCATTCGCGCCGCCGCCAGACGTATTCCCGCCGGTGCCGGTGCCGCTATTGGCACCGCCGCCGGACGTATTGCCGCTACCGGACGTGCCCGAACGTGCCGACGCCGAGGGAACCGGTGCCGCCGTAGCAGTCTGCGCCGGGGCCTTCGCCACACGGATAGTGATGGTGCTGTTCTGCTCCACCAAGGTGCCCGCCGCAGCGCTCTGAGCGATCACAGTACCCGCCGGGGAAGCACTCGTCTGCACCTCCTCAACATTCGTGCTCAGGTGCGTATTCGGGTCAGTCAAGGCAGCCACCGCCTGATCCTTCGTCAGACCCACCAGCGACGGGACCTTCACCTTACCGGAAGAAAGCACCAAATCGACGGTCTGGCCCGCCTCAACAGCCGCGCCCGGCTCAAGAACCTCACCGGACTGATTCGTCAGCGACACCACCATACCCGCAGGGACAGTCGCGCTCTCAACGGTCGTCACACGCCCGTCCACAACGCCCATCTCCTTCAGGGCGTTACGCACATACGCCTCGCTCTGACCCTGCAGATTATCCGGAATCACCAGCTTCTTCGGGCCGTTGGAAACCGTCAGAGTCACCTTCGCACCCTTATCAATCATGGTGCCCGCAGTCGGGTCGACACTAATCACGTCGCCCTTCTTCACGGTATCCGAGAAGGCGTTCTTATACTCCAGCGTGAAACCAGGTTACGTAGCTGGGTGTCCGCCTCATCCTTCGACACGTTAGCCACCGACGGCACCGCAACCTGCGGCACCTCATTCAGCTTATTCTGGTAGTACAGCACCGAGCCCACACTAAAGGCCAGCAGGGCCACAATCAGCGAACCGATCAGCACCTGCAGCCAAGCGCGCTTGCGGGGAGTCTCCGGCTCAACCTCCTCACAGGCGTCATAATAATCCTGCTCAAAGAAATCATTCAGCCCCGCCTCCTCATCAGGCGGCGGCTCCATCGTCCCGGTATTCTCACCCTGGTAAGGTGCAAAAGCTGCCGCACCCAAGGCAGGCTGGGCGACCGTAGCATCATCATCGGCAGAACCGAACGCCGCACGCAGCGCCTGGGCAAATTCATCCGCCGACTGGTACCGCTCATTCGGGTTCTTCGCCAGCCCGCGCATAATCGCTGCATCCAGCTGCGGCGGAACCGGCAGCGGAGAAAAAGCGCTCGGCGGCTGAGGAGCCTCCGACAGGTGCTTAGCCGCCAAATCCACATTCGACTCGGCATCAAAAGGGGTACGTCCGGCCACCATCTCATAGATCACGCACGCAGCGGAGTAAATATCGCTGCGGGTATCCACCTCGTGGCCGCTCACCTGCTCCGGCGACATATACCGGGCACTACCAAGCACCACATTCGCCTTCGTCAGGGCCTCGCCCGCCTCCTCAAGGGCGCGCGAAATCCCGAAATCCATCACCTTAATCTTCCCTGACTGGCCCAAGGAAATATCCTCATCAGTCAGCGGCAGAACCATAATGTTCGCGGGCTAATATCGCGGTGAATAATGCCCATATCGTGGCTGTACTGCAGTGCACCCAGCAGCTGATCGGCGTACGCCATAGCCTCACGCACCGGAAGATGCGCCCCCGACGACAGCACCTCACGCAAGGTGCGGCCGTTCACCAGCTCCATCACAATATATGGGATGCTCCCATCCTCAGCGCTGGGCTGGGCCCCCTCAAAACCATACTCTTGGGGTGTGGTCGGGGTGGGTGAGTAGGCACCGGTATCGTACACCGCCACAATAGCGGGGTAGTTCAGTGACGCGACAGCTTCGGCCTCGCGCTTAAAACGTATACGGAACGTCTGATCTTGGGCCTGCTCCGGTCGAAGAATTTTCATCGCGACCTTACGGCCCAAACGGGTGTCCTCCGCCGAGTAGACAGTAGCCATCGCCCCGGTGCCAATAACATCAAGCACCTTATAGCGATCATCTACCATATCGGGAACCAACAGGTCCATACAATCTCCTGGTCTAGGGTCAGAAGTTAAACTCTTAGCTCATACATGCGCGACACGACATACTGGGCACCATTCACTACTCTGACGGCGTGGCAGCAGCAGCCGCGCTGGCGGAGGAGGTAGCGCTTGTGCTCGCGGGAGCGGAAGTAGGCTGCCTCGGTGGTGTACTTGCACTCGCGCTTGCGCTCGCACTCGTAGAGGTATTTGCTGATGGGGCTGCTCCTCCGGACCCCTGACCGGAAGAGGCATCAGCGATGTACACATCTACACTACTATGAAGGGGAACCTGAGTGCCAGGCAGCGGGGTAATGCGCAGCACCGTACCCTGGGGCCGCCGTATCAGAATGCTCCGATATCTGATTCACATTAATGCCCAATTTCACGATCGCCGCAGAGGCGGTGTCCTTATCCTGGCCAATCAGCCCGGTGGGGATAGTTGCCGTCTTCGGGCCATTCGAGTACTTCACAATAATGCTTGTACCCTTCTCCACCGAACCTGACGGGGAGACCGACAGTACCGTGTCCTTCGCCTCGTTCGAGTCAACACCCTCAGGTTTCACCTGCAGACCCATCTGGGACAGCTCGTTCGTCACCTCCAGCAGGCTACGGCCCACGAACTCGGCAGGGTTCACTGTCACATTATTCTGCTTCTGCGTATCCGGGTTATTCGTAGCCGGGCTGCTCGAAGGCTCCTGCTCCGAGGGGGACGCCGAGGCGCTCACCGACGGGCTGCCGCTTGGGTCGTTCTTAGGGGAACCCTGCAGCGCAGTGGCAGCCCACAGGGCCAGGGCAACCACCAGCAGAATTACCACACCGATAACAACCCACTTAACGATGCCTGAACGCTTCTGCTCCGGCTCGTCCTCATCATCAACATGCTGCACCGGCTGTGCACCGGTGCCAGCGACCGGCGGGATGGGCGCGGTCGTCGGATTCGGCGAGAACCGCCCGCCCGAACCGAACCGGGGCGCAGCCGCGGCAGTGATAGCCCCCGTAGCACCTGTAGCAGCGCTCTGCTGCACCTGAGTCTGGGTTTGCGTCGCCGTCGCAGCTGTCGCCGACTTCGGCATGAACTGTTTAAGCGCGGGCACGGCCTTCAACGCCGCACGCACATCGTTACGGCGGATAGCGTCAATCGCCGCCGCCAGTGCTGTAGCGCTCGCGGGACGCTCTGAGGGGTCCTTCGCCAGCAGGCACATAATCAGTGCCCGCGCCGTCGGTGAGACGCTGTCAGGAAGCGGCGGCGGGGTATCATTCACCTGCGCCAAAGCGATAGCGATCTGCGACTCGCCCGTAAACGGGCGGTGCCCCGCCAGCGCCTCGTACCCGATAATACCGAGCGAATACATATCGGATGAGGGGGTCGCGGTCTGCCCGGTCGCCTGCTCAGGGGCCAAGTACTGGGCGGTACCCATCACCTGACCCGTGGCTGTGAGCGGAACCTGGTTCGCCAGCCGGGCGATACCGAAGTCGGTTACCTTCACGCGGTCATCCGGGGTGATAATCAGGTTACCCGGCTTCACATCGCGGTGCACCAGGCCCTGCGCGTGTGCTGCCGCCAGCGCGCGCGCCGTCTGCGCAATAATGTTCAGGATACGATCCGCCGGGATAGTGCTATCACGCTCAATAATGTTCGATAGCGGCTCCCCGGGAACCAGCTCCATCACCAGGTACGCCGAGTTATCCTCCTCGCCGTAATCAAACACGTTCGCCACCCCCGGGTGGTTCAGCAGCGCGGTGTGGCGCGCCTCCGCGCGGAACCGCTCCAAGAACCCGGGGTCACCCGTGTACTCCTCTTTCAGGATTTTCACTGCGACGATGCGCCCAAGAACCTTATCGCGCGCCTTCCAGACCTCACCCATACCGCCTACAGCGATACGTTCAGTCAGGGTATAGCGACCGCCCAAGGTGACATCAGCCGAAGGCCTCACTTGTTCAACACCGCCTCAAAGAGTTGTTTACCTGCATTAGTCGAAAGCTTCGCGCCCGTGGACACATCAATATCCTCATAGACGACCGCAATAGCAATCTTGGGGTCATCCGCCGGGGCGAAACCGGTAAACCAGGAATTGTTCAACCCGGTCGTGCCAATCTCGGCGGTGCCGGTCTTACCCGCCACCTTCACGCCCGACACACCCGCACCGGACGCAATACCATTATCGACCGAGTTCACCATCCATTGTTTCACCTGATCGGCGACTTTTTGGGAAGTTGAGGTGCGCAATTTCTCGGGAGAGAACTCAGACAACGTGCTCAGGTTGCTGGTCTTCACCGAACGAACCAGATTAGGTTTCATCTGCACACCACCGTTCGCAATCGCCGCGGAAGTCATCGCCACCTGCAGCGGCGTGGTTTTCACGTCATACTGGCCCACCGACGCCTGAGCCAGCTGGCTCTTCGTCATATCGGAGGGGAAATCCGACTTGGTGACCTTCAACGGGATCGACAAATCCTGGCCGTACCCGAACTTTGAGGCGGTCTGAGAAATCTTCTCCTGCCCCAAATCGAGGGCGATATTCGCAAACGGAGTATTACACGACTGCGCTAACGCCCACTCAATCGTCGCCTGCGTGCGGGTGGCACACTGACCATTCACAAAGTTCGGCAGGGTCACATTGGTGCCCGGCAGCGGAAGCTGTGCCGGGTTATCAATCACGGACTTCTCGTCATACTTCCCCGACTCCAGTGCGGCCACGGCATCAATAATTTTGAACGTCGAACCCGGCGAGTAGGTGTTACCCGCGATCGCACGGTTAAACAGCGGGGACTGCTGATCCTGGGTCAGCTTCGTGTAGTCGGCGATCACCGACTGCTCACTGTGCGCAGCCAACTTATTCGGGTCATACGAGGGCGAGGATGCCATCGCCAGAATTTCCCCTGTTTCGGGTTCATCGCCACAATAGAACCCTTCCTGCCCTGCAGCAGCTGGTAGGCAAGGGTCTGCAGCTTATCGTCCACAGTCAGCTCAACGCTGGCCCCGCGCGTGGAATTACCCGAGAACAGCTGCGCCACACGATCATAGAACTGGCTGTCCGAGGTACCCGAAAGCTCCTTATCCAGAGCCGACTCAATACCCGTCGAACCGTACACCGACGAGAAGTAGCCGGTAATACCAGCATACTTCTCAGGTTCGGAATATACGCGCTGATAGTTGTACTCGTCGTTAGATTTCACTGAGGAAGCAATCTCAGTTCCGTTCACCACGATCGAACCACGCTGCGAACCGTAGTTATCGTACAGGGCACGGGTGTTCCACTTGTGCTCCATGAGCATCTGCGCATCAAAGAACTGAATATAGCTCAGGGTGCCCATTAGCAAGATAAAGACGCACGCGGCAGACATCCACATGCGGCGAATCGCCCTATCCACGTTGGCTCCCTTCTGTTGATGCCGTAGAAATACGCGCCAGAACACTGGTCGCACCTTCAGGTTCGTAATCGTTACTGCCGTAGTCAATACCCCGTGGGGCATCAAAATCGACAACGCCGTGCGGGGCACGTGCCGAATGCGAAATCGCCAGCCACAGCGCCACAATAATCCAGTTCGCCACCAACGACGAGCCGCCAGCAGACATGAACGGGGTGGTCAAACCGGTCAGCGGGATCAGCCGAGTCACACCACCGACCACCACAAACAGCTGAAGCACCATGACGGTGGACAGCCCCAGCCGCCAGCAGCTTCCCAAAACCGTCGCGGGTGCCCAGCGCGGCACGGTACCCGCGTGAGACCAGCACCAGGTACATCATGAGGATCGCGCCCAAACCCAGCAGGCCCAGCTCCTCACCGAGGGAGGTGATGATCATATCCGAGTTAGCGTACGGCACCAGGTAGGTGCGTCCCTGCCCCCAGCCGCGGCCAAACAGCCCGCCGTAGGAGAGCCCAAAGACACCCTGCAGGATCTGCCGAGAACCACCGTAGGAGCTGTTGTAAATATCGTTGTCGAAGGCGTGCACCCACGCGTAGATACGGTCGTGGACGTGCGAAATGGAGTGGTACGCCAAGAACCCACCAGCTACCACGCCAATACCACCGGTGACCAGCCACGAGGTTTTACCCGTTGAAAGGTACAGCATCGCCATGAACAGGCCGAAGAACAGGATTGACGACCCAAGGTCATGCTGGAACACCAGCACCCCAATGCTTGCCAGCCACGCCAAAAACACCGGCACCAAATCCCTGAACCGGGGCAGCTGAATAGGCCCAATGCGCCGCCCCGCCACAAGAATCAAATCGCGGTGGGTCGAAAGGTACCCGGCGAAGAAAATCGCCAAGGTAATCTTCGCGACCTCACCCGGCTGGAAGGTGCGGCCCGCAATGGAGATCCAGATGCGCGCACCGTTAATCTCCTGACCAATAATCGGCAGCAGCGGCAGCACCAGCAGAATAAGGGACAACGCCAACGAAATGTAGGTGACCTTACGCAGCACCCGGTGATCCCGCAGGAAGTAGATAACCACGGCGCAGGCGAGCATCGACAGGCCCGTCCAAAACAGCTGCGAGTCACCCACCGGGTACTTCAAATCCGAGTCGATACGGTAAATCATGGCCAAACCGACACCGTTGAGCACAATCACGATCGGTAAGATAAACGGGTCGGCGTACCGTGCCCGAAGCCCCAGCACCACATGCAGAATCAGCGCGCCCACGCCTAACACAACGGTGCCCATGAGCCAGGCGCTTGACGAGCTGCCAAATGCCTCTTCAGGTTTCCGCAGGTACAGCGCACCCGAGCTGATGCCCACCGCTAAAACCAGCAGCACAATCTCAATGAACCGGCGTGACTTCGGGGCGTTCGGGTCGCGTCGGGAGAAGAGAGAACTAGCCATGATGCGCACCCCCTTCACCAGTTACGGCACCCACGTCCCCTTCCGTGGTAGCGGCACCCTCGGTGCCGGGCATTAACGGAACCGTGGCGTTACCGGATTCCTCCGCGCTCGGGGTGGGAGTGGGGGTCACCGACGGGTTGTGGCTCTCGGAAGGCTTCGCGCTCCCAGACGGGCTGGCTGAAGAAGAAGGTGAAGGCGAAGGACTCGGGTGCGCGTTCAGGTTCGCCTGCGTCTGCAGACGGTTCACCACCACGCGCGCCTCATCAATATTGTCGGCCGAAATCGTGTCTTTCAGCAGCGCACGGTTATGGTCCGAGAGGTCATTAACCGACACGTTACTTTCCTCAACCACATGCGAGAACCGGATAGGCCCAAGGGTCTGCGGAATACCGTTATAGATTGACACCTTGCCGTTGCTGTCGCTCACATAGTAGCGGCCGCTAATCCAGCGCATACCCGTCCACGCGGCAGCTGAGAGCACCCCAACCACCAGCAGCAGCACGAAAATGCGCAGCGGCCAGCGGCGTGGGCGGTGCTTAGCCGCATCCACGGTGAGCATGGCCTCAAGCTCCTCGGGAAGCTGCGCCGTCTCACCCTCAGTAGTCAGCGGCACCCGCTGTGCCAAGGTGGCGCGGTGCTCCAGGGTGCGGTCCACCACGGCCGGGATCATCCCGGTTTCTGTCGCCGAAGCGGCTGAACCCACCAGCTGGTGCGGGCGCTGCCCAAGCTGCCCACGCAGAATCTCAGCGGAGGTATGAATCACCTCAACCGCGCCGCGTTTGTGCAGTTCCTCCTCGTGCAGCAAAGACCCGGTTAAATCGCGTGCACGCCGGAACCGGCGGCGAATATGCGCCGAACCGGGGCTGTCGCCACCTGCAGGGTTCACCTCGGTGGGGTCTTCAGGAGGGATACGCATCGTATCCTCATCCCCGGTGGTATTGGGCACGGCCGGGGCAATAGAAGCCGGCAGGCTGGGCGCATCCGGCACGGCAGACTCGCCCACCGGCTCATCCTCAGGCAGCACGCTGCGGTCAATCACCTGGGCGACCACTACCGTCACGTTATCGGGCGCACCGCGCTCCAGGGTCATCTGGATGAGGACATCAGCAATTTGCTCCAGATCGTCGGTGGAGCGCAAAACCGCCTCAATATCGGAATCGGGAACAACCGAGTCCAGCCCATCAGAAGCCAACACCCAGCGCTCTCCCGGCACCGCATCAAGGGTCTGCAGCTCAAGCTCAGGTGAGGCGTCCACATCACCAAGCACACGCATAATGACGTTGCGGTGCGGGTGGTGCACAGCCTCCTGCGGGGTGATGCGCCCCTCATTCAGCAGGCGCTGCACAAACGTGTGATCTGTCGAGATCTGCTCGAACTGCCCGTCCGGGCCCGGGCGCAAACGGTAGGCTCGGGAATCGCCAATATGCGCCAGCTCAATCTTGTCACCGTCAATGAGCAGGGCGGTGCAGGTGGTGCCCATCCCCGCCAGCCGCGAATCCTCATGCGCCAGATCGTTAATGATGCTGTTCGCGCTTTGAATCTCATCCGCCAGGTACACGCCCGCGGTGCCGTCAAAATCGGGGTGATCCAGCGGGGTCAGGTTAAGTACAGCTGTGGCGGACGCGACGTCACCGCCCACGTGCCCGCCCATGCCGTCGGCAACCACGGCAAGATACCGGCCCCCGTAGCCGGAATCATCATTTTTGCTGCGGCGCACACCCACATCGGAGCGTGCCGCGAAACGGAAGGCAATCTTCACCGACTACCCCCTCAACTGCATGGTGGTGCCACCCACCCTAAATTCGGTGCCCGGCTCAATGACGGTGGCACGGCTAAGGCGCTGGCCGTCCACATAGGTGCCGTTCGTTGAGCCAAGGTCTTCAAGGAACCAACGGGAGCCCTGCGGGAACAGGCGCGCGTGGCGTCCCGAGGCGTAGTCATCCTGAAGCGAAACCTCAATATCGTTTGCGCGTCCAATCGTGATGGGCTCATCCCCCAGCTGCATCATGGCACCAGCCTGCGCGCCCTCAGTGATCACCAACTGGGACGGGCGCGCCGGGGGAGCAGCCACCGGGGCCTGCTCAGCCGCCGGCAGGGCAGGGGAGGCGAACGCATCCACCGAGACTGTGCGGAAATTCTTCCCCAGCCCCAAGTCGCGGCGTGCTGCGGCCAACACCAGAAACACGAAGAACCACAGCAGCGCCAAAAACGCGAAGCGCAGGATAATGACGGTAAGCTCAGAGGCCACTAGAGAGCACCCCCGGCGGGCATCATACGGAAGAAGATGCTCGTATCGCCTAGTCGCAGGAGAGAACCGTCGTGCAAAGTTGCGGGGGTGCGCAGGGCGGTGCCGTTGAGCATCGTGCCATTAGTGGAGCCTAAATCGGTCACAATGTATGCCCCGCTCTGGTGCGAAATCTGCAGGTGGCGGCGGGAAATGCTCTTACCATCCACACGGATATCAGCCACACTGCCGCGCCCAATAACTACCGGGAACGAGGTCAGCTCAATGGGCTGCCCATCAATCTCAAGGTGCGGTACCAGCGGCTGCGGGGCGGGGGCGGGCGGAGCCTGCGGAGGCTGCTGCGCCGGTGCGGCCTGCGGCTTGGTGATGCGCGTCGGCAGCGACCGTGCACGCGGCGGGCGCACCGGGCTGTAGGAGGGTGCCCCGTGCGGGCTTGGTGGGGCGTCATTGACCGGTGTCTGCACCGGCAGGGCACCCTGAGCGGGCGGGGTGGAAAAGTACTCAAACGTGGGCACCACCTGGAAATCACCGGGGTGAACCTCCGGTAAGGAATGGAAGGTGATGCGCACCGCCCCAATGAGCGAGTATCCCTGCGCTCGCGCGTGTGAAATGGCGAGGTCGCAGAGCTCAATAGCAAACGGGTTGCCCCACTCCCGTATCCTGTCAAAATCTGCGGGGGAGAAATTAACCGCATAAATATTGGGGGCCATCAGCATCTCGTTGGGATCGATGTAGGATTCATCGTCCATGACCGTGCGAATACGGTTTGCAATATCTGCTTTTTCGAAGGTGCCGAAGCCTTTGGAGAAGCCAACGGCCTGCCCAATGCCTTGTTCTAGCCGCTCAAGCCTGTCCATAAACTTCATTGCCGCCTCCTCCTAACGATCCGTGCCGATTGTACTGCCGTGAGCCCGCGCGGGCCCGCGAAAGGTACAGTCTAGCGATTTTAACTGTGCATATGCTGTGCGTGCGTTAGATACACACACCCAACGCTATTCTATGCGATAGGCGGTGATTAATGCAGAATCGGGGTTATTTTCGCGGTAAAACCGGGTGCTGAAGAGGCACTACGGTGAATTCTGGTGCACCATGCGTGGATGTTCCATACCGTTACACCCCGATAATAGGGCGTAAAAATCCGTCATGTGATGTGAATAAGGTTACTAAAATTGGATTGGACAGGGGGCCAAGGGGTGCGTATAGTTCTATATGTTGCCTGCAACCACAGGTTGTAAGACACTTGCGCGAGTGGCGGAATAGGCAGACGCGCACGGTTCAGGTCCGTGTGCCCGTGAGGGCGTGGGGGTTCAACTCCCCCCCCTCGCGCACCAACTAATCCCCGGTTCAGTTGAACCGGGGATTTTTTATACCCGTCTTTCCTGAGTGTCTGCAGCACCCGGCGGGCCAAACATCAGCATAAACATCCAGCAAGACCGAACAGTGGTGTGCGCCCTGCGGCGTTTAGCATCCTACAGGGTGTCGTTGCTGGGCGGCTGAGTATTCTGCGTATCGGGTGAGGGCCGCTGCGCAGCCTCCTGCTTCTCGGCGCGTGAACGTAAAATCCAGGCGATAGGGCCAAGAAACGGTAGCGCCAAGGTGAACAGGAGCCACTTGAGCTTCTGCACCTCACTAAAGTACGGGCTGCGGTGAATCGTGAGCAGACAGTACAGCGCCAATGCGATACCCACGAGAAACACCGCGGTCCACAGTACATCAAGCACGCCGCTAGGCATGAGGGGCCCTCCAAATAATTGTTATGTAAGGATGATATAGGGGTGATGGTATTCGGCGTCTTCACCCTGAGACGTGACTATATGCCTTGTAGGTCTTAGGAATATGAGTTAAGGTCAAGTGCACGCCGGTAGCATATCTCATCAAGACGAGTATTCCATACTTGATTGTTTACCTGCCCCAGTGTGTAGTACGGTTCATTGGCTTGTACCAACTAACGGCTTCTATATGGGTGTCGCTATTGGCCTGTGCATCTTCTAGAGCAGGGTTTATGTCGTTATCTCGTGAGGCAGAATATAGCATCAATATCCTCCCATACCGCAAGGTGTATACAGGCCAAAGCAGTCATGACGTCAACGCCTTGTTAGGGGGGCTTCGCTGCTGGTTGCCGTCAAAAGGTTTACGGTGTTTGGCTGAGACCTATGTGTGGACTGGAATTCAGCATGAAGACGCTGAGCTTGAAAATTGTAACTACTAGTATGTACAGTTGTGGTTATGGACAGCAGGACTCGGCTTGTAGAGGCAACCCAGGATCTCCTGTGGGAACAAGGGTATTCAGCGACCAGCCCAAAAGATATCATGCGCCGATCAGGTGCTGGTCAGGGCAGCATGTACCATCACTTCACCAATAAGCAGGAACTGGCAGTAGAGGCGCTAGAACGCAGCGCCTCATCCATGCGTCACGATGCCGAAAAGCTGCTTGCGGCAGATGGTAGTGCTTGCGAAATAGCAACAGCTTATCTGCGTCGACAGCGCGATGTTCTGAAGGGGTGCCGCATGGGAAGAATGACATTCGATGCCGATGTCTTGAACACCCCGGAACTTATTGAGCCTGTCACACGCACGTTTGTGTGGCTGATTGAAGCTCTCACAGTACTCTTTGAGCGGGGCAGAGACCACGGTGAGTTTGCCGCAGATATTGATGCCCGCAATCTGGCTTCACTGGTGGTAGCAACAGTGCAAGGAGGCTATGTGCTAGCACGTGCCACACGAGATGTGGATGCCTTTGATGCGGCGGTTGAAGGGGCTGCTGCGCTCCTGCGTAAGGCCACAGAACCTCTGATTACCGAGGTGTCGGATCATTCTGATTGAGTGACCGTATGGCTCAAGGAGAAATGGGGAAAGACGTATGTATTCAATGCAGTACCGTGTCCAGCTTCCAGCGGACTACGACATGGAGATCATCCGGGACCGCGTCCGTCGCACTGGGCACTTGATGGATGGATATCCGGGACTGGAGTTCAAGGCGTACCTTATCCAGGAGAAAGCCAAAGGAGCCATGGAGAACTGCTACGCACCGTTTTACGTCTGGAACGATGCGGAGGGAATGCGATCTTTCTGCTGGGGAGAGCCCGGGTATTCATCAATTGTGCGCGATTTCGGCCGTCACCCCATCCAAGATTGGACAGTCCACAAACTCATCAAAGGAACTACACCTCTGACCCAAGCACACAGCCTCAACATCCAAACCGTCACCCTGCCCGAGTTTGCCGTACCGTCTGAAATCATAGAGCCCCTGACTGCGGACTTCCTTAACGGACAGAACGCTAATACGCTCTGCCGCCTGGCCGCAGTCGACGTCACAACTTGGAAACTCATCCAGGTTGAGCTCAGTAGTGCCAACTCCGACCACACACAACCGAAAACCACCTCCTATGAGGTCCTCCACGTCTCGACCGCCGATATTGACTCCCGCTGATCAGGAAAACCGTGTTTGATGAGTATCTTAGACGGGATGGTTCGTTGTCACGGCAAGGTGAAATGGTCCAGGATAGACACACAATATGACCTATAGCTCTAAAGTCTTCACTGTAGATATAAAAATCTCGCCAATCCCCAATAAGGGAGGGCGAGGAGCTGTAACCCAAGTTTGTCGATACACATCCATAAGAGCCAAATAAACGATTAACATCATATAAAAGGTGGCTGCCGCACGTTTCTGGAGCGAGATGATTATTTAAAACACCTCTTTAGAAACGTGCGGCAGATTGTAGCAATACCTAGATGCCTCAGTTCTGCACCATACCTAGCGGAACATTAAACACCCGTCTTTTGTGCCCGCTTAGCGGCAGCATCCGAGTCTCGTTTAGCCCAGAACTCGCGGGTGGTCACCTCATCCGTGCCGTCCCAGGCAGCCAAGTTCTTAATCTCGGGCATATCGGAGGCCATGAAAATAGGCTCCAGCCCGGCCTTACGCTGCGTCTCATAATTCTTCAGCACCGCAACCACCTTCGGCGAAAGCCACAGCACCGCCACCAGGTTCACAATCACCATGCCCGCGTTCAGCATATCCGCCATCGTCCACAGCAGGCTCAGCGATGCAATCGCGCCAAAGAACACAAACCCCAGCACCACCAGGCGGAACACCGTCAGAGCCCAACGCTTTTCGGTCACAAAACGGATATTCGACTCACCGTAATAGTAGTTGCCAATGACCGAGGAGAACGCGAAAAGGAAAATAGCGAAGGTTAAGAAGTGCGTGGCCCAACCACCCAACTGGGCGGCCAACGCATCCTGAGTCAGCCCCGCCCCGCGGGTCTTATCGCCATAGACAGGATTCGACAGAAGCACAATAAACGCGGTCACAGAGCAGACCAGCATCGTATCGAAATACACACCCAGTGCCTGCACATAGCCTGTTTGGCGGGGTGCGAGATAGTCGCGGTTGCGCCCGCGTTCGGGGCGGTACCCATACCGGCCTCGTTCGAGAGCAGGCCGCGTTTCATACCCCAAATAACGGCACCCATCGTGCCGCCCACCACAAACTCACGCAGACCAAAAGCGCCCTCGAAAATCATGAGCAGAACGTTCGGAATTTCTCCAATATTCAGGCCCACCACCAGAAGGCCCAGAACCATGTACAGCACCGCCATGAACGGCACCAGAAACTCGGTCACCGAGGAGATTGCACGAATACCACCGAAAATAATGGCCGCCGTCAGGCCCGTAATAATCACACCCACCAGGATGCGGAACCCCATACCGTCCGTGCCTTCAATGCTGATATTGAACGAGTTCGCGCCCGCCTCAACAATCGCGTTGGTCTGCACCGCGCAGAACACAAAACTATAGGTCAGCACAATAAAGCCCACGAAAATCAGGCCCAGCCAGCGTGCATTCAGCCCGCGCTGCATATAGTAGGCGGGGCCACCAATATAGGAGTCCTTGCCGCGCTCCTTATACAGCTGACCCAGCAGGGATTCGGCGAAAGCGGATGCGCCGCCCACGGCAGCAATGACCCACATCCAGAACACCGCACCGGGGCCGCCCATCGCAATAGCGATCGCCACGCCCGCAATATTGCCGGTACCCACACGGGATGCCGCCGAAACCGTGAACGCACGGAATGAGGAAATGCTCTTACGGCCGTCAGCTTCGTGACCGGACGGGTCGGTGAGCACGCGCAGCATCTCGGGCAGAGAACGCCACTGCACCGCACGGGTGCGGATGGTCAGGAACAAACCAGCGGCAATCAGCGCCACGAAGAGGAAGTTCTCCCATACCCATTGCTGAATAGAGTCAACCACGCTGGTGGCGCCAGAGGTATAGGTGTTGACGTCTTGAATAAAATGTACGAATCCCTCCACGGGCGCTCCCATCGGGTTATTGGACACAGTAATCCCCCGGTACGAGGCGTCACTGCGGGGGAGGGGCGGGGCTTAGGCACCCGCATACGGAAAAAGATATTTTTCCGGAAGTTACAGGTAACTATTGTTGCGGTACAGTACCCGTGTGAGCAAGCTCAATAAGTGCTTTCAGGGAATTTGTAACGAATAATTAACGCACACTGCAGCGCGTGCCATCCCCCGCGAAAGCGCCCTCGGCTTAGCAGTAATAAAGAAGCGGGGGAGAAGACTCACTGGTAGCGCGTATCGTGCTTTAACGGTTTCACGAAGGGGAACGAAAGCACCCCGCGAATCTGGGTCTGCGCCATGAGCATGACCAGCCGGTCAATACCGATCCCCAGCCCGCCGGTAGGCGGCAGCCCCGTCTCCAGGGCGTACAGGAAATCCTCATCCACTTGCATGGCCTCGGGGTCTCCGGCGGCCGCTTTCAGTGACTGCGCTACCAGGCGCTCACGCTGCACCAGCGCATCGGCTAATTCGGAGTAGGCGGTACCCATCTCCATACCGTTAATCACCAAATCCCAGCGCTCCACCAGCCCTAAAACACTGCGGTGCGCACCAGCTAAGGGGGATGTCTCCACCGGGAAATCCGTGTAAAACGTGGGGAACACGGTTTTTGCTTCCACGAGTTCACCATACAGTTCCTCAATGACCGCCCCTGCACCCATATCGTCCCGCACGTGAATCTCATGCTCACGCGCCAGGGCCAGGAGCGTCTCAAAATCGGTGTCTAAGGTGATGGTGGTGCCCACCGCCGTCGAGAGCGCCTCACACACCGAAACCATCGGCCAGGCACCTGAAACATCATCCAGCGTACGGTCTGTGCTGCCCTTTGCCCCCAACGGCAGCACGCACTGACCGTACACCGCCTGCGCCGTGTTTTTAATGATCCGCTCCGTTAGGTGGCGCATATCGGTGTAGTCGGCGTAGGGTCGGTATGCCTCAAGCACTGTGAACTCGGGGTTGTGCGTGTTATCTGCACCCTCGTTGCGGAAGTCACGGCCCAGCTCATATACGGCACCCATGCCACCCACCACCAAGCGTTTGAGGTACAGCTCCGGGGCAATACGCAGTGTCAGATCCGCCCCGTAGGCGTTAATGAACGTTTGAAGGGGCGGGCGCTGGCGCCACCGTGCACCGTGTTCAGGATTGGGGTCTCAACCTCGGTGAAACCCTCCGTATCCAGGGTGCGCCGGATGGACGTAATAATAGCCGAGCGCATCCGCAGGTTTTGTACCTGTTCAGGGTTAACCAGCAGATCGGTGGATCGGCGGCGCAGGCGCGCCTCCGGATCGGTGAATGAGTCAAACGGGATGGGATGCAGGCACTTGGAGGCCATCCGCCAGTTACTGGCCAGCACCGAGACGGTGCCGTTACGTGAGGATCCCATACGGCCGGTGATGAGCAGAATATCTCCGGTATCTACGGTCTGGCCGAGAAGCCGCAGCGCCTGTGCACCCACAGCGGCGCGTTCAATAACCACCTGGAGGGTGCGGCCGTTCTCTATGAGGGTGAGGAAGACGACCCCGCCATGATTGCGAATAAACCGCACCCGACCCGACAGAGTAAATTCCTCAACCGAAATATTTCCTGAATGTAATATATTGGTGAGCTCTTCCACCGAGTAATCACACCGAACACCCAACGGATACGGCTCCATACCTGCGCTGCGTAATAGCTCAGCGTGCCGGATGCGGTGCCGAGTCTGCTCACTGCGGCGTGTCTGCACCCGCGGGGGTGTCTGCCAGAGACCGGCGTTCAATCTCCCGCACCCGCTCACAATCAGCCTCGCCCAATAACAGCACCTGGGATCGCTGCCTCCGCGCCGAAATCGAAATATCCGGCAGGAACCCCTCGGCCACACCCGCCGCAACCACCGTATTAATAAACGCCAGTGTCGGCTCAAACGCCATATACCGTCCCACCCACTCCGGGGCGAACTTCAGGTTAAACCGGTACAGGCGTTCCAGCTGCCAGAACCTGTCCAGGTACCCCAGTGAACGGGAGGCGAGCCTCTCCCACGGGCTGGCCCCAAACCGCTCGGCGTTATCGTACACGTGACGGAACATCGCAAAATTCAGGGAGACACGGGTGATGCCGTACTCGCCAGCCCGCTCCATCAGCCCGGCCACCATGAACTCGATAGTCCCGTTGGGGGCCTCAGGGGAGCGGCGCATGACATCCAGGGAAACCCCTGTGCGGCCCCACGGCACGAACGAGAGTAAACCCACCATCTGCCCGTCGGCGGCATGCGCCGACACCAGCAGGCACCGGCCGTCGGCGGGGTCACCCAGGCGGTTTAGAGCCATTGAGAAACCGCGTTCCACCCTGCCGTGCCGCCACTGGTCGGCGTACTGCTGCATCTGCTTCAGTTCTTGGTCGCTGAGGTCACGGTGGCGGCGGATGCGCAGGCTGTACCCCGCTTTCCGCACTCGCTGGCAGGCCTGCCGCACCTGCGTCAGCGACGTATTATTCAGACTGAACCTGTCGGTGGTGAGTACCGCTTCGTCGCCCATGCGGGTAATGCTCAGTCCCTTCTTTGGCGAAGGCACGCGCACCCGCCTCGCTCACGCTAATAGCGGCCGGAACCCACCCGTAGGTGCGGGCGGCGCGCATCCACGCCCGGATTGCTGCGCCCCAGGAGGCCGGATCCCCCACCGGGTCGCTGGATGCCAGGCACACCGAGCCCACCATGCGGTATGTGATGGCGGCCCGATGATCTGGGGAGAACACGGTCTGCTTATCGCGGCGGGTGGCGAAGTATGAGAGGGAATCGTTTCCTCCGTACTCTTGAAGCAGCTCACGCAGCCGCACCTCGTGTTCAGCTGTCCAGGTGTTTGGCATACGGTACCCGCGCAGGATGAGGTACACGGCGATCGCCGAGAAAATCCCGTAGAACACCGAGGCGATAGTGCCCACGACTGCCGCAGCATGAGGCCCTTTAAGTTCGGGGACGATGTCAATCCCCAGACCGTGCAGTACCAGGTTTTGTGGGGTGACTCCGGGAAGGTGCCGCCCAAAGTACCAGGTGATGAGTGTGGTCGCGGTGAAACCGCCCACGAACACAAGGGCCGCCACGGCCCACGAGATACGCCCAATACGGGCAGGGAACGCTTTACGAATAGACCACAGGAAGGGGATGGCGATTAGCCCAATAACCACCGAAATCGTGTCTACCCACGAGATGAGGTACTGTTTCGGGCCCATGATCGGGTCGGGGAAGAACACCACGAGGGTGCTGTCGATACCCAGCACAATACCCGCTGCCTGAAAGAAAATCGCCAGGTACAGCCCCAGACGTTTGCGGGCAATCAGACCCCAGGTGATGACGAGCATCGTGACGGCACTGGCCAGTGAGTGGGTGGCGGGGATATTGAGGAGGCTCACCCCCAGCTCCCACCAGCGGAAGCCGCGCCCGCTGCGCAGGGGCGAGATAATCCAAGAGAACACTGTGATGACGGTCAGGAAAGAGTAGACGCCAATGAGCCACCGGGCCGATATCTCGGCGTATCGTGAGGCTGTATCCGCCGCGTCGCGGCTTCGTTTCTGGCCTGTCATGAATCCCCCTTCGGGCTGTACTCCCTACCTATAACTCTATAAATCTTTTGGGTGTGTGCACCTTAAAAGTTACGGGTAATTTGCTTGTGATCGTGCTGAGAAAACGAAAATGACTTATAGATATAATAGAGCCAAATATATATACAGAAATACATCATATACCTTATGTGAATATTTATACTTTATATAAAATTAAGCTTAAATATTAAAAACGCTCAAACACATTTAAAGCTTTTAGACAGAGAAGTCTTTCTAAGGAAAACACCATGATTATCGTGAAATGGCGAGTAGTGATCCTGCTGCTCGTGCCCACTATCCTGTGCTACGGGTGGATGATATTTATTCTGCCCAGGCTCATGCGCTCCAACGGGGTGCGCAAATATGTTCTGCAAGCGGTGAGTCTTACCCTCACCTGCCTGCTGACCCTCACCAGTGTTGCCTCGTACCTGAACCTTCAAAACAAGTGGTACCCCACCCTGGAAAGTATCTTTGCCGACCCCAATGCTCCCATTACAGACAGCCACTACGGCGCGCCCCTGACCCCCGTCTCACAGCAGGTCTCTGAGCACACCCCGGAGCAAGAAAATGCGCGAGGCGCTGATTCCGTGAAGGAGGCACTGGCTCACGCCGAACCGGGCAAACCCCTGGAAATCACGGTACCCGGGCGGGGCGGCACACCGGATATGAAAACTTTCATTTGGCTCCCCGAGGGGTACGCCTCCCACCCGGAACGCACCTACCCGGTTATTCTTGGGCTCTCGGGGTACCCTGGCTGGCCTTTAGGGTTTGAGCAGCTTGCCGCCAAACTTAAACCTGGTGCCTCCCGCCCCATTGGTGATGTCATTCTTGTTGCCCCAGATATTTTCTATAACGGTATCGACACCGAGTGTGTGGACAGCACCAACCCCAAGGGGCCGCAGGTAGAAAGCACCATTGTTGAGTCCCTCATCCCGTTGCTTAAAACCACCCTGAGAGTCAGCACCGAAGCTGACGGGTGGCTCGCCTGGGGGTATAGCTCCGGTGGTTTCTGCGGGCCGATGCTCGCCATCAGGCACCCGGATCTTATTGGTGCTGCCGTCTCATTCGCTGGCTATTTTGCCCCGCAGTACCTTGAGGGTCAGCAGTGGCGCCCCGCAGAAGACACCGAATATGATTTGCTGCGCCTGCTGCGGGAGAAAAAGCCTCCGGTAAAAATCTGGTTTTTTACCGCTGAAGACGACCTGAGTATTCGGGACGAGGTGCCCGCATTCACGCAAGCTGTTCAGGCCCCCACCAGTGTGCAGCTTGCCACCGTCCCGGCGGGTGGGCACAGGTACGATGTGTGGTTCAGCCGCGAACCTGCCGCCCTCCAGTGGGCAGGCACCTACCTGGCGCCGTTTAAACCCTAAATACGCGCTTTCACCTCAACACGCCCACGTGAGTAAAACACGTGTCCGCCCCCGCGCAGCTTTGCCTTAATGCCTCAACTGTACGGTGTGTATGGGGCAAAGGTGAAGTGAACGATTTAAAAAATCTGCGTATGATTAGGCACAGGAAAGTACGTTCAACGGTACTGACCGCCAGGGTAGTACGCGTAGGGGAGGCAGCCGGTGAATATCTCAAACTGGGGTACGGTGCTTCTGTTTGGCGTGTTCACGGTGTTCTGTTACGGCGTTGTGATTGGGGTGCTGCCGCGCATGCGCGGCCCTGGTGCGCGTAAATACGCGGTGCAGGCTGTGGGGATGTTTTTAGCCGCCCTCTTGACCCTGCTGACGGTGGGCGCTTACCTGAACCTGCAAAACCGCTGGTACCCCACGCTTGAGAGTATTTTCGCGGATCCGCACGCCTCTGCCTCAACGAGCACGTACGGGTTTTTCCCTGGTAACCCTTCGAATGCGCCCGGGATCGAGCTCAGCAGCGAACAGAAGGATGCGTACACTAACCCGGCGCTGCGTGCAGCATTTGAGGAGCGCCGCGCCAGCGGGGGCAACGGTCCGCTGCAGCTGTATATTCCCGATAGTGCCGGGCGGAGTATCCGCACGCTGGTGTGGCTTCCTGCTAGTTACCTGGATTCGCCGGAGCGCGTGTACCCGGTGGTGTTGGCGTTCCCGGGGTACCCGGGCATGCCGGATGTGTACGAGAATTTTGTTCCGGCCCTTGATCGGGCGGTCGCTAATGGCACTGTGGGAGAGACGATCCTCGTTGTCCCAGATGTGTTCTATGCGGGGGTAGACACCGAATGTGTGGATGGGGACCCCAATACCAGCCCCACCCCGCACACGGAGAGTTTCTGACTGATTCGCTCATCCCGTTTATGAAGAGGAACCTGCGGGCGCCTACTACCGCCGACGGGTGGGCCACCTGGGGGTATAGTGCGGGCGGCTATTGCGCATTAATGCTGCCGGTGCGTCACCCCGATCTGGTGGGGGCGGGAGTCTCGTTCGCCGGGTATTTTAAGCCTCGGTATGAGCCGGGGCAGCAGTGGCGCAGCGAGGACGATAGCGAATACGATCTGGCGCGCATCCTGCGTGAGAAACGGCCTGCCGTGAGGTTGTGGTACTTTACCGCCGACGACGATACGACGGTTACCGCTGAGCTTGCGGATGCGACGCGCGGTATTAGTCAGCCCAGTATGCTCAGCGTGGTGACCATACCGGCTGGTGGGCACAGGTTTGATGTGTGGCATCCGAATGATTGGCGTGCCCTGGCCTGGTTGGGAAAATATCAGTGGTTTAAACCCGGTGGGATGCGTTAGCAGCTTCAGACCCTGCCGGGTGCCCCTTATGAAACGCTAGGTGCCGCCTACCGTGTGTACGGTAGGCGGCACCTGGTACAGGGCTGCACTGCGTGGGCGGCTAGTCGCCTTTGCCTTCGAAGACGTCGGGAATACCGTCGTGGTTTTCGTCCAGTTCTTCTTTTTCTGCGACTGCCTTGTAGTGCTTATTGCGGCGTGAGAGGATGATCGCACCCAGGATGGCGGCGGTAATGGAGCCGAAGAGAATAGCGATTTTGGCGTCTTCGGTGTGCGGGGAGCCGTGCGGGAACGACAGCTCAGCCACCAGCAGCGAGACGGTGAAACCGATACCGCCGGTGACCGCCAGACCAATGATGTCGATCCATTTCACGTCCGGGTCGAGGTTGGCGTGTTTGAACCGGGTGACCAGCCAGGTGGTGCCTGTGATACCCAGGGTCTTACCGACCACGAGCGCGAAGATAATGCCGATTGCCACCGGGTCGGAGAGGGCCCGGCCCAACCCGTCGAAACCGCCCAGGGCTACACCCGCGCTGAAAAAGGCGAAAACGGGCACACAGATACTGGTGGAAATGGGGCGGAACCGGTGTTCGAAGACCTCCGCGAGGCCGGAGTCAGCACCAGCGGCCTCGGTACGTTTATTGAATTTCACGGGTACGCAGAAGCCCAGCACCACGCCCGAGATGGTGGCGTGAATACCTGATTCGAGGAAGAGCGCCCAGGTGATGAACCCCAGCGGCAGCAGAATAATCCAGGCTGCGGCGGGTTTGAGGTGGAACATTTTCTCGCCCTTATAGGCGATGAGCGCGAATAGCCCGATGGGAATAATCGCCGCCAGCAGGTATTCGCCATGGAAGTTATTGGTGTAGAAGATGGCGATAATGCAGATGGCGATCAGGTCGTCGACCACTGCGAGGGTGAGCAGGAAGATGCGCATCGCCGAGGGCAGGTGGGTGCCCACACCCGCGAGTACGGCCACCGCGAACGCAATGTCGGTGGCGGTGGGGATGGCCCAGCCGTGCACCGCTGTTTCGCTGGCGTGGTTGACAATGAAGTAGAGGATGGCGGGGGTGATGACGCCACCGCACGCCGCAGCAATGGGGATGATCGCGGTGCCAGGGGATTTGAGGTCGCCAATGACGAATTCTTTTTTGAGCTCAAGGCCCGGTGAGGAAGAAGAAGACAACCAGTAACCCGTCGGCCGCCCAGGTGCCAACACTCATGTGAAGGTGGTGGAATCCGGGGATTTCCGGGCCGATTTGTGCATCCCGCACCCCGAAGTATGCGGCTGCTAAGGGGGTGTTGGCAAAAATAATGGCGAGGACGGTCGCTATGAGAAGGATGGAGCCGCCCACCGATTCTGTGCGTAGAATATCGGCAATACGCACCGATTCGCGGTAAGAACCTCGCCCGAAAGCCGTATTGTCGGGTTGTACGTCACTCTTCTGACTCATGTTCTCCTCAGGGGTTTTGTGCGGCGTTCCTTATACCAGTGTAACGTCTTTCCACAGCAAAAACTTATTTTATTCCAGTATATGAATTTTTATAAACAAATAGACAGCTTTGAATATTTCCCTGTATATGGTGATATAAACCCACAAAAATAAAGCATAAAATGCAGAAACTCACTCTTAAGAAATATTCCCCACCGCCGGTATAAAGGCGATGGGGAATGCGAAAATATGCGCTATATGTTTTTAGGAGCCAGCAACTGCGGGGGCTGAATCGTCCTCACCGTGGTTTTCATCCAGTTCACGGGCAACGTAGTTCTCAATGTCAAACAGGTTGCCGTTTGCGCGCTTAACAATGGTCACCAGGGTCTCCATGGAGGCGACCTCTTCAACCTGTTCCTTCAAGAACCACAGCATGAACTGTTCGCCCAGCGGGTAGGTTTCGGCGCGGGCGGCAGCGAAAAGTGCCTCAATCTGGGTGGTGACTTCCTTCTCCTGCGCCAGCGACATATCAACGATTTCCTGAACATCGGCAAAATCGTTCTGTACTGCCGGAATCGCCGGGATCTGAACCTTGTGGCCGCGGTCGAGCTGGTACTGAACCATCATCAGGGCGTGGTCGCGTTCCTCCAGCGACTGGCGGTAGAAGTAACGGGCCAGCTGCGGCAGATCCTCGCCGTCAAGCCAAATAGCCATTGCAAGGTACTGGTGGGATGCGGCAAACTCGTGGCCGATCTGCTCGGTCAGCAGTTCATAGAAAGACTTGGTCATCATACTCTCCTGGGGTGTGGTTTATGGGCCCAAAAAGTGGGCGTAACTCAACCTGACCAGTCCATAGTATGTGCCGATTCAGCGTGTGTATACGCAGAACAGGCTAATCTCGACCGAGAATTAGGCCCTCCTGCGGTGTGTACTAACCGAGCACAACCTATGTTGAGGGTGCGCGAGCTGCGGGGCTGCCGGTACGGTGTAATACGGGCCTACTCTGGGTACGAGCCGCGGCGAAGACTATCGATTGATATAAGCTTCGAAGGAGTGTCTCCCAGTACGCTGGTGCCAATATTGGCGAGGTCGTACACCTGCTGTTCATTGAGATGGTCAAAGATTTGTCGGCGAACTTCAGCCACATGGCCGGGAGCCACCTGCTGAATCCTTTCAAGCCCTGCCGGGAGCAGATGGCAGATGCTTACACGACGGTCTTCGCGGCTAATGGAGCGTTCAACGAGGGAATCTTTCTCAAGGCGCGCCACCACACGAGACAGGCGCGCAGGAAGAGTGTTTGTGGTCAGTGCCAACTCTGTCATGGTTAGGCTGAGCTCGGGTGACTCGGAGAGCATGGCAAGCACCATGTATTCAACATAGCTTAGGTCGGCTTCACGCTGTAATTGATTTTCTAGCCTGCGAGTGAGGTTAAAAATAATAGAGCTTATAAATAGCCACGCCTCCCGTTCTTCGGGATTAAGCCACCGGGGTTCTTCGGCGTGCGGTGAGTCAGACACAGGATGCTCCTTCCGGGTCCGTCGTCTTAGTAAGCTGTATGTTGTCGTAGTAGTAATCGAGATATAAGGTTGTATTAATTCCCCATTGTATATGTATCATCTCTCATATTCCGGTAACGGCACCAGTAAATGCGGCGCATTCACAAGTTTTGGTTTACCTAATGTGTGTGCGCGGATATGTAATAGGTTCCAGCTTATAGTAAACGTTTCCTTATTATTCACCGCTGAAAAGTAGGGAGCGAGTATTTTTGGGTGTTTACTTCCCGAATCGATAAAAAATTGGTACTTAAGAAGCCGAGCTGTACTTGAAGGTTTTAGAGTGATGAAGGTCAAAAATACGGATTTTTTGGGGTTTAGGTCACTTAAAGTAACGCTTGAGGGGTGATTTTTCGCCCCTAGTCGAGAGCGTGTTGTCTAGGAGTGCTACCCTCAAGCTGAGGAAGAACCGCGTAATATCAAGGTAAAATCGGGGTATAAAAAAATTGGTACGCTTTTATCAACTCTGCTTCAGGGGAAGATAACAAAACGATTACAAATTTTTCTGAAAAAGTACCATTTTGGGTTTGCAACCGGCCCAAGACCGTGTACACTGGTATACGTAACGGGGTCGAAAGAAGCCCGCGGGGCGAGACCGGAAGCTCAAACCGAATGGGTTCGACTCTCTATTTATCGGTGATTGTCGTCAGTGTGCGGGTAACCCGCATTTCTACTGACGGATGTGCGGTGCGGATGCAGTTCGTGGTTGGGCTGCATTCCGCGCCGTATCTTTTTAACCAGCCCCTTCTGAGGCACTCTCAACCACTCGCTCTGAACAACCTCTAGAGATTTCCTATTGGTACCCCTGCGTGCCCTGTCGGGCGTTATCGCCTCTAACCGCGGAGCAAACTTGTGGGTACACCCACTAGGCAATGCAGGAATTACCCTGCCAATCCCTGCAAATACAGGCCATAGAGGCTGTTGGGCGGTCTGACCAAGCTGTAGCGTCCGTCATTCTATGAACTATCAGTAATACAGCATCTAAATCTCTTCTCCGCTCGGTGTATCCCTGCAAACACGCGGAACAGGCCCATATTTTCTTGTCGCACTCGGGTAATGACCACCCGCATGAGGTGCTGAGAGTGATCGGCCGCGTAGCGATGAGATAAAGGTCGCCACATCTAAAAAGTCTTTAACTGTTCAGAAAATGACAAAAGTACATGTGTATATGGGGTGAATGTGAAGGATTCGGGGATGCTTGGTTTGGGGATGCAAAAATATGTGCACGCGTGGGGTGAATCCAGAAGCAGAAGGTACCAAAAGCAGCGTAGCGGGGGAGAGTCGCCTTCTGGCGTGTGGGGTATACCGGGACATTTGCGGGGGTGCGTGTGTTTAATATTGCCGCCGGAGACGCGCCAACAACATGCGGTTATGTCACTCCGCCACTGGCGTATCCACAGGTATTATCCACAACGTGGAAAACTTACAGGTGTGTTATTCATAGGATCTTAATAACGTGCGGTGTGATAACGAGATGACATAAAGACCCTTGAAATACCGGGGGGATTTCCATCAGATGGACGCGGCTCATCTCACCATCCAAAATATACAGGCGGGTTCAGGTGGTGCATCCCTTCCACAACACGCCGGTTATACACACCTGTGGAAAAGTCTGTGCACAATATCCACCGTCCACTCTCTGCGCCGTGCATAATATTCACCGCATGTATTACCTCCCACCGTTTGCCCCGCCCCCCAAAGAAAGCTCGCAGCAGAAAGACGAAACCGGCCAAAAGTTCTTCCTGCTGGCCGTAATATACTGCCCGCATATTAAGCGTTGAGATGCTATAAAACGGCCCCTTCGCACCCTCCGCAGTGAGTATCCACAGACTTTATCCACAGCGTGGATAACTTACATACCTGTTATTTGCGGGTCTGAACCCCGCAAAAATCCGGCAAATACTCCGAAATCGTGATGAATTTGAAATAAAATCCACGGGTTTATCCACCCCTGTGGAAAACTTTCTCCACCCTATGCACAGCATCCCCGCACAATGCCCAGAACCCACTGAACTCGCAGGCAAACGCTGGTACCCTTGTAACGACGCCATCTTCTGAATGAAAGGGCATACACTATGGCTGAAAAGTACACTCTTCCCGAGCTCCCCTACGACTACGCGGCGCTCGAACCCCACATCTCCGCAAAGATCATGGAGCTGCACCACGACAAGCACCATGCAGCCTATGTAGCAGGCGCAAACGCAGCCCTAGAGCAGCTTGAGGAAGCACGCGCAAACGGCTCCTACGGCAACGTTTCCAAGCTGTCCAAGGATCTCGCCTTCAACCTGGGTGGTCACACCAACCACTCCATCTTCTGGAAGAACCTTTCCCCCCGAGGGCGGCGACAAGCCCACCGGCGAGCTCGCAGCGGCTATCGACGAGTTCTTCGGTTCCTTCGATAAGTTCCGTGAGCACTTCACCAACGTTGCCCTCACCATTCAGGGCTCCGGCTGGGCAATTCTCGCCTGGGACACCGTGGGCAAGCGCCTCATCATTGAGCAGCTGTACGACCAGCAGGGCAACATCTCGGTTGCACTGATTCCCGTTCTGCAGCTCGATATGTGGGAGCACGCCTTCTACCTGGACTACCAGAACGTGAAGGGCGACTACGTGAAGGCATTCTGGAACATCGTGAACTGGGCAGATGTCGCTGAGCGCTTCGCCCGTGCAGTGTCGCAGACCAAGGGTCTGGTGCTTCCCGAGTAGTCCTCAAGGATTAACGTGCGCTCGCACTCAGGGCGTATCTTTATACGGGCGGGTGCCCGGTGCCTCTTCTAACGAAGGCGCCGGGCACTTGTTTGTATCTGCGATTGACTGCGAGTTACATGTTGTAACTCTGAGAGTGACAATGTGGACGTCTGACCGGGCTGAAAGTTACAAATCTGGTGATTTTGGGTGACAAAATGTAACTTTCAGACGGGTTTTTGTCACTTTGGCATGAAAAACGCGAGTGAAAGTGACAAAAATGTAACTCTCGATGACAATTGTGTAACTTTCACCGGGGAGTCAAACGGGTTCCCTTTGAATTTTGCGGACTTCCGAAGAGTACACATACTCGCGGGATGCTTTCGCAAGTGTAAAAGCGGGAGCGGGTAAAACTGGGGTGGACCGATGTTTGCTAGGCCGCGCCGAGTTCTTGGGCGAGAAGCGCCATTTTGCGGCCGCGACCCCAACGGTAATCCCCGATCACGCCGCTCTCACGAATCACTCGGTGGCAGGGAATAATCATGGCAACCGGATTGTGCCCCACAGCGGTTCCCACGGCACGGGCGGCACGCGGGCGACCAATACTCTCAGCCACAGACCCATAACTTTGCACGGCACCCTGCGGAATATTCAAAAGCGCACGCCACACCTGCACCTGAAACGGCGTACCCTTCAAATGCAGGGCGATGCGCTCCCCGCCGCCACCGAAAATACTCAACGCCTGCTCGTGAAAAGGATGCTCGCCCTCATACAGCTGCGCATTCGGGTATTCGGCGCGCAGGTTTGTAAGAGCCGCATCCGGGTTATCGGCGAAGGCCATATGACATATGCCTTTATCCGTTGCGGCGATCAGCACCGTGCCGAAAGGGGACGCGGCGTAACGCCAGACGATGCGCAGGTTCGCCCCGCCGTTCTTATACTCGCCGGGGGTCATGCCCTCAATGGTGACGAACGCATCGTGCAGGCGCCCCGTGCCACTGAACCCGCTCGACCAGGCCGCATCGAGCGTGCTCTGCTGCCCAGCGAGCGCCGCCTTCGCCCGTTCAAGGCTGATATGCTGCAGCATTTTCTTGGGGCTCACCCCCGCCCACTGCTGGAACTGACGCTGCAGATATTCGGGGCTCACATGAACCGCCTGGGATACCTGCGCGAGCGTGGGCTGATCTGCGGCGTGGTCATATAGGTACTCGATAGCGGCGGCTATGCGCCCGAACTGGACGGTTTGCTCGATCGGGTCTGTGCTCGCTGCAGAACGGTCTGTGATGCTCAAGGATTCTCCTAGTTCAAGGTCTTAACACTAGAGAATACGGATGTTTCGGGCGGAAAACGACCCGATTCTTGACCTTGTGCGCGGGAGGCGTAGAAACGGGAGCAGGGAGCACGCTCCCACTACAAATTACTGCTCCCGGAACGGCGGGGGGGCTCAAGTACCCGAGTAATCACCCCGTCTGTGAGGCGAAAAGCCGGGCGAAATGCGAGTCGCGCGCCATTAGTTCGGTGTAAGTGCCGGATTCGACGATTGCGCCCGCATCCATCACGTAAATACGGTCGGCGTGGCGGAGGGTCCATACTCGATGCGAGACCAGAACCGTCATATGATCCGCCGCAATCTCGCGCAGAGAGGCAAAAATATCTTCCTCCGTTTCGGCATCAATCGCGCTGGTGGGTTCGTCCAGAATCCACAGGTCGGTATTGCGCAGAATCAGACGTGCCAGCGCGAGCCGCTGCCACTGCCCGCCCGATAGCCCAACGCCGCCCCACTGTTCACCCAGCTGGGTGTCTAAACCGGCAGGCAGGGCACGCACGAACTCGGCGGCGCGGGCTTTGCTGAGCGCATCCCACAGCTGCTCGTCGGTTGCGCAGCGCCCGGAAATCCCCATGAGGAGGTTCTGCCGAACCGTCAGTTCGTAGCGTCCAAAATCTTGGGTGAGAATAGTTGCCAGCCGGTGCCGTTCGGCGGGATCGAGAGCATTCACTGGGGTGTTGTCGAAAAGAACACGTCCCTCGTGAGCGGCGAGCATGCCCAGAATCCCATGTATTAGCGTGGTCTTGCCCGCACCGTTTGCCCCCACGAGCGCGATTGTTTGACCGCGCTCAATCTCGAAGGATACCCCGCGCACCACGGGTTTTTCAGCGTTGGGGTAGGTGATGGAAAGATTTTCTATGCGCACGCGGCTAAGCGGTGCATCAAGAGTGGTGACCGCTTTGCGAGACGGGTTTTCGGAGCCTACCAGAAACTCTCGATACCGTGTAATTCCGTTAGCCCCGGCGCCGAGCGAGCTCATATCGTGACTCGCTGCAGTCAGCGACATCATGGCGGAAAGCGCGCCCACTATCGCACCAGAGATGATACCCGCGCTCGCCCCGGAGGACACCAGAAAACCTAGCGCACCCACCAGGAATACCGCGCACATTACCCCCGATATTACCTGCAAACGCAGGGCATATGCGGTAAGTTTCACCTCTTCGTCAGCGGCCAGCCCGCGTTGTCGGTTAGCCCGTGCCGCAAAGAACCAGCCTGCTTTCAGGGTCGAAAGTTCTTCGGCGGTATTCGGGTAGGCTATCTGGTTGGTAGCGTGCCAGGCCCGGTGATTATGCGCATAAATGCTATCCCAGGCCTGCTCGTTGTGCCGCGTGTACAGCCCCGCTACGAACGCCACCGGAATCAGACACAGCAGAAGGCATGCCGCCGCCGCAGAGCTGACGCGAGCTACCATGACGCAGAGCGAACCCACCATAAGAAACATGAAGAGAAGTACGCCGGTGCTGGTTACTTGGGTGTGCAGGTGACCGTTGGCGACCGCATCCTGGGCGGCACGCGAGCGCTGCGAAAATGAGCCGCGCGAAATCTGCTCGGGGGTAAGGGAAGCGAGCCTGCGGGCGATCGCCCGAATACCTGTTTGCGCCATACCCGCCCGCAGTGACATATCCAGCGAATTAGACACCTGCTGCAGGGCAAGGTTACCCGCCAGCACGCCCCCGGTGATGCCCGCCCACGTGAGTGCAGTGTGCGTATCCCCGGTGCTGAGCGAGTCGGTGATTGCGGCTATGAGGAGCATCTGTACGCTGGGCAGAAACGAGAGCACTGTGAGAAGGGTGAACGAGCTGAGTACAAGAATAGGATGCGCCCGCAGCGCATACCGCAGGGCCCAGAGAGTTTGTCTAATCGTTTTTAACATGATGGTGTTCCTTCTTTCGTGAACCCGGTGTCATCTGTGGATTCGGCGCCGTCAGCAACCGGCAAGTCCGATGGCGTGTGTTCCGGCGCATCCTCTATCTGTGAGGCGAAAATTTCGGCGAACCGCCCGCCAGCGCCTAATAGTTCGGCGTAGGTTCCCGATTCGACGATGGTTCCGTGATCCACCACATGAATGACGTCCGCGTGTTTGAGAGTCCAGGCTCGGTGCGAGACCAGAATCGTCATGTGATCCGCCGCAACTTTGCGCAGGGTAGCGAAAATCTGCTCTTCGGCGTGGGCATCAATAGCGCTGGTCGGCTCGTCCAGAATCCATAGGGCAGTGTTACGCAGGATCAGACGCGCCAATGCTAAACGCTGCCATTGCCCGCCCGATAGACCAGCGCCGCCCCACTGCTCACCCAGCTGAGTGTCTAAACCGGCAGGTAGAGCCTGCACGAACTCGGCGGCACGGGCTTTGCTGAGCGCATCCCAGAGATGCTGATCGGTGGGCGGTTCCTGCCCCTGAGCGTGCGTGCCCAACAGCAGGTTTTCTCGCACTGTCAGCTCGTACCGCCCGTAGTCCTGGCTGAGCAGGGTGGTGTGCTTAAAAACCTGTTGCATGCTTAGCGACTCGACCGGAGTATCGTCGAAGAGCACGCTGCCTGCGGTGGTGGGAGTCAGTCCGAGAAGTCCGCGTACCAGCGTAGTTTCCCAGCGCCGCTGGCACCGACCAAAGCCACCATCTGCCCGCGTTGTATATGCAGGTTCACGTGGTGCAGTGTGGGTGTATCCGCCCCGGGATAGGTGACGCTTAGGTTGCGTACAGTGAGTTCGCGCGGAGAATCACTGGTTGCAGGCGGATTATGATGCGTTGTCTCTGAAGCAAGCACGTAGCGCGGATTATCCGCAAACGCGCGGTACTGAGCAATCGACATCGCCCCGTTTGAGACCTGCCCGAAGGCGTAGCCAACGTCCTGCGTGGCCGCGATACAGGTGAGCGTGCCCACCAGCGCACCGGCGATCTCGCCCGCGCTCGCCCCGGAGCTAATCAGGCAGTAGAGCGCACCCATCAGCAACACCGAGCAGATGAGCCCGGCGAACCCCACCACGATGCCGCGCACCGCCTCCAGATGATATTCCCGCCCGGTGGCACGATTTCGTGCCCGCGCCACACCGTCGGCGAAGAAACCACCGGCCCCTAGAGTCGCGATCTCCCGGGCTGTACTGGGGTGGGTGAGCGCATCCAGAAAATATGCCTCTTCACGGCGGTCCTCATAAACCTGCCCGTAGATGTGGTAGTCACGCTTCGCCAGCAGAACCATCGCGACAGAGAGCGGAACCATGCACCCCGCCACAAAGAACGCAGCCGGAAGGCTCGTACCTGCAATTGTCGCGCACAGCAGCAGAACCATCGCCACGGCGGCACAGAGAGTCACCACGGAATTTGCCTGCGTGGGAATCTCCTGCTTCGTAAGAGATTCACGGGCTGCACGAAGATGCTTCTGCATCTCGGGTTCACTCATCACCTCGGGATTCACCCGCGCCAGGGTGGTATTGAGTTTCTGATGCGCGGCGGCATTCACGCGCGCCTTCGTTATGGTGAAGAGCGACATGCTTGCCCGCTGCACCAGAAGGTACGCCGCCACGAGGACACCGATTACCGCGGCCCAGGTGAGTGATGCTGCAGTATCGCCAGAAGCCACCGAACCCACCGCAGCATTCACCAGTACCACCTGCGCGCTTGGCATGAACGTGAGAAGCAGGGTCGTACAAACCGCGGTAAGGAAGGGAACGGGCGCCGTGTGAAGGGTCATGCGGAACGCCCACGGAATAGAACGAAGAATGTTTATCATGACATTTCCCCAAGGGTTTTTGCCGAAAGGCTGAGCGTGCGGTCGATGCGGATGCGCTCGCAAAAATCCTCATCGTGGCTAACGATGATCAGCGCGCCGGTATAGGCATCGAGCGCCTGCACCAGCCAATCCACCGACGAAATATCTAGGTTATTCGTGGGCTCATCCAACAGAAGAAGCTGCGGCACCGGGTCGGTGAGCAGAACCGTCGCCAGCGCGGCGCGAAAACGTTCACCTCCCAGAAAGGTTCCCAATATGCTGATGCACGCTCTCGCGCCTGAACAGCAGCCGCGCCAGTTGGTCGCGAAGATGCTGTTCGCTCGCGCCCGGGTTCGCCCGCTGCACGGTTTCAAGGAGGGTGCGTTCAGGGTCAAGTGTGATGCGCTGCGGCAGATATGCAGCGTTGTCCAGGCGGTAGAGCACCCGGTAAACGGGCGGCACGGGGGAGCGGTAGTCGGGGTCATTCGCGTGCGCTATCGCGTTGAGAAGCACGGTCTTGCCGCTGCCGTTCGCTCCCATGATGCGCAAATGCTCGGGTCCGGTCAGGATAAGAGCCTCGGGAAAGTCTTGGCCGCAGGACGAATAATCAACCTCATAAGGTTGCGTTTCATGTGAAACTGTATTTTGGGTGTGTGCATTCTTAAATTTGGCACTCTGTTGTACAGACGCGCAAGGGTCTTTCCCCGCCCGCCGTAATTCCAGTACCTTCCGCCCCGCCGGGAGTGCATCCTGAGCAAGTTCCAGGTAGATACGCTCCTGCACGCGCAGGTTCTCTTGGGCTTCTTCATAGATAGACTGTGTCTTGGAAAGGTCTGAGCTACGGGTTCCGCGTAGCTTGTTTGCTGCTTGGCGCGAGGCGTCTTTAGCAAGAGCTCGGATCGTATCTGGTTGGTCGTCTTTCCAAACATGAGAGGTATTGCGTGAGATAATTTCATGGGCACGAATCCATTCTTTCTTCGCCTTGCGCACCTCATTTTTCGCCTCATTCACGCGGCGATGTGCGGCGCTCTCCTCGGCCTTTCGCGCCGCCCGGTAGGTGTCGTAGTTGCCCTCATATATGCGCAGATGCGCCCGCCCCTCACGGTCGGCGTGCAGCTCGGCGATCACGTTCATATGCGCGAGCAGATCGCGGTCATGGCTGATGATGAGTGCCGGGCAGGTGAGGGTTTCAAGAGCCGCGAAAAGCCGATTCTTCGCGGCAGAATCCAGGTTATTCGTGGGCTCATCCAGCAGGATAAACTCGGGGTTCGAGCGCAGAAGCGCGGCGAGGGCGGCAGTGACCGTCTGCCCGCCCGAAAAGGTGCTAAGGGGACGCATCAGAAGGTCGCGAATGGCGTGTGGGTCGGCGGCATCCGTGGTGCGCGCAGGGCTAAAACCGTACTCGGCAAGGGTCGCGAAGGTGCGTTCTTCAATATCCCAGGCGTCGCCGATGGTGTCATAAAGGCTGGGGGAGTAGTCGCCCGATTCCAGCGCATCAAGCGCTCGCAGAATTTGTAATTCCAAAAATATCGGCAAGATGCTGATGCTCGCTCAACCCCAAATCTTGCGGCAGATACGCTATGCGTGGCGGGGCGCTGATTGCGCCGTGACTAGGCTTTATCTCGCCAAGGATAAGCCTGAAGAGGGTAGTTTTTCCGGTGCCGTTATCGCCAATAAGCCCGGTGAGCGGTGCGGAAAATACGGCGGAGAGGTCGGTGAAAAGCGGGGGTTCACCTGGATGCGCATACGAAATATGGTCGAGTGTAATGTGGTGTGGCATGGGCCGAGTTCCTTCGAGTCGGTGCTCGGATCCCCGCCAGCGCAGCGCGCGTTAGGCGTGAGGGCATGAAAAAACCCGAGCACGGTGTGTAGATACACGTAAGCCCGGGTAGTGGGGTGGGCGCATAAAAGCGCTCTGACCTGGTATTTTGATCCGGGCTATGCTCGGGAGCTGTTCATGTGCTGGTGCCTCCTCGTGTGCCGATGCGCTTCCGTGCGCCTCGGTGCAATAGATAGGAACAATCCGGAATGTGACCCGGATAACCTCTAGTGTAGGGAGTGGCGATAGCGCCTGTCAATCATGGGGCGCATTAATCTTTCGGCTTGCGCGCCACTATCGCCAGGTGGTCGCGGTGCCGCCCAGCGCGGCGGGTGTGAACTTCTTCCACCGTAAACCCGGCCTTATCGCACAGTGCGGAAAACTCTGGGACGTTCACATAATAGGCGGTTGTCACGGCGTGCGCGAAGGGCAACCCGTGGTCGCCCAGAAACATCCCCAGAAGAAGGCTTCCTCCCGGAATCAACAGCCGATAGAACTCGGTGAGTGTGCTGGTAAGGTGAGCTGGTGGCGTGTGAATGAGCGAATACCAGGCGAGAATTCCCGCAAAAGACCCGTCAGCATAGGGCGTGTGTGCCATATCCATGACCTCGAAGTTAAGATTTGGGGCGCTAGAGTCGGCGCGGGCATGGGCAATAAATTCGGGGGTTACATCTATGCCGGTGACGGATCGGTCTGCGGAGGCGAGCAGGCGCGCCCAATGCCCGGGGCCGCATCCGGCATCAAGAATACTGCCTGGCACGGATGCGCCCCACGAGGTGATCAGGGCAATATCAGTCGGTTCCATCTGATCGAGCGACCCCAGCGCCTCACAGTATTCCGCCGCCCGCGCGCATACCTGTTGCTGACTGTCATTGTTTCCTCACATAGTGTTTATTGCGCAACGCAATAGGTCGTATTCCGGTTTCCTTGGCCGCCTTCGCGCACAATAAGACCAGCATTGAGTAACTTTGTGATTATGTAGCGGATCTGCTGTTTCGAGAGATTGCTATGAAGACCTGCATATATATCTGAGACGTTTACTGCCCCTTCAGCACCGCGGATAAACTCGTAAACTTGCTGATCCGATTCCCGTTTTAAAGCAGCTCTACGACCGTCTGCAGTTCTCACTATATGCCAGACATGAAAACTTTTCATGTCTGATGTGAGGAATTTATATCTGAGAAAGCCGGTATACCGCGGAATTTGTCATGGCACTGTGCTTTAGTAAGAAGCTCACATGAAAATTTTTCATGTCTGGGCCTGTTATTTATGTGTAGACATCAAAATTTAATGTCTGCTGACCGAGACGTAATGACGCGGAGAGTACAAAAACGGGGCGTTTTCTTCATGCGATAGCACTTTACTGCTCCCGCATGAAGAAAACACCCCCGGATTTAGAGTGTCTGATATTCCACCAGTTTTAAACCTGGTACAAGTACCCCACACGATCGAAATAACAACTTCTTAGCGGCACAAAGTTGCCGCTTCCGGAGCTTGCCTAAGATTCGTGGCGTTCGCGGTACATGCCCAGCGGTCCCGCATCCGCATAAGCCTGCGCCGTGTTGTAACGGTACAGGCGCGGCGGGCGGTGGCGGGTACCTTCAATGCGCCGGCCGGTATCAATAATCGATTTTGAGGCCGCTATCTGACGGCGGAAATTCGCGGGATCCAGAGTACGGCCAAGAATCGCCTCGTACACCTCACGCAGCTGCGCCAGAGTGAATTCTTCCCCCAGGAACGAGTGCGCAATACGCGAATATTCGACCTTATTCTGCAGGCGGTACAGGGCGTACTCCACAATCTCGTTGTGGTCGAAAGCCAGCTCGGGAAGCTCATCTACCGGGAACCAGCGAATATTTTCGTGCACGCGAGTCTGCGAAACCTCAGTCGCCGGGATCGAAGCCCAATACACCACCGAAACCACGCGCTCATGATCCGCCCCAGGCACCGGAACCGGCGCGCCGTTAATGCGCGCCGCCCGCGCCTCCGGGGCACGCAAAACATCACCGAACGCATACAGCTGCTCAAGGTACCCGGGCTCAAGGCCGGTCGCGCGCTTGAGCGTGTACCCCGCCGCCTGCTCCAGGGACTGCTGGGACTGCAAGGGGCCGCCAGGAAGCGCCCACTGGCCCTTATAGGGCTCGCGCAAACGGCGCACCAGCGGCAGCCACAGGCTCGGGTGCTGCTGCCCCTCCTTAGGGCGCAAGGCAAGGATGACAGTTGAAACCGCCAACGAAACCGAACTGTGATCACCCTCAGTGTGGTCGTCGTACGGTTCGACGGCGGGGGTGCTGTCGGGTGAGATGCTCATCCTTGCCTCCTGATCTGGTATGCACATACTTTTCTATTTTACGGTGTGAGAGCGCCGGTGTTGCCGCAATGGCGCGCCCGGCACATCGATACTTACATGAACCAGGGGCGGCCCCTGGTGGGCTAGTCGATGGTCAGCTCACCCATGGCGTCCCAGCCATCGCCGTCAATCTGGCGGGAAACGATCTTCGGGGTTGCACGCAGAGCCGGGCGCATATCGGTTATGGCTTGGGCGAAATGCGCGGAGTTCACGTGCGCTGCCGCGCCGTCGTCCTCGAACGCCTCCACCAGCACGAACTCGTTCGGGTCCTCAACGCTGCGCGACCACTCAAACCACTTATTGCCTGCCTCGGCGCGGGTTGCCTCGGTGAAGTCACGGGTTAAATCCAGCCACTTTTCGGCGTATTCGGGCTTGACGGGGAATTTCACAACAATAAAAATCACGGCGGACTCCTTAAATAGAATATTCAGGGACACCTCTATTTTTTCACAAGATGAGCCTGCGCGGGCAGCGCCTAAAGCATCACCTTGTACTGAGGATGCGCGAGCAGCGGGTATTTTGCCTGAAAAGCGGAGAAAATACCTCTTCTCGCGGTTAACCGTGGGGTAGGTTCGGTGCAGCCTTCTTATTTATGTGCGATTAGAGGCTTGGCCCGCCAGTTTTTCCGCTGATTTTGGGTGTTGTGGTGCCTGCGCTGGTGGGTGTTTTGGTTGTCTTGTTGGGGGCTTTTCTGTTGTTGTGCTCGTTTGTTTTCTTGGTCGATAACGTTTTTTAATTTTTTAGTGATGCCTTGGAAAGAGGCGATTGTTCCTTCTGGGATGTTTCCTTCTTTGGCACGTTTGGAGAATTCGTTAATCGAGCCTTTTTGGGTGTTGCTGAGGGTTCCGCGTCCGATGGTCAGATCGGCTGCGTGGTGTGCGTCCATGAGCCGTGAGCGGCCAATCCCCTGGGTTTTTCTGTAGAGCACAGCGTCGCGGGCTTTTTCTGGGCCGAGGAGTCGTTGCCCGGGGCGTAGGTTGTCGCGGAGGTTTTTAAGGGTTTCTTCTCTGGCGGCTATTCCTGTGGTTACGTGTGGTAGGTGTTTGGTGCGTAGTTGTCTGGGGTCGGTGGGGATTCCGAGTTTGGAGGTGAGGTTGTTGGTGGGGGCTTTGAGGTCTATGAGTCCGAGGGTTTGTGTGTCGTATATGCTGAGTTGGATGCCGGATTTTTCTTGTAGGGTGAGGTCGCTGCGCAGAAGGGCTTGGGCCATGGAATAGGCGACGGCGTCTGCGGCCCATAGGTTGCGTTCTGCGGTGGAGGATACTTGGACGTAGTTAATGGGTGGGATGATGTTATTGCGGGTTAAGCGTTGTATGGTTTGTCGGTCTTTCTGATTTTCTGTTTCCCGCATGGTGCGTTCAATAACAAAGGCTTTAACCGGATCTTCACGATCTGTTGCGAGTTTTAGGAGTGTGGTGAAGGATTCATTACGAGCATTGCGCATAATGCGCTGGGTTTCTTCTTCGCTGGCGCCGTAGGGTATAGAGGTGTGGACAGCAATAATATTGGTATCTGTGTTGGTGTAACGACTGATTGCGCCAAGCATAGATATATTGTGGAAAGTATCTTCTTCGGTGGCGAGGTTATGTACCACCACTGTGCTCTTTCGGGAAGTTGTATCGGTTTTCTGCGTGGTACTGTTGTAGAGCAGATAAAACAATAATGTCCTCTGCGCTCGTGAGCAACTCTGCCTAGCAAGTATTTTCTTGTTAGGATCTTCATCCTTTGAGGTGAGGGGGTAGCGGAGGTGCGGCTGTGGGGGGTATGCCGGGTTGTCTGGCCAAACCCACGGATCTCGCCCAGAAGGCACCCTGTAAGGGGTGCCTTCTGTCGTAGAGTTTGTGGCATGTTTCATGTGAAGTAGTGCATGGTATCCTGAGTGAGCGAGATAAAACAATATTGTCCTCTGCGCTCGTGAGCAACTCTGCCTAGTAGCTTTTTGTTGTTAGGATCTTCATCCTTTGAGGTGAGGGGGTAGCGGAGGTGCGGCCATGGGGGGTATGTCCGGTTTGGCGGGCAGAACCCATGGATCTTGCGTCAAGAGGCACCCTGTAAGGGGTGCCTTTTACTATAATGAAGTGGCGGTGGGCGCAGGGTATTTTGTGTATGTGCCACGTGTTATTCTAGGCATGTGAGATAAAACAATATTCTCCTCTGCACTCGTGAGCAACTCTGCCTAGTAGCTTTTTGTTGTTAGGATCTTCATCCTTTGAGGTGAGGGGGTAGCGGAGGTGCGGCCATGGGGGGTATGTCCGGTTTGGCGGGCAGAACCCATGGATCTCCATCAAGAGGCATCCTAATATGGGTGTCTCTTGTTGTAGGGGAGTTGTTGGCATGTTTTGTGTGAAGTAGTGCATGATATGCTGGATGGGCGAGATAAAACAATAATGTCCTCCGCTCCCGTGAGCAACTCTGCCTAACAGTTATTTTTGTTAGGATCTTCATCCTTTGAGATGAAGGGGTACCGGAGGTGCGGCCATGGGGGGGTATGCCGGGTTGTCCGGCCAAACCCACGGATCTCGCGTTAAGAGGCACTTTTAAGGTGCCTCTTATTTTTATTCCGAAAACATATTGGATGCGAAATATGATCTAGAAAGCGTGGGTAGAGGGTATTTTCTCCGTTTTTCGGGCGAAACCCCGTTGCTCGCGGTTAACTGTGGGGTGGATTCGGCGTAGGGTTAAAGGTATGACTACTGCACAGATAAAGTTCCTTGAGACGGACCCCGCCATGATCTCCGCCGAAACTACTCTGCGGGCGGCAGCGAGCGATGTGTACGCCCTAATTGCCGACCCCGCCCGCCACGCCGAGCTTGACGGAGGCGGTTCGGTGCGTGGGCTGATATCCGGCGACACCCCCGAATTGCGTGAGGGCGATACCTTCACCGAAAAATGTTCCTGGGTTTCCCATACCGCATGTCTCCCACGGTCGTGCGCGCCGAGAAGAACCAGGCCCTCTCCTGGCGCATGCCCGCCGACCACTACTGGACCTGGGAGATTGCAGATAACCACGACGGCACCGTGACCGTGCGTGAAACCTGGGATGCTTCCGAGGCGAAAATTTTTGGGTTTATCCCCGCTGCGCCCGTATTCCGTACATTTGGTGCGTTCGCGCGTAACCGCCGTAATATTGCGCTGTCTCTGGCGAAACTGCATCGCACCTTCGAGGGGTAGAGTGTAACAGGCCGCTTTTCGCATGTTTCTCTGACTATCGCGCCCCTAGCTGATACAGCGAGAAGCGGATTTTTGGCTGAGAAGGCGATATTTTCTACCTTTTTGACCCAAAACCCGCTTCTCGCGATAAATGTCTGAATACGTCCCGCACAGGCGACAACACAAAAACTACCGCACCGCACGAACTACTGCGCTGCGCGCCTGAGAATGTCGAGCGCATCCAGCAGGATATCCCGATCGGCCTTGATGCGTTTGCGTGCCGCCGGGTTCGCCATGCCTCCCGCAAACGCCGCACTGTAATACATGCCGTCCCCCAGCAGAAGCACGGTGCGCGCCATCTTATCGTCCCCAATATCCGCGCGAATCAGCTCATACCACTGCCCCTGAATCTCGTCCATGAGTTCGCGTGCCGCCGGGTTCTTATCCTGCGCCAACCGCGAGAGGGCAACCAGGCATATATCGAATGGGGTGCCCTGAAAGGTTGAGGTGTTGATGTAATAGGCGCTGGCCCCCTCGGGTGCGGCGCGCATCTTCTCAAGGTCTTCGTCTGCGTAGGTGCGGGTGCGGTCTAAAAGCGCTTGGAAGAGCGCCTTTTTCGAGCCGAAATGATAGAGCAGACCGCCCTTAGAAACTTTCGCTTGGGCGGCGACCGCATCAAGGGTGGCGGCACGTTCACCGGCCTGTACCAGCAAATGTTCATAAGCGTCTAAGATCTGCTCGCGCGAGTTGTTGGCGCGGGTCGCGCGGGGTTCGGATGCGCTGGCTGGGGTAGTCATAATCACCATTCTACGGATTAGAAACTTTACCGTCTAGTTGGTATAGTTAGTGTGTCCGTGGTTGCCTGCGCGGCGCATCCTCACTACCCTAAACAAAGCCCTCTGGCAGCAACCCGTCTGCGGGCTATGAGCACTTGCCGCCCGGCGCATCTGCCGCAAGTGCCGAAAACTCCCAGATGCGTGTGAACACAACGATGAACAACTCATACCCCGTCACCGAGGCGCTGCCTATTCACGCGCCCGATCAGAAAATCAAACGGTGGATTGCCCTGACCGTGCTCATGCTGCCGGTGCTGCTTGTCTCGGTCGATAACACCGTGCTCGCATTCGCCGTGCCCTCAATCGCGCAGGCGCTCGAACCATCCTCCAGCGAGCAACTCTGGATCGTAGACGCCTACTCGCTCGTGCTCGCAGGGCTGCTCGTGCCTATGGGAAGCCTGGGGGACCGCATCGGGCGGCGTAAAATCCTGCTGATCGGCTCCATCGGGTTTGCAGTTATCTCGGCACTCGCCGCATTCGCACCCACCGCCCTGCTGCTTGTCATCGCCCGCGCCGTACTTGGGTTCTTCGGCGCCATGCTCATGCCCGCCACGCTCTCGCTCATTCGCACATCTTCCGTGACCCGAAAGAACGCCGCACCGCAATCGCCGTGTGGGCGGCTGGCTTCTCCGCCGGTGCAGCGCTCGGCCCCATCGTGGGCGGACTCCTGCTGAGCCATTTCTGGTGGGGGTCGGTGTTCCTCATGGCGGTACCCGTACTCGTACCGTTCCTTGCCCTCGCACCCATGACCGTGCCCGAATCGAAAGATCCAAACCCCGGCCCGCTCGATATGGTGAGTATCCTGCTGATTATGATCGCCATGATCGGCATAACCTTCGGACTCACCCATATTTCTGAGGCAGGCGTGGATGCGCTCGCACTCAGTACCGCCCTTATTGGCGCCGTATTCGGGTTCTTCTTCGTGCGCCGTCAGCTGCGCCGCGGGCGTGCGGGCACCACCCCCATGCTCGATGTTCGTCTCTTCAAAAACACCGTGTTCACCGGTGGGATTCTGGCGAACCTGTTCGCTATGTTCGTAGATGTTGGGTTCCTGCTCTTCGTCTCGCAGCATTTGCAGCTGGTCTCGGGGTACTCTCCCATGCAGGCTGGACTGTTCCTGATTCCCGGGCTGGCGTGCACCATTATTGCGGGCCTGTATGCCGCTAAGCTCGTTTCACGATTCCACCCGGCGGTGATTGTGTCTTCAGGGCTTGCCTTGGGTGCCCTCGGGTACCTGTTCGTGGTGTTCTTCGGTTCGCGCAACGACCTTCTGCTCATGACTTCCTTCATGTTCCTAGGGTTGAGCGTGGGTGCGGCGCAGACCATCTCGAATGACCTGATTCTTTCCAGCGTTCCAGCGAATAAGGCGGGTGCTGCGTCGGCGATTTCTGAGACCGCCTATGAGTTCGGCACCGTGCTGGGTACCGTGGTGATCGGTGGCATGCTGACCGCAATTTACCGTGCACAGGTGACGGCTCCCACCGGTCTTAATGCGGATGCGGCCCATGCGGCGGGCGAAACCCTCGGCGGCGCGACCGCAGTTGCCGGGCAGCTTCCCTCGGATCTAAGTGCCGAGCTGCTGCATTCGGCGCATGCCGCATTCGATTCGGGCGTGCTGGTGACCGCAACCTTTAGCGCCGTGCTTCTGGCGGTTCTGGCGGTCTTCACCTACCGGATGCTCCGCTCGGCACCCGCCGAACTGGAGAAAGCAGAACACTAGACCAAAAACTCTGGTGCTAAAAAGAGCCCTGATGTGAAATAAAGCGGTAAAAAATACTCTTTATTCGCATAAAGGCTCTTTTTATCGCGGAGGCAGGTGCCGGAAACACACCGAAGGGGAAACAAAGCACCAGGAAAACACCTTTCGCAGGTTGAGAACCGTCCCGGCCGCTCACACCCGCGGGTGTTACGGTAGAAGCATCAGCTTCAGCAAGCACGCGCCCCACAGGGCGCCGCCGGGCATCTGAATGTGTGCCGCTCCTCATGCTGGCGAGGGGCGGGCAGGGAGAACAGGTGGGGCGTGAGGGGACGGGAGGGACACTGTGGACACCAAAGACTGGATTGCGCCTATAGTTACGCTGGCAATTGGTGCCAGCACCATTTTTATCTCCTATAAGAACTACCAGTCGCAAACCCAGGCGAAGCCCTCCGAGCTGGCCCGTCTGGAGCTGTGGAGTAAGTTGCTTTCAGAGTCGGGAATCGATGTTGGTAATCTGCCGCCTGACGATAAAATCACCGCTGAACAGCGCGAGATTCTGGAGAACTACCGGGTATTCCTCAAACGCGCATCCCTGGAGTCGAAGCTGCGGAAGGTGGGTATTGAGAATAACCGCCTGTTCAACCTTCTGATGAAACGCGCCCATTCTCCCGTAAAACCTACCCCCATCGGGTTTGGCGACTCCATTATTTACTATCGTCTTATTCTGTGGCTTTTTGCATTTATTTGGATTCCCATAGCTACTATTTTCCTGGGTATTCCGGTGCTGTATTCGTTCGGGGCGTATCTGTACCGCATGTTTGTAACGCGCAGCGCCGACAATTATGTGGACTACTCAATGCCTGTTGGGTCGCTCGTCATTATCATTATTGGGCTTCTCGCTATTGGCGGGCTCTGGTATTTGCAGAACAAGATTCGTTCGGCGATTATCGCCAGTAACGTGTACTTCTATTTCTGGGATACGTACGGCGCACGTAAGGGAAGCCGCGACTCGGCGCAGGCGTACGCTGAGAGGCTGACCGCAAAAACCTACTCCGACCTGCTCTTTATTGGGCAGTACGAGTTCGCCCAGCAGTTCCGCGAGAATATGTACATGGCGGGCATTCAGGAGATTGATGAGTACCCGCGCGTGCTCAGCGATGCGGGCATGATTCCACGCAACCACCAGGTGGTTGAGACGACCGCCGACTATAACTGGCTGGACCGCATCATTAACTGGGGACGCACCAAGATTGGTATGGAGCCAAGGCCAGCGCGCATTATCTACTCCCTGGAACGTAAGCCCCCGAAAGATAAAGGGCAGCCGGGGTTCAACGAAGACCCCCAGCCTCAGGAGCAGCCGGTGAAGAAGAAACGGTTCGGCCGCAAACGGAAGCGGAAGAAAGGCCGGGTGCTCATGCAGGCTGAACCGGCGACGGAGACGATACCCGTACCCTCCGAACAGCCGCATGATGCGGCGGGGCAGGGCTCTGCCGTTGCAGCCGCAGAACCCCAGCCGAAGGCCGCCCCACCCACGGACGGTTCGGCGGAACCGCCCGATAAGGCGGTGGACACTGCCGAGGATGCCCCCGCAGAGACGAAGCGCAGCCCCTCAAATCCTCAGCCGAAAAACACGGCGGAGTAAAACCAGCACCCCAAATACTAAAAGTCTCTTCAGGTAGAGCGTGTATGCAGCGTTTTATCTGAAGAGATTTTTGTATCAGAAATATGCCGCGAAGCGTTATTTTATCGTGAACGTTCAGGGGCTGTTCATGGGATGTTCAGGGCAGAAGCCTAGAGTGAAACTATGAGTACTACTAATCAGGATTTTATGAAACATGAGCATGGAACGGCCCAGACTCACCCCTCAGCTCCTGCGTATGTTGTGAATACGAGACGGGTGATAGCTCAAACCCCTAAAGAAGCATCATGAAGAGCTGATCGTAGGCATCCCGGGCCAGCGGATTATTCTTAGGCAGCAGGAAGAATAAGGAGAGCATTATGAGCACCGATAAGAACTATTCAGCGACGAATGATCATGCTCAGGAGCCGGGGCAGGAAGAGCCGGAGTACATGCAGCTGGCCCGGCAGGATACCCAACCGCCGCCGCAGGTGGAATCAGTGCAACAGGCGCAGGCACAGACGCAGGCGCAACAGTATCCGGGACTTCCTGGGGCGCCGGAAACTGCTTCAAACAAACTAATGCCATATCAGGGTACTCTAGTGGCTATTCAGCTGATCAGGGTTATTCTGGAGTCGCTCCCGCTTGCGCTTTTGGTGGTGGTAATAGTTTCATCATTTTTCAAAACATACGGTCCTCCTCAGGCAAACATCATCTTACTAATATTTATAATCTTAATCCCTTATGAAGCTCATCTTGCTCTGCAATTTATAGCAGTCCCGCAGCTTATCCGTGGAGTACGGTTATCGTGGGTGCGGAATATTAATATCTGTAGTCTGGTATTAGCGCCTATTATGGCTTTTTATGTATATATGTTTATGGGGTTTATGTTCCTTCTGGGGCAATCTCGGCGATATGGAGAAGAAATCGCAGTACTGCCTGCTGTCGCTGTTTTAGCCGTTGAAGTTGCCCTGTGTGTCATTATGATTGTGGCGGCGCAGAAAACTTTGAATAATCGTACTGTAGCTAAAGCAGCAATTTACTACAGTAATATATAGAGTTTATGTATAGCGGTTCCAGAAGAATCACCTGGGCAGATATAGAAAATAACTAAATATTATTTATGCCTCTACAAACGGTGAATACGGGTATCTCGCATGGGGATTTGTGCTTGTTTTTACTATTATTGCATTACCCTATTGCATCTACGTTATCTTGCAGATTATCGCATTGAAGCGGTTTAGGAAATCAGTCATGTTCCGGTGGATACGGGGCGTCAATATTTACAGTCTCATTATTGGCCCTATTGCTGCGGCTTTTTATGTTCCGGCTCTTATAGGGGGTTTTTCGGGTCATCTGTGATTTACGAAAGTTCATATTATTATATAGGGGCACTTTTTACAGCAGCAAACACTATTATAGCTGCCTATAAGCTCACTATATGCATTTTGATGATTGTTATCACTTCAAACAGTATTAAAAAGACCGCCTAGCCTTTAAAACAAGAACAATATGAAACACCTGAAGGAAACTCTCATGAATGATCGTAGAGCCTCTTCATAAATGGCCGCACCCGGTGATTCCGTACCTAAAATCCCGTTCCGTACATTCCTCCTCAGGGCACACCTGCTAAGGATCCTTTGGGGGTTCCCTCATGTCGGTTATGCTTTTTGCTGTAGTACTTCCGATAAACCGTGAACCGTCTCCTGTTTTATACGACACATTAATGTCCCTCATATTTTTGGGGGAAATAGTATTCAGCGCGATTATGATTATCGCAGTAAGTAAAGCACTCAAACACCAGTCTTAGCAAAGCATATATGGTTCATCCTCATTGGTCGCACGCGGTGGTGCTACTGTTGGAAGGACGCCGATATGAGTCAGGAGAGACCGCATGCGCACCCTTCACATACAACAGCAGGCTCTTAAAATCACCGACCACTACATTATTTATGATGATTTAGGCCGTGGGGCGTATCAGGTTGATGAAGAGTTTCCAGATGAGGGGGAAGAAGATCACCGTACTCAACCTAGAAACTGGGGTGAGCTTCATGTTTACCCGCCAGGGAGGTTTTCACGAACGAGTTCTATGTGGCTTTCTCCACCGGTGCCCTAGTGAATATTAAAAAATACTTTGCGTTCTTCCAGCTAAAGCTTGATGTGGACTCCAACTGTGCCCCGCCAATGCAGGTGAGGGACAGGTACCTGGGGCGTGAGTTTAATGTACGTACTGAAGAGGCTGTTGTTGCAACCATCAATAAAAAGTATTTCACAATCGGCGACCAGTATGTGGTGATGGTATATGACGATAGGTGTCAGGATATTGTTGTAGCAATTCTCCTGGCAATCGACTATATCTTGGACCGCAGGAAAGGTTCAGGAGAGAGCAGCAGCTCGTCATAACACAGCAAGGCTCCGGGGTATGGGGGTAAAACCCTGCCAGGAGGGGGTAATTGGCAGCGGAATCTTGGTGGAATAGTTGTGATAAGAGGGGCGCTATGCTCCCTCATTTGCGTGGCTGCATGCCAATATATTTGGGGTGGGAAGCATGTTTATGGCAGGTTCGGGGACGCGCCTAGTTAATCTGTAAACCTTTGAGTGAGAAATAGAAATCTTTACTAAGGGTTGAAAGTTCTGGGCAGTGTCTCTAGGGTAGGTGATGGAGGGATTTTGACAGGAAACATTCTGAACTCGCTCAAGAGTGCGGAGGTTTGACTGTTTATTCCTCAGACATGCATCCGCAATCGCATGAAAGGACTAAAGACCATGCCAACCGACAACACTGGTCTTTCCCGCCGTAAGTTGCTGCGTACTACCGCCATTGGTGTACCTGCCGCTGGTCTGCTCGCTTTCGGCTCGACCCTTGTGACCGCAACAAGCGCGAATGCCGTTGAAGTCGACGGCTGGTGGGGCGCTGAAACTTCGGCGGGTATCCAGCGTTTAATGAATGCTGTTTTTCCATCGAAAAATCTTATTGTTGATGGGGTAATAAGCTCTCAGCCTTCTTTTATGGCATCGGATTGCCCAGGTATTGTTGGTGGCTGGGAGTGGGTAGATCGAGGCCATGCAGAGGGATCGCCAACTATTTCTTGCATGCATGATTGGCTACATAAGTATCATGAAGGGTTGACCTGGGTAAATACGCATTGGATCGGTGATTCGCTTATTACTGCTCTGCATAGGCACTACGGTTACACCCACGTCACTCAGGTTTCGGCAAAGAAAGACGGTATTAAACTCGGTACTCTGCCCGGTGGTGGTGGAGTTATTAAAGGGCTGCAAAACGAAATTAACCAGTGGGTTGGTTAACCCACGATTCCCTCTCTACTGCATAGCTGGGGCGTATTATCTGTGGCTTAGAGCGCGCTCTGACGTAGTCTTTCCCTATTGTTCTGAGCCTGAAAAATACACGAAGGAAGAGTGTCGCTATGGCGAATGAGCATTCTGGTATTTCTCGCCGTAAATTACTGTACACCGCCGCCATTGGTGTGCCCGCTGCGGGCGCGCTGGGTCTAGGGGCGAAACTTTGCGGCCGCATCCGTAGCACAGCCAACGCTTGAAGCCGACGGCTGGTGGGGGCAACAAACCACGGTGCAACTCCAAAAGTTCATCTTTACCCTCTACGCGCAGGAGCTTGGCAAGCCCACCTACGGGTATGAGGAAGGCATCATAAAATTCCAGCCAGCCATACGCAAAAAAGAGAACCCCGGTCTAGGCAGCGGCTGGGATTGGGCAGCTGATGACGGTACGCAGGGTTACGACTTCACCATCTACTACCTGCAACGCTGGCTAGGCGTAGAAACTGACGGGCTCATCGGGCCCAACACCATTAAAGCTCTGCAAACCCACTACAGCATCACCGCAGACGGTCGCCTGGATGGACCCTCAGACACCATTAAAGCCCTGCAGAACGAGCTTAACCAGCATGTCAGCTAAAAAACGATTAGTGCACTGCAAACCTGGCTTGGGACAGCCCGCTGATGGCGTACTTGATGGGCCCTCACCGACTATTGAGGCCCTGCAAAACTACCTGAACTCTCATGAAGTTGAGGCCTAAAAGGATAAGTTGTTATCGCACAAAATAGCGTGACATTTTCTCACCTCGTGCATGTGGTGAGGTGAAGGAGGAATATTATGAATCTCGAAAACACCGGCCTTTCCCGCCGTAAGTTGCTGCGCACCGCCGCCATTGGTGTGCCCGCCGCAGGTGCGGTTGCGATGGGGGCTACCCTGAGTCACCGCCCCCGCATCCAATGCGGCCATGATTGCCGCCGATGGTTATTGGGGAACCGAGACCACACGGATGCTTCAAACACTCTTCAAAGCTTGATGTGGTAGACGGTATCGTCTCAAGTCAGCCCGCATCCCGTGCGAGTGCTAACCCCTGGGCTGGCAGGCGGCTGGGACTGGGTTTCTGATGCTTCTGCTAACGGCTCACAAACCATTCGTGCCCTTCAGGGCATGCTCAAAGTGACCCAGGATGGGCTCATCGGGCCGGGCACTATTTCCGCGCTTCAGGCACGCTACAAGCTCACCCAGGATGGGGTGCTGAGCGCCGAGTCTCCCACCATTAAGAGGCTCCAGGCTGAGCTCAACCGGGTCGCTTACGACTAGTTCAGCATCCAAAGCTTCAGAATCCATACCAAGCTCTGGATATACCTTCTAGTAAAGTGAGGATGATAAAAATGACGAACGAACATTCTGGTGTTTCCCGCCGTAAGCTCTTGCGCACCACCGCCATCGGCGTACCTGCTGCGGGTATGCTCGCCTTCGGCTCAACTCTTGTGACCGCACCGAGCGCTAATGCGGCTACGGTTAAGGTTGTTGATGGATTGTGGGGTAAGGAAACCTCGGCTGGTGTCCAGCGTCTTATGAATCTTTTGTACCCCCAGGCTGGGCTTGTTGTGGATGGTGTCATCAGCTCTCAGCCATCACGCTTGAAACAGCCGGGCCTTGCTACATTCGGTTGGGAATGGGTGCCGGACAACCAGGCGGCTGGTTCGCCTACTATGTATTGGATGCATAAGTGGCTGGGCGATATACGCCATGGCCTTGACAGCTCCACTGCGAAGTATCATATTACCCATTCATTTATTTTTGCGTTACAAAAGCATTACGGTATTCCGGCTGACGGGGTACTGGATGATTCCTCCAAAACTATTAAAGGTCTGCAAAACGAAATTAACCAGTGGGTTGGTTAGTTTATAAGACCCTGCCAGGCCTTTCATTGAGGTCTTTTCCAACTTCTGTACCTAAAAATACGTGAGGAAGGACGTTATATGACGAACGAACATTCTGGTGTTTCCCGCCGCAAGCTGCTGCGCACCGCCGCTATTGGCGTTCCCGCCGTCGGTGCTGCAGCCTTTGGTGCTAGCTTGATGACTGCCCCGGCGGCAACCGCTCTGGCGGAGGACGGGTACTGGGGCTCCGAAACGACGGTTGAGCTGCAGAAGCATCTCAACAGTGTAGCTGCCGCGAATTCCGCTGTTGTGGGTGGTCTTCCCCTTGACGGGCGGATCGATAGCCAGCCTGCCTCCCAGTCCAGTGCGAACCCGGGCTTGACCGGTGGCTGGCAGTGGGTTTCTGATGATGCCGCATCCGGCTCAGACACCATTAAAGACCTGCAGCGGTGGCTGGGCGTGAACGCTGACGGTCTGATCGGCCCCAACACGATCAGCGCCTTGCAGTCTTACCTTGGCCAGACGGCAGACGGGGTTCTTGATGCGCCTTCACCGGCTATTGTGGCGCTGCAGCGTAAGCTCCTCAGCAGCAACTACCCCTAAACTGAGTACTATGTGAACGCGCGGCGCCCCCGGCGGGATACTTGAGGCTATTCGGTCCCACAGGTTCCCTTCCGGGGGCGTTGAGCATATACTAGGGGCCTCTGCACGTGGGCTAGTGCAGAGGCCCCTAGTATTTACGCGGGTTTTACCCGGCTCCCTAGTGCTTAATCGGCTCGCGCGAGATCACAACCTTCACCGCGTTATGCTCGGCTGCGTTTGCGAACAGGTCGTATGCCTCCTCGAACTGGTCGAAGGTGAAGTAGTGGGTTGCCATCGCCTTTGCGTTCAGGCGGCCCGAACGCACCATGTTCAGCAGGTTGCCCACGGTGTTACAGTTCACCAGACCCATGTTGATGTTCACGTTCGAGATCCACATGGTGTTAATCGGCAGCTCTACCGGCTTGCCGTGCACACCCGCGTTCGCAACGTTGCCGTAGGGGCGAACGATCTTGGTGCAGGTCTCGAAGGTCTGCGGCACGCCCACGGCCTCAATCGCCACATCCACGCCCAAACCGTCGGGGGAGAGGGCCTTAATCTTCTCGATAAAGTCCGGATCAGCTGCGTTGACCTTATCGGTTGCTCCCAGTTCCAGAGCCTTGTTCATGCGGTTATCGTCCATATCGACGGTAATCACGCGCCCGGCACCGCACAGATTTGCCGTCATGATCGCGCCCAGACCCACCGGACCTGCGCCGATAACAGCCACCGTATCGCCCGGCTTGGTGTTGCCGTTGAGAATACCCATCTCGAAACCGGTCGGAAGCGCATCCGTGAGGAAGAGAACATCTTCGTCGGTCAGTCCCTCGGGAACCATGTGAACCGACGTCTCAGCGTAAGGAATGCGCACATACTCAGCCTGGGTGCCGTCAATCATGTACCCGAAAATCCAGCCGACACCGCCCACGGTCTGGCAGTGTGAGGGCTTATTGTCCTTACAGTATGAGCACTTGCCGCAGTTCGTGACCGCCGGAATAATGATGCGGTCGCCAACCTTCAAATCGGTGACCGCAGAGCCGACTTCGGTAATCGTGCCGATAGCTTCGTGGCCCAGGATGCGTCCCTTCTTCAACCTCGGGAACGTCGACCCTTGAGGATGTGCAGGTCGGTGCCGCAGATGGTGGTGGTATCAACGCGAGCAATCACATCAGTGGGTTCAAGGATGGTGGCGATCTGGAACTTCTTCCCACGCTCGCTTGCCTGCGACCGTGGTAAACAACTGCCTTCATAATGACTCCTTCGTTGAGTTCTATGGAGGGGGGAGCGGCGGTGATAATGTCATCACCACTCCTATAAACTTATAAATATATGTTTATAAGTTATATGTCTATTAAACACTAAAACACCCCAGCTGCCTAGATGTTACGCAGATTACATTTAAGGTTGTGGTGACTGTAAGAGGCGGTGGCGGTACATTATTAAGCCAGGTTTAAAAGCGAGAAGCGGATTTTTGACCAAGAGGGTGATATTTTCTCACCTTTCCGGCCAAAAACCCGCTTCTCGCGTATACGCACGAGGGGGCGATACCGCACGGGTACCGCCCGCCTCATCGCTTAGATACTTGCGGCGTGCCCCACTTTCACGTGGCTGTGGCGGTCACGCTCTGCATCGTGATAATCCGACTTGAAGCCCTTAAGCACCACCTCAATATCGTTTTCCTTCGCATAAACGTTGGAGAAGTCCTCAATCAGCTCCAGCACATCGCTGGCAATATACGAAGAGTTCTCGGCATTGATCGTGACCTTCGAGCCGGGGCGAATATTCTTCAGCGTCTTCTTAATAGCCGCCTTGTTCAGGAACGACACTTCTTCCGCCAAATCCAGCGTGATTTCGTCGGCCTCCGCCAGCTCCTCACGGCTGAGGTAGTAGGCGCGCTTCATATTGCCCTGCAGCACGAAGAAGATACTGATTGCCAGACCAATACCCACGCCCTCCAGCAGGTCAAGGGCGACCACGGCGACCAACGTGGCGGCAAACGGAATGAACTGGTACAGACCCTTACGCCAGAAGTGGAAAGATGGTCTTCGGATTCGCCAGCTTATACCCCACCACCACCAGCAGCACGGCGGCGATGGGTCGGGTGTGGATTCCCCGGTATTGTTTGCTGGTCAGTATGAGGATCAAGAGTCTGGGTGGGTGTATAACCGGTTTAGGTTTTATGATCCTGCCGGTGGTGTGTATGGTGCCCAGGATCCGTTGGGTGTGGGGCCGAATGTGGGGACTGCGCAGGGGTATGTCGCTAATCCTTTGACATGGGTTGATGCGCTAGGATTGAAAGCGCACCCAATCACTGATGCTATCAGAAACTCCACAGACGATTTGTAACAAAAAGTTGTTGGGGTAATGGACAACGCAGGTGATGGTGCTCGACGTTATGGTGCACTTGCTATGGCTGAAGTCACTGACAGCGCAGGAAACAAAACAATCCTTGCAGCCTCCAATGGTCGTGATGGAGCGATCTTGCGTAATGATATACGTCGGCATCTGCCAGATGATGTTGTTGCAGTGAGAAGCCAAATAACAGAAGGGGTGGTTGGAAGAAACACTCATGCTGAAGAGCCACTAGTTAATTATTGCAAAGCCAATAATTTGTCGATTAATAAGTTGGCTGCACCACGTGGTGTGTGTAAAGACGTCTGTTAATCATTGGTGGAAAATATAAATGTTGTTACCCCGCTTGTGGGGGCAATGTAAGGAGAAGAATAAGATGAGTGTATATCGTGATCAGCTGGGCGAACGCTCCAACAATCTCATCAATGAGCTTTTGGCAAAAGGGCTTGGTCTGGCATTTTATAAAGGCAAATGCTTGGAGATCCTTGATGTGACTGGATGGGATGCAAAAGATGTCTATGAGTTTGTCGAACATTTGACTCTGGCTGATGCCGAAACTGCTGATAAATTTCAGGAGAGTGAGCAGTTGATGGCTAAGTATTCTGACCAGCTTGATGAGATGGAGGCAAACCAAGATCCTAATTCAGGTAAGGTATTGGAGGTGCAGACAATTGCCTTGGCAACCTATCTGATGTTAGAAGAGCCAGATAAAGAACAACGTGTACCAGTGGGTCTGGAGGCGCTGATTAATAGTGATTATCCAGAGCCTAAGCTCTGTGACGACATTGAAGCATTTCTTCAAAAACATTTCCGGAAACCCGCCCACCGTGCTTAGTGATGTTATGACAAAAACTAAGCTCAGCCTATCCTAGCAGGTGCTCTGCCGAAGCGCCACCCTCACCCGCATGTGTGCCGCCGGTAAAAGCCCTCATAGGCGGCAGAAAAACACGACGATAAACGCATGGCCACGCGCCCCGTAAATGGTAGGGTGGTTGCTAAAAATAGGCTGCATATGGGGGATAGCATGGCGGACAACTACACATACCGGGATATTTCCAGCGGTGAAGCATTACGCGAGCACCTGGGCTCACTGGGCTGGTCGAAACCACGCAAAAATCAGCCCGTATTCACCCAAGAATACGGTGAAGACCTCATATTTCGGGCCGCTTTTCTCTACGCAACATTCAACCATACGCCGGGGAATTACAGCGGCATCCCGGCGTTTTATGTGATGTCTAAAAAATGGCGTAAAACCCTCCGAAAAATATCGGCACACCTCGATCAGCCTCTTAAATCTGTGCCCTCCCCGCATGACGGCGATCTGTACTTTATAAGCGTTGGCCACCCCCGCTACCACGAATTTGTAGATCACGAAGCGAGAATGACTTACCTGAGGCCCGATGGGACGCTCAATATAGAAGCATTCACTCGTTTCAGCACCGCCGCTCATCGGTTCATAGAAACCTTTGATCTGGCGGACTATGTGGCGCTCACCGAGCAGGAGCTGCAGCAGCAGCGCCTCGATACCGTGCTGCCGGATGTGCTCGGGTATTTGTCCGTGACACGATGAACGACCTGCGCGATGAACTCTACCGGAACGTGCACGCACATCTTACCGACCGCAGCGCCACGCTCTTCGCGGATCAGCACGTGCTGCGACGCCGGTGGGATGTTATCGCAGACTATTTCTCGCTGACCTGACAGGCGACGGTGAGAGCCTTGTGATAGGCACGGCAAAGCCTAAACCGGCAGGGAATGGGCGGTCTCAGGAATGCGTCTGACCCGCTGGCGCATCCAGGTGAACGCCCACACCAGCACGAAAGCGGCGACCATCGTCAGCACAATCGTGCCGCCAGTCGGCAGGTTAAACGCCCACGAGAAGTACAGCCCCGCGGTCGAACACAGCACGCCGAAAACCGGTGAGAACAGCATCATAGTGCCTAAACGGCGGCAGGTAAGCCGCGATGCGCTGGCCGGAACCACAATGAGCGCAAGCACCAGCACATTCCCGAGCGTCTGCAAAGAAATCACCACGGAAACCGTCACGAGCACATACAACAGAATATCCAGCAACAGCACCGGCAAACCCAGCGCCCGGGCACTTTCACGGTCCAGGCTCACCGTCACCAGCTGCCGATGAAATAGCCACAGAAGCAGCAGAATCCCGGCGGACATAGCCGCCGCCTGGGTAATATCGCCGCGTGAAACCCCCACAATCGAACCGAACAGGAAATCCTGAATCGACCCCGAATACCCCGGTGCCAGCGAAATAATCACAATACCCAACGCGAACGAACCGGCAAAGAAAATACCGATCACCGAATCCTCACGCAGCTTCTGGTTCTGGCTGAAAATAGCCACCAAAACCGCCGTGATAACGCCCGCGATCAAGCCCCCGAACACCAGGTTGCCGCCGATAACGAACGCCACCGCCAAGCCGGGAAACACCGAGTGGGCAACCGCATCGCCAATAAAAACCATGCCGCGCATCATCACATGGCACCCCACCACGCCCGTCACCAAAGAAGCCAGCGTCACTGCGGCGAGGGCGCGCGGCAGAAACGCCAGGGAAGGGTTGAAAAGGTCAAACAGGAAATCGAGGGGAGTAATCATGCCGCTGCCTCCTGCGGGGTTACACGATGACCGGCAGGATGCCCCTGCCGGGTGCTGCCGGTCGAGTCGCCGCCTGCGCCCGGAACGCCAATCTTAGGCGATGGGCTTGTGCCCGCGCTTCCGCCTTTACCTGTGCTTTCACCCTCGCCCTCAAGTTCGTGCCCGTGCACCCAGGCGTAAAGCTGCTGCGGCGAAAAATCCTCGGCTTTGCCGTCCAAACTCAAGGAACCGCGCACCCCGCACAGCCGCGAACAAGACTCCTGCGCCGCCACAATATCGTGGGTAGACATCAGAATCGTCACGCCCTCGCCCGCCAGCTGCCGGTACAGTCCGGTGAGCGCGGACTGGGTAGGCGCATCCACCCCCGTGAAGGGCTCGTCAGAAGCAAAAGCGCCGGTTCAACCGCGAGAGCACGCGCCAGAAGCACCCGCTGCCGCTGCCCGCCGGAAAGCTCTCCGATGGGACGGTTCTTCAGCGGCATTAAATCCGTGCGTTCCAGAGCGTGAAAAACCTTGACCCAATCCGCAGTTTTAGGGCGACGAAACCAGCCGATCTCGCGGGTTCGCCCGGTCATGACCGCATCCTTGACGGTGATCGGGAAATCCCACTGAAACTGGTGCTTCTGCGGCACATAGCCGATGCGCGCCCGCGCGGTGCGTGCAGTACTGCCCAGCACCCGAATACTCCCCGAGGCAGGATGCAGCAGCCCCATAATGGCACGTAACAGCGTGGTTTTTTTCCGGCACCGTTCGCCCCGAGAAGACCCACAAATTCGCCGGGGTTCAGGGTGAGCGAAAAGTCCCGCAGCACCGCCCGCCGCCCGTACCCCGCATAGAGGTTCTGGATGCTCAGCGTCGGATTTTTCACTCCCCGTTGCGGGGTCGTTTTTGGATCCCTAGCACGGTGGTACCTTTACTCATCCCGCGCACCCTTTCCGCTTGTCATGATGCGCTCGGCCTGCGCCTGCGCGGCCTTATTGCGGCGCATCATGAAGAGCCCCTGCTGCGGCAAGTACCGCCACAGCCCCCGCGCCGAGCGCCACCGGCAGGACAGGGAAACCCGCCGGATGAGGCCCCTCAGACTATCGGAAGCCGCCGCAGAGTGCGCGCCCTCCGAGTCGCCCGCCGGTGCCTGATCCGCGGCCTGCTGCGCCAGAGCGTACACCTCGTCCGCAGTCACCAAATCCCCGATAGCGAACTTCATAAAGCGGGTATCGGAAACAACCGAACCATCCGCGAGCTCCGCACGGGCAGTCACCTTCAGCAGATAGGCGCCGGGCTTGGTAAACACCCAATTGGCGTGGGTGTGCGTGTTCTTCTCAACCCATATATCCTGCGGCTCGTGCTTGGACGAATCCCACAAAACCTGCGGCTTCGAGAAGTTCCCATTCTCCAGGTACAGCGTGAACTGCCCCGGTCCCTGAACCTGCTCTAGGGTGAGGGTGACCCCGCGCGGGGTTTTCTGCACAAGCCCCGGATCCTGAGTGGTCCAGCCAGGCCAGACGACCCCCTTCGTCTCGGTCTGCGGAATCACATACACCTGCTCGCCGGGCTGTGCACCCACAAACGAATAACGGTCATCATCAGGAACCTGGCGAAGGGCCGCATCGGAGCCGCGGTACAGCACATCATCCACGCTGCGCCAGATGGGTGTAGCGGCATGATCGTCATGGATCATGAGCTGAAACTTGCCGTCGGTAAAACGCGGGCCCATATCAACATGCCCACTCGAAATTTCGGTGCGTCCCGCGCCCACCGGCTGCTCGGGCGAGAGCGTCTGCTGCAGAGCCTTCTGCTCTTTGCTGAGGTTATCCCCACTCGGTCTTGACGAGGCGGCCGCCGGTGACGGGTCGGCATGAGCAACACCACCAGCCGAAACCAGCAGGGCAGCACTAAAAGCAGCTGAAATAACCTTCTGACCAGTATTTATGCTAAAAATAGAATTTTTCAAGGGTGTTTCCTTCACAGTACTAAAAGTGCATTTTGCGGGCGTCTACAAGCCGCCCATAGCCCGCTGTATAGCCCGGGCATTAGCGCGCATCATATCCGCATAGTGGGGCGCCTCATCATCGAGCGAATCGGAATATAAGGTACCCACCTGAACCCCGTTTTCATGGGCGACCTCACGCAAAACCGGGCTTCGCGTGCGAGTACTCCGATCGAGGAATATAGCCGGTACACGCAAATCCCTGATAGTGCGCTGCAGCCGCTGCCGCTGTTGGATGCTCGGCTCACTGCCCGCCACCGGCGTCACAAACCCCGCCACCGTCAGCCCATAAGTACTCGCCAGATAGCGGTACCCGTCATGGGTGGTAATCAGGTTTTTTTCGAGGCCTCGGGCAAAGACGCATAGATGCCGCGAATCTCCCAGTCCAGCTCATCGAGCTCGCGCATAACACGCTCGGTATTCGCCGTGTACAGGCTGGTTCCGGGCGGGTCAGCCTCAGTAAGAGCATCACGCATGACCTGCGCGGCCGCCTTCATATTCGGCACCGAATGCCATATATGCGGGTCTATCTCGCCGTGCACATGTTTGCCGAGCACCGCCTGCGCCAGCAAATACACCTGCCCCCGATGCTCGCGCGAAGACCCCCTCAAGAACCCATACTGGCCGCCCGCAGGAACCTCCTGCAGAGTGCGCGAAGGAACCGCAATGATCGTGCGAGCCAGGTCGTGTTCGGTGACTTTCCCGCCGCTATCGGCGCGAATTACAAGCCGCCCCGTATATGTCTGAACGGCTATATCCGCATGTCCGGAGGCTAAAACGGTCGTATTTGTGCCCAGACGAGAGGCGGCCTCGGCAGGGTCCTCACCCACCACAACGTGCAGTGTTCCCTGCGCCTGGTGCACCCCCTCGGGTGCGTTGCGGGGCGTTGCCAGAACATCAAGTTCGTACACACCGGCATCCGCAAAAGCCCACGAAAGATGCGTATGCGCCTGCAGCGGAAGCTCCAGCGACCCCATATCGCCGGTACGCACCATCACACCATCCTGCGTGGATTCTTGCGTGCCGCGCGCCTGAGAATCGCACATCATCTCGACCGCGCCGAAGGTCTGCGTAATAAACGCCGCAACCTGCCCGGGCCCCTTCACACGGGTAACCGAAAACGCGACCGAAGCATCCGAATCTGAGGGCGACTCAGCGGAATGGGCTGGCGGATGCGCCCGAAGGCTCGGCGCCCTCAACGCGCAGCCCCAACCAGATAGAATCCAGCGAGGCATCCTCCACCACGGGTTCAAGCTTGCCGCCGTACTGCTCAATCCTTTCGGCAACCGCCACCTGCGCCGAACCCTGCGGCAGGTTAGAGCTCACCATCGCCGCCATTTTGCGCTGTTCCAGCAGCAGACCGTTGGTGAACGCCAGCCGCGCGTAGGCGACATCGCGCACATCCCGCAGGCTCGGCTCATAGGAATGCGGGTCTGCGCCATTAGGAATGAGGGCGTGTACCCGAGCACGCTCGCCGCCAACAGCACGCGCCATATCCGCCAAAATCGGGGTTGTCGCCACCACCTGAAGACGTCCGTCGGCATCAAAACCCAAGGACGTATTCTGTGCGGTGCAGGCGCTTAACGCCGCGCAGACAGGCAGAAAACCCAGGAAAGCGCGGCGGCTGAGCCCATTACGCGGCATGACGCTTGCGGCGGCGCACGGCGTACACGATCATGCCGCCTAAAGCGACGGCAAGCACGGAGGTGCTGACCATAAACGGGTTAAAACCGGCCCCGGTGCTGGCCAGCTGACCGGCAGCAGCGGCCTGCTGCGCATCCTTAAGTTCCTGGTTGGTGAGGGCGCAGTCCTTACCCGAGGCGGTCTTGCCGACAATGCGCACCTTCGTGCCGTCCGGCTTTCGTGACAATACCGCTGGCCGCATCCACGGTGCCGCGCCCCGCCTGCTTGTCGGGGGTTTTGTTCTCGCCAGCGGGCGTATCATTGTGCGCACCTCCGCGGTGGCCGCCGTTATCTGCGGGTTTCTGCGCCCCCTGCTGCTTATCACCGCCGGAGGTGTTTTCCCCGCTGCCGTTACCCACCGTGAAGTTCAGGGTGGAGGTGCTCTCAACGGTCTGCCCGTTCTTCAGGCGCACCTGCCAGCCGATCGTCACCCGGTAGCGGCCCTCCGCAGTAAACACCCAGTTGCTGTGCTGGTGCGTATTCAGCGGAACCTGAAATGAGCCGCCGCGGGAGGTGAACACTTTCTGCCCGGCGGAACCGAAGTTGCCCGAAAGGAACACCGACATTGAGCCGGGGCCGTCGAACCCCTTCAGGCTCATGGTGACCGGCCCGTCGGCCTGTTTGAGAAGCTCAGGATCCTGGGTACTCCACCCCAGCCACGGTACGCCCGCCTGCTGGGTAGCCCCAATCATGTGCACGGTACTTCCTGCGGGGGCAATATCTTCCATGCCCGCCGGGAATTTCAGCTTCGCAGCATCACCCAACACGAAATTGAGTGAGCCGGGGGAGACATGCTTGGGCGGGCTGAACCGGTCATCTTTCACGGCAGAGCTCAACGTGGAGCCGTTCAGCACCGGGCCCACATCGAAAGTGCCCTTCAGTGGCGCGGTCTGACCCGCCGTATTCAGCCACGTTCTGCACCGTTGCCGTGTGCAGCGCGGGCTCAACACTCGGGACGGATGCGGGGCTGCGCAGGGACTGTTTGGCGTCTTTGACCTGAACCTCGGTGGCGTAGCATTTCTCGCTGCCTGACCCCGCCGAATCCGACCCGCCCGAACCAGCCCCAGCGGAACCCGCTCCGCCCCCGGCGGAACCCGACCCGGCTGCCGCACCCTGATGAGACGCACCGGGGGCCACATTGGCGCTATTGGAGCCGCGCACGCTTTTACCGCCGGATGCGCCCGCCGGCGAGGTGATGCTCTGTACAGTACCGTCCGTTCCGGTGCCGCCTGAGTCGGCAGTGCTGGCGGCACCATTACCCCCAGAAGGTTCCGCCGCGTTTACCGCCTCTGGGGTGCTGCGATCGGCAGCCCCCGACCCCTGGCTGGCACTGTTGCCAGCCTGCTGCGCTTGGGGCTCTGGCGCGGGCCCCTGCGCGGCAGGGTGCTCGGCTCGTGGCTGCTGCGGTGTACCGTTCGAACCCCCGCTGGCGGGGGCACCCGCCTGCCGCACATTGTGGGTGTTGGCCCCCGAAATATTGGCCGGGGTTTTCGGCGCGCCTGCACCGGCGGGGGAGGCCGCGCTCGCAGCTGCCGAACGGTCAGCGGCTTTGGGTGCGCCGTCGTGCTGCTCGCTCTCCTGGGTGCGCATCTGCTCAAAAATATTGGCCGGAACATCGCCCACCGCCACCGTGTAGGTCTGCTCGGTGCTGATCGGCGTGCCGTCGGCGCGCTGAGCTGTCGCCCGGAAAGTAAGCCGGTAAACACCCGGTGTGGTAAATGCCCACCCGGGGTGCGCATGCTCACCCGCGGTTATGGTGTGGGCGGGCAGAGTCTCGCGTGAACTGAACAGGCGCGTGGGGCCGCTGGGGTCCTCATGGAAAACCTCAACGGAGCCACCATCAGGGGCCTGGGTGCGCACAAGTTCGAGTGATATTTTGTTCTCTTTCAGTGCGTCGCGGGGGATATTATCAGCCCCGAAGCCGGGGTGAAGAACCCCGCCGGTGCCGGTGTGCGGAATATACCAGATAGGGGTGCCTTTGGGGGCAATAAATTCATAGCCCGCAGCCACAGTGCTGCGGGTGGAGTCAGTATTTGGCAGGTGGAAAACAGTTCGTGCGGGATCGTAAATACCTTCACCGTCGTGTGTGCTGGCCCTCGAACCCAGTGTGAGCGCACCGTCGCGCAGGGAGAGAGCTACCAGGTTGGCGTGCACCCCGGCAACAGTATTTTCCCCATCAATACGGTGGGTTCTCTGGTTGCTAGTGGTGTCCGATGCGCTCGCGGTGCCGTGTTCTTCGTGCGCGAGGGCTGGTGCTGCGGGGGTGAGGACAAGCCCGCAGGTGAGCGATGCGGCACTGAGTAGGGTCAGGGCGGATGTGCTTCGTTGCATGTGTTCCTCCAGGTGCGTGATGCGGTGACTGGGCGCGGTTTGGCGCGGGGGGAGTCCGTTCGCCCCCGCGCCGTTGGCGTATTCGGGAATCACTATACAGAGCATTTTTGTTAATGACAATTATTCGCAAAAATGCTACGCTATTGCCCGTAAAAATTAGAAAGGCAAGCATGAACACGCACCTCCGAACCCAACGTCGGGCACCCGGAAAACCCCTAGCGCGCCTCTCCGTCGCGGCGCTGATCATCCTCACCGGGTTAGCCCCCAGCATCACAGCCCACGCCGGGCCTGACGACGGGCGCATCATCACCACCAAAGGCCACGTGGACGCCCCCAAAGCCTACTGGGAAAACGGCACGTTCGTTCTCAAAAATGAATCCAACCCCTACAAGACCGGCGCAGATCTCTACGACCTCGACAAAACCGTCAACTGGGTCGGCAAAGGCTGGGACGGGCGTAACGGCGCCTCACAATACACCCTCACCCTCCCCAACTCACCCAGCCTAGGTTTTCTAGGTGAGCCCGGGCAGACCCTCTACATGGCGCCCACCCTCACCTGGGGCAACCACGACCCCATCTGGGCGGGTCTGGGTGCATCCGTCAAAATCCCCACCGAACAGTTCCGTGACGGTGTGTTCGCCACCGACATCCTCTCGGTGGACGGCCCCGGGCGTATGGAGCTGTTCCGGTACAACCCTGACGACGGCCCCGCTCAGATCAACCGCATTCTCTCAAGTACCAGCACCGGCTGGCACTCCTGGCTGCTGAGCAAAGGCAGCCACACCCACAACACCACCACCTTCACCCGGCCCGGGCGGTACGAAGTCACCTACCGCACTGTGGCCCGCGGTACCGACGGTAGAATCATCCAGTCCGCGCCGCAGAAACTCGTGTGGCAGGTGGGCGGCAATAAGCCTATTCTTGGTGACGGAACCCCCACCGCCGTACCCACAGAAGAGCGCTATAACGCCGCGAATGTGGGGAACCTGGACACCGCCAAATATGTGCTCTCTGTGGCACCGCACACCCCAGACCCGGACCCCGCCAAGAGAAAAGACGCCGACGATAAGCTCAGCGACATCACCTTCACAGCGGGCGATAAAAACCTCAAAGGCAAGCTCACCCTGTACAACAACGGGTACTTTCTGACGGATCTTGATGTCACCAACGGCACCGCCACCTGGAGCGAAATGATGGGCGGCGAATCATCCCACCTGCAGGCGGTGTTCACCCCTGAAGGTGACAGCGGTGCACGCTGGATCTCGCATCAACTCGCGTATGAGCCCGGGCGGGCTGAGAGCGTGTACAGTGACGACGGCAACGGCCAATGGCCCGTAAAAACCCCCGAAGAGCGCAACACTACCCTCAATACCGCCACCTACACCCCCGCCAGCGGCGACTACACGGTGCGCACCGTACCCTCCACGCAGGAAGGATACCGTACGATTGAGGTGACCTTCGCCGACCCGAACTTCCGCGGGTTTATCCGGGGCGGATTCTACGCCCCCAACGACTACGAATACCCCAAATTCGATATTGAAACCACGGTCGAAAACGGGGTGGCGCGTTTCACCTACCGGGAAGACAGCTACTTTGAGAACAGTGAACTGATCGCCAAAGTACTGCCGCACCCAGATATGAACGCGCGCGCCTCGAGTGTGAAACTCACCGGTGACTACCGGCGCGGCGGCGACTATAGCGCATCCGGCACATTCACCGTGGAGGGAACCGCCGGGCAGGCCCCCGCCGACCCCGCACCCAGTGCCCCCGCCGGTGAAACGCCCGCCCCATCGTCCAGCCCGAGCGCCACACCCGCTGCGCCTATTACCCCCGCCCCGGCCCGGACGGAACCAATCAGCCCAGCACCAGCCGCCTCAGGGCCAGCCCAGGGTGAGCCTACCGCATCGGCTGCAGCGCCCCCACCCGCCCCGTCGCACCCCACCTGTGATGCCCGCACCCTTGATGGCCGCCGCAAAATCCACGACGGGCACCTCGACATTCAGGGGCAGCTGCGCGACAAGCAGCTTCACGTGGGCCTGAAAGACGATAGCGGTCTGATCGACCCGGACTCGACCGTGCGCCCCCTTGATTCGGTGGTGCTCACCGTGAGCGATCGGGCACGCCGCACCCGTAATGAGCACATGAGCAGCCCCGCCCTGAACTTCATCGGCCCGGTAGGCACCGCCTTCTACGGGCTGCCCCAGACCCAGATCAAGGGGCTGCCCTGGCCGGGGTACAGCACCGAGAATATTGACTACTCCCAGCTGTCGGGCGGGGTGAAACTGCACGTGGTGCCGCGCACCATGCCGCGCGGCGCCCGGTTTGGGGTGTTCACAGAGTCACTGACCGGAGCGGATGTGCTTCTTGACTCCACCACCGGCAAAGACACGATTGATATTGCGTACGCCACTCACGCGCACGCGAACTGGGTGTTTACCGAACCCGGCCGGTACGGGTTTGACGTGTACTACACCGCCACCCTCAAGGACGGTACGGAGGTAAAGAGCGAGGTACAGCGCATGCAGGTTGCGGTGGGGGATGAGGCCGCGAACGGCTGCTCAACCAGCGACTCCACCGGATCTGCAGCCCCCGGCGCGTCTGAGGGCGGCACCGCTGCACCCTCCGGTTCTGACCGCACCAACCCCAGTACCGGAACCACCAACGACACCACTTCTGCGCCCTCCTCTGCTGATGAATCTGAGGCCACAGCACCCTCGTCCGGGGCAGGTGACTCATCACCCGGTGCCGCACCTGCACCCGCGAATAATGGCTACGGTGCCGGTGCTCATGGCTATACTGCTGGTGCTGGCACCGGTTCGGATAGCAGCTCATCAGACGGTTACGGTGCCTCAGCTAATGGTGGTGCTGGCGCGGCCGGATCGTACGCCGGCGGCTCTGGCGGATCTGGGGCGGGTTCCGGCAACGCGGCGGCATCCGGCGGGTCTTCCGGTGCGGGCTCCTCGGCTGGGGCGCTGGCGCACACAGGGTTCGCGGCCGCTGGTGTGGCTGCTGTGGGCGCGGCTGCCTTAGCAGGCGGCATTATTTTAGTTGTCATTCGCCGCCGCAGCAGCTCACGCTGATTCTTGGCAGCAGCATACTCGCCCCACGAGTGAATAGCGTTCCTCTAGGGGTATATGGCGTCCCGGCCTGTAGAACAATACTGACAGGCCGGGACGCCATATTTCTGAGCAATATCTGGCTATTTACGTATGAACCTGAATGTATTAGAGTCCGGTGAACGATAAATGTGGGTTATTGTATAGAACCCTCACGCAGGTGCGTGCTAAAAAATATCCGAAAACACTCTTTAAATTTCACGAAATACATAGTGCAGGGTGCCTGCCCAATAATTGTTTACAGATTTTCATTTATAGGGTCACACAATAATAGGTCAGCATAGTGTGGTGAGTCTCCTCATAACTGCAACCATACTTTCCTGGCATCCTAGGTACGCTGAATTCTTGGAGGGTTTAGAACAATCAGAGACTTAAACACCCCGCCTCGGCGGTGATTCTTATGCAATCCAGGGTTAGTTTTTGGGGTGTGTGGGGGTGATGAGGGCTTCGGTGGCGAGGTTGTTGCCGTTGCGGAACCTGCGCAGGGATCGAATGATGTTGAGGGGGTGGGCGGCGGCTTTTTTGATGGTGTGTGCGTCTTCTGGGGTGTTCACGTCGGCCCAGCGGTGTTCGGTGTGTCGGAAGATGAGGTGGGCTGCGATGGTGTATTCCTTGAGGATCCTGGGGGAGAAGGAGGCTATTATTTGTCCTTTGCTGTTGTAGAGTTTGAGCTGGTCGGGGTGGAAGTCGCCTTCGGCGGTGGTTTCTGTGGGGGTGTAGGTGTAGGCGTTGATGGAGGTGATGGGGGTGGTGATGCGGCGTCCGGTCCAGGTGCGGTGGGTGATGGTTCCGCTGGGGTTGATGCTGAGGTAACTGGTGGCGTACCTGTGTAGCAGGAGTAGTCCGAGGAGGCAGAAGATTGTGCTGGTGAGGATGGCGCCTGTTTCGAGTGTGGGGGTTGCGAAGAGGAGGAGGGTGAGGGCGTTGGCCCAGAAGAGGGTTGTGGTGATGCCTATCCATCCGTTGTAGCGGGGTGGTCGTTTGATTTTGCTGGTGTTGTGTTTGTCGCGGGCGCGTTGTATTTCGTCGTGGAGGATGTAGAGGGTGAGTACGAGGGCGGAGGTGGAGAAGGTGAGGATGGGGATGGACATCTAGGCCTCTTGATTGGTTGTAGGCTGTTGCTATTTTAGGTTGTGATGACGGGCGGGTAGGTGGTGGTGGCACCGGCGGTAATGCTGAGATATTTGTTGTGTAGCGGGGCATCATGAGGTTGTTCACGAGGGGGGAGCTTCTCTTCGTAAATACCCTCATTATATGTATTTATTGCTTTTGTTATAGTAAATATTGATACTTTTCAGCACTTCAGCAGGAAGGCACCACAAAACGTGGAACTGCAAGACATCGTCGCTAAAGCCTACAAACTACGCGTTGAAAAAGAACTCATCGAACTTGCCGAACTCCGCATGGTCAAAGCCCTCGCCGATGCCGGAGCAAAAAACAACCAGTTCGCTCGCGGACTCGGCATCAGTAAATATGAGCTGCCCGATATGCTCAAAAAAGCAGAGCGTGTTGAGCCTATCCGTGCCGGGTTTAGCTCCGGTTCTCCGTATGAGATCTGTCAACGCTACTATGTTGGTGAACTTACCCGTGCCCAGGCGATTGATGAGCTTGTTCGTTGGGAATACAAGCCTCAAGCTAAAGGTGAGGAGTGGGATCCTTGGGGTATGGAAGGAGGAGCACCCCGTGTCCGCGGATCCTGGGACGACCTCGACACCGCAGAAACCCATGAGCTCATTGATTACGACCTGACATTAGAAGTTTCTCGGACACGAGCCGCTCTACGACGCGCCGCAGAAGGATGACCGTCCAACGTCTAAATATGGGATTGAGCCATTAAAACCAGCTCTTAAAAGTACTTGGGCGGGTATGTGCACACCTGAGGCGGGTGCATTCTATGGGTTTGCCCGGTTAGTCTTCTGGTTGCGTGTTTTCTCGCTTTTTAAAATGTGATAGTGACTTAAACTAGAGGGTGGTAGTTAAATACTTTAGCTATTGAAAGAGGCCAGTAAGAACCAGCGTGTAGGTTTTCCGTGTGGGGCTATATGCTGTGTTTCGAAGGGAGAACGAATTATGGCTGATGGGGGCGTCCGTCCGGAGGATATTGAGTGGAATATTGATTCACTGGGGGCCACGCTTGTTGAGCTGTATAACAACATGTCTGAGCTTATTGACATGTATGAAGAGCTGCGGGACCGGGTGTATGCTGTAGAAACCGCTGGTGGGGGCTCAACGAGTGAGCCCTCTAAGTATTGTTGGCGTAATATTTCTGACCCGGCTGAGGCTACTCGTCTGTGGAACGAGTTAAGGTCTTGGGTTGATTGGCTGAATTTTCGGTATTTCAGTACGGGCAGGTTTAGGATAGCCCCATGCTGGTATCGGCACGGGGCTGCGGTTGAGGAGCTGACAGCGTTGTGGGCTTCCTGGAAAGCAGCTTACCAGGGCGGGGATTTTTCAGACAGCGCGTTTTACTGGCATGAGCGCTTGTTCGACTCAAGCATTGAGCGTTTAAAGGGCTATTTCAGGGAGTGCCAGCAGGGGCACCGGCAGATGCAGGAGCTTGTGTATATCACTGATGATGGGTTTGATGATTTCGTAAGTTTTCAGGTTGGGGGCATTAACGGCGGCAGCGGACATAACCCCGGCTAGTTAGCCTGCTGTGGGATAGGGCCCCGCATGGAGGAGAGCCACCAGTTACTGTTAATGTAACTGGTGGCTCTGCTGTAGCGGGGTTAGAGGCGCGGGCCGCCTTGCTCCGGTGGTTTTCTCCTCTTGTGGTGCTGGTCGTTATTGTTTTGTTGAGGCTTGGGGCCTGCATCTTTCTGGGGACTCTGCCCGCGGGTGGTGCTGAGCCTGTTATTAAGCGAAAGCTGTGTTTCAGGGCTCTGCTGCCGGTTTGGTTGAGGCTTGGCGGCGGGGACGGCCCCTGCTTCTCTCCAAGCTTTGAGGCTGTCGCCTTTTGCCGCGAAAATACGCTGCGGTTCGGAGCCGTTGTTGTCCCATACCGTGTATGAGGTAACAGTGTCGTTGTTTTTAGCGGCTTCGTAAGTAGCGCGGGCAGGCCCTGAGGGGTGCTCACCACGTAGTTTGGGGTCGAAGACGCTGTCGATGAATTCGGCGGGAACAGGGCGCCCGCCGAGTCCTTGACCTGTTGTGAGGGTATGGGTGTAGTCGTGTTCCCAGCGGGAGTAGACACGGTTATGTGAGTTTTCTTGGGTGACTTCCACATTAATAAGGCTAATGTCTGTATAGCCATTCTCTGCTAAGTCGTTAATGCCGTCTTGGAGGGTTTTCGGATTGCTGTAAACCTTGTCGATAATAACGTTTTTATCGTCTGCTATCGCATCCTCTAATAGTTCCGAAGCAAGGTAGGTTGATTCTTGGTGGACGAGGCTGCCGAAGTCCATGGGGAAGAATTTTTCGCCTTGATCGGTGAGCTGTTTAACTTCGGGGATATTGTAGAAGGTGTTAATTTCTCCGCTTTTAATGGCTTCTTCAATGAGGAGCACTTTAAAGGCGTCGGGGTCAATGGGCAGGTAGGTGTCAGAGATTCCGTCGAGGGCTCTTTTGAGGGTAGTGCTTTTGCCTGCTCCGGGTGCCCCGGCCATCATAATGGTTTTGCGCCCGGTATCAATATTGTCGTATCCGTGGGTTTCTTTATATTTATCCAGAAGCCGTTCATGTAATGCTTCTCGCTCTGGAGTAAAGCGTGTGGTAGATCCGTACTTGAGATGGTTTTGGTAGGTGGAGTTGAGCCCCCATGCGTCGAATGGCCCGCCTTGAACGGAGAGTTTGTCAATATTTTCTTTATGGGTGCGGGTATCGGTGATACGGTCGGTCATTGGGGTTATCCTTTGGGGGTGGACTGGGCTTTCGCGTCGATTTGATCGGCGACCTCATTGAAGAAGTCGTCGTCAATGAGTTTGTGTACTTTTGCGGTGTCGAGGTCGTCCCAGGATCCGGGGACTTCGGGTGCTCCTCCTTCCATTCCCCAGGGGTCCCATTCTTCTCCTTTAGCTTGAGGCTTGTATTCCCAACGGACGAGTTCATCAATCGCTTGGGCGCGGGTGAGTTCCCCAATGTAGTAGCGTTGGCAGATTTCATACGGGGAGCCGGAGCTAAACCCGGTACGGATAGGTTCAACACGTTCTGCTTTTTGGATCATGGCTTCGCGTTCTGAGGCGGGGATGCCTAAATATTGGGTTATTGCTTGTGGTTCGGCTCCGGTGCTCAGAATAGTGTTGATCATGCGGTGGACTTCTAGGTCCATGAGCCTTTTGCGGACTTTGGTATGGCGTGCTTTTTCAACGAGTTCTTGCAGTTCCATGGTGTGTTTTCTTTACGAGTAGTTGGGTGCGCGGTCTTTGGGGTTTATCCTTCGGGGGTGGACTGGGCTTTCGCGTCGATTTGATCGGCGACCTCATTGAAGAAGTCGTAATCAATAAGTTTGTGGGTTTTAGCGGTATTCATATCATCCCAGGAACCGCGGACACGGGGTGCTCCTCCTTCCATACCCCAGGGGTCCCATTCTTCTCCTTTAGCTTGGGGCTTGTACTCCCAACGGACAAGCTCATCAATCGCTTGGGCACGGGTAAGTTCACCAACGTAGTAGCGTTGACAGATTTCATACGGGGAACCGGAGCTAAACCCGGCACGGATAGGTTCAACACGTTCTGCTTTTTTGAGCATATCAGGCAGCTCATATTTACTGATACCAAGCCCATGGGCGAAATCGTGCGGGGTAGCACCGGCATCGGCGAGAGTTTTAGCTGCACGGTAGATTTCTAGGTCAAGGAGTTTTTTACGGACTTTGGTATGGCGTGCTTTTTCAACGAGTTCTTGCAATTCCATGGCGTGTTTTCCTTTACGAGTAGTTGGGTGCGCGGTCTAGGGGGTTTATCCTTCAGAGGGCGGCCTGGGCTTTCGCGTCGATTTGATCAGCAACCTCATTAAAGAAGTCGTCGTCAATGAGTTTGTGTACTTTTGCGGTGTCGAGGTCGTCCCAGGATCCGGGGACTTCGGGTGCTCCTCCTTCCATTCCCCAGGGGTCCCATTCTTCTCCTTTAGCTTGAGGCTTGTATTCCCAACGGACGAGTTCATCAATCGCTTGGGCGCGGGTGAGTTCCCCAATGTAGTAGCGTTGGCAGATTTCATACGGGGAGCCGGAGCTAAAACCGGCACGGATAGGCTCAACACGTTCTGCTTTTTTGAGCATATCGGGCAGCTTGTATTCGTTGATACCGAGTCCGCGAGCGAACTGGTTGTTTTTCGCTCCGGCATCGGCGAGGGCTTTGACCATGCGGAGTTCGGCAAGTTCGATGAGTTCTTTTTCAACGCGTAGTTTGTAGGCTTTAGCGACAAGGTCTTGCAGTTCCATGGCGTGTTTTCCGTTACGAGTAGTTGGGTGTGCGGTCTAGGGGGTTTATCCTTCTGCGGCGCGTCGTAGAGCGGCTCGCGTCCGAGAGACTTCTAGTACTAGGTCGTAGTCAATGAGTTTGTGTACTTTTGCGGTGTCGAGGTCGTCCCAGGATCCGGGGACTTCGGGTGCTCCTCCTTCCATTCCCCAGGGGTCCCATTCTTCTCCTTTAGCTTGAGGCTTGTATTCCCAACGGACGAGTTCATCAATCGCTTGGGCGCGGGTGAGTTCCCCAATGTAGTAGCGTTGGCAGATTTCATACGGGGAGCCGGAGCTAAACCCGGTACGGATAGGTTCAACACGTTCTGCTTTTTGGATCATAGCTTCGCGTTCTGAGGCGGGGATGCCTAAATATTGGGTTATTGCTTGTGGTTCGGCTCCGGTGCTCAGAATAGTGTTGATCATGCGGTGGACTTCTAGGTCCATGAGCCTTTTGCGGACTTTGGTATGGCGTGCTTTTTCAACGAGTTCTTGCAGTTCCACGTTCCATAGTGCCTTCCTGCTGAAGTGCTGAAAAGTATCAATATTTACTATAACAAAAGAAATGACTGAATATAGAGCATTTCAAATTACGTTCAGCTATGTATCATCATCGTTTAAGGGTCGACATGTCTTGAATAATGGTCCTGTCGCTGGGCAGTTTTAGGGTGCCGTGGCGGCTCAGTGAACCTTGCTACGATAGATGTACGTTTACGAGCAACCCCGCAGGGCGCGCCAGCTGCCCGGATTCTATGATGAATAGGGGCATCGCAAGGAGGGAAGAATGGAACCGTCAAGGTACCCGCGTGTGGATGCCGTTGTTCGAGGGCCAGCTGTTGTTGAGTTAACTGTTCAAGATCAGGAGTCCCGCTTCTTTCAAGAAGCTACAACTGATGCGGCCTTATCCCATTCCTACGCCCATGTTTCCACTATTGCAGGTAATCTGGGACGCCCGGTGTACGTTCATGTAGTAGATATACAGGGCAGCGACAAAGTAATGGTGGTGTACCCAGATGGCTTTGTTGAGCCCGAAAATATGGTGGTTCCTCAAGCAGCGGTAACGGCCTCTGCTGCGGAGAACAAACCCTTCTACAAGCGGGCAGTGTTTCTTGTTCCGCTGGCGCTGGTTCTTGTTATGGGGCTGCTGGGTGGCGGTGTGTGGGGAGTCATGTTTTTTCTCTCGAATCAGGGGGAGAGAACTGTTGCGGCTGAGTCTCATGAAACTAGCGCAGAACCCCAAAGTCCCGACTCTACCCAGGAGAAGAAAGGCGATGCCGTCCAGTTAACTGGTGCTGCTGAAGTTTCCGCCGTCTCTCAGGATGGTAAATATGTCACCTACCTGTCCGGTAAAACACTGTATGTTGTATCGGGTCAGACGGGGGAGGAAGTCAGCAAAACGGAGGTAAAAGAGCCTGATAATGCGCTTTCTGAACTGACAATACGGCCCCACCAGGGTGGTTTCGCATACGTCGGTAAAGAGTCCTACCTCACGTGGTCCAGTGATAAGAAATTCAGTGAGGTGCTGCGGTACTCCGCTAAAGACCAGCAAATGCTCACCCGTCAAGGGGTTACTGCTTTGGTTAACCGTGATAACCCGTCTAAACCAGCGAAAGTAACACTGTTGGGGTCATCGCCCAAAGAGTTTCGCACCCCGGCCGAGGGCGCGTCGTTTATTTCTACTGATGGTTCACGGGCGTACTGGGCTACTTCCCAGGATGGAGGAACAGTTGTTACGGCTGATTCATCCGGCAAGGTTGAGGGCTCGCATAAGCTTGCCTCACCGGGGGAAGGGGCGCGTCTTATATCGTGGGCTGGGGTGAGCTCGCGTGGCGAGGTGATGACGCTCTGGTCTGTTGATGGCCGTTCAACCCTGGTTTTTCAGTCGGTGAGTTCTGATGATATTGCGGCGAAGGTCTCCGTTGACGCATCAGAGGGGGCCAAGGTAGATTTTTCTGGTTCGACACTACTATTAGGTAAGCAAATTATCGACTGTAACACTCGTTCAACGTATACCATAGAGATGGTCCCTGAAAAAGCTACCCCACTTCCGGTGGGCTTTCACCTTTCTGGCGGCACGGGCGGCGTTTCGTGGGCTGGCCCCGGTGGGGTGCGCAAGAGCCCGGAAGGTGAGGTTCTTGGTGTTAACCATGATGGAGCATCCGTGCTGTTATCAGCCGACCATCACCATATGACAATTATTAAGAAAGATGGAGAGTGAGTGACCCTATGAAGAAACAAGTGACAGTGCTAGGTGGTTTGGCTGTTCTTGCAGCTATTAATATGGTTCCGGCTATGGCTGATGATGCCCCGGCTGAAGCGTACACCCCTGCGGCTGTGGCAACTGAAGAGCCCGCTGCTGCGGTTTCCCCGGCAGCTGTTGTTCAGCCTGCTGCTGAGCCTGAGGCTCCGGTTCTTGCTACAGAGCAAGACCCCGTCGGGTTTTTCCCCACCCCTGGACTGACTCCCGCTCCGGGGGATGCGACACCGGCAGATCCTGCTATTGATCCGACCCCTGCGCCTGCCGACCCGGCAATTAACCCCACCCCGGCTCCTGCTCCTACGCCTGATGCCCCGGTAACTCCCGCCCCGGTGGCTCCCGTGGTTGATACCGATCCTGCTCCCGTTCAGCCTGCCCAGCCCGCACCGGTTGAAACTCCTGCTCCGGCAGCTCCTGCTGCCTCAGCCGACACCTCTGTGGCAGGCGGTTCCGCTGCACAGGCTCCGGTTCAGGCAGCACCCGTGCAGGCTCCTGCCGCTCAGGCTACTGTTCAGGCGGCCCCTGCCGCGCAGGCACAGGCTGCACAGGCTCCGGCCTATACTCCTGCTTACACCCCTGCTTCTGAGGCGGCAGCTGGCGGCTCGGGTGCTGGTGCTGCAGCTAATGGTGCGTCTGACGGGTCTGCCGCTGTTGCAGGTTCTCAGGCCGCCCCGGCTGCTCCTGCCGCTCAGCAGGCTCAAGACTCTGGGACCGTTGCTGTGCCTGCTAATAACCCGGCTGCTGCTTCTGTTGCGCAGAGTGAGAGCCAGGCAACCGTTGCGAAGAGCGCAAGTAACCTGGCAAACACCGGTTTCTCAGCCACCCCGGTGGCTACCGCTGCCGGACTATTCGCAACGGGTGTAGCGCTCACCTATGCTGCATCGCGGAAGCGCAGGCAGCAGGCGTAAAGAGCCCGTCTAGGGAGCTTACCTTACCCTTGGTTCGCTGAGGTTGTGGGTGTTCCCAGGCGTGTGCCTGCCATATGCCTTGTAGGTATAACTCAACTGTTCTTGAGAAAGAACTAAAATTCGCCTGGATTGGGTGGTGAAACAGCCTCTCAATCCAGGCGAATTGTTTGTGGGCTCTGTTCAATAAGTATGTTTTTGATCGCTTTGCAGTGGGCGGTGCAGGAGCTGCAGGGCCTAATAATTGCAAGTTAAACGTGAGGGTTGCCCTACTGTGCGTGTCTTAGAGCTTGAAAGTATCAGTTTTACGCTAAAGTTTAACAGTCAGCTGCCGGAGGGTAGCTCTTCCTATCCTTCTATTTGCTGCACTTATATGGTTTATATGGTAGTAGGCTGTCAAAAAACAGAGCATATTTTTGTTTCCTCGTAAAACATAAATTTTTACTCGGATAACCTCTTGTGATAGTTCATGAAGTGTATAGTTATAATAGACTTGACTTCTGGCCCGCTTGAATCGGGAAGCTTCTGTTGCCTATAATCATCTTCGGACGGGCCAGCCGTCTCACCGCGTGATAAATAGAAAGAAATACACCCTATATGAGTACCCCGATAAGGGGTAACAGTGCTACCGTTACCCCAGACAGTTCTGTGACGGTACCTGCTGATGGCGGGTACGGGTATGTTGCAGCACCCGCAGAGCAGTCCGATACGAACGCACCTGCCGCCTCTGCCGGGGCTAAAGGTAACGCTGGGGCACCTTCCTCTCGTTATTACACGTATACTGCCGAGCCAGCTTACGGCTACTCACGGCCACACAATCCCGGCATCACCAACACCAATGCGGCAGGCGGTGGTAATGTGCCGGATGCATCCGCAGCGCAGCAGCCCCCTAACGGGTATTATGCGCAGAACCCTCCAAGATATGAACAGGCACATCCGCAACCAGCCGTTCAGGGTTATCAGCAAAAACATCAGGATGCTGCAAGAAATTCATTTCCGGAAAGAACACAACCACCACAGATTCACCAAGAACAACGCACACTACCCCAACAAGCGCCAGTAGCACAGCATCGGCAGTCGGCAGATAACCGTTTTTATGGGAATCCCCGGCCGGAAACGCCCATGTCGCAGCAGGCTCCTCTCACTCAGTACCAACAACAGCAGCCAAGCTTACGGGAGCAGGTTCCGCCGCAGCAGGTAGGTGCTCCAGAGTCTGTGCTGCCTGTGAGTGAGCCCCAGCCATCTGTAGCTGACGGGGCTGCGGGCGCTTTCGCACCACAGTACCCGCAGGCTTTTGAGCCTCAGCCTAGTGCGCCGGTGCAGCCGCAGTACGCCCCGGTTTCACCTCAGGAAGATCTAAGGGCTCCTGCGGGTGCTGGTGAGGCGATGAACACTGCTGGCGTGGAGCTGGCAGGTTCTCAAGAGTCTGCGCCTGGTGGGCCTGTGCCTTCGGTGAGTGCGCCACAGGGCGGGCAGTTGTCCCCGATCGTGTATGGGGTTTCGCCGGTATCGGGTGCTACAACGTGGGCTTCGCTGCTGGGGCTAGGCGAAGTGGTTGATATTGACCGTGCGGTGGCCTCAGGGCGGCCGCTGGTGTTGGTAGCGCGTACCACTGAGACATCAATACAGGCGTGTTTCGATTTCTTGTCTGTTCACCGTAGCGGCGTGGACATTGCAGCAATTCTGTGCGTTGCTGACGCCCCGGGGGCAGCGGTGCGTCCTGTGAAACATAAAATCAAGATTTTAGCCGGGGCTAACTCGGTTATTTCCGTACCGTGGGTACCACGCCTGCGGGCGGTATCTCTCACTGCTGAAGCGGCTGCTGACAAGGCGGTTGTGAAAGCGGTTAAAAATGTGATTTCCGGTCTTCCGGCCGGTGTTATTGAGTAAAGGAATAAATACATTATGAAAAAGTCAGTGAAGTCTTTGGGATATGGTGCTTTGGGTGCGGTTCTATCGCTTCCTTTCGTAATGTCGGCAGCACACGCTGATATAAAGCCCGCCCCGAAAGAAATGTGTGATGGTCTGGACACAATGCAGGCATGGGTTACGGGCATCGCTGCTTCATTGGGTGTTATTGGTTTGGTGATCATTGGTGCGGGCATGTTTTTCTCGCACCGGCATGAGTCCGGAGAGGGCGCTTTTAAGAAAAATTGGCTGGTGGATTGGCGGCGCTATTGTGGTGACTGCGGCGGTTGGTATTGCCTCTGTCTTTATCGCCGGCAAGTTGAACTGTGGCTAATAGTTACTGATACTCACTAACTCTGGAGGTGCACGATGTCTCGTATGTCCGAAGTGCAGAAACGTAACCTTGCTTTTTATCTTTATGCTGTGCGTGATTCTAATGCTGGCTGTTTTTGCTGGTGTGGAATCTGATGGGAAATAAGGGAGAGAATAAAAAAACTCTGCTGAGGGTGCGGCGTCGTCGAGTTCTGCACCTTCGGATGGTGGGCAGCAGTCAAGTGTGCCGTCCTCTAATGCTACAGGCCGCGGCGACCATAAATGCGATGTGCCGGTGGCTCCTGATAAAGCTTTTAGCGCTGAGCTGCCGTCTGATTATCAGTTTAAGAAAACTTATGATGGTATTAAATACCCGGTATCTGCAACGTATGGTCCTACCTATACGCCTGGTGTTGTGGGGTATTGTTTTGCTCATAACCCGGCGGGTGCTGCTATGGCAGCTATCACATATATGGCTGCTGAAAGTGATATTAATGCAACTGAGGCAGAGCGTAGGGGTTTACTTTCAAAGCGTGTTGCTTCTGAATATAAGCCTGAAGCTCCTGAGAGTCATCCGGCTGACTCTGCTGATGCCCGTATTGCTGGTTATGATATAAGGTCTTACTCGCCAGAGAGGGCTATGGTTGATGCTGTTTTTCTGTGGAAGTTGGATGGGCAGAATCATATTGCTAAGTTCTCTGTGCCGATGGTGTGGGAGGACGGTGATTGGCGTGTTGATACTGTTGAGAGCGAGATTCATCTTGAAACTGTAGAACATATGCCAAGCCAGGTTTTTAAAGCGCGAAGCAATGGGGGCGAATAGCTATGCCCAACTTGGGAGATGCTGCGCATGGAGCATGTGATAAAGCAATAATCGGTAAAAATTTATGCCATAGTACTGTTGGTAAAGCCGCTGATGCTGCAGACTATGTTGTTAATAGTGCTCAAAACGGGCTTGAAGAAGGCAAAAAAGCCGCTGGAAACATCGTAGGGGAAAGCACTTGAAGGCCCGATTAATGATTTCCTGATCTCCATGTGGAAGGGGGCCGTTAACTTTTTTCAGACATTTATTTCGTCATGGATTAATGCTGGCCCTGTTATTAGTCTTGAAAAAGACACAATGGACTGGATGAAGGTAGCAACCGGCCCTATGGTGTGGATCTGCGCAGTGGTTGGGATTCTCATCGCTGGTGGTAAAGCTATGTGGAACGCGCGTGGAGACGACCTGCGCCTGATGATGCAGAACCTTGCTCGGGTTATGATTGTCTCTACCGGTGGCTCTGCATTTATCGCATGGATGATTACAGCAAGCGATAGTATGGCTAAGTGGATTCTTGACATGGCAAAGTGGAATGACCTTAACCCCACAGAGGCTTTGCTGAAAGATCCAGCCGCATTCGTAGCCACCACAGGTGCAATGTCGATTATATTCTCCGGCATTATGGTTTTAGTTGTTTTTATCCAGTGGATACTAATGATTATCCGCGCGCTGGTTCTGCCTATTATCGTGCTATTCTGGCCTATCTCCGAAGCCATGAATATGGCCGCTGGAGTGCCCAGATTCTCCCGAGCCTCGCGGTGGATACTAGCATTCTTATTATTTAAACCAACAGTCGCCATATTGTACGCATTTGCTTTTACGCTGCTGAAATCCCAAGACGGTATTGGCGGCCCGGTGATGGCAATAGCAGTTGTGACCATCAGTATTTTTGCGCTCCCCTTCATCCTCAAGATCGTTATGCCGCTCTCCACTGCTGTTGGCGCTGGCGGCGGCGGTGACGAGCTTATCGCCGTTGGAAAACTCGCTCTTGCAGCGGCAGCAGCCAGGGCTACCGCCGGTGCAGGCGCTGGCGCTGCTGGTGCCGGTGGTGCTGCTGGTGCTGGTGGCGGGGGAGCAGCTGGTGGCGCTGGCGGAGGCGGCGGTGGAATGGCGGCTGCCGGTGGCGCTGGCGGTGGAGGCAGCGGAGGCGGCGGTGGAATGACCATCGACTCCGGCCAGACCCTTGGTTCAAGCGGCCTGATGCCGGTAGACGATACGCCCAGTGGCTCAACCAGCCAGGGATCTAGCGGTAGCCCAATCAGCAATTCTAATACTGACCCCGAGGGAACTGGCACCGGCGGGGGATCAGGCGGTGGCCCCGGCTCAGAGGAATTGCAGCCCGACCCGGACGAAACGCACCCTGACGACTTTATTCTGGACCCTGGTAACGAAAAACAGGATCCAGGAGGCGGAGGTGGCGGTGACGGTAAACAGCATCATGACCCCAACCAGCATAATTCCGATGACCAGGAGTCGAATAAGGGCGGCGGCGGGGGTAACAACAAGTCTTTTGAACGCCAGAACCCTCCGAAGGAATATCAGGAACAGCCGCAGCCGCACCACCGCGAACAACAAAACCGCACCCCGCCTCCTGAACGCCAGCAACAGCAACAGCAGGCTTATCAGGGAACAAGGGAACAAGAAAATAACCCTGAGTCCTTCGCTGATGCCTTCTTTAAATGGCATCAACGGCTAGACCAAATCGGCCCAAACTCGAACCTTGGGGATACATTCCTTGACGAGACACATATCGACCGTGACGGTCAGTAAAGAGAAGGAAGGATAGTATGAGCAACCCACAGTACGGTAACTCTATCCGCGTTGGTTCTCTGCGCATAGGCGGTTGGCTGCCGGTGCGGTCATTCGTGATCGGGCTGGGCACAGTTGTGGCCACTATGATGATTATCCTTTTGGGATACCTAATACCTGGGCTGGTGTTCCTGCTGGGTATGTTCCTCGGGCTGGCTATTTTCGGAATTCCCTTTGGAGATGCAGACCTGACGCTGGCGGCTCGCATATTACGTAGCTTAAGGCATGCACGGCACGTCAGCACCGGGGAAGCAACCTTCGTGAATTCCCACTTTTCAGGACGCACCTCTGAAGAGCTATTGGGGCTCCCCGGGTACCTGCATACCATCAACACAGTCAACAGCATTGATGGTACAGGCGCACCGGTTCAGCTGCTGCACCATAAGAGCGTAGGCATGGCGTCAGTGACGTTAGCGTGTGCTCCCATAGGCACGAATATGCAGCCGCAAGACTCCACAACCCACCAGGTAGGTTCTTTCGCGAACTGGCTGGGTTCGCTCGCCTCCGAAGGGGGCCTGCGCGGTGCATCCGTCACGGTGGATTCCATCCTTGAGTCTTCCCTGCCCATGGCCGAGGCCATCATGGACACGGTGGATGCGCGCTCACCACAGGTGGCGCAGCAAATCCTTCGTGAAGCCGCCGCAGCGCTTCCTGCACGTGTGTCAAAAGTTACTTCTTATGTCACACTGGGTTGGCGCCTCTCATCCCTAGATGACGATATTGACGGTGCGCTGGCAGAAATAGTATCGCGCATACCACGGCATGTGTCAGCCTATCTGCTTCAGGAGCAGGGCAGATCCACGCCATGAGCGACGCCGAGTATGGCGACATGATGTACACGGCATACAACCCGCATCGTACAGGTGAAGTGGAGCGGGAACTCCACTACGGTATTGATGCCGTGCGCACTTTTGCTGGCTCCGGTCCTGAATATACAGACGCTACAGATAAACGCGTAGTGCTTCATGATGGTGTGGCGTCAATGACGGTGATGATGACGGTGCCTGACCCGTCAAAGATCACAGAACGCTCTTATGAGCGCCTGTTTGCTCCTTCTCGCCACTTTTTGCGGAAACGTGTGACGATGTTCTACCGTCCGATTCCCGTTTCAGCGCAGCGTACCCGAATCGACAGCGCATCACGTAACTCCACCACCGAAAATACCTCCCGTAAACGTGTGACGGTTTTTGAAACAAAGAAAGCAAAAGCGATCGGGCACACAATGGACCAGATGTCACGCGGGGCAATGATTCACGAGTGGGCGCTCATGATCACAGTAACATTTGAGCCAAACCGCAAAGCTAAACGTGCAGCAGAAAATGAGCTCAAAGGACTCATGGGCGGTATGCGCTGGACATTCGCTGACTACGCTGCGGACGCGGCATTCCACCAGACCCTCCCAATAGGGCTGTTCCCTTGGGTGTACTCATCACGGCCGTGGCTTTTCAACCCCGAGTATACAAATCAGAAAGGCAGCGCTAAAACCAAGGGTGGGTCGTCCTCCTCCGCCCGTGCTCAAGAAGGGGACGGCGCATAGGCATGGGTATTTTTTCTCGATCCAAAAAGAAGAAACAGCGTTCAGCAACAGCGGTTGTTGACCCGCTACCCAAAATAAGTAGGGCTGGACAGCATGGGGTAGGCGGCGGCGCCTGGGACCAGCTGGCCGCCCCGCGTATGTGGCTGGAATCTAACTGGGATAACGCTGGGCTGTACCCCTTTATCACCGGTACAGCTAGGCCGCGGCTAGGAGCACCCATTGGGTACGACCTGACCTCTGGTTCGGCAGTGGCAATGGATCATATGTCACTGTATAAATCAAACGCTATCACGGCTCCATCCGCGATGGTGTTTGGCCTAAACGGATTTGGTAAATCATCAATATCTGGTCTGGTTGCGGCCTCGGTCAACGCCACAGGGTGCCCATTGGCTATTTTCGACCCGATCAAGGGTGAGTGGGCTGACTTTGCGCGCGCTATTGGAGCTGACGTCTTCCAGATCGGTATTCGCGATAATAATACAAATTAACCCGTTAGATCCCGGGCCGCTAGCGTCAGCAGGGGCATACATTGGGGGCGATTTAGGGCGTTCAATGCGTGCAGACGCGATCACTAATATTGTGCATAACGTGATCGCGCTAGTGCGTATTAACCGCGGCCGTGATAAGAGCATTTCAGACTCGGAAGCGACTATTATCAAGCTCGCGGTTGAAACCGTGATGGATAACGAGCAGGCCCCATCACTGAAGCACCTGCTGTACTTCTTCGATAACCCCTCAGATAACGCGCTCTATGCTTCCGGGCTTGGGTCTTCTAGAGAGTTTAAAGAAACATACTCTGAGCTGTTCCGTTCCCTCTCAGCTCTAGTATACGGCGAGATGTCGACAGTTTTTTCTGATAGAGGTGTGAGCATTAACCCGGGTAACCCCGGTGGGTTCTGCTTCGACTCCTCATCCATCCCAGATAGCCTAGACCGGATGATCTCTGCGGTCATGATGTCTACCTGGCGCTTAGGGATGAACGCGATCGATGCGCACTGGGAACTGGCCCAGCATGAAAAACGCATTGCGGAAGAAGCTGCCGCTGACGGGCAGGTGTATGTGCCAAAGTATACGTGGCACGGGTACTCCTCCTTAATGGATGAGTTCTGGTACCCGGTGCGTATGGCTGACGGCATGGTGCAGGAAGTGGACCGCTTATCCCGTACAAACCGTTCAGTCGGTGTGGGGGAATGGAAAATAACCCACTCGCCCAAAGACTTTTTGATGCTCGCAAACGAAGCAGACCAGAAGATCGCCCACTCGCTGATCGAAAAATGCGGCTTGTGGGTGTTGATGGCCATGACATCAGCTGACCTAGACGCATTGAGCACTATTCGGAAGATTGAGGATACTGAGGCTTCATGGGTGACCGGATTTATGTCAGGTGCCCAAGGGCTGGAGCAGCATTCAGAATTTAAAGGATCTGATGGTCGAGTCAATAAGGGCGGGCAGAAAGTACTTGCAGGTGCCGGTAAAGCACTGTGGAAGGTAGGAGATTCACTAGGTATACCGATCCAGTCCCCTAAGCCTGCTACCTTAGGGCGACTGCACAATACAGATACCCGTTTTGTGAAGAATAGCTAGTGAAGAGGTCAGCAGATGGATGAAGAGAATAACGGCTCAACTGGCCTCATCATTGCTGGTGTCCTAGTCGTAGTACTAGCTCTTATATTTGCTCCCGTCCTCGTAGTAATTATTATTTTTGGCAATAATCAGGCTGCACAAGCAGCATGCACGCCGGGGAAACCATCCGGCGAAACTGCTGTGCGCGGTGAGCCGAATAGTACCCCACCACCCCCCGGTGAGAAAGGCCCAGATGGCCGCCCGGCCCCGTACAACGGGACGATTCCGGTGGATTACGCCCAAGGTGGAGAAACCTCAGCGGTAGGTGGGCTGATCCCCCAAGAGTACGAACAGGACGTGGTAGACGCGTCGAAAGTGTCTGGTATTCCAACATCGTGGATTGCTGCCCAGATTGAGGCAGAGTCACGGTGGAACGCCGGGCTAGGCCCTAATCACGCAAATGCCTCTGGCCTCACACAGTTCACGGCAGAGACCTGGGCGACGTACGGTCATGGCGCCCCGCAAAGTGACGGGCATGCGTCGATCCGGGCGATGGGTGAGTACTTACGAGACTTGAAGAAACAGCTGGAACCAACGATCCAGTCGTCGGGGCAGGACTGGAAAGACGTGGTAATGGCTGGGTATAACGCTGGCCCTGGTGGTCCTATGCAGTATGGGGGCATTCCCCCGTACGAAGAAACCCAGACGTATATTAAACGAATTCACGTGCTGCATGATCATTTTTATAAGCGGGCGTACGGGGACGAAGTCGGCGGTAAGTCGGATGGTTCGGTTGATACCGCTCCAGTGCAGAACGCACCTGCTGGGTCTGGCGGCTCAAATTCCGGTAGCGGTTGCAGCGGCTACTCGGGTGGTTCGACCAGCGGTAATGATGATTATCCGTGGAAGGGATACGCGGAAGGCCCTAACCCTATCACGGGTGCGTACTATGTGAACTGTACTGATTTTTCGTTGTGGCGGTTAAACCAGCAGGTGGGTGCGACCGATCCGCAGAAGCCGAAGTACACGAATAGTAATTTCGTCAATGGCAGGGTGCTCGGTAACGGTGGTGATTGGGCCGATACATGGCGCGCGAAGGGCTGGCCTGTGGATAATACCCCGGAGGTGGGGGCAATGGCCCATTTCTATGCGGGTGCCCCTGGTGCGTCTGCGACGTACGGTCATATTGCGGTTGTTAAAGAGGTTAAAGACGACGGTAAGACCGTGGTGATTGAGGAGTATAACGCTAATACTCCGCACGCGTATGGTACACGTCAGCTGCCAGCGTCGAACATCAGTAATTATTTGCACATTCCTGATAGTGAGAAGAAGAAATAATGCGGAAAACATGTGTTGTTGGTGTGCTGGTGGCGGCTGTGTTCCTGGGTGGGTGTTCCTCTCAGGGCTCTAGCGGTTCTTCGGGACAGCAGAGCTCTTCCTCACCGGCGGCTCCGGTGGTGGGAGCCTCGGGTAGTTCATCGGGTGCTGAGGATAATGACCGTTATGGTCATTATGGTGAGCCTGCGAACTCGCCGGGTCCGGGGGCTTATGCGGGGTGGAGCAAAGAAGAGCAGAAGACTGCGACTGAGTTCGCGGTCTCATCCATGCGTATTTTTGCGATGAAAACGGATGCGAAGACGTGGCATCTGTATATGGATCCGCGGGTGACTGACGGGTATAAGAAGCAGTTGGAGCGTTATAACCCGCAGTATGGGTCGGTGAACACGGTGTATCAGGCGGTGTATACAGAGTTCCCGCCGGATGCGAAGAAGGCTGTGGTGCGGGTTGAGACAGATGCTGGGGTGTGGGTGGTGCATCTTCAGCGGGAAGGGGCGGGGGAGGCCCCGAAGGTCGCGCTGATTGAGCCGTTGACGTTGAAGAAGGGGTAAGGTTATGCGTAATGCAGAGAAGTTTTCGGTACTGCTCTTATTTCTTATTTTGGCGGTGGGCGCGTGGTTAGCTGCCCGTGTGAGCGCGTTCTTCTCCACCGGTCAGTGGTACACAAACGTGCAGGATCTTGCGCGGGTGCTGGGTGAGCACGGTATAGGCGTAATGTTCTGGGTGGTTATTGTAGCTGCTTTAGTGGTCGGGTTTTTCGCGGCCGGTATCGTCATTAAACTGGACGATAAGTTCGGTGAGGGCGCACACCAGGGGAATAAAGCTGGCCTGCCGCACATGGTAAAGTACGCGCAGGTAGCTAAGACCTTGGGGTATGATGCTGCGGTAAAAAACGCGCGGCAGAAGGCAAAACTGTCGATGCCTCCAATATCTGCGGACCCTGCGGAATCAAAGCGTCAGATTGACGAATTTGTGGATCGTATGCCGGATTCCTGGCTGGTGACGGAGCTGGGCAAACTTGGGGGCAAAGTTACTTCTTCCGGGGGATCCAGTTCGTATAGCGGAGGTAAACCCGTTTACGGTGAGGCGAAAGAATCGAAGCTTGTACTGGCTCCAACTCAGGCCGGTAAAACCACCTCGATTGCCTCGAACCTGGTGCTGGACGCCCCCGGCGCTGTAATGGCAACGTCCACAAAGTCTGACCTTTTAATGCTTACCGCGGTGGCCCGCGAACGTACAACGGGTGGGCAGGTATTAGTTTTTGATCTTGATAATACGTCAGGGTGGCCGCATCGGGTGATGTGGAATCCTGTTGCCGGGTGTGAAAACTTTGAGGTTGCACAGCGTCGTGCTCAGGCGTGGGCTGGTGCGCAGCCTATGGGTGGTACGAAGAACGGAGACTGGTTTAATTCTCAGGCGGGCGCTTTTCTCGCGAGGTTTTTGCATGTTGCTGCGGTCGCTGGGCGCAGTATTGAGGACGTGATGGTGTGGGCCGAGAATTTGAGGTCGGCCATCCCCCTGGAAATTGCACAGTCCTACTCCCACCATGTGAGCCCACAGGTTATTTCATTCCTGGAATCGAAGCTGGACTCACGGGCCGGTGAGACAATCGACTCGATCCAGCAGACACTTGCAGGGCTGCTGGAACCGTTGGCGGTAGAACGTATCCGTGAGCAGCTGGTGTGCGATTCGCGGCACGCCTTTAATATGCGGGATTTCTTGTCGGGACCGAACACCATATACCTGGTATCTGATACGGCGACGGGTGTTGAGGTTGGCCCACTGGTTTCGATGTTTGCCAATGAGCTGATCAACACGGCACGCGAACTATCCCAGGAGATGTACGGTGGTAGGCTGTGGCCGTGTTTCCGTGCGGTGCTGGATGAGGGCCCGAACCTCGCGGCATTCCCAAAGATGGATTCTATTATGTCGGATATTAACGGTCGTGGTGTTGAAGTAATTCTGATTGCGCAGTCGTTCTCTCAGCTGGTAGACCGTTGGGGTGAGCAAGGGGCAAAAACAATTTCTGGTAACTCGGTGGTGAAGTACTACCTGCCGGGCTTGGACGTAGAGACGCTGCGGCCGGTTTCTGAGGCACTGGGTAAATTCGACCGTAAACGGGTTTCTCGGTCGTATTCTGCAGGGCAGTACGGTAACTCCACCTCGTACTCTGTGGAAGAGAAATCGGTGATGGAGGCGGCGGCCATGACCCAGATCCCAGCGTTTACGGCTATGGTGCAGTATAAGAACTATAGGCCAATGCACCTGGGGCTAACCCCGTGGTGGACCCGTGCCGACTCTGGGGTGCTGAAAGAAGACCAGATGAGAGCGTATCAGCTGTGCGGGAAGATGCAGGCCCCCACCATGGATAACTGGGGCGTCACCTCTGACGGTACTGTGAACTACCGTTAGCAGGCGGTTACTGCTGCCCGAGAGCTTCTAGCTGCCGTATCTTAACGGTAGGGTCTGGTGTAATCCTGGGCTGGGGCGCAGTAGGAGGTTGCTGGTCAAGCTCAGGCTACCCCCTGAAGGATAAACCCCAAAGACCGCGCACCCAACTACTCGTAAAGGAAAACACACCATGGAACTGCAAGAACTCGTTGAAAAAGCACGCCATACCAAAGTCCGTAAAAAACTCCTTGACCTAGAAATTTACCGTGCAGCTAAAACTCTCGCCGATGCCGGTGCTACCCCGCACGATTTCGCCCATGGGCTTGGTATCAGTAAATATGAGCTGCCCGATATGCTCAAAAAAGCAGAGCGTGTTGAGCCTATCCGTGCCGGGTTTAGCTCCGGTTCTCCGTATGAGATCTGTCAACGCTACTATGTTGGTGAACTTACCCGTGCTCAGGCGATTGATGAGCTTGTTCGTTGGGAGTACAAGCCTCAAGCTAAAGGTGAGGAGTGGGATCCTTGGGGTATGGAAGGAGGAGCACCTCGTGTCCGCGGATCCTGGGACGACCTCGACACCGCAGAAACCCATGAGCTCATTGATTACGACCTGACATTAGAAGTTTCTCGGACACGAGCCGCTCTACGACGCGCCGCAGAAGGATAAACCCCAATGACCGACCGTATCACCGATACCCGTACCCATAAAGAAAATATTGACAAACTCTCCGTTCAAGGCGGACCATTCGACGCATGGGGACAAACAGCTCAACCAGCAGGTTAACTGCCACTGTGTGGTGTAGAACAGGGACCCGCGTATCGAAATACTGGCGGGTACTGCCCACAGTGTTCCACAGGATGTCAACCTCGTACTCTAGGTTTTCGGTCATTTGAAGTTTTTCTGGGCGCGGAACAACCTCTAATGAATAATCCTCCATGTTACGTCGTAATATTTCTTCCAGTATGCCTTCTACCAATCTGAGGCATTAAATAACAAGATAGATAAGATTAAATGTCTTTAAAGCCACAAATATTAAACAATATACGAGCTACGATCCATCGGATTGACTCCAGTCGGTATATTCAACAACAGATACGTGCCGGGCGGAAACCTGAGAGTTTTCGGAGTGAGGTACTCCTATCAGATGAAGAATTCGGAAGGTTTGTTAAGTACCCTCTGGAAGAGGTAAAACCTGGGTTTTCTGGAGCTAGTATTCGCGAGATCTGTGATCGATATGCTGCGGGTTTGTTTTCGAGGGATCAAGTAATTGATGAGCTGCAGCGTTGGCCGTATGAACCACGACAGACTCTCGGGTGGTTTTACGAGAATAACACGGATCTTTCCTCTGAATATTTGGAACTTGCGTATGATCGTGGGCTTATTAGCGAGGATATTTATGATGCTGTGTACGATAGTCTTCCTGAGGGATTAAGGTAGTTAATGAATAGTAGTATTCGCCCTGAAGTCCTACAGCATTTGATTAGATGCAGGCCCCCACCATGGATAACTGGGGTGTCACCTCTGACGGTACTGTGAACTGCCGTTAGCAGGCGGTTACTGCTGCCTGAGAGCTTCTAGCTGCCGTATCTTAAACGGTGGGGTCTGGTGTAATCCTGGGCTGGGGCACAGGCGGTAAGTCATGATAGTAGACCCACAATAAGCCCGCCACGTGTACAGGCTCAACAAGAGCCCATGTGCATGGTGGGCTTATACTGTGGGCTTCCCAACTACCTCTGATTTTGGGCGTTTACTTTATAGTCCCATCCTCGGGTGACGGTCATTGCGCTCGCGCCTGGGGTGGGGCTGCCTGTATTTTTGCGGCTCCTGCCGCTGCTGTGTGTTCTGTGAACGGTTCTGCTGGTGGGAAGGAGCCGTGTTTTTTACATCGTCTAGTTTTGAACATAGCTGGTACCTGTTGTATGTATTTTTAGGTGCCTCAGAAGAACCTAGCGTGGGCGCATCGTCTGTCCTGCGGAGATTAGGGTCACCAGCATTATTCAGGGAAACACCCCTGCTCAAGCCGACCTCTCGTTGCAGGGGGACTTCGTGCCCCTGCGCGGAAACAGAAGGTGATATGGGTGTAATAGCTTTACCCAGCACAGCGGCTAACCTATCGTTCCTGCCGGTATCTTGGCTATAGAAACGTGCCTGTACGAACTCGTCACGCAAAGGATTTCCAGGGGCAAAAGCAGCGGTATCAATATGGTAACCAGCCTGCTGGGCGAGTTGGGAGAAAAACACGAACTGGCTGCGGGTGTTACCTTCACGGAAACTGTGGACCACATTAATCTCGCCCCAGCTTTCAGCAAGTCCAGTAACAAACGTGTTCTGATCTAAACCTCGCAACAAGTTTTTTCGGGCCAGAAGGTCATATTGCGCGTGAGCAGCAGCAGTAAGATTGGGCCCCGCAGGGTAGTATGCGTGCCCGAGTTTGACCATGGGTCCATTGGTAGGGGCGGTGCGTTCTTGACCCGCCCAGTCATATACATCCTGAAAGATCGCGTGATGCACAGCTTTCATATGATTGTAATCAAAGTTGCCCTGAATAGGGTTATCATATAGGTTACGCATGCGCACCTTTGTGACCTGTTCCTCTAAAGATCGTAGTTTCTCTGGGTTGGGTTCCCCATAAGGATGTTCCGGGGTTGTAAACTTATTGCGCAGAGTATAGGTGAAGGGAATATAGTAGGCATACCATTCGGGGCTTGTCGCTTGCTCCTGAAGCCAACGCTGTTCCATAGTATTTACACTCCCTGAATTCGGTGTCGAATTTCTGCAATAGCTTCATCAGTTGTGATTTCACCGCGTGCTACACGTTCAAGCCGTTCAAGTTCTTCAGTAGTTGGAGGCGTGCAGCCTGCAAGATTGGCAGCTGCAACAGCGAAAGCGATACTTTCCTGTACTTCCTTTTCGGTGGGTTGCCGCTTGTCAGAGTTCTCCCCAGTCATCGTATTATTCCTCCGTAATCTGGTCGCAAAAATTCCATTCATATTATAAATAATATATTCAAATAAAACTAGTACATACTGTAGAGTGTCTAAAATATTTTTAATAGATTATTGTGCAATATTAATATTCTGATATAGTGCTTAAATAATTTGCAATCAACATAAAAAATCAGATATTTGAGGTTATTTATTAGGGGTACCCCACTCGTTGCACAGTGAAAAAGCAGGATATCTGCACTTTCCGGTATGCGGTGATTCATAATTCAATAATTAGCCATTACATACGAGTAGATGCCGCCATTCTCTGAGGATAAATGAGTGATACCTCAAGAGAGAAAAAATATTTATAGAAATGCATGGTCGCATTGGCAGTCATGGATGGCATCGCGGCTGGTACTTGTCAAAGCCTCCTGCCCAGTGATCCTGTCGCAGAGAGGATGGTATGTGCTTTTGGAAGTATCTATATTTCTCGCGATGGATGTGGCCTGCCTTCTATTGTTAAGGGTGCACGCACTTTCGAGCCGCTACTTCTGCCCCCGCCGCTGTATGATAAGAGTGCGCGATCACCTTATGTGGAAAGGATGCGACCCCTGTCATGACTTCCGTGTTTAACCGCCGTACCGCCCTGGGTCTTCTGGGTGTAGGGTCTGCTGCGTTTTCAGTGGCCTGCGCCCCGCTAAGAAGTGTCAAGAAAGGTGCAGAGAACCCTAGCGAATCAGCTTCCGAGAGTCCTGCTGGCACGGCATCGGCTTCGCCAACTGCACAGAAAAAAGACTACAGCGGTGAAGCGAGACTTGAAAAATATGATACCTCGGCGGGTACCTACGAGCCTGGTACCAGTGAACACCCGCCCCGGAATATGCCGAAACCCATTAAACCTGACAATATGAACGAAAAATCGGAGGCTGGATTCTACTCAAACCTCGCGTTCTATGCGGCGGCGCTAGAGTATGCCCTACGTTCTGGGGATACAATGTACATGGATCAGGTCAAGTTAGGGCAGAAAGAAAAAGAAAGTTTTGGGGAAAAATTCAACGAATTAATCAGCTATATAGCAGGTGGCGTTGTCTGGTATTCGAACCCTAAAGTAGTATTTGACCTGAAGAATTCGGAGCCCAGTAAAGCAAATCAATATTATCTATGGCCGGCTGAGGTGAAAGTATCTTTCGGTACGCATGCGTATGCTGTCAATGGGAAATCAAAAGCCCTTAGCGCCAGCGAACAGAAGAACAGTATGAACGCTGTTTTCCGCGGTGAATACGTAGATGGTGTGTGGAAAATTGACACTCTCGGTTCGATACAATCTAGCTGACACGCCGGTTCGGTAGAGCAAAATACATAAACCTGGGAATAGGAAACGTCGTATGTCTTGTTCAGGGGTAAATGCGAGACTGTTAACTTCAGCTCATCAGGCATTCAGTAGGTGAGCTGCCGCTGTATGATAAGAGTGCGCGATCACCTTATGTGGAAAGGATGCGACCCCTGTCATGACTTCCGTGTTTAATCGCCGTGCCGCCCTGGGTCTTCTGGGTGTAGGGTCTGCTGCGTTCTTAGCGGCCTGCGCCCCGCTAAGAAGTGTTAAGAAAAGTAGCGGCGATAGCAGTAGCAGCAGCAGTAGCAGCATTAGCAGTACCCCTGATTCGTATTCTCCGGAGCCTTCTGAGGAGTCCGTGAGCCCTGCGGTCTCTACGTCATCGTCTTCACCAGCATCTTCGGAGTCTGCAAAGAGCTATAAAGGTGAGGCAAAACTAGAGAAATACGACACCTCCGCAGGCACCTATGAGCCCGGCACCAGCGAGCATCCCCCGCGGAACGTACCTAAACCCATTAAGCCAGCGAATATGAATGAAAACTCGGTGGCTGGTCTATACTCAACAATCGCTTTCTATGCCGCTTCATTCCAGTATTTTGTGACAACGGGCGACCGGCAATACCTGGACCAGGTAAAGACTGATGAGGAAGAGGATCTGAGTGACTACGATGAGATGGCACAATATATCGCAGGCGGTGTCGCATGGTTTGAAAACCCCAAGATTGTTATTACATTAACAACTGACCAGCCCACCAAGTCAGGCTCTAGTTACACATGGCCCTCTACGGTCGTTTTTGATTACGGTAAAAATGTCCATAACGCACAAGGCCAGACGGTTCCTGTGCCTTCTACAGGGGCTGAAAAACCTCAAAAGGGGTATATGAAAGGGAAATACACTGGTGGCGTGTGGGAAGTTACCATTATGACCTATGATCTTTCAGATGACTCGTAAAATGAAATTTAAGGTCATAAAAACGAATTTTAGCTATAATAAAGAAGTCAAACATCCTGAATCTAGACAAACAAGATCGATAATATTGTGACTTCCGTATTTAACCGCCGTGCCGCTCTGAGCTTTGTGGGTGCTGGATCTGCTGGGGCATTGTTGTCCGCCTGCGCCCCTATAAGAACCGTTGTGAAGCATCAAGAAGCTGAGAGCAGCAGCGCATCGTCCGGTGCTTCTGCTGGTCCGGCAAGTTCGTCGTCTTCTGCTGCCTCTAATTCACCGTCCAGCTCATCGTCGGTAGACCATAAAGGGGAAGTGAAGCTCGAAAGCTACGACACCTCTGCGGGAACCTACTCGCCAGCTACCCGCACCCAGCCAGCGAAGAACGTGCCTAAGCCCATCAAACCAAAGAACATGAACGAGAACTCTGAGGAAGGGTTCTACTCATCCTTGGCATTCATGGCAGCCTCAATGCAGTACCTCATGACCACTGGGGATTCCCAATACACTGAGCAGGTCAAACTTCACCCAGAGGAGAAGAAAAACTACGACATAATGGTTGAACAGTACTCGGTTCTGCAAACAGGTGAAGTCTGGTTTGAAGATCCCAAGTATGTCATCACCCTAGAAACATCCTCGTCCAATAAATCGGGTAAATACTATCTATGGCCAGCAACCATCACAGTCGCAGTAGGTACCTACTTAGTGGCTGCCGGTCAAGTGCGCGATATGCCTGCTAATGAACGGAAAACTAGTAGCAAAGTTGTTATGCGTGGCGAGTATACAGGTGGTGTGTGGGAGCTTGCAGGTATTCAGGCGCTCTCTTCAACGGTGAAGCCGTAAGTCGCCCCTTGCACCGTGGTATGCGGAAAATTCTTGCCTGCGCAAAAAGCTGCAGCGCAGATTTGGGCTGGAAAACCCCCGCTCACCGTGGTGAAAGCTCAGTATGATGGTGAGGCTGGTTATTCACCAGCTGAAAGGAAACCTAACATGACATTCATAGTGAACCGCCGTGCCGCCTTTGGCTTTTTAGGCGCTGGCTCCCTTACGTTTTTAACCGCCTGCAGCGGGCTGAATATAAACTCTTCTGCCTCAGATATTTCTGATGATGATCAGACAAAAGAGCCCGAGAAAGACTATAGAGGTGAGGTGAAGCTCGAAAGCTACGACACCTCTGCGGGAACCTACAGGCCAGCTACCCGCACCCAGCCGCCAAAGAACGTGCCCAAACCTGTTAAGCCTGATAATATTCGTGAGGAGTCAGCGGCGGGCCTCTACTCGTCTCTTGCGTTCATGATAGCGTCGCTACAGTATCTTTTTGCTACGGGAGACGACCAGTATTTTGAGCAGTCAGACCTCAATGACGAAGACAAACGGGACATTACTAAGGATTCTGCCAGGGATATGTACAAGGCGTTTAAAGAGGGGGAAGCATGGCTTGATAACCCCACTTTTACGGCTGTTCTGGAAGAACCCCAGCCTACTAAACGTGATGACACCTACCATTGGCCAGTTACATTCACCTCTGACCTTGGGGAATATATAGCAGCTCCCGGAAAAGTGCAGGAGTTCAAGGAGGCAGAACGGAAGCACACGTATAAGGGTGAGCTTACTGCCAAATATTCGGATGGTGCGTGGCATCTTAGTGACATCAGCTCTCAGTCGCCGGGTGCATCAGCCAGTGCCTCACCCAGCAGTTCAATCTAGGCGGTTACCTGCGTCTGCTTCAAAGACACCTGGTTGGTGCGGCGCCGCCGAAGTGTCGGGTGCGCACCATGACTGACTAAAGTACGTAACAGGGGTGCCCCAGATGGCTAACCATCTGGGGCACCCCTGTGTCACGGGCCGGAACCTGCTCCTGCGGTTCGCGTTAGCTGGCAGGTTACAGGTAGGCGCGGGCCGGGTCGATAACGTCCCGCGGGGTGCGTGCGGCGCCCGGCAGCGGCGAACCCACGGCCTTAAACACCCAATCGTTCCCGTCCCGGTTAATGGAGGCGACCATCAGACCCGTGTGCGAGCCTTTCTGCGTCATCTCAAAACGGGCCAGTTCCTGCCGGTTTTCCACATTTTCGACGCGCACAAACGCGTTCTCAATACTGCTGAACTGATCACCCGAATATGAGGTGATCACCAGCGCCAGGGTGTTGACGCGGGCATCCACCCCGGGCAGGTTAATGTCTATAACCTCGTCGTCGCCATCACCAGCACCAGTGAGGTTATCACCGTGGTGGATGATTGAGCCGTTTGCGGCACGCAACGACCCATAAAACACGGCCTCAACCATTTGCCCCGAGGCATCATAGGCCAGCACCGAAGCGTCCAAGTCCACGGCCTTCTCCTTGGTACGCCCAAAGAAGCCCTTCACCTTGATCGGGTCCCAGCCCAGCCCCAGGCGTACCTGAGTGAGGCCGCTATCTTTTGACAGGTTAATCTTTTGGCCTTTTGAAAGGTTAATGGCCATAGTTTCTATACCCTTCTACATCGTTGTACGTTAGTTGTCATGCCGCGCCGGGTGACAGCGCCCACCCCAGTGGGGCGGCCACCCGGCAGCGGTTACGGACACGCTCACAGGGCGGCCTAATCGGTTGAGCTTCCCGAGGTTACGGGTTCTTTGGCGTCCCCATCATTCTCGACGGCTTCGGCACGATTAGCGCGGCGGGATGAGATGACCGAACCCGCAATGAACACGATGCCAGATAAACCGATCACATAATCCGGGATATCCCACTTCAGGGTCGCTATCAGCATGAGCGCCAGAACACCGATCGCCCAGTGCGCGCCGTGATCCAGGTAGCGCAGCTCTGCAGGGTGCCTTTCTCAACCAGGTAGATCGTCATTGAACGAACGAACAGGGCGCCCACACCCAGGCCGATCGCAATAATAATCGGGTCGGAAGTCACCGCGAAAGCGCCCAGCACCCCGTCGAAGCTGAATGACGCATCCAGCACCTCCAGGAAGATGAACATGGAGAACGCGGCCTTACCCGTGAGCATGGCGACCTCCGACAGGGACTCTTCCTGAGCCTCATTGCGGTCTTCCATGAACGTCGCCAGACCGTTCGTCGCCAGGAACGTGAGCATACCCAGCAGCCCGGAGAGCAGGATCGTGTACTGTTCATGGTGCTCGGCCCCGAACAATTGTGCGGCCGCCAACAGGATCGCACCCGAAACCAGCACCGGCATTGAGTCGAAATGCCCCGCCTTAGCCAGCGGCCTCTCAATGACCGCCAGCCAGTGCACATCCTTACCTGCCTCGAACAGGAATGAGAGGAACAGCATCAGCAGGAACATGCCGCCGAAAGAGGCGATCGTGTGATGCGCCGATTCCAGAATGTAGCCGTAAGTGCCGGGGGTGTGCGGGTCGCCGCGCTCCATGGCCAGGTTCCACGCTTCGACCGGTCCCACGTTACCGGCCAGGCACACGATCAGGAACGGGAACACCAGACGCATCCCGAATACCGCCACGAGCACGCCTACAGTCAGGAAGATACGGCGCCAGGCGTGCGACATCTTGTTCAGGTATTTGCGTTCACGCCCGCGTTATCGAACGAGAACACGATCTCAAGCACGATCAGGATCGCGGCGGAAACCATGCCCGAAACACCGCCGTAGAACATCGCCACAACGAGCGCCGCGAGGGTGATGAGCAGGTCATATTTGAAGAATTTCAACAATGCCATTGATTAAAAGCTCTCCTTATAGAGCGTGTGTGTGCTGTCTAGAGGGTTCTAGACGGTAAAACCGTAAGAGGTGAGCAGGTGCGGCAGGCCACCGGTGAAGGGGTCTTCCACAGCCTTGAAACGCCACTCGCCATTATGGCGGTACACCACAGCGAACAGCACCGCCGGTGCCGCCGAGCAGTCTTCGGACAGGTCGTAGCGGGCGATCTCTTCGTTGGTGTCGTCATTAATCAGGCGCACGTAGGCGTTGCGCACCACACCGAAGTTCTTGCCGGTCTTCTCACCCTCGTAAATGGAGGCGAGGATGTGCACACGCTGAATCTGAGGGTCCACCTTCTCAAGGTTCACGATAATCGTCTCATCGTCGCCTTCGGCGTCACCCGTGCGGTTATCGCCGGTGTGCACGATCGCCCCGTCCGCGCTGGTGGGGTTATTGAAGAAGATCAGGGAGGCGTCATCGAAAATGATCTTGTCGTTCTCATCGGTGAGCATGACCGAGGCGTCCAGGTCGTACGCTTCCCCGGCAATTGACAGGTCCCAGCCGAGACCGATGGTGAGGTTCTTCAGGCCGGGGGCCTCCTTGGTGAGGTTAATGGGGTTGCCTTTGGTGAGCTTAATAGCAGCCATGTACCTTTCCTTATCTCTTATCTATTTATGGTGGTTATTTCTAGCCAATAATGGCTATTGCGAGCGTAGCGTACCCACTCTCGCTTAATACTAGCGCGCCCCTGTCCAGGGTTCGGGTAAACCCCAGGCTGGTGTTGGCCAGTATAAGATTTTCTCCGCCCACAACCAGCGAACGCAGCTGCGCGAGCGCCCGCGGCGGTATGCTCAGCACCGTGCAGTCGGTGTTGAGAGTGATCCTGGTGACCGTATCAATGGGTTCGGGCCGTGAAGGCTCGGGGTAGTCGATGGTGGTGCCGTCCCAGGTGAGCAGGGTTGCGTGCAGGTTGGTGCCGGTGATGCTCACCCCGCCGATTCCGGACTGTACCGCATCAAGTATGAAGGCCCGTTCCTCCTGCGCCGCTTCGGTGATATTCGGGGCGGACCCCCACCAGTGCGGTTCGGGGTCTGGTATAGGGCTGGCGGTTACGGGTGTGGATGTATCGGTGGTTTCGGCCCCGGAGGGTGCCCCCGATATTCGGCTGTTGGGCTCTGCGGGGGTGTAGGTGGCGGTGCGGCGCGCGGGTTTACGCATATCTGGCGGGGCCACCGACCGCCCCGCGCTATTCGCCCCGCCGGGTTTGACGACTGAGGGGGGCCTGCACGCGACGCCCGCCGCCACCGGGCTGCGCCGCCGGTGTGGGGGAGCTGTGCCGGGTGTTTTGGGTGGCGGCCGAGGCTGTTCGCTGGGGTGCGTGGGCCGCCGCGCTGCCCGTGGTGGCAGGGGCGCTGCCGCCGTGGTCACGAGTATTCTGCGGCGCCGGGTCGGCCAGGTACGCCGTTAAGAAGCTGTAGCGGCTCACAACCCGAACCCCCGCAGCATCGCTGGAACATCTGCCCATTCGTCACACACCGCACGCACCTTCCAGTCCCCACGGTGCCGGTACACCTGCATGAGGCGCACCGCCGCGCTGCGGCCCACCTGCGCCAGTGGTGCACGGAACATGGTGGCTCCCGTGGCCGGGTTAATGACGCGGGCCCGTATGCCGCTGGCACGGTTAAGCCGTATTGAGCTTTCCCCGTTAATGAAAAGCACCACCTCCAGCGAGTCCACATCCGCTGGAACCTCCGGTAAATGTATGCCGAACTGTGCCTTGTCGTCGCCCATGAGCTCGCGGCGGTGCACACTGGCGGAGCTGTCAAGCACCTGGTGCGCGAACACGAAATCGCGGCGGTTCACCAGGCGCCCGCCCGCTGTGAGCAGCACCCCGGCTTCCAGGCATTCACGCAGCAGCGGTTCGTCGGTGCGCCACCGCAGCCCCACCAGGATATTGTGCACCTCGGGGGCGGCCTGGGTCAGGTTCACGTTCTGCCCGATGCTCAGTTCCATCATGTTACCGCCCCCATCATGCCACCATGCGCTTACGCATAAACAGGGTGTGCGTCTCAAGGTCCATGCTGTGCCCGGCCCGCACCAGGTTCAGGGCGGTGGAGAACTCGCGGTTCGCCTCCGTGAGCGCCTGCACCAGCTCGGTGGTTTGCGTCTCGGTGGGGGAGTGGGTGCGCGTATAGGCGGTGAAAAGGTTCGGCAGGTAGGTGCTTAGCGCCGTCTGCAGGGTGTACGAGGTTGTTTCCGGCAGCGCCTGGTGCGTGTTAGACCCCGCCTCATCCGTGATCTTCCGGTAGGTTTCGACCATCTCAAACGCCGGAAAGAGCGCCCGAGGCGGTACCGTGTCAGCGAACTGCCCCAGGCGTATGCTGGCCTCCGCGATCACCTCGGCGGGTGTGGGCTCGTGTACCTGCGGGTACGCCTGTGCGTTACCGGCCTGGGCAGTATGCTCGCCCACCCCCGCCCCGGGTGGGGCTGGCTGCTGCCCAAGCTGGGGTGCGGGGTGTGTGTATCCTGAACCCCAAGAAACCATTTAAGGAAGCTCATTGGCGCTAGTTCCTGGTGATGGCGCGGGCAGAACCGCCGCCGGTGACCGTGTTCTCTTCGGCGTTGCTGCGTTCGACGCGGCGCATCGAGTCGGCGGTGAGCTCCCGCAGCATCTGGTTTGACTGGGCGAACGCATCCACCGCCCCCTGCCTGAAGGAAGAAATTTCATCAAGAGCGGCCAGCACCTTGCCGTGCGCCTGCTCCAGCACCTGCGGGTCGATTGCGGGCTGGGACGCCATCTGCTGGATGCGCGTAGCCTGCGAGGACAGCATCTCGGCGTTGCGCGTGATCGCGTTCTCCGTGGTTTGTTTCAGGGCACCAAGCTGCTGCAGCACCGCCTCCTGCATACCCAAAGAGCGGGCGATGTAGGCGGTCATCTTGTACGCCCACAGGGTGGTGTCTTCGGCGCGGCGGATACCGCGAATCAGCTCTTTACCGTTGCTGGAGACAACGTCACTGGTCAGGTACGCCTGCCCGGCGATTTCAAGCTTCGTGAGCAGGTCACTGATGCGCTGCTCGGTCACGTACAGCACCTTCTCGGTGTAAATGCGCGCGGTCTCTTCGTCCCCTTCAAGGCGGGTCTCTTCGGCGGCGGCACGCACCATGTCGGCGAACTGCTGAAGCACCGCAACTTTCTCGTTCAAATCCCGCATGCCTTCCTGCAGGCGTTCACGCAGCTTCACCAGTTCCGCCTGCTGCATCACCAGGGCGTCCGTGGACTTTTTAAGTTTTTTGCTGATGCCCTCAATATTGCGGTTGACGGTGGCGTACTGGTAGAAGAACGCCTCCATCTTGTTTTTGCCGCGCCCCAGCAGGCGTTTTGCCAGGCCGCGCTTGCCGGGGGTGCCGTCAATTGCGCTGTAATCTAGGGAGTTGATCTGCGCGCGTAGTTCAGCCAAGTTTTTCGAGGCTTTCGTCTGCGGCGACTCGGGGGCGAGCTCAAGCTCCTGCATGTTCAGCAGCCGCTGGGTGATTACGTCAATACCGTTGAACGTGTCGGCACCGTACACCGAGATCGTGTTCTCAAGGGTGTCAAGCAGCGTGGGGGATTTCAGGTCGGTGTTATTCAGCGCTATTGCCAGCTCATCAGCGCCGTTATTCACCGTGGCTGCCTCGGGTGCGCGGGTCTCTTTTTTCACCAAATCCAGGGTGCCTTGGGTGCCCAGTCTGGCAGGGGCCTGGGTAACGGTTGGGGGTGCACCGAACTGTGGTTCGGAGGCGGGAACGTCAGACACTGGACACCCTTTCTGTAGCGCACTAATAGTCACGGTGAAGCCGCCAATACGTACCGTGCACGGTTATTCGGGTGCCGCGCACCTGTACGGAGGCAACGTATTCTATTGTACGGAAAGAACCTGAATAGTCGCGCAAAAGCGGCCCGGACCGCGCGGCGCGAAGGGTTTTAGCGCTGCTTTAACACAATATTCAGGGGTAACGTTTGGGCATGCGCTGCGCACCGACGGACGGTGCGTTGGAGACTGAACCTTCACCCGTTTTCGGCCCTCTCAGATGAGCCCAGGACGATCAGCTTTCAGGCCCAGGCGCCAGCCGCCAGAGATGAAATACTTGCCAAAATAACAAGCAACACCGTGGTTAAGCCGTTAAACTAAATACCGCCATACAGATAAACTAATATGGCAATCACCAATCGTTGAGGATGACACACTATGACAACTTCCGCCTATACCCGCCGCACCGCACTCATGACCGTGGGTATTGCAGCGGCTACCGCGCTCACAGGATGTGCCTCCACACTGGTGCCTGCCACCACACAAACAATAGAGGAGGGGGCAGCCAGCCCCTCAAGCTCTGAACGCACCGACTTTAGCGGCGAAGCGAAAATCGAGAACTACGACACCTCCGCGGGAACCTACGAACCCGCCACCCGGGAACACCGTGCCAAAAACGTCCCCAAACCTATTCTTCCCGAAGAAGCGAATAAGAACAGCGTGGCCGGACTCCACGCCAATATTGCCTACTTGGCTGCCGCCTACACCCACGGGCTCACCAGCGGCGACGCGGAATGTGTTGGAAAAAGCGCATTAAGCAGCGAAGATAAAGCCTCTCTGACAAGAGCTATAGGCCGTGTTAGCGGCTCCACCTGGGTTGCTGACCCCACACTCATCATTAGTCTTAAAGAGGCTACACCCCGGCAAGACGGCGATACCTACACGTGGCCAGCTCTGTTCACTGTTAGGATCGGCCCCTTCCGGGTGAAGAATCGTTCAGTGGAAGAAGTCCCAGAATCAGAACGGTCACAAGACTACTCCGTGGATATTGTTGCCCGGTACAAGGACGAGCGGTGGGTCCTTGATGCCCTGCCCACCGGCAGCAGCTCCTCATCGCCCGGTGCAGGGGGGACCTCCCGCGTCTAGGGCCGCGCCAAGGCGGCTGCCGCGCTCGCCCCCCGCAGGACCCGGTGCCCTGTTTCTTCTGTGCTCCGCGCAAAGTGGAACAGCTCACGAGTGTTACAGATGATTCACAAGCTATAACACTGGTTACCTGCACCACAGTGAAGGCGGTGGGGTCTTTAGATGTTCCCCGGCGGTCGATATGATGAATGAAGAACCGACCATCGACCGCAAAAAGGAACGATGACCCTATGACTTCCGCATTAACCCGAACTTCCGCCGTGACCCGCCGCGCCGTGCTCACGGGGATCGCCGCAACAGGTGCCACCGCGTTAGGGGCCTGCACCTCCTCCGCCCAGCTCACAGACATAAGGGGAGACTACTCGGGCGAGATCAAGTTCGACAGCTACGACACCTCCGCGGGAACCTACGAACCCGCCACCCGAAAGCACCGCGCCAAGAACACGCCTAAACCCGTCAAACCCGCCAACATCGACAATAAAACCGTTGCGGGAATCTACTCCGCCCTCGGGCATTATGCGGCCGCCATCACCTACGCCATAAACACCGGGGAAGACACCTGTATTCAGCAGGTGAACATGGAGGAGGCAGACAAAAAGGGCGTGTACGAGTATTTTGGGAAACCCTTCACCCAGGCATGGGTGGGGGAATCCAAGTGCGTTTTCATCCTTAAAGATCCCCTGCCCACGAAAAAAGACGACACATACATGTGGCCTTGCACAGCGAAAATCACTATTGGGGAGTTCGCTGTGTCAGATGGCCGTGCGCGAGATATTTCCAGTGACAAGCGGGAAATAACCGATGACGCAGAGATGCATCTAACCTACAAAGACAACAAGTGGGTCATCAGCACTGACGCCTTGTTCTTCTCCTCCGCAACCAGCGGCACGAACAAGGTATAGATGCACTCTTATGCACCCGCGAAGGATATAAAAATCCAACACTGCGAGCTAGAAGCCGCGCCGTATGGGTAATGATGAAACGGTGATAAACCAGGTGGTTAACAGATACAGCAGGGCACACAACCTTATTCCTGCCACCGCCCTCTCCCGAGTAGGGTCGATCGCCTACACTGTGGTGGTCGCATGGTACGTGAGCCAACATGCAGGTAACCAGACGGTGGGGCTGATGAACGCACTCAATGGGGCAGGGGTGCTTCTTGCCAGTATTCTGGGGTTCACAATTATTGACAGATACAATAAGAAAACACTGCTTATCGCCTATGACATTATAAACAGTATTTCTGTATAGTCGCCGCCGTATTATCGATATACCTTGACAGGCACGCAAGTGTTTTTATTGTGCTCATTCTTTCGGCATGGTTGTCGCTTATCGCAACAATATATGCGCCCACCAGCCGGGCTATCATTCCTGAAATACTCCATACTCAAGAGTTTGAAAAATACAATAGTGTTTATTCGGTGGTAGGGGAATTATCGCGTTCGGCGGGCCCGCTAGTGGGTGCAGCTATCCTGGCGCAACAGACAGCTGATGCTCTTGAAGCTGCGCTGATTGTCAATTTTGTCTCCTTCATGCTCTCTTTGGTAATCACTCTGTATCTGCCTTCGGGGCGGCGTGTGTCTCGTGCTGAGGTGACGGAAGAAAAACCTCGAATAACCCGTGATTTAAGTGATGGACTAGCATATATAGCCTCTTCAGCATATCTTAGACGCGAGGTACTCTACATTACAGTCATTAACGTGTGGGGAGCCTCCACTCTGTATCTGCTGCTGGGGCGAGTGGCGCACCTGGGGATGGACTCAAACATGTATGGGTTGGGCATGTTTATCTCGGCGCTGGGTGCTGTGGCTGCATCCGCTATTATTCATAAAACGCCCAGTCTCGGGGCAAGAGCTCACCCAAATACTCTACTATTTCTGATGTGCTGCGCGTACTGCATAGCTATTATTCCCGGAATTATTAGTGTATTTTGTGCATTATTTATAAGCGCAGGAATTATAGTTATTTACAATATTCGACTATATAGTGATGTGCAGAAGAACAGTACCCCCAAACATATTGGGAAAGTTATGTCGGTTATTTTCCTGGCAACTGCACTCTTCACCGCATTAGGCAGCCTGCTGTTCTCACATGTGAGTGTGTGGGCTGATACCGGGCTGTACGCCATAGTGTGTGCCGCATCCCTCATAGCTGTTACAGCGGGTCTTACCCTCACCAAGTGGACCCGCCGCACGACCTAACATCCAGCCCCTGAGGCCGCGAGCAGAGGATATGTGTTCTAACAGAGGAGAAAATATCCGCTGCTCAAACCGATACCCCCTGCCCGCAGGTTTGTGGGTCTGCTAAAGATTCTGCCAAAGGCGCAGGGCGCTACAGCCAGATACGCACCCGCTCCTCAGGCGGCAGGTACAGCTGATCGCCCTCAGTAACACCGAAAGCCGTGTAGAACTCGTCAATATTGCGTACCGTGCCGTTCACCCGGAACTCATCGGGGGAGTGCGGATCCACCGAAATCATCATCTCCGCGTGCTGCGGGCGGGATTTTGTGCGCCAGCCCTGAGCCGTGGACCACAGCAGACGCTGCGCCGCGCTCATCCCATCAAGTACCGGCGCGTCCTCCAACGAATTAATACCCTGCTGCTCAAGGGCGATCTTATACGCCTCAATCGCAATCGACAGTCCCGCCAAGTCACCAATATTCTCACCCAGCGTCAGCTCACCGTTTACCCGGAACTTTTCCGGGTCAAGGCCCACCGGGGTGTAGGCATTATACTGCTCAACCAGGGCGTGCGTGCGCTTATTGAACTCCTCGTAGTCCTCATCGGTCCACCAGTTATTCAGCGCCCCCGTGCCGTCATAGCGTGAGCCCTTATCATCAAAACCGTGGCCGATCTCGTGCCCGATCACCATACCAATACCACCGTAGTTTGCTGCATCGTCGGCCTCGGGGTCAAAGAACGGCGGGCGCAAAATAGCGGCCGGGAACACGATCTCATTCGCCGGGGGCATATAGTAGGCGTTCACCGTCTGCGGCGACATCAGCCACTCGTTCTTATCCACCGGCTGGCCATTGCGTTCCAGCATAAAATCACAGTCAAAGGCGGAGGCGCGGCGCAAATTCTCGAACAGATCGCCCTCAACCAGCTCAAGTTTCGAGTAGTCACGCCACTCATCCGGGTAACCGATTTTCGTCACGAACATGGACAGCTTCTCCAGGGCCTTCGCCCGGGTGGCCTCGGTCATCCACTCCAGGTTCGTGATCGAGCGGCGGTATGCCTCCAGCAGGTTATCCACCAGTTTGAGCATCTTCGCCTTATGCTCCGGCGGGAAATGCACCGCCACATACTCCTTGCCGACCTCCTGATCGAGCGCCTTCTCAACCGTGCCCACGCCGCGTTTCCACCCTATCGCGCAGCTTCTCCGTACCCGAAAGGGTGCGGCCGTAAAAATCGAAATTCGCCTGCACCAGCTCGTCATACATAAACGGTGCCCGCGAATGCACAGCATTCCACACCGCCCACAGCTTCCACGTCAGCAGCGGCGTCTGCTCCCACAGGCGCGCCACACCCTCAAAGAACGACGGCTGAGACACCACCACCTTGCCCATACTGTCGGGGTCAGCACCAAGCGCCCGCAGCCAGTGCGAGAACTGGAACCCGGGGAACTTCTCCTCAAGCTCAGCCGCATCCACCGGGTTGTACCGCGCCTCGGCGTCGCGGTTAGCGACCACATCCCAGTGGTGGACGGCAATCTCGGCCTCATGCGCAAAAATCAGTTTCGCCGCCTCCGCCGGGGTGAGGCTAAACCCCTCCGCCAAGCCAGTCAGCTCAAAAAAACACGCGCAATATGCTCAATATAGGCGGAGCACACCTGCTCGTACTTCTCCTCACGGTAGTACGCCTCATCCGGCAGGTTCAGGCCCGACTGGGTCATATAGAACGTGTACTTCTGCGGGTCCTTCGAATCGATACTCGTGTACCAGCCGATCAGCTGCGAAATACCCGCGCGTGAGAGCAGCGCCAGGGTGACCGCCAGCTGCTGCGGGGTCTGCGCGTTCAGGATGGGGGCGACCTCTTTCAGCAGCGGGCCCAGGCCATCCGCCCTCAATTTTTCTTGGTGTCCATGAACGAGTTGTACAGTGCACCAATACGGGAAGCAGGCTGTTCTTTTGCGACGCGCTCAATAATCTCACGCACATGCTTCTCGGCGTCATCGCGCAGGGTGTACAGGCCGCCGTCTTTGGAGCGGTCGGCGGGGATCTCGTACGTGTCGAGCCACGCGCCGTTCACGTGGCGGAAGAAATCATCGCCCGGTTTGACGTTTGAATCGACCCATTCGGTGACAATACCTGATTTTTTAGTGTTATCCATGAACCCATTCTAGGGGGTGAGCAGATGGCGCGCCTCACCCCGCAGTATGAGGTGACCCCTCAAGCTGCCCGCAGGATGACCCGGGACGCGGGGAAAACAATCCGCGAGCAGCGGGTATTTTGCCGAAAAGGTGATATTTTCTCACCTTCTCGGGCAAAAACCCGCTGCTCGCGGACCTATAAAGAGGCTACAGGCTCGCCCGAACCTTCTTCGCGGCGGCCACCACGTTCTTGAGCGTCCTCTTCGTCTCCTCGTAGTCGCGGGTCTTCAAACCGCAGTCCGGGTTAACCCACAGGTCAGAGATGGTTCCGTACCCAATCGCGGCACGGATCAGCTCCTCAACTTCGGACTGCGAAGGCACACGCGGCGAGTGAATATCCCACACGCCTGGGCCCAGCCCCGAAACATAGCTTTCGGGAATATCGGCCAGCAGCTCCATATGCGAGCGTGCCGCCTCAATACTGGTCACATCCGCATTCAGGGCATTAATCGAATCAATAATCTCGTTGAACTCCGAGTAGCACAGGTGGGTGTGAACTTGAGTTTTATCCTCGACCGCGCTCGTCGCCAGGCGGAACGCATTCACCGACCACGCCAGGTACGCGGGCTGCTCATCACGGCGCAGTGGCAGAAGCTCACGCAGTGCCGGTTCGTCCACCTGAATAATGCGGATGCCCGCCTCTTCCAAATCGGCGATTTCGTCGGCGAGCGCCAACGCCACTGGTTTGCGGTTTCCTCGCGCGGCTGGTCATCACGCACGAACGACCAAGCCAGAATAGTCACCGGGCCAGTCAGCATGCCCTTGACGGGACGATCGGTGAGCGACTGGGCGTAGGAAATCCAGGGCACGGTCACGGCCTCGCCGCGCAGCCCTTCACCTGAGCGTTTCACATCGCCGAACAGCACCGACGGGCGGGTGCAGCGTGAACCATAGGACTGCACCCAGCCGTGCTTTGTCGTGGCGAAACCATCGAAGTTTTCGGCGAAGTACTGCACCATGTCGTTACGTTCGGCCTCACCGTGCACGAGCACATCCAGGCCCAAATCTTCCTGGAGTTTAATAACGGAGGCGATCTCTTCACGCAGGAACTCGTCAAGCTGCTGCTGCGTGATTTTACCGGCACGTGCCTCTGCACGGTGGCGGCGAATATCGCCGGTCTGCGGGAACGAACCAATGGTTGTGGTCGGCAGTTTCGGCAGATTCAGATCGGCTTGGGCATCCCGGCGGGTCTTCAGTTCGGGACGCTCAAAATCCTGCGGTTTCACGGATGCGGCACGCTCACGGATTGCCGCATTATGCTTACGCGGGTCCGCTGTGAAACGTGCCAGCGCTTCGTCGGCGGTCTTCAACTCTGCCTCAACCGCAGACTCACCGTCGGCAAGACTGCGGGCAAGAGTCACGATCTCGGCGACTTTCTGGTCGGCAAAAGCCAGACCGTCTACGGGCACATCGGCGGGGTCTTCAAGGTCGAGATCGTGCGGCACATGCTGCAGCGAGGTTGAGGACGCAACCGCCACCGCACCGCCGTTAATGTTCTGGAGTGCGTGCAGGAGCGTTCGCAGGTCGGCACGCCAAATATTGCGCCCGTTAATGGCACCCGCCACCAGGGTGACGCCGGAGTCTTTGAAGGCGGTCAGTGCCTCGGCATCGTAGAGCGTGGAAACCAGGTCGAGGTGCAGAGCCTCAATACCGGTGTCTAACAGGGCGGGCAGGTTTTCGCGCAGATTGCCGTAGGGGCTTGTCACCAGGATTGCGGGGCGGTTCGTTTCGGCTGCCAACGCGGTGTAAGTTTTACGCGCCAATTCGGCGATTTTGGCGTTGGGAATGTCGCGGTCTACGGTCAGACCGGGTTCGTCGAGCTGCACCCACTGCACGCCGCGTGCCGCCAGCTCGGCGAGCACCTGCTGGTAGGCTTTCACGAAATCGTCCAGGCGATCCAGCGGTGTGAACCCTTCGGGCGAACCCTGCTCGGCTTTCGCCCCGAGAAGCAGAGTGAGCGGGCCGACCAGCTGCGGGCGCACCGTCACCCCATGTTCCTTGGCGACTTCAAGCTGCTCGTCAATAGCCTCAAGATTCAGCGTGATCTCGGTATCCGGGCCGATCTCGGGCACCAAGTAGTGGTAGTTCGTGTCGAACCATTTCGTCATCTCCAGCGGAGGCAGCGTCTCGGTGCCGCGCGCTAGAGCAAAGTACCCGGGCAGATCGAGCAGGCCGCGCGCATCCTTGGCGTCGGCAAGACGCTTGGGCACGAGGGTGAAAAGGCGCACGGCATCAAGCACCTGATCGTAGTACGAGAAAGTCGCCGGGATAGACGAATCGGTTGCGCTAAGACCGCGCTCGATCACACGGTCATAGTAGGTGCGCTGCACATCTGCGGCCGCCTGGCGCAGTTCATCCTGCGTGATTTTGCCTTTCCAGAACGCTTCCTGTGCCTTCTTCAGCTCACGGAAACGGCCCACGCGGGGGTAACCGACGATGGTTGCTGCGGGGAATGGGGTGTGGGTCATCCTAGTTCCTTACTGTGGGAGGGGGTCAAATAAAAGGGGAGGAGTTTAGAGGTATTGAAGATCGGTCAAGGGGAGTTTGAAACGGTTCGAGTAGCGCGGAACGTCGAGTTCTTCGAGGACGTCCAGCACAGCCTCATGCTCGTTAAATGTGAAGAAATGCAGGCCGGGGGCGCCAGCATCAAGCACCTTGCGACATTGGTCGAGTGCATGTTCCACGCCGATGCGGTGCATCTCGCGCGGCTCACTCGCGGTTTCCAGGCGATGCGCCAGCTCGCGCGGTACTTCAAGTCCGGCAAGCTCGCACAGCTTCGTCAGCCGAGTCAGCGAGGTAATGGGCATAATACCGGGGATAATGGGCATCTGAACCCCGGCAAGGCGCGCAGCATCCACCAACCCCGAATAGCGCTCGGTCTCAAAGAAAACCTGGGTGATGGCGAAATCCGCCCCGGCACGCTGTTTTGAAAGCAGAATCTCAATGTCTTGAAGAAGCGAGGAAGATTCGGGGTGCTTATGCGGGTATGCCGCAACCCCAATCGACACCTTCCCCGCGGCAAGGTGCGCGAAATCCTCACGTTCCACCTGCGAATCAGTTCCACCAGGTAGCGGGCAAAAGGCAGCTCAAGCGGGCGCGTGTTTTCGGGCGGAATATCGCCGCGCAGCGCCAAGAAACCGCGTACTCCAAGCCCCAGAATCAGACGAACCGAGCGTTCCAAATCGGCCACGGAATGCCCCACGCAGATGAGATGCGCCAGCGGATTCAGCGAGGTTTCATGCACCAGGTGATCGAGCAGAGCCAGCGTCTTTTGGCGGCGCTGCGCATCGCCCGAATAGGTGACGGACACGTAATCCGGGTTGGTTTGTTCAAGCTCGGTAATGGTTTTGAGCAGGGACTCGCAGCTTGCGTGCGACCGTGGCGGATACAGCTCGTAGGAGAGAGCCGGGTGAACTGTCGTCATTTTCATTCCTTCGTGTTCACCCGATAGAAGCGTGCCCGAAGGTACGCCGAATTCTTTATGCACAATGCGAAGGGAATTCACTTCTATCGGTTCTGGCGGGAGCACCTTGTCCGCCCACCCCGTGGGGTGGAGGCTGGCGAGGTTGCTGCGACGTCGAAGAGCCAGATCTCTCGGTCGCTCTGGATAGATAACACTCCTACTTTAGGCAGGATGCGCGGTGCCAGCAAGAAATATGTCGGCACATGTCACTGGACGGTCATAACCGCGTAATATCGCGGGATGCGGCGAAACAATACGTCATATAGGTTCGCGGCAGTTTGGACTAGCGTATTGAAGCCTCCACCTGATTTGGCCGCGGGCAGAGGAGGTGACGGGCGGCGAGAGGGAGAAGGCATTCTGCAAGGAAAACCTATTGTTCTGAGAAAACATGTTGTGTAAACTGTACGTAAGAGTCCCCCGACCGCCTCTACCCGTGAATCTGCAGGTTCACAGGATATGCGCATATGTCGGGGCCCTCCTTTATCTGCTTCCGGTTTTACTCTGAGGAAATCAGCATTGGGTATTGAGGCTTTTTCAGCACGTCATCTTGAGCTATTAGCTCCAAGTAATTTTTCTTCTCTGTACGATTTACTCTCTCAGTAACGTAAGAATTTATTCTTTATGAGTGCTGATCGTTTGGATGGATACATCGGCATTGGGGTTGGGTGAACGCGAGGAATGTGCCCGCGAGTTTGAAATTTTATTGCGCAGGATGGGCTGTATTACATAGTCTGAGTATGTTTTTATGCGTCCGCTGGGTGGAGGGATAAAAAGAGGGAGCTTACCTGGCTTTAAATCAGCCACTCTATTCGCGGGTTGGGTAAATCAAAAACTAACAACAGAATAGCCTTATTATTGTTTCTCTCATTAATATTTCATTTATGGTTTTGATAGTGCCGACTTACTCGGGACCTGTTTCCACAGGTACTGCTGCACCAGCGTTGTTTGGAGTGGTTCTGTGTGTAGAACAGGACGCAATGAGGAGCATGGCACTTACGGAGCCTGTCGCCTGTCTCTCCCGCTATTGTCAATGCACCAGAAACTGATATAAGCGCGACTAACTGGTTGGGAGTGTCTATAGAATGCTTAGAGTTTAGACTGTTCACCATCTGGATAACGGATAGATGATGGATTTGAGGTTTTAAAGAATGTGTAAGTGCAGATAATGTATCCTTGACAGCATCTTTATTTTCGTCTATACGTGCTGAATATAAGGAAATAATACGTTCCCTCAACTGTTGAAAGACCGTTAAATCTTTCTCATCGATCTGAAATGGTGACCATATACTAAGCTCTCGGGACATTGTGTTTATCCATCCCTGTGCTGTTTCTATGTTTTCGAAGCGATCAATAATTTCTTTGCCGTCATAATACCTGCTGCTTGCAAAATTCGAAGCTAGGGATTCTAGCGGTCGTACCATAGCGCCGTCAATAATGTATTGCGATTTCATGGATTCTCCCGATTCTGACGCAATGCTGTCGTGCCATCCATGAAGACTATGCTAGCATGAGGTTAGTCTAATGGTATCTACATTAGGAAGGTAGATTTTATGTCATCCTCGCAACACCCTCATGCGTCTCAGCAGGCTGTGAAAAACGATGAATCGAACCCAGTGGAAAATCCATGGTGGCGGAGTGCAGCTCCTCCACGACCCAAGATACGGACGATTTTTGTTGCTACTTTGGCAAGCGTTGTTGCTCTCACGCTCCTTGCAGCGATTACTGCCAGTACGGGATATATGCTGCTTATACCTCCCATGGCTGCATCCATGGCACTTGTGATGGGGGCACCGAAATTGCCACTATCTCAGCCACGGAACGTTATTGGAGGACAGACTGTTAGTGCAACGGTTGGAGTGCTTACTGGAATGGCCGGGAATTCCCTGTGGCTGGGAGCACTGGCTGGTGGGCTAGCGTTGGGTGCTATGATGCTCACCCGTACACCACATTCACCAGCAGCAGCAACAGCAATTATTGGTGTCACCACAGCGTCTTCAGGTTTGCTCTTTATTGGGCTGGCGGCTGTAGCCGCATTACTTCTTGTATTGGTAGGGGCTGCCGCTAATACAATAAACTCCGTACGATATCCTACTTATATCTGGTAATTGTCCCGTGCCTGCATTGCGAGGAGAAGAAAGCCTGCCTGTTCGTGTAGGTTGTATAACACTATTGGCGTAATGTTTGCGACCACGTCCTGTCAAACACGGTAGAGTAAACGTATGGAACGCATCGAATCTCCCGCATATGCACGCCTGGGTAACTCCGGGCTGGTCGTGCCCTCTGTCGGTATCGGCTGCAACAACCTGGGGCGCCCCGACACCCCCACTCAAACTCAGGAAGGCACCAACGCCGTTATCGCCGCCGCAGTCGAGGCGGGCATCGGCTTCTTCGATATTGCCGACCTGTACGGTGCCAAACCCGGGCTGTCAGAAACCATGTTCGGTACCGCGATGCGCGAACTCAACCTCAACCGCGATGACCTGATCATCGTCACCAAATTCGGGCTTCCCACCTGTACCCTCAACGGCAACGACTGGGATGCACGCGGCTCACGCCGATACATCATGCGTGCCGTCGAAGGTTCACTGCACCGCCTGGGAACCGAGTACATTGACCTGTATTTCTACCACAGCCCCGACCAGAACACCCCGCTGGAAGAGACCCTGTCTGCTCTTGATACGCTTGTGACCAGCGGAAAGGTGCGTTACCTGGGGCACTCCAACTTTGCGGGGTGGCAGCTTGCCCACGCCGAGCATCTCGCCCGCGAACTCGGCACTGAGCGGTTTATCGCCGCCGAAAACCACTACAACTGCTGGATCGCCGCGCCGAACTCGAAATTCTGCCCGCCGCCCGCCACTTCGGGCTCGGGGTGCTCCCTTACTTCCCGCTCGCTAACGGGCTTTTGACCGGAAAATACCGCCGCGACAGCATCCCTGCAGGGTCACGCCTATCGCACTCCAAAGCGCAGGTACTCGCGCAAGCCGACTGGGAACAACTCGACGCCTACCGCGAATTCTGCGCCGACTTAGGGGTCTCTGAGGTTCAAGCATCCATCTCTTGGCTCAAACAGCAGAACCCCGTTGCCAGCGTGATCGCCGGGGCAACCACCCCCGAACAAGTACACGCAAACGCGCAGTCCGCAAGCGTGCGGTTCAACGACGACGAACTGGCGCGGCTCAACGAGATTTTCCCCGCCCCCGAGCCCATCGCGCTTTTCTAACACAACCTTCACCACAGATATTGCTAAACGGGAATACTGCCGCCGGGGCAGGCGTTAAACCCCTGCACCACACAAAAACACAGAACACCCGACCGCATGAGAGACAAGACTACCCGCATGAGCATCACCACTGAGCCGCCGAACCGCGCCAGCACACTACCCCCGCTCGGGCAGGGCGCACACACCCGCCGCCTGGGCGTTATCGCGCTGGTGGCAACCTTCGGCGGGCTCCTCTTCGGGTACGACACCGGCGTTATTAACGGTGCCCTTGACCCCATGAGCCGCGAACTCGGCATGGGCAACACCATTCAAGGCTGGGTCACAGGCTCTCTCGCCTTCGCCGCCGCCCTCGGAGCCATGGTCACCGGGCGCATCTCAGATGCCATCGGGCGACGCAAAACCATCATCGGACTCTCAATCCTCTTCATCGCGGGCGCGCTCGCATGCGTCTTCACCCCCAGCATTGCTGTACTGTTGATGGGCCGTACGATGCTCGGGCTCGCCGTGGGAGGCGCATCCGCGGTCGTGCCTGTTTTCCTCGCCGAACTTGCACCCTACGAAATTCGCGGATCACTCTCCGGGCGTAACGAGCTCATGGTTGTCGGCGGGCAGTTAGCCGCGTTCATCGTGAACGCCATCATCGGCAACCTCTGGGGCGAACACGACAGTGTATGGCGGTGGATGTTCGCCGTTTGTGCTCTGCCTGCGCTCGCGCTTTTCATCGGTATGCTGCGCATGCCCGAATCCCCACGCTGGCTTATCGCGCAGGGGCGCACTGAGGATGCGCGCACCATTATGCGGCGCATCCGCCCCGCCGAACGTGCTGATGCCGAAATTGCGGACATTGCGCGTTCACTTGAGGAAACGCGCACCCAAATCGGCGCGGGGACTAAGGGCAGCACGGGTAAAAATCCTGCGTGAAAAAAATGGTTTGTGCGGATTCTGCTGGTCGGTATTTTTGGTGGGTGCCGGGCAGCAGCTCACCGGTATTAACTCCATCATGTACTACGGCATTAAGGTGCTCAAAGAGGCCGGGTTTGACGAGGGTTCGGCGCTCATTGCGAATATCGCGCCGGGTGCTATTGCCGTGGTCGGCTCAGTCTTTTCGCTGCGCATGATGGAGCGCGTGAACCGCCGCACGATGGTGATTACGGGGTATTCGCTGACCGCGTTTTTTTCCACCCTGCTGATCGGGGTGGCGTCTATGCTCCTGCCGGAGGGCAGCCCCGCGCGTCCCCTATATTATTCTGGTGCTTGTGGTCGGGTTCGTGGGGTCGATGCAGACCTGCCTGAACGTTTCGACGTGGGTGCTGATGAGCGAGCTGTTCCCGCTTCGGGTGCGGGCGGTAGGCATGGGCCTTTCTGCATTCTGCGGGTGGATGATGAACGGTCTGCTTTCCCTCGTATTCCCGGTCATTCTGGGGGCGCTGGGGCTGACCGGATCCTTCTTCGGGTTCATGGTGGTGAACGTGCTGATTGCCGTGCTTATGTGGCGTAACCTGCCTGAGACCCGCGGCAAAACCCTGGAAGACGTGGAGGCGGGCGTTATCTCGGGCGCCGCCTACCCGTTTGCGGCTACTCGGTAGACGGCACTCCTTAGCTCGCGAACAGATCGACCTGTTCATACCAAAATCCACCTGCTCATGGACAAATAAGACCGCTGGATGCGGTTTACGGATTCTGTTGTAGAAAGTCTTCAAGAGAGATGCGATAACCATCATCTTCGGCACGGGCTTTACGCAGAGCCTCAATATCAAGTAGCTCTTCGTATTCTTCTACAGGGCTTATATCAGGCATATGGCCTACTCAAGGTGATGTTATTGATAGAGAATGCGTGTGTTAGTCTTAACATATCTTCGCAAAGTTACCTGCGTCCAGCGGAAGACTCAGCAGCGGCAACTACTGAGCCTTCCTGGTAGGTAGAGCACTACTTCAGAAGCTTAATGAGGCTTGAAGCAAAGCTCATGATGTATGAGACGGCCTGAGCAGCTCCATCGGTAAGGGCAAAACTTACCAAGAGCGCTTGGGCCGTTTCTACGTAGTCGTAGAAAGACATCGTATCCCACCGCCTTTCCGCCCTGGGAATCTCCACAGGATATTCTTCGCAAAGTGGCTGTGGGATTACCCTGCAGAAAGGGCACTTCTAACTTTAAAGCACGTATGTATTAAACGTGTAAACATACAGCATGTGACTACCTGAGGAACTAAACCAGCAACAGTTCTATGTTTTTGCTGACCCCAGCAAAGGCACCCCTATCCTGCGGGGCAGGCGGTTAAGTGCTACCGTCAAATAAGACGGCACTACGCCGAAACAAACGCGCGCAGGCTCTCGGCACACACCCATGGCGCGTATCAATCCACCCGACGAGCCAAACATAACAACTGAATCAGGGGCAAAAGAAGTGACCAACACCGAGAAAAAAATGACTGGGATTTGCGCAGCGAGAAGGTTCAGAAGAACCAGGTAGCCGCCTACGACGAGATGCGCCGCCGCTGCCCCGTAGCGCACGACGAGTTCATGGGCTATTCCGTGTTCAAAAAAACGCTGATGTGCAGCATGTGCTCGACCATCCCGACATTTACTCGAATATTGTCTCGACGAGGCACATTGCCGTGCCGAACGGTATGGATGCGCCCGAACACACAACGTTCCGTGCCGTGAACGACAAATACTTCACCCCCGAACGCCTGAGGGAGTTCGAGCCGAAAATTCGTGAGGTCGTCAAGAACCTGGTGGCTGATCTGCCGCGCGGCACCGAGGTTAATGTGATGGATGGGTTCGCGCAGGCTTATGCGATGCGCATCCAGAACGCGTTCATGGGCTGGCCCGCAAGCCTTGAGAAGCCGCTGATCGAGTGGATTGAGAAGAACCGCGAGGCTACGCTGCGCCGCGACCGCGAGCAGATCGGCAAGGTCGCCCTTGAGTTTGACACCCTATATTCGTGAGCTTCTGGATGCGCGCCGCGAACAGGCTGCCGCCGGGAACCCGCAGGATGTGACCGCCGAGCTGCTGACCGACACCGTGCAGCTGCCCGGCCACAAGCCGCGCACCATGACCGATGAAGAGATTGTGAGCCTGATCCGTAACTGGACGGTGGGTGAGCTTTCGACCGTTTCGGCGTGCGCCGGGATTATCGTGAACTTTTTGGCGCGCAACCCGCAGGAGCAGGCACGGCTGCGTGACTCACTGGGGAGGGGCATGCGGAGATCGCCGCCGCAGTTGAGGAGATTATGCGCCTTGAAGACCCGCTGGTGACGAACCGCCGCGTAACTACCGAAGATACCGTGCTGGGTGGGCGTGCTATCCCGGCGAATTCGCGGGTGACGATTAACTGGTCAAGTGCCAACCGTGACGAGGACGCGTTCGAGGATGCGCTCGCCTATAACCCGCATCGTGACCAGTCCCGCAACCTGGTATATGGCGATGGTATTCACGTCTGCCCGGGTGCGCCGCTGGCCCGCTTGGAGCTGCGCCTGCTCATGGAGGAGCTGCTGAAAGCGACCGAGAGCATTGTTCCAGGTGACGAGTCTGACGTGCCCGCCACCGAGAACGCCACCTACCCGATCTCGGGTTACTCCACGGTCCGGGTGGTGTTTGGGTAGGGCTTAAGCAGTCTTCGAGCAATTGCGAAGGGGGGGAGCGGGCTACTTGTGGTTCCTTCCTTACGTAGGACGTATGACTGTACGCCACCCCAGGGCAGCGACGCAGTGGTGCAGACTGGGCTGTACCACTCAAAACCTGTGTCATATTGTGGACAGGTGCAGACCGAATATCTAAAAAATAGAGCACTTTTTCTTTGATATTTTTTAATTTTTCACCCTGACCCACAGAGTGAGTATTGAGCGTTGTTTTCAAATATGCTAGGTTGTTTTTCCCTTCGAGATTGTGGTTAGGGGCCAATAATTTAGCGGCTAAACAGCCTGAAAACTGTACTGCGCAAGCAATAATTTGCCATCAGATTTTAAATATTTACCCGTAAAATTTAAACACTAGTTTGTATTTTGATATTTTTGAATGTTCTTTAGTGCTGTGATGGAAAAATTTTCACAATCTGGTATTTATCTCATTGGGGTTGGTTAATCGCTCAGATATCCTCTACAGTCGAATGGCGGGTTTAGGAAAATCTGTGCCTCAAGTTGAGGTTTAAAGTCTTTCGGTCATAGTGTCTAGAACAGTTGTTAGGGGTTGCTCTCGTGTATCTCAATACCTTGACAAAACCAAACCCCTACAGCCTGTGCCGTGCCCACCATCTCTTCTTACTCCATAGATGGGTTCCCCACGTATTTTTTCTGCCTGTAACAGGGAATAACCCCCGCCTGTCTGCCTGCCCCCAAACACCTGCTGCCCCTTTGGGCATGTTAACTACTCGCAGCGGCTGCCCGCGCGAGGCAGCGTGCATGAGCAACGGCCAAGCAGGCAGCTCCACGGGACGGATCGGGGCATATAAAATCCCCAGTCTAGAGCCCCTTTCGTTGCATAGCCGCTGCGGCTGGAAGGCACTGAATTCTACCTTACCCTGCAGCAGAGAATCGGCGGATAATGCCCTTGCTCCCGCCTGTTCCTTACGGCGCGCCAGTACACGACCATAGGCCGCACCAGTACAGCCCAGTAACGTCAGTAAATAACCAGCAGCAGGATAAGGGAGGTGAGAAACGATGTACACCACGCATCACACAGGCACAGCGACCCGCTCACACGGTTACTGCACCGCGCCGGTGGCGCAAGATAAAGATCGGGGGAGGGCGCCGCCTGTGCTGTGTTCACCCCCGAAACAAGAAGAATAGGGTTAACCGCGGGATCCCATCCCACCTGTGTCCCTGCACGGGTGGGATCTGAGGGGATAAATTGCTGTTCCTGGTATCCCTAAGGGGCCGCAACGAGGTTCTCAAAGCGGTCGGGTGAACGCACCTATTGGCCCTATTCGCTGGAAACACCACTAGTCCGGAAAGCGGTGTCTCTGGTTATCACCGATATTTCCCTGTTGACCCAATAGGCAGGGGAACAGGTTTAGAAAGGAGAGTAGAGAGAATCCCCAGAACAACAGTGATCTTTTAGGTAGCAGAGTCTAGTGGGTGATATTGAAGACTTGGCAGACGGTGTGCCCTAAGCCGTTTTGTCAGCTTCAGTTCAGCTTCCGGCCCGTGAGGTGGGGTGCGCAGCCAGTGCATCCACCGAGGCGTGGTAGCCACCCACTAGGTAGGTGACTACCCCGCTTAGATATGTTGTGCAGAAAGAATGGTTAGCTAGCATCTCTCAGCAACATGTCTAGGCACACCTAAACACTTGGGCTACTGTCCGTCATAGGCGGGCGGTAGCCCAAGTTTGTGGGTGCTCTCACAGCGAGCACGCCCACTATTCTACTACAGGCGATGATGGTGCCGAAGAGCATTTAATATACTTATAAAACTATATATCGCAGTGTCGCGTATTTTAGAGAGCAGCAGATATTGAGAATGTGGCTTTATTTCTCTGCTATAGCAAGGATTTACGATATTCCTTGATAAGTAAAAGTGCATAACTGAAATTTTACATACGAAATTATTTACAAAAAAATTTAAATTTTTTTAAAAAATTATGGATTAAAAATTTAACCTCACCTAGGATGGGGACTATCGGATTGATAATCCGGCCTGAGGGTACACCACTCTTAGGAACACCCTAGAGATAGGAGTCTCTATATGCAGTACACCAAGGCTGATATCCGTAAGGTTGGCTCATTCGAGGAGACCACGAGCGGTCTCTGGTTTGGGGCTTACCGTGACATTTTTGCTGGCCGTCTCTTCTTCCAGTTCTCCCTGTAAAAGGGCGTACCCCAGCAAGGAAATCCTAGGGATAGGAGGTTACCATGCAGTACATCAATGCTGATATCCGCGAGCTTGGCTCGTTTGAGGAGGCCACGAACGGCTTCTCCTTCTTCGGCCTGTACCGCGACCTGTTCTTTGGGCGCACCAACGTGATTGTCCATGCAGGCTACTACCCCTAAGCCTACATTTAAGAAGGTGCCTCACCTTTGAGGCACAGGCACTGTAACTCAATGAAGTAATATCCGGTGCCGAACCCTCTGTGTATGTAATCCTACATTGTAAGAGCGCATATTTCGGGATAAAAAATGCACCCGAAATATGCGCTCTTTCCGCTCTTATGCGCGCACCTATTTATTAGATGGTCAGGGGAATACAGGGGAGGGGCTTTTATTATCGGAGGGCAGCTCCAATAAATACTTAATTATTACCCTGAAAAAAATATAAAAACAATGTAAAACTGGCTATATGATGGAGAATCTGCGGCTGCCTGGTTGTTTCAATAAGCTGTGGTGAAAGAACAATAACAGTACTCACCGCAGTAGGAGAGGGTGAACCCTACAGATCCTGCCCTTCGTACATGACTTCCCAGGCGGTACCGAACCGGTCGATGCAACGTCCGTCGTATGCTTCCCACACCTGCATCTCAAGCGGGTAAAGTACGGTTCCGCCCTCTGAAAGCGCTGCAAAAACGCGATCCGCATCGGGCACAGAATCAGCCGAATAGACCAGAAAACTTGCTGGTGCGCCTTCGGGTGCTTCCTCATTCATAACATCCGAGCCCATGAGAGTCATGTTATTAAACTTTAAGGCGGTGTGAGCGATCTTCTCACCCCATTCTTCCTTGTACATCCCAGCGCTCTTGAGCGCGTCTGCCATGTCCCGGTAGCGGATAAGGCCATCTCGCTGCGCCCCAAAAAGCTTCTCATAGAAGTCGAAAGCTTCACGGGTGGTTCCGTGGTGGTTTGAAAGATAAACATTCATCTGTGCCATGTGAAATTCTCCTGATTTCGGATGGTGGGGACAATAATTTCACGGTAGCAAAGCCACACTGCCCTTTGCTTATCTTCAATTGCGCACTTATTGACTCTTGCGGGATGACAGCAGGTAACGTGCCAGCAACACCGGAAAATTCATGGTGATAGGCGGGTCTTCGGGCAGAGGTAGGCGCATCATCAGGTGAACTGGCTCAGGTGTTGTTGCCGCATCACATGTTATTGAGGAGTCTGCTTTAGCGCGGTAATTCTGGCTCAGCGCCTTTAGCGGATGCACCCCGAAACGCACCTCGCACGCCAGCAGGTAGTAGGTTCCGGGTGGAATATTCGTGAAGGTGTATTCCGCAGAACCAACCACCGCCACCCCAATAACCGGTTCTCCTTTAGGAATCGCAGTAGGAAACAACCCCATAAACGTAATATCGCTGCGGTAATCTGGTGGGTACACGGCTCGCACCGTCAGCTGATGCGGTGTTGTGACGGCGCTTTGACGGTGCTCAAACTGGGCGGTGCGACCGCACAGCCCCAAGAGCACACTCCGGGCTTTAAAAGACTCCCGGCGATAATCGCGAGGCGAGCTACCCGTATGCTGTTTGAAGGTGCGGGAGAAGGACGTTAAGCTACTGTACCCGGCAGTAATAGCGCTAGTTGTTACGGTACTAACGGGCGAGGAACGGTCCAGAAGCCTCTCAATACCGCACTGAATTTCAACACCTCAACATACTGCTTAATGGTGTATCCCCTCACCTGCCTAAACCGACGTGAGAGATAGTACGGGCTGTACCCGCAGGCTTTAGCAATGCTGGTGAGGGTCAGTCTATCTTTTGCATGCTGACGAATGTAATGTGTGATCTTGATGGTATCCATAAGACTTCTGGGAGTGTGGATAAAATCTGGAGGTTCATATATGAGGCTAATAAGGGGGGAAGGAGTATCCTGCGGCTACTACAAAGCCGCGCCTGCCATCGGTTCCGTACATGGCGTGGTTGTGGCTAGAGTCTAAGACGTTGTAGCGGTATTCGGGTATGCCATTTTTGACGTGGCATAGAAAGTAGTCATGGGACATGCTTTTTGGTAGAAAAATTACTGGTTGTGGGAGTTATCTTTCTGCGCAGAAGACTTCTTGTGTTCGCGGTACATCATCCAGAACCCGCAGACGATAAGAACCGCGCCGAGAATAGAAGAAGTCGTGAGATCGATCGGTAATATACGGCCGTCACCAATGCGGGGGAGCGCTAAAACGAAAGTTGCTAGGGCAAACACCCAGAGCGATAGTGGAAGTTCCTGACGCCGTGACTGCTTACCTTGGTTGTCCTTGTGCACTATACTCATCCCCTCACGAATTATTGCCTTAAAATTTACCTTACCTAAGTTATAAATTTAAAAATACAGCAGACACTGCCATTATACTGTTTAAAATAAAATAAATCAAGATATATTTAATATTTTGGTTGTGTGTACAATTTCTGCCTATTGATTGCTGGTACTTATTAATTTAAAGCACCGTTTCTATATTATATTTGAGGGTTATGCAGGGGGTCACTACCTTTTTATATTATTAATAAAAAATTCGAAGGATGGGGCAATCGTCGTGAGAAAACCATCGGAATGCAAAACACAAAGAGAATTATTGTGCGGATTAAAACATAAAAACCCAGAATCCGACAAGCCTATAGCAAACATATTTTTAACCATTTGTTCATCGAAAAAACTTGGTTCATGAGAATCTATGACTATCTCATCAATAATATTTAATGGGATTTGATAATTGGGGCCATCGGAAAAAGTTTCTCAAGAAGCATATCTTCATTCCACAAGTCATAAAATGCGCTTCCGTCATAGTTTTTACAATCTTTTGCATTGTTGAATAGCGCTTGTGAAATCCCGTTTTTGTTTTTATGCAGGAAATCTATATAAGCTTTAGGGAGTCTATATTTTTCAAATATTTCTCTCACACCATACTCCTTCAGCTATAACTTGAGACAAGCACCCATGTTTAGCTGCTCATTTTGCGATTTAAATATTCCTCTGCCCGCTTCTTTAAGGTTTAATTACCAGGGTATTTTCGTCTTGGTTATCTGCGGTACAGGCCTGCTGCCTGGGCGGATATATTCGGGGTGGCAGCAGCCGAGCTAGGGGCCGGTGCATCCGCACGCACAATCTGCGACTGTTTAAACCGGCGGTCAGGGGTGCAGGTCTGCTTGTATTTAGTGTCCGCTAAGCTGCGGATCTTCTGCACATAATTCTGCGTCTCGGGGTACGGCGGGATACCCTTATACTCCTCAACCGCGCCCGGCCCGGCGTTATACCCGGCCAGCACCAGATCCAGCAGCTCATCATCATTCGCGGCGTATTTAGCTAAACGCTCCTTCAGCCCAACCAGGTAGCGGGACTGTGCAGCAATCGCGTCGTGCGGGTCGCGTCGATCCCCGCCCTGGCCCCACTGCGCCCACGCAGCATCGGTAAACTGGGCGATACCCTGCGCCTGCGCGTCAGAGACAGCACCCACCTGCCAGTGGCTCTCCGTCTCAAGCTGCGCGGCAAGAATCCCCGGGCGGTACCCGGTAACGGATGCGCCCCGCAGCAGATCCTCATGCACCTCGGCGGGCGCATAGGTCAGATCGGTAACCTGGCAGTACTCGTCATAGGTTGCCGCGAGTCCCACCACGCCGCCTCCGAGCAGTACAACGGACGCGATCACCTGCCAGTTAGCCATGAAACCAGCCACGAACTTCGTGAGGAACCCCGCCCTCGACTTTTCAGACGCCATGCCTTCTAGAATAACGCACCCCGCCGCAGAACCGGACGCGGCCCACACTAATCACCGGAGCCTCCTCATGGTGAACGGGGCGCGTGCCGGTGCTGGTTACCGGCACCGGGCGGTGGGCAACCGGGCCATTGCGCGCAGGTAAAATTTAGACGGGCAACCCTAGAAGAAAACGCTCATATTATTCGCACCATCAGGAAAAGGGACCATGGAAGCTTCTCAGGATAAAGAGCATAAATCAGCAATTGAACTGGATCTACTATTAGATGATTTTGTGTTGGATAAAAACAGCAATTGCCTAAAAGAGCTATTTGAATTACCTAGCGGGAAGTGGGCTGAAGCTAAACATTTCTTTGACCAAGATTATTACGCTTCAAACTATCGCAATTCGAATATTTCTGTCTGCTGGCTGCCAGATATTGACGGAAACAGCGATAAGTATCGAATAATCGTATTTTTTGATACAAATGATTTGGTGTCTCAGGTAATATCTTTGAACATGGCAACTTTGTCATCGAATAACTCTTTCTGACTACGCCAGGGCAGGGCGCAGATGCTGTTGCCCAGAAGGCATCGGCAGAACTGTCTGTCCTGTTAGGTGAGGACGAAGTTTTTAGCCCACGTGAAATCTCCCGAGGCGCTCTGCCTACTCCGAAACTCCGGCCCGAACTCAGGACCCCCAGCAGGACAATACTCTTTCCCATACCCACCATGAGCTAACCCCGAAACCACAGGCACCTCTAAAAGACGCTGCACCCAATACTTATCCTGCATAAACCGCACCAAAACCTGAGCATCCTGAGTATTATTCGGGTCAGCCCAATACCCATAATCCAGCCGGAACGCCACTTGAGAACCCACATACCGGCACGGTTCTACATGCGGTTTAAACCGATACACCACCCCCGAAGTATCAGTAACCTCAAACAGCCCGTTCTCATCCCCTAACAAGGTAAAATAACTGGACTCAATATCCCAATAACACACCACCTGTTTCCGTCCCCGGTTCGTGACCCGGACGAGTTTCTCGGGCAGGATTTCCCGGTACGAGACTCTGCATACCCACAAACCCCACACAGCACCAGGAGTAAAGACTATAAGTAGCCCTGCGCTAACCCAGTCTCCCGTGTCTAGAGGTACACCACTGATTCTTAGCTGGATCGTGGCGTACAGAATAAGCGCTAGCATAATAAGCACTCCCCATAAGAGCATTTTCATGAACCATGAGGCTTGTAACCGCACCGAGGCTAATACCCGCACCAACACCACAGGATCCGTAATCTGTCTCTGTTGCTGCTGCCTGACCCGCTCACGCTTATTACCCCACCGCACCAACACATAAAGCACAACATACATTAGGGCAATAAACCCGAAACTAACCAGAAGCAGGATAACAGAACCATTATTCATCGGTGACACCTGCATCTGAAGAACCAGTCTGAAAAGCCGTGAAACCAGACGTGATAGTACTCACCCCAACCTTATAAACATCAAGCGAATTAATCCTTGAACCACTCAAATACCTACCGTGTAATCACAGACTTCGCATACACAAAATCCTCTACCTCAGGAACTACGCGAACATACTCAGCACCAGGTGTAGGACTCCCCACCGGCCTTAGCCCCACATCACGCTGATCTAAATGAGCGCTAGCAGGCACCTCCAACAAACGATACACCCACCGAAAATCTGTCACATACGCAGCAAGCGCACACATGTCAGACGTGGATAACGGATCAGCCCAATACCCATAATCCAGCCGAAACGCAATCTGCGACCCCACATACACGCAGTTATACATCCCCGGCACAAACCGCGCCTTATACCCCTGCCGAGTCTGCACCTCAAACACCCCATGCTCCGTATTGCGAGGATCAAAATAATACCCAGCAATCGCATGATACGGAAAACTCTTTCGAGCACCACCCAAAGGCTTATGCACAATCTCCGCACGCCGAAAATTCACATAATCATCACGACCGAACCTAATACAAAAAACAGCAAAAGGAAACGTAACACAAACAACAAAAATAAAAGGGACGTATTCTTCCGAAGGCCTTCTCGCAATAAAAGCTAGAGCAATATAGCCTACAAAAAATATGATTGTTATCATCACGGCCCATCCTGCAATGGGGAATAACAAAGGCCGCCTCTGAACAATATTCGTAAAACTCTCCACAAACTCCTCGACATCCCTAGCAGGAACAGATTCAGGAGTTTCTCCCAAAGTATCAGAGCGCTCATTCTTATGCACAGCACTTCCCTCAGCAGACGAGTCTTCTCCTGCCTTGCCGAATGTTGGCACACGATGCGAGGACGGTGTGGCACCCCAGTCCATGGCATACGCCGAGGTTATTTCTGATAGTAGTTCTTTTGTTTTTTCTCGCTTCGATACGAGAGGTAACTAAAGATAACGATGCCACTAAAGATGAGGGAATAATAAATATAATTTCCCATTGTTGCTACTCTCCAGGCCCCTTATACTCCTTAACCTTACTACCGTACGATATAGAACCAGTAGTAAATAAAGATTTACCAGCATTGACGTTAGTAGCTCAAGCAGCTGTTGAGGGTACCCAGGCGGCGGTGTCTCGGGTTGTGCCATTAGGTGTGAAGACTGCAGATATGTTCAGCTCAATGCCGGGATTCAAAGGTAGGGGCTTTGAAACCAGTAGCAGCGATGCGGAATAGTAGTGTTGTGAATAATGCAAGTAACTGGGTGGGGTGGAAGTTCTATGGTAAGACGGTCAGAGATGCTGGTGATCTTCAAACTGGGTCGCGGAAGGAACGGTAGTTTCTGATGAGTGACGGACTAATCTTTGGAATCATCTGCGTCGCGTTTGTAGCAACAACATTCTGGCTCTCAGTCGTGTTTGAAAGGCGTCAGCTTGAGCGTGAGCAGAAAGCCCAGCAGATATTAGAAGAAGCCTCTGACCCTCAGGCTGTGGTGCGGGTGTTGGCCTCGGTGCGGGTACAAGCCTCGTGGTTTATAAAAATGCTCTTATGGGTAATACTTTTGCTGTTACTCTTTATAGCTTCTCTTTTGACCCTTATGACTATCGCGACTCTTGTTTCACAGGATCATAAGCCTGGATATACCACAAGTGAATGGGTTGGATTAGGACTCATTATTGTGGGTCTTCCTTCTGTGGTGTGGGGTTTGTGGGTATGCAGGGTCTCGTACCGGGAAATCCTGCCCGAAAAACTCATCCGGGTCACGAACCGGGGACGGAAACTTACACTGCACTACTGGCAGATTGACTCTATTTATTTCACCCTATTAGGGGATGAGAACGGGCTTTTCGAGCTCACCGACACCGCAGGGGTGGTGCACCGGTTTAAACCGCATGTAGAACCGTGCCGGTATGTGGGTTCTCAAGTGGCGTTCCGGCTGGATTATGGGTATTGGGCTGATCCGAATAATACTCAGGATGCTCAGGTTTTGGTGCGGTTTATGCAGGATAAGTATTGGGTGCAGCGTCTTTTAGAGGTGCCTGTGGTTTCGGGGTTAGCTCATGGTGGGTACGGGAAAGAGTATTGTCCTGCTGGGGGTCCTGAGTTCGGGCCGGAGTTTCGGAGTAGGCAGAGCGCCTCGGGGGATTTCACGTGGGCTAAAAGCTTCGTTCTCACGTAGAAGTCACGTATGAACGGGGGGGCGCCCCGCCACCCCCAGCTAGGGGTGGCGGCAGGGGGGAGAGGTTACTTGTCTGTTACCTTAATTTTGCCCATTGCCCCGCGTTCCATTTCGGTGAACCGGTGATTCACGAACGTGTAGGTGCCGGGTTCGCGGAACTGCATCTCAACGAACCCGCCCTGCGCCGAGTCAAGATCGAGCGCCTGCGAATGCCCGCCAGTAACCCCGTACGGGTCTTTACCGCGCCGCAGCAGGTAACCGCCCTCCTTATACACCGTGTCGAACTGCGAACCGACCACGTGGAAGCTCATGCCCTTTGATGGCCCCGCCGCCATCAGCCAGATACGCACCCGCTCACCCTTCTTTACCTCCAACGGCTGGTTGATGTACTGGGTGGCGTGCCCGTTAAACATGGTGAACGTGGGGGTGCCCGCCGCGATGCCCTCGGACGAAACCTCAGTGAGCTTATTGCCGTTCTCCGCAGTCTGGCCCGTGTCGCTCAGGTACGTCTCGTTCTGCACCAGCACATACTCGTGGTCCACCGGGTCCATATCCTGCGGGTCGATCACCACCGCCCCGTACATGCCCGAGGCCATGTGCAGGCTCATGGGCGTAGTCGAGCAGTGGTACAGCCAGATGCCGGTGCCGGTCGCCTCAAAACGGTACACCAGTTTCTCACCCGGGGCGATGGTTTCATCGTATTATCGGGGGAGACCATGCCCGCGTGGAAATCAAGCGAATGCCCCATCGACCCGTTATTTTCAAGGGTAATCTCAAAAACGTCACCCAGTTTGCCGTGCAGAATCGGGCCCATATACGAGCCGTTGAACGTCCACGCCTTCACATCCACCCCGGGGGCGACTTCGCGGTTAAGCTCCTGCACGTCCATAGTTATTTTGTGCACGGTCTTCCCGTCACGCTTCTCACCCGCAGGTACGGGCTGCAGCACCGGGTCACGCCGCTCATAGCCCTCCCCAGGGGATGCATGCAGATCAACGTTCCCGTTCTGGGCCGTCATCACATTCGACCCCGAACCGTTCGACCCCGCGCCACCGCCGGAGGCGCCACCCCCGTGGTGCCCATTCGCCTGCAGGTTAGAGCCGGTGGCCTTCACATGGAACAGCATGCCCTGCTGGCGGTGCCCGGCAACAGAGCACCAGCCCTCAGAGTCGGCGGTAATCACGCCAACATCCACGCTTTTCGTCTCACCCGGGTTAATCGTGCCGGTCTTAGCGCCGTTATTGAACGTCAAATCGTGGGTCATGCCCTGATCCTCGTTCGTCACCTCAACCACCAGGCGGTTACCCACCGGCACCTGCGCAGTGTCCGGGGTGAAACGGTAGTTTGAGGTGGCCTTCACCTTCACCGTGGTGGTCTGCCCCGTGCCGGTCGCGGTTGAGCCGCCCATAAGGTTAAAGCCCACTGAGCTCGGATCCACCGCAATACCCAGGGTCAGCGCCAGCACCACCGCCAGCACCCCGAACAGGGAATGCCGGGTGTGGTTCACCGGCTCAGGCTGAACCCCAGACCCGTCGAAAGAGGGCTTCTCACCGCGGGCGCGCGCAGCCATCATCTCCTTGCGGGTATTCACCGACGCCTTCACCCCGCGCACCATACACGGCAGGAACGACGCCAACCCCAGCGCCCCCATCGCCGAGACCGTAACCTTCACCCACGAACCGGTGAGCGTAGTCGGAAGCATAAAAACAATCAGGCTCAGGTTAACCACTGCCACGCGTGCGGCAGCGAACCTGCTGAACTCCTTATTGGAGGCGCGCACCACCGCCGGGCCGCCGCCCATACGCTGCGGCAGCAGGTAGCTCATAGCCCCCAGCAGCACCTGCAGCAGGAACCCCGCCACAAACACGGGGGTGACGGCGCGCATATCAAGCTCAGCAAACGGGGTGCTGAGCACCATGAACGCGGTGGCGAGCACCCCCAGCACCAGCCAGATGAACCCCGCCCCCACCGACATGGGAGGGAACTCGCCGGGCCGTTTCGTGCGCATAGTGCGCACCATAATCACCGCCACCATCAGCAGACCCGCACAGTAGACGAGCAGGCCAGCCCCGGCGGCAAACCGCGCCCCCGGCACACCCCCAAAAATCGCGCTGAGCGCCGTCACCAGCACACCCGCGATCATTAGCTGCAGCGCCCGCACACTAATACCCAGGGCGTTCTCCACCATTTTGGTGCGCAGCATCGTCGGCCAGAACGTGATGAGAGTGCCGACCACGGTCACACCCACAAACCCGAGCACGTTCACCGCCTCGTGAGCGAGCAAAAACTGGGCGTGAAGAGTTTTCTCAAGGCCCGGGAACGCAGTCATTGCCCCCAAGGCCGCACCGAACGGCAGCATGAACGCGGCCGCAATATAGAAGCGGATAGTTGCACCAAACCGGGACGGCAGCGCCTGCTTCACCTGCTTCAGCAGCGCAACACCGTGCCAGGCGACCATCGCCCCCACCACGCTCGCCCCGGCCAGCGTGAGTATGTACAGCGTCGGCAGCTGCTCCTGAAACACCATGCCCAGCATGAGCACCACGATGCCAGCGTTAAGCGTGAAAATACGCGTGACCTGAACCCCGCGCGCCTCATCCGGGATTTTGATTTTCATCAGCGCCTCAGTGAAATGCTGACTCCAAATCAGGATAGAGTTCGTAATCAAACCCAGGGTGACCATGTGCACGATCAGCCAGCCGCCATTAGGAATAAACCGGTGCGCCAGCAGGGCGGCAATAATCCCGAACATCCAGTACGACACAGGTTTAGAAGCACGCCGGTGCCACGTGCCGCGCCCCGATGCGCGCCGCGCGATCTCCTCAGCCGTCAGATTCGCCCCAGGGACACCCTCCGGGCGGGCGCCGATCTGCAGCCCGCTGCTACCGGAAGAACCCAAAGGCGCAGACCCCGGCTTAGGCCCGGCCGCGCCCCGGCCGTCCGCACCAGCAGCGCCAGCGCCCGCAGACCCCGCACGCTGGGAATCGTCATGGTGGGTGTTCTTACCCTGTGCACCGCCGCGTTCAGGCTCGTCGGCGGAAGGCCCGTTGAGTTTCTCGCTCACGCTACCGCTCTTTCATTCGCTGTGTCCAATTACCCCCATTATATTGCGCCACCTATACGAATTTTAGTGTCGGTGACCTGTGCTACATGACGTAGAGGAACGGTAGAATAGCCCCTATGAAGTACCTGTCCCTCGCCCCCTTTGCCGCACTCGCAGCCATCATGCAGGCGATCACAATCTACTCCTACGACCAAGACGCTATGGCGGTGGCAGGGCAGATTTTCTTCCCCGTCCTCTTCACCCTCATGGCGCTGTACCTGATGCTCAAAAACCCCGGAGGATCAGCGAAACTCACACTGGTGATGGCGATCGAGCTGGTCATTTCGGCCCTCACCTTCGTCGGGTCAAGCCAGAAAATCGCCGCACTATACCCCTCCATCATCGTGTACTATGTGGCCCTAGCCGCGCTCGCGCTTGAGGTGGCTGCGCGCATCGCCGATACCCCCAAACGCGCCAAGGCTTCCGCAGACGGCAACGACACCCCCGAAACTGACAGCCCCGCAGCGGAACAAGAACACGACAGCGCGGACGAGCACGACCCGGACGAAACCGCACTAGACAGCAACAGCGCGGCGACCCGCCCCACCGAGGAAGACACGGCCAACACCGCAGCGGGCGAGCACGACGACCCCAACACCGCAAAACCCGCTGCGGCAAAACCTGCCGCTTCCCAAAAAACCACCCGCACCGGGATGCGCGCCGGACTCAACCGCAAAGCACCCGTACGCCGCGGCAACCGCCTCATAGCCACCACGAAAAAATCAGACAAGCCCACCACAGACACGGACTAACAGGCCCCTGCCGCCCCGCCGCTGCACACACCCTCGCCGCAACCAGCCGCACCCCACCCAGCAGCAGGGCAGAGCCCCGCCACAAGACCCCCGCACCACCGGGGAACACCCACACCCACACGCCCACACGATAGACTGGGACAAACAGGCAACAGAAAACCAGCCACAACCGCCGCGCCCGGCGGGCCACAACCGACACCACGCGAAACACCCCCGAGCAGAAAGACCCACCATGACCACAGCGCCACCCGTGCAAAACCCCACGCCAAACACCACCGTGGCAGGCAAAATAGCGCTCGCGGCACTCGCCCTGACCGTCGTCGGCTGGCTCATTTACATCGAATTCACCGGCGGCCTGGACTTTAACGTCTACCGGCTCGGGGCCATGACCATCTTCGACAACGAAGGCATGCACAAAGACCTCTACGCCCGTGACCTGCTCGACTACGGTGCGCTTAAACTGCCCTTCACCTACCCGCCGTTCGCGGCGCTGCTCTTTGTGCCGTTCGCGTTCCTGCCGTTCGGGGTGGGCGTGGGCATCATGTACACCATCAGCATTGGTGTGGCCTGGTGGATGGCCACCCTCATCTACGACTACGCCACCAGCCGCGGCTACCACATCCCTTTCCAGGACAAGCTCGGCAGATACGGTACTATTGCCGTGCTCACCTTCATCATCATCCTCTCCGGGCCGTGGCGGCGCGGGCTTGCGCTGGTGCAGGTGAACCCCATTATCCTCATCCTGGTGCTGGCTGACTTCCTGCGCCCAGCCAAGCGTATCCCCCGCGGGGCGCTGATCGGTATTGCTGGCGGTATTAAACTCACCCCGCTCGCGTTCGGGCTTATCCTGCTGATGCGCAAGACTGGCGCGGTATTTTCACCCTCGGCGCCTCCTTCGCGGCGACCGTCATTATCGGGTTCATCTTCCTGCCCCATGAGGCCCTCACCTTCTGGACAAGCGCCGTCTCAGACCCCTCCCGCGTGGGCAACATTAACTTCCTTGACAATATCTCCATCCAGGGCTGGCTTATGCACCTGGGGCTGCGTGACCCGCTGCTGAAGCCCGCATACTACGGGCTGGTGCTCGCCACCATCGTCCTCTTCGCCGCGCTGCTGCACCAGCTGAACCGCCGTAAACTTGTACTCTCGCAGGTGGCGGTCGGCGGGTTCCTGATGGTCAGCATCTCACCCATCAGCTGGTCGCACCACAACGTCATGTTCCCCCTGATCCTCATGGCGCTCATCGTTGATGCGTTCCCCCGGTTCTATGCGCACCTGCCCGCCTGGGCCAACCGGGCGGCGCGCATCCTCACCTGGGTGGCCCTCATCGGCCTGTACATTTCGCCCATGTGGCTGGGCGCCTCCCTGTGGGGCAGCTTCAGCGACCTCGACAATATCTACCAGCACGCCCTGCTGTTCTCCACCGTGCCGATCCTGTGCCTGTACCTGGTCATGATCACCTGGGCGGTGGCGGCCCTAACACCCGCCGTGCGCACCGCAGACGAAGACGACCTGTTTATCGCCCCGCCCCCCGGTGCGGCACCCGAGGCCAAAAAGGGGTAGCCGTTGAAAAAACACCCCGCAGCGCTTATTCCGCATGCCCTGTTCGTGCTCACGGTCATCTACATGGTGCAGTACGTCATTAATGACGGCGGCAACGACCTGTACATTTACCGTCTAGGGGCCGAAACCATCACTGATGGGCCCGGCGGGCCCGGGCTGTACGAGGTGAGCCTCGACAATTACCCGTTCACCTACCCGCCGTTCGCCGCGCTGCTCTTTGTGCCGTTCGCGCTCATGCCCAAAGAAGTCGGGATGGCCCTGATGATGCTCATCACCGCCGGTATCGCCTGGTGGCTGGGGTGGGTCATCACCAGGTACGTGAGCGGGCGCGGGGTGCGCATCCCCCTGTACGAACACCTGGGAACCGCCGGGTGCGCCTCAACGCTGGCGCTGCTGATTTGGGCGAGTGGACCGTGGCGGCTAACCACCCACTTTGGGCAGATTAACGCGGTCATCCTGCTGCTGGTGCTGGCTGACTTCCTGCGCCCGGCCACACGCGTCCCCCGCGGGGTGCTGATCGGTATCGCTGGCGGTATTAAGCTCACCCCGCTCGCGTTCGGGCTTATCCTGCTGATGCGCAAAGATTGGCGTGGTGTCGCCTCCGTGGCGGGCGGTTTCGTGGGCACCATCGCCCTCGGGTTTGGCGGTGCCGGGTGAGGCCGCCTACTACTGGGGTGTGGCGGTGCGTAACACCTCCCGCATTGGGGTGACCGCGTTCTACGATAACGTGTCCCTGACCGGTATTTTCGCGCACCAGGGTGTGCCTGAGCCTATCGCCACGGTGCTGGTGGTAGCGCTGTCCCTATTCCTGCTGGTGGCCACCGCCGCCCTGATGCGCCTGTTCATCCGCGCGAACATGGTGTTTTCCCAGGTGGCGTTGAACGCGTTTTTAATGCTCCAGATCTCCCCGATTAGCTGGTCGCACCACAACACCTGGTACCCGGTTCTGCTGGTTGCGTTGTGCCTGGAGATTTTCCCGCTTATTATGCCTGCGGCACGCCCGGTAGTGTACGTGCTGAGTGCGTTCGCGAGCGTGATCGCACTGGTGGGCATGTATATTTCCCCGTTCTGGCTGGCGGTGCTGTTCTCCCCGAAGTACTCTTCGCACGAGATGATCTACCTGCCGCAGGGCGGCGCCGGGCTGGTGGCCGGTTCAGCCCCGTACGTCGCCATGTACCTGGTGGTGGTGTTGGTGTTCCTCACCTATTGGGCGCACCGGGCAGCAATTGATGCGCGGGTGGACTCGGGCCGGTTCCGTGCGCCCGAACGCCCCGCACCGTAGCCCTCCACACGCCCGCGCCCAAGAGGGCACAGCTAAGGCCCGTCGTGCATCACGACGGGCCTTAGCATTTCAGGGCACCTTCCGGTGAGGCGACCGGGTGCGGGCTACTTGGTGTTCATGCGCCACCGGGCGTAGGGCGCCTCAACGAACATGTACACTTCGCTGCTGCTGTCTTCCCACTCGGTGGTGCTCTTCGACGAAGCCATGCTGGTGCCAATCACCGAGCCTTTACCGACCGCATCCAGCCTGAAGTGGTAGTAGCCGTTATTGTCGGTGCTTTCGCTGTTCACCTCAAACGAGCTGGTGCCACCGGTGTAGGTGAAGGCGTAGTTACGTGCCCGGCCCTCAATGCTCTCACCTTTGCCGTATTTCGGTGCGGAGGAGGCATCGTACACGCGCACCGTCCACTTGCCTTCGCCCTCAATCTGCAGCTTGCGGGTGGTTTTGCTGGTGGTGTCCATCCAGGCGGAGCCGGTGATCGTGGAGCTCACGCTGCCGGAATCACGCACCTCAAAACCGCTGGACTGGTCTTTGTCGGTTTTACCCGCCACGTTCAGCACACCCCGGTTATTCTCGTTTGCGGGCACGGACGCGGGAGTGAACTCGTAGTAGACCAGCGCCTTCGAGTCGTTGCCGTTGGGCTTTTCGATGTCGATGGTCTTCTTACCCTCACCCGTGTACTCCTTGAAGTCGCCCGAGGGCTTCTTCAGTTCGGTGGAGTCATCCGAATCGGAGGATGAGCTGCTGCTTGCGGACGAGGAGCTGCTGGAACTGCTTGCGGCAGGCTCCGCGTTGTTCGTATTGTCGCTACCGCGCGGTATGAACAGCACCAGCGCCAGGATCAGCAGCACCACCAGCAGAATAACGCCCGCGATACTCGCCAAACCCAGCGGGGTGGAGAAGAAGTTCTGGTTCCCGTTATTTGCGGTGAGTTTCACGCAGCGTATTTACGGCCCCGGCTGCCCCTCCGGAGGCTTTCTTGGCTGCCGCGCCACCAGCCGCTGCCGCCGCAGGTGCGGCAGCGTTTGCGGGGGTTAAACTGCGCGTTATTCTGGGTGTTTCGGGCGTTCTCAGCTGCGAACGATGCGGGGGTCACGGTGCCGGGTGCTGGCGCGTTCGCGACCGGGCCGCTGGCGTTGCCCTGCGTACCGTCAGCCGGGGTGGCCTGCACGTCGCGGGCTGTCAGTCCGGTACCTTGCGTCTGGCTCGGCTGGGACTGATCGGCTGGGGGCTGCTGGCCTGCCTGGGCCTGCCCCGCCTGCGGGTTCTCCGGCTGGGCGCCGGGTTGGCTTTGCGGGTCATACCCGTAGCCGGGGCCTGCCGTATCCTGCCCGTACCCCTGGGCGGCGTCCTGACCGTAGCCGGAGACACCGTAATCCTGGCCGTAGTTCTGCGCACCATCCTGCCCATAGCCGGGTGACTGCGCCGCACCGGGGTCGGTGCCGTACGAGGCGCCCTGTGCTGGTGCGCCGCCCTGGTTGGCGGAATTCGCGGGAGCAGCACTCTGCTGGTTCGGCAGCGGAATCTGCGAGGTGTGATCCGCCAGCTCGGGGTTAATCGGCTCCGGCAGGATCGGAGGAACAGCCGGTGCTGCGGCATCAGGCGCCTGATCGGAACCTGCCCCAGCGGATGCTGCGGGTGCAGCAGCCGGTGCCGCGGGCTGGTTGGTGGGTTCTTCTGAGAGCCCGTACCCTGAAGGGTCCGCCGTGTATGACTGCTTGCCGGTTTCGCTAGCTGCCACATGCGACTGTGCCGCACCAGTACCCTCGGGGAAGGTCGCTGCGGGCAGAATAGAGGCCGGTTTAGCGGCCTCATCCGCGCCTGATGTCTGCTGCGCAGTATCCGTTAGCCCGTAAGGCTCCTGCTGGGGTCCCGGTTCGGGTTCGGGGGTGTGAGACACGGCCTCCTGCTGGTGTTTCCCAGCATCGTGAGTTTTAGCGTCACGAGCCTCGACACTATACTCCTGGACAACATAATCTTGGGCGCCATCGGTTTCGGTGCCGGTGTTTTCGGTACCGCGTGCCTCAACGCTGTGGTCTTTAACGCTGTATTCCTCAGCGCGGCGGGACTCGCGGGGCGCATCCTCAGCCTCTTCTGCGGTATCTTTCGCGGCGTGCCGCGGCTTTACCTGGGACGGCTGCTCGGTGGAGGGCTCCTCACCCTCGGTGCGGGCCTCATCATCCTGGGCGGTGTGCTGGGCCGCGGCGGAGGTGTCGTGGAACTCAATCAGGGGCGAGTTCACCGGCGAAGGCAGCGCATCCTCATCCTCAGACGCGGTACTTTCAGCATCCTGGACCGAGGGTGTTTCCTTCGGCTCGAACGGCTCATCATCGTCGAGGGGGGGGAAAGCGCAATAGTTGCCGCGTCTGCGGGAATATTCGCTGCGGTATCCACCGATGAGGCGGTGGTAATGTCCGGTGCCTCAACGCTCGCGCCGAGCATCCGCTCACCCTCATACACGAACGGTTGGGCGTTATCGTCCTCAGCCGCCTCGGCTGCCCTGCGGCGGCGCTTGGGAGGCTCGTCACCGCCCATAATGTCATCGGCGGAGGTGCGGGTTGCCGCATCCGACTTCTGCTCCTGCGCCGCAATACCCTCAGGCGGGGTGGGCAGAGGCATAATATCGTCGGCGCCCGCACCGCTGAGGGTGGGCCCCTGCCGCTGCTGCCGCTCGCCCGTGTCTGCCTGCTCTTTCTGAACCTCATCGGCGGGGCTCGTGGCGGCGTGTTTTGCGGTGTGCTGTGCCGCACCGCCGGCTTCCTCAGCTGCCAGCGCGGTGTTCTCAGCGGCACCCTGGGTGTTCTGTGCGGGCTTCGCGTAGTCTTTGGGCTGTTTCTTCTTCGGCTGAATCTTAATGAGCCCCTGGGTGTCGAGGTTTTCGTTCACTCAATACTGATGTGCTCACCGGGTGCACCCTCGTTTGATGCACTCATCTCCTGCGCCTCACGCACCTGCGCGAACCGGCGCAGAGCGTTCTTCACAGGTTCGGGCTGCTCCAGCTCTTCGGCTGTGGTGGCACCGGTGCGGGTCTCGGCGGCGGGGGTGTCTTGCTTGGGGGAGGTTTGCTCAGAAGAAATGTGTTCAGCGGAAACCTGCTCAGCGGCACCCTTTTCGGTGGAGGCTTGCGCGTACTCTTCGTCCCGTGCAGCACGCCGCGCAGCCCGGGAATCACCAGAATCAACCGTATCCGTTTGGTTTTCCTCGGTCTCGGGGAGTGATGCAGAGGCAGCGGCGACCGGCTCGGGCGAACCGGCATGGGTGCCCTCCTGCTCGCCCGCACCCGCTGCGGGAGTAGCCTGAGCGGGCTCATCCTTCTGCAGTTCGCTCTTTATTGCATCACCAACGGGGATGCTGGGGGGGGAGTGTCAGCTTCCCGGTGCGCTTCAACGTCAGCGGTTACCTGCGACTCCGCCAGCTCATCTGCGGCGGGGGAGTCGGCAGTGCTCTCACGCTGAAAATCTGCGGGCTCCGGCAGGGTAGGCTCGCCGCTAACAGGCTGGGCGTGCCGGGGCGTGTCCTCGGCGATCTCGGCCACCTGCGGCCCGCTCGTGGACTCACTAGCTGGCTGGGTGTGCGCTGCCGAAGCGGCGCTAGCCTGCTCGTCCTTGGCATCAGCTGTGTTCTGCTCAGCCTGCTGGGCGGCTGCGCGCTCGGCAGCTTCACGCTCGGCGGCCTCCTGCGCCGCCTGCTGAGCCATGAACTGCTCGCGGGCGGCCCGGCGGGAAGTCGGCTGGGGCATGTTCTCGGGCATACCCGCCACAGCCTGCCCACCGTTAAAACCGTTTGACTGCCCTTCCACTACCTGCGGGTGTCCGCCAGGCTGCGGCTCGGTGGTGTTTGCCGGGCCGTTTGGCTGCAGGCGGGCACGCTCAGCCTCGTAGTGTGCGGCATGAGCCGCACGGGAGGGGTGCGAGGTGGCCTGCGCCATCCTGAAGTCATCATTAAGCGGGTCAAAAGAGGTGGTGCGCGGCTTCTGCTCTTGCCCCTGTTCAGTACCGTTACTGTTCTCCGCGGTCACCGTGTCGTGTTCGAGGGCGGAATGTGCAGGTGCGTTATGAGATACAGCGGTATCGACGGTTCGCTCTGTGCCCGCCTGCTCCTGTATAGGAAAACTGCCGGTGGCGGGGGCTGCGGGACTATGCTGCGCGTGTTCCTGTGGGGTGGGGGCAATAACCGAGTCGTCACCCGCTAGAGTGTAGTCGTCGCCAACGTGTGCCGGAAGCTCATCCATGGGCTCCTCATACGCCGTGCCTTCATCGTTGAAATCGGCGGAATCGGTGGGCTCCTCAATCCACAGCTGCCACCCGGCCGGGACCGGGCCCCACGCGGGGTCGGGGCGCCAAGTGGGGGTGGGTTTCCAGCCTTTGGGGGTTTGGGCCAATTCGGCGGCGGATTAAAAAAATCAGTGCCATGAGAAGCCTTCCTTCTGCCCGCGCCACCCCCATACCCGGAAGCGATGGCGCGCACAATCTAAACAAGAGAAATACGGTAACCATAGAATTATGTCATATTTACCGCTAAAATACCCTGTAACAGTCACTTAGACAACCCCACGGCGCAACGTTGCGTGAGCATCGAAAAGTTGCAGGAGCGGCATAGATTATGAGCACTAATTCGTCGGAGCCCAAACGGCACCCCGAGCACAACCACCACGCAGGCACAAACCAACAGAGGCCGCAGGATACGAGGCAAAAATCACCTAAATCATCCGCTACTTCCCCAGCCCCTGAGACCACCTCAGGGGTTACTGATGTGCCCTGGAGCAGCTCCAACACCGCTGCTCAACGCGCCGAGAGCACCACCTCGGATTCGGGCAGTGAGCAGGGCTCCCTCCAGGCGGCCCCCGTCAGCCCCGGGGATGATCCTCGGCCGGTGTCGCAGCTACTTGCCCTGCCGCCGCTAACGGACGCTATTAAGCAGGTCTCCAAGAACCCCGAGAACCCACCGGCGCACGGCTCGTATGCGGTGCCCGTATATAACCTCGACCCCAGCCTCACCTCCGATATGTCGGCCTCTGTTGAGCGTACCCTGCCGTACCACCGGTTGGCCTTGCCGACGGCCGTTCCCGCTGGTTCACGCCCCTGCTGGAGGGCCTGGTGGCTCTGGTAGTCTACGTGGTTCTGATTACTCTGTTTACCGTGGTGATGATGAGCATCCCACTGATCATCCGTGCGGATAAAACAACTGACTTTGGAACCTACATAAGGGACGATGTACTGAATGATCCGCTGGCTATGTTCTTCGTATTCGGTTCAGTTGCTCTTATGTTCCCCGCCATACGTGTCGCACGCCTGATTTTCGGTCCCCGTCCATGGGGCCTGGTGCACTCGGTGCAGCGCCGGGTTCGCTGGTCGCTTCTGCTGACGGCGCTGGTGGTTGGTGCCTTCTGTTATGGGCTGCTTTCCCTGCTGACGCTGATGCTGGACGGCTTCTCATCCATCGGTTTCCACCACAAGCAACCGCACGAGGTTGCCTTCTGGCTGAACATGGTGTTGCTTCTTGTTCTGGTGCCATTGCAGTGCTACGCGGAGGAACTGGTATTCCGCGGCTACCTGATGCAGACCATCGGCCGGTGGCTCAAGAACCCGGCGTGGGCGATTCTGCTCCCAGCTCCCTTCTTCATGCTTGCCCACGGCTACGACCTGTGGGGGCAAGCCTCAATAGTGGTTATGGCGGTGCTCGCGGGGTTCCTCTGCTGGTACACGGGCGGCTTAGAGGCAGCTATCGGGATGCATGTGATGAATAATATAACAACGATGGCGATGGGTATGTTCGCGAACACGGACCCGCTTCAGATGCAGAGCAGCGGCACCCCCACCGATTTCGCGATGGTGCTCGCCACCGAGGTTCTCTACACGGCGGCCATCTGCTGGTTCACGCACTACCGCGGCTACCTGCGCACTGCCACGTTCACCGTGCAGGATCCGAAGCAGAGCCACGCGCCCGTGCAGTTCTCGCCCGCCCAGGCCTCTCAGGGGCATTCACCCCAGTCGCCGGAGCAGCCGAAGCAGCAGGGGAAGTAACCCCCCCAAAAAAGCTCATGGTGCGGTGTGCTGGTGCGGGTTGAGATCCCACGCGGGCGCACCGCACGCATCATCTGGTGTTTCCGGTCAGAGTCTCTTCACGCGGGGTAAAGCAGCATTTCTTGCTTTACCTCGTGGGAAGAGGCTTTTTAGTACCCCAAAACTCTCGCGTGAAGGTAGGCTTAAACCATGAGTGTAGACGCAGTGAAAAACATCGAAGACCTAGCACAGTTCGTTGAGGACTCGCCGGTTTCTTACCTGGCGGCGCGCACCGTGGCGCGGCGCCTGCAGGGGGCCGGGTTTACCGAACTGACCGAGTCTGAGACGTGGCCCGACTCCGCCGCGACGGGGCGCCATTTTGTGGTGCGTGACGGCGCGATTATTGCGTGGGCGGGCGGGCGTCAGGCGTCTGCGGCGAGCGGCTACCGGGTGCTGGGCGCACACACCGATTCGCCCGCGCTGAAAGTTAAACCGAAATCTTCGCTCACGGTTAAAGGCTGGCACCAGATCGGTGTTGAGAACTACGGCGGGGGGCTGCTGAACTCGTACCTTGACAGGGAGCTGCGTTTGGCGGGGCGGCTGACGGTGCATGAGGGCGGCACCCTGCGTGACCGGTACGTGTGCACGCCGCCGCTGGCGCGCATCCCTCAGCTGGCCCCGCACCTGGACCATAAACGGAACGAACTGGTTCTTGATAAACAGTTCAACCTGTACCCGATTTGGGGTATTGACCCGGGGCAGAACGACGTGCTTGCATACCTGGGGCGGCACACGGTCGATGAGGGCGGCGACGTTGACCCCGCCACCGTGGTCGGCTACGACCTGCTGACCGCCGATTCTCAGCCGGGGCGCCGGTTTGGGCAGCACGGCGAGTTTTTTGCCTCCGGCCGGCTGGATAACCTGTCGTCGGTGCACGCGGGGCTGTGTGCGCTGGAGCGGTATGTGGCCGATAACGCCGACGAGCACGCATCCCACACCGTGATGCTCGCCGGGTTCGACCATGAGGAGGTCGGCTCGGAAACCCGCAGCGGCGCGGCTGGCCCGTTCCTGGAAGATGTGCTGGTGAGGCTGTCGGCGGCACGCGGTGAGAACACGGAGCAGTACCGCCGTTCTGTCGCCTCCTCGGTGTGCCTGTCGGCGGATGCGGGGCACCTGCTGCACCCGAACTATCAGGGCCACCACGACCCGGTGGTGCAGCCGGTTCCCGGTGCCGGTCCGCTGCTGAAGATTAACGCGAACCAGCGGTACGCCACAGACTCGGTGGGCGCCGGTATTTTCGCGGCGGCATGTAAGGCGGCACGGGTGCCGTATCAGGAGTTCGTGTCGAATAATAATATGCCGTGCGGTTCCACCATCGGGCCTATCACCGCCACCCGGTTGGGGATGCGTACCGTGGATGTGGGCGTGGGCCTGCTGTCGATGCATTCGGCGCGCGAAATGTGCCACGTTCATGACATGGCGTACCTGACCCGCGCGGTGGAAGGCTTCTACCGGTTACAGGGTCTATAACCGGACGGCTGCATAGCGGGACGGCGCAGGCGGCGGCAATGACGGCACAACATAGTGCATGGTTTTGGCATTTTTGTAATGCTCCCATCCTTACAAAACAACCGAAATCGTGCACTATATGAGTGCGTGGTGAAGGATTAAATACTTATGGTAACCGGGGAAGCATATGACGCCGTAAGTAAGCAGCAAAACGAGGAGCTTCAGCTCTTTCAAGTGCCCCGCATAAGTCTGCTTCACCATATTTCTTAATGAAATATCTTTCTTGGAATAAATATATTTCTGCGAGGTCTGTAGACGACAATGTGAGGGATTCTTGAGTTGACCTACCGAGATGCGGTTCCACAAAATCCATCAGAAGGTCGTCAGTGCTGATAGTTACATAGGGTAAGGGCTCGTCGGTATTTTCGCTCGTTTCCCAGTAATCCAGGAGAGCTTTGTCGTTGGTGACTAAGTAGTCAATATTGTGCTTCACCATTGCTGCATGTATATGAAGGTCGTTCTTATCGGGGTATCCATGTATTGAGGAGATGGGGTAACCTTCTAACACGAACACAGATTTACCTATCTGCTCTCTAACCTTCACCCGTGCAGCATCATTTCCAGTTGGGTTTCCTCTAAGCCAGTGGTACCCCCACTCGTCGAGAATATTCTGTGTTGTGTGTATATCGAAGTACTTTTTAATTAAGAAGGAAATGGAGGATAACAGAAGTGACTAATAAAATAGATTTTTTAAACGAATATAGTTTATCTAGTTCAAGTGTAGAAATTGTGACGGATGAAAGCCAAATTGTAGAGGCTCCAATTCCAAATTTTTGGAAAGAAGCACTTTTGTCAGATAGTTTGGAAGAAAGAAAAGAAAAAATTCTTTCAGTGTGGAAAGAATATTCTTCTTCTGATTTGCGAAACACAATTTCTTATTTAGGCGATTATTTAAAAAATATAGACTTGATTTGTTTAGACGGCGAATATTCGCTTTTGTATACGATTTTGACTTACCAAACAGGAGAAGAAATCTATTATGAAGGGAAGCAACCCGTTACAGTTGAGGTGCTGAAACAAAAGTTTGGAGAAAACGCACCAACTATAAAACAATCAATAGCAGATTTCTATACTCATATCCACAACGGTTTTTATGATTATACAAGTAAAAGCATGGGGATTGATAACCTTAAAAATGTGAACTCTATGGCAGATTATGACTGGGAATATTTGCAACAGTTAGACATAGATTTAATCCCACTTTATAATTTTTTCAGTAACGGTATGGGGGAATACGTTGTTTTAGACATCGAAAATGGAAACACCTATTTATGGTCGTCAAGAGAACTTCCTAAAAGGCAGTCTGACTTTTGGGCTTTGGTAGACGAATGGATTATAATTGGATTAGATTTTTAAAACAGAGAGTATAATTTGTTGGTACCCTAAATGTTAATCAAGAAAAGTATAACATTTGGGGTATTTTTGTTATTCAATACAATTTACCTTGACATCTTTTCATCTTATGCTATACTAATTTTATTACTTTTGGGAAGAGTAAGTGTTGAGGGAGATTGGGAGAGGCATGATTTGCTTTTATCTCATACTTGCTCACTCTGTCCGACCCTCGGACGGGGTCGACTAGTTTTGGTTTACTTCGTCAGAGGCTCAGATTGTTTGTCCGTGTTCTCATTCGCACACACCAACCCTCTGATTGTGTGGATTTGTTCTCATTCAGACAATCTGACCCTCGGAAAGAGTGCCCGAGTTCTGATTGACTCCGTCAGAGCCTCAGATTGTTTGCCCTTGTTCTCATTCGCACAATCCGAGGCTCAGATGAGGCAAATCTGTTCCAGTTTACTCTGTCAGAGGGTCGGACAAGCTCTTTTCAAAAGTAATGACCATATCCGAGGGGGATCGGATAAAAATGAAAAAGAAAAGGTGGATATATGCCAGCAAAACAAACATTATTAAATCTGCAAACGAGCAGTTTACGCTATGCCGAGTTTTCTCAGTTTATCGCGCGTTTCTTAGACGATGTCGAAAAGGAAAACTTGGATGTCAAGAAAGAAGAAATCTTGTCTAACTTGCTGGGGCAGCTAAAGACTAATTTGCCTGCTTATCAAGCATCGCTAGGACAAGTTCGGGTGAGTGAAAAGTCCAGCACGATTACCGAAGCCGACCAGTTGCGGGATGAAGATTTCCAAGCGCTACGCGAAGCAATTAAACCCTATCGCAATAGTCGCCGCGAAAACGAAAAGGCAGCTTATAAGACTTTAGACTTGCTTTTCGACCAGTACAAGAAAGCGACCAAGGTTTCCTATGAAGAAGAAAGCGCGCTGTTAAACAGTCTACTAGAAAAACTCAGAAAAGCTGAATACCAATCCGCTATTGAGACTTTGGGGATTGGGCGCTTTATGAATAACTTGACCGAAAGCCAAGCGGCTTTTGAAAAGGTCTTCTCTGACCGCTCACAAGAAAATCTCGCTAAAGTCAGCTTTGACACCAAGCAACTGCGCAAGGACTTGGCAGTTCCTTACCAACAACTAAGCGACTATGTAGCTATTCTAGCTCAGTTGAAAGAAGACGCTATTTACCAAAAGACCTTATCTGTCCTCAACAACAGCCGCAAGTACTACGCCGATGTCTTGGCACGCCGCAAGGGCAAAGATAAGAAGAAGCGAAAAAGGTAGAAACGGAAACAGAATAAAAAAGACGCTCCACTTACTCATAAGTGGGGCGATTTTTCTCTTTACGCCGTTTGGCTTCTCGTTCTAGTTTTGCCCAGTAGAGCTCGCATTGTGACTACTACAAACAACAAGGGCTGGTTGCAGTGGGTTGAAATTGATAGCAGTGGGTGCCATTATCGCGGGGAGTGTCCTGAGCGGAGGCACACTCGCTCCTATCCTTATCGGAGCAGGGACAGCTTACCTGGTGGCAGATAGCGGTTATCAGGCGGTTAGCGGGGAGACCATTTCGGGGAAACGGCTGACTGACGGGGAGCGCATCTGGGCAGGTGTGGACGCAGTCTTGACGGCAGCGACCGGTGGCTTTGCGACCTATGCCAGCGTGCTTGCCAAGACAGGGAAAGCCGCAACGACGACGGTACAGACGGTAGGCAAAGCTGTCAATTATGCCGACGATGCCAATGACATCGCTCATACGGTGACCGCGATGCAGGATGACCCTTGGGCGCAGCACTCCAATTTGGAATAGGGCGTGCGATTGGTCATGGAGTTACTGCTCTTGGAAATAAAGCTCGAGCAAGATTTGGCAAGGGTGGCAGTGGAGCTGATGTGGACTTGCCAAGTAGTGGGAAAGGTGTGGATCTGCCAGCGGGCAATGCAGGTTTGAAGACCCATGCGGACACAGATGTGGATCCGTCTACGCTTGGTACAGGCAAGAAGCCAAAACCAGAGATTCAAACGCCCCAACATCAAGAAATACCAAGTCCAAGCAAGAAACCAGAGCTTGATGTGATGAAGACAAGCAAGCCTGAGATTGACCGTGCAAGCAGTCCAGAGATAACTGGTCCAAATAAGAAGCCAGAAATTGATACCACTAAAACGGCGAAACCCGAGATTGACAATCCAAGCCGTCCAGCGGTGGATAAGACCAACAGCAAGCCGAGCGAGATTGATACAGGCAAGACGGTGAAACCGGAGGTCAGCCAAGCTCGTCCGAGCGAGGTGGCGTCACCAAACAGTCGTCCAAAAGAAGTGGATGTGACCAAGAAGCCCGACATTGAAGTGACTCGCCCAGCCGAAGTCAATCCGACCAAGGTTAAGCCAGAAATGGAAACCAAGGTCAAACCAGACATTGACGCAGCGGCAGCTAGTGCCAGCGCCGTTCCGAAAGTCAAGGCGCAAGAACCCGACCTCCCCAAAGCGGGACAACCCGAAGTCACTCCTGATGCCGGCAAGAAGGTGCAGAAGCCAGAAGAGGTGGATACCGAAGCAACTAAGGCTGGTATAGGAATGTCGGAAGATGCAAATTATGCACAAAAGACATATGGTCACTCGTTCAGTCAAGAAGGACAGAAAATATATTCTGAATTAGCAGGGGAACCTATAAAAACAATTGATGATTTAGTTGATGCAATAAAATCGGGTAAAATAGATATTAAAGACTTACCGGTTGAATATATCAATCGTGATGGAAATACTTTGATATTGAATACTCGTACATCACAGGCTTTAACTCAATCAGGTATTCCTAGGAGTGATTGGCATACGATTGATAGGACGGGAGAAAAGTTACACGAGACTTTGCTTGACGGACAACTACAAAGAAACAAACTCACTTCAGAAGGTATTAAAGAAGTTAGACCAAGTAACAGAAAAGGATAATAAATATGACATACAAAACAGAATATGTTTTTACCTATGTTTTCTTCAAATTTAGAAAAAAAGAGCCTGAAATTCAGATAACAGGTTTTGGAGGTTGCAATTCGGATTTCAGGTTATGATGATGAGGAACAATTTAGTGAAGTTCTACTAAAATTTCAATCAGTCTTGGAATTTACTCGGACATCCTCAAAATTTGGAATAACAGAGGGTTCTTATGATACAGTCATTAAAATTGAAAATTCTAAAAGATTAGCGGAGTTAAAAGAAGCAAATGAAAGGGACTATGCGTTTTGGTCTCCTAATCATTATGCTTTTTACCTAGACGGCTCAGGTTTCTTTCAAATAATTGCTGATAGTTTTGAGGTGGAAAGGCTTGTTTGATTATACAAAACTTAGTAGAGAAGTATCCTATATATTAAGACATAATCCAGATAAATATGGTATAAAGCTGGACTCGGAGGGGTGGTGTTCAGTTGATGATTTAATACATAAATTATCAGAAACTCCTTTATGGAAAGGACTTACAAGAGATGACCTTGAAACAATGATAGAACTATCTGACAAAAAAAGCGTCATGAAATAAAAAGGTGAAAAAGATTAGGGCTTTTTATGGACATTCAATAAAAAGACAAATTATCTAAAAACAGCCAATAAACCACCGAAAGTTTTATACCATGGAACAGTTCAAAGATTTTTAAATCAGATTTTACAAACTGGGCTAATTCCAAAAGAAAGGCAGTATGTTCATTTGTCTTCTGATGTGAGTACAGCAAAGCAGGTAGCTTTTGAGAAGAGATGACAGAGCTATCATTTTTAGAAGTTGCTGCCCAGTCTGCTTGGGAAAAATGGTGTAAAAATTTTTATATTGGGAATGAAGATATATGGCTTTCTGAGCCAATTCCTAGTGAGTATATTTCTATTATTGAGGATAAATAATCTTTTTTTATGACTAGAAATAGAAAGAAAGGGGAAAAGAATGTCCGATAAATCAATGAAAATGACAATGATGACAGAACAATTTGAAAAAGGGCGATAGCGGAGAAACAGTAGAGGGCATTACTCTCATTGTTGACGGTGTTGTCAAAGACGTGACAGATATTCTTAAGGAAACAAAAAGGATATAATTCAACCTTAGACTTAATTCAAGATGCTATTGTTCGTGGATTGGCTGAAATCAGGGAGTCATAGTTTTATTTAAGAGGACGTTAGTCCTCTTTTTTGTTATACTGGAAAGTGTAGGGGAACAAAATGGAAATTTTAAACAAGTACATTGACAATCCAATCCGAGATTAACAACTCAAGCCGAGCGAGGTGGCGTCACCAAACAGTCGTCCAAAAGAAGTGGATGTGACCAAGAAGCCCGACATTGAAGTGACTCGCCCAGCCGAAGTCAATCCGACCAAGGTTAAAGCCAGAAATGGAAACCAAGGTCAAACCAGACATTGACGCAGCGGCAGCTAGTGCCAGCGCCGTTCCGAAAGTCAAGGCGCAAGAACCCGACCTCCCCAAAGCGGGACAACCCGAAGTCACCCCTGACGCTGGCAAGAAAGTGCAGAAGCCAGAAGAGGTGGATACCGAAGCCACTAAGGCTGGGAAGGTTGAGGAGGAAGATACAAATTGGGGCCCAGATGAAATTTCGCGTTTACGAGAGGATTGGGGAGTTCCAGAAACTGACACACTTGCTGTTGCAAAAACAGATATAGAAGGTCTAGAAGACATAGTATTTAAAGGAGGCTCTCCAAGAGTTAGAAAAGAAGCTGGTCTAGATGATTTAGATGTGTTAAAACCAGATAGAGCGATTAAAAGTTCTGGTAAAATTGCGTCTGCGACTCGTCATGCCGAGGCAGATGTGGCAAATGAGTTCGTTGAAGCTGTGGAAAAAGCAGGTTTATCAAACGAAGAAGTTAAGGGAGTCTTACACTTGTATCAATCAAATCCAAGTGGAGTATGTCCTACTTGTTTAAGTGGTTTAGGTAATCCCGATAAGGCATCTGGAGTAATAAAACAACTAAGTGAAAGATACCCAAATTTAAAGATAAAAGTATCTTCCAATCAAGTTGAAGGTGTCCGAGTGACAGGAAGATCAAACTTTACTGTTCAAAACGGGAAATATGTTGATTGAGGTGAAAAATGGAAAATTATAAATTAGCAAACTTCATGCAAATCTTGACGGAGTGTTTACCGTCATATTTGAAGAAAAAAAGGAAGATATTGTTTTTTGTCAAAAAAAGACGCTTGAGATGACGCAAGATTTTTCTTTTTGGATAAAGAAACGGTGTCTCCTGACGCTTTATATGACCGCTTGGAAAATATAAACGAGGAAGATATTCTTACTTATTTTGACCTTGACAAAGAAAGTGCTCCGTCAGTCTGGGTCTGCATAGCAGACTTTGTGGCTTATATCTGTAAATTAAGCTACGACGAAAGTGGCGAAAAGTATCTACCTGAGACGATTGAAGCGGTGGATGAAGCGACCTTTAACAGAGTTTTTTTACTCAGTACAAGGAAAAATCTTTCTCTGTTTTCAGATTTGTCAGTGGCGGCTACGACTGCTTTGCAGGAGAAAAGAAGTTGATTTGACAGACGAATCTGTTCATACCTATTATGTACAGTTGTTTGGAGATGATAAATAATCATGGAGCTAAACTTGATTGTTAAACAAGTTCTGCTTGATATTGACTTCATCAACCGCTATGAGGCCTTATCAAAAGAATATAGTCCGGAGAAATTAAGAAATAAAACACCGTTAAAATATCTTGACGGTGAGTTAGTTATGGATATGATTTCAGAGGCTGGCTATATTCCCGGTTTTGACCCCAAAGAGAAATTTTTTTAAATTTTTATGAAAAGATAGAAGATTATCGGTTCGGTCTGCATATTGTACTTTATAATGGAACAGTAGAGCTCATTTGGGCTGTTAAAGATAAAGAAAAATCAATTGCAGGCATGCCGTGGGGAATTTATTCCAGATTGATGATTGATCCAGACTATCGTATCAAAATGCCCAATTTCAGTGACTACGACGAATTGGAAGATATTTTAAAAACAGCTTTTACGATTTATGAGGATTTCAAACAAGTCTTTTTAGAAGTCGCAGAAGTAAAATAGAGGTCAAAAGAGGGCAATCGTCCTCTTTTTTGCTATACTGGTATCAGCGGGGTGGAGTAGATGATAGATAAAATAGATTTTTTAAACAAATATACATTAAATGAACACCAAGTTGAAATTTTGACAGGTGTTGATAGTAATGTTCAAGAACTTCCTAAATTATGGCAAGATATTCTAGCCATATCAGAACGTCAAGAACGCGTGAAACAAGTTTTACAATATTGGCAGCAAAAAGTAGGGAAATACCTTATAAATACAACTTCTTATCTGTCTGAATATTTATATGACGTTGAAGTTATGAAAATCGGTCAAGATTTTTATTTGCTTTATACAGTAGTTGGTAGAAGACACAAAGTCATGTATTACGCTGGAGGAAATCCTAATAAAACAAAAGCGGCTTTAAATTCTATAGGGCAGTCTTTCGTTTCGCAGCTACCTGAAAGTTTAAAGAAATTTTATTTTGAACTACACGATGGCTTTTACTATTATCCAAGTCGTAGTATGGGACTTGAAGCTACACAGTCTATCATGAGATTGGCAGATGAAGAGTGGGGGATTTTGGAAGATGGTGCTCCTGTTCCTATTGATTTATCTTCTAGTTATTCATTCTTTACGAATGGTATGGGAAGATATGTTGTTTTGGATTTATCAGAGGGCAATCCTCTTTCTGAAGCAGTTTTATGGGATTCTTCTGCTCCTGCTCGTTATCATTTAGACTTTTTGGGCTATTGTTGATGAGTGGATAACGATAGGGTTTGATGGTTAATTTATATTCATAAAAAAAGAGGACAATCGTCCTCTTTTTTTGCTATACTGATGAATAGGTGATAAACAAATGAAATTAAGAGATAGACTGAATACTGAAGATAAATATAATTATTTAATTGAGAACTACAAACAATTTATAAAAGAAGAGTATGAGGACATTGAAGAACTAAATAAGTTAGAGGCTAAAGGTGTTCAGAAATTTTCACGTCCAAATATTCAAGTTATAAAAAGTTCGCATAAAATCATTGCTGGCTATCAAGAAGAAATACTAATAGCAACCTATTCAGTGGGTTATCCACTTGAAGCTGTTAAGGAAGAATATATTAAATTGGTGGATAGTTTGGTACCAATTTGGTATAGTAATAGCGGTTATGTTCATATGCTCTGGGCTTTGTCTATTGGAATTATGTTGGACATTGAAACAGAAGTCTTTGACAAGTTAGTTGACTTAGTGAAAAAAGATGACCCAGTTGATTATTTGATTGATTATCTTATTCATTATCGTCATCCTGATTGGAAAATTCGCGATGATTTTATGTTTCCACGTCCCTATGTTTTTACACAAAAAATAACTCAAGCAGAAAATTTAGCTGAAGCAACTGACTTATTAAAGTACTATTTGGAAAAAGAGTGGTATCAAGGTCAGCGAGGAAATGGTTGGACATAAGCGTAATATTGATAACTATGTTGGCTACTGGTCTTTTGAAGCAGGCGCAATCTGCAAAATCATGGGTTTGAACCCTGAAGATTTTAAGGGAGTAAATTACTTCCCATATGATTTAGTGGCTGAATGCGGAAAATAGAAAGAGGACGCTCGCCCTCTTTTTTCTAATACCAGCAATCAGAATTATAAATTTTTCTAGCTTACCTTGATATCTTTTCATCTTATGCTATACTAATTTTATTATTTTTGGGAAGAGTAAATGTTGAGGGAGATTGGGAGAGGCATGATTTGCTTTTATCTCATACTTGCTCACTCTGTACTAGGTAAAAATATGATGGAAGATATGGGGGTTTAGTAGGGGGCAAAAATGGACTGGTTATCAAGCCCAACACATCATTCCGGCAGATATGGCTGATCACCCTGTTATACAAAAAATGGGTATGGATTTGGATGATGCAAGTAATGGGAAATTTTTTTGCCTGTGCCAGATTCGGTAGATACTACAAGTGTTAGTCCATTATCAAGACATAGAGGTTATCACTCCACGTATAATGAATTTGTTCGTGCACAGTTAGATAATATTGATGTAAATCAATCTCCTGCAATGTTGCAAAAAGAGGTTAAAGAGTTACAAAGAAATTAGGCATACTGCAAGATAAGGGTCTGCCTTTATATCCTAAATTTGGCGCAACCACCGAACTTTGGGAAAGATTTATGAAAAATTTAGACTAATTATTGAAGGATGATTTTATGACTAATAACATGAAATTTTTAACAAATATTCTATTCTCTGAAGACATAACAAGAGCACTAGAACAAGTTCAAAGTATAAATAGCTCCGAACAACTGTTCATCTTGCTAGACAATTATAACTGGGACAATGGCTTTGACCTTCCGCAAGCGGTACTTGATAATCCTGCTTGTACTAACGCTGTAGCGCTACTGGCATTTGATAGAGCGGACGGCTACCGTTTCCTTTTCGAGGGGTTCGGAGAATATTCCTCGCCAGTTTGGCAAGACTTTGTGACGTCTTTATATAAAGATTTATGTGAGAACAAATTTCCTGACGGAGAGCTTGGTTATTTGCCTGAACTTAGTAAAGTGCAGAAATTTAAGTTGAAAAAACAACATCCAGATTTACTGACGATATTTCTAGACGGAGTTGACGGAGAGCATGTCCGTGTAACTTTATAAAAGTAGGCTATATATCGTATTATATTTGGGAAATGGAAGAAAATAGACGATTGATTATTTTAAATGACACTTTCGGGAAAGAGGGGTCAGATGAGGAAATTGCTGGGCTTACGATTTTGGTGGACGGCACGATTAAAATCGCTTTTGACAAAATTCAAGCCATGCGTCAGTATGACAGTTATAACGAAGTTTTGCGGGATGTCATTTTTGAAGGTTTAGAAAAGATATTCACAGAAAACCGATGATTTTGGGTAAAGTTTTAATGGTTAAAAATATATTACTAACAGGTTCATGGTACGGTGAGATAAGCTCTCTCTCAGTAGAAGAATTGAGAGAAAAATTAGTGCAAGTACAAGATGAAAAAGATTGTATCTTGCAGATTGAAGACAAAGTCCTCAGAACAGAAGTTTCTAAGGGCTTTTCTTTGTGTAAAGTCGTATAATAGCTGAAGTCAGAATTTGTGGCTCATAGTAGGATTCATTCCAATACAAGTAAAGGGGCGGATGTTGCTGACTTCTCAATGAGCAAAGAGGATAAAATATTCACAACATATGTTGAAGATAAGTTCCCTAGATTCAATGATACAGAAGCTAAGATATTAGAAGATATAGCTTCACAAATTACAGACCCTCAAATTAAAGGGAAAATAACTCTCTTTACGGAACTTCCTCCCTGTGATAGCTGTAGTAATATTATTGAAGAATTCAAAAGGATGTTTCCTAACATCTAAGTTGATGTATTATGGAAATGAGGTTTTTAAATGACGGATTATAAAGAAACAAAAGAAATGACTATAGAAAGTTTTCAAGATTTTACAGAAGAAGGTTTTACAACAAGTCAAGCACTTGCTGCCGCTCTTGAAGATTGCGCCGTATTTATGAAAAAAAGCGAAACTAACTTTGCCGGTGCTACCATAGCTTTGTCTTTGATTGGTTTAGATAATGGCTTGTTTCCAGATTATTTAGAGTATTTGCTGAAAAAAGTGGAGAAACTGTCTTTATCTGATGATATAAAAAAGGACATGGATAAAGTAAATACCATGCTTACAGCAGGTGATTTTTCGATTGAGGAAGACCCCAAATATTTAGAACGGGTAAAGTTGATTTTTGATGAATAGTGTAATAGCAATAAGTTCTAAAAAATTAAAAGAAAAAATTGAAAGAGCTAAGGGGGATGTAGCGAATGCCCAGAGAGACGGGGAAGTCTTAATCAAGGGTGCCATTCCACCAGAGTATTTTCATTTTATCGAATAGAAGGATAAACTAATGAACGAACAAGAAATTCATCATTTACTTTACGACATTCCAGAGAATGTTGATTATACGGATATTCCGCAGGATCTGGATTTAGAAGATGTTTCTAAAGAAAGAGTTGATAAATTACGAGATTTACTCCATTCAGATGATTTGGCAGTGCGTTTTGATGCTGCATTGCTATTGACAAATTGGGGGGTGGAAGACGGTCTGAATACTTTGATAGACTTGTTTGAGAAAGGAGAAACGAAGGGATTTATCCCTCATCATCTACATCCTTATGATGACACCAACAAACATATTTTAGATGCGTTAATTGGCTATTGGGCGAGTCAAACTGATTTACATAAAGAACAAGAAGCTCGTAAAAGGATATATCCTACGATTATTTCAATCATTAAGCAAGCAGTACATTCATCTTATAGTATTGCGCAAATTGGTTTTTAATAAAAAAAGATTTAGATATTCATAAAGAAGTTTATACAGAATATATCCCAGTTTTAGAGGACTTTTTGACAGCTATTATTGACGATAAAGAGAGGAACTATTGGCGCATTCATGACGCTCTTAAGTTGCTTTTAGAGGTGGATGAACCTTTTGTTCAGAAAATCTTGACTGAAAAAGGCAAAACATTGGCTGATTTTGGCTTAGATGGAGAAGAAAATGACTGAAATTAAATTTTATCGGGTAAATGATGCTTATGGCTATCTGTCGAATTTCGCTCCCTACCCTTTTGAGATAAATGGACTAATCTGGTCAACTTCGGAGCATTATTTTCAAGCTCAAAAGTTTTTGGACAAAGAGGGTTATTCATTAGGGGCGTGACACCCCAACCGCCTAACCACTCTTCACCACACAGAAAAACAACGACCCCTCACCTCCTGTCCACGTATGATGGTGAAATACCAAAACCAACCACCAACCATACACGCACAGGTAGGAACCGTTGCCTTCTCACCGTACCACCGGCCTGAGACCAGCACAATTCACGACCCTCCTAGCACTCCTGACCAACACCCTCACCTGGAATACTCCGAACACTAAACCTCATAAACTCACCCTCACCCAGGGGCTGAAAGCCACCCTGCTGTATCTACGCCAGAACCAGACCGAAGAGTTCTTAGCCGAAGACTTCGGAGTTTCTCAACCAACGATCAGCCGCATCCTGAACACGATAGAAACAGCACTGCTACACGTCTTAGCCCCAGCAGTACCGCCCATACCTGAAACCCTGCTGCAGAGTTCTGGGACCGTGATCGTCGACGGCACCCTCGTGCCCACCTACAAGTGGCATGGTCCAGGAATGCGCCTATACAGCGGTAAACACCACTGTGCTGGATTCAACCACCAGATTATCTGCACTCTAGATGGTGTACCCTTGGTGATCACCTACCCCGTACCCGGGGCACACCACGACACGTTTGCGTACCGGTGGCACGGATTGGACAGATTCTTAGACCCGCACGATACTCTGGCCGATAAGGGCTACCAAGGACTAGACCTGATCACCCCGGTGAAGAAACTACCCGGCGGAGAACTCACCGACGACGAGAAACACCTGAACCGGCACATCAATCACCACCGGGTCGTCATCGAACGCGTGATCGCACACTTCAAGTGTTGGCGGGTACTCTCTAGTACCTTCCGCAGACCCCTCACCTCGTACCGGAGAGTGTTCTCGGTGGTGCGGGCACTGTTTTTCTGGATACAAAACCACCCGAATGAATAACCCTCATAGATTAATGTTGTTTTTGCCGCAGAAATAGTACCTATACCTTCAGTAGACCCTGTGTGTGAAGAGCGGCCACACCACCACTGCTAGTCCCTGCGGGCCAGCGCCCACAGCGCGGATGCGCATCCCAGAAGCCCCCAGAAACCGACGACTATTACGTCCAGGATCTGTATCGGGCCGATGTTGAAGAGGGTGGCCCTCACAAGGTTTGCCGCAGGCGCGAACGGCAGGAACTGATGAACATGCGCGTACCACTCGGGCAGCCGCTCGGGCGGGTAGTTAATCGGCGCAAACAGCATAACCATGAAGACAATCGTCTGTGTCACGATCGTCAGAAGTGACGCCGGAATCCAGTACGCAAGCATAAACCCTAATACCGCCATAACAACTTGAAGCGCGAACACAACGGCAATAGCGCCGATACTCAGGTTCACGTCAAAACCAAATTTGAGTTTCGCGGCTACACCGCCCGCAATAATGCCGGGAATCGCGAGGACCGCCCAAACGAGTATGTCAGCCGCCAGAATCGCCAGGCGCGGGACCGGAAGGGACCGCTGATAGTCGAACATGCCGTTCGTCTTAGTGGTAACGATAATCTGGGGAGCTATTACACACCCCATAGAAATGAGGGTCACCGTTACCGTGCCGGATGCCAGATATTCTGCAGAATTCCGGTCAAGATGCGGCATGAAGACCGAGATGCCGTAAAGAAGTGCAAAGGCTGAAAGGACCTGCACCACCGCAAAAAACGGCGCGTTGATGGCGTTACGAATCAGCGACCAGCGGATCAGCTCGACCGTGGCGCGTACCGTCGAAATTCGTGAGGGCACGAGGGTGCTAGTCATGGTTAATCATCTCCTCATAGTTATCGGCCAAAGACGCCGAGCCTATGCGATAGCTTTCGACGCATCCCGCACGGATTCCGGAAAGTACATGGGGTAAGGCCAGCTCAAGCTCGTCGGTACTCAGGGTGACGGTAAACTCCTGGGGGATAGTGAAATCGCCCTCTGCACGCTTCTCAATATATTCCGTATCTGATATATTCCCTGGTGAAGGGGATATTTTTACATCTAGCACGCTGCTAAGTTCTTGAAGGAACTCCGGGGTAGCCGTGATGGAGAGCGTACTTTTTGCTTCCTCCAAACCCAGCGCGCTTGTCGGTTCATCACGAACTAGCAGCCCCTTGTTAAACAGCAGGTACCTATCGGCGTGACGCTCCACCTCCAGGAGGTTATGAGTCACGATCAGCACCGTGGCACCCTGCTCGGCGCGCATCCGCAGCATCCTCCACAGCAGTTCACGGCGCACCGGATCAACATCGTTCGTGGGCTCGTCAAAGAGGTAGATGGGGGCGGGTGCGGTAACCGCCATACCGAATGAGGTGAGGCGCTTAATCCCGCCCGAAAGCTTATGCCCCGGCCTGCCCGCCCAATCCCCTAAATCGAGAGTATCGAGAGTTTCCTGAACCGCCCGCTTCGCCTGCTTCGGCTTCAACCCGCGAATACGAACCGCCGTCGCTATCGCCTGGCGCGGGGTCACCCCCTCCAGGGACGACGTTACCTGCGGCATGATCGCGCATATCTGCCGAGCCTGTGTCGGATGCGCTATCAGGTCCGTGCCGCCGTAGCTGATGCTGCCCGCATCCGGCTTGGTCAGGCCCACGATTTGGTTGAGAAAAGTTGTTTTACCGGCGCCGTTGTGCCCTATGAGGGCCGTGACCTCGCCGGGGTCAAGGCGCACACTAATATTGCTATTGGCCGTGGTGGCACCGAAGGTTTTGGTGAGGTTATTGATGGTGAGTGCGGGCGCGGTGTCTGTACTCATAAGGTGCCCTATCTGCTGCAGGATACTGACGGTACCAGTAGCATAACGGCGAGTTTTTCGGCGCACCCGTGACATTCGTCAGGGGTGCAGCAGGGGCTTGTCATCACACCAATAACCTGGTCCCGGCATAACCTGTGACAGGGCCTTTTGGGTTTTTGCGGGACTGTTTTATATTGTATTCCTCATGCACGGTGTATCGCCCGCGACAACGGGTGGCTTTAGCCGTGCCCCTGTCACCCATAAACTGTACATTTTCCCGCATATTTGTAGGGTTAAAGCGTACGATATGTGGGAAAGTGTACGATATATAACGTTATACCGTGCCTAGGTGCACACATACCGACAACGTATTCTCCCGCCGCATCAGACAGTGGGAGAGAAAGAGAACTCGGTGAAATACCTCAAACCATATTTTATATTTTGTGCTCGCGTCATGACTTTAGCCTGGCGAGTCTCATCCCCGAAAAACCTTAGCGTACTGGCCGCCGTCATTATCTCTGCGCTTGCTCTGATCGCCTGCCCCATTCTGCTGGGTTATGGTGTTCAGCGCACCCTCGAAAACCCCGAAGTTTGGCGTCAAAACCTTGCCATCCTCGTGATTCTTTACAGTATTCTGTGGCTCATCGGGCAGAGCTTTCGGTATCTTTTCTACCCTGCCTACGGGTTCATCGAGCAGAAAATGCAATCGCACCATATGGCGGATGCGCTCGTCACCAGCATCGGCGCCGACCCACGCGCACGCGCTACACTAGGCGCCTCCGAAATTGCGTATGCCGTCGATGCGCAGGCCGCATCCATTCGCGAAACCCTCGCCACCTTGTACCTTTCAATTCTGCCCGCCGGGGTTGGTTGTATCGCCGGTGCTGTCTCGATTCTGGTGATGGGTGGCGTGCCGGAGCTGGGCATATTTTGCGGGTTTGTGGCTCTCTATCTGGCTGGAAGCATGCCGCTGATCGCGCGTCATCAGAAGTTTCAGGGTGAATTCTTTGATGGCTCAATGCGCAGTTTCGGCACCCTGGAAAACACGCTTCGTCTCTGGCGTGAAAGCAGAATCCTTGGGGCGGCTCCTTTTCTTCACGACCGATACGCCCAAGGCCGCCTGCCTGTAGAAGCAAAAGCTCTCAAAAGTTACCGTTACACCATGTTGTTACACACTTGGCAGGGCGCGATGTTGGCTCTATGCCTGCTCGCAATAGTGCTCAAAACCGTATTATTCAGTGAAGGCTCTCCGGCGCAGATTACGGGTACTGCGGTGGCACTCATCGGAGTGTGCGCGGCGGCAATTGGTCCGCTCCAAGCCGTCGGCTTTGGGGTATCGACCATCGCGGTTTCGGCAGAGCGTTACCGGCAGGCGCACCATAAAATAGCCACTTTTGCCGCTGAGAATTCGGGGTATCTCGTCGACTATGTCGTAACCACAGGTGAGCTTTCCCTCCGCGTGGATGCACGCAATCTGAGTGAAACATCCCATGATGTGTATACGGTGAAGCCGGGTCGCCCGTGTTGGGTGCGTGGCGTATCCGGCGCGGGAAAAAGTCTGCTTTTAGAACGGTTTCTTGGGGTACGCGCGACAACTAGCCCCACTTATATGTCGATGAGCGCGCCGCAAGGCACTCTTCGGTTTGTCTACTTGCCGCAAGAAGCTGGGCTGCTGGTTGGTACCGCGCATGAGAATGTTGCTTTTGGACGCGACATTCCGGTGCATATATGCGACCGGTACCTGCAGGCGGTGGGGCTAAGCGAATTTACCTCTAGTGGTGCTCGATGTCATGACACCGTCGCGGGTGAGAGCGGCAGTGTATCCGGGGGAGAGGGCAGGCGTATCGCCTTGGCGCGTACTTTGGCGGCGGCCGAAACCTTGAATGAGCAGAAAGCCCTGAGCCCCGCGACCGTCATGGTTCTCGATGAACCGACCGCCGGGCTAGATGCGCCTACCCGTGCCCGCGTCTGGGAACTGATTGAGCGAGCGGCCCATACCGCAATCGTGCTGGTGAGCACCCACGATGAGGATGCACCCGCCCGGCAGGACGATACCGTGATCGAACTCTAGCGCGGGGTGAACCCTAGGAATGAGAACGTTTTACCTGTAAAACATGCAGTAAAGTTGGATTAACCCTTATTCACCGGGGTAGAGCACACGGCACGCATTATGAAATTTACCCCCGTGATGACTCTTAGGGTGGAGAGGGGAGATACAGCCTTTGCCTGGAAAGCACAACAGCTTCTGCAACCGCCTCGGAAAATAAGGCTGCGCGGTAAGTTATTCCAACTTATCCCCAGAAATCCCTTAAAAGGGATAACTAGTTTTCGCACTTATCTCAACCTATCGGGACTTATCTTAAAAATCCCGATAACCCCCGATAGGTTCCGATAACTTCCTGTAGACTAAAAATCTAAGGAGGCTTCCGCAGATCATGACTCTCAACCCATTCCGCCCGGGCGCCGGGCATACTCCGCCCGAATTTGCGGGTAGGCAAGAACCGCTTAATACGTTTACTAATATCCTGCGTCGTACCGAGATAGGGGCTATTAGCCGCGGCATGATGCTTTACGGGCTGCGTGGGATGGGTAAAACCGTGCTTCTGCGCCGTTTGCAGGAAGACGCAAAACGTGCCGGATGGGTAACGATCTCTCTGGAAAGCGGAATGGGGAAGAATGCGTATGCTCAAGTTCGCACTCGCCTGGGTAAAGAACTTGCCCTAGCTGTTCGAGGCTACCGGCAGAAGAGCCACTGGAAGAAACTCTTATCGAATGTCGCTTCTCTGTCAGCGACACTTGGTTTTGCTGGGGCCTCCGTCGTGCTTAAAGCTGATACGCACCATTCCGATACAACGGGACTTCTAGACTTTGATCTTCCAGAGACACTACTGTCTATGGCTCGGGAGCTCAAAGACCAAACTCCCAGTGCTGGTGTGGGTATTTTCATTGATGAGATTCAAGATCTTGATCACGAGATGCTCGATATTCTGCTGACAACCCAGCATGAAGCCGGGCAAAAAGAGATTCCATTCTATATTTTTGGAGCCGGGCTGCCTTCAGTCCCCACGAAACTGGGCGAGATTAAGACTTACGTCGAAAGGCTCTTTAGCTACCATCCTTTAGAGCGTCTCAATGATGATCAGACCAGGCTGGCTTATGCTGATCCTATTGCTAAAAATGGCGGTAGTATCACGCAGGATGCGCTTGCAGAACTTGTGGACCAATCCCACGGATACCCTTATTTTATTCAGCAGTTTGGGCGGGATGCCTGGGACTGTGCCAGCGCGGGCAACATCACTGAGGATGATGTTCGTGTGGGCGTTACCCTGGGCTGGGAAGAACTAAATCGCGGGTTCTATATGACGCGGTGGAACAGGGCAACAGAATCCGAGAAACACTACTTGGTGGCGGTCGCCGACCTTATGTCTGAGGAAGAAGGAGATTCTGTGCCGGTCGCAGAGGTATCCAGCCGGATGAAATCTATTACAACATCTTTGAGCGCCCGCCGCGCATCCTTAATTGAGAAAGGTGTACTGTACAGCCCCGCATATGGCCGGATCGCTTTTACGGTGCCGGGGATGGATCGGTTCATTAAGCGGTCGGCACAGTAACTGTACGAAGTTATCTCAACCTATCGGGACTTATCTTAAAAATCCCGATAACCCCCGATAGGTTCTGATAACTTTTGCCCCCATAAAAAAGAGCCTTTATGTGAATAAAGCGGTGAAAAGTACGCTTTATTCACATAAAGGCTCTTTTTTATACCAGGGGAGAGGCGGGAGAGAGCCTATCGAATTAGCGAGAGCAGTTCCTCGTGCACGGTGGTATCGCCCGTGACTTCCGGGTGGAAAGAAATGCCGATAATGTTCCCGGCGCGCACGCCCACAATCTTGTCCTCATGATGCGCCACCACCTGCACGCCCTCACCGGCGCGGGTCACAATCGGCGCGCGAATAAACGCCGTATCGATCACGACGTCCTCACCTGAGGGTGTAAGCCACGGCAGATGAACCTGCGCCGAATCGACCTGCGAGCCGAAGGCGTTACGCCCAACCGAAACATCCAAAACACCGAGCGACTGCTGCCCCGGAGCCGGATCATCAATCGTAGTCGAGAGCATAATCAACCCGGCGCAGGTTCCCAGGGTCGGCAAGCCCCCCGAAATCGCCTCAATCAACGGCTGGCGCAGCCCAAAAATACGGGTCAGCCTGTCAATTGTGGAAGATTCGCCGCCGGGCAGAACCAGCGCATCCAGGTTCGCCAGCTGCTCGGCACTTTTGACGAGCACCACCTGCGCCCCCAGGGATTCGAGCATGCGCGCGTGTTCGGCAACGCCGCCCTGCAGCGCCAAAACACCCACGGTTTTGCCCGCACCGGGCAGGGCAGTCGGGGGAAGGACCTCAGTCTCGCTCATGAGCCTATCTTTCTGCAACACGAGGTTGCGCACACTATGTAGAACGTTGAGTTTCGGGCTGCGTTTGAGAGCACCAAACTCACCCGAGCGGATAACACATCTGAACAGAGTCGGGGGCGAAGCCCACACCGAGCTTCACCCCCTGCATGCCTTGGCCGGGCGCCCTCGCCTGAACCGAATATACCGATCGGCGAGCGCGCATCCGCCACGCGGCGGCCTATACTTACCAGCCGCGCTCCGCCAGACGATGCGGCGCGGGCAGATCGGCAACGTTGATGCCGACCATGGCCTCGCCCAAACCGCGCGATGCATCCGCCAGTTTTTTTCGGGGTCGTTGTAGAACGCGGTTGCCTTCACGATGGCCTTGGCACGTGCCTCGGGGTTGCCGGATTTGAAGATGCCGGAGCCGACGAATACGCCGTCCGCGCCCAGCTGCATCATCATGGCGGCGTCGGCGGGGGTTGCCACGCCACCGGCGGTAAACATGACCACGGGCAGCTTACCGGTCTTCGCAACTTCGAGCACCAGGTCGTAGGGGGCGGCAAGTTCTTTCGCCTTCACGTACAGCTCGTCGGGCATGGTGTTGTACAGGCCCCTGCAGCTCGGCGATCTGGCGCTTAATGGTGCGGATATGCTTGGTCGCCTCCGAGACGTCACCGGTGCCAGCCTCACCCTTCGAGCGGATCATGGCGGCACCCTCGGCGATACGGCGCAGTGCCTCACCCAGGTTGGTGGCGCCGCATACGAACGGCACCGTGAACTGGTGCTTGTCAATGTGGTTCACGTAATCGGCGGGGAGAGCACCTCTGACTCATCAATGTAATCCACCTTGAGGCTTTCAAGAATCTGCGCCTCAACAAAATGCCCGATGCGCGCCTTCGCCATCACGGGAATCGAGACGGCGTTAATGATGCCCTCAATCATGTCGGGGTCGGACATACGGGCCACGCCGCCCTGCGCACGAATATCGGCGGGTACGCGCTCAAGCGCCATGACGGCGACGGCGCCAGCATCTTCGGCGATCTTGGCCTGTTCGGGGGTGACGACGTCCATGATGACGCCGCCCTTGAGCATGTCGGCAAGCCCGCGCTTCACGAGCGGGGAGCCGGTTACTGGGGAATTAGTCTGTTCAGTCATGCCCCCATTTTTCTCACGTTTGGTGCATGTACGCTCGCCCCTGTGACGGAATTTTCTGCCGCAGGGCGCGCATCTTTGTGTCTGCGCGACATGAATCGTCATATTTCGTGAGGTTCGCGGCGTTATATCAGCCTCGTAAGCCGACTCCTATAGAACAGATAATACTAGAGCTCGGTGTGCACCCCTGCACAGGGCATCTCACATGCGCGGGTCTTTTGCACCTAGAAGTACAGCACCGCGAAGAGAGTGCAGTTCAGCATAAAGCCCCGTATTTTTTTACCCCGTGATATGTTGGAATATGCGCGCCTTCACAGGTGTTATTCTGGCGCTGTTTATTCCTCTTCAACCTCCAACACACATCAAGGAACATCACCGTGCTTGAAGTCATTATTGCCCTATCGCTGGCAATTCTTCTGGGTAATATCCTTGCCCATAAAATACGAATAACCCCCGCCATTATGCTCATTTTCATGGGGCTTGTGCTGGCGCTCATCCCCGTTCACGCCATGCACGAGGTGCGCGAGGCCGGGCTGCCCCCGCACGTGATTCTCGAAATCTTCCTGCCCGTGATGCTGTTCTGGGAGACCCGAAACACTTCTTGGCGTGAGGTACGTGCCCGTCTGCGCGGCATTCTACTCTCGGGCACGGTGCTCGTAATTTTCACGGCGTTCGTTATCGCCTGGGTACTCTACACATTCATGGGTATCTACATGTGGCATGTGGCGCTGATTATCGGTGTGGCGCTCGCCCCCACCGATGCCGTGGCTGTGGCAACGCTCAACGGCAAACTCCCCAAAGCCTCCATTACCACCCTCAAAGCGGAAGCGCTCATTAACGACGGCACCACCCTAGTTCTTTTCGCGCTCGCTCTGCAGCTTGCGGGCGGTCATGAGCTGGCCCTGGGGAACGCATCCGGAATGTTCTTCTTCTCGTTCCTGATTGGAACTCTCGTTGGCCTGGCCGTCGGATGGGGCGCGAATAAGCTGCGTGCACACATCGGCAACCCCATGAACTTCAGTGTGTTCATGTTCACCATACCGTTTATTGCTTTCTTCCTGTCTGAAGAGATCGAGCCTTTTGAAGGCATGAAAGGTTCCGGAGTGGTAGCTGTGGTGGTCGCCGCCTTCTACCTGACCTATCGTGGGCCGGATACCATCAAACCCCAAAACCGTTTCTACGGTCTGCCCATCTGGTCGTTTGTTTCCTATGTCATGAACGGTGCGCTCTTCGTGCTTGTGGGTGTGCAGCTGCCCAGCGCCACCGAGCATATGGAAGGCGTCATTCATGAATACAACTATGCGTGGGCTTCCGCGCTCGCCGTGATTGTGGTGGCATGGCTCGTTTCCATTGCGGCGCGTTTCATCTTCCTGCACGTCACGATTGGTATTATTCGTGCCCTTGACCGTTCAGAAAAGCAGAGGCGGCTGCGCACAACTTTCCGTGGTCGTGTGGTGAGCACTTTTGCGGGGCTGCGCGGCGGTGTTTCCCTCGCGGTGGCTCTCTCCGTGCCGACTGATGTTCCCGGGCGTGACTTTATTATCTTTATTGTTGCGGGCGTGGTTCTGCTGTCGATGGTGGTTCAGGGGATGCTCCTGCCGCTGGTTATCAGGTGGGCGAAAATTCCGGTTGATACCACCGAAGAAGACGAGATTAATAATGCGGTGCGCACGATAATTGCCGAGTCCTTCAACTCTGTGGCTGAGATCGGCCAGGAAATTGGTGCACCACAGGAGATTATCGACCGCATTGCCGAAGAACAGATGTACAACGCGAGTATGTACCGCAACCTGCACACCGTTCGTAAACACGGTGTGAACGCGCCGGAAGAAGCTCGCCGCATTATTGAGGCGAGTGACCTTGAGAAAGAGCTGCGCCTGCGGCATTTGGAGAAACAGCGTGAGGTGCTCAAGCGCCTGCGTAATGAGCGCAAGATCGATATGAACGTGCTCCACGCGATTCAGGAGATCCTGGATATTGAGGAGATACGCGTGCTCGGCCCGGTTGAGCTGGAGTAGCCCCGAACGGCCCCTAGAAGCGCTAAACCCCGGGCATATTCTATATTCCGTATATGGAATATTAAGGACGCTCCCGGAGTTCTATGCGGAATTTTAGGGTGCTGCACGGTATTCTGGTACACGTGAGCACGAAACCCTCGGCATCGACCCCGCCCCCGAGCGAAAAAGTTCCGCGCGCTGTTGGTACCGCGCAAGGGCACGCATCGTTAATGCTGCACGCGCTGATATACCTTATCTTTGGGATTATCACCGTTTTTGTGCAGACCCCTGATAATGTTTTCGCCAAAATACTTTTGGGCCTCTGGATGCTTGCGCTCGGCACCTCACACGCGCTCACGGCCCGCGGGATGCACTACGGACCCGCGACTAGCGCATCGCTCAGCTCGGCGGCACTCGTGCAGGCGGCATCTGGGGCTTTGCTCGTGATAATACCGGATACCATTGCTCTTATTATTCTGGCGGTATGCGCCGGTTCGGGTCTGCCGGGGCTGATTAAGCTTCTTTTGGGTATGCGCTACCGTAGTGCGGTGGCTGTGTGGCGTGACTGGGTTCTGGAAGGGGGCGTGCTTCTTGCGGTTGCTTTACTTCTGCCGTTTGTAGGGGAGATCGGGGCGAAAGCGACCCTGGGAGTTCCCGGCGGCGGGGCGCTGATTATTGGCGTTTTTCTGCTGGTGGGTTCTCTGGGACCGAGCGAGAAAGCGGGCGCTGACCGAACAAAACCTTAGTTCATATAGCACCCAGGTTTTAGAGGTGTATTGCAACGGCGCGTACACTGGTTAGACACACACAAGAGGAGGAACGAGTGGCTGAAGAACGCCCCCGCGGATTTAAAGCGCAGGTGAAAGGTCCCCTGCTGGTTGCCGCTGCTCTGGCTGTAGCGGCTTTCTTCGCCGTATTTATTTTTGCAACCGGCGGCACCCGCAACCGCCCCAATCTCGTGTTGGCCTTAGGTGTGGCGGGCGCGGTTTTTGTGGTCACCCTCGTAGTGTGTGCAACTCTGATCTTAGCGGAACGCCCGAACGATCCGTCCCTGGGGCAGGGTACGGGTATCAACAAATCCTCGGCGAAGCTCTACGAGCAGGCGAAGGCCAAGCGTGAGGCGGCGGAGCGTGAAAAAGCCCGTGCTGAGAGGAATTCACAGGCGGCTGAGAGCAAAGAAGCAACGACCGACAATGATGCCGAGTCACCTAATCCGACTGACAGCTAATCGGCGCGCTGGGGCGGTATGCTAAGCTGGTTCCATCTTTATGAGTTATACGCCTTATGGCGAGAGGAGCTGGTGGCACTAACTGCCGGCCCCTCTCTACGGGTAGAACAATTACCTTAGGCTCTTGGTGCTTTATGCGCATCAAGAGCCTTTTTATATCGTGTGTGTGACGGTAAGAAAACTATTTTGTGTGGGAAAGAGTCGCTTTTCGAGCGCCCATCATCGCGCGCTGTACCCCCACTATTGAGGCCAGGACCAGCACGAAGCCGAGCATCGACAGCGGTGTCATGTTTTGTCCCAAGAAAATCCAGCCAAGGATAAAGGCGGTGACTGGGCTGAGCGGTCCCAGGGATGCAATGACCGCGGGCGGCAGCTTCGAGAGTCCATGAAAATACACGCAGTAGGCGAGCGCGGTGCCCACCAGGCAGAGGAAGGCGTATCCGCCGATATTTGCGGGGGTGAGCGGCGGCAGCGGTTCCTCGGTCAGCAGGGCGATGGGCAGCAGGAATATTCCGCCCACGAGCAGCTGCCATCCTGTCATGGCGAGAGTCGAGAGAGACGATGTTCCTGAGGCGGTGAAGAAAATTCCGCACGCCATGGCGACAGCCCCGGTGAGCGCCGCAAGAATGCCGATCACATCGAAGGTGGTGCTGGGGGATGCGACCAACAGAATAATGCCGATAATGCCCATAAGTGCGGCAAGCCACGCCGATGCGGGAGTCGCTTTCTTAGCAACTGTTCGGGTGATGACGAGGACGAAAATAGTTTGTGTTGAGCTGAGAATCGCCGCCAGTCCGCCGGGCAGGCGGTATGCAGAGACGAACAGCATCGCCTGGAATAGACCGATATTGAGGATGCCGAGAAGAATAATTCGGCCCAGCTCGTTCTTGCGCGGGAACTCTCGGGTGATGAGCAGTAGCAGCAACCCTGCTGGCAGCACGCGGATCAGTGCGGCGGTGAAGGGACGGTTGGGCGGCAGAAATTCGGAGGTGATGAGGTAGGTTGACCCCCAAACCATGGGGACGAACGCCGTGATGATCAGCAGAGGAAGACGGTTTTTCATAGTTCTTCGCAGTCGGATAGATGTCTTGAGTTCAAGATAAATCCTAATCGCTTTTTGTCTTGAAAGCAAGATAAAATAGTCGTGAGTCGATTTTAGGAGGAATATGTCGAGCGCCCGTTCCCGCAGTATCCACCCCGATGCCGTGGACGTCATTATTGATCAGTGGAAACGTGAACTCCCTGAATTGGCTTCTGAAAATATGGCCCTGATTGGCCGTCTTAGGCGATGCTCCATTCTGCTCGCGCCGCGTCTTGACGAGGTTTTTGCTGCCTATGATCTTAGTAATGGCGCCTTTGATGTGTTGGCGACGTTACGCCGCGCGGGTGCGCCCTATATTCTGACCCCAACCGAGCTTTTTGCCTCGCTTATGGTTACTTCGGGCACTATGACAACCCGCTTGCAGAAGGTGCAGAAGCGCGGGCTCATTGAGCGCATCCCTAACCCGGATGATGCCCGCAGTATGCTCGTGAAGCTGACGGGCGCTGGGCGTGAATTGGTGGAAAAAGTCGTCTTCGAACACGTGGAAAATGAGCGGCGTATTCTGGAAAAACTACCCGCTGAGACACGCCGTCAGCTGGATGCGGGGCTCGCCGAACTGATGCGGGTGCTGGAGGATGCGAAAAAGAGCTGAAGGAAAAGGTGTAGCGAACCTGCGTGCTCTAATCCTCCAGCGGTTCCGCCAGAGCCTCCTCCTGCCCGTTATCCGCTACGATGCTCAGGGCACGTTCCAAGATCTGCACATCCTCGCAGGTCTCTATCGACGTAACCTTACCCCAGACGAGCGTGAAAAACTGAAACACCGTATTCTGGTAACGCTCCCCGCCGGGTAGATCGCCACTCACCCGCGCCAGCACTGCCACACGCGTGCGCCACGGGTAACCCGAGACCAGAATATCCTGAACGTCAAAATGGGCGCCCGGCAACAGACGATTCACACGTTCCCACCACAGGATCATGGTCTTTTTACTCGTGCGGGTGCCGCCAAGAGCGTGGCTGCCATGAAATCGGTATTGAAAAGAATCCGCCAACGAATCAATCATCGCTTGGTAGTTTCCGGCGTTAATTTCTCGGAAAGTAGCGCGTATTTATTTGCCACTATGCGCCTATACATTTCTTGCTCCTCGTCTCAACATTACCCGAAATGTACATGCGATTCTGTGTGGTTGGCCTCTCTGAAGTCAAGGGTTTACCGGTATATACAGATATATGACGCTTTATCAGTGAGAATTTACGCGGGTTCCTTACAGAAGAACAGCCTTCGAAGGTAAGGGGCGGTGTGCTAAGCTGGAATCATATTTGCAACTGTTATTAGCCCTTCAAGGGCAAGAGGGGTCGATAGCGCTAACTACCAACCCCTCTTTAGTCAGGCAGATGCTACCTCAGTCGCTGTAAGGAATACTGAGATAGCTTCTACGACATTAGAAACGGCTTGAGCCGATCCATCAATCAGAATGTAGCTGATAAGGATCGCTTGAGCCGTTTCTACTATCTCGTAGAATGACATCTGTCTCACCGCCTCTCCGCCCTGAGAGTCATCACGGAATGTATATTTGCAACCTGTGCCGGTGACTCATTCCGGGAAGAGGGCACTAATAACTTTACTGCATGCTTTACAAGGAAATTTCGTGTGATTCTGGAGAATGCGTAAAAATGTGATTCTTCCATTTTTAAATTCTTTTTACGTGCACTAGGGACATTCCCTGAAGAAATATTGCGTCATAAAGCGTTATTCCATAACTTTGCCTGTACTCAGCATTGATACCAGCGTTACACCCAATCTACGATAGAAATATCCATCCCGGATTTTGTAAAATCTGCAATATTTTATTCAATCACCAGGAGACCCCATGCAGACCCTTATTATTAACGCCCACCCGGATCCCCAGAATAAAACTGCGTATTGCACCAACCGCCTCGTTTATTGCCTGACCGAGAAACTGCCGGATGCGTCCGTGCTGAACCTCTACAATGAGGATATTCCCGAACTTACTGCCGAAACCCTGCCGCTTTACGGGTCGGTATATGATGAAAAATCGTCCCTGAGTAAGAGGGAACAGCAGATTCTTGCGCGCCGTGCTGAACTCATTGAACAGTTTAAAGCGGCTGATCGGCTGATTATCGCTATGCCCATGCACAATTTCACGGTGACTTCGCGCCTGAAAGACTACCTGGATAACATTATTATGGGAGGGCAGACTTTCCAGTTTAGCGAGAATGGTCCGCAGGGTCTCATGGGCGGGCATAAGGCGCTGCTCGTGCAGTCAAGCGGCTCCGTATACAGCACCGGTCCGCTGGCACCGTGGGAGCAATCGTACCCCTTCCTACGGACCGTGTTTGGGATGCTCGGGTTCGATTCGACCGATATTGTGCGTGCCGAAGGCACCATGGATCCAAATATTGGCCCAGACGTCGCTGTTGAGCGTGCCTGCGCCGAGCTTGAACAAAAACTGCCCGAGTTCCTTGCCTAAGAACTCAAGAACCGCTGGGTATAAGGAACACTCAGAAGCCCGATGGTACTGAGGCAGTGTGCTAAGCTGGAACCATATTTCATAGGGTACACTCATGGTGGAGAAGCCCGGTAAGTTGGAATTACTAAGCTCCTCCTTGTGAGCAGGTTGTTACCTCAGGCTCTTAAGCCAGGCTGAGATAAAGCCTACAATATGTGAAACGGCTTGAGCCGATCCATCAGTCAGAATGTAGCTGATGAGGATCGCTTGAGCCGTTTCTACTATCTCGTAGAGCAGCACCTGTCTCACCCTCTCCACCCCGAGAGTCATCACGGAATGTATATTTGCAACCTGTGCCGGTGACTCATTCCGGGAAGAGGTCACTCATAATCTTTACCGTATGCTTTTAGGCAAAAAAGTATTTCCCTCTTAAAAGCGTTAGTGTATAAAGGCTCTTGTTGTGAATAAAGCGTTGAAAAACTCTTTATTCACATAAAGAGCCTTTTTGCGTGGGAGATTAGAGAGGGAAGCAGGGGAGAGGGTCGGGAGGAAAAACAGCGGGAGGAAGGGCTTACTTCTCAACAGGAAACGGGTACAATAGAGTCCCCTGCCCGCATCCGGCATGTAGCGCCGACCGATATTACCTGAGCCATGCCGCCCCAGAGACGGGCGCACTCCACAGACCAAGAAACGCATCTTCATGACACATAAACCTACACACGCCCTGCCCGAAAATACCGGCGCGGCAGACAAACCCAACGCAGCAGCAAAACTTGGCACAGTAGCGCCGTCCGAGGCGAACCCGCCCGTCACCGGTGCAGTTCCGGCGGTGACAGGCACCGTACCCTCCACCACTGGCGCCATCCCGGCTGTGCCCACACCTGATACAGGCCCCGGGATGCCCAATATGGACGATCCCAAAAACATCTACCTGCTCAAAGATGCCCCCGTTTTCAAGGCGCTTCTTTCCCTGGGTATCCCCATGGCAGCAGGGCTGGCGATCACCAGCATTTACAACGTCATTAACTCCTACTTTGTGGGGCACTACGGCACCGTCGAAGAGCTCGCCGCCACCGGATATGGCGTACCTGTTTTCTTTATCATCATGGCGATTGCGGGTGTGTTTGGTCTGGGCTCATCAACCCTGGCGTCGCGTCTGCTGGGCGAAGGCAACAAGGCACGTATTCGCAACGTAACCTCATTCGCCCTGTACTCTGCGCTCGCCTGCGGTGTGGTGGTCGCTATTGCCGGGTTCCTGTTCGCAGACCCGATTACCGGACTGATGGGCGCCTCCGGAGCATCCTTTGAACCGACCAAAACCTTTGTGCACCTGCTCTTTTTGGGTGCGCCGTTTTCAGTGGGCATGTTCACCCTGGAACAGCTGGTGCGTTCTGAAGGTTACGCCAAACAGTCCATGTACGGCATTATCTGGGGCGTCGTCATCAACTCAATTTTCGATGTTCTGCTGATTGCGGTTCTCGGCTGGGGTATCGCCGGTGCCGGTTGGGCGATGCTCGCCGCAAACGCCGCATCCATGGTGTACTACCTGCAGTTCCTTATTCGCAAGAGCCCCAACTTCTCCTGGAAACCCAGCGATTTTGTGATCGCCGGCGACATTATTAAACCCGTGTTCGCCGTGGGTGCCGCCGAACTGATTCAGAGTGCAAACCTGACCGTTTCCGCGCTGGTGCTCAACAATATTGCGGCAGGATACGGTGACGATTCTGTGGCCGCCTTTGGGCTGGCGATGCGCCTGAACATGGTACCCGAAATGCTGTGTATGGGTATCTGCATGGGCGGTATTCCGCTCTTCGCCTACGCCTACGGTGCCCGCAATCGAGACCGCGTGCGTTCGGCCCTGAAAACCGCCGCAATGGTATCGGTGGCAACCTCCATTATCTTCACCACCCCCGTTTTGATATTCCGTCGCCAGCTTCTTGAGCTCGTGGGCGACTCCTCGCTGGTCGCCACCGGCGAGAAAGTACTGATCGCGCTCATGCTTGCCGCCGTGTTTAATGCCGTGAGCATCGTGTTCGTCTCGTGGTTCCAGGCCGCCGGTAAAGGCTTGCCCGCCACGCTCATGACCCTGGGCATTGCCCTGCTCTTCTTCCCCGCAGTCATCTTCGGCAATATGTGGTTCGGATTCGACGGCCTCACCTGGGCGTTTCCCTTCACCCAGATCTCGGCGTGCGTGCTGGGCGTGATCCTCTTCTTCGCAACCGGCGGTACTAAGGTGAAGGATGCGCCCGCATCGGGCACCCCCGAGCACGGCGTGACCGAGATTAAGGTTGAGTCTGAGTAGCGGGTCTGCACTTTCTTCATTTGCACCCGTGAAAACGCTCTGACCTGAGTGTATGCCCGAAGCGTTATATTGCAGTGACCCCTGGAAACAGAGTTTCACCGCTGTATAACGCTTTTGGTATATATCGGGCAAAGCAGCTCGAATAATATGCTCAAAACCGCATATAAGGTTCTGCCGTGCAGCGCAGTATCAGAAGTTATTCCGTCATGGAACGACCTGCATATGCCCCATACAGGCACAGCCGTGTATGATAAGCGAGGCGGCAGCCACGCACTCAGGGGAGCCAACCGGTTATATGCGTTTATCGGCATATAAGGAAAAACTTTCGGTATAGGTGCTATGTGAGGTTATTGCATGGCACGTACATATGCCGCAGGATTATTCCAGACTGGGTATATACCCTTGTCAGGCTTATATGCCTATACTCCATGCGTTCGCACGCCGCCTACGTTCACCGACCATTATCCTATAAGGAGGTACACCGTGCCCCAAGCCGAGCATCTCGGTGTACCCGAAACACAGGTTGCCGGGGATACCGCATCGACGGCGAGTGCAGACGAGCTTTTCCCGCGAAGTTCTTCATCAAAAACAACCTGAGTGAAGACTCCCGAAACATTTACTTCCTCAAAGACGCCCCGGTGATGCGCGCCCTGCTTGCCCTAGGGTATCCCTATGGCAACCGGGCTTGCGATTACCGCCATCTACAACGTGGTGAATTCCTATTTTTGTGGGGCACTTTGGCACGGTTGAAGACCTTGCCGCGCTTATCTTCGGGTTCCCGGTGGTAGGGCGTCATTACCGCGCTGGCGGGGCTTTTTCGGGGTGGGCGCATCCACCCTCACGGCACGATTGCTGGGTGAAGGCAACACCGCCCGCATTCCCTGCCGTTACCTCTTTCGCTGTCTATGCTTCTCTAATCTTCGGCGTAGGGCTGGCGGTAGCGGGGATTTTCTTCGTCGATCCGCTCACCCGGCTGATGGGTGCCGGTGGTGCCACCTATGAACCGACTCGCTGGTTCGTGACCGTGCTGTTCCTTGGCGCCCCGCCCTGGATGTGTATGTTTACCCTGGAACAGCTGGTGCGTGCCGAAGGCTATGCCAAACAATCCATGTACGGCCTGCTGTGGGGAGTACTCGCCAACCTCGTGCTGGATGTGCTGCTCATCGGCGTTTTTCGTATGGGCGCGGCGGGCTCTGGCTGGGCTCTCATGGGGACAAACGTCGCCTGCATTATCTACTACATGCTGTTTTTGACCGCGAAGAGCAAGAATTTTTCGTGGTCGCTCAAGGATTTCACGCTCTCTGCCGATGTGCTTAAACCCGTGCTCTCGGTAGGTTCCTCGCAAATGGTATCGAGCCTTTTCCTCGTCGTCTCTGCCCTGGTGCTCAATAACCTGGCGGTTAAATACGGCGATGCGGCGGTCGCCTCTTTCGGCGTCTCGATCCGTCTGATCATGGTTCCGCAAACCCTATGTACAGGTATCTGCATGGGCAGTATTCCACTTTTTGCATATACCTACGGTGCAGGGAATCGGGAGCGTCTGCGCGCCGCACTCAAGGTCGCGGTGCTGCTCTCGGTCGGAACCTCGGCAGTGTTCTCGATTCCGGTCTGGGCGTTCCGCGATTGGGCGCTGTATCTTGCGGGTGGCCCCAGCATCATCACGGCGGGGGATCAGGTGCTCACCGCCCTGCTTTTCTCAACCGTTTTCTATGCGCTAGTGATGCTGCTTGTCGCCTGGTTCCAAGCCTGTGGCAAAGGCGTGGCGGCGGTAGTTTTGACCGCGAGTGTGGGTGTTTTCTTTTTCGTCACGGTCTTCGCGGGCGATACACTTTTCGGATTTACTGGTCTCACCTGGGCTTTCCCTGTCACGCAGATGGGGTCGTGCGCGCTCGGGGTGGCTCTGTTTTGGGCGAGCGGGCGCACGCGCATCCGGCAGTGTGAAAAAGCGTAAGCACAGAATAAGCCGCCGGGCAACGAGCCTCACCCAAGGTTTACTTCCACCACGTATCGGCGATACCCACTGGAACCGTGCGTTTATGCCGACTGCGCAGGTAGATAGTCTCTAGCTTTTCGGCGACGGCGGGGTCAATTTCTTTACCCTCCAGGTAGTCGTCGATCTGCGGGTAGGTGATGCCGAGCTCATCCTCATCGGTGCGCCCGGGGATACCGTCGAGCAGGTCGGCTGTCGGCGGCTTAGCCCACAGCCGCTCGGATGCGCCCAGAACCCTCAGAAGCAGCTGATTCTGCCGCTTATTCAGCCCGGAAAGCGGCAGTATATCCGCCCCTCCGTCGCCGAACTTCGTGAAGAAACCGGTCACGGATTCCGCCGCGTGGTCGGCCCGACGACCAGCAGGGACGGGTCGCCAGCGAGCGCATACTGGGCGATCATGCGGGCACGCGCCTTAATATTTCCCTTGTTGAAGTCGCTGATGGGCGTGCCCACGGCAGCCGTGTAGGCGGTGTCGAAGCCATCGACCGCATCCGCAATATTGAAGGTGACGGTACGGTCGGGGGCGATGAATTCGAGGGCTTTTTGTGCGTCTTCTTCGTCGACTTGGGTTTTATAGGGCAGGCGCACCGCCATGAACTGAGCTTGGTATCCTTCAGCGTTGAGTTTTTCGCTGGCGAGTTGGCAGAGCCTGCCCGCCAGTGTGGAATCGATGCCGCCGCTAATGCCGAGCACGAATCCGCGGGTGCCGGTTGCTTTCGCGTAGTCGCAGAGGAACTGTACGCGCCGCTGTACTTCCTCACGCGCCTGTTCTTCGGTCATATTGGGACGAACACCCATCTGTGCCACGATTTTTTCCTGAAGTTCACGCATATTTCTAGTGTACGCGGGCGTCGTCTTGCTGAGGGAACGAAAGATAATGCAGATACTCTAAAAATTCATCGAATCTTTTGCTCTAAAGACCTAATTTACCGTTGTTTTTAATCCAGAAATACTACAAAGTGTCGCGATGTATAAAACAGGCGGAACTATTTGCATTTTTGTTAGCCTTGGATAGGTTCGCCTAATATTCGGTGAACCTCACACATCGCACCGATAGACCTCGAATGAAAGTACACTATCATGAGCCAACAGAACTTTGACCCCAATCAATATGGCCAACAGCCCGCACAGGGTATGCCTCAGCCGGTCTCGGGACAGGCAGCGGACGCGCAGAGCAAGGCAACGCTCGCACATATATCCGTTTTTCTCACCTGGATCGTCACGCTTATTATGTGGTCGATCTATAAGGATAAGCCCGGATACGAGGTTGTTAAACGTGCCGCAGCGCGTGCCTTCAACGTCTCGATTACTATTTCGATTGCAACGATTGTGGGTCTGATTATTCCCATTATTTTGGTAGCAGTTGCTGTAGCTGGGGACAACCGTGGGCTCGCGGTTGTAGCCCTTATTCTCATGGTGGTTGTGGCAATCGTTGTTGGTATATGGGGGATCGCTGGTGTCGTATGCCACATTATTGGCGCGGTGAAGGCCAATGCGGGAGAGACGGATTATAAGTACCCGCTGCCCGCCTTGAAGATCTTGAAAGATTAGTAAGACCTAGAGCTCAGATTCTTAGGGTCGATAACAATACCCCCGCGTAAAAAGCTCCTTCGATAAACCTGGAGCTTTTTACAGTGGGGGTATTGCTTCATCATTTGGGATAACCTATCGAGTGAAACCGGTGTGCGGGATACCCGCCAAAACTTCACGCATAGGCACGGACAAGGCTTTATACCAGTATCGGAATATAAGAATATGCTCTCGATTCCCTCACAGCCGGAGGAACCGAGAGCATATTCGTGATCGGTTATATACCGTGTGGACTATATACCGGAATCGGTATACAGCCAGGTCAGCGTGCTAACGCATAGTTGGCGTATTCCGCACGCTATTTCGGCAAAGACGTATCTGCCTTCGGAGAGCCCGTGGGCTCTGACGGACCTCGTAGTGAGCTATCCTTTGGAGATTCCGTGGGCTCTGAGGGGCCCGGTAGCGAACTATCCTTCGGAGATTCCGTAGGCTCTGACGGACTCGGCAGGCTGCTCTGCTGCTGCTCGCTCAGCGGAACCACCTGGGCGCGTTCACCGGCAGCTCCGTTCTGACCGCTCAAATCTGCCGGTACCGTTGTGCAGGTGCAGGAAGAGCGCCGAAGGCTTCTCTCCCTTCAACGCGGTGCACCTTTCACCTCGCCGCCGTTACGGTCGGCAAAGAGCCCCGGAACACCCGCGCTCTCACCCTCGAACCATACCTTCGGCGCGAACGGGTTGAAAGAGATCTTCTCAGTGGCATCAACATAGTCGCCGCCCAGCCTTCGCATTGCTCCACGTGTTCGTTGAAACCGCATAGTCAATGCTTGAAGCCGAGTCAGCTGTCAAGCCCAGATCCTTGAGCGGCACACCCAGCACCATCACGTTTGTATCCATGATGTTCGTGTCGGTATCGCCCCAGGCGCCATTAAAGCGGGTACCGGTTGGTTATTTCCCAGGTATCCCCATTCGCCTTCCACACCTTCACGAGTGGGTAATCCAGACCCTTTTCGGGCCCCACCTCAAGGTTGTAGTCGGGCTTACCGTCACGGTTGGTATCGAGCGTTACTTGAAGCTGACGTCCCGGGTGCATGGAATCCCAAATACCCCAGGTCGAAATACCGAAGTAGATCTTACCGTCGTTCGGATTCTGCCCGGCTGCCTTGAGCGCCGGAGCGTCCGAAGCGGCACCTACATACTGCAGATCCATGCTCTGACTTGAGGGAAGATCCAAATTCTCGGTGGGGATGCGCGGGCTCGCAGCCCCCAGCTCGAAGGCTCCCATCATGGACCGGTAGCCGCCCTGGTCCACATCCTGCCCGGCGAGTTTGACGGTGGTTTCGGTGGCTTTACCATTCTCAAACTGAATCTCGGAGCCTTGAACCTTCATCGTAGAGATAGGCTTCGGCGCCGCATGAACGGGCAGGCGTATAAGCTCCTCCCAATCGTCCTGGTTCGCGTCCTTAAGGAGTATGCGGCCGGAGACGCTCGCAATATACTGACGTTTGCCCGAGATAATAGGCTGGTACTGCCCATTAACATAGGCCATGGCAGTTTGCTCTTTCTCCAGGGTGGGATCAATGGTCTTTTCCAGGAAGGGGGTGTAGGTCGAGAAGGTGATAGGAACTTTTACGGTCTCGCCCGGTTCGACGGTCACCAAAGGCGGTACCTCGGGACGTGATCCAGGGATTTCGGGACCATACTGGTACGAAAGCTCGTAGGTGTGGGCTACCGAATCCATATTCCGCACGACGATATTGCGGGTTACGGTATGGTCTTCACCATCGAGGGGATATTCGAGAACGCCGAATGATAGGGAAACCCGCTCAGGGAATTTTCCTCATCGTAGACCAGAACCTTCGCGTTGACCGCCTTCTTGGCGTTCACGAAGCCAGACCCCATACGATCAACAGCGTATTTAGACCCTGCATGGTTGGTGAGATCGGTGTCTGCGCTGTTCATGATCGCAGCCTTCACCATTGCCGGGGTATAGTCTGGATGCGCCTGCATCACCTGTGCAGCAATGCCGGAGACATGCGGTGCCGCCATTGAGGTTCCGGTGTTGTAAACCCCTTCGGTGCCCTGGCCGACTGACGCCGAAAAAATATCGACTCCCGGTGCAGCAACATCGGGTTTGATGAATCCTTCGGTGCCGTGCTGTCCGCGAGAACTCATAGAATTGAGGCCGAATTCGAGCCTGGTAGGAATATGTGTTGCCTTCTTATAAGCCTCATTCGCTTCAACCTTGAAAGTTCCGGCCTCCACGTAGGGTTTTATGTCTGCGGCGAAGGCGGTGTTAATGCGGAACCCGGGGATCGTGGCGTTACCGCCAAACCCTTGTTGGGCAGGATAGTCCTTGAGGACGAGCAGCACGCCCGTGCCACCCGCCTGGGCAACATGATCGAAAGCGTTCGGCAGAGGAACAATTGACCTTGTAGGTGTAGTCTACTTCCCAGTCGAGCATCACCCATTTACCCTTGATCTTTTCAGCCTCTTCCGGGGTGAAGGGCTTACAGCCGTCATGGTTGCGTTCGGGCGCGAGGGTTACATAGCCGGTGCGTTTATCGGCAGGTGCCTTATCGAGGGGGAAATTGAGCGAATAGTCACCATCAATAAAACTTAAAGTCCCTAAAGATGCCGTCAATAAAATCAAGGGGAATTCCGTTTTCGGGGCTGACAATTTTGAGCTGATCAGACACGCTCATAGCGCCGTTGGCATTGGCAACCGAAATGCTGGATGCGGCGTTGGCGGGGCTGCCCGAATCCGAGTAGGTATCGCCCACGCCGTTGAACTCATTAGCGTTACCCGCCGCCGTGACGGTGAGAATACCCTGCTGCGCGAGGGCATCCACCATAGCGGAGTCAGGGTCATCAGCCGGAGAAAATTCGCTGCCGAGGGACAGGTTGATGATATTGGCGCGATCCGAGAAATCGCCGTCCTCATTGGGGTCTAGAGCGCGGTCGAGCCCCTGCATCACCACGTTTGAGCTGCCCTGGCATCCGAACACGCGGATGCTCAGCAGCTGCGCCTCGGGGGCGGAACCGGGACCGATCTTCATGTTCTTGAGATCGTTTTCGGTGAGTTTGGAGTAGTCGCCGCGGAAGGTACTGCCGTCGGCATTCACCCCGTACCCCGCCGCGGTACCCGCCACGTGGGTGCCGTGCCCGCCGGTTCCATACCCTTCAGGACGGCAGTCGAGCGGATTATTATCGGGCTTAGGGGTCGAACCCGCGTCGAGAGCGTTGTAGTCATCCCCCACGAGGTCGATACCGCCAACCATTTGGACCGGTCGATAAGCCCTGAGTCAGCATCGGGCAGGTCCGTCAGGGTTTTGGCCTTTTCGTAAGCCTCTTTCGTGCCGGGACCGCCAAAGTCGGTATGGGTGTAGTCAATCCCGGAATCGACCACAGCGATCTTGACGCCCTTACCGGTGTACCCGGTGCTTTCGGCCCAAGCCTGCACGGCCTTAGAATCTATATCGCTATAAGCATTCATGCTCTTTTTCGCCACAATGGGGGTGATGCGCTCGACATCATCCCGCGCGGCAAGAGAACGGATTTTCTCGGCATCGCCGTGCAGGGCTGCGCCGCGCATCGTATTGTGCACGGTATAACGTATTTCTGCACCGGAATCCTGAGCCGCTTGGCGAGCCTGATTCTCGACCTGATCCTTGATAGAGGTGGCCTCACCCTGCTTCTTAACGGGTTCCTGCTTATTGTGCAGAACCTCGTCGGGCTGGGTCTGCTCGTAGGCACCCTGACCCTTGAACTTAACGAAGACGAGCACATCTCCTTCCGCCTTTTTCATGGTGGGGGAGAGAGCATCTGAACTCTGCGGTGTGGGGGTTGCGACATACTGCCCGTTTTCGTTAATACCGCCCGGGTTTATGTCTGCGCTGGCAGGCGTGCCAAGCGCTAACAGAATACTTGTCGCGGCGGCAAGGCACCCTAAGGCGCCTCGTCTGCGATGATTCGGAGGCATATCATACTCCTTGATCCTTTGAAGGTAACAATGTACAGATGATGCGGAGTGAATATGTGTTAACCCTCGTAAGAAGCGGGGATACGCCCGAAAAGGTAGGATTTTCCCACCTTCTCGGGCGAAAACCGCTGCTCGCGGGGTGGATTAGGGGGAGGGGCTAACCCTCAGCCTTGAGCACGCCCTGGTTGTAGCGGTACAGGAACGCCGCCATCGCATCGCGGTGGATAGGATCCAGCGGGCGGTAGGTCTGATCCGGCCACCCGGTCGTCACCTTCTGCGCGGCAAGCCACTCGATCTCGCGGTAGAACATGCTGTTCGGGGCAACATCCTTAAACGTGGGTTTATCCGGTGCCGTGAAGGCCGGGCTGCCCGCATACCGGTAGAAGAACGCCGCCATCGCATCGCGGTTAACCGCATCCTGCGGGCGGAAGGTACCATCCGCATACCCCGTCGTCAGCCGCTGCGCCGCAAACCACTCAATCTCCTTGTAGAACTGGTCGCCGGGAGCCACATCCTTGAACGTGGGCGTGCTCGGCGCGGTGAACTGCGGCGAACCCGCCAGGCGGTAGAAGTACGCCGCCATGGCGGCACGGCTCGTATTCTCGGCGGGACGGAACGAACCATCCGGGATAACCGGTCGTGATACGCCGCTGCGCCAGCCAAGCGATCTCGGTGTAGAACATATCGCCCTCCTTCACATCCGTGAAGCGCGGGGCAGAAGGGGTCTCCGTGCTCTGCTCGCTCACCGGAAGCACCTGGGCGCGCTCGCCGCTTGCACCCTGAGAACCCGAAAGGTCTCCCGGTGCCGTTGTGCAGGTGCAGGAAGAGAGCCTTAGCCGAACCCGCATCCGAGGCGCGGTGCAGCGTCAGCTCGGTGGTGGGGGCATCCGCGAAAGTCCGGGGATGCTCGACTCGGTACCGCTGAACCACACCTTCGGGGCGAAGGGACTGTAGGTAATCCAGTCGGTCTGGCTGACGTTCTCCCACTCGTACTGGGTGATGGACTCAACACTGTAGCGAATCTGCGGGGCGTTCTCAGCAGTCAAACCCAGATCCTTCAGGGGTACGTTCATGATGAGTGTGTTTGTGTCCATCATGTTCGTATCGGTATCGCCCCAAGCGCCGTTGAGCGGATAGTAGGCGAGCTGCTCCAAAGACCCGTTTTTGTAGCCCATCAGGCGCACGATCGGGAAGTCCAACCCTGCGGAACGGTCGGTTTTGAGCACATAATCGGCGCGGTTATTGCCGTCCGTATCGATATTGACCGTGAAGGTGTTTTCCTCAGAGATCACATCCCAGTTCCTCCACGTGCTGATGCCGAAGGAAAGCGTGCCTTCGTTCGGGTCTTTGCCCGCCTCCTTGAGCGCGGGCGCGTTCGAGGCCGCGCCCACATGCTGTAGGTTCGCCTTCATATCGCTGCTGACCCACAGGTTGCTCGGGTTAACACGATTCACCGATGCGCCCCACTCGAAGGCCCCTAACAGGGAGCGGTATCCGCCCTGGTTCAGCTCGGTGCCCTCTAATGTGACTCGCGTCTGGGAGGAGCCAGCGGGAACCTGCACGTTATTGCCCGCAACCTTCATGGTCGAAACTGGTTTGGGCGCCGCATGCAGGGGAACGCGCAGGGTTTGGTCGCCTTCGGTCAGCTTAATACGCCCGGATTCGGAGGCGATAAACTGCCGCGCCTGCTCGGGAACCACGGTCTTACCCGTGTTCATGTCGATGGAGGACTGGGTCTTTTCCATCGCCGGGTCCATAGTTTTCTCCAAGCGTGCCGGGTCGATCGTGACCTTCACCTGGAAATTCTTCTTCTCACCCGGCTGCACCGTAATGCTGGAAGGCATCGAGAATTCAACACCGGGCATATCGGTGCTTCCCGCATAGGAAATCGAGTAGGTGTGCGCCTTGGAATCGAAATTCTCGACCGTCATCTCGCGGGTGAGTGACTGCTGACCGGCATCTGCCGCATATTCCAGCACGCCGAAAGTCTGCGAGACCTGCTCGGGACGGTCCGCGTTGTACAGAAGCACGCGGGTATCAACAGCGGCCTTCGCATCAATGCGCCCTGAACCCACGCGATCCACCGCGTAGGTATGCCCAGCGGCATCGTGCAGGTCATGGTCTGCGCTGTTCATCATCGCCGCCTTGATCTGAATCGGCGAATAATCCTGATGCGCCTGCAACACTTGCGCCGCCACACCGGAGGCAAAGGGCGCAGACATCGACGTACCCGTGTACTGAATCGAGCCCGTTCCGGTACCCACGGCGGCAGAGGAAATATTATTCCCCGGCGCGGCGAGATCGGGCTTCGTGTACCCGTACGAGCCGTGGAACCCGCGTGCGCTCGAAGTTGTCAGCTCATCGAATTTACCGCTCTGAACGCGCAGACCACCCTTGAGGTCTTCGCCCAGGCGAATCTCTAGGGTGCCAGCCTGTGCAGCCTCGCGAACCTTATCGGATGCGCTCTTCGCCACCCTGAAGCCCGGAATAGTTTCGTTCCCGGCGATCCCCAGTTCGGCGCGCTCTTCCTGGGAGGACAGGACGACGCCCTTAGCGCCAGCTTTCTCCGCATTGTCGAAACGGACTTTCGAGCCGCACGAAATAGTACCGTCCTCGTTTGCCCACTCGATAAAGATCCACCGGTCCTTGAGCTTGGCGGCGTCTTCGGCGCTGAATGCCTCACACCCGAACTTATTCGATGCGGGCGCCGCAACGACTTGACCCCGCAGGGTCTCTTCGGAGGCTTTCGAGTAGTTGTAGTCCACCGAATAGTCGCCCGGAATCTTCCCGGCAATCTGGCTGGGCGCAAGAATCTGCGCCGCATCCATGGCGTAGGTTGAACCCACCGAGTTCGCCACCGTCAGCGCCGAAATGGCGTTCGCGGGCTGGCCAGAGTCCGAGTAGGTATCGCCTACACCGTTGTATCCAGTCGCGTTACCCGCCGAGACAACGGCGAGCACACCCTGGCGGAACAGCGTTTCGACGGCGTAGGATTCCGGGTCATCTTCGGGCGAGAACTCGCCGCCAAGAGACATGTTCACCACCTGCGCGCGGTCTGAGAAATCGCCGTCGCCATTGGGGTCGAGCACCTTATCGAGAGCCTGACCCACCAGGTTGGTGGCACCGCTGCACCCGAAGACGCGGAAGCTGTACAGCTGGGCATCCGGTGCAGAACCGGGGCCGATCTTCATTTCGCCCAGTTTCTCGGGTGTCAGCGTGGAGTAGTCGCCGCGGAAGGTCTTGCCTTGTGCATCCACGCCCCAACCTGCCGCAGTACCCGCCACGTGGGTGCCATGACCGCCGCTGATGCAGTCGATCGGGTTGTTATCGGGCACTGCCGTGTTCAGTCCATTATAGTCGTCACCGGCAAGATCGTACCCGCCTAAGAACTTCGCGGGGTCGTAGAGACCGGACGATGCTTCCGGCATATTGGTGAGTTTCGTGGCCTCGTCAAAGGCTTCTTTCGTGCCGGGCCCGCCAAAGTCGGCGTGCGTGTAATCAATGCCCGAGTCGATCACCGCAATCTTGATGCCCTTGCCGGTGTACCCGGTGTTTTGCCGCGCCCAATTCTCGGCGGCTCCGGTATCGACGACGGAACCCGCATTTTGACGGTATTTCGGCACGATCGGGCTAATGCGCTCAACATCCGGGCGGGATGCGAGATCACGGATCGCCTGGGCATCGCCCATGAGTGCCACGCCCGGCATCACGTTATGGGTGGTGTATAGAACTTTCGCGTGCGATTCTCCCTGCTACGGACTGCGCCTGTGACTCTACGCGGGTCTTGATCGCCTGCACCTGTGCCTGAGCGTTCACGGGTGCCTGCCTGTTCTGCAGAACCGCCCGCGGCTGGGTCTGCTCATAGGCGCCTTGACCCTTGAACTTGACGTAGACCGGTATGGTGCCCTGCGCCTTTAGCATGCTGGGGGAGAGTACCTGCTGCTGCGTGTGCTGTTGTGAGGTTCTCAGGTCTGGGTCTTGCCCTCTCAACGGTGTCTCTGCTGCGTTGAGTGGTACCGCCGTGGAGGCGATAAGACCGAGCCCCAGAACCGCCGATAACCCGATGCGGGTGCACGCCCGCCAGGTGTTGGTGGATGCCATGATGCTCCTTGTGTTTGATAGTGTCGAACCCGAGTCAGCACTTTTGGTAACTATGGTTCGGTGTGATATGCGAGCGCATCGCGTTTTAAAAACAACGATGTGTCTTGCACTATCAATTCTAAGAAGTTTTACTCTAGAGTTTTATCAAGGACACCAAAAATATTTATAAAATTTATACATAAATGTAAATTCTTTACTTCTATAGTTTTATATATTCCCTCAAAACACCCGGTATTCGTGCCACAAAAATCTACCGTATAAACACGGTGCACGCTATGATAAAAAGACCAAAAGCACCGAATAAAAACCTTGTCGAAGCTGAGTTGCTCATATCGTCGAGCACGGTAAGGATGCTGTGCCCGGCTCGCATGGAAGTCTGCATCAGACCCGACGGGGTGGGGCAGCAGCCTCAAGAATGGAATATTGTCATGAGTCAGCCAAATTTGATCCCAACCACAACCCTTATCAGCAGAACCCGCAACCTAACCAGGGGCAGTACCAACAACCGTACCCGCCGGGGCAGCCTATATATGTGACTCAACAAACCAACGATGTCAGCACGGTTGCCATGTGGGGGCATCTTTCCGGGCTTTTAGGTGGGTTTATTATTCCGCTCGTTATCTGGGCTATCTACAAAGATAAGCCCGGGTACGAACTGGCACGCCGCGCCGCCGCGCGGGCCTTCAATTTTGGGCTAACGGGATACCTGATTGTTCTTATCACCCTGCTGAGCGGGTTTGTCTATATTTTTACGATGGTCGTACCCGGTATGGCATCGACCAACGACCCGAGCACCGCTTTTTCCAGTGCCATGGGTATGTTCGCGCCCATAACCCTCATGGTTCTGATAAGCTGCGTTGTCCAGATTATGATGATTATTTTCCAGATTATCGCCGCGGTTAAATCAAACTCTGGTGAAGACTATAAGTACCCTCTGCCCACCCTGCCTATCCTGCGATAGTACCGAGACGGCGGGTGCATCGGGCAGGGTTTTACCTCAATCCTTATCGAAGACAGAGCCGAGGTAAAACTCGTACACGAGACCACGAAACACAGAGACGACAACACACAGAACGGGTGAAAACATGAGCCAGTCAAACTTTGACCCCAACCAAGACCCCTACCAGCAGAATCCGCAGCCTAACCAGGGCCAGCAGCCATACCCGCCGGGATACAACCCACAGCAGCCGAGCCAAGGCTATCCACAACCGGGTTACGGGCAGCCGGTCTACGTGATACAGCAGCCCACCGACGTTAACAACATGGCGATGCTCGCGCATCTTTCTGGGATTGCAGGATTCTTAATTCCGCTGATCTTCTGGGCGGTTTACAAAGACAAGCCCGGCTATGAGCGGGTACGCAATGCTGCCGCACGAGCCTTCAACCTGGGTGTGACCTTAGTTATCATTATCTTTAGTTCATTCCTGCTGCTGGTTCTGCTGATGGTAATATCCCTCATCCTAGGGGCGCAAAGCCAATCCGGCGAACCATTTATGCTGTTCTTTGCGATGTTTCCCATACTGTGGCTTCTGATCGCAGGCTTGGGCGTTACCGCTGTCGTGTTCCACATTATCGGGGCGGTTAAAGCAAATTCTGGTGAGGACTACAAATATCCTCTCCCCACGATTCCCATGTTGCGTTAAGGTAGGCGGCATATACTGTAAAACACAGCCCAACACGCTGCATTGAGGAGGTTCTTATGACCTACGACCCTAACTACAACAACGGACAGCCGAACTACCAGAATCAGCCCGGTTATAACCAACAGTCGGGTTCGGGTTACAGCCAGCAACGGCCAGAATATAACCACCAAGGTATTACCCCGGACGCAAAAAACATGGCGATATTCGCGCACCTCTCATCGCTTCTCGCCATGCTGCTGTCGCTGAACACGCTGAGCTTCATAGCCCCGCTCATCTTCTGGCTCATCTACAAAGACAAGCCCGGCTACGAATTCACCAAAGAATCATCGCGCCGCGCCTTCAATTTCAACTTCTCCATGTGGGTTATTAACACCGCCGCATTCCTCCTGATGGTTGTTACCCTCTTCATCCTGTCTCCGATATGGTTTTTGGTGGTATCAGTCACCGGCATACTCATGATTATCTTCCACATCTTAGGCGCTATCGCGGCTAATCGCGGTGAAATGTACAACTACCCCATGACCTTCATCAAAATCCTCAAATAAGAAGGTTCATGCGGTACCTGGGGCATATATCCGGGCATAATTCATGGATGCGCGCTCGCGGCAGGTTGCCCCGGGCGCGCATCCTGTATGCTGGCCCTCCAAAGCGGCTTTTACCGCCGAATCACGGGGTTTACGCCGCAGAAACCCACGGAAAAATGTGTTGCAACCGCTAAATAATAGATGCACCATCACAGGGTCGCGTTATGATTAACAAATGTGTGCCTAAGGGGTTTGAAGAACCCGCGCACGGCCGCCGAAACGGCGGGGAGTACATCCTAGAGGAGCAAGAATGTCAGCTGTTGTGATCGTGGGCGCCCAATGGGGCGATGAAGGTAAAGGTAAGGCAACCGACCTGCTTGGACCCCGCGCAGACTACGTGGTCAAGCCGAACGGCGGCAACAACGCTGGGCATACCGTGGTGGTGAACGGCCAAAAATTTGAGCTTAAGCTGCTGCCCGCCGGCATTCTGAGCGAGAACGCAACCCCTGTGATCGGCAACGGCGTGGTGGTGAACCCGGAGGCACTTTTCTCTGAGATTGAGGGTCTGCAGGCGCGCGGCGCCGACACCTCTAAACTCAAAATCTCGGCAAATGCCCACCTGGTGGCACCGTACCACCAGACGATGGATAAGGTCACCGAACGTTTCTTGGGTAAGCGCGCAATCGGCACGACCGGGCGTGGTATTGGACCCGCCTACATGGATAAGGTAGGGCGCCTGGGTATTCGCGTGCAGGATATTTTGGATGAGTCGATTCTGCGGCAAAAGGTTGAAGGCGCACTGCGGCAGAAAAACCAGCTGCTCGTGAAAGTCTATAACCGCCGCCATGTTGAGGCAGACGAGATCGTGGACTATTTCATGTCTTACGCCGAGCGGCTCAAACCCATGATCGTTGATACTACTCAGCTGCTCAATAAAGCACTTGATGAGGGTAAAACCCTGCTCATGGAGGGCGGCCAGGCGACCTTCCTCGACGTCGATCACGGTACCTACCCGTTCGTGACCTCCTCAAACCCGACCGCCGGGGGCGCCTGCGTGGGATCGGGTGTTGGCCCCACCCGAATTTCCCGCGTGATTGGTATTCAGAAGGCGTACACCACCCGCGTGGGTGCTGGTCCGTTCCCCACCGAACTCTTCGATAAGATGGGCGATTTCCTGCGCACAACCGGCGGCGAGTTTCGGCGTGAACACGGGGCGTCCGCGCCGATGCGGCTGGTACGATGCGGTGCTTGCGCGCCAGGCGGTGCGCATCAACGGGTTTACCGACCTGTTTATCACCAAGCTGGATGTGCTCACCGGTCTTGAGAAGGTCCCCGTATGCGTGGCGTATGAGGTGGACGGCGTGCGCTTTGACGAAATACCGATGACGCAGACCGATTTTCACCACGCGAAGCCGATTTACGAGTACTTCGACGGCTGGAACGAGAGCATTTCGGATGCGAAAACCCTGGACGAGCTGCCCGAGAATGCCCGCAAATATGTGCATAAGCTTGAAGAACTTTCTGGCTGCCGCATCTCGGCGATCGGCGTAGGCCCCGACCGCGACCAGACTATTGTGGTCCGCGATTTGATGGATTAGGCTCGTCATTTTCTTCTCCTCCCAGAAAAAGGCTCTTTATTCCAATAAAGCGGCGTTTTTAATGCTTTATTGGAATAAAGAGCCTTTTTTTACGTTGTAGGAATGATGCAGAATTAAATGATGGATAATATGCAAAACATTTTGCCGGTGATAGCTGCACTGGCGAATGGTGAATCCCGAGAAATGTATGCCAAGGTTATCGTGCAGGATGTGCCGAAAACGCCTAACTATCGTGATCGTAAACTGTTGGCGCGTCTTGAAGCAGTCAGGCTCATTGAGAAGTCAGAGGATGGGCTTTGGCAGGCTACCGAGGTATTCTCCGACTACTTGAGTCTTTTGAAATCCGCGAAACCAGGTAACAGATGATGTTGAGCGGTTTTTAGTCAAGGGACGAGTGCATACCTGGCCCTCACGTGCGCAGGATAAGAATGCTCTTTTGCATTGGATTCTTCAAAAGAGTATTCCTGCCTCCGAGCAGTTTTCGGAGCGTGAGGTGAACGAGCGCATCAGGCGGTACACGGATGACCCTGCCTTGGTGCGTCGCTACGGCGTGGATCACGGAATACTTGAGCGGGACCCCGCAACTCAGATTTACCGGCGCATCGATAAATCCCCTGCATAAAAAGAGCCTTTATTTGAATAAAGCGGCGAAAAATACTCTTTATTCGAATAAAGGCTCTTTTTAGTGCCTGGGGGTCTTGCCCCTACACTTAACCTATGTCGTATGTAACCGGTGCTATTTATCCGCAGCAGGACCGCATCCGTATGGGGGTTACCCAGACCGAGGCGCTTGATGCTTACCGTGAGGGCGGCGCAAGCGTGGCGCTCGGCTACATGACCCCGAACGCGCGGGAGCTGCGCGAGCTTCAGCAAACCTTTAATCTGCACGGACTCGCGCTCGAAGACGCCTCGCACGGGCATCAGCGCGCCAAACTTGAAAGCTATGAAGGCTCCCTGTTTGCGGTGGTACGTCCCGCGATTTACCTGGATGCCGAAGAAGAGGTGCGCCTGGGTGAGATGCACATGTTCTTGGGGCGTGATTACCTGCTGAGCATCGTGAACGACCAGATACATCCGCAGCAGGCAGTGTATGAACTCTTCAACCTGATCTACGCCACTCCGGACGGCTCGCCCATACGCCTGCTGCACCGCATCATCGACCAGACGGTAGACGGTTACATGCCGGTGCTCGAAGGGCTCGAAAATGACGGCGACGAAATTGAGGATGCGCTCTTCCAAGAAACCGGCGCCGGCGACCGCACACTGTCACGCCGTACCTATGAACTGCTCAACCAGGTTGCCGATTTCAGCGTGCCTGCAAGCCGCTCGATATGATGCTCGCGCGCATTATGCAGCAGATTCGTGACGGCGTGCTTGACGTCAGCCCCTATACGGGTGCTACCGCAACCGAAATCGCGCAGGAAAAGGATGAGCTGCAGCGGCAGTTCCGTAATATTCAGGATCACGTGGTGCAGGTTAAGGAGCGCCTGGAGGATCTTCGCACATCCCTGCAGAACACGCTTACGGTGCACGATACGATTGTGGCGCAGCAGCAAAACGAAGATATGAAGCGTATTTCGGCGGGTGCCGCAATCCTGGTGGTGCCCACAATTATCGGGTCTATCTACGGTATGAACTTTGAGGATATGCCCGAGCTGAAGTGGACCTACGGATACCCGGCGTCGCTCGTGCTCATGGTGGTGGCGTGTGTGGCGGTGTATCTCTTCTTTAAGAAGCGCGGCTGGTTCTAGCCGTAATATTACGTATTTTAGAAGAGCATATTAAAAAGATTCTCACGGTATTTAGCGTTAGAAATACCGAATAAAATCTAGAGTTTTTCGGTGGTCTGCATGTTGTCGTTAGCGCTCTATTGCAGCGAAGTGAGGGCATTGTAGTGTATGAACACTTTGTAGCGATAACTCGTCACAGAGTGGTGTTAAGCTCTTTTGTATTAAGGGTAGCATGTTGCTACATTAAGGGTGTCCTAACTCAATAGATCAACGAGGATTACACATGTCTTTCACGTTTGCATCGCGCCAGCGCACCCTCAGACGCATCTGCGCACTCACTCTCGCAGGCACAATGCTCTTGCCCGCAACTCCGCTTTTGGCCGTGAACGCTCACGCCGATTCCGGTGTAGCGGTAGCCGCCGAACAGAACCAGAGCACCGGAAACATCACCTGGGGTATCAAAACCTCATTCCGCAACTACATCGGCGAACCGTACAAGGTCAGCGAGGGTGCAAGCTACAACTCCACCGACCTGTTCACTTTCCCCAACCAAGAAGCCAAAGTTTCCGAAGACGGCAACCAAGTTTCACTTCAGGGCTCCGGCAAAGTTCAATATATCTCGCACTGCGCCGACCGCAATAAACCCGAAGAATGCTCGCTGAACCTAACGCTCTCAAACCCGCGCATCGACGTGGATGCGGCACAGGGCACCGGCATGCTCTACATGGTTGTGCGCACCAAAAATTACACCTCCGGGCAGTGGGAAGGACCCCATGAAATCCCGATGGCAAAGCTCTCGCTCAAAACCGCTCAGCAGAGTGAAAAAGACGGCGTTGTCACCTGGAATAATGTTGCGGCTAATCTCACCGCCGAAGGTAATCACGCATTCTCGAACTTCTACGAAGACGGTGTGGGGCTGGACGCTCTCACTTTCTCGTATTCCGGTACTAAGGCGAAAGATGCCCAAAACAGCGGCTATAAACTGGGCGAGAGCCTGAATTCGGGTACCGATATTAATAACCCGCAAAATACCGTGCGCGCGGGCTCTTATCTTTTCTACGCGGCCGGTAAAAGCTTCGGCGGCGGGGCGGATGCACGCTACGCGGTCATTGACCCAAAGACTTTGCAGCAGACCGAGTCTGCAACCCTGCCGATGGGTTCCAGTGCGCACTTTGCCGCCAGCCCCGCCACCGGCGATATCGTGTTTGTGAATGCGAATACTCGCGCCTTGGAACGCTACCGGGTAGATGAATCCGGCAAGCTCGTATCTCAGGGTGCTTTCGCGGGTGTCACCTTCAGCGAATCCGAAAATATTTTGGCGCTCGGTTACAACGAAGCGACCAACAGCTGGGCTGTGCTCACCGCCGATAGCAGCGGGCAGGCGCGGTACGTCAACGTCGCATCCGACGGCACGGTGAAAGCGCAAACCGTCAAATCTCCGCTGGACTTTGACCCCTCGGTGGCACACGCCGATGACCTGAGCGAATACTACGGCGACGTTTTCACCGGAAGCACCCGCACGCTTGCGCCGCTGCCCGACGGCTCGTTCCTATACAGCCCCAACAAATCTGTGTACAACGAAGAGGGCAACAAGGTTCAGAACGGTCAGCTGCTACATCTGAGTGCTCAGGGTATTTCGGTGGTTGAGCAAACCCAGCCCAAGGATGCGGAAGAGGCAGCCAGCCTCAACGGCCTGCTCACCACTCCAGACGGATATGTCTACCGGTGGAATAACTACGCCGCAAGCGCCAGTGCCGTGCAGGTTCTCAAGTACGATGGTTCTTCCTTCACAACGGTGCGCGAAAGCTCCACAGCGCCGCACGGTATGGGGGCGATCGCATCGTTCTTCACCGCTGGCGACAAGATTGTGGCGGTCGATTCCGCAAACGGCCGCCTGGTCTGGATGTCAAAGACCCTTGAATTTGATCACGATGTGCCGCTCTCTGACTTGCGTTCGACCGATAAGAGCGGGTCGTACAACGCGCTTGAGCTGCCGAATGGGGATATTATCTTCCCCACGATGGTTGAGAAGAATGACGGTCTGGAATCTAACCTGTGGCTCAACCGTCTGGTGAATACAGCTAAGACACCGGCACCCGAACAGCCGAAACCTGCTGATCCGACCACGGAACCCACCCCTGAGCCGACGCAGCCCACGCCTGAGCCCAGCAAACCGGCTGAAACACCGACTCCTGAGCCATCGGAAAGCTCCGAGGCACCAGCGCCTGAGCCTACCAAACCTGCTGACCCTGCTCCAACCCCTGAACCGAGTAAATCAGCTGACCCGGCCCCGACGGCCCCCGCACCGGAACCGTCGAAGCCTACCGAGCCGGAGCCCAGTAAGCCTGCCGAACCTGAGCCGAGTAAACCGGCAGAGCCCGCTCAGTTATTCTCGGATGTGCACGAAGGCGATATGTTCTACCGCGAGATTACCTGGCTTGCCGGGCAGAACATCACAACCGGCTGGGTCGATGGCACGTTCCGCCCGCACGAAAGCATCGAACGTGAGGCTATTGCGGCGTTCTTCTATCGTATGTCCGGATCGCCCGAGGTACAGCTGCCGAAGGATTCCCCCTTTACCGACGTGAAGGAAGGCGACCCCTTCTACAAGGAAATCATCTGGTTCCAGCAGCAAGGTATTACCACCGGCTGGCCTGATAAGACCTTCCGCCCGCACGACCCCGTCAGCCGCGAGGCTATGGCCGCATTCTTCTACCGTTACTCTGGAAAACCGCCGGTTGAGGTGCAGAATGCACCCTTCAAGGACGTTCCCGAACAGAACATGTTCTACCGTGAAATTGCCTGGCTGCATGACAGCAAGATTACGACCGGTTGGGATGACGGAACTTTCCGTCCCCACGAGAGCATCAGTCGTGAGGCTATGGCGGCGTTCCTGTACCGTTACGCACACCGTGGCTAATCCGTAACCGTGCTGGCTCCCCGCGCACCGCATTGTTCGGTGGGTGGGGAGCTTTGCTCTGCCCGAAAACCCTAAGCGGTCATGCCATAATCTTCGCGAATGCGGCGGCGCACATCCCGGCGTTCCCGCTTGAATTTAGTGCAGGCGTCCTTGGGGTTTTCGCATTCCCACAGGTCCCATTCACTCACATCAAGCCCCATCATAGCGACTTCCAGCAGGCCCAGCATATTGAGGAACTGCGCGGTATTAATCCTAAAATCACCGGAACCCGGGCGGCTCTCGGTGGCGAAAGCATACCCTTCCAAGGGCAGCACCCGCGGCGCCCAATGCTTATACCAGGCATCGCCGTAACGGGGGCTGCAATACATATGCGTCAGCGCCAGTTTGGTGCCCTGAATCCGCTCGAAACGAAGACCAATCTCAAGCTGATCGTGCGGGAAAACCATTAGGATAGCGTTCTGCGCCGCCCGGCGTAATTCGCGAAGATTTTGTTGAAATCCGGCCTCGCCATAACGATGCTGAGCGAGCATCCGGGCGCAGGAATTTGACGCCGGGGCGACCTGCAGACAAACACGCTCGGCAATGAGCTGTTCTAAATCGCGGCGAATGGCCTCTATATTGAAGGTTTCGTGGTGTACGAGCGTTCCCGTGGACATGAGGAACTGATGATCGGCGCTAACAATATCCTCGGCGGTTGCAACGATGCGGGATGCGCTCAGGGGGTGCTGTGCCATAGGTGCTGATCCTCTCTCGGTGGGGTACCGCCCCGTGAAAGTGCGGGGTGTATTTTTCTGATACCTCGACGGTACCTAGGCACCCTGACACTTTAACCGTGCCGAGCCGCCAAGAGAGGTTTTTATACAGCATATATTCCAGATAGGGAATGTGGAATATATACTCTGACAAGTTTATATACCGTTTTTGGAATATAGCTATGTGGGTTAATAAAGAGATGGAAAAACCCACATGTATTCATGGTGTGCAGGGCGGCGACGAATCCAAGCTCACCTCTGAGACGCTGTGGGATAGCCTGAAAGGCGGTCAAGGAGAAGCACGCTCATAAGGTAGATTCCGATATGTTCTACCTGAACGCGGGAATTACCGCGGCCCTGGGCGTGATCGAGGAAATCGACAAACATATCTAGTATGCGCATCACAGCGACAGCACCCTTGCCCGGAACCCTCCAGGAATTCCGAGCAAGGGTGCGGTCGTACTGGTTCACATTGTGTAGTATGCGGATGCGTTCGTTTTTCACCCCACAACGATATTCAAGGCATACTATAAAAAAGTGTGTTCTCATGGTTAATACATGCCATTAACCACGCCTTGGAGGATGTCCATGAGCACTCTAGAAGAAAAAGCGCAGCATGTTGCCGATGCTCTCAATAAAGACCACGTCAAGCAGGCGGTACGCATCACGGCAACTGCCTCTAAGACCCCGCTGCCAAAGACCGCCTCAAAATTTGGGGGCATTCCTTATGTACCTATGGGTGCTTCGGCGCCGACAAACTCCAGTGGTCAGCCCTTGGGGATGATCGCGCAGATTAACTGTGCAGAGCTGCCGCCGAATGATATCTATCCAAAAACTGGCATGGTGCAATTCTGGATAGACCCGAAGGACGAGGCGTGGGGGTTCGATGCCGCGAAGCCTGCATCTCAGGAGAACTGGCGGGTTATCTATTACAAGAACGTGGGCAGGCCAGACCCGAACACGACTCTTCCTGCCGTGGATCCCAAGGACAACTGGCCCGTTGAACCCACACAGACCGAGTTTGCGCTTTCGTTCGAGGCGATCGAGCAGGGTATTACCGGCGCCGCCAACTACTACTATGAAGATTTCGCGCGCGTGTGGAATAAGATGTACCCCGAAGCGCAGCTTGAAAGCTACCAGGAGGCGCAGGGCGCCGCCCTCACAATTGAGGAAAACGACGAATTCTCGAAGATCGGCGGATACCCCTACTTTGTGCAGAGCGACCCCCGGTTCTTCAACGAGGCTCTGCAGGGGCATACCGTGAACCTGTTGACCATTGTTTCTGAGGTGGACTGGGCAGAACCCCATGACGGTTCACCTAAGCTCATGTGGTGCGGCGGAGGCGCGGCAAACTGGCTGATAACGCCCGAACAGCTGGCGGCGGGCGACTTCTCGAACGTGATCTTTGAGTGGTCGAGCAGCTAACCGGCCCGTTTTGATTTTTATTCAGGGGGTGTGGCGTACTCAAGATACTTGATACGCCACCAACCCCTGAATTTTTGGGGCGCCTAGAGTCATGCTCCGAATCATGCAGCGTGTGGCCTTCCAAAAAAAATACACCGTTGAATAAGCGCACGAGTGACGAAGTTCTGCGCGCGGCACCGCAAAATGTGTTCTGATGGTTGTAGCACTGAACCAACCACCCGGAGGAACATATGAATACCACCGAGCAGAATGCAGCTAAAAACACCGAAGCGCAGGTGCGTCGAGTCCTCGACGTTATGAATCAGGGAAAACTCAAGCAGGCTATCAGGATTACGGCAACCCCATCGCAGCAGCCGTTGCCGAAGACCGCCTCCAAATTCGGGGGGAGTGCCGTACCTGCCTGTGGGAGAATCCGCACCGACGAACGCATTCGGCCAGCCCCTAGGCATGATCGCGCAGATTAACTGTGCGCAGCTGCCGCAAAATAATATTTACCCAAAGAACGGTATGCTTCAATTTTGGATTGACCCTCACGACACCGTGTGGGGGTATGACTATAACAAGCCTGCGGTTCAAGAGAACTGGCGGGTGCTCTACTATGAGAGCGTGGGTGAGCCGAACCCGGATGCGCCGCTGCCGGTGATTGACTGGGACACGATCGGTTGGCCTATCGAACCGGAAAGCGTGGAATTTGCGCTCTCGTTCAGCGTAGTCGAGCAGGGAGTTTACCGGTACTGCGCACTACTACTATCCCGATTTTGCACGGGTGTGGGACGAGCTGTACCCCGAGGATAAACTGCCCACGGGAGACGACGAGCAGGCGAGGATTCAGCGGGCAAACGCCGTTGAGGAGCTTACTCTCCCGTATGAGGAGAGTGATGAGTACTCTCGGATTGGCGGTTACCCCTACTTTATTCAGAATGACCCGCGGGATTTCGACGAGAACCTGCAGGGGCACACGGTGAACCTGCTGACCATTGTTTCTGAGGCGGACTGGGAATCGGAGGAAGAGACCCCGGAACTTCTCTGGGGCGATGCGGGCTCCGCAAACTGGCTGATAACGCCCGAGAAGCTGGCGGCAGGCGATTTCTCAAATGTGATCTTTGAGTGGTCGAGTTGCTAGACAAGAAATATATATGCTGGTGACGCAATTGCTTGCATGTTCTAATTCCCGTCATAAACCGACACAAACGACACATTGCTACGCGCACTTGGCGCATCCGGGGACCGTGGCACAGTATAGGGTTGAGTACCTCTGTTCCTCGACCTTGGCGCATCATTCGGCTGCGCTAAGCTAACCAGGAGTCATGCATGGCTGAACATACTTTCGGATTCCGCACCCGCGCCCTGCACGCGGGCGGCACCCCGGACGCTGAACACGGCGCCCGCGCGGTCCCTATCTACCAGACCACCTCGTTCGTTTTCAAAGACACCGACGATGCCGCCAACCTCTTCTCCCTGCAGAAATACGGCAACGTCTACTCGCGCCTATCGAACCCGACCGTTGCCGCGCTGGAAGAGCGCATCGCATCCCTAGAGGGCGGTATTGGGGCGGTGGCGACTGCATCCGGCATGGCCGCCGAGTTCATCACCTTCGCCGCGCTCTGCCAGGCGGGCGACCATATTGTGGCATCTTCCCAGCTGTACGGCGGAACAGTCACCCAGCTGGATGTCTCCCTGCGCCGGTTCGGTATCGAAACCACTTTCGTGGAAGGCACCGACCCCGCGGATTACAAGGCGGCGCTGACCGAGAACACCAAGGCAATCTACACGGAGGTCGTCGCCAACCCCTCCGGCGAGATCGCAGACCTTGAAGGGCTCGCCGCTGTAGCCCATGAGGCGGGAGTCCCCCTCGTCGTGGATGCCACTATCTCAACCCCGTACCTGATTCGCCCACTGGAACACGGGGCCGACATCGTGATTCACTCCGCCACCAAATTCCTGGGCGGGCACGGAACCACCCTCGGCGGCGTGGTTGTTGAGAGCGGACGGTTCAATTGGGCGAACGGCAACTTCCCGCTCATGACCGAGCCGGTGCCTTCGTACAATAACGTCTCGTGGTGGGGGAACTTCGGCGAATACGGGTTCCTCACAAAACTGCGTTCCGAGCAGCTGCGCGACTTCGGTCCCGCGCTCTCACCGCAGTCGGCATTCAACCTGCTTCAGGGTGTCGAAACCCTGCCGCAGCGCATGGATGCGCACCTCGCCAACGCGAAAGGTCGTGGATTGGCTGGTTGAGGATGCGCGCATCGCCTACGTGAACTATGCCGGTTTGCCGGGGCATGCGCACTACGAACGCGCGAAAAAACTGTTGCCGCTGGGCGTTGGGTCCGTATTCTCCTTCGGGGTGAAGGGCACCGAGAAGGCGAGCGGCCGCGTGGTTGGCGGCGAGTTCATCAGCGCGCTCGTGCTGGCATCGCATCTGGCGAATATTGGTGACTCGCGCACTCTGGTGCTGCATCCGGGTTCGACTACGCATCAGCAGCTTTCCAGTGAGCAGCTTGCTGCTGCGGGCGTGGGCGAAGACCTGATTCGTATTTCGGTTGGGCTTGAGGATGTTGAAGACATTATCTGGGATCTTGACCAGGCGCTCACCCACGCGACTGGCATGAACCACGCGGGTGAACGTGTGGGCGAATCCAGTGCTGATAAGCTCGTTGCGGCACAAGAGGCTCTCGCCGCTGAAGAGGCTGACCCGCAGCAGGGCGCCGCCTGTGCGCTGCCGAATAGTGCCGCAGCTTCGGGCGCCTCAGAGCCCAAGGATGCACCCGCGAAGGAGGGCAACTAATGACTGAGAAACGTACCTGGGTAGGCCCGAGCGCCCCCGAGCGGCTGAACATTCTGCGCAATACCCGCACTATCGCGATTGTGGGGATGAGCGATAAGATTTCGCGCGCCTCAAACTTTGTGGCAACCTACCTGCTGTCTTCGTCGCCGTATACGGTGTATTTTGTGAACCCGATTCTTGCGGCAAAAGGCAAGACCGTGCTGGGGCAGCCGGTGTACGCCTCGCTTCAGGACCTACCAGAGGTGCCCGATCTCGTCGAGATTTTCCGCCGCAATGAAGACCTCCCGGGTGTGGTTCAGGAGGCGGTTGATCTGGGCGCAAAGACCGTGTGGATGCAGCTGGGCTCATGGAATGAGGAAGCTGCCGCTATCGGTGAGGCAGCTGGGCTGAACGTGGTCATGGACCGATGCGTGAAAATCGAGCACGCGCGTTTCCACGGTGGACTTCACCTTGCGGGCTTCAACACCGGCGTGATTTCCTCGAAGCGCCAGGTCACGGCGTAGTACTTCGGATCTGCGGCTGAAAGCTGAGTTCCGGGAGCGTTTTCTTCATTCGGGAGCAGTTAAACTGCTCCCGAATGAAGAAAACGCTCCCGCTTTTGGATAGTGCCCAGCATGAGTAAAAGATAAAGCCCGCGCTTGGGAAGATAGTCGTGCGCTTCCACCTCTGTCGTGAATAACCTGATGCCCCCCGAAGTTCATCGTATACACTGGAATACATAGTAAAAAGAATGGTTATTGTGTATAGGAGTGTTGATGATGAGCCGCAGCATCCGCGCCGAAATTACTATCCAGGCGGAACCACAGCGTGTTTGGGAAATCCTGACCCGGTTTGAAGAGTATCCCGAGTGGAACCCCTTTATTATTCGGGCGCAAGGTGTGCCGCGTGCTGGAGAACGCCTTACCCTCACGATGAAACCGGGCAAGCGCCCCATGACCTTCCGCCCCACCGTGCTGGAAGCATCCGAAAATCAGACTCTTGAGTGGCTGGGTCGCCTTGGAATCCCGGGAATTTTTGACGGTCAGCACCGCTTTGAACTGAACCCCTTGCCCGGCGGTGGCACTCACCTAATACAGTCCGAAATCTTCAGTGGTCTGCTTGTGCCCCTCATGCCTAAACTTCTTGACAATACTCGAGAAGGTTTTCGCCGTCTGAATGAGGCACTGGCGCATCGAGCCGAAGAAAATTAATCGTCAGAAACACAAAATTATATATTTATATTGTTTCCACCCGAAAATCTAAATCGGGTTAACCACTTGACAGCTTAAAACCCTACCCTTAGGGATAGGTTTACGGGTATGCTAATACGAGTGCCTTGCGACAGGGGGCTTTCGCGGCGGTCGCAGGGTACTTTTGTGGCGGTGGGGTGCTTGGCACACATGAGCATCCCGCCGCCTTAATCGTTTCTTTCCGAACAGCGTTGAGGAACCTCTCAGGGCGAAGTAGCAGACCCGTTACTTACCGCGTTGCTCCCGTTCACGATGCAGCTGATCGCGGTACGCCTGAATCTGGTCCTCTGTAATCACATCCAGCTGATTTGTGAGCGGCGTGCCCGGTGCCCAGCCTTCGTTCTCAAGGTGTTCGTGGTCGCGACGGAATACATCCAGCAGGCGCGGGCGCTGAACCTTCAGCGTGGTGGGCATCGGCAGTCGCCAGTCGCGCCACCGCGCCACAATACCCAACACCGTGCAGGTGAGCACAGACATAGCGATCGCCACATGAGGGCGTTCCAGCATCCTGAAACAAATTGCCGTTTCGGCGGCGCCCACGAACGCTACCGTGGCGTAGAGCGAGTTTCGCCGAAGATAGCGGGGATGCGGTTCACCATAATATCGCGGATCACCCCGCCGCCAACCGCCGTTGTCACCCCCAGCGCGATTGCTGGGAGCCAGTGCAGCCCCAGGGTAAGAGATTTGATGGTGCCGGTAGCCGCCCAACAGCCCATGCCCAGAAAGTCAACAACCACAAGGGCGCGGGTGGCCCAGTTTGAGCTCAGATCCAGCACATACGCCAACGCTGCCGAGGTGATAGCGCCTACCCAGTACCAGCCGTCGGTAAGCGCTATTGGAAGCCCCACATTCAGCAGGATGTCACGAATCATGCCGCCGCCCATGCTGCAGACGACCGCCAGTAGCAAGAAGCCCACCATGTCGAACCGCAGGGCGCGCGCCACTGCTCCGCCGAGTAGGCCATTAGCCACTACGGCTGCAATATCTACGATTCGGAACAGCGTCTCGGGCTCGATATTGAACACGGTCGGCCTCCTTTCGACGGCTCAGGAGTAGAGGAGTGCGGCCCGCAGTTTTAGGCGCAACGTCTGCTATCTTACCGCGTGTGCTGCCGCTACGATACCCGCAGGTTTGTGGCGTGCCGCATACGCCAGATCTGTGCGAGACAATGGAAGAAAGTAAACGCAGGTTGAAAGTGCTGAGAGGAACGCAATGGCGGTTTCACGTGAGCAGGTTTTTGAGGTTCTTCAGCGGGTGCGTCCGGTGCTAGAGCAGGGTCTGCCTGGATGGTCGGTGCGCCCAAATATTACGGGAACCGGCGCGGTGGGGCTGTATCTTGACGGCCCCGAGCTGCCGCTGATGGGCGTGAATCTGGCGGGCAAACCCGTGGCACGGCATCTGTGCGGAACGGTTCAGAGTGCCGACCGTGGGCTTCCCGACGAGCTGGATCAGGTGCGGTATCAGTACATTCTGGGTGTGAGCGTGACCGAGCGTGACGAGGAATATCCCGAATTAACCGACCTGCCCAAGACGGGGGAGCCCAGCTGGGTTAATGCTCTGCGGGTGCTGGATCAGCAGGTTCTCGCTGAACGCCGGGATGAATTTTTCATTAGCCGCGGCGGTTATGTGCCCGGTCGTCGGGCTTTGGGGAAACGCCGGGTGGCGCTGCGGCGCGAGTTCTTCCCCGGCAAACCCTGGCTGGGTCTGGGCACGATTGACTGGTGCGCGGGCGTGCGTTCCACTCCTGTCTACGCCGGTGAGCTGGATGCGCTCGCCTCCGCCGCGGTGCGCCTCGCCTCCACCTGGGATGCAGTGCTCCGGTCGGTCTAAAATTCACCTGACATGAGGTTTTATACGTGACGTGCTCACGTTATACATAAGATTCACGAGTTAGGCATATTACCTGCAGAAGGGGCAGTGGGCGAGTCATCAGCGCTCGGTGCCCACAGTTTTCACCTACGCGAATAAACCCCCAAAGCGCCCTTAGTTCCTCGGGAAGAGGGGAGTAGAATCAAAATAAGCGCCTCTAACGGGCTCTTCTCAACGTTCAGAGGAACCTCTGACAGCAAGCAAACATCACACAGACACAACCAAGAATTCAGGTTTTCGTGACAACGCATTCACAGGGTGCGGTGGAGAATCCGCGCCGCATGCTTTTTCTCTACACAACACTCAGTGCGCTCATGGCCTGCTCGGCTATCTCGACCGACCTTTACCTGCCGGGCCTGCCGAGCATCGAATCGCAGATGGGCGGCAATATCGAGCTGACGATTACGGGATTCCTCATTGGGTTCGCGATCGCGCAGCTGATTTGGGGGCCTGTCAGCGACCGCATCGGGCGTAAAATTCCGCTGATGCTGGGCATGGCAATCTTTGCCGTCGGTTCTGCCGGATGCGCGCTCGCCTCAACCACAACCGAACTGGTTCTGTGGCGCCTGGTGCAGGCGGTCGGTGCGTGCGTGGGTCCCATGCTTGCGCGCGCTATCGTGCGTGATATGTACCAGGGCGTGCGTGCGGCACAGGTACTTTCTACTCTTGTGCTTATTATGGCGATTGCGCCGATTGCCGGACCGCTTCTTGGCGGGTTCCTGGTGGTTTCCGGCGGGTGGCGGCTGACTTTCTGGGCTATTGTGACCATCAGCGCCATTATTCTGCTTTTGGTCTTTTTCCTGCCCGAGAGTCTGCCTGAGAATAAGCGTGAAAGCAGTACGGTACTTGCGGCGTTTAGAAGTTATCCGCTTCTGCTGCGCCGCCGCACTTTTATGAGGTACGTGCTGTGCGTGTGTTTCTTTTACGTGGCGATTTACGCTTTTATCACAGCATCGTCGAGCGTGTATATCACGAGGTTCGGGGTTGATCCGCGCTATTACGGTCTGCTTTTCGGCGTGAATATTATCGGGGTGATGGTGCTCAGCAGTTTCAATCGACGATTTGTGCAGCGCTATAGTCTGGATTTTCTGCTGCGCATTTCGACTGCGGTTGCCGGGTTGGCTTCTATACTCGCCGTGATAACTGTTGCTGCGGATGTGGGTGGTCTGTGGGGTGTAGCGGTTCCGGTGTTCCTGGTGTTCAGCATGAACGGCATTGTTGCCGCCTGTACGAACGCCGCCGCCCTAAATTCTGTGGAACCTGCCATCGCCGGTTCCGCTGCGGCACTCTTAGGTTCGTTCCAATATGGAAGCGGTATTATTTCCTCGCTCCTGCTCGCGGTGATTCCGGGGAGAGGACGATTCTGATGGTCTCTATTATCTGTGCGTTCGTCCTGCTCTCGGCGGTGATGGGCTTCCCGAAAGCGCCCGAAGAAAAGCCCAAGGAACAGCCTCAGAGGCAGGAAGCGGCTTAGAATTTATTGTCCTAGTTCGAGCCGTGAATCATTCTAACGAGTTAATGTGTTCCCGTTGCCGCTTTGAGCATTGCCAAAGCAGACTGCCGAGCTTCTTCCCCGGTGAGTAGAGTGTTAGGAGCAGGAGTAAATTCTCCCCTTTCGGCTGCCTCCGCCATTTCTTCAAAATATTTGTCGTTGTATGCAGTCATAGGTCTCAGCCCCTTCCCGTTCTATGGTGTGTTCCAGTGTCTAAAATACATACTTCGCGAGGGTTACGCATCCGTTATCCTGCACCGGAGTGAAGCCGAAGCGCCGATAGAGCTCGATGACGGGTGTGTCCACAATATCTGTAGTGATGAACCTCTGGCGAATGCTCTCCCGGTCAAAATCGGCGAGGATCTTTCCGAGTAGAGCCGAGCCGATGCCGTGGTGCTGAGCCTGCGGGTGCACCAGTAGATCCTGGATATACGCAATGGTTTGTCCATCACCCACCGCACGTACCAGGCCGATAAGCCGCTCGGCTCCTTCCGCCGTGTTCTCACGCGCTACATAGAGGTACCGCGACCCAGCCAGCATAGGGGCCAATCGCTCGGGCGTGCGAGTGTAGGCGCTCCAGCCCACCGCATCATACAGTTCAACGAGTTCTTCGGTGCTTGGTAGGGAATTCTTGGCGTTCAAAATACTGTACTGCATACCCGTATTATCCTATGCCCCATACGAAGAAGAGCCTGACAGTGAATAAGCGTTAGAAACTCAGCTTTATTCACTATCAGGCTCTTCTTGCGCGAGATTACGCGGGGGCGAGGCTGTGTGCTTAGCCCAGTGCTTCAGCCAGCTGAATACCCTGTGCCACGCCGCCCATGGTTGCCGCAATGCGGATCAGGTCGTTAACCTGCTCCTTGGAGGCGCCCTCCTCGCGGATGGTGTGCTCGTGGGCAGCCACGCAGTGCGAACAACCGTTCACGGCAGAAACTGCGAGCGCCAGCATCTCAAAGTCGAGCTTGTCGATACCGCCGTTTTTGCCGATGATCTGCATGCGCAGGTTTGCGCGCTGATCGTCGTAGGCGCCGTCGAGGAAGCCGCGGGTGCGGTAGAAGATGTTGTTCATCCCCATGATGGTTGCCGCGCCGAGTGCCGCATCGTAGGCGGTTTCGCTCAGGTGCTCTTTCGCCTCTGCTGCGATCTCAACGATAACGGAATCAACCTTGGTTGCCGCCGCAGTGGCCAGGATTGCGCCCCAGAGCTGCTGCTCGGTGAGCGAGGTGATGCGCGGCAGCGAAGACAGATTCAGGTTCATGTCCTTCGCGTAGGAAGGCAGCGCGTTACGCAGGTTCTCAATGCTCATTACTTCATCTCCTTGAAGGCGTCGATGGTTTCTGCACCCTTCTTCCAGTTGCAGGCGCACAGTTCGTCGGACTGGAGCGCATCCAGCTGGCGGAGTACTTCGTCGGTGTTGCGGCCGACGGAGTCTGCGGTAATGGATACCGACTGGATGGTGTTGTGCGGGTCGATGATGAAGGTTGCGCGGTCTGCCACGCCGTCCTTGTTGAGGACACCCAGGGCACTGGTGAGCTCGCGCTTGAGGTCGGATGCCATGACGATGGGCAGATCTACGAGCTCTTCATGGGAGCGGCGCCATGCGTAGTGGGTGTATTCGTTATCCACGGATACGCCGATAACCTGGCAGTCGCGTGCCTCGAATTCGTCGGCGAGCTTGCCGAATGCGGCGATTTCGGTGGGGCAGACGAAGGTGAAGTCCTTGGGCCAGAAGAATACGACGCGCCAGGTGTCTTCGTCCAGACCCTCGGAGGAAACGGTGGTGAAGTAATCTTCGGGCTTGTTTGCCTCAATCTCGGCGAGCTTGCCGGGAACAACGCCGGTCAGCTCGTAGGCGGGGAACTGGTCGCCAATAGTTAGCACAGCCATAGTGTTCTTCTTTCCTGATCTAGGTGGGTACCTCAAGGCTGGTTCGTGTGTGACTTCAGTGGCCTTGAGGCATTCTTCTGTTCTCCTCACAAGAGGAATCCTATCCATTTTAATATGAATAATTCATAATAATCAACCGTCCGTCGGTATGTTACAAATGTTTTGAGTCACACAATATGGCGATTGGGAGTTTGCAGACACAGCACGCCTCACAAAACAGCGCAGAAACTGGTAATGTCATGTCATGAGAATTCCGGAACTCATCACCGAAAAATTTACCCTCAGGTCACTGCGCGAATCCGACCTTGACGAACTGGTTCATATCTGCACCGACCCCGAAACCGTGCGATGGACCACCATCCCCCTGAACTATACGCGCGACGATGCGCGAACCTTCCTCAACTTCACCCAGCGCGCCGCAGCAGCCGGGCGTGAACTCACCTGGGCCATTGACTACAGCGGGGTGCTCGCAGGGGTTGTTACCCTGCGCCTGCCCGGAGGCTCCGCAAATGCGCCCGGAACACACGCAGACTTAGGGTTTATACGGCTCCCCAGATGCGCGGGCGCGGCATCATGACAGATGCGGTACGCACAGTCCTCGGCTTTGGCTTTGACCCGCTCGGGTTTGCCCTAGACACCATCGGATGGACGGCGTTGGCGGGGAACACGGCATCCGAACGGGTGGCGGTGAAGGCCGGATTCACGAATATTATCAACGGGATTAGCACCAGCGCGGCCCGTCCCGACAAGTACGGCAACCGGGTGGCTGTCGCCGTGCGGCAGGCGATGATGACACGCGCCCAATTCGCCGAGATCTGGCGTGATTAAGGCGTTTGCGTGTGCGTCCTGGCTTCTCGCTTTTCCGCCGCTATCATTGCGTAAAAAGGCTCTTGATGTGAATAAAGCGTTGGAAATCCCGCTTTATTCGTATTAGGAGCCTTCTGATTACTGCATATTTTCGGCAGGGCGGCGTAGGAGCACCGCCCACAGCACAACCAACACCACGAGCGCCAATGCCGGAATTGAGGTCACAAACATAACCGGCTGCTCATCCGCCGCCCGCAGAAGCAGGGTATGCGCATCCACCCCCGGATACCTGCCGGTAAACGGATAGAAATCGACACGCCGCCAGAAGCGTACCACGAGCTTTCCCCAGTCCAGAAGCGTATTAACCAACATGAGGGAACTCAGGGCATAGCACAGATAACACAGGATGCGCCCCGCACGAGAACGCCACCGAGCCGCCAGCGGCAAGAAATCGACCGCCGCGCACACCATAAATCGGCAGAATCACGGCGTGATGGAACCAGCTGATCGGCGAGATAAACACCGGCACAAGAATCGCCAAAGAGACCTGCGATAGATAGAGTTTGTGCTGCTCCATCTTCCACAGGGCGTACCCTATCACCGCAATTAGTGCGATTGCCGTGGTTCCGTACAGCGCCTTCAGCACGGTACCATCCTGAAAGGTCATGCGCCCTAAAATACCCTGAATCGCCACGCTGTTGCTCGATATTGGGTTGCCCACGCGTGACGGGTCCCAGATGACGCTGCCCCAATAGGTGAGAGACTGCTGCGGGAGCACAGCAAACCCCGCCGCAACGGTTCCCGCAAAAGAAACTCCCAATGCAATAATGGATTTCCACTCTTTACGCACTAGAAAAAGAATTCCTATGGCGAGCGGAGTAAGTTTAATGCCCGCAGCAATACCGATAAAAACGCCGCGCGGAATCCTGGTGCCCGGCCGCAAAAGATCGTAGAGAATAAGCGCCAGCAGATACGGATTTATTTGACCGTACAAGAAATTATTGCGCCACGGTGCCGAAAGCAATATAAGTGCAGCACACAAAACAATAAAGGAAAAAGGTGAAAGATATTTCTCAAAAAGCAGCCGAGAATTACGCCTTACCAGATAGTTACGCAGAACCTTGGCACAATAGAAGGCGATGGGCACGAAAAATGCCAGATGAAGGCCGATTGCTACCCGAAGGGGGCAAGAACGATGCGGGAATAAAGAGGAGCGAGGCAAACGGCGGGTAGGTAAACGCAAGCCACAGGCCGCTGTCGCCGAAAATATATCTAAAGTTTTCTGCCCGCACAGTTTCACGAAGAATATCGAGATCATAGAGGCTGCTGGGGTAATCAAGAAACCAGTTAACGCTTTTACCCCCGGCATAATAGACCAGATAATCATATGCCAGAAATTCGCGCAGGTTATAAACAATAACTCCGGCTAAGAAAAGAATGCAGGCACCGGTTATGCCCCAGCGATAGCGTGTCATCAAAGACCTTCATGAACTACGTGAATGATATGAGTGCGTAAACTATTATTCCACGTTACCGGGTGTTTGGGGCATACTGCGGGGTGCATCGGGAGCATAAAAAGGCTCTTTATGTGAATAAAGAGGCGTTTCAGACGCTTTATTCACATAAAGAGCCTTTTTAGCAGGGCGGCAGGGGAGTGCGCTACCGGGTCCCGAACCCCTTGAACGTGCCCTGCGGTTCGGTGAAAGACGCATCCACAAAGTCCACATGCCCGGCGGTATCGCCCGAATTAAGGGTCTCCAGCAGGCGCTCGCAGGATGCGCGGCTTCCCTGCGCTATCACCTTCACCCGACCGTCATCCAGGTTCTCGGCGTATCCGCTCAACCCCAGCGGCTTGGCGGCCCCGGCGCACCACCATCGGAACCCCACACCCTGAACCTTGCCTTGAACGTAGGCGGTAAGCTGAGCCTCGGCGGGCTCTTCCGGGGTTTTGTCGGCGAAGAGATCGAAGAATCCCACGGGAACCTCCTGCGGTTGCTCTAAAAATACCTGGTACTTTAGGATACCGAGCGATGCGGCACCAACGGAATAGCCGCCCCGGAACTCGTCGCGAGATAATACCCGCACGCTGCGGGTAAACCTGACATGACAAGAGCGCGACCGCGCGCAGGCACAGCGGCACATACCAAACGCTCCGTTACCCCGGCGCGCGAGCCAACCTTGCGCGAAAGAAAAACACGCCCCGAACCCGTGAAGAGGCTCGGGGCGCATCCGTACTCAGCCGGGGCAGGCGCATCCGGCAAACCCTAGCGCAGCTGTGAACTTGACGGTGCCTGAGCGAGAGCCTGCCGAATCTCGGTATCGCCGCCGGTGAAGGGGATGCCCTTGCCGATCGTGCTGGAATCATCGACTACCTCAGTGAGCACCCGCGCCACGGTGGCACGCGGGGTATGGGAGCTCAAATCGGAATGATACACCGGATCGACCCCTACGCTAATACCGCCCTCATCCTCAGTCGTGAGCATGCCGGGACCTAGAATCGTGTACTCCAATCGGGTGCCGCGAAGATGCTGATCGGCCTCAGCCTTAGCCTCCGCATACGCGAAGAACGGGTTATCTGCGGGTACTCCGTGCTCGGTTCCGGCCCCCAAATACGAGACCATAATGTACCGTCGAAGACCTGCCTGCTGTGCCGCCTCCATAGAGCGAATCGCGGCGTCACGGTCAATCGCATAGGTGCGTTCGGGGCCACCTACACCGCCCGCACCCGCGGACCACACCAGCACTTCTGTATGTAAATCCTTGAAGAGCTGCGCCATCTCCTCGGTGCTCAGGGCAGTAATATCGGCAACCACAGGGTTAGCGCCGGTCGCCATAATATCTGCCGACTGATCTTCACTACGAATAATAGCGTTCACCGTATGTCCGCGTTCACGAAGCAGCGGCTCGGCCAGAAGAGCAACCTTGCCGTGCCCGCCAATGATCGTAACGTTAGCCATCGTATCCTCCTGTGTGTTGAAAAATACTTGTATATCCAGGCTAGGCTTGCTGTGCCGCAATGTCTATGGTTTTTCTGTGCTTCCTGAGAACAACAGATACCCGCGTTCCCTGTGCTGATGCGCTCAGACAGCACCGCATGACGAGAATTCTCGTGCGGGGCTCAAGACGGCGTTATGATGAAAAGTGCTAGGTTTTTATTGCCCGGCGGTACCGCCGAGAAGACAAGGCAGGGGATTTATGGCAGAGCCAGCCGCATCAAAGACGCACCGCAGCGCACCATCAATGGAGCAAACCGTCGAGAAACCGTGGGTTGCCATGTGGTCACTCGTGATCGGGTTCTTTATGATCCTGCTCGATACCACTATCGTCACCGTGGCGCTGCCTCATATGCAGCATGAGCTCAACGCCTCGCTCTCCGCCGTGATTTGGGTGACCAGCGCCTACCTGCTCGCCTATGCGGTGCCGCTGCTGATTACCGGTCGCCTGGGCGATAGGTTCGGGCAGAAGCAGATGTACCTGCTTGGTATGGTGGTTTTCACCCTCTCTTCGCTGTGGTGCGGGCTCTCGACCAATGTGGAGATGCTGATCGTTGCGCGCGTGGTGCAGGGGATAGGCGCCTCAATTATGACCCCGCAAACCATGTCCATTATTACGCTCATGTTCCCGCCGCATAAACGCGGGGTGGCAATGAGCGTGTGGGGCGCGGCGGCCGGTATAGCATCGCTCGTGGGCCCTATCGCCGGCGGCCTGCTCGTGGACGGTCCCGGCTGGGCGTGGATCTTCTTCATCAATATCCCTATCGGTGTGGTCGGCACCTATCTGGCGGTACGGAATATCCCGCATTTCCCCTCCAAACAGCACAACTTCGACTGGCTGGGCGTGGTTCTCTCCGCTATCGGCCTGTTCCTGATGGTCTTCGGCATTCAGGAGGGTTCCACCTACGATTGGGGCACTATCACCGATTCGCTGTGGGGAACCGGAATCCCGGTGAGCGTATGGGGCATGATTATCGCGGGCATCATCGTGTTCACCCTCTTTATTGTGTGGCAGGCCGTTAACCGCAAAGAACCGTTGGTGCCGCTGGGGCTGTTTAAAGACCGCAACTTCTCGGTATCGAATATTGCTATCGCGGCAATGGGTGCGCACACCCTCACAATGGCATTCCCACCTACCATTTACTTCCAGCAGGTGCGCGGTATGAGCCCCACCCAGGCGGCACTCATGACCGCCCCGCTCGCCCTGTTCTCGGGTGCGCTCTCTCCGGTCATTGGCAAGCGTTTAGGCACGTCAAACCCCAAATGGTATGCGGTCTCAGGGTTTGCCCTGTTGGTAGTCGGGTTTGTCGTTCTGCGCGCTCTGATGACGGCGGATCAACCCCTCGCGCTTCTGCTCATACCCTTTGCGATTTTGGGTATCGGTAACTCTATGATTTGGGGTCCGCTAGCGGTGACCGCAACCCGCAACCCTGCCGCCTCGTTTAGCCGGTGCCGGGTCGGGCGTGTATAACGAAACTCGTCAGGTTGCCGGTGTGCTCGGTTCGGCGGGTATCGCCACTCTCATGGGCGGTCTGATCGCCGACCAGATTGCGCAGACCATGCAGCGGATGCGTCCCTCGGGCGCCGGCGGAAGCGCCATGAGCGCCCCCGCCGTCAGCGGTGAAGGGATGTCCGGCGGTCAGGTTCCCGATTTCCTGCGTGAACCTATTGCCACCGCGATGAACGACTCACTAATGCTGGCACTGGTTCTGGCAGTCGTGGGCATGGTCGCGTGTCTCTTCTTCGCCAAGCCGGTGGATAAAGGTGCGTGGACATCCGGGCAGAATGCCGCTGAGCCACAAACGGAAGCTGACTCGGCACGGGACGGCTCAAACTCTTCCGGTACCGATCCTGATGCGGAGGTGACCGCCTCCACCGAGGCACGCCCCGCAGACGAGACGCAACCGATTTCTTCGGAAAAGGACGCAAAAAATCCTTCTAAGCCATAATTCCATTTGAGGAATATACTATTTGACTAGTGTATATAGCTAGTGCGGCATATAACCAGCAGGTTATATGCCGCATTGTAGTTTCATCAGGGTATTGAGGGCGGGAGCTATTGCCTCCGCAAAACACTCGCGCTCGCAGAGAACCTTTCTATCAGATTCGGCGCGATGCTGCTGCCGAGCGCAACCCCTATGCCGCTTGCTCTTCGGCGAACGCATCCGGGTCTACTCGCCCGGTTTCTACGAGCACCTGTGCGATAGCGCCGAGCGCCTCCTCATTCTGAAGCGAAGAAATATCGCCCAGCTTATGCCCCTGGTAGAGCTCACCCAGCAGACGGCGGGTAATCTTCCCTGAACGAGTCTTAGGAATATCGGCGACCGCGACCACATCCTTGGGTTTAGCGATAGGGCCAATATGCTCGCGCACATGCTGGGTGAGTGCAGTCTTCAGCTCGTCTTCGGTGAGTGCCCGACCTTCGTCGGTGAGCGTCACATAGGCGACTGCCTGGTGGCCGGTTAGCTCGTCCTCCACGGGGCACACGCCAGCCTCCACCACGGCCGGGTGCGTCACGAGCGCAGACTCAATTTCGATGGTCGAAAGGCGGTGCCCGGAAATGTTGATCACATCGTCAATGCGCCCCAGGATGTACACGTTGCCTTCATCATCGACTTTCGCGCCGTCACCGGCGAGGAACCAGCCGCGCGTACCGTAGTGCTTCCAATAGGAATTCAGGTAGCGTTGCGGGTCGCCCCAGACGGTGCGTGCCATGGAGGGGCCGATCTTATCGACCACAATGAAGCCCTGTTTGCCGGGCTCAACGAAGTCACCGTGCTCGTCCACCACGCGCACCGAGACTCCGGGGACTTCGCGGGTGGCGCATCCGGGAAGGGGAGTGCAGTGCGGGGTACCTTCGGGGAAGGTCCCTTCGGGCGCGAAGGCGGGGTCGTGTGGCCGTGGGGAGCAGATGGTCGAGCCGGTCTCGGACTGCCACCACGTATCGATAAACGATGCGGTACCCCCACCCACGTGCTTGCGCAGCCACTTCCATGCCTGAGGGTTAATGGACTCGCCCACAGACCCGAGCAGACGCACGGATGAGAAGTCGTATTTCCAGGTTCGGGGCCGTCAGGAAAAGCCCCCATAAGGGAACGAATCAGGGTGGGCGCGGTGTAATAATTGGTGACGCCGTAGCGTTCGATAACCTCGAAATGACGGCCGTAATGCGGAGTATTGGGGGTACCCTCGAAAATAACCTCGGTCACCCCATTCACAAGCGGACCATAGATTTCGTAGGTGTGCGCGGTTACCCACGCGAGATCGGCGGTACACCAGTGCACCGTCGATTCAACCTTCGCCGGATCGTTCACGGCAGACAGCTCATCGGGGCGCAGCACCCCGTCGTCATCCACATAGTCTGGCAGCAGATCGTACAGCAGTGCGTGGGTGTATGCGGTCTGCACCAAATACCCCGCCATCGTGTGCACCAGGCCCTTGGGTTTGCCCGTGGTGCCGGAGGTATAGATGATAAACAGCGGGTCTTCGGCATCGTGCAGCTCGTACTCATGGGTATCGGGCTGATTATCCACCAGGTCGTGGTACCAAATATCGCGCCCGGTCGTCCAGGGAACCTGCGCGTGCGCCACGGGGTCTGCGGCGCTTGTACGATCCACCACGATCACGTGCTCGATTTTGTTCTCACCTGAGCATGCTTCATCGGCGTTCACCTTCACGGGCACGACCTTGCCGCGGCGGTTCTGCCCGTCGGTGGTGATCAGAACCTTCGCGCCGGTGTCTTCCACCCGGAACTTCAGCGCCTCCGCCGAGAACCCGCCGAACACGAGCGAATGAATTGCGCCGATCCGCGCGCACGCAAGCGTGAAAATAATGGTTTCGGGAATAACCGGCAGGTAGATTACTACACGGTCGCCTTTACGCACGCCGAGTTTGAGCAGGCCGTTGGCGGCGCGGGCGATGCGTCGCTGCAGTTCGGCGTAGGTGATAGCTTCACGATCGCCGGGTTCGCCCTCGAAATAGAGGGCTACTTTGTCGCCGCGGCCCGCCTCCACGTGGCGGTCCACGCAGTTGTAGGCGACGTTGAGTTTGCCGCCCTCGAACCACTTAATCTCGGGTACGGAGTATTCTTCGATGCCCTCAGCGTCGGTTCCGATAACCTGCGGTTTCTGGAAGGTGTGTGCGTTGTCCCAAGTCTTGCCCCAGCTTAGGCGTTCGGCTTGTTTCTCCCAGAACGCTACCCGCGCCTCGTCAGATTCGTGCGCGGGGTTGGGGGTGGGTGCTAGAGGATTCGTGAATGAAAAAGGGGGAGGGAAGTCCCACAGTATCTCCCATCGGTTGCTGGCGTTAGCACCTTCGGCGTTATGAAGGCGCATGATGCGCCACCGCAGGCGAGGTTGCTGCGACGTCGTCGAGCCAGGTCTCTCGGTCGCTCTAGATGGATTACCAATCTAGTAAACCTTGTAGCTGGCGCAGGTGCAAAGACACCCCGTCATATTGCGTATGTATGCGCCACGTTCGTAACATTCCGCAATATTGTGCCCTCCGTCCACACCACACCTATACCGCGAGCAGGTAGGATTTTGTCGACAAGGTAGGATTTTCCTACCTGCTCGGGTCAAAAACCACCTGCTCGCGAACAGTGCAAGAAAAACACTCCCACCGGGATGCGCCTCGTCAAGAGGATTTATCCGGTGGGAGTGCCGTTTACTCACCCAAAATTACCGATTAGTTCTGTTTTTGTGCGTTGGTTGAGCCTTTCGAGGCTCCGTTAGGGTTTTTCTGCCCGGATAACCAGTCGTTAGGATCGATCTGAATGTCGTTACGGACGGTGAAGTCGCTCTCTTGATCCTTGTTTTTCTGGTCACCCGTTGATCCCGTCGAGTTGGACTTTGACTTGTCGCTGGGGGTGCTGGGAGTGCTCGGATCTGGATTCTCAGGTTCGCCAACATGATCGATGGATGCCACAGCCTGCTGACCGGTCAGGTCAATATCGCTCTTGGGGGCACCGTTCTCAGGCTCATAGCGCAGAGTACCGTTGAGGATCGTCAGGGTGGTGGTCAGTCCGTAGTGTTCGAGATGGATATCTTCAAAATGTGTACCGAACTGGCTGGCCAAGATCTGGTTGTAAACCTGAGTTCCGCCGCCATTGTGGCTGGAAGCTACAACATCCTGCTCAAGCTTGATATCAACGTAACCTATCAGCTCATTACCGTTAGAGGTCATCTCGCTGAAGGTACCGTACATAGCACCACCGTTGAAGGCGACGAGCTTAGGGTTATCGCCGTTTTCTGACGTGGGATTAACGGTGAGAGAAGCCGCAAAATCTTCAGTGTTTTTATCCCAGCCCGGAGGTTCATTGCCGTCGGCCTCAAACGAGGTGGGGAAAACGAAACGGTACTCCAAACGTAGGCGCGCACCGGCGAGCAGGGTAGTGGTGCCCGAGTAGTATGTCTGCTTACCGTCTTTAGTGGTTGCCTTGGGTGCTGAGAACCAGAAACCAGCGCCACCCCATTTTGCCTTGCCGATGCTGCCGCCGGGGGTAAACTTACCGCCGCCAGCCGAGTAGAGACCACTGGAACCTGCCGGAACATTGGCCTGCTCGTTCGCAACTGGGCCGCTAAATGAATCTAGCCCCAGGAAGTTGTCATAGGCTTGTTCCTGGTGGGTGACGAACGCCTGAGTAAAAATACCGTAGTCAGGGCGTGTGTCATCATACGAAGCCGCATAAGCCGGAACTACAGCGGAAGAAACAATAATTGGGGTTGTCCATGCGGCGCCTGCCAGAACACGACGGCGCGTTAGACCTCCCCGCGTAGATGCGTGGGTCACAATGACTCCTATGAGTGGTTGGGTGAATAAGTGGCGCTCGGATTACACGCCATTAATGATTTTACGGGATATACCCCAAAAATCCTAAATAATGTAAGACACACATGAAATCTTTACGATAAAACACTCACTCGTCCCGATCTGAGCATCCTGAGAGTATGCGGAAGATATGACGTGGGATAAGCCCTAAACCTTCACCAGAGATTGAGATTAATCTCATAACGGCTGATGATGCGCGAGAGCAAGGTCTTATTCGCTAGCCTTGTATGCTGCCAGCGTGCGGGAACGGGTTATGTTGCCGGAAACCTTTACTTATTCCTGTGATATGGTCCGCTCCCCAAAAACTTGTTTTTATGTCACAGATTTATAAAATTTTACGGTGCTAGGATGCAGGTGAAATCTTATCTATCGGTTATTCATATACAACCGTTCATATACCACTCTCTTGCTCAAACGGCACCACAATGCCACTAATGCGCATTGTCGCATGTGGGAATCTGCCACACCATAGGTTCCCTACCATGAATACCGCTCACTCATAGAAAGATTTCCTCTCGCTCAACACAACGACACAAGGAATATCTCTCATGAAACTACGTACTATAGCGCGCCTGATGCTGGCATTCGTCAGCCTGGTGTTTCTCGTCCCTCTGAATTCCCTGCCCGCCTCGGCAGACACGTTGCCAGTCGCCCCTGGTAACCCGGGTGTCGCCCCGAAGGTGACTTCACCTGATACTGACGGTGACGGGCTTTCCGACAGTGTGGAAATCAACGGATACGATGCTGATGGTGATGGTAGACCTGAAGTCGATTACAAGAAATGGGTGCAAATCCCTACCACAAAGATGTATTCGTTGAGATGGACTATATGCCTGGCGAGCTTGCCAGTGAGGAAGAGCTGGACCGCATCGTGCAGTCTTTTGCTGACTTGAATGTTACTAACCCTGACGGCAGGGCAGGCGTTAATCTTCACCTAGATGCAGGTTCTGCCCGGAGTGCCAAGTATAACTTGGGAGGCGGCAACCAGGTTCCGCACCAAATGCTCACCAACGATATGAAGTCTTCTGGGGAATTGGCAAATATCAGGGCTCGTAATTTTGATTCTGCCCGCTACAACAGCGGTTTCGACTACATGATCTGGGGCGATTACTATGTGGATAATGAAACCGGAAATCGAATCTCATCAGGAGTAGGGCTTGTAGGCTCTCCCGGTTTCATGGTGACCGTTGGGAAAACCTATTGGGAAGGAGCCAACAGCGATATTCGCGTGGGCACTTTTATCCACGAGCTGGGGCACAACCTCAACCTGAAGCACGGCGGTACTGACGAATTCAACGGCAAGCCTCAGTACTACAGCGTGATGAATTACAACTATCAGCTCACCGGCATTCCCAAGGCGGACGGAACCCGATACTTCGGATACCTGCAGCAGGATATGCCGCCCCTCAAGGAGTGGGCACTGAACGAGCGCGACGGCCTTGGCCCCCAAGCGAGCGAATACCTGTATACGCACAAAGATAAAAATGGGAAAGACGTTACTCAACCCGCAAATCAACCCATCGATTTCAACCGGAACGGCGTTATTGATAATTCTCCGGTCTCGGTAGATCTCAATGGCGATGGGATACTAAATAAGCTAACTGCTCTCAGTGATCTGAAGAAGCTCAACTTTGATATGACGCCTGCTCAGGCTGGAGCTGGCGGTCCTGTGGCTCAGCCTGAAGCGGAAGAAAACCCGGTCACTGCGGATGACGCCCGCAACCTGGGCCTTATTCCCTAAATCATTCGGCGTTCTTCCCAAAACGGGGGCGAAGAGGTGTAGCTGCTGAGGGATGTTATTCCGAGCGTGCGAGGACATACATAACATTCCGAAGCTGGCGAGGCAATGAGTCAGATGAAACACGCTCTCGCTGCACCTCTTCGCTCCCGGGCTTTACCCCGCACAACCGTTCATATACCACTCTCTTGCTCAAACGGCATCGTGACGCCGCCCAAGATGTATTCGCATCCGAGAGCCCGCAACATCGCAGGTTCTCACCGATGACTATCGCTCACTTCACTCTCTATTTAAGATTCCCTCTCACTCAATACAACGACATAAGGAATATCTCTCATGAAATTACGTACTATAGTGCGCCTGATGCTGGCGTTTGTCAGCCTGGTGCTTATTGCTCCTCTGAATTCTCTGCCCGTTTCTGCGGTGGAGGCGAAGCCCGCTCAGCCTGCACCCGCGCAGAACCAGAATATAGATCCCGTTCAGAGCCCCAACTCGGGTGATCGCGACGGCGATCATATTCCCGACGAGCTGGAAAGAGACGGGTACGATGTCAATAACGATGGCATACCAGAGATCGATTTCCCTAAGATGGGCGCGGATCCCAACCATAAAGACATTTTTGTCGAGATGGATTATATGCCCGGTGAGCTTGCTAGTGAGGAAGAGCTGGACCGCATCGTGCAGTCTTTCGCGGATTTGAATATCAGCAACCCCGACGGCAAAACGGGTATTAACCTGCACCTAGATGCCGGTTCCGCTCGGGGCCCCAAGTACAACTTGGGAGGGGGTCAACAGGTCGAGTGGCAAGTGTTCAGCGACGATATAGATGACAGAGGTGGGAACTGGGCCAAGTTTAAGGCTTCTCATATTAATCAGTATCGTGAAGGGCTCTTTCACTATATGGTCTGGGGTGACTATTACGTGCAACAACAAAGTGGGGAGGAAGGTTCATCAGGATTGGGGCAATTGGGAGGTCTTAATTTCATGGTGACTGTAGGAAAGACACACTGGAATAACAATAAAGGTAATATGAGCGATATTCGCGTGGGTACTTTTATTCACGAGCTGGGACACAACCTCGGCCTGCAGCACGGTGGTGATGCCGAGGAGAAAGGTGAAAAAGGTAAACCACAGTACTTCAGCGTGATGAATTACAACTATCAGCTTACCGGTGTGCCCAAGGCGGATGGAACCAAATATTTCGGATACCTGCAGCAGGATATGCCGACCCTTAAAGAATGGGCCTTGGACGAACGCAAAGGCTTTGGTCCCCAAGCGCGTGGGTACATGTATCGGCCCAATTCAGAGGCCGTACTGAGGCCAGCAGATGGACCGGTTGATCTCAACGGTAATGGCGAAATCGACCATGGAATCTACGCTCTTGATCTTAACCGTGACGGAATGAAAGGCTGGCTGACGGCACCAAGCGACCTGAAAAAATTGAGCTTTGCAGTTCTGACTGGACGAGGTGGTACTGAACCTGTCCCCGAGCCCAAGGTGGAAATAAACCCCATCACTGCGGATGATGCCCGCGAAATGGACCTCATTTCCTAAAGAGTCCTTCCGGGAGCGATAGTTTGCAGCCGCTGATTAACGCTGTTCTGAACGTGCGAGGCGCCAGATAGTATTCCGAAGCTGACGGGTAACGAGTCGGTCGAAACACGCTCCCGCTGCAAACTATTGCTCCCGAATTTTGCCGTCGCAATCGAAAGAACACTGCTGTCCGCCGGGCGACGTACGCGGCCCTTAATATTACGGGCGACAGTCACAAACATTAATATTCGTCATAATATCGCACCAACCACGACACCCCTTATACACTCAAAATCAAGGATTATGAGTCCCGGCGTAAAGCTCTGGCTAGCCGGGCGGCAACCCTCTCCCGTAGCGGGGTGCTCCAGATGATGATCTGGCTTCAAGGGACACGAAGCAAGTACGGCGCGAATGCGCCACCTGTACAACTTGGACTACCAAGAAGGTCACCACCTATAAAGGAGGCGGCGCGCGGGGTGCAGGAACACCTGAACATTCGCGAAAGGATACGTAGATGGCTGAGCAGAAGAAGCGCATCGCAGTTAACGCATTCGACATGACCTGTGTGGGTCACCAGAGCTTCGACCTCTGGCGCCACCCCCGCTCCCGGGCTACCGAGTACAACACCATCAAATACTGGACCGACCTGGCACAGATCCTTGAGAAGGGCTTCTTCGACGGCGTATTCTTAGCCGATGTTGTGGGCATCTACGATATTTACAAGAACTCCGCCGCACCCGCTATCGAAGGTGGCGCGCAGGTGCCTGTGAACGATCCGTTCATGCAGATCTCCGCAATGGCCGCCGTGACCGAGCATCTGGGCTTCGGCGTGACCTCAGCTGTCACCTACGAGCAGCCTTACACGCTTGCCCGCAAGTACGCTTCTCTTGACCACCTCACTAACGGGCGTGTGGGCTTCAATGTGGTGACCTCATACCTGCCTTCCGCCGCCGAATGTCAGGGCCTCGAAACCCAGATTGAGCACGACACCCGATACGAACTCGCCGAAGAGTTCTTGGATGTCTGCTACAAACTCTGGGAAGGCTCCTGGGAAGACGGCGCGGTCGTCAAAGACCGCGAGAAGGGTATCTACGCCGACCCCGCCAAGGTGCACCCGATTCAGCACAAGGGCAAGTACTTCAGCGTGCCTGGTGCGGGTCTGACCGAGCCCAGCCCCCAGCGTACCCCCGTGATTTTCCAGGCGGGCGCATCCAGCCGCGGGCAGAAGTTCTCGGGCAAGCATGCCGAAGTTGTGTTTATCGGTGCGCTCCGCCCCGATCTGACCCGCATTATTACCGACCGTATCCGTGACCGCGCCGAAGAGAACGGCCGCGGCCGCGACGAAATCAAGGTTTTCGCGATGCTCTCCATTATTGTGGACGAGACCGAAGAGAAGGCGAAGGCAAAGTACGAAGAGTACCGCAAGTACGTGAACCTGGAATCTTCGCAGGCCATTATCGGCGGCTGGTCCGGCGTGGATCTTTCGCAGTTCGACGAGGACGAGGTACTCAACTATGTGAAGACCGAGTCGATTCAGTCCTTCCTCACCCCCTTCACCCTGCAAGCCAAGGATAAGCAGTGGACGCGTAAGGATATTGCCGAGCACTGCACTATCGGCGGTATGGGCGAGGTTATTGTGGGCGACCCGCAGCAGGTGGCCGATGAGCTCGAACGCTGGATTGATGAAGGCGGACTGGACGGTATTAACCTGGCATACCACGTTTCGCCCGGCTCCTTCGAGGACTTCATCGAGTTCGTGGTTCCCGAGCTGCAAAAGCGTGGGCGCTACCGCACCTCCTACGAGGGTGAAACCCTGCGCGAAAGCCTGTTCGGCAAGGGCCAGACTAAGGTTGCAGACTCCCACCCGGCCGCGAAGTACCGTGGCGCCTACGTGGGTAAGCCCTCCACGGCAGACACCCCGGCACGCGCTATCGCGAACTAACCAACTCTGCTTCAGAGTTTCCTCCGCAATATATTGAAAACAGTGCAGAACCCGCCCCTCTCTGGTTTGACCGCCGGGATGGGTGGGTTCTCGCATGTTTGCATCGGGTAGCCCTTTAGAATGGGGTGCATGAGCGAAACAACCCTGTATGATCCTCAAACCCGCTGCCCCTGCACAAGTGGCGAGGTATACGGTGCCTGCTGCGGGCGGTACTTGGGCGAGTTTGCCGCATCCGGAACCTTGGGCGCGCCCACACCGCTGGCCCTGATGCGCTCGCGGTTCACCGCCTTCGCCCTGCACGATGCGCCCTACCTGCTGGCGAGCTGGCACCCGCATACGCGCCCCGCCGAGTTAACGCTGGATGAAACGCTGCGCTGGTACCGGCTGGATATTCTGGGCTCTTCGGGTGGTCCCTTCGATGCGGTGGGCACGGTCGAGTTCGTGGCGTACTACCGCTCGGTTCCCGGCACGCCCGCCGAGGAACGTGTGAAAGGCACCATGCACGAAAAATCCCGCTTCGAGAAAGTAAACGGCACCTGGTACTACCTAGACGGTGAGGTCAGCTAAGTTCCTCCCGACCGGGCAGTATGGCAGAAATATTCCTCTTATGGTATGTTTTTGCCATGATGTCAGTCGCGGAATATGCCCAGCACGCCGGGGTGAGCCCCCGAAGCGTGCGTGCACGCCTTGAACGAGGATCTTTGAGTGGACAAAAAATCGCCGGGCGGTGGATGGTTTCAGATAACCCGCACGAGCATCACTCCGCACATGGGCGCAAAATCTCGATGTCATCCTTCAATCAACTTGCCGCCTATCTTGACGGTAACAGTGCATCCCTTACCCCCGATGCACGCCGCCGTGCCAAAGAACGTGCACATAACCTCTCCGAACGTGGGGTAGAAGCTCTTAGGCAGTATGCAGTGCGTGCAGATGCGAAACTTCAATTCTATGCTGTGCCTTCTGCTGACCTGCATGACTTGATGGACGAACGAACATTAGCGCTTACGGGTGTCAGCCACGAATATTCGGAAATTTACGGGGCTACCGTAGAAGCATATGTGACTCCCCACAATCTCGAATCCCTGAAATTTATCTACGCACTGCGTGAAGTTCCGGCACAGGATGCCAACGTTATTCTTCGCGCAGTCAAAGAGTTGCCTAAGATTCGCCCCTTGCACGTTGCGGTTGACCTCTAGTTTCCAAAGACCCGAGAAGCGAGCGGGAAGCGGAACGTCTGGTGAAAGGAGTCATAAGCCGTGCCTGATCAGAAAACGGTGAAAATCCCAGCCCAGGGCGCAGAGCTTGAATCCTGACTACATTGTGAGCTTCCTTGATGAAAGTCTCAAAAACTAGTCCTGTGTTTGCTATGTTTATGCCATGAGTGACGTTATCTCGCAGGAATCTTTCGATGAGCTCGCCCTCTATTTCAACGGGGGAGGGCACCTGCTTACCCCGGATGCGCGCCGCAGCGCCGCCGAACGCGCCCGCATCCTCTGCGCTCACGGGCTCGATGCGCTCCGGCAGTACACGCACCGCACCGGGATGACTGCGCACTACTACGTGGCACCCTACGATACGAGCGACTTGCTGCGAACGGGTGCGGATGTGCTCGCGCTCACCGGGGTTCGGCACGAACTTTCGGGGATGAAAACCCCTCTAATAGACGCCTACATTCTGCCCAGTGACCTCACAAAATTTGCCCCGAATTGGATCCTGGAACCTGCCCCACCCGAGCGGGCGAACGTGATTTTGCGCGAGGTTTTTACCCTTCCGCGCGTGCTGCGCCTGCACGTGGCGGCAGACCTGCTGCACGCATGCGATATTGGCGTGGTGGATGAGCGTGCACAAGAGAGGGCCGAGCGCATCATGAAAGAATTATGCCGCCCAAGCGACCGATAGAATTCTTGGTTTAACCTGAGCCAGCCCGCGCCGTCTCTGAGCAAGAGGGCGGGGCTGGTTCGCATTCAAACGCGTTGTCTGCGTGTATAGGTGCGTTGAATTGGGTCTACCTGAAAGTAAACCTATGCGAAGAATACCAGGAAAAACGGGTGAAATTGTATACCTGCAGCCGTGAAATTTCTGACGTTTTCGAGTGCATATCTACACCCCCATAGGTGTATAAAAGGCTCTTTTTGAATAAAGCGTAGTTTTCCGCCGCTTCTCTTCAAAAAGAGCCTTTTTACACCCGATATACACCCGGGATTTCAGCCAACGCTAGTGCGTGAGACCGTTGATAATACCCATGCCGAAGTAGATAACGAACACCGCCGAAACTACGTACATGAGCCAGTGCACCTCGCGCCCGCGACCCTGAACCAGGCGGATAAAGGCGTAGGAGACGAACCCTGCACCAATACCGTTAGCGATCGAGTACGACAGCGGCATGAAAATAATGGTCATGAACGCCGGGATGCCTAGACCCCAGTCTTGCCAGTCGATATGCACGGCCTGGCGCACCATCAGGAACCCAACAACTACCAGAGCGGGGGCGACGGCCTCAAAGGGAACGATCGTCACCAGCGGCGAGGCGATAATCGCCACCAGGAACAGCACACCGGTTACGATATTTGCTAGACCTGTGCGGGCACCCTCACCAATACCGGTTGCCGACTCCACAAAAATCTGGTTTGCAGAGCCGGATGCGCCGCCGCCGACCACGGAACCGACCGCATCCACGAGCAGCACCTCGTTAATATTCTCAACCTTACCATCCTTATCGATGGTGCCCGCTTCGGTTGCTAAGCCCACTGAAACGCCCATAGCGTCAAAGAAGACCGAGAGCAGAATAGCGAACACCAGCAGTGATGCGCCCAGCACGCCGATAGCGCCGAACGCGCCGAATCGTGCAGACCCGATAAGCGAGAAATCGGGGGCTGAGAAGGAAAAATTATTGAGCGCGGGAACGTTGAGCGACCAGCCGGTCGGATTTCCCTTACCGCTGCCGATATGGAAAACGGCCTCTAGGATGATAGACAGCGCGGTAGATGCCACCACGCCAATGAGGATAGCGCCGCGCACATTGCGAATAAACAGCGCGATGGTGAGGAAAAGACCGAAAATAAATACGAGAGTAGGCCAGCCAAGTAGGTGACCACCCACGCCGAACGAGACGGGAACGGTAGTTCCTGCGGCATCCGGCATGCGGCGGATAATCCCGGAATCAACCAGTCCGATAAAGGCGATAAAGAAGCCGATTCCCGCAACAATTGCGGTTTTGAGGCTCTCGGGGACCGCCTCGAATACGGCGGTGCGGAAGCCGGTGAGGACCAGCACAGTCATAATAAGACCGGCGATAATCACCAAGCCCATAATATCTGCCCACGTCAGCCCGGGGGTGGTTGCGATCGTGGACGCCAGCAGCGCGTTCACACCCAGTCCCGCCGCCATCGCGAAAGGCTGCTTAGCAATAACGCCCATGAGGATAGTCATCACGCCGGCGACGAGTGCGGTGACCGCGGCAACCTGCGGCACGCCAAGGATATTTCCCGCCGAGTCTGCGCCGGTGCCGATCACCAGGGGGTTGAGGACGACGATGTAACTCATAGCGAAGAACGCGGCGAGACCGCCACGAATCTCGGCTGAAATAGATGAGCCTCGTTCAGTGATTTTGAAGTAACGGTCCAGTGCGCCGCCCGATGCGTTGGGCTTGTGTGCCTGGGGAGCCGCGGTGTTCTCAGAAGACATTCGTGAAAATCCGTAGATACTCTCGTAGGATGCGTGCGCGGGTTTGCGCCGCAATAAGAAAAGCGCCCAACCCTTATGGTGGGTGTGACGCTTTTGTTACCACATTATTCTATGACGTTTAACCCTCAATGCGCTACTGACAGGAAATTCTCAGGTCTTTAGCGGGGTGCGGGGATGTATATCCGCCTTTAGGGGTAAAAGTGGGTGATAAAAAGAGCCTTGATCGTGACTGAAGTTTTCACGATCAAGGCTCTTTTTACGATGGGAGGGGGAGAGAGAAAGATGCTCTAACGCATCCACCCCTCAATCAGGCCCATTCCGAAATGCACCGCAAACACCGCCGAAACCACGTACATGAGCCAGTGCACCTCGCGTCCGCGACCGGTCGCCACACGGATAACCGTGTACGAAATAAACCCGGCACCAATACCGTGCGCAATCGAATACGACAGCGGCATGATGACGATCGTCAAGAAGGCCGAAATTCCCAGGGCAAGATCGTTCCAATCAACATTAACCGCCTGGCGCACCATCAGGAACCCGACGAACACCATTGCGGGGGCGACCGCCTCAAAGGGGACAATCGTCACCAGGGGAGAGAGGAAAATAGCGCCCAGGAAGAGCACACCTGTCACCACATTTGCCAGACCTGTGCGGGCACCCGCGCCAATACCGGTTGCCGACTCCACGAATACCTGGTTGGTTGAGGTTGAGGTGCCGCCCCCGGCGACCGCGCCTAGCGCATCTACCAGAAGCAGACGGTCAATGTCTTTGATCTTGCCGTCTTCATCGATAGAACCGGCTTCGACTGCCATACCCATGATGGAGCCCATCACATCGAAAAACGCCGAAATGAGGATGGTAAACACCAGCAGAATTGAGGCCATTGCACCCAAAGAACTGAAGGCGCCGAAAAGATCTGCGGAGAATAGAAGCGAAAAATCGGGCAGACCAAAACCGCTGCCGTCCCAGGTGGGTACATTGAGCGACCAGCCAAGTGGGTTAGCCTGCACGCTGCCGGAGGGGGCGACCGCCTCCAGAATAAGCGAAAGTGCCGTGGATGCGAGCATGCCGTAGAGAATAGCACCGCGCACCTGACGAACATACAGAATAATGGTCAGGAACAAACCCACAATGAACACGAGAGTGGGCCAGCCAAGCAGATGCCCGTGAACACCGAACACGACAGGGGTTGAGCCGGTCTCTGCACGGCGAATAATTCCGGCGTTCACCAGCCCAACAAAGGCGATAAAGAGCCCGATACCCACCACGATTGCGGTTTTCAGGCTTTCGGGCACGGCGTCGAAACGGCGGTGCGGAAACCGGTCAGCACGAGGGCGGTCATGAGCACGCCCGCCCACACGACCAACCCCATAATCTGCGGCCAGGTGAGGTTAGGAGTCGTGGCTATCGTAGTCGCCAATAGTGCGTTCACGCCCAGTCCCGCCGCCATCGCGAAGGGGTGTTTGGCGTAAACGCCTAGAAGAATGGTCATCACGCCTGCAACAAGCGCGGTCATGGCGGCAACCTGCGGCACGCCGAGGGAACGTCCGGATGAATCGGGCGTGAGGCCGAGAATAAGCGGGTTGAGCACCACAATATAACTCATGGCGAAGAAGGTCGCTAAACCGCCGCGAATTTCGGTGCTGATAGTTGAGCCACGCTCGGTAATGTTGAAGTAACGGTCCAGTGTGCCGCCCGAACTGCTGGGTTTAGGCGTCTGGGGAGCCGCGGTGTTCTCAGAAGACATTCGTGAAAATCCGTAGATACTCTCGTAGGGCGCGCAACCGCCGGTTGGGGATGCGCATAAGAAAAGCGCCAGCCGTGGGGCGTGACGCTCTTGTTACTACAACATTCTAGGGGGAATAACCCGTAAAAGGCTACTTCTTTGCGTGTGCGAATGATGGTCGCTTTTAGGTGGTAAGTTTTCCGTGAGGGCACCATCCGTGCTGTAGGCGAAACCCCGTCGGCACCCGCTCGCAACATTGCTAAGATAAGGGTTACCTAAGGATGATATGTGCCGCCTGGGAATTGGCGCTGGGCGCGCATCCTGAAGCATGAAGAAGGTTGTTATGAGTGAGTATCCAGCCGCAGAATCTCTGCCCGTTCGTCAGCGTTCCACGGTTAGTACCGACCGCCCGGCGCGCTATATTAAACAGCTTGGCTCACATATGGGCCGCAAAATTAGCACCGAGGAAATTCCTGGCGGATTGCGCTTAATCTTTAATCGCGACGGTATCTTTCGCGGGTATGGCGATCTGGTGGCCGATGATGCGAACCATGCGCTCATCATGGAGGTTCGCGCCGAAGACGACGAGAAAGCACAGAACCTTGCAGGCGTGCTGGAGCGTCACCTTGTGCGTTTTGGCGAGCGCGAAGAATTAGTTGTGGAATTCCACGCGGTCTAACCCCTATTCATTCCGCGAGCAGGTAGGATTTTCCTATCTGCTCGTGCCAAAAACCACCTGCTCGCGGGGTAATAAGAGCGGGCAATGCGGGAAGACGGAATGAGAAAAACCCACCGAGACTGCATCGGTGGGTTTTATTGTGCTCTTCATAACGCAGGTGACAAATTTTGTACTCGCACATATATTCCGAAGTCGTGACAGGAATATTAATGATGGAGCCTTCAAAATCCTTGGGATAAAAACATGAAAAATGTGTCTTTTGAGTGGTTCAGCTCATGTTTCCTGCGTTTGCTCAGGCATGACCGCTAAAATAAGCAAGGATGTTAAGGCTAAGCTCGCCCTATGGGTGAACTTTGAAAGGAAAAATACGTGTCTGAAGCTGCACGCCCGTTGCGCGTTGCCGTTATCGGTGCGGGTCCTGCGGGTATCTACGCCGCCGATCTGCTCACCAAATCTGAGGAAGTACGCTCTGGAGCCGTTGAGGTTTCTATCGACATTTTTGATCGTTACCCCGCTCCCTTCGGGCTGATTCGCTACGGTGTGGCGCCCGATCACCCGCGTATTAAGGGCATTATTACCGCCCTGCACAAGGTACTTGACCGCGGTGATATTCGATTCTTCGGCAATGTCGAATACGGTAAAGATTTGAACCTTGCCGACCTGCGCGAGCATTATGACGCCATTATCTTTGCGACCGGCGCTATTTACGATGCGCCCCTGCCTATTAAGGGCATCGACCTGGATGGTTCCTATGGTGCCGCCGATTTCGTCTCGTGGTATGACGGTCACCCCGATTACCCGCGCATCTGGCCGCTGAACGCGAAGGAAATCGCGGTGCTTGGTAACGGCAACGTGGCGCTGGATATTGCGCGTGTGCTCTCTAAGCACGCCGATGATCTGCTCGTTACCGAAATTCCCGAGAATGTGTACGAAGGGCTGAAATCTTCGCCCGTGACCGATGTGCACGTCTTTGGACGCCGCGGCCCCGCGCAGATCAAGTTCACCCCCTTGGAGCTGCGCGAGCTATCCCATTCCCGCGATGTCGATATTGTGCTCTACGAAGAGGACTTCGAGTTCGACGAGGCTTCGGATGAGGCTATTCAGACGAATAACCAGGTTAAGACCATGATGAAGACCCTCACCACCTGGCTTACCGACCAGGAGGAGGGCGAGCAGACCGCTTCGCGCCGCCTGCACCTGCACTTCCTGCAGTCCCCGCACGAGATTCTGGGTGAGGACGGCAAGGTTGTGGGCATCCGCATGGAACGCAATAAGCTTGACGGTAAGGGCGGTATCGAGGGCACCGGCGAGTTCGTGGACTACCCCGTGCAGGCCGTGTACCGCGCGATCGGTTACTTCGGATCTGAGCTGCCCGAGGTTGGCTATGACGCTGATAAGGGCGTGATTACTAACGTTGAGGGTCGTGTGGTCGATGAAAATGGCGAGCACGTGCCCGGCCTGTACGCTACCGGGTGGATTAAGCGCGGACCGGTAGGCCTGATTGGCTCCACAAAGGGCGATGCACTTGAAACCATCACCCACCTGTTGGAGGACCGCGAGAACCTGTACACCGCTCCCGAACCGGATGCTGACGCCTTCAGCGATTACCTGGATTCTAAGGGCATTCGCTATACCACCTGGGAAGGCTGGCACCGTCTGGACGATCACGAAAAGGCGCTCGGTGCAGCATCACAGGATGCGAAGGGCGAGCCACGTGAGCGTGTGAAGGTTGTTGACCGTGATGAGATGATTCGTATTTCGCGCGGCGAGTAATAGCTGTACGCAGCGATTTTCTGCGGTACATGAGCCGCAATGAAGAATCCCCGCCGGGTCTCGGCACAGCCCGAAACCGGCGGGGATTTCTTGTATCAAAATCATGGTGTGCGCGTGCGCGCGGCATATTCTACGCCTTTTTGCTGAACCTGTGTAGGGGATGTGCGGCGCTTACCCGGTCATTTCGTGCTGTTTGCGGGGGTTATTCAGAAAAATTTTGAGAAATTTCTGGTGACTATAAAATACCTTCTGACTAGTAACTATGTAGGTGAGCAGGGTATCTTAGAAGGGGGAGCGCGGCGGGTATGAAGAAGTTTTTGAAGAATCCGGCTTGCACGGCTTAAAAATCTGTCATAGACTAGTTGAGGTTCGAACGACGGGACGAAAAAGAACCCGTTCGCATCGACTAGGCCCCCATCGTCTAGCGGCCTAGGACGCCGCCCTTTCACGGCGGTAGCACGGGTTCAAATCCCGTTGAGGGTACTTGCAAATCCTCAGATTTGCAAAGCCATGTTGAAGAAGCAGATTATACCCCTGCCGAATCCAACAAGGCCCCGTAGCGCAGTTGGTTAGCGCGCCGCCCTGTCACGGCGGAGGTCGCGGGTTCAAGTCCCGTCGGGGTCGCTCTGGCCGCGTGATTCAGGTGAAGAAATTCATCACGAAGACGCGGTCGTTGCGTATCTGCTTCGATGCGCAAGGCTCTGTAGCTCAGTTGGTAGAGCGTGCGACTGAAAATCGTAAGGTCACCGGATCGACGCCGGTCGGAGCCACAATCCGCCCTCCAGGCTTCTACAGTGGGGGCGGATTTTTTCTTTAACCGCGCCCTGCTCTCAAGCCTGCGTATTCTATGAGGGTTATTCATTAGGGGTGTAACACCCCAACCGCCTAACCACTCTTCACCACACAGAAAAACAACGACCCCTCACCTCGTACCGGAGAGTGTTCTCGGTGGTGCGGGCACTGTTTTTCTGGATACAAAACCACCCAAATGAATAACCCTCATCGTAGTAGGGACTAAACATGTCCATGGTAATGACTTTCACGCGACTTCTTACCTGTCTAGAATACCGAAGGAAATGATTGCGAATAGTTGCTTGAGTCCGTCCATCTAGGATAGCTAGGATCTTTCTTGTATCGTAGTCCTGTGCAATAAAGCTCATCTTTCCTTTCTTGAAGCTATATTCATCCCAACTCATGTGTTCTGGAAGGTTGTTAAGATCAGTCTTAAATTTGAATTTATGTAACTGACGAATGACTGTCGAAGTGGAGACAGATAAACTTTCGGAGATAGCTGTCATAGGGACTTTCTCAATCAATTTTTGAGTGATTTTCTGTTTGACGATGGTTGCGATCTGGTGATTCTTCTTGACTAAGGAAGTCTCTGCGACAGCTATTTTCCACAGTCTTTACAGCGGAAACGGCGTTTTCTCAATCGAATGAGAGTCTTGTAGCCAGCACATTCGAGGTAGGGGATTTTGGATTCTTTTTGAAAGTCATATTTAGCCATTTGTCCTTGACAGTTGTGACATTTAGAGGCAGGATAATCGAGCTTAGCAATGACTTCTTTATGCGTTCCAGCATCAAGATAATCTAAGATAATAATATTTTTGTCATTCATTCCAAGTATGTTTGTGATAAAATTTAATTGTTCCATAAGATTCTTTCTAATGAGGGTTTGGTCACTTTTTCATTATAGGTCTTATGGGGTTTTTTTCTACAACAAAATAGACTCCATAATTCCTACAGTGGTTTTACCCACTACAGAAATTATAGAGCCTAAAAAAGACGCTCCACTTACTCATAAGTGGGGCGATTTCTCTCTTTACGCCGTTTGGCTTCTCATTCCAGTTTTGCCCAATTAGTTCACATACTTACACCACCACGGAGCACTACAGTATTTCAGATATTGTCAATAGCGACAAGACCCCGATACCCGCCGCCAAGGAACTCTACGATGCCAAACTCAAGCTGGCAAAAGAAGGCTTGGCGAAGATTGAGAAAGAAGACCATGAGAAGTACGAAAAGCTCAAGGGTTTGAGCGACCAACAACTCATGGAAGCCATGTTTCCGACGCAAGTCGGCGAGTATGAGCGGGCGCGCTCGACTTGGAAGGAGAACAACAAGGGCTGGTTGCAGTGGGTTGAAATTGATAGCAGTGGGTGCCATTATCGCGGGGAGTGTCCTGAGCGGAGGCACACTCGCTCCTATCCTTATCGGAGCAGGGACAGCTTACCTGGTGGCAGATAGCGGTTATCAGGCGGTTAGCGGGGAGACCATTTCGGGGAAACGGCTGACTGACGGGGAGCGTATCTGGGCAGGTGTGGACGCATTCTTGACGGCAGCGACCGGTGGCTTTGCGACCTATGCCAGCGTGCTTGCCAAGACAGGGAAAGCCGCCTCTACGACGGTACAGACGGTAGGCAAGGTTGTCAATTATGCCGATGATGCCAATGACATCGCTCATACGGTGTCTGCAATGCAGGATGACCCCTTGGGCGCAGCACTCCAATTTGGAATAGGGCGTGCGATTGGTCATGTCTCGAATGTCTTAGGCAATAAAGCCCGAGCAAGATTTGGCAAGGGTGGCAGTGGAGCTGATGTGGACTTGCCAAGTAGTGGGAAAGGTGTGGATCTGCCAGCGGGCAATGCAGGCTTGAAGACCCATGCGGACACAGATGTGGATCCGTCTACGCTTGGTACAGGCAAGAAGCCAAAACCAGAGATTCAGACGCCTCAACATCAAGAAATACCAAGCCCAAGCAAGAAGCCAGAGCTTGATGTGACGAAGACAAGCAAGCCTGAGATTGACCGTGCAAGCAGTCCAGAGATAACTGGTCCAAGTAAGAAGCCAGAAATTGATACCACTAAAACGGCGAAACCCGAGATTGACAATCCAAGCCGTCCAGCGGTGGATAAGACCAACAGCAAGCCGAGCGAGATTGATACAGGCAAGACGGTGAAACCGGAGGTCAGCCAAGCTCGTCCGAGCGAGGTGGCGTCACCAAACAGTCGTCCAAAAGAAGTGGATGTGACCAAGAAGCCAGACATTGAAGTCAGTCGCCCAGCCGAAGTCAATCCGACCAAGATTAAGCCAGAAATGGAAACCAAGGTCAAACCGGACATTGACGCTGCGGCAGCTAGTGCTAGTGCCGTTCCGAAGGTCAAGGCGCAAGAGCCCGACCTCCCCAAAGCAGGACAACCCGAAGTCACCCCTGACGCTGGCAAGAAAGTGCAGAAGCCAGAAGAGGTGGATACCGAAGCCACTAAGGCTGGGAAGGTTGAGGAGGAAGATACAAATTGGGGCCCAGATGAAATTTCGCGTTTACGAGAGGATTGGGGAGTTCCAGAAACTGACACACTTGCTGTTGCAAAAACAGATATAGAAGGTCTAGAAGACATAGTATTTAAAGGAGGCTCTCCAAGAGTTAGAAAAGAAGCTGGTCTAGATGATTTAGATGTGTTAAAACCAGATAGAGCGATTAAAAGTTCTGGTAAAATTGCGTCTGCGACTCGTCATGCCGAGGAAGATGTGGCAAATGAGTTCGTTGAAGCTGTGGAAAAAAAGCAGGTTTATCAAACGAAGAAGTTAAAGGGAGTCTTACACTTGTATCAATCAAATCCAAGTGGAGTATATCCTACTTGTTTAAGTGGTTTAGGTAATCCCGATAAGGCATCTGGAGTAATAAAACAACTAAGTGAAAGATACCCAAATTTAAAGATAAAAGTATCTTCCAATCAAGTTGAAGGTGTCCGAGTGACAGGAAGATCAAACTTTACTGTTCAAAACGGGAAATATGTTGATTGAGGTGAAAAATGGAAAATTATAAATTAGCAAACTTCATGCAAATCTTGACGGAGTGTTTACCGTCATATTTGAAGAAAAAAAGGAAGATATTGTTTTTTTGTCAAAAAAAGACGCTTGAGATGACGCAAGATTTTTCTTTTTGGATAAAGAAACGGTGTCTCCTGACGCTTTATATGACCGCTTGGAAAAATATAAACGAGGAAGATATTCTTACTTATTTTTGACCTTGACAAAGAAAGTGCTCCGTCAGTCTGGGTCTGCATAGCAGACTTTGTGGCTTATATCTGTAAATTAAGCTACGACGAAAGTGGCGAAAAAGTATCTACCCGAGACGATTGAAGCGGTGGATGAAGCGACCTTAACAGAGTTTTTTACTCAGTACAAGGAAAATCTTTCTCTGTTTTCAGATTTGTCAGTGGCGGCTACGACTGCTTTGCAGGAGAAAGAAGTTGATTTGACAGACGAAGCTGTTCATACCTATTATGTACAGTTGTTTGGAGATGATAAATAATCATGGAGCTAAACTTGATTGTTAAACAAGTTCTGCTTGATATTGACTTTATCAAACGCTATGAGGCTTTATCGAAAGAGTATGATTTAGAAAGATTGGGTGATAAAACTCGATTGAAATATCTTGACGGTGAGTTAGTTATGGATATGATTTCAGAGGCTGGCTATATTCCCGTTTTTGACCCCAAAGAGAAATTTTTTAAATTTTATCAAGAAATAGGCGATTATACTTTTGGTTTACATTTCATCCTCTACAATGGAACGGTTGATTTTATTTGGGCAGTAACTAAGGGCAAACAAGTGCTTGCGGGAGCCCCTTGGGGTGTTTATTCTAAGCGACTAATTGACCCTAGTTATCGTATCAAAAAGCCGATTTTCAGTGACTACGACGAATTGGAAGATATTTTTAAAAAAACAGCTTTTTAAGATTTATGAGGATTTCAAACAGGCCTTTTTTTAGAAATCGCAGAAGCAAAATAAATGTCAAAAAGAGGGCGATCGTCCTCTTTTTTGCTATACTGGTATCAGCGGGGTGGAGTAGATGATAGATAAAATAGATTTTTTAAACGAATATAGTTTATCTAGTTCAAGTGTAGAAATTGTGACGGATGAAAGCCAAATTGTAGAGGCTCCAATTCCAAATTTTTGGAAAGAAGCACTTTTGTCAGATAGTTTGGAAGAAAGAAAAGAAAAAATTCTTTCAGTGTGGAAAGAATATTCTTCTTCTGATTTGCGAAACACAATTTCTTATTTAGGCGATTATTTAAAAAATATAGACTTGATTTGTTTAGACGGCGAATATTCGCTTTTGTATACGATTTTGACTTACCAAACAGGAGAAGAAATCTATTATGAAGGGAAGCAACCCGTTACAGTTGAGGTGCTGAAACAAAAGTTTGGAGAAAACGCACCAACTATAAAACAATCAATAGCAGATTTCTATACTCATATCCACAACGGTTTTTTTATGATTATACAAGTAAAAAGCATGGGGATTGATAACCTTAAAAAAATGTGAACTCTATGGCAGATTATGACTGGGAATATTTGCAACAGTTAGACATAGATTTAATCCCACTTTATAATTTTTTCAGTAACGGTATGGGGGAATACGTTGTTTTAGACATCGAAAATGGAAACACCTATTTATGGTCGTCAAGAGAACTTCCTAAAAGGCAGTCTGACTTTTGGGCTTTGGTAGACGAATGGATTATAATTGGATTAGATTTTTAAAACAGAGAGTATAATTTGTTGGTACCCTAAATGTTAATCAAGAAAAGTATAACATTTGGGGTATTTTTGTTATTCAATACAATTTACCTTGACATCTTTTCATCTTATGCTATACTAATTTTATTACTTTTGGGAAGAGTAAATGTTGAGGGAGATTGGGAGAGGCATGATTTGCTTTTATCTCATACTTGCTCACTCTGTACTAGGTAAAAATATGATGGAAGATATGGGGGTTTAGTAGGGGGCAAAAATGGACTGGTTATCAAGCCCAACACATCATTCCGGCAGATATGGCTGATCACCCTGTTATACAAAAAATGGGTATGGATTTGGATGATGCAAGTAATGGGAAATTTTTGCCTGTGCCAGATTCGGTAGATACTACAAGTGTTAGTCCATTATCAAGACATAGAGGTTATCACTCCACGTATAATGAATTTGTTCGTGCACAGTTAGATAATATTGATGTAAATCAATCTCCTGCAATGTTGCAAAAAAAGAGGTTAAAGAGTTACAAAGAAAAATTAGGCATACTGCAAGATAAGGGTCTGCCTTTATATCCTAAATTTGGCGCAACCACCGAACTTTGGGAAAGATTTATGAAAAATTTAGACTAATTATTGAAGGATGATTTTATGACTAATAACATGAAATTTTTAACAAATATTCTATTCTCTGAAGACATAACAAGAGCACTAGAACAAGTTCAAAGTATAAATAGCTCCGAACAACTGTTCATCTTGCTAGACAATTATAACTGGGACAATGGCTTTGACCTTCCGCAAGCGGTACTTGATAATCCTGCTTGTACTAACGCTGTAGCGCTACTGGCATTTGATAGAGCGGACGGCTACCGTTTTCCTTTTTCGAGGGGTTCGGAGAATATTCCTCGCCAGTTTGGCAAGACTTTGTGACGTCTTTATATAAAGATTTATGTGAGAACAAATTTCCTGACGGAGAGCTTGGTTATTTGCCTGAACTTAGTAAAGTGCAGAAATTTAAGTTGAAAAAACAACATCCAGATTTACTGACGATATTTCTAGATGGAGTTGACGGAGAGCATGTCCGTGTAACTTTATAAAAGTAGGCTATATATCGTATTATATTTGGGAAATGGAAGAAAATAGACGATTGATTATTTTAAATGACACTTTCGGGAAAGAGGGGTCAGATGAGGAAATTGCTGGGCTTACGATTTTGGTGGACGGCACGATTAAAATCGCTTTTGACAAAATTCAAGCCATGCGTCAGTATGACAGTTATAACGAAGTCTTGCGGGATGTCATTTTTGAAGGTTTAGAAAAGATATTCACAGAAAACCGATGATTTTGGGTAAAGTTTTTAATGGTAAAAAATATATTACTAACAGGTTCATGGTACGGTGAGATAAGCTCTCTCTCAGTAGAAGAATTGAGAGAAAAATTAGTGCAAGTACAAGATGAAAAAGATTGTATCTTGCAGATTGAAGACAAAGTCCTCAGAACAGAAGTTTCTAAGGGCTTTTCTTTGTGTAAAGTCGTATAATAGCTGAAGTCAGAATTTGTGGCTCATAGTAGGATTCATTCCAATACAAGTAAAGGGGCGGATGTTGCTGACTTCCCAATGAGCAAAGAGGATAAAATATTCACAACATATGTTGAAGATAAGTTCCCTAGATTCAATGATACAGAAGCTAAGATATTAGAAGATATAGCTTCACAAATTACAGACCCTCAAATTAAAGGGAAAATAACTCTCTTTACGGAACTTCCTCTGTATAGGCGCATTCCTGGACCATGCCAGTTGTAGGTGGGCACGAGGGTGCCGTCGACGATCACGGTCCCAGAACTCTGCAGCAGGGTTTCAGGTATGGGCGGTACTGCTGGGGCTAAGACGTGTAGCAGTGCTGTTTCTATCTTGTTCAGGAGGCGGCTGATCGTTGGTTGAGAAACTCCGAAGTCTTCGGCTAAGAACTCTTCGGTCTGGTTCTGGCGTAGATACAGCAGGGTGGCTTTCAGCCCCTGGGTGAGGGTGAGTTTATGAGGTTTAGTGTTCGGAGTATTCCAGGTGAGGGTGTTGGTCAGGAGTGCTAGGAGGGTCGTGAATTGTGCTGGTCTCAGGCCGGTGGTACGGTGAGAAGGCAACGGTTCCTACCTGTGCGTGTATGGTTGGTGGTTGGTTTTGGTATTACCATCATACGTGGACAAGAGGTGAGGGGTCGTTGTTTTTCTGTGTGGTGAAGAGTGGTTAGGCGGTTGGGGTGTTACACCCCTAACGAATAACCCTCCTAGATAGACGGACTCAAGCAACTATTCGCAATCATTTCCTTCGGTATTCTAGACAGGTAAGAAGTCGCGTGAAAGTCATTACCATGGACATGTTTAGTCCCTACTACGATATTGCTAGAAAATTTTTTCCAAATGCTAAAATCGTTCTCGATCGCTTTCATATTGTCCAGCATCTCAGTCGAGCAATGAATCGCGTACGCATCAAAATTATGAATCAGTTTGATAGGAGATCGCACGAATATAAAGCACTGAAACGTTACTGGAAACTCATTCAACAGGATAACTATACGCTGAGCAGTAAACGATTTTATCATCCAACATTTGAGGCGCATTTAACCAATAAAGAGATTCTCGAAAAACTTCTCTCTTACTCTCAAGATCTTAGAGATCACTATGAACTCTATCAGCTTTTACTCTTTCATTTTCAAGAGAAGCACGCTGACTATTTCTTTGAATTGATCACAGAGTCCATTTCTTCTGTGAATCCTATCTTCCAGACCATTTTTTTAGGACCTTTTTGAGGGATCAGGATAAGATCATTAATGCACTTGAACTTCCCTACTCAAACGCAAAAACTTGAGGCCACAAATAACCTCATCAAAGTCATTAAGCGAAATGCTTTTGGCTTCCGGAACTTTGAAAATTTTAAAACGAGAATTCTCATTGCTTTGAATATCAAAAAGGAGAGAACCAATTTGGTCCTCTCCAGGTTGTAACTTTTTATCAACCCACTACAGTTGACAAAGAGCCTAAAAAATCAATTTTATCTATCATCTACTCCACCCCGCTGATACCAGTATAGCAAAAAAGAGGGCGATTGCCCTCTTTCGACATCTATTTTTGTTCAGCAATTTCTAAAAAGACTTGTTTGAAATCCTCATAAATCTTAAAAGCTGTTTTTAAAATATCTTCCAATTCGTCGTAGTCACTGAAAATCGGCTTTTTGATACGATAACTAGGGTCAATTAGTCGCTTAGAATAAACACCCCAAGGGGCTCCCGCAAGCACTTGTTTGCCCTTAGTTACTGCCCAAATAAAATCAACCGTTCCATTGTAGAGGATGAAATGTAAACCAAAAGTATAATCGCCTATTTCTTGATAAAATTTAAAAAATTTCTCTTTGGGGTCAAAAACGGGAATATAGCCAGCCTCTGAAATCATATCCATAACTAACTCACCGTCAAGATATTTCAATCGAGTTTTATCACCCAATCTTTCTAAATCATACTCTTTCGATAAAGCCTCATAGCGTTTGATAAAGTCAATATTAAGCAGAGCCTGCTTGACTTGTGGTTCTATTTTCATTATTCTGCTTTCAGCCTTTTCTCGTTTCCATGAGAATAATTCCCAGCATATTTTTACCAGTCCCGTCACCGTTATCCGCCCAGTAGTTATCATTTTTCGTATGTTCAATCAAAGTAGCATGCCCAGTCGCTAATAGCTCTCTCCTAATTGCAGGATTCTGGCGGAATTTTTCAAAAACAGCTAACCTCATGATGTCATCCTTTACCACTTCCCAGTCCGAACGCAAGGGATTTTCTCGATTGCGCCCCTCTAAAGCAGCGTCCATTGGTGACTTCAAGCGGCGAATTTTTTCTTGAATAGCTTTGTCCAAAAACTTTTGAGCTTGAAAATAATGCTCCGAAGTTGACCAGATTAGTCCATTTATCTCAAAAGGGTAGGGAGCGAAATTCGACAGATAGCCATAAGCATCATTTACCCGATAAAATTTAATTTCAGTCATTTTCTTCTCCATCTAAGCCAAAATCAGCCAATGTTTTGCCTTTTTCAGTCAAGATTTTCTGAACAAAAGGTTCATCCACCTCTAAAAGCAACTTAAGAGCGTCATGAATGCGCCAATAGTTCCTCCCTTTATCGTCAATAATAGCTGTCAAAAAGTCCTCTAAAACTGGGATATATTCTGTATAAACTTCTTTATGAATATCTAAATCTTTTTTTATTAAAAAATCAATTTGCGCAATACTATAAGATGAATGTACCGCTTGCTTAATGATTGAAATAATCGTAGGATATATCCTTTTACGAGATTCTTGTTCTTTATGTAAATCAGTTTGACTCGCCCAATAGCCAATTAACGCATCTAAAATATGTTTGTTGGTGTCATCATAAGGATGTAGATGATGAGGGATAAATCCCTTCGTTTCTCCTTTCTCAAACAAGTCTATCAAAGTATTCAGACCGTCTTCCACCCCCCAATTTGTCAATAGCAATGCAGCATCAAAACGTACTGCCAAATCATCTAAATGGAGTAAATCTCGTAATTTATCAACTCTTTCTTTAGGAACATCTTCTAAATCCAGCTCCTGCGGAATATCCGTATAATCAACATTCTCTGGAATGTCGTAAAGTAAATGATGAATTTCTTGTTCGTTCATTAGTTTATCCTTCTATTCGATAAAATGAAAATACTCTGGTGGAATGGCACCCTTGATCAAGACTTCCCGTCTCTCTGGGCATTCGCTACATCCCCCTTAGCTCTTTCAATTTTTTCTTTTAATTTTTTAGAACTTATTGCTATTACACTATTCATCAAAAATCAACTTTACCCGTTCTAAATATTTGGGGTCTTCCTCAACCGAAAAATCACCTGCTGTAAGCATGGTATTTACTTTATCCATGTCCTTTTTTATATCATCAGATAAAGACAGTTTCTCCACTTTTTTCAGCAAATACTCTAAATAATCTGGAAACAAGCCATTATCTAAACCAATCAAAGACAAAGCTATGGTAGCACCGGCAAAGTTAGTTTCGCTTTTTTTCATAAATACGGCGCAATCTTCAAGAGTGGCAGCAAGTGCTTGACTTGTTGTAAAACCTTCTTCTGTAAAATCTTGAAAACTTTCTATAGTCATTTCTTTTGTTTCTTTATAATCCGTCATTTAAAAACCTCATTTCCATAATACATCAACTTGGATGTTAGGAAACATCCTTTTGAATTCTTCAATAATATTACTACAGCTATCACAGGGCGGTAAACACCACTGTGCTGGATTCAACCACCAGATTATCTGCACTCTAGATGGTGTACCCTTGGTGATCACCTACCCCGTACCCGGGGCACACCACGACACGTTTGCGTACTGGTGGCACGGATTGGACAGATTCTTAGACCCGCACGATACTCTGGCCGATAAGGGCTACCAAGGACTAGACCTGATCACCCCGGTGAAGACACTACCCGGCGGAGAACTCACCGACGACGAGAAACACCTGAACCGGCACATCAATCACCACCGGGTCGTCATCGAACGCGTGATCGCACACTTCAAGTGTTGGCGGGTACTCTCTAGTATCTTCCGCAGACCCCTCACCTCGTACCGGAGAGTGTTCTCGGTGGTGCGGGCACTGTTTTTCTGGATACAAAACCACCCAAATGAATAACCCTCTCTGAGATAGGAATGGTCAGCTCCTCCGTTCGGATGTAGACGTTCCTGCAAACGGACAATATACAAATGTTTTCCTTACCCCTATATTTAAGGAATGAAAGCTTTTTCATAAGGAAGGTAGGCATCATGAAAACCGAAAAATCGAAAGAAATTTTCTGGAGCATCATCTCAATTCTCGTAGGCGGAGTAGCCTGGCTAACCATGCAGAATATTTCATGGGGTGTAGTAGACCCCGCGAAAGTCGGTCTCGTATTCGCAGTAATCGGCCTCATTTCGCTTATCTGGGCTCTCTTCAATAAAAACTCCGATAGCTCACGAGCGCACGAGACTATACGTAACGCCAATAGGCCAAAGGAGGATTAAGAAATGACAAACCGGTGGAGTACTCTCAGAATCGATGAAGCCTCTGTCATGCACCTCGGAGTCATAGATACCCCTACTCTAGGTCGCCTGCCGATGCCCTAGCTTCTCGTCGTCCAAGCCCTCAGGAGCTATTCCAACGCTGGGATACGCAACAGTGGAAAATTGCTGACATCGAATTAGAGAAGGACATCCTGGATTTTCATACAAGGGTTCCGAAACGTCTTCGTGAAGAGCTGGAACGCCTTCAAGAGCTATCAATCTGATGGAAAAGCGCTGGTGAAGGTTCTGAAATCAGCGCTTACTCAGTTGCAACAAGCACGAGATATGCCAGGTTCACTGGTTGTTGACGGAACTCTAATTCCAACCTGGAACTGGCAATCACTCGGAATAATAAACTTCTCATGCAAACACAAATGTGCTGGTTTCAACCACCAAATCATCTGCACCTTAGACGGGAAATTTTTAGCTATCACCGACCCAGTACGGGGAGCTAGATACGACGTTTATGCTTACCGGTTTCACCAGCTAGAAATATTCCTTGATGAGTACGCTCTGGCAGATAAAGGGTACATCGGGTCAGGGTTACTGATTCCGACTAAACGAAAAGCATTAGTGAGGTGAGAGCAGAGCTGCGGTGAAAGAGAATAAGAGTCGGGTCAATCGGCTGAGGTCGGTGGTTGAGCGGGTCATTGCTCAGGTGAAGACTTGGCGAGTGTTACATACAGGGTTTCGGTATCCGCTGAGCTCCTACGGGATGGTGTTTTTGGTGGCGCGGGCGTTGATTTTCTTTGCGGCTGGGTACCCCTTATGAATAACTTTTTATGTCTTGTGCATTATATTTTGTGCGCCCGCATTCTTTTTCTGCTAAAGGAGCCTTGATTTCAAGAAAGAGTATTTTTCGCTGCTTTCTTGACTCCGAGGTTCTTTTTACACCGGGGAAGAGGAGCGTAGTAGCTGGCAGAGCGGTAAACACGCCGGTTCGTTTCAATTTCCCGGAATTTTCGTTAGGGTGGAAACGTTGTGCTATTTGGACAACACCTATACACACGGCGGCAAAACCGGCGCATACGGAAGAGATCGAATGCCAGCATCCACTCCCCAAGACACCATACCGTCGAACTCCGCGCAGGCAACACGCACTGCGGGAATCGAATTCTCCCAAGTCACCAAACGCTACGGCGCTAACACTGTGGTCAATAACCTGACTCTGAGCATCCCCGCCGGTGAAACCACCGTTTTCGTCGGTTCTTCAGGATGCGGTAAAACCACCACCCTGCGCATGATCAACCGCATGGTTGAGCCACAGGAAGGCGCAGTCACTATCGGCGGGCAAAATATCGCAGACCAAGACCCCTACAAGCTGCGCCGATCCATCGGGTACGTCATGCAAAGCGGCGGGCTGCTGCCGCATCGTACCGTGCTTGAGAACGTTATGACCGTGCCCCTGTTGAACGGCACCCCTAAACAGCAGGCGAAAGAACGCGCTCTTGACCTTCTGGGTACCGTGGGTTTGGATGCGTCCTTAGCGCAGCGCTACCCGGCTCAGCTTTCCGGCGGGCAGGCCCAACGTGTGGGAGTCGCGCGGGCGCTCGCGGCGGATGCCTCTATTTTGCTCATGGACGAGCCGTTTTCTGCGGTCGATCCGATCGTGCGCACCGAACTGCAGGAAGAACTTTTGCGCCTGCAGGGCGAGCTGCATAAGACCATTGTTTTCGTAACCCACGATATTGATGAGGCCCTATTCCTCGGCGATAATATTGCGGTCTTCGCCCCCGGCGGCAAGCTCGCCCAATATGGCGCTCCCGAAGAGATCCTGACGAATCCCGCTAATGATTTTGTGGAATCTTTCGTTAGCCAGTCCGTGGGTGCCTTGCTGCCTGCCGATGTGATGCGCCAGGTGCGGTATATTCGCCGCGAACGCTACCGCCGCACACGCGAAGCCGCAGCATCGAGCGAGGGCGCCGCATCAACCTCTGGGCGGGGATAGTATGAACCTGTTGCTGGCAGATTCGATGCACTGGGACTGGTTGGGAAATAACATCCAGCGCGTCCTTGATTTGACCCTCAATCACCTGTATCAGGGCATTATTCCGGTACTTGTGGGAACCGCCCTGTCGATTCCGGTGGCGCGGTATGCGAGCCGCCGCCGCGCGCGGGAAGACGGAGCGAAAACCTATCGGAGTGGTGCGCACGCCCTGGTGCACGGCTTCGGGCTGCTTTACACAATCCCGTCAATCGCGTTCTTCGTACTCATGCCGCTGATTCTGGGAACCAGCATTATTTCGCCGGTGAACGTGCTTGTTGCCCTTACGATCTACACGATGGCGTTAATGGTGCGTTCCGGAGTAGACGCTTTTAACGCGGTTCCCGAGCATGTGGTGGAGTCATCGCGCGCCCTGGGATACACCCCGGCTCGTGCGTTTCACGGTGGAATTACCACTCGCTTTGCCCGTGCTTTTTGCCGGTATCCGCGTGGCGACGGTGGCGAATATTGCGATGGTATCTGTGGGCGCGGTTATTGGTGTTTCTTCGCTCGGCACGCTTTTTACCGACGGACTAGCGCGTAGTATCCCTGCCGAACTTATCACGGGCGTGGTGCTCAGTGCTGCTCTCGCCTACCTCGCCGATGCGTTTCTTGCCCTCACGGCACGGCGCCTGACCGCCTGGAGGACCGCATGAATGTTATAGAACGCACCTTCGCTTTTCTGGGTGATGGCACCAACTGGCAAGGGCCTCAGGGCATTCTTGCGCGCACCATTGAGCATCTGGGCATCACCGTGTTTGCGGTTGCGATTGCCCTAGTGATTGCCGTGCCTTTGGGTCTGTGGGCTGGGCATACTCGCCGCGGCGGGCACGCTCTGCTGGGGTTTACCGCCGCTTTGCGCGCCCTGCCTGCTCTGGGTCTGCTGACCCTGCTGGCTCTCTGGTTTGGGGTTAACGCGATTCCGCCGCTCGTGGTGCTCGTGATTATCGCGGTGGCGCCCCTGCTGGCGCATACCCTCGAAGCCGTGACCGGGATTGACCCGGATGTGGTGGATGCGGCACGCGCCCAAGGCATGACCGAAGGGCAGATTCTTCGCCGGGTTGAGATTCCTCTGGGTCTTCCGGTGTTTATGGGCGGTCTGCGCAGCGCGGTGCTGCAGGTGATCGCGACCGCGACTATTGCCGCCTACATTAATGGGAATAACCTGGGTCGGTACCTTTTTGATGGGCTCGCGGTGCGGGACTATCCGCGTATGCTCGTGGCAACCTTGCTGGTAGCTGTGCTCGCCCTCGTGGTGGATGCGCTCATGGCTCTAGCACAGCGGGCCGTGACCCCCGTGCCCTTGCGGGGTGGAGGCGGGCGCGGCGGCGCATCCAAACATCATGGGCAACCGAAACACGAGAGCGCACTGGATGCAGCAAACTCGCACACGGAAGGGGCGCACGCATGAGCCTGGTGCATCGCCGAAACACGAACGATCGTTCTTTTCTTTCCGGAAAGAGCGCGAAAAACCAAGGAACAGCGGGGGTTGGAAAGGCATACGGCGTTACCAGGAGGCGGGCATTGGGTGTCGTTGGCGCCCTTCGGGACGTTAGGAGCGCTGAGCGCCTGCGGGCTGAGCGGCGAAAAACGTTTTCGGCGGTGAACACGACGGTATTATTGTGGGGTCAGCAGCGTTCGCAGAGTCGCAGATTCTCGCCGAAATATACTCCCAAGCGCTAAATAAAAACGGGTTTTAAATCGAGCACCCAGCTGGGGATTGGCGCGCGTGAAGCCTACCTGGGGGCGCTTACCTCCGGGGCTATCGACGTGGTTCCCGAATACTCGGGCAACCTGCTGTTGTATCTTGACGAGAATTCCACAGCGCAGACTAAACAAGAGATTCTGCAGGCGCTCGGTGGGGCGCTGGATAAAAACCTCAAGGCTCTGGACGCCTCGCAGGCGGAAAATAAAGATACCTTAGTCGTCACCCAGCAGACCGCCCAAAAATACAATCTGCACACCCTGGATGATATGGCGAAGGTCTGTACCGAACTGAAGATTGGTGCCGCTCCCGAATTTGCCGAACGCGCCTACGGAATTCCGGGGCTCAAAGATAAGTACGGGTGCGTTCCAGCGGAATTCGTCTCGCTTGCGGATGGGGGAGGGGCACTCACCGTCAAAGCCCTGCAGGATAACACCGTGCAGGTTGTAGATTTGTACTCGACCACCCCGGCAATTACGCAGAACAATTTTGTGATGCTCGAAGACCCGAAAAACATGATCCCGGCGCAGCAGGTACTCCCCATTATCAACACCAAACGGGTTCCCGAGGATGCGCAGGCGGTACTGAACCGCATCAGTGCGGTGCTGACGACCGACGATTTACGCTCGCTCAATGACGAGGTATCCGGCGATAAGAAACTGGACCCGTCCACGGCAGCGGCAAACTGGCTCAAGGGTAAGGGGCTGTTGTAGCCTTTCTTCCTTTTCTGCGCGGGGTGCTGGATACCGCTAGGTTCTGGTGCTCAGCATATGCGGTTGGGGAGATGAACGGAGAGGACTCTAAACGACCGGGAGTTCCGTGAGGGAGAAGCCTACCCGCAGGTCACCGAGCGCATCCGTCAGGTATTCGATGCCAGCCTCTAGGGAATCCAGCACATCCTCGCCCGCGCTAGAGACCACCACCGACGTCACGATGCGCCAGCCCGCCTTACCGTTCGATGGCACGCTGAACCTGCCTGAACCAATAGCCTGTGCTCCCTCATGGATCCCGGCGAGCGCCACCTTGCCCCGCCCGGATGCGGGCACCACGCCCACCGTAAACCCGCCCGCATAGTAGGGGCGCGCAAACCCCAGAACCGGGTCAATCGCGTGCCCATCGGCGGAATCGTCATGAGCGAGGGAGCCCAAGAAGGTGCGTACTGCATCCAAAATCTGCCGTTGGGATGCGCCGCCCGGCACCCGCGCCACGTCAATCCGCACGCTCAGAAGCAAGTCAAGGTCGGCACGTTGGAAGGTTTCGGAGGGCATGTAATCAAAACTCATGCTCCCACTTTAACTGCGTTTTAAACCGCGAGCAGGTCATTTTTTGCCGAAAAGGTAGGATTTTCCTACCTGCTCGGACCAAAAACCACCTGCTCGCGCATGTAACCATACATGTAAATGCCCGTGTAACCGCGTGGGTAACCGAGCAATTAATCTGGCGAGCTAAGAAGAAACGATGGGCTCTTCCACGATCAACGCCAGCGACTCGTAGGGACGCAGCGTAACCTCAACCTCGCGGGGATCGGAGACAGAAACACCGCTAACCTGACCGGGCGGATTCTTGTAATTACACAAAAGCACCCGTGCAGACCGTGCGTCCGCTGGAACTCGCGAGCCTTCACCGTCGGTGAGCGCGTCCATAACCTCGCCCGGCATGAACTCGGCAGGAACACGCACCGCCGTCTCGTCCCCAAAGAAATTATTGAGCACCAACAGCCGCGTGCGCGTGCCTTTAGCGATATGTTCACGCAGGTACCCGAAGACCCGCTCATGGTCGAGCGCATAGGGCGCGTAACTGCCCTCAGAAATCACCGGGTACTGCCCGCGCAGGCGAATCAGCTCGCGATAGTACGGCAAAATCACCCCGTCACGTTCCTCATCCGCCACCGAAATACCCGCGCCGGTTGCCGCATCCACGCTGGGCGCGGGCGCCAGCCAGGGGCGGCGGTACCAAAACCAACCGCGCCGCGTTCCCCACCGGAACCAGACTCCCACTGCATGGGAACACGCGAATTATCCCGTGCCTTGGCGCGCACAACCTCAAGCGCCTCGCCCTCCGAGAGACCCCGCGCACGCAGGGTCTTAAAAGCGTTATGAGCCTCAACATCCACGTAGTCGTCAATCGAAGAATACACCGGGTCAATCATGCCGATCTCTTCGCCCTGATAAATATAGGGAGTGCCGCGCAGCAGGTGAATCACGGTCGCCAGCATGGTCGCAGATTCCGCCCGATACCGCTGAACGTCACCAAAACGGTTGAGTGCGCGCGGCTGATCATGATTATTCCAAAACAGCGCATTCCACCCGCCGCCCGCCTGCATGCCCAGCGCCCAATCGTTGAGCAGCCCCTTCAGCTCAGCAAAGCGGAACGGCACCTTCGACCACTTCTCGCCGTCCTCATAATCCACCTTCAGATGGTGAAAAACTAAACACCATATCGAGCTCGCGGTTCTCAGGGTTGGAGTAGCCCACGCAGTTCTCGATGCTCGTCGAAGACATTTCACCCACGGTCACGGTATCCCCATACCGCCCGAAAGATGCGCGGTTCAGCTCCCGCAGACGCGTATGCACGATGGGCGTGTCGGTATACAGGGTCTTATCGATAACCCCGGCGGGCGCATCCTCAAGCTCCTCGGACTTGCCGATCACGTTAATGACGTCGAAGCGGAACCCGCGAACACCCTTGTCATACCAGAAATTGACGACCTTATAGAGTTCCTCACGCACGGCGGGGTTGTACCAGTTCAGATCAGCCTGTGTGACGTCGTAAAGGTGCAGATAGTACAGCGGCGCCCCCGATTTGTCCCGATAAACCTCACCCGCCGTATCGGTGAAAGGCTCCCAGGCCGAACCGCCAAATTTCGACTCCCAGTTCGTGGGCGGAACCACCGTGCCGTCAGGCTGAACCCGCCCCGGGCGAAGATAGAAATAATCCCAGTACTCGCGCTCGCCTGCCTGCGCCCGCCTAAACCACTCGTGCTCGGTCGAAACATGGTTGAGCACCATATCAAACATGACCCCGATGCCGTGCTCCCCGAAAGCGGCGATCATCTCCTCAACATCCTCCATCGTGCCCAACTCAGGGTTAATGGCGTAGTAGTCGGAAATATCGTAGCCGTTATCGTGCTGGGGCGAGGCGAAGAACGGGTTGAACCACACCATGCCCACCCCCAGCGATGCCACATAGGGCACCTTCTCGATAATGCCGCGAATATCGCCGGTTGGCCGACCGTGCGCGGAATAGAATGACTTCGGGTAGATTTGGTAGATCACGGTGCTGCGGAACTGTGCGGGGGAGCGAGACATAGAAGATACATCCAATGGAGAAGATAAAGGGGTGGCGGCCGTACGAGTCTTCGTGCGCTTGCGTAGCGTTTGTTCGCTAGTTGGCGCAAATCACGCGGCGGGAGTTCTTACCCACCAGCATAGGGGGCATAATAGACTCATTCCACGCTGCACGGGGATATATTCTCAAGGGGGCAAATCTGCCGCAGATCCGGCATCCTTGTCCGCCCCGCGGCATAAGGTGCGCGCCGCATCCACACTCACCCTTCGGCGCGCCACAGGCACAGCTCATGACCAAGCATCACGGCATGCCAATATATGAAACCAAAGTAACCCTTCGATGATTGGGCGCACGCCTGCGCGTAGAATCTATAGATGCATCACAACGGAAGGTAAAGACATGCCCGAATTACGCTCACGCACCTCAACTCACGGTCGCAATATGGCGGGTGCCCGCGCTCTATGGCGCGCAACCGGCATGGGTGATGATGATTTCGGCAAACCGATTATTGCGATTGCCAACTCTTACACCCAGTTCGTACCCGGTCACGTGCACCTGAAAAATATGGGCGACCTGGTGGCTGGCGCTATTCGTGAGGCTGGCGGCGTGGCGAAAGAATTCAACACCATTGCGGTTGATGACGGCATTGCGATGGGCCACGACGGCATGCTCTATTCCCTGCCCTCACGCGACCTCATTGCCGACTCGGTCGAATACATGGTGAACGCTCACCGCGCGGATGCGCTCGTATGTATCTCGAACTGCGACAAGATCACCCCCGGTATGCTCTTGGCGGCGATGCGCCTGAATATCCCCACAATTTTCGTGTCGGGCGGCCCCATGGAATCCGGCGAGGGCGTTGAAGGCGTTGTGGAGCACCGCCTGGATCTGGTGGATGCGATGGTCATGGCGGTGGACGATTCCGTGAGCGATACCGCGCTCGCCCAGATTGAGAAGAACGCCTGCCCCACGTGTGGTTCATGCGCGGGCATGTTTACCGCAAACTCCATGAACTGCCTGAACGAGGCGATTGGTCTGGCGTTGCCCGGCAACGGTACCACGCTTGCGACCCAGATCGCGCGTAAAGAGCTGTTTTTACAGGCGGGTAAGCGCATCGTTGGCCTGGCGAAGCGCTACTACGAGCAGGATGACGAGTCCGTTCTGCCGCGTTCGATCGCCACCAAGGAAGCCTTCGAGAACGCTATGGCGCTGGATGTGGCTATGGGCGGTTCCACCAATACCGTGCTGCACTCCCTGGCTATTGCGCATGAGGCCGGCGCTGACTTCACGCTGGACGATATCGACCGTATTTCGCGCCATGTGCCCTGTCTGGCGAAGGTTGCGCCGAACTCTACGAAGTATCACATTGAGCATGTGCACCGTGCGGGTGGTATCCCCGCGCTGCTGGGTGAGCTGAACCGTGCCGGGCTGCTGCACAAGAACGTTCATTCTGTTCATGCGGATTCGCTGGACGAATGGCTTGCCGAATGGGATATCCGTTCCGGTACCGCGAGCGAGCAGGCTCACGAACTGTTTCTTGCCGCACCCGGCGGAGTGCGTACCACGCAGGCGTTCTCGACCGCGAACAAGTACGAATCACATGAGACGGATGCCGAAAACGGGTGCATTCGCGCCGTGGAGCATGCCTACACGAAAGACGGCGGTCTGGCGGTTTTGCGCGGCAATATCGCCCAGAACGGTGCGATTATTAAGTCTGCCGGTATTGATGAAGAACTTTTCCACTTCGTGGGTAAGGCATTCGTGGTTGAGTCGCAGGATGAAGCCGTGTTTGAGATTCTGTCGAAGCACGTGAAACCCGGCGATATTGTGGTGATTCAGTATGAGGGCCCGAAGGGCGGCCCCGGCATGCAGGAGATGCTGTACCCCACCTCGTACCTGAAAGGCCTGGGCCTGGGCAAAAGCTGCGCACTCATTACCGACGGGCGTTTCTCGGGCGGCACTTCGGGCATTTCGATCGGTCACGTTTCGCCGGAGGCTGCCGCCGGTGGTGCTATCGGCCTGTTGGAAACCGGCGACGAGATCGAGATCGACGTGCACAACCGCATCCTGCGGGCGAATGTGCCGGACGAGGTTTTGGAGGCGCGGCGCAAGGCGAAGGGCGCCCTCCCGTGGAAGCCCACTAAGCCGCGTGAACGTCAGGTCTCGAACGCGCTGAAGGTTTACGGGATGCTGGCCGCCTCTGCCGATAAGGGCGGGGTGCGCATCCTCCCGGAGGGAATCTAATCGCCTATTGACCGAGCATAAAAAGAGCCTTTATGTGAATAAAGCGGCGAAAAACTCGCTTTATTCGTATAAAGGCTCTTTTTAGCAGGGGAGAGCAGGCGCTACATCTCGAAGATGCGAACATCCAGCTCTGCGGCGAGCAGCGGCTCCCAGGTTTTCACAGCGGTCCCGAAATGCTCGGTCGCCATATGCGCTTCGAGTGCCTGCTGTGATTCCCAACGCTCAATAAAAGCGAAGACGCGCGGCTCGCCCGCAGGGGTCTCACCGGTGGCGGGGCCGAAATCGTAGCTGATATTGCCCGCATCCTTGCGTGATGCCTCTACCAAAGCGGGGGTAGAAGCCAAAAACTCTTCAACATGCTCAGGCTTTAACGGAAACACCTGCGTAAACACCAATCATGGGGTTCTCCTTCATGTGATAGCACAAAGTGGTTGTCCCTCAACTGTACCCTGTTAGGGCACATTAGGGGATGGGAGTGGGAAGGGGCTACGGATCCATACCCATGCCCTCAGGGCTCACAGTAAACCCGCCCTTTGCCCCCACACAGTGCATAGTTGTGCCGCTGGAAGCCTTGCAGGTCATACCGTAGTAAGTGACAGTTGATCCGGTTGCCAGGGTCTGATAATTATCAAAATTTGTAATCCCACCCGGATCATTACGCCCTTTAATTTCGTAGTTAGGTACGCTGTTTGTGCTCATGGTGACGCGGCTCTGGGCCTTGCCGTGGGTTGCCTCATCCCAGTTGTTGGGGTTAGTGGCGCGTGTGCTCTGGCACATAAGGCTTCCGCTTACATCAAAGCGGCAGGCGGCGTTACCGTTTGCGGTAATAATTGCTTGGGAGCTGGAGGAGGTTTCATTGGTTCCTGAAAGCATGGGAACCCAGCTGGGACGGACCGCGATCTTAATACCTTGCTCTCGTTCTCGCAGACAGTGATGAGAGAACGTTCTGTTGAAGAGGCCGCGGTGGGGGATGAACATTGATACCCATGCACAGTTGCGTGGGCGGCATTACCGCCGGTGCGGTTAGCTTTCAGCTCAGCTTCATAGGCGTCGATTACGGTCTGCGCTATATCGCATGAGATCTTATTGTCGGCTTTAGCGATATACACCATGGAGTTAGCAGCGAGGGTATTGCTCCCACACGCTGTGCCCGGTGCCGCAGCTGAGGCATCGTTCTTATTTGAGTGGACTACCGCGTCTAAGCCGGGCGGGTTTTTCGTGGCCTGGTAGCTTGGGTCCATCCCGCCACGTCCGGCCGTACTGCCGTCATTCTTGCTCGGTTCTGCTTTCTTTCCTGTGGCTTAGCCGACTCACTGGTTTCGCTTGGCGACGGGCTTACGGATGTGATGGTGTTGCCTGTGGGTGTTGCAGCGGGGCTAGATGATCCGCTGGGGCTTGCTGAGGCAGATGGTGAAGCGCTTGAGCTTGAACTTGGACTGGATGTCTGAGGTGTTTGATGTTGGGCGTTGCTTCTTGAGCTGTCGGCCCCAAATGGGTTACCGCAGGCGCTTAGCGTCAGAAGCGCGACCATTAGGGGTACAACTAATTTAGGGCGGGCCATACCGTACCTTTCGTATGTGGTTGGTGCAGTTACCGGTCATGTACCTCTTCTAGTCTCTCATATATGTGTCCCGCACGCCGTAGATTCGCCTTGTGGGCGTGGCATCAGTCTTTTAGGTTTCGCGTGCCGATTCGCTCACCGTAAAACCCTGCCCTGAACGTTTGCGTGCCCGAATCGGGCGACGATATAAAGGAATAAAGATACACGAATACCTGAGGGGAGAATCATGAGTTTAGGGGGTGTGGGCACATGGCTATTACACCAGCGAACATTAAGCGGTGCACATTAACGTGGGATGCGCCGGATTACAGTACGTCGTACCCCGCAGGGTACACGGAGCGCGGGGGTGGCGGTGATCGCTGTTGCGGAAGAAGCCCAACAGGCGCAGGGGTTTTGTTACAGCTCAACCGCGACCTTAGTGTATGTGTCTAAAGAGAGCGGGGAACGTATCCCCCTGAATACTGAACCGATCTTGGGTGAGCACGCCCATTCCCTCATGGAGCCTTGCGAAGTGGTGCACACCAAAATGCTGGGCCGTGCGGTGCTTGAGGCGTGGGAGCTGATCCCCCCGCCGCTGACGGAGAACCTGGTGACGGTTGCAGCGGAGAGGCGCTACCTGAAGCAGCTATTCCGTCAGTTTGACCACCTTAAATGCATCCTAGAATACCGTGCGTTTGAGAAGGTTCTTGACCCTTACGATAACCACTCCTTAGGGGAGGTCCATGTGCGGCTCGCGGGCACTGCGGCGGGTAAGCTCATGGAGGGTTTTATTGAGGTGGCCAGGCGCAATACGGAGCGTATGCTCACCGATGCGCTCATCGAGAAACCGGAAGAGCAGCTGGTGGAGTATAACGTTTCACGGACTGTTCGTTCCGTTCCACCCATAATAAGAAGTACTCGCGCGGCGGCCGGATGGGTATTGCGGGCGTTAGTGAAGACGGCTTCTATTTTCATACTCATTATGACGCGGTGAACATTATGACCGGGGAACTTTCGGCGATGCTCACCGCGTTTCACGTATTTTATACGGGCGGACGCCGCCTGGTGATTAATACTGATTCACTGGGTGCGCTCACGTTTGTGCTGCGGCTGGCTCATAGCCGCTGGAGCTTTGAGAGGTGGGCCCGTGAGGGGGTTCAGGATGAGCGGGTTATCACTGAGATGACGCGCCTGACTGAGGCGATCCGCTCACGCCGGGTGATTGTGAAGCACGTGCCGGGTCATACGGGTCATGGGCTGCAGGAGAGCAGCGATTCGGTGTCGAAAATGCACCGGCATTTTCCGGGTCAGGTGGTTGATAAGCGGCATATTCTGGAGTTTAACCAGCGGTGTGAGTCGATCATTACGGCCCTGTCTGGGTGCGATAAGGCTGTACGTCTGCCCAGCCCCGAATGGCTGTACGTGCGCCCTTCAACTATTCACATGGGTAACCGCTTATGGCGTTAAGCTGACACGCCGTGCAGAACGTGAAACCGGCGTGGCGGGGCTGTGCTGCGGTGTGATTACAGCAGCGATGACCAGAGCCGGCAGATATTTTCGGTGACTTTAATGCGCTGCGGCCGTGCGGACCACGGGCCGTAGCGCAGTTCCGTGCAGATACTTTCGTAGGTTCGCGCAACGTCGGCGAGCGCATCCACCATGGCAGGGTCTGCGATAAAGGTTGATACTTCGAGGTTGAGCGAGAATGAGCGGGGGTCCATATTCGAGGAGCCGATAAACGCCATTTCGTCATCCACGTACATGAACTTGGAGTGCAGCACCGTGGGGCTGGGGTATTGCAGAATGCGCACCCCGGATTGCAGTAGCGTCTCGTAGTAAGATCGCTGCGCCATATTGGGGAGGAACTGGTCGCCTTTTTCGCAGACGATCACGGTGGTTTCGATGCCAGAGAATGCGGCGTTGGTGAGTGCCTGCAGCAGGGTTTCGTCGGGCACGAAGTAGGGTGAGCAGATGGTGATGCGTTTTTCTGCGTTGTAGATCATGTAGTTGATCAGGCGCAGGTTGTTTTCCGTCTCGAATCCGGGGCCGGAGGGAACCACTTGGGCGCGCATCGAGCCGGGAACGTAGGGGATTTTCGCCTCAATTTCTTCGAGGATCAGCTGGTTTGTTTCGGAGTACCAGTCGGAGACGAATACCGCGTTGAGTTCTTCGACGATGGGGCCGGTGCACGAGAAGGTGAGGTCTTTCCATTCCAGGCCTTTACGCACGTTTTCTTTGAGGTTGTAGGAGCGGTGGATGGCGTTTTGCGATCCTGAGAATGCCACTGCGCCGTCGATTACGAGGACTTTGCGGTGGTTGCGCAGGTCGGGGCGCTGCCATTGCAGCCGCCAGGGTTTGATGGGCAGCATCAGGCGCCATTCGATACTCGATTCGTTGAGCATTTTTGTCAGCTGCCGGTATGAGGGGTATTTGCGCGAGCCGATATGGTCGATGAGCACGCGCACCCGCACGCCGCGTTTTTGGGCGGCGAAGAGGGCGTCCCAGAGTACTTTGGAGGCTTCGTCGTAGGTGGTGATGTAGAACTCGAAGTGAACATACCGCTGGGCTTTGTCGACTTCCTGCGCCATGATGCGCATGGCTTCGTGGTTGTCGTTGTGCAGGGTGAAGGAGTTCCCGCCGACGAGGGGAGCGAACCGAGCTTGTAGTTGAGTTGGCTGGCGACGAGGGTTGCTTCGTTGAGCCCGTCGGAGTCGGTGAGCTGTGGGGTGTCTCCGGTGGTTTCTCGGATCAGGTCGTTCATGGCGTGCTGCCGGGCGCGCCGGTATTGGGGAAGGTGTGAGGATCCGAAAATTAGGAAGGCTAGGAACCCGATGAACGGGATGAAGAAGATGGCCATGAGCCAGCCGAGCGCGACCACGGGCTTGCGGTTGTAGGGCAGCCAGAATAGGGCTAGTACGCGGATGCTCAGGTCTGCGAAGAACAGAATGATCCTGAGCCAGTCCGGTAAAAAGTCCAGGTATGCGGGTGAAAAATATGCTCACCTTACCTATTATGCCTACCCTCTTGTCTTCTGTGGGGGAGAGGCAGAACACGCCACGCCGCTTATTTTATGCAGTTGTGCAAAAAATACAGAAATGCAATAATTGCAGTTATGCAAAAAACTGAGCCGAGTCGCGCCGAGACAAGCCTGCGTGAACGCCGCCGCGAACGCACCTGGACGAACATTCACGAAACCGCCCTGCGCCTCGCCCGCCAACACGGCATGCGCGGCAGCACCGTCGAAGACATCGCGGCGGAAGCCGGAATCTCACCCCGCACCTTCTTCAACTACTTCGGAACCAAAGAAGATGCAGTGCTCGGCCTGCGCGCCCCCGCCATCACCGACGAGCTGCTCGCCAGCGACCGGGCACACGAGAACGACAACCTCATCGTGCGTATCACCCATCTGCTGCTGTACATCGTGCGGCACAGCTTCAACTTTGCCGATCACGCAAAATTCCGGGAGCGCATCGACGAATTCCCCGAATTCAGGCACCGGCTGAAGGTACACCATATCAGCTGCGAACAGGTGCTCATCGACTACCTCAATACCGTCGATTGGGATGCCTTCAATGCCGCAGGAAGGCGCGGCCCTTTGATAACCCGCCCCGAAAATATGCCGCTGACAGAAACCGCCGAAGAACGCACCCGTGCCACAGTCCAGCTCGCATCCGCGGTGCTGCGGCAGCTGCACTTCGCCAAGGATATTGCCGACGAAGACGAGGTTGAGCGGCGCATCCACAACACCGTCAAAACTTTTCAAGCCCTGCTGAAGGAAAACTAGGAATGACGTCGCACTCAGACAAACCCGCTGAAGCCGCCACGGCTGAAGCTAAAAAACATCAAATAGCGCTCATGTTCTCCGGCCTGGTCATCGTGATGCTCATGTCGGCGCTGAACCAAACCATCCTCGCGCCCTCCCTGCCGACCATTGTGGGCGAACTGCACGGCGTGGAGCATATGAGCTGGGTGATTGCCACCTTCATCTTGCTCTCCACCATCACCATGCCTGTGTACGGCAAACTCTCCGACCAGTTTGGGCGTAAACCTTTCCTGATTTTTGCCATCCTCTCCTTCATGACGGGATCTATCATCGGTGCGCTCGCCCCCGATATGACTTGGCTGATCGTCGCCCGTGCACTCCAGGGGGTCGGTGGTGGCGGCCTCATGATTCTCTCCCAATCTGTGGTCGCAGATGTGATCCCCGCCCGCGAACGCGGTAAATATATGGGTATCATCGGCGGCGTCTTCGCCTTCTCCTCGGTTGCCGGGCCGCTCATCGGCGGGTGGATCACCGAGGGCCCCGGCTGGCGTTGGGCATTCTGGCTCAACCTGCCGCTTGCCATACTCTCAATCTTTGCCGTCATTTTCCTGCTCCCACACACCGCGTTCAAAGACCGCGAAAGCGGCATATCGACTACCTGGGCAGCATTATTCTCATGGCAGGAACCAGTGCGCTCGTGCTCGCCACCATCTGGGGCGGCAACCAGTACGCCTGGAACTCCCCGCAGATTATTGGGCTTCTCATCGCATCCGTCGTCGCGGTTCTGATCTTCATCCCGGTTGAAAACCGCGCCGCAGAGCCGATCATGCCCATGTACCTCTTCACCAACCGCAACTTCCTGCTCACCCTGGGCGCATCTCTCGCCCTCGGTGTTGCCATGTTCGGGGCCGTCGAGTACATCCCCACCTACCTGCAAATGTCCCTGGGCGTGAGCGCAACCGTGGCGGGTCTGCTCATGATTCCCCTCATGGGCGCCCTGCTCGTGGTCTCCATTATTACCGGGCGACTGGTCTCCGCACGCGGCAAATACAAGGCATACGTGGTCACCGGCACCGCACTCGTGGCGCTCGGGCTCTACCTCATCTCCACCATCACCCCGAGCACCCCCACCTGGATCTTCTGCAGCTACATGGCGGTCATGGGTGCGGGCCTAGGCATGTCGATGCAGTTCCTCACCCTCATCGTGCAAAACGCCTTCCCCGTCACCGTCGTAGGAACCGCCACCGCGGCAAACAACTTCTTCCGCCAGGTCGGCTCAACCGTGGGTGCATCGCTCGTGGGTGGTCTGTTTACCTCACGCCTGAGCAGCCTGCTCAGTGAACGCCTGCCCGCGCAAGCGGCAGCCTCGGCGGGGGGAACACGGAACCTCCTCCCTGACTCCCGAGCTCGTCAGCCGGATTCCCGAGCCGATTCACGGCATTATCGTGAACGCCTACAATGACGCTCTGATCCCGCTTTTCCTCTACCTGGCACCGCTCGGGCTAATCTCTGCGCTTCTGCTTCTCTTCATCCGTGAGGACGCGCTCGCCACCACCATCGAAACGCACCCCACCACCGATGTGGCGCGTTCGGCCACTGGCGCCATTGAGGTCATCACGCCCGAAATGGCGGCAAAAGATGCCGAGTGCCTGAAGAAGATGCAGGGTGAAGCGCATACCGTGATCGGCCCGGAATTTGCCGATAGCGCATCCGATGCACCGGCGAAAACCGAGCTTCGTACCGAGGGACAAAAGAATACGGATGATCCTTTGCGCGGCACCAAGCCCTAACGGCTTCTTAGGTAACCCTATACAGTTATTCCCCTCTCACGCTATGCTGGAGGGGAATAACTGTTAACCCCCCTCACACGGGATGCGGGTCGCCTTCGTCGCTGAACGCCAGCCCGCATGCACCATCCACAGGAGGACCTATGAAGATTCTGCTCCCTACCTCAATTACGCTCGACGAAGAGAAACTAGGGCTTGAACCCGGCGATATTGTGCGGCACTACAACCCCACGGAGCCTATCGCCGAGGAAGATACCGATGCCGAAGTTCTGATTGCCTGGGCGAATACCGCCGATCAGCTCGCGGATTCCGCCCGCCGTATGAAGAATGTGGGGCTTATCCAGGCACTTCTTGCGGGGCCAGATGCGGTACGCGCGGCGGGCTTCACCCCCGATGCCGCCATCTGCGCAGGTGTGGGTCTGCACTCGAAACCGTTGCGGAACATGCACTCGCGCTGACCCTGAACTTTGTGCGTTTCTTGCCGACGCTGGCACAGGCAACAGTCGAGCATCGTTGGGCTGAGGAGCTAGGCGGCGCGCAGGAACTTCATCCGAAAGACCAGGTCACAACCCTGCTTGATGCCAATGTGCTCGTGTGGGGCTTCGGCTCGATTGGCCAAGAGACCGCGCGGCTCTTCAAGGCTTTCGGCGCGAACGTAACCGGCGTTGCACAGAGCGCGGGGGGAGCGCTCCGGATTCCCGGTGATTGCGACCGAACAAATTGATGAATACTTGCCGACTACGGATATTCTCGTGATGGTGCTTCCCACCAGCAATTCGACCTTCAAGGCGCTCGATGCCCATAAGCTGCAGCTGCTGCCCAAGCGCGCCTACCTGATTAACGTGGGGCGCGGTACCACTGTTGATGAGGATGCACTCGTCGCCGCCCTGAATTCCGGCTCGATTGCGGGCGCTGCGCTGGATGTGACGGCGACCGAACCGCTCCCCTCCGATTCGCCCCTGTGGGATGCGAAGAATATCGTGATTACCCCGCATGCCGCCGGTGGTCGCCCCGTAAATCCGGAGGAACTGATCGCCCACAATATTCGTGCTTTCCGCACCGGTGCTGCTGCGAGCGAGTACCGTAACCGGTTCTGAGTTCACTGCTGGGAAGTACAGCCCCGTAGACTCTGCCCTACACCGATGATGAAGAGTTTACGGGGCTTCCCATATCTTAGGTTCTCCTAAATTTCAAGGGGTATGCTGTTACAGTGTCGTGGTTTTCCTCTTTTTTAAGTGGGAATCGGTGGATTTTTGGGGTGTTTTGGACCTTAAGACACGCTTTATGACGGTCGAAAATCCGCAATATGCATTATTGTGTAAATTTTTCGTAACAATTTTTAACTCCGCTAGTTCTGTGGGGAAAATCGTTGCTGCATCACCCGAAGAAGCCTCTGAACGCAGCGGTGGCGGTGTAAAACGCAAATGTGGGTTTGGTGGATAGATAGAGGACTATATAAGATAAAGTAACTGTAATCCTAGTGACAACAGTCACGGGGTTATTTTGACATTGGAAGTCATTACACACATGCCTACGACACCGAATATTCGAGGAGGGGAGCCGTCCCATGTTTAGGTACGTCCTCCAACGCTCGCTCACATATCTCGTCATGGTGTTCATTACTACCACGATGGGCTATTTCGCGGCGGTTATTACCCTTCAGCCTGCGCTGCTTGAGCAGGAAAAAATTCCCAGGCCGACTCCAGAACAGATTCAACGTAACTTTGCCTCTTTAGGACTTGACCCGAGCAAAAGCGCTTGGGACCGTTATATCGAGTGGTTGACCAATGTTGTGACCAAATTCGATTGGGGCCGCAGCCCCAACGGCGCGTATGTGAACGAAGAGTTCGGCCAGCGCGTCTGGGTCTCTTTCCGCCTGATGATCGCCGCAACTATTCTGACGATTGTTATTGGTGTGGCACTTGGCGTGTTCACAGCGGCCCGCCAGTACAAACTTTCTGACCGTGTCATTACAGGCTACTCCTACCTGGTGTACATTATTCCCGCGCCCGTGGCGTACTTTTTGGTGCAAACCGCTGCGATTCAGATTAACCAGTCCGCAGGGGAAACCATTTCTACGTAACCGGTATTTCCTCTCCCGGGGTGACGGGCTTCTGGGATACCATCATTGACTTGGCGGAACACTACGCGGTACCCACCTTCTGTATGACCGTATTGGGCTGGTCAGCCTACCAGATCGCTCAGCGCCAGTACCTCTTGGATAACGTCAATGCCGACTTTGTTCGTACTGCCCGTGCGAAGGGCCTGACCCGTAACCAGGCGATTACCCGCCATGCCCTGCGTGTGTCGTTTATTCCCGTCGCGCAGTCCATCGCCTACCAGGTACCCGCGATTTTTGCCGGTGCTTTCTTCGCCGAGACAATCTTTGCTTGGCCCGGTATCGGTAAATGGTCGATTGACGCCATTAGTCAGCAGGACGTGAACGCCGCAACCGCGACGTTGGCTTACGGTTCCGTTCTCTTCGCCATCGGTGCAATTATTGCCGATATTGCCACCAGTATCGTTGACCCCCGAGTGAGGATCTCATGAGCCAGGTAACTGAAACTCAAACCATTTCGGTGGTGAAAGGCGATGACTTTAAAGTCATCAATAAGAACGTCATTATTCTGCGCCGTTTTATGCGAAACAAGCTGGCGGTGTTTGGTCTAGGGTTATTCGTGCTGATGTTCCTGTTCGGAATGTTCGGTCAGCACTTCACCTCATACACTCCCACCCAGATTGACTATATGGCTTTGGGTGAGGAACCCAGTGCCACCCACTTCTTTGGCACCAACGCAGCTGGCAACGACCTCTACGCCCAAATGGTTGAGGGTGTTCGTGTCTCGCTCTTAATCGGTGTGGTTGTGGGCACTACCTCCATCGCTATTTCCGCAGTATACGGCTGTATTATGGCGTACTTTGGTGGCTGGATTGATAAAGTCATGCTTTTCATTTTGGAAACCATGATTATGGTTCCTTCGCTGCTGATCCTGGCGATCTCAATGAACAGTGGTATCGGTAAAGAGATCCAGAAAAATATTCCCGCGTGGATCGTACTCTCTGTTGTGCTCATTATCTTTAACTGGATGTCCCCGGCTCGTCTGATTCGAGCAATGGGCCAGTCTTTGATTGGCCGCGACTACGTCAAGGGTGCCCGGTATATGGGTGTTCACCCGTTCAAAATTGTGATGCGCCACCTCATCCCGAATATTGGTTCGCTGCTGGTGCTCGAATTTACGCGTGGCATTATGTACGCTGTGCTGGCCGAGGTTGTCTATTCCTTCATCAATATCGGCATCCGCTACCCCAACTACTCATTGGGTTCACTCATTTCTGAGGCATCTCAACAGATTAATACTCTGCCGCACATGTTCTGGTTCCCCATTATTTTCTTCTTCCTCATTGTGGCCCCGTTGGCGTTCATGAACGACGGTTTGCGTGATGCCTTCGACCCGACCTCCATGTCGGTCGGTTCGATTAAGAAAGAGAAGAAAAACAAGAAAGCTAAGAAGGCCGAAACCGTAAAACCGGCTGAGTCCCTCACCACAGCAGAACCCGATGCTTCGGAGTCTGAGGCCAAGAAAGAGGAGGTAAAGAACTCATGAGCATCTCTCCCGTTCTGAGTGTCAAAGACCTCAACGTCCGTTTCAATACCGAAAACGGCGTGGTGCACGCGGTGCGCGGCGTGAATTTTGACCTGTATGCCGGTAAAACCCTCGGCATTGTGGGTGAATCCGGTTCGGGAAAGTCGGTCGCATCAATGGCGATTATGGGCCTGCACCCTACAACAGCTGATATTACCGGATCTATTAAGTACAACGGCAACGAGCTGCTGGGGCTGAGCGATAAGGAAATGTGCGAGTACCGTGGCAAGCACATCTCCATGATTTTTCAGGACCCGCTCTCATCGCTCACCCCGGTGTATACCATTGGACAGCAGATCGCTGAAGTTCTGAAGATCCACAATAAGGGCATGAGCAAGCAGGCGATTAAAGATCGCTCGATCGAGCTAATGCGTCTGGTGGGTATTCCTTCCCCGGCAGATCGTCTGCGTTCGTACCCGCACGAGTTTTCGGGCGGTATGCGTCAGCGCATTATGATTGCAATGGCTATTGCGAATGACCCGCGTGTTCTGATTGCGGATGAACCCACTACCGCACTGGATGTGACCATTCAAGCGCAGGTGCTTGAGGTGATGGATAAGGCGCAGGATGAAACGGGCGCGGCAACTATTATGATTACCCACGACCTGGGTGTCGTTGCCGGTATGGCGGACGATATTCTGGTGATGTACGCGGGTAAACCGGTGGAAATCGCGAAGGCCGAGGACCTGTACAAGTACCCCAGTCACCCGTACACCATTGGCCTGCTGGGTGCGGTTCCGCGCGTGGACCGTTCACAGAAGATGTCGCTGGTGCCGATTGAGGGCACGCCGCCGAACCTGATTAACCCGGTGGAACATTGTTCGTTCCGCGAACGCTGCCCTGTGGCTAAGAGCGGTGGCCAGTGCTGTAAGGATGAGGCTGGCGAGCCCGAGCTGATGCCGCTTGACGGCGCGGGTGAGGGGCACCTGTCATCGTGCAGCATATCCCAGGATCTGATCAGTAAGACGGCTGATGAGCTGTACTCGATCCCTGAAACCCCTGTGTCAAAGTTTGACGGTATTCCGCGTGAAGAGCGTGCTCCGGTGCTTGAGGTGCGCAACGTGAAGAAACACTTCCCGCTCATGAAGGGCTCACTTATTAAGAAACGTGTGGGCACCGTGAAAGCGGTTAACGGCGTTACCTTCGATATCCGTGAAGGCGAGTGCTTCTCTATTGTGGGCGAGTCGGGGTGCGGTAAGACTACCACTCTGCTGGAAATCATGGAGTTCAGCAAGAACACCGATGGCGAGATCCTTATTAACGGCACCTCCACGAAGGATAGCAAGTCAGCTAGTGAGATCCTGAAGCTGCGTAAGAACCAGCAGATGGTGTTCCAAGACCCCACCGGCGCGCTGGATCCGCGTTTTACGGTGTACGAGGTGCTGGCTGAGCCCCTTGAAAACCAGGGGATGAAACGTGCGGATATTAAGAAGCGCGTGATTGAGCTGATGCGGATTGTGGGTCTGCAACCGGATCATGTGAACCGCTTCCCGAACCAGTTCTCTGGCGGCCAGCGTCAGCGTATCGGTATTGCCCGTGCGCTGGCGGTGAACCCCAAACTGGTGGTATTGGACGAGCCTGTTTCGGCGCTGGACGTCTCAGTGCAGGCAGTGTTATTAACCTGCTGGAGAAGCTCCGTGCCGAGCTGGGGCTCAGCTACCTGATGGTGGCCCATGACCTTGCGGTGATCCGCCACGCCTCTGATCGTGTTGCGGTCATGTACCTGGGGCGCATTGTTGAGATTGGTAGCGTGGATGAGGTGTTCGATAACCCGGTTCACCCGTATACCAAGGCTTTGCTGTCGGCTATCCCTGTGCCAGACCCAGAGGTTGAGGCGAAGCGTGAGCGCACCATGCTGGAAGGCGATTTGCCGACTCCAGTGAACGCGCCGGTGGGCTGTGGATTCTCTAGCCGTTGCCCTGTCTTCAAGCTGTTGCCTGAGGATAAGCAGAAGGTGTGCCTTGAGAAACTGCCTGAGCTTGAGCCTATCGAAGGTCAGGACCACGCATATGCTTGCTACTTCCCCGAGGGCGTTTCTCAGGTATCTCCTGAGGACGTTGCTCAGGCGGCGTAGCTTTAGAGTCGGCTTTGTCGTAAGCCGCATGTGAGCCGAGGGGCGGCCACCATCTGGTGGTCGCCCCTCGGTGCGTTTTCAGCCTGAGAAGGGAGGAGACGCACAGAAATGATGGTGCTGTGACGATGATTGAGCGTTCCTTAGGCCCGCTGCGAGCACCACAAAGCAGCAATAATTACATCATAAATGCTGATAAAACAGGATTCTTGTGAATATATATGCGTAATGAATATTTTTTATCTACTAAAATGCAATCCTTGTTCCCTCAGAGCAAAAATGTGGTGTAAGATACTAGACTAAGACCAGGTACTGTAGTTCAGCACACAGAACGTGCATCTGGTTGATTCATCAGGCACTTGATGGTACGAGTGCATTAGTGAAAGTTGGGCGATAGCTATGGAGAAGCAGTATATCTTCAACCGCCGCACCCTGTTGAGCGGTGCTGTAGCAGTCACTACTATTGGCTTGCTGGCAGCCTGCGGTGGAGGTTCAAAGAAAGAAGATAAGGTTAAAGCACCCGGTAAGGGGGCTAAAGCCGAGGAACTGTATAACATCAATTCGCATCCGGTGTCCGACTTGAAACAGGGCGGAGAGCTCCGTATTCCGGTGACCGCTATTGGGCCAGATTTCAATATATGGAGTCAAAGCGGTAGCAGCTACTCTACCGCCAAGGTACTTAGCACCATGCGTACGGCTCGCCTTTATAAGGTCACTGCTGATGGTGCGTATACACTTGATAAGGACTATTGTGAGAAGTTCGAGGTTGGCAAGAAAGGCAACAAAGTAGCTGTTGCTATTAAGATGAACCCAAAGGCCAAATTTAATGATGGTACCCCCATCGATATTAAGGCATTGCGTGCCACCTGGAAGATCCACCAGGAACCCGGTGGTAAATACAATATCGTAACAGCGGGGCCTTACCCTCACATTGAAAGCATTGAGCCTGAGGGCAAGGATGGTGTCATTCAGGTTGTCTTCAAGAATCCCTACTACCCGATTGAAGATCTTTTTGCTTACATCGCACACCCTGCGTTAGAAGATCCGGAGGTCTTTAATAAAGGATTTGTTGATAAGCCACGCCCAGAGTACAGCTCGGGCCCGTTCACTGTAAAGAAGATGGATGGAATTCCTCATCTAAAACTTTCACGGTGGTAGCAAACGAGAAATGGTGGGGTGAGAAGCCCCTTCTAGACCGTATTATTTTCCGTGCGCTTGAGGCAGGCGCTTCTCGCGCGGCATTTAAGAACGGTGAAATCGATGCCGTTGTTGCCTCTACTCCTACCGCATATGCTGAACTTAAGGATACTAATGGGGCGCAGATTCGTCGCGGACAGCGTTTGTTCTCTGGTGGTCTGAATCTGAATCCAAAGCATATTAAGGATGCGAAGGTCCGTAAAGCAATTTTCGTTGGCACTGACCGGCAGGCTCTGGCAAATGTTAACTTCCAGGGGCTTCCTTACGAAGAAGATGTTCCCGGTTCAATGGTTCTTATGCCGTTCTCTCCGTTGTATGAGGATAACTTCCCGAAACCTGAAGGCGGCGATCGTAAGGCTGCTGCCCAGAAGATCCTGGAGGAGGCTGGGTACACCAAAGGATCTGACGGTTTCTACGAAAAGGACGGTAAGAAGCTTGAGTACCGTGTAACTGTTTTCAGTGATGACCCCACCAGTAAAAATGTTGGGCAGAACTTCGTCGAAATCATGAAGAACATCGGACTGCACATTGAGCTGAACCCTGAGGCTGGTCTTAACTTCAACAAGGTGATTAGCAACAAGGAATATGATATTACGTTCTCGGGCTATAGCGTGGGTGCAGAACCTACGGCGGGAACCCAACAGTTCTACTATTCCAAGGATAACGATGGTGTAGGTACCCCCGAGATTGATAAGCTGATCGAAAAAATTCTAGTTGAGCCTGACCCTCAGAAGCGTGCCCAAAAGTGTAATGAGGTTGAGAAGAAGCATATGAGTGAAGTGTGCACTCTGGGCACTGTGTATAACGGACCTCTGTACACAATGTGTAAGGAAAAGCTGGCAAATTACGGCACTTTCCTTTATGACGAAAGCAATATCGACTGGGCAAAGGTTGGCTGGCTGAAGTAAACATCTAATAGCCCTATCTTATAGAGGGTGTGGTTTCCCGTTTTCTGGGAATATCACACCCTCTTGTGGTGTCTTGAACGTGTACTTTCTGCAGAAGTGTGTGCGGGAAGAAGGCGGTTCTTCGGTTGCCCGGAGGGCAGAAAAGTCAAAATATGCATACAATGAATATTGTAAATAAAGGAATATTACGTATAAATATTCATATACACTGTTAAATATCCCACAAAATCTGCTTTTTCTGCCACAACCATAAAATGCGGGTGTAAGGTACTGAGATATAACCTGAACTTATAGCTTAACTTTGGATAAGTCCAAACCCGTAAAGCGTATAAGCCGGGTGACGCACCGGAGCACTTGGTGCAGCAAATGAACTTGTAGACGTGAGGCAATAGCTATGCAGAAGCAGTACATCTTCAACCGCCGCACCTTGCTGGGCGCTGCAGCCGCAACGACTACCGTGGGCCTGTTAGCTGCCTGCGGCGGCTCGAAGAAAGAGGATAAGGTTACAGCGCCCGGTAAAGACGCTAAGTCTGAGGAACTGTACAATATCAATTCGCATCCGGTGTCTGACTTGAAGCAGGGCGGTGAGGTGCGTATCCCCCTGGGATCCCTTGGGCCGGATTTCAATACCTATTCAACAAGCGGAGATTCCTACGACACGCAGATTGTGATGAGCTCAATCCGTGCAGCGGGACTGTGGAATATTACGCACCTAGGAAAATACGAGCTGAATAAGGATTTTGCCCTCTCCTTCAAACCTGTAGAAGAGGGTGGTAAAGACGTCGTTTACATTGAGCTGAATCCCAAGGCAAAGTTCAACGATGGCACCCCTATCGATTACAAAGCGTTGCAGTCCACCTGGAAGATACGCAAGAGTTCCGACGGTGACTACAATATCATCAGCTCAGGTATCTATGAGTATATTGAGAGCGTCGAAAACAACGGGGGTAACTTTAAGGTAAAGGTCACTATGGCCAAACCATACTACCCGTTAAACGAGATGTTCGATGCGATTTTCCACCCCGGCATGGAAGACCCGAAAGTTTTCAATGACGGGTTTGTGAATAACCCGCACCCTGAATTTGGGTGTGGTCCGTTTAAGCTGGCTGATAAAGGCTGGAACTCTACCGAGAACACCTTCACTATGGTGCCGAATGAGAAATGGTGGGGCGAGAAGCCCGTGCTTGACCGGGTGATCTTCCGGGGCTTGGAGGAAAGCGCGAAGGTTGCTGCCTTTAAGAACGGGGAAGTAGACGCGGTTGAGTCACACACCTCCACATCATATGCCGAACTGAAAAATACTGCGAATGCTGAGTTGCGCAAAGGTCAGCTGCTGTATGCGGGTGGTCTGAATTTGAACCCCAAGCGGATTGAAGATGCAAAAGTGCGGAAAGCAATTTTCCTGGGTATTGATCGGAAGGCTCTTAGTAATATTGCCTTTCAGAATTTGCCGTACGAGGAAGACCCATCCGGCTCAATGTTGCACCTACCGTTCGAGGAGTATTACGAAGATAATTTCCCGAAGGCAGATGGGGATGCAAAATCTGCTGCCCAAAAGCTCTTAGAAGAAGCCGGATACACGAAGGACGGCGAGTACTACGCTAAGGGCGGTAAGCAACTGCGGTATAAAATCACAGTGTTTGGCGATGACCCCAGTAAGAGCAGCATGGCGCGTAGTTTCGCTCAGACGATGAAGGAGATTGGCATTAACTTTGAGGTCGAAACTCGCGGTTCTGCGGAGTATTCGAAAGTTACCGGCTCTAAAGAGTACGACATTATAGTGTCGGGCTTTAGCCTCAGTGGTGCGGATGGCACTGCTGCCACCAAGCAGTTCTACTACTCTAAAGAGAACGACGGTGTGGGCAATGCCGAGATCGACGCAATGATCGAAAAGATGGCGGTCATTAAAGACGACGCGGAGCGGAACAAGATGTGCAACCAGATTGAGAAGAAGCACATGGCTGAGGTCTCGACTCTCGTCACGGTATTTAACGGCCCCGACCTGATGATGTGCAAGAAAGAACTGGCGAACTACGGACCGACTCTTTTCAAGCCCATTGAATGGGAAAAAGTGGGTTGGCTTAAATAAATAAGTCGCGTATTGCGACCCTTGTAGGGGCGGGCTCTTCATCCATAGAAGCAGCCCATCCCTATAAGTTTGACCCTAGCAGCCACTGAGACATGGCCCGTCGGCTGGGAGGTGGTTTTATACCAAAATCATTGGTGTGCGTCGCTCTTGTCGGTCTCCGGTAGGGAAGGGATCTCACAATGCTGTGTGAACAAGCGGTGTGCAAGCCGCAAAGTATATTGATATGCCCTTTACTTTAAACTTAAAGTGAACATCAAGAATAAAGTTCCTTAAATGAATCAAAACACAGTAAAACGCATTTTATGCCCTTAAAATATGCATGGTTGTGTGAATAAATCGGCAGCCTGAGTGCGCCACAGGTCACTTTACGGCTAAAATTGCCGCTATAATTAACTCCAAGAACTCTACTTCTTTGGGGCACCCCGCCCCACATCAGGCTATCTGTGTCCTCAATGATGACAGGCTGAATGTAGCTAGCAGATGCCTTGCCCTACTTCGAACGCTAGGAGATTCGATGACGAACATGTCAATCAATCGGCGCACCCTGCTCACTGGCGCGGTTGCACTGGGGACCGTCGGTTTGCTTGCCGCATGCGGTGGTAATAAAAAGAACGAGACTAACTCTGCGCTTGGTGCTGGGGACGACATCTCAAAGGCCGTATCGTTTAACCCCAAAGACCGTTCGGAACTCAAAGAAGGCGGCGAGCTGCGTCTTGCTTTCAACGGAATTCCTGAAAACTTTAACCCCTTCAACACCAACGGCTATACCTCAGGCGCCATCGCTATCCAAGCCGCTATGAACTCAGCATACGCTGGCGGGTACAAGTATGACTATACGGGTAAGCCCAGCTTAAACACTGATTACATTACGGAGTACAAAGCTGAAACTAAGAACGGCGTTCAGACTGTTACCTTCAAGATCAACCCCAAGGCAAAGTTCAACGATGGCACCCCCATCGACATTGAATCGGTGCGTGCAGCCCACAAGATCTTTACAGCCCCTGCTGGCGAATATCAGGTAACCGACGCTCCCATGTGGAAGCAGGTAAAGAGCGTTGAAGAGAACGGTGACAAGTTCTCGGTCAAGGTCACTATGGAGAAGCCCTACTATCCTATTGACGGGGGGATTCGTTATTGCCACCTTTATTCACCCTGCGCTGGTGGATAAGAAGCTCTTTAATGACGGGCTCATTAACAAGCCTCTCGATAAGTACTGGGCAGGGCCTTTTAAGGTTGAAAACTGGGACACTTCTCAGAAGTCCTTGATCCTGACCCGGAACGATAAGTGGTGGGGGCAGAAGCCTCTACTGGAGAAAATCTCTATTCGTTCTCTGGGTGAGGCAGCCTCTTTGGCAGCATTCAAGAACAGCGAAATTGACGTAATTTCCGCCAGCTCGCAAAATGTCTACGCCGATGTATCAAAGATGTCAAATATTGATATCCGTAAGGGTACTGCGCTGGGTGTTTCAGACTATGAACTTAACCCGGATAAGATTCCGCTGCCCGTCCGCAAAGCAATTGTGGCGGGTATCAACCGTGAGCAGATTCAGAAGATCCGATTCGACAAGATCGGGTGGAGTGAGAAAGCCCCCGGGTCTATGTGTTTCCTGCCCCTGCAGGAAGGCTACAAGGACAGCTACCCCACGGAGATCGGCGAGGACGTGGCAAAGAAAATCCTGGAGGACGCTGGCTATAAGAAGGACGGTGATTTCTACGCTAAGGACGGCAAGAAAGCCTCGTATGAGCTAGCTACCTTTGGAGATGACCAGGACACTAAGACGACCTCACAGTTCTTCTCGGATCAGATGAAGAAGATCGGTATTGAGATAAAGATCGTGACCTACACCGGTGAAAATGACTTGGCGAAGGTCTCAACCGAAAGGTCTTACGGTATTAAGTCTGCCGGGTACGGCATCACCACCAACCCGGTAGATTCCGCGTACTATTTCTACCGGTCCGAGATTAATAATGGGCACGGTAAAGAGCTCGATTCCCTCGCCGATAAGATGATGGCTACGGAAGATTATAAGAAACAGCTTGAGATAGCAACCGAGCTGGAGAAGCGTCACCTCGCTGAGGTCGCTATCTACATCCCTGTCTCTAACGGCCCCAACTACCAGGCGTGCAAGAAGGGGTTGGCAAACTACGGGCCTCGCCTGTTTGCTACTTCTGCATATGACCCGGATGTATGGATTAACGCTGGTTGGGAGAAGTAGCCATAGGCTAAGCACCTAAAACCGGCCAAGCGGGGTTCCACCATGTACACATGGTGGGACCCCGCTTTATAGTGGGCCATTATATTCTAAGGAGGGCACTAGCGACCTTCTGGGATTTCTTGAACGATCTCCACTCACGAATAACGCCTTGTAAACCAACCCCGTGCGGCACAAGCACTTCCGTATCCTGCGTTGTGTGAGGTGGGAACCTCGGCTGCGATATGATAAGGATTTACTGCACATTCGGTTATCGATTCTCTGGGTGCTTCACAAGGCCTAGTAAAAAACAGAAAAAGCCCCCGGCCCTCCCCAACGGTAGGGGAAGGCGGGGGCTTTTATCGGGTCCGTAGGGCTACTTTGTAGTCACCCGAATAACTGTGGACTCAGGCGTTGCTGCGCCAGGCAAGCCCTCAACATCGGCGAACTTATTCGTATTCGTGATCAGTACCGGGGTGATGAGCGGATAGCCCGCCTCTTTAATGACGGCCGGGTCAAAGGTCAGCAGCTCTTGGCCAGCCTTCACGGAATCGCCCTTAGCAACTTTCACCTCAAAGCCTTTACCGTCAAGCTGAACGGTATCCAGGCCCACATGAACGAGCATCTCAACACCGTTCTCGAACTTCAGGCCCACGGCGTGGCCCGACGGCAGAGTGGCGCTCACCTTTGCATCAGCCGGAGCCACCACGGCGGTACCGGTCGGCTCAATGGCCACACCCTTACCCAGCTTACCTGAGGCAAATACCGGGTCAGGCACCTCTTCCAGCGCCACAGCCTTACCCTCCAACGGAGCAGTCAGCTCATACACAGTGCCGGACTCAACCGCAGGCTTTGCCGGGGCTGCCTTTGCGGCAGCTGCTGCGGTGCCAGTCTTCTTCGCGGCGTCTGCCTCATCGGCACCAGCGGCCTTAGGCTCACCCTCAGACCCGGTCTCGGCAGCGGCCTGCCCGTCTTTCTTTGAGCGCGACTCATACCCAAACAGCAGCACGCCGGTCATTGCACCGAAGAAAGCAATTGCCAAGCCCAGAGCATACAGGGCGGAAGGCTGCATCGCGGGGATCGATAAGAGCGAGGTGAAGGCGAAAGCGTGCGACTGACCCCCAGCAGTGAGATGGTGGCGCCACCGACCACAGCTGGTACCAGGATGAGGGGGATAACCCGCTTGTAGCGCAGAACCACACCGTAGAGGGAAGGCTCGGAAATACCACCGAGCAGACCGGACATAGAAGCACCTACCGCAGTCTGGCGAAGCTCCTTATTCCGTGAAGCCCGAATAGCAACACCGGTCACCGCGCCGAAGACGGCGAAGTTGTACGCGCCCATGGGGGACTGGATGAAGTCAGTGCCCAAGGTCTGCAGGTTATTAATCATCACGGCGTTCAGCGGCCAGTGCAGGCCCAGCGGCACCATGAACAGGTACAGACCCGCGATCAGCGCACCCACGGCCCCCGGAGCTACATCGTTAACATTCTTCAGGAAGTCAGAGATACCCATAGCCACGCCAATACCGATGGGGCCCACCACGAAGGCAGTTACGGGTACCAGAATAATAACGGACAGCATGGGAACGAAGACCATCTGCAGCATATTTGGGATGATCTTCTTCAGCAGACGCTCCAGAGGCGCCAAGAGGGCAACCGCCAGCAGGGGCGGGAACACCTGGCCAGTGTAATCATAGGCGTACAGTGGCAGGTGCAGACCCATAATAGGCACATCAAGCATCTTAGTATGCTCGTCAGCAAGTTTGGTGAGGTTCTGGAAAGTACTGGTCATCAGCGCCGCCGGAATAGCCGCACCAACCCACATATTCGCGCCCAAACGCTTTGCGGCGGTTGCGCCAAGCATAATAGGCATGAAGTTCAGCACCGACAGCGCGGCCGCCTTGATGATATACCAGAAAGCGAACTGCTTCATCCATTCGGCTTCGAGCGCCTTAATGGCGTCTTTATCAGAAAGGCGCGGCCCGTTCACAATATCGATGTTCACACTCTGACCGGTCAGGTCAGTGTACTGACCAAAGAAGCCGAACTGCTGCAGGAACACGATCAAGGTAAGAATCATGGAGGTGCCCAACAGCGCCCACAGCAGGGGACGGAAGGAATCGGAGAGCACATCGAAAACATTCGTCAGCCAGCCAGCCTTTTTACCGCCGGATGATTTAGCCTTGGAGTCATCATCCTCACCCAAATTCTTCATACCCGGTAAGGTCAGCATCTCGTTATAGACCGCCTCAACGCGGTCACCAAGTACCACCTGAGTCTGACCAGACTGCTCAATAATCGACAGCACCCCGGGCAGGTTCTCAATCTTGGTGCGGTCCACCTTCTCATTCGAAGATGGGGTAATACGCAAACGTGTTGCGCAGTGCGTAAAATGGGCGATATTCTCGGGGCCGCCTAGGCCCTGAAGAATCTTCTCGCCAAGCTCGTGGTTCTTCACGGTTCATCCCTTGGATAATTAGCGATATTGTCTGTGCGGGCTGCTGCTAAAAGATGCAACCTGGAAAACAAAAAAGACCCGAGTCAGCTCCTTCACCGTGCGCAACACCCGTATGAGGGTGCCCGAATACACGGGTGCCACCAACGTAAAATACGCCCAGCAGCGGAGTAACTCAGGTCTTGCCTGCCAAACCAGTAACAACCCTGTGCTAAAGGCTGTTCAAAACAACCTTAAGTTTTATTCAGTACTGTAATCGGTTTTGCCTCAGAAAGCAAGAAGAACCAAAAACTACACACAGACCCACAGGCGCGGCAAAACCCAGACACGCCGTGCATCCGTGCACCCGCTAAGATGCACAAACACACGGCGTGCTCACCAAAGCCCCAGTTGCTACTTCTGCGGGAAGAACCGCAGAGGCGCCACCTCAAGGTCTGGGTAATGACGCTTCTGCCAGCGGCGCGAGCGGTGCGCATTCACCTCAATCAGCACCGCCCCTAAAACACCAGCACCCACCGACAGCCACAACAATAGCGCCGACGGAGCCTCAAACTGGTGGTACCGCACCAAAACCGGAACCAATAACGCCGCAAAGAATACGGCAAGCAGCGCCCCAAACAGCAGGATACGTGCCTTGTTAAACGGCCTAGCCACTGCCGCAAGGTTCCACAATCCCATAATCACCAGGGTGATAAAAGAAGCAGTCTGCACCTGCCGCATATCGGTTCCCGGGAACACCAGAAGCGCCGCCAAATTCACGGTCAGAAGCATCGCCACCACAATAATAGAGTTCGGAACCGTATAGTTCAGCACACGGTGCAAAAACCCCGGAACATAGCGGCGTGAATTCGGCAGCAGCGCCAGCGCGAAAGAGGACGCCCCAACAATCAGGAAATCCGCGGTCGAGTACTGGCGGGGCAGGAACGGGAAGATCAGCCCCATCAGACCGAAGACCACACCCAGCAGGATCGCAAAGCCCGTCTTGGTTAGGAACAGGTTCGCCACCATCTCAATATTCGCAATCACCTGGCGGCCCTGCTCCAAGGCGGCGGGAAGCGAAGAGAACTTGCCGTCCAGAAGCACCAGGCGCGAGACAGCCTTCGTTGCGGGCGCCGCGTTACCCATCGCAATACCAAGGTTGGCGTGTTTGAGGGCGAGCGCATCGTTAATGCCATCACCGGTCATCGCCACGACGTGCCCTTGCTCTTTGAGCGAGATCACCATGTTCTTCTTCTGCTCAGGCGAAACACGGCCAAAGATATTGTATTTCTCCGCCGCCTCAGCAAGCTCCGGGCCGTCCTCGGGCAGTGTCGAGGCGTCAATAGCGCCAGCGGCCACATCCATACCGGCGGTCTTCGCAGCTGCCTGCACGGTGTACGGGTTATCGCCTGAGAACACCTTGAGGGTTACACCCTGACGCCCAAAATACTCCACAATCTCGGGGGCATCAGCGCGCACATTCTCACGGAAAATCACGAACAGCACAGGCGTGTGATCGGTCGGTATGCGCTGCACCGGGTTGCCGTCATCGTTACGCACCACTGCGGAGGCATGCGCCAAAACCATAGTGCGCAGCCCCAAAGACGCCAGCTCAGCGGCGCGCTCACGCTCAATAGTGCCCTGATCCAAAAGCGCCTCGGGGGCGCCCAGCAGCCACGCCCCTGATGAGGCGAACTCAACCGCGCTAAAACGCAGCGCCGAAGAAAACGGAACCACTCCGCTGGTCTTCTCAGCAGGCGCATCCGCAAAACCGCCGGTGAGCGCTTTTGCCGTAGGGTTCGCGTTCTCGTCGGCACCAAACCATGCCAGCGCCTCATCCCAGCCCTTCGGCAAGGACGCGCGCCACTGGTCGCCCTCCGGTGCCTCGGTCTGGGCCGGGGTGCTCAACGGGCGCACCGAATCGAAAATCACGCCGCCCTCAGTCAGGGTGCCCGTCTTGTCGAAGCACACCGTATCCACGCGGGCGAGCACCTCAACAGCAGGCTGTTCCTGCACCAAAATATTGTGTTTACGTCCCAGCGCCACCGCCGCCGCCGCGAACGCCAGTGTGGTCATGAGCGCCAAACCCTGCGGAATCATTGACGCCACCGAAGAGACCACCGCGATAGCGACGTTCTCCCATAGCCCATCACGGTTCACGATCTCAAGGCCACCTGCGGCACGCACCTGACCCCACAGTACAATCGGGATAATAACGGCAAGGCCAAAAGTAATCCACCGCACCACGCGGTCGAGCGCATCACGCAGCTCAGACTGGATGCGGGAAAACTGGCGCGCCTCATCAGAGATTTTGCTCGCCCGCGACTGAGCCCCCACAGCCTGCAGCAGCACGCGGCCGGTACCGGCCAACACACTGGATGCCGAGAGCACCATATCGCCAGGACGTTTAGCAATCGGGTCATTCTCACCAGTGAGCAGCGACTCATCCAGCTCCATCGAATCAGAGGTCAGCACCACCGCATCTGCAGGCACCTGGTCTCCACGTTTGAGCACCACCACGTCACCCTCAACCAAGGTCTCCATCGGGACCTCGGACAGCTTGCCGTCACGCACCACAGACACCGGGGCACGATCCAGCAGAGAAATCCGGTCAAGCTCAAGTTTTGCCTTGTACTCCTGCACAAAGCCAATAATGACGTTCGCTACCACCGCGAATAAGAACAGCAAATCTGCCCAACGCTGGTACAGAATCACGACCAGCCCGCACAGCCCCAGCACCAGGTTAAACACCGTAAACAGGTGCGCCCGCATAATACTCCACAAGGTGCGGGAAGACTTATTGTTCTGTGTGTTTACCTTCCCTGCGGCGACGGCACGTTCAACCTCGGCCGTGCTCAGCCCACAGGATGCAAGCTCCGCAGAGCCATTATGGGCATCCGCCGAGTACTCGGGAACAAAACCTGCGGTCGCAGAATCCGCTGTTGATGTACTCTGCGGCTTGGAACTCATGAACCAGTACTCTCCTTCAAAGGCCAGCGGGCCTCTACCGACCCGCTCTCAGGCGGCAAAGCTTATTTTTCAGTCTATCGGTTCAACGGGCATAAAAGGTAATCCCGCTCCCTGTGTGTTTCCTGAAAACACGCGGGAAGTGGGGTATATTCCTTATGCAGAATAGATAATGTGGGGGTGGGCTCCTGCTACCTAAGCGGCAGAATCAACAAACGCCCCGTCACAGGATGCTTCAAAACCTCAATCGGATATCCATAAACCTCACTCAACCGCTGCGCCGTACACACCTGCTCAGGGGAACCAACACACACCACCCGACCCTGCTGCAAAAGTACAATACGGTCAGAATATGCAGCGGCAACATCCAAATCATGCAGCACCGTCAACACCCCGGCCCCTTCCGACGCCAGGTCACGAGCACTTTTGAGAGTCTGCTCCTGATGCCTAATATCCAGTGCCGCCGTCGGCTCATCCAAAAGCAGCAGGGGAGTCTGCTGCGCAAACACGCGCGCCAGATGCGCCCGCCCGCTCTCACCACCAGAAAGAGTCGTAATATCCCGCTCAGCGAACTGGGCCACCTCTGTGCGGATCATCATCCGCTCAATAACAGCTTCGTCCTCATCAATGCGGATAGTGCCGCGCCACGGAGTGCGGCCCATCGCCACCACCTCACGCACCGTATACGAAAACGCCACCTGAGTCTTCTGCAGCAGCACAGCTCGGCGACGCGCCAGATCCCGCGGAGAATACGAACTCGTCAAGGCGCCATCAAGCTGCACCACCCCAGAATCCTGTTTCACATCCCCAGCAATTACCGACAACAAGGTAGACTTACCCGCACCGTTCGGGCCAATTAGTGAGACCACCTCGTTCGCGTGCACCTCAAATGAAATATCCTCAAGGATGCGCCGAGACCCCACCGAGTACGAAATGTTTTCGACCCGCAGCATCACACACCGCCCTTACGCATCGACCGGCGGAGCAAGAAAAAGAACGTAGGCCCACCCACCAGTGCCGTGAAAATACCGATCGGCATATCGGAGAACGGGATAAGCGTGCGCGCCACCAAATCAGAGAGAGACACCAGCAGCGCCCCGCCCAGTGCAGAAGCCGGCAGCAGCACCCTATTCGACGGCCCCAACAGCAGCCGCAGCAGGTGCGGAATAATCAGGCCCACAAACGCAATAATGCCCGAATACGCCACCGCCGCACCCGTCAAAAGAGCTGTTGCCGCGATAGCCAGCATTCTCAGACGCTCAACATTCACCCCCGAATGCTGCGCTGCGCGCTCGCCCAACGCCAAAAGGTCAAGTTTCCCGGAGATCATGAAACAGGCCAGTAGCGCCGCAACCACAACAAACCACATATTCGATAATGATGTCCAGCTAGCTCGGTTCAGCGACCCCATCTGCCAGAATACGATCTCGTCACGGCTGGTGCTGTCAGCAACATAAACACAGAATGCGATAGCCGCATTCGCAACCGCTGTTACCGCAATACCGGTTAGGATCATTGACACCACCTGCGAGCGTCCACCCGAGCGGGAGAGAGCATACACCAATACTGTGGCGGTTAGCGCCCCAATGAAGGCGAAGGTCGGTACCGCAAACGTGTCCCTCAACTGGGGGCCCAGCACAATAGCCAGGCAGGCACCTACAGCTGCACCTGAAGAAATACCAACCACTCCCGGCTCAGCCAGCGGGTTGCCAAACACCGCCTGCATAACAGCTCCCGAGCAGCCCAATGCAGCGCCCACGAACAGGGCTAAAAGCACACGCGGGAAACGCACATTCCACAGGGTGCTGTCAGCGATCGCCCACTCCTGCTGTGGCGGGATGAAACCCCATTTGCGGGCGAACGAGGCAAGCACCTGGTCGGTGGGAATATTATATTGGCCCAGCCCGGCTGACACTATGGTGACAGCCACGAGGGTCACAACCAGTACCGAAAGCGTCACAACCGCGCGGGTACGTCGGGGGTTTCGTGTATTTTAGGGCCCCAGCACCCACAGGGTTTCTGCACCTTGGTGAGGTCCACTCCGTCGACTGGCTGATGCCGGGCTGTTTCTGAGGTAACCGCTAAGTCCTCTGCTACGTGTTCCACTACTGTCCTTCTGGGGCGTAGATGGCTTTCGCCAGCGATAGCAGGACTGCTGGGGTGTTCGGACCAAACGAGAGGATCTGACCGTCATCCATATCTACAATGCGCCGGTTCTTACCTGCGGTGGTCTGCTCCACTCCCGGGCGGGACACCAGCCCGTCCACGCCGCCAGTGGATTTAAGGCCGCGGCTCATGACCAGAATAAGGTCTGGGTTCAGTTTTACCAGTGCCTCGGCGTTGGCCATTGTCATCTCTTTAATCCCGTTCTCGGCGGCGACGCCTCGACCGCCTACGGCAGTGATCAGCTCATCTGCGCCGTAGCCGTCTCCAAGCACGAAGAACACTCCCGAGTTACCGCGCACATACAGAAAAGCCATCGACAGGCGCTGATCTCCCTGCGGCGCGACTTCCTTTAAAGTGGTGGTTGCGTAGTCAAGGTCTTTTTGGATGCGTTCAGCCACCGTATTCCCCGCCTCCTGCACGCCGAGGGCCTGCGCCACCAGCTTGAGCTGGGGAATAATGAGGTTCATTTTACGATTCGTGTCGGTCAGTACCACCGTAATACCGGAGCTTTCCAGTTTCTGCGCCGCATCACGTGAAGAAGCTGACGAGTCGAGGAACACCACGTCTGGTTTGGCGGAGAGAATAGCCTCAACGTTGAGATCGTGCCCGTTCTGAGTCATCACCGGAAGCTTCGAGAGCGACTGCTCCGTGTTAGAGACTGTACGCCCCACCAGTCGTCCGCCCAAGCCGAGAGCTATCACATCCTGTGCCAGAGTCCCGTACGTATCGAGGGCCAGGATGCGTTCCGCTGACTTAACAGTCACCTCTTTACCGGTGTAGTCCTTAAAAGTTACCGGCAGCTGCGGGGTGGGGGTGTCCACCATTGCCTGCACCTCGGGGGTGTTCTTTGCGCTTGAGGGGCCGGTCACTTCTTTCGGGTGAGCGGCCTTGCCGTCTTTAAGCTGTTGGGCTAGTTCAGCGAGGACAGCGCTGCTTTGTTCCTCACTGATTACTGCCTGTGATGAGGCGGCATTATTCGGGTTCTGGGTGCCGATGCCGCACGCGGATAGGGTGAAAAGCAACGCCGCCATCATGAGGGCAGCAATTTTCTGTGAGAAACAGCTGGGGGCTTTGATGCCGCTCACTAGTGAATGGATAAACATACGAGTTCACTCTCAAAAATATTGCGAATAGTGTGAATAATGATGCGAAATAAGTTGAGGGGTGCGGCGGGCTTCTTCACCTTCACCGCACCCCAAGCAGTGCACGCTACGCCCTAGTTATCGGATGTCTGAGCACGTGAACGACGCACATAGAACAGCGCACCCACCCCGGTGAGCAACGCTGAGACGCCACCGGCAACACTGCTCTGCACGCCGCTAGCACCCGTATGAGCCAGAGGCTTCTTATCGCACCCTTCACCCTCATACACGGTTTCGGTGATGGTCTTCTCGGTCGGCTGTGCTGCAGCGGGTGTGCTCAACTCGCCGCTCTTTGAGAGCGAAGCGTTGAAGCTCAGCGGGGACATATCCTGCCCGGCGGAGTAGAAACCGGCGAATGATTTAGCCCCCGCCTCCGTCAGTTTGGTTGATGCACCCTTGACGGAGACCGACCCGTTAGAGGTCTGCAAACCGCTCAGGTCAACATCCAGTAAGGCAACTTCCCCGTAGCTGTTGGATTTGCCTTCCATATTGTTGCTGGTCAGGGTCGCGTACAGGACGCCCTTAGAGCCGTTAATGTCAAGGCGCGGGTTGGCGATTGTGCTGTCGAGTACGCCATGGTGGCCGGTGAAATGGATCGAACCAGTAAACGATACTGAGCCCTTACCGTTTTTCACCGTTCCGGAGCCGCTTGACCAGTTGAACGTATTATGAGCAAAAGTGGTTCCGCTCAAATCCCAGTTACCGTTGGCGATACCGCCGCGTACATAGGAGCGGAACGAATCTTTCACACCCCAGCCCAGTTCAGCCGTGACGACCTTACCGTCTGAGGCGGATGCCACATCTTTTGCTGCGGTCGTTGGGGCGACCGCAACCTTACGGGTTCGGGTGACGGGCACGCATACCGGCTGGGCCGGGTTGGTGGAGACGGTTGTGCCCGAGCCTGAGCCGCCGCTGCTTAGGGTACTACTGGAAGAAGCGTCGCCACTACTTGAGGAGTCGGAAGAAGATACCCCCGAACCGCCACTGGCTGTGCTATCGCTATTATCACCAGCACCGGGTAGCTGCGGGGTATTGCCGCCGCCCTGATTAGCTTTGGCGATGTCAGGCTGACTTACGTTAAGATCCGTCAGCTGCTCCCCAAGCTTCACCGACAGGTTCAACGGTGCCATGGCGCGCTTATCAGCGTCGCTGTACTGGCCCGCAAAGAGAGCATTCGAACCGGCAACAGTCACGGTTACAGCCGCGTTCGAGAGCTTAAAAACGTTGTTCTCGTAGGAGGCGCCGCTCAGATCCACCTCGGCCATTATGAGGTCTTTGAACGTATTGTGTTCGCCTTTGAGGTTTAGTGCCTCGGCATCCACCACCAAATAGCCCTTGCCGTTGACAGCGACAAGACGGGTGTTACTGAATGTGCTGTCGAGCTGCCCGTGGTGCCCGGTGATATGCACCTCGCCAGCGAACGAGATCTGGCCGGTTTGGGTGGCCGGGTCGAAGGCGCCGGATGCCTTGGTCCAGTTCAGCCCGCCAGCATTGGTTTTCTCCATACCGCTGACCTGGATGCTGCCGCGTGCGAGGGTTGACAGGTAACGCAGGAAGGAATCACGGATACCCCACTGCATGGAGCCGGACTCAACCACATGCCCTTTGGCGGTGTTCGTGCTGTTATTGGGCAGGGGCCGGGGCTGCGGGTGCTGTGGGCGCTGGGGCTGCGGGTTTCTCTTCGGCCTTGAGGCATCGGCAGCCGGTTGCTGGTCGGTTTTTTGGCGCTTCCGGCTGAACGGTGTTCGTCTTAGGAGCCGGTGCCGGTGTGGTGGGCTTCTCGCTGGGTGATGGCTGGGCGGGAGTCTCTGCGGACCCCCGAGCGATACGCCCACTGAACGAGATAGCGTCTAGTTTCTGCCCTGCATCATAGAAGCCAGCAAAAACAGGGGTAGCCTCTTCGGCGAGGATTACTTTGGTTTTGTCGCTGGCGGCAAGAGAAATGTTATTGCCGTCGTGTTTGAGGTCTGAAGCGTCGAAAGTGCCCAGTTTAATATTCTGGTATGACTTCAGCGGCTGCGGTGTTGTGCCTTCGTAGGGGCGGGACTGAACATTGGCGCGCACCTCACCCTTGCCGTCTTTGCTGATAATGATGCTGAAGTCGGTGATGATGGTTTCCAGCACGCCGTGGTGCCCGGTGTAGTGGATTTTGCTTCCGGTGTAGACAATCTCATAGCCGTCGTCGGTGACTCTGCTCTTGGAGGCGTCAAACTCGCCGAAAGTGTATTCACCCTTGGGGTTAGTGCCGACTCTGGCTAGCTTTTGGGTGCCTTGGGCGACTCCTCTCAGCAAGTAGTCGCGGAAGGAATCTCTGAGCCCCCATGTTGTTTCTGCTTGAGTGAAAGAATCTGCGGTGTTGTGCACCTGCGTTTGAGAGGCTACGGATGTGGTTGTGGTATCTGCGAATGCGACGGGTGTGGAGACGATACTGCCAAGGCCGACGGCGGCACTGGCTAAGAACGCCCAGGAGCGCTTGGCGCTGAGTGAGACAGACATGTGACTACTCTCTTTTCGAAAGGGTGATGTGATGTTCGCTTCCAGTCTAGACCTATTAGAGAAGATTTGTGTAACGTAATAGTGTCTAAGGCGGCATGCGAGCTCTCTAAGGGTTACCTTAGCAGAAATTTTGGTAGGGGTATTGCCAAAACCAAGTTTTAGTGACAATATGTCATTAGCGAAACTTGATGACACGGTGTCAGTAAAAAATTTGGCGCCGCAAACCCTCAAACTCAACTAAGGAACCCGCTATGACTACTACCTGCGCACCTGAAACAACTAACGAACGTTTCTCTGCCCGCCTCAAAGCGGGCACCAAAAATGTGCACGACAATGCCGAGCACTCCACCTTCATGGAAGACCTCATGGGAGGTAAACTCGATACCGCCGCCTACCTGCGCCTGATCAACCAGTACACCTACATTTACGAGGCTCTGGAAGCGATCTCCGCAAACCTGCGTGAGGCAGGCAACCCCATCACCGACCCCTTCACCATTGAAGGGCTCGACCGCGCCGCGAGCATCCGCAACGACATCCGTGCACTAGGGCAGCAGGATATTGACGCGCCGCTGCCGGCAACTATCGAATATGTGGAACGAATTAACGCCACCGCCAACGTTCCTGAACGCTTCCTAGCGCACCACTACCTGCGCTACTTGGGGGACCTGTCGGGTGGTCAGGCAATCGCTGCACTGGTGGCGCGCCACTACGGCATTCCCGCCGAGGCGCTGAGCATGTACCGGTTCACTGAACTGCCCAAGCCCAAAATTTTCAAAGATGGTTACCGGGAACTGCTCGATAACGCGCCCCTGACCGAAGAGCAGCGGCAGGCCCTCATTGACGAAACCGTCGAAGGCTTCCGCATTAATGCATCACTCTTTGCGCAGCTGGGCCGCCTGTCCTAGCGGCAGCTAATAAAACAGCCTCCGCTGAGCCCATAAAATACCCGCCCTTCACGGGGCAGTTCGGGCTCGTGCGGCACCGCCGGTAGTGCGCTAGTTCGCGGGCGCACCACCGGCGTATTTCATACCTGCAGTGCTCCATCTTCTGCTCCACACCATTGCCTAGCCCACCGGCGGATAGGTTATTAAAAACACGTCAGAATTACGGTTCCCCGCCGAAATATGACATAAAGACATGCTGCACATTGAAGGCTTGAGAACTGTCCCAAAGATAGAGTGTCGTGGTGTATAAAGTCAGCGCGGCTATAGCAGGGACCTGCGCCGGTTCTTCAAAACTTTGAGAAGCTCCTTCATGCGGTGTGAATCAAATGGCAACTCTTCACGTGCTTGTTCGGCTAGTGTTCGGTGCCTGTAAGAACTTCTTCAAGCACATGCTCGGCAACCCTGGATGACACACCTATATTATGTGCAAATGTCAGAAACCTACGCCGCGATAAACCATCTTTTTTCCCGCTTAGAAGAAGCGCCATGCTTTTGTCCCCGTACGGGGCGGTTGAAGGGATATCGTAGATGGGGGATAGCTCATACTGCCCTTTACGATTCTCCACAATTGACAGGTTTTTGGCATGCAGATCGCCGTTTCCGGTAAGCCACGCATAGACAAACTGGCGGAAAACCTCGGGAGCTGCAATGCGGGGTGAAAACACCTGGGTCAGTAGGGCTTCAGAACATTGTTCTGCGGTTAAAAGGTATTTGTCGGAGGGGTAACGATTACTGAGTTGACATGTGTCTTCGGCTGCAAGACGATGCGCTATACCATGCTCATCAATATAACGGTCAAAACGGCGTATTAGAATTCCTGAGCGGCCCGTTGCATCATGTACAAGACGGTGAGAGACGACTTGAGGAAAAGCGTGAATGCGGCTCGCTGCTTTTAGAAAGAAAGACTCATTTTCAACTACTTGAGGGTATTCTGGAGGAGAAATTTTAAGAAGGTAGAAATCCTCACTGCTACGTAGTGGAAGAGTAAGCATCTTTCCAGAGACCTTGTCTTGAACTCCCGGTATGGCCGCAGGGTCAATAATACTATGCCGGTTTATTAGCTCTGAAAATGTTATGGTCTGAAAGTCCTCACTTTGAATGAGTTCGCCTGCATCAGGAATGACTAGCTGAGCAGGCTGGGTGTTGGGAGAAACTATCTGTACATCTCCCACGGTGTCCTCCCCGACAGCAATGAGCATCCCAAGCTCATCATCTGCTGAAGTCTTGAGGTGTTTCCGAAGGCCTGTTAGACGACGTCCTTCGGGTAAAAGCCCGGTAAAAAATGGTGGTAGCGCCCCACCTTCCCTGCGGTACGAGTCTGTGGAGAGCGGCAGAGTGGGGGATAGGGGCTTGCTGTTAGTTTCCAGGTACGTACTCGCATAGGTGTAAGCTGTGGCTCCATCGTCGGTTCGAGAAAAGTGCCCGGCGAGAATCCCTTTCTTGTAAACATCTGCGAGGATTTCAGGCATTAGCGCTCCCTCAAGATGAGATCGATACCGAGGGTATCAAGTACGGTGATTACTTTACTGAAGGCAACGGATTCGCGACCCTTTTCGAGGTCTCGGATAGTACGCTCTGAGACTCCCGCAAGAAGTGCCAAATACTCTTGAGTAAGTTTGAGCTCACGCCGGTGCGCCCTCACCACTTGGGCAAGTGTTCCAGTGAGTTCTCGTGCCACTACCGCTCCTTATCTAACCCCGGTCAAACAAACCGGTGAAATACTGCCGATTTATTAGTATAGCGAATGAAAAGCTGGATTTTTTGGGTAAATCGGTAAAATATTGCCGATTTCAAGGTATGGAGTGACTGATAGGGAAGATAAAGCAGGTTTTCGGCAATATTCTGCCGTTTTTGCAGGGGTGTTGGGGAAAGTCTTTCTCCGGCACAGACTAAAGAAGCCCCTTGAGGCTCAATGCAACGGTGCAGCCCGCCGCTTTGAGCCCCAAGGGGCATGTTGCAGGTGCTCTAGCCCTGCGCCACCTCACCAAAGTGAGCCGCCATGGTGCCTTCGTGAGCGGCACGCAGCTCATCAAGGTTGATGGAGACCTCGTTTTGGAAGTCCAGCGCGTTCGAGAGCGCATCCACTACGCCGATGCGCGCGAACGGGAACTGTCGGGCGGTGCACATATCCTTGAAACGTACCTCCTCAGAACGCGGGACGGAAACCACCACGCGACCTAAGGACTCCGAGAACAGCAGGGTGAACAGGTCGAGCCCGTCGCGTTCGGCAACTTCGTCCAGCCCGATGCGCGCCCCGGTGTTGAAACGCAGGCAGGCTTCCGCGAGTGCTGCGGCAAGACCACCGGCGGCAACGTCATGTGCCGCATCGATCATGCCGTCACGCGACATATTCACGAGCATATCGCCAAGCTGACGTTCAACCGCCAGATCAACCTTCGGGGGCAGACCCCCAGGTGGCCCTTGAAACGCGCCCATTCTGAACCGTCCAGCTCGTCACGCGTAGTACCCAGCAGGTAGATGGCCTGACCGTCGTGTTCCGGGGCCCAACCCGAGGGGGTGCGCCGGGTAACGTCGTCCATTACGCCCATCATCGCGACCACAGGGGTCGGATTAATGGCCTTACCTCCGGTCTGGTTGTACAGCGAGACGTTACCACCGGTGACCGGAACACCTAGCTCCATGCAGCCGTCGGCAAGACCGCGTACGGCTTCCGCAAACTGCCACATGACGTCCGGATCTTCGGGGGAGCCGAAATTCAGGCAGTCCGAAACCGCGACCGGGCGGGCACCCACGGTTGCCACATTACGGTAGGCCTCCGCCAGGGATGCGCGTGCGCCCTCATACGGGTCAAGGTAGGTAAAACGTGGTGATGCGTCAGTCGCCAGCGCGACCCCCCAGGTTGGTGTGCTCGTCCACGCGCACCACGCCCTGAATCATCCGGCATAGAGAGGGCTGTGTTGCCCTGCACGTAGCGGTCGTACTGGTTGGTAATCCAGGACTTGGAGCACATATTCGGGGACGCCATGAACGCCTTGATAGCCTCGCCCAGCTGTTCGCCGCGCGGGCGTGCATCGTCGGCAGTGGAGCCGGTGAAATGGTCTGCCTGGAGTGCATCCTGACCAGCCGGGCGCGCATAGGGACGCTCATAGGTGGGGCCGTCGTGCGCCACGGTACGCGGGTCTACATCAACGATCACCTGGCCGTCCCATTCAATGATCAGACGACCAGTATCGGTCACCTCTCCCAAGAAGGAGTACTCCACGCCCCATTTCTTCATAATCGCCTCAAAACGCTCGACGTTCTCGGGCGAAACGACCGCCATCATGCGTTCCTGCGATTCCGACATCAGAATTTCGCCGGGGGTTAAGGTGGGGTCTCGCAAGAGTACTTTGGTAAGGTCTACATGCATGCCGCCCTCGCCGTTGGAGGCGAGCTCACTGGTTGCACAGGAGATACCGGCAGCGCCGAGATCCTGAATAGCCTTCGACCACGGAACCCTTGAAGAGTTCCAGGCAGCATTCGATCAGAACCTTCTCGGCGAAGGGGTCGCCTACCTGCACTGCGGGTCGCTTGGAGGGCTTGGTATCGTCAAAGGACTCTGAGGCCAGCACGGATGCGCCGCCAATACCGTCGCCGCCGGTGCGTGCCCCGAAGAGTACTACCTGATTGCCCACGCCGGATGCGTTTGCCAGGCGAATATCTTCGTGGCGCATAATACCGACTGCCAGGGCATTGACGAGTGGGTTTGCCTGGTAGCAGGCGTCAAATTCGGTCTCGCCGCCAATATTGGGCAGCCCCAGAGAGTTGCCGTAGCCGCCGATGCCCAGCGACCACACCGCCGACCACGCGGGCGGTATCCGGGTGGTCGATAGCGCCGAAAAGCGCAGCGGGATCCATAACCGCGATCGGGCGTGCACCCCATCGAAATAATGTCACGCACAATACCGCCCACGCCGGTTGCCGCACCCTGATAAGGCTCAACATAGGAGGGATGGTTGTGTGACTCGATCTTGAAGGTTACCGCCCACCCGTCGCCGATATCGGTTACGCCAGCGTTCTCGCCGATGCCGACCATCAGGTCTTTTTTCATCTCATCGGTGACCTTGGCGCCGAATTGCTTCAGGTGAACTTTCGAGGATTTGTAGGAGCAATGCTCGGACCACATGACCGAGTACATGGCCAGCTCGGCCGCGGTCGGGCGGCGGCCCAGAATCTTCTTGATGTCTTCGAACTCGTTTTTCCTTTAACCCCAGCTCTGCCCAGGGGAGTTCGGTATCGGGGGTTTCCGCCGCGTGCTCGACGGTATCGAGGTTAAACTGCTTCTCGCTCATCGCTTGTGTCTATCCTTGTCGTCGTGCGTCTAGCGGGCGTTAATCAGGTTGGAAAGAACGGAGGTGAAGACGCCCAAGCCGTCGGCACCGCCTCGTAGTGAAACATCACCGAATCCGGAGGATGAGGGACCAAAACCGGGCTCAACCGCGTGTTCTGGGTGGGGCATCAGACCGACGACGTTTCCACGTTCGTTGCTGATACCGGCAATATCGTGGCGTGAACCGTTCGGGTTGAAACCCACGTATCGGAACACGACGCGATTCTCGGCTTCGAGCGCCTCTAAAGTTTTGGCGTCCGCCACGTATTGACCGTCCTGGTTTTTGAGCGGAACCACAATCTCTTGCCCGGGTTCGTAAGATCCGGTCCACGAGGTGGCGTTATTTTCGATGCGCAGGGTTTGGTCACGGCAAATGAACTTGCGGTGATCGTTCTTAATCATGGATCCGGGGAGCAGATGCGACTCGGTAAGAATCTGAAAACCATTGCAGATACCCAGCACCGGCAGGGGAGCAGAGCCCGATGTTCCCGCTGCATTTGCTGCTGCGATGACCGAATGCATGACGGGTGCTTTCGCCGCGATAGCGCCCGCACGCAGATAGTCGCCGTAGGAGAAACCGCCGGGAATGATGACGGCATCAACGTTTTTGAGATCTTCGTCGTCGTGCCAAAGTTCGACGACGGTTCCGCCCGCTAACCGTACGGCACGCGCCGCATCACGGTCATCGAGGGTGCCGGGGAAAGTAATAACGCCGATGCGCGCATCAGCAAAGTCGGGGTTGGGTGCCGAGACGCTGAAGTCACCAACAAGGGGAACTTCGTGTGCTGCGAGTGATTCTGCCATGCTCTTAGTCCTCCAGAACCGAGACATTCACAACGTCTTCGATGACGGGATTTGAGAGCAGCTCTTCTGCCGCTTGGCGTGCCTGCGCAAGATGCTCTTCGGTAGCTTCGCCTTCGACGGTCAGCTCAAAACGTTTGCCTTGGCGAACGTCAGTGAAGGAATTTAGACCGATACGGGGCAGCTCGTGAGCGATAGCTTTACCCTGCGGGTCAAGAATTTCGGGCTTGAGCATAACATCAACAACAATACGGGCCATGTGTGGGCACTCCTTGGGTGCGTGAGTTTTGGTTGAGCCGTCTTTAATGGTACCGCAAGCCTTGAAGTGCCGCCGTGAAAAAGCGTGCAGACATAACTCTATTTCACGGGCTGGTACGGCACGAGAACACCGGCAAAACTGCTTTCACAACAATGCCTGGCAGGCACCGCCAACACACGGGGCCGGGATGCAGCTAGATGTAAACGTGTAATTACAAGAATGTGTTTATGGTGGTCAGCAGACGTCGCCGCAGCGCCACTGAACGTTCCGACAGCTCGCGTTGATACTGCACATACTCGGCTTTACCCTCGGGGGTCTCTACCTTAATAGGTTCATAACCCCATGTGAGGAGGTCGTACGGTGCGGCGCGCATATCGAGTTCGCGCGCATCCCAGGCAAGCTCAAAGCAGTCCATCACGAGTGCTGAATCGATGAGCGGGATCAGCTTGTATGCCCACTTATAAATATCCATATTGGCGTGCAGGCAGGCGGGCTGCTCCATGAACCGCTGTGTTTCACGGGTGGGCTGCAGCTCGTTCATGGGTGCCGCCTGAGGCATGAAAAACCGGAACGCATCGAAATGCGAGCAGCGGATGCGGTGCGACTCAACCACCCGGTCGGTGCCTTCAGCACCCAAACGCAAATCCAGGTAGTCGTGACGAATATTGTTCTGAACCGATTTATACGCCATCGCCCATTCGTGCATACCAAAGCACCCGAAGAATGCCTTCTTATCGGCTGTGTTGCCCAAGATTTCGCGGGTGAACGTGAGGGCGGTACCGCGTTTGTCCACGAATTGGGGTACGTCCACGAGAACCGCGTCACCGCGTTCGGCATGGGTGTGTGCATCGTCGGGGGAGAGCCCGGCTAAGACGAGCTCGTCTTCGGTTGCCGCACGGTAGAATTTCCAGCTGACACGTTCGGCGGCATCCCAGCAGAATGACACCCAGCCCCAGGGATGCCAGCGTTTGAACTGACCGGGCTTGAGCGTGTAGTACGTAAACAGAAAAATCCTCAACCGGATGCGCCTGCCCTGCTCGCGCCGACGCGCAAACGGGTCAGCAAAACGACCCGCCCGGTGCTCATGCTCCTTCGCATAAGTACGCCACTGCGGGCCATTAAGAACCTTCAATACCTCAGCCATCCTTCTAGATTAAACTATCCGCTAAATACGCTACAGACAATACAAAATTACTGGCTATAAAAGGCAACGCTCACCAAGTGTCGTGTATGGGGGTGTACTGCATCCAGAGGAATTTCGACTGAGAGTCTTCGGATGCCTGAGAGAACCTCGGAACAGGATAAAAATAGAGATGCTAAGAAAAACTTGAAGTTTTTCTTAGCATCTTTATAGATCGGTAGAACCCAGGTTAGCGCCCGGTTCCCGCCGTAGACGGTGGCTTCTCCTTCGGTGTCTAGCGCGAAGGCGGTGTGCACGGCACGCACCGCATCATCAAGCTTCGACAGCTCAGTAATCACCGAAATGCGGATCTCGGAGGTGGAGATCATCTCGACGTTCACACCCGCGTTGCTGAGCGCCTCGAAGAACGTGAACGAAACACCCGGGTTGGTTTTCATGCCCGCACCCACGAGTGAAAGCTTGCCAACGGCCTCGTTATAGATGACCTCTTCAAAACCAATCTCTGCCTGCGCCTTCTCAAGCGCCTGCAGGGCCAGCGGCCCGTGCGCCTGGTCCAAGGTGAACGAAATATCGGTCACGTTCGGGCGGTCCGTAGAAACGTTCTGCACAATCATGTCGATATTGATCTTCGCCTCGTTAATCAGGCCAAACACGCGCGCCGCCGAACCGGGCACATCCGGTACGCCAACAACGGTAATCTTGGCCTGCCCGCGGTCGTGGGCGACACCAGAAATCAAGGGCTGTTCCAAGGGGATCTCCTTCAGGTGGGTGGGGGTGAGCTCCGCCGAGTTCTCCGGGATAACAATAGTTCCTTCAAGTTCAGAGAACGACGAACGTACATGCAGTTTCAGGTTAAACCGTCGCGCATACTCCACACTGCGCAGGTGCAGAATCTTCGCCCCGTTAGCAGCCATCTCCAGCATTTCTTCGCTAGTGACGGTGTTTAGTTTATGCGCTGTAGGGACAATACGCGGGTCGGCGGTGAACACGCCGTCCACATCCGAGTAAATTTCGCACACATCGGCGTTTAGTGCGGCCGCCAAGGCGACAGCGGTCGTATCCGAACCGCCGCGGCCTAAAGTGGTAATATCCCTGCTTTGACGGTTCATGCCCTGGAACCCTGCGACAATCGCAATGTTCCCGGCCTCAAGCGACTCGCGGATGCGGTCCGGCTTCACCTCAACCAGCCGCGCCGCACCGTGCACGCCGTCGGTGATCATGCCAGCCTGTGAGCCTGTGAACGATTTCGCCTGAACACCAATATTGTTGATTGCCATCGCCAGCGCCGCCATTGAGATGCGTTCCCCGGCGGTCAGGAGCATATCGAGCTCGCGTGAGGGGGTGACTGCGCTGGTTACTTCTGCGGCGAGGTCAAGCAGCTCATCGGTGGTGTCGCCCATTGCGGATACGACCACAACCACATCGTGCCCTGCCTTGCGGGTGTTCGCCACGCGGCGCGCCACACGCTTAATGCTTTCGGCGTCAGCAACGGAGGAACCGCCAAACTTCTGGACGATCAGGCTCATTAAAACTCCCCGGGTGAGGTATGCAGTGTAAACGCCGGGGTGGTCCCGGCTCCTAATCCATAGTAGACGCGTGCGGGACGCCGTGTGAATTATGTGGGTATGTGTATTAGAACATGAAATATGACGCAGTGTTACAGGCTGGGGGTCCATAAACACTCCTGTGCCTGCCGTCACCTTTAAAAAAGTTTATACCGCAGCAGTGAACGCACCGTACGCCCCACCACTGGTAGTGGTTGTGTATGTGGTGGCTGCGCTCGCCATGTTCTGCGCGTGGGTAGTAATGCCCAATATTTGGGGTCTGCTGGTGGGGCAGGCGGTGCACGGGGTGATGTACGCGCACATGATGGTCGCCATTGTCACAGCTGAGGGTGCTAAGAATAAGTCTGCTGAGCTGAGCAGCCACCTGGGGGCCGGGCAGCTTCTCGTGGTGGCAATGTTCCTGATCTGTGCTGTGGCCGGGGTTCGGCGGATCCGCCCGGTTACGGGGGAGAAAGCCTTGGCATAAACACCTGCGTGCGCTGCTCATTCATAGAGACTCTTACTTTCACGGGGTGTCTTCACTGCAGCTTACGGGGCTGAGAGCAGGCTACTCCCACGGGTTAACATATTTAGTGCCCGGCAGAGGCGGCACCTGAGGGGTGGGGGTGCGCAGTGGCTCCTCCTGGATTTTGCGGATACGCTCCTCATAGTCCGCTGAGCGGTATGCGTCGGCACGTGTTGTTTCGACAGGAATTTCGGAGGTGCCACCCTCTGGTTTGGGGGCATGATTCTCGGCGGAGTCTTGCAGCACCTGCTCTATGAGAGCCTCATTAACGGTGGCCTGCTCGCCGTGCGATGGAGGGGCAGCCGACAGAGAATTATTGTTTTTTCCCTGCTGTTCATCAGCATCTTCAGGGTTTGAGGGGCCCGCCCCGTCCTGAGTATCGTCAAGGTCGTCGAACATGCTCCCGCTCCAGCGTTTGCGCGGCGCCTTCGGCTCAGCAGCCGCACGCTCACGCTCCGCCTGCTCTTCTTCAACCACCTGCTCAAAATCTTCAGCAGCATTCGCTTGGGCGATACCCGCGCCCTCACTGATTACGCGGCGCCCCTCAAGCGCGCGCCCGAGCGTAATCTCATCCGCATATTCCAGGTCGCCGCCAACGGGCAGACCGGAAGCAAGACGTGAGAGGCGAATACCCAGCGGAACCAGCATCCGTGAAAGGTAGGTTGCGGTCGCTTCACCCTCAAGGTTGGGGTCCATCGCCAGAATAATCTCTTGAACACGCTCATCCGCCAGGCGCGAGACCAGCTCGCGAATACGCAGCTGCTCGGGGCCAAGCCCCGCCAGCGGGTTAATAGCCCCGCCCAGCACATGGTAGCGCCCGGTGAAGGAACGGGTGCGCTCAATTGCCACCACATCCTTGGACTCCTCAACCACGCAAATCACGGCTGGGTCACGCCGATCATCGCGGCAGATAACGCACTGTTTCGTCTCCGAAACGTTGCCGCATGTTTCGCAAAAGCTCACGCTCGATTTGACTGTTGAAATCGCCGTGGTCAGGCGCGCCATGTCTGAGGCGTCAGAGTTGAGAATATAGAAGGCGATGCGCTGCGCCGACTTGGGGCCCACCCCCGGTAGGCGACCCAGTTCATCGATGAGGTTTTGGACTGCGCCCTCGTACATGATTCTCCTCTTATGACGCGCGTAGCAGGGGCAAAAAAACGCGCCCCGTAAACCCGTACCCGTACAGCATAGGGGATATGCTGCTGCTGGTGCCCGCTTAACCGTCATTCTTCGCCGCAAGCTTTCCCTATCGTGCGGGAGCGGACACCGCTTTCATCTGGTCGGTTTGCGGGCTTTTGTAAGCTGGGTGCATCTATAGCGGCGTTTCGTCGATTAGCTTACCGCCCAAGATTTTTTCAACCGCTTTGAGACCCACATGCACACTGGACTCTACCTGCTCATCATCCGCTGAGGTTTCAAAGTTTTCTTCCTCCTCAAAGGCGGCCGCAAATACGCTTTTAGATGCCGGGGCCGTCGAATGCTCAGGCTCGCTGGGCTGCCCGCTGGTGGTTTCATCCTCTGAAGGCTCGGAGGCTGCCCCGCCGGGGAGGGTCTCTGCACCTACAGGGGCCCAATCCTGCCCGGGCTCGGGGGCGGAAACAGAACCGAATGTTTCTTCTTTTTCTTCCTCTTCTGCGTTGCTGCTCTGCGGTTCACCGGCTTTCTCGGTGTGCACACCAGCAGGGGTGGAGGAGGCGAAAGAATCACGCTCCCCGAACGGCTGCTGCGGCTCTTGCTCGGTATCCTCGGGCGGGGTTTCAGCCGATTCCTGCGGCCCCTGTTCTTCAGAGGGGTCTGAGAGCGGGGGTACTGCGGCATCGCCTGCGCTGTGAGCGCCTGCACCATGCACGTCAGGGTCGGGGGCTGGCGGAAAGTAAGGGTCTTCGGGGGGAACATCGTGATCGTTGGGTGCGGGGTATTCCGCCGGGGAATCAGCGTAAGCTGACTCGGCGAAACTCTGAGAGGCCCCTTGTGCAGCCTGCTGGGGAGTAGTTCCCCTAGCGGGGGTTTGAGTCTCTTCGCCCCGCGTACTCGTGGAGGCTGCGGTGGTAGGGGCCTGCGTATGTGCTGCCCGGTTTGGCGCGGTATTGCCCGTATTCTTGGGGTGTCCCTCTGCCGCACCGGGCTCTTTAGGGTTCTCAGGCTCGGGGGTGGGGCTCGCCGGATCCTCCTGCGGGATGGGCGCCACCTGCCATGCCGATAGAGGGTCGTCTACGCTGGTTGCCGCCGGCTGGTCTTGTCCGATGCCCTGCGGCTGCACGGGCTGGCCGTGGCGGCGCCAGGCATCTTCACCCCCGCGCGGGCCGTCAGCAATCGCAGAGGTATCAGTACTTGTGGGCGTCTCAGACGGGCACAGCGCCTTGGCTGCTGAGCGCAGCAGGACTGTTCCCCGTTTGGTTGCCAGCCGGTTTTACATCGTCACGCGGCGTTTTCTTGGCGACCTCAGCCCGCACCCGTACTTTCACGCGAAGGAAATTCGCTCACGCGCTCACTGAGCTCAGCGACCGAAGCTTTGACGGCACGCAGAGTGGGCATATCGGCGCGCACATACAGCTCCCCATTGATGTAGCGCACCGGTTCGAGGCGCAGCAGCTGTTCGGTTACGGAGCGGTCACTCACACGCCCCACGATCACACGCCAGTTGCCGCGAACCGATAGTAACGGGTCAGATGCACCTTCACCGTTACGGGCGGTCTGACGCTGCTGGGAGGCACCCGCGGTGCGGTGGGCGGTTCCTTGATCACCCTGCGCCTGCATAGGACGCGGGGGTTGCGGGGTATGCGTAGTCTGTTGCTGATGCTGCCCGTGGGATGGGGCGCTACCCGCCGTGCCTGCACCATCATGTGATGTGCTGGGCTGGGGCTGTTCATCCCCCGGAGTGGGGCTGCTAAAGACCGGGCCGGTGTGAACCGGCGCCTGCGGAGTGGCGGGCTGAGGGTTCGTGCCAGATGGGCTGTTTGCTTGCTGGTCGGCGGAACCTGCGGCGCGTCCTGTGCTGTTCTGCCCGGGGGCCATAGCCCGGTTGGGTGAAGGGACAGCGCCCCGCGGCGCGGCCGGGGAGCTGCCGGTACCGCCTGCTGCTATGCGCTGTTCCAAGGATTCAAGACGTGCTATGAGCCCGGTGGTATCTTCTGCAGGAACCAGCAGCCGCGCGCATAGCAGTTCAAGCTGCAGCTGCGGGTTGGTGGCACCGGTCATAGAATTAAGCACTTTCGTTAACGGTGCTCGCCGCGCCGGTCAGCTGGGCCGTGGCGAAGGCTTGCGCCTGCATTTTGAGGCGTTCTATCTGGTCGGCGGGAACACCCTGCAGAATCTGCGCGGCATTCTGCGGTACCGCCTGCACCACAATCAAATCACGCAGGCGTTCGAGCAGGTCTTCGACGAAACGGCGGGGGTCTTGCCCGGTCGCCACCACCCGCGAGACCGCCTCGAAGAGGGAGGGCGCATCCTGGGCGGACAACGCATCAATCACGTTGTCGAGAAGTTGGGCGTGCGTGTACCCGAGCAGGGCGACAGCGCGGTCGTAGCTAATGCCGGATTCGGTGTTGGCACCGGCGATAAGCTGGTCAAGAATGGAGAGCGAGTCGCGCACGGAGCCGCCGCCAGCACGGATGACGAGTTGAAGCACCCCGGATTCGACGGGTACGTTCTCTTCGCCGCAGAGCTTTTCGAGATAAGGCAGAAGAACTTCGGGCGGTACCAGCCGGAACGGGTAATGGTGGGTACGTGAGCGGATGGTTCCGAGAACCTTGTTTGGCTCTGTGGTGGCGAAAGATGAATTTGATGTGCTCGGGCGGTTCTTCCACGATTTTGAGCAGGGCGTTGAACCCTTCGCGGGTGACCATGTGCGCTTCGTCAATGATGAAGATTTTGTAGCGGTCGCGCACGGGCGCGAGGGTTGCACGTTCACGCAGGTCGCGGGCGTGGTCTACGCCGCCGTGGGATGCCGCATCCATTTCGATGACGTCGAGGGAGCCGCCGCCGTCGCGGGAGAGTTCGCGGCAGGAGTCGCATACACCACAGGGGGCTGGGGCTGGTCCCTGGGCACAGTTGAGGCAGCGTGCCAGGATGCGTGCGGAGGTGGTTTTGCCGCATCCGCGCGGGCCTGAGAAGAGGTAGGCGTGATTGACGCGGTTGTTGGTGAGCGCGGTAATGAGCGGCTCGGTGACGTGTTCTTGCCCGATGACTTCGGCGAAGGTCTCGGGGCGGTAACGGCGGTAGAGTGCTGTGCTCACGGGTGACCTTCTGGTTGACGACGCGGGGTTCTACACTATTTTAGTTCACGGATGCACGCATGGGGCCTGGTTTCGTTACCGGCGTGGGACTGAAGCCGCGAAGCGTGGGCGCGCTATGACGGTGTGTTTCTGCTGCGAATGTTTTGGGCATAAAAAACCTCTTACGCACCCGTCATAGCTCGAATACCCTTGCTACCTTCCGGTCCTGGGGGAGTTTTTTCCAAGATAACGCCACGTAAGAGGCACGTACCAGTCTACCTGATTTTTGCGGTGCTTGTGAATTTGGGTGTGTGGGGTGGGGCTGGTGTGGAGGAGTTGAGGTTTTCGTTGTGGGTAGTGTATTCTATTATCCGTTCGCCTTTTTGTAAGGTGTTCAGCTGGAGGATTCGCCTAGCGGCCTATGGCGCACGCCTGGAACGCGTGTTGGGTTCACGCCCTCGGGGGTTCAAATCCCCCATCCTCCGCTCTTCCCCGGTCTCGATTTTTCTGAGGCCGGGGATTTTTTTCTTTCTGGTGTTTGGGCGCGGCAGCTGCAGGAACCGCAGCTTTTTCCTTGTGAGTCTTTGTTGTGGGCCGGCGCGGGCTGCCATGCTTGTTGCGGGGCAGTTAGGGGGAGAACGAAAACGGACTGCTGTTCCGCGCCATTGGCGTAACGCACAGCGAACACACAGTATTTCCCCGTAAAATAGTGGGTATGATTTTCAAGAAAGTGGGTGCCCACCGGCCTTACCCCCAGCACGGTATGTCGAATGCCGACTGGGGGAGTATTCCGCCACAGCAGGTGAGATTGGATTGGCTGACCACTACTCAGAAAACACTTGATCTTGAGACTCTGCTGGCGGAGGACTCCACCTATTTCGGTGACTTGTTCCCGCACGTGGTTAAATGGCAGCAGGAGCTCTACTTGGAGGATGGCCTGCATCGTGCTTTGCGCACCGCGTTGCACAGCCGGTCTGTTATGTACGCGCGTATCCTTGACTTGGATACGCTTGACCCCAGGCTGCTGCCGCAGGGCGCTAATGCGCAGAACGGCTAGGCGACTAGCTTCCCTATAGACTCAAAGAACCCCCGAGACCTTGCGGCGGGGGTTCTTTGCTATCTGCTGTCAGTAGGCCGGAAACCTGCGAGGGGTTTACAGCTCACGGTTCGGCTAGGCAATACTCAGGTGCATCGACTCGCTGTTTGACTCGTCGTTAGAGTGAGCGTTGGCGGGTGCCTGGGGTGCGCCGTCTAGCTTGATGGGCTGGCCGTCTGTGTCGAATCGTGCACCCAAGCCCATCTGGATGAAGCGGATGGTGCTTTGGATCTGCCGTTCACGGGTGTCTTCGTCGGGGGCGTCTTCGGTGCGCCCTGCACTGGAGGAGAGCGAACCGTGTACGAGCATCGCTAGTTCCCTGATGTCGTTTTCGGGGATGTAGTGTTCGGCGATGGCCGCTGAGAGGATATTTGCCAGTACCATCTGCAGCTCCCGTACGTGCTTGCCGAGTTTCGCGTAGGATTCGGGGGAAAGCATGGAACGCATGGCTGGCCCGGGGGGTAGGTGGCGGCGTGCGAGGTCTTCAATCTGCAGCCGAATATAGACGGCAAGCTGGTCGATGGGGTTGTCGACGCCTTCGAGTCCTTCATCAAGTTCTTTAATGAACCTTTCGGTCTCGTCTAGGGCGTAGGCTACCAGCAGTTCACCCATGTCGGCGAAAATAGTTATAGACTGCGGTGCGGCCAATGCCAGCATTTTTGGCGACATCGGTCATGGTGAGGCCCGGCAGGCCGCGCGAGTACAGGAGCTTGCCAAAAGATTCGAGGATGGCACGTTTGGTGTTCTCACGCTGGGCGGCGTTGGTGGCTGCAGAAATACGAGGCATAGTGACACTTTACCGCAATGCGTCAGTAAATAGCGAATGGGTGAAGGTTTTTAACCTAAAAAGTTTAAAAAACCAGCAACTTTAGGGTAAATAACGGGAGTATTACGTTCATCATCTGTGTCCTGTAAAGCTCGCGGCACACCATGCGGGTGAGTCGCACAATGAAAATCAGCAGCGGGCTTTGCGGACAAACCATGAGGGGCTACAGGTACCCCAGGCGGGTAGCCATCGCCAGGTCATTGCGCACCAACTGGGTGATGGGGTAGTTCCGGTGCCCTTGCCCCGGCATAACGTGCAGGGCCGTGCGCGCACCAAGCCTCGCATAGAACTGGCCGCCTTCTTGCGCTGCAACCTGTGCCGACCACATCCCACCGGATCGCGTGTCGTTCAGAAGCCTGGGGGAGCGGCCGTCCTTATCGCCCACATGCCAGCTCAATAATAGGTGGCTGAGGGATATATTGGGGGCGCGGTGCTGGGTTGGGATGCCGTCCGCACCGCCGCCGCCAATGAGGGTGGCGCCTCCTCCTACCATTGCGTCGGCGGCGTGTAATAGCAGCTCGTAGGCAATGAACTCTGCGCCACCGGAGTAACCGGCAAGCCACACGCGGGATCGGTCGTACCCGTATCTCTCATGCAGATCTGCAGCGAGGGCGCGGAATACCCGGCCGTTTGCGCGGGCACGCACCCACCAGTTCGTGGTTGCCTCACGCAGCACACCCTCATTAACGGTTCCCGGTGCCAGCACGGGCACCAGAAGCATGCGGTGCTGGTACGCAATATCCGATAGTTCTTCTCGCAGGGTGGAGGTGCGCCGCAGCAGGCGGCTGCCGGAGCGCAGCAGATAGTCGCCATCAAAGAAGAAAAGCACACCGGGAGAGGAACCTGCGCCTTCCAGACGGTGCGCATTCCCCACCCGGTAGTGCAGGGTACGCCCGTGCGCGGTAAACGGCAGATACCCCACCAGTTCGGAGGAAGAAAGCAGAGCTGGCTCAAGCATACGGCCCGCACGGCGTGCGGCGCGCATAGCGGCACTTAGAGGGGATGGCAGACGGGGGATATGCGCGGTATTTGTGTGTTTGCGCGGGTCCCTCTTGCTCATACCCCTATTTTTACCGGGTGAATTGGAGGCATCGGCCAGAGCGTACTCCACGTTCGTGCCCTGCGTTAGGGGCCGTATCAAACCGCTGAACTTTCGCGCGGATTCTGAGTTTACCCCCTAAGATCGGTGTGCAACACCTGCGATGCCGGGTGAGAACCCGTCCACTCTTGCTGCTCGCGGGCCCTGTCAGAGAGCGAATAGAACCATTTAATGTGCTCACATACGCGCTCATAGGCGGCCTCTTCATCACGAGTGGAAATCGCCTCATAGATTCCCCGGTGCTGATCTTGCAGAGTCTGCTAACCGCAGCCCAGTCACGCAGCAGCGGAACCGCCTCCTGCACGTAACTGATAGTGGCCATATGCAAAGAATCAATGACCGTATCGAGCACAATATTGCCGCTCAAGCGGGATAGCTCGTAGTGAAAACGTGTGTCGCAGAAATGGAACCGCTCATTGGAAATATCTGGCGAATCCATCTCCGCCAGGTGCTCGCGGGCGTTCTCTAAGGCGAGGTCACGCTCAGCAGAATCCGGGGCGTTCGCGGCGGCACGTGCAGCAGGCCCCTCCAGCAGTAAACGCGTGGAAACCACGTCTTTAACGGGCAGGTTGCGGGTGGCAATGTGCATGCGAAGCGCCCAACTGAGCGCATCTGAGGGCTCAGAAATAACGATAGCGCCGGATTTTGGGCCCGAACCGGTGCTGGAACGAATCAGTCCCAAAGCCCCTAAAATACGCAGGGCCTCACGCACTGATGGGCGTGAAATACCGTACTGTTCGGCTAGGGTGCGTTCAGATGGTAGCCTATCGCCCACACGCAGCTCCCCCAGACGCAGCCTGCGTTCAAAGTTTTCGAGCAGGATGCTGTAACTACGCTCTTGCATGATCGTCCCTGAGCCTGTTGTGCGCGTCATGAGTATGTCCCATTTCGTGTGAAATCTGAAAGTGACTTTTAGCTTGTGCAACTCTCCAGGGTGCAAAACCCTGTGGGTGGGTGCCTGAGGGCGTGTACGCCGCCTGGGTGGGTTCGTCATAGAACCACGCCCAATGTTGTGCTCTGCAAGCCTACAGTATTTTTATGATGCCCGCACTGCCTTCCGGTAGTGCAGCGGCGGGGCGGCGCACCCTGTGGTGCCCCGCCCCGCCAGCTCGCTCGTTACGGAACCCTAAGGGCTAGGGAATGAGGAACGAGAGGATATTGGTCTGCAGGAAGACCAGCAGGCAGACGACCACGAGCATCGCAAACGACCAGGGAACCACGGCCTTGAGGATGTCGGACTCCTTGCCCTCCATATCCACAGAGGTGGCCGCAATAGCCAGTGACTGCGGCGAGATCATCTTGCCGACCACACCACCGGTGGTGTTTGCTGCAAGCATCAGCTCGGGGGTAGCACCGCTCACACCAGCATGCTGCAGATTCTCGGCAGCGGATACCTGCAGCTTGGAGAAGAGCGCGTTTGCGCTGGTATCCGAGCCGGTCACTGCGGTGCCGATCCAGCCCAGCACCGGTGCCAGTACTGCGTAGATGGTACCCAAGCCCGCCAAGAAAGTACCCATTGCGACGGTCTGACCCGAGAAGTTCATGACGTATGCCAGTGCCAGCACCGAGGCAATGGTCAGAATCGTCCAGCGCATACGGTAGATGACCGAACCGAACTCGGCGAAAACGGCTGGGAACTTGAAACCATACCGCCCCTTCTCGTTGAAGAAGAAGTAAACAACCGCAACGATCAGGCCCGAGATAATCAGCAGAGTACCGGGGTTTGAAAGCCAGGTGAAGGTGTAAGGGGCGTCCTTGACGGGTGTGCCGTCCTTGGTGACCAGACGGGAGCTGAGCGCGGGGATATTGATTTTAATAGCCACGGTCTTCAGCCATGCCTTCAAACCGGCATTGAGGTTCACGAGGCCGAAGATAGCGACCACAATCAGGTAGGGCAGCAGAGCCATCCACACGCGCACTGCGGGCAGTGCCTCTTTCTCCTCAGACTGTGAAGGCAGGCCGTAGCGTTCACGCACGCCCTCAACACCGCGCGGCTTCCAGAAGCGCAGGAAGAGCACCGCAGCACCCATCGAAACAATACATGCCACCACGTCGGTGAGGTTGTAGGCGGGAGTTGCGGCGGTAATCACTGCGCAATAGCGAAGGAAATACCGATAACGAAAGCCGGGAGCCACCCATCCTTAACACCCTTCATACCGTCAAGGATGAACAGCAGAATGACGGGGACGAACATCGCCAGGAACGGTGCCTGGTGACCAACAATAGCTGCGATCACGTACGAGTCTTTGCCGCCAACGTCACCAGCGGTCACAATCGGAACAGCAACAGCGCCGAACGCCACGGGTGCGGTATTAGCTAGCAGCACAGTAATAGCAGCCTTGAGCGGCTTCACACCGAGAGCAAGAATCATGGTTGCGGTAATTGCCACGGGGGCACCGAAGCCAGCCAGAGCCTCAAGCAGGCCACCGAAGCAGAACGCAATGAGGATTGCCTGGATGCGCAAATCACCGCCGCCGAGACGGTCAAAGGTGCGGCGCAGATCTTCAAAACGCCCTGAGAGCACGGTGATCTGGTAGAACCAGATGGCCCCCAGAATCACCCAGCAGATCACCAAACCGTAGATAGCTCCACGCAGGGCGCTAAGACCGGCCAGATCGAACGGCATCGTGAAGCCGAAGGAGGCAACAAGAATGGATGCTGCTAGCGCGACAAGGGCCGACCAATGGGCGCGAGCTTTGACGACCAGAAGCATAATGAAGAACGTAAGCAGCGGTATGGTCGCCACAAGCGCGCTCAGTGCGAGGCTTCCTCCCACGGCATCGGTGACGGCAGTGAACTTATCCACTGGTAACTCCTTTGGTACAGGAATAGATGTGTGGTCAGACCATTACCCGGTAAGGTTACCCGCTGCTGTTCCATAGACCGCAGAGGTATGTGGTCAGACCAATAAAGTGCTAGTTTGAAGAGTACATGATGCTGCTCACGTGGGGCAAATAGGGTAGGGCGGTTGCAGGGTGTAAATGCTGGTAAAACCGCGCTATGAGAAGCATATGGAAAATATTTCACGATTCGGCACGCCGCTTAATGTGATTGCAAGGGGCTGGGGAAATGCCTTCGTTAGCTGGGGAGTGCCTGCTTCAAGACGCTGACAGTCAGGAAGAAACGGTAGGGGTTTAGGCCCCGCTGATGCGTTTGGGGGAGAAAATCTTAAACCCCACCCTCAGAGGTAGGGTTGGCATGACCTTAAGAAGGGTGCGGCAACCCTAAAAATAAGGTAAACCTTAAAAATAATTTGGTGAAAAAAATGTGCGGTATTTAAATTAAAGAAATGCCCGACCGATAGTGTTAAATGTACTGTAAGAAGAAAAGTTTAACACCTAAATTTTTCCGCCCCGCCTGCCTTTGTGACCCGGCATATCAAGGAACGCTAACACCTAGCAGCTATGCTGCCGCGCTGGTGCGAAACCGCCGCTGCAACAGCAGGCGTCTTCCCACTTAAAGAGGCGGCGAGAAAAATTTAATTAACCAGGAAAGGAGCGGACAATAAACATGCGCATCGCACTTTTCTCAACATGCATTGTAGACGGCATGTATCCGCGCGTGGCACGTGCGACCGTCGAAATCCTTGAACGTCTGGGGCACGAGGTGGTATACCCTCCCGGGCAGACATGCTGCTCCCAGATGCACGTGAACTCCGGCTACTTCGACGACGCCTACCCCATTGTCAAGAACCATGTTGATGCATTCTCCGCCTGGGACTGGGACGTAGCTGTGGCACCGTCGGGCTCCTGCGTGGCTTCCCTGGGGCACCAGCAGCCTATGATCGCTCGCCGCAAAGGTGATGAGGCGCTTGCTGTCAAAGCCGAGCAGATTGCAGCCCGCACCTTTGAACTGTCCCAGTTGCTGATTGACGTTCTGGGCATTACCAACGCCGCTGAGCAGCTCGGCTCATACTTCCCCGAGCACGTGACCTACCACAGCTCATGCCACGGCATGCGCCTGCTGCACCTGGGAACCCGTCAGCAGGATCTGGTGCGCACCGTTGAAGGTATTAAATACACCGAAATTGAGGGCCTCGATCAGTGCTGCGGCTTCGGCGGAACCTTCTCCTTCAAAAACGCTGATGTTTCCGGTGCGATGGTCTCCGATAAAGCGGCCAACGTAGAGAAGACCGGCGCATCCGTATGCACCGGCGGCGACTGCTCCTGCCTGATGAATATTGGCGGCGCTCTCTCCCGTAAAGGCTCACCCGTAAAAACCATTCACTTTGCCGAAATCCTCGCCTCCACTAAAGCGAATCCGCTGAAGATTGACGGCAACGTAGAACTCGCCTTCGCATAGAAAGTAGGTTGATGATGACTTCCACTTCAATCCCCCTGGGTATGCCGAAGGTCGTGCACTACGGCGAAGGCAATATCTTTGAGAACGAACCGTTCCCCGAATACGCTAAGCGTGAGCTGAAGAATGACCAGCTGCGCAATAACCTGCGTTTCGTAACCCACGCTATTCGCAATAAGCGCGCCCGCGTCACCAGTGAGCTGCCCGACTGGCAGGACCTGCGCACCACCGGCGAAATGGTGAAGAACTATGTGCTGTACAACCTGCCGCAGATGCTGGAGCAGTTCGAGCGTAACTTTACCGCGCGCGGCGGGCACGTGCACTGGGCGCGCGATGCTCACGAGGCAAACCAGATTGCTCTCGAGCTGATTCGCGAACAGGGCGTGGACGAGATTATTAAGATCAAGTCCATGGCAACTGCCGAGACCGGTCTGAACGAGTTCTTGGAAGAGAACGGCATTAACGCCATTGAGACCGACCTTGCGGAAGAAATCGTGCAGCTGGGCGAAGACCGCCCCTCGCACATCCTGGTTCCGGCAATTCACCGTAACCGCCGTGAAATCCGCGATATCTTCCTCAAGAAGATTGAAGGCATTAACCCGGATATTACCGATGAGCCTGCCGAGCTTGCGGAGGCATCGCGTAACCGTCTGCGCGAGAAGTTCCTCTCGACCAAGGTCGCCGTTTCGGGCGTGAACTTCGGTATCGCTGACACCGGCACCATGACCATCGTAGAATCCGAAGGCAACGGCCGTATGTGCCTGACCCTGCCCGATACCCTCATCTCGTTCATGGGTATTGAGAAGCTGCTGCCCACCTTCCAGGACTACGAGGCATTCCTGCAGCTTCTGCCGCGCTCCTCCACCGGTGAGCGCATGAACCCCTACACCTCCATGTGGACGGGCGTAACCCCCGGTGACGGCCCGCAGAACCTGCACGTAATCCTCATCGATAACGGCCGTACCGCAGTGCTGGCCGATGAACTGGGACGCCAGGCGCTGCGCTGCATCCGCTGCTCTGCTTGCATGAACGTGTGCCCCGTGTACGAGCGTGCCGGTGGTCACGCCTACGGTTCCACCTACCCCGGCCCGATTGGTGCAATTCTTTCGCCCCAGCTTTCCGGTATTGAGGCGGCGCACAATAACTCGCTGCCGTACGCATCTTCGCTGTGCGGTGCCTGCTACGAAGTGTGCCCCGTGAAGATCAACTTCCCCGAGGTGCTGGTGCACCTGCGCGGCAAAGACGTGGACGCCAAGCACGCTGCGGGCGAATTCGCGGGCCGGAAGAAGCACGCACCCACCCAGATGGATGCCATGATGTACGGTGCTAAGAAGCTGTTCTCCTCGGGTAAGATGATGGCAGTCGCCGAGCGCGGCTTGCCCATGTCACGCCTGATTACCGGCAAGAAGCACAAGATCTCTAAACTGCCCGGTATTGTGGGCGGTTGGACTGAATACCGCGACATCCCCGAACCGCCCAAGGAATCGTTCCGCAACTGGTGGCGTAAAGAAAAGTCAGGCGCACCCGCCCGCGACAGCGCCCAGCGCGTGGATATTGCAGCCCTCATTGAAGCGAATAAGGGCAAGGCCGCTGAGGCTGCCGCTAACGCCAAGGCCGCGATGGACGCTCAGGCAGCGCATGACCCCAAGGAGAATGCATAAATGTCATCAGCTAAAGAAGACATCCTCGCCCGCATCCGTACTTCCCTCGCGGATGCGCCCGTGGCGCCGGAACCCCAGCGTAACTACCGCCGGGTGAGCCACCTGAACCAGGAGCAGACCATTGAGATGCTCGTGGACCGCCTCATTGATTACAAGGCGAACGTGTTCGAAGCGACCGAAGCGAATATTGCGGATGTGATCGCTGAGCGGCTGGGGGAGACCTCGCACTATGTGGTTCCCGTGGGCCTGAACCGGCAGTGGCTGCCGGAAGACACCCCCCACCCGCACCTGTTTCACCGACTCCGGCAGCACCCTGGAGCCGGGTGCCCTGACGGTGCACCAGCTGGATGCTGTGGATGCGGTGGTCACCTCCTCAACCGTTTCCTGCGCTGAGACCGGAACGATCTTCTTGAACTCCAACCAGGATGAGGGGCGGCGCGCAATCTCGCTGGTACCGGACCACCACATTTGTGTGGTTCCCCGCTCTACCGTGGTTGAGCTGGTGCCTGAGGCGATCGATCGCATCACTTATGAGCGCCCGGTGACCATGATTTCCGGCCCTTCGGCAACCAGTGATATTGAGCTGATCCGCGTGGAGGGTGTGCACGGCCCGCGTACCCTGGACGTGATTATTCTCGACCAGTAAGCCCATAAGGGACACTCATAAAGTGCTTATCATCCCCCTGTGCCGTTCGGGTGCAGGGGGATGACTCGTACACATATTTATACTATGCGAATGGGTATCGGCAGACCGTGTTTGCGTTGTGCAGAGATACTTAAAGTGGGCGGGAGAGATCTCGAAATAACAGTATAAAAATAAGCTGTTATGAGTACAGAAGTGTCTCGAAAACCGCTACATTGACAGAAGAGTACCAACAAGAATATCCTGTTATGTTCCACAAAAACGTGGAACGTGCACCCCCGTACACCCGTAATCCGGTATGGGCGCGGGGAAGCGCCAGCCACCTCCAGCAAGGACTGGGGTCCAGTAGAAAGACAGCACCAATGGCACAGTTGCAGCAGGTCATCCTCCGCCGTACCGGCATTTACCCTCTTAATAGCGTCCTCGCGTCCGACCCTGTTCCGCAACATGAGCTGCATCAGCGTGTGCGCGTGCTCGCCGAGCTGGGGATGGTCCTCTCCACCGAAAGCCAGAAAACCCTCATGCGCATGAGTGAGCATGAGCTGGCCGATCTTATTGCAGATTGGAAGCACCTGCACGGCGGTGACCGGGGTGGGTGCGCCTTCCGTAAAGACTTCGATATTATCGAGCCCACCCTCACTGATACACAGAGGTACACGGAGCAGATGCTTCACTACGTTACCCGGTTTATGGGCCGCAGAGAAATGGCGAAACACTTGTGCCTGTACACCGTTGCCTGCCCCTGCTGCGACGCGATCTGGTGGTTTGCCAATAACCAACCCTACGGTGATATTCCCGATGCGCAGGTCATTACCGATTTCCGCCCGTACGACTGGCAGCTGGCGTGCGAGCGTGGGGAACTGTCCAACAGTGAACGGGATCAGCGTGAGGTGGTGCTGCTGCGTGGTGAAGGGCGCATCGTGCCGCTAATATGCTCGCTCTTCACCGAAATTGCAACCCAGAACCAGGTGTACAGCGAATTCGACCGGGCCGATCTGCTTACCCTCGCTACCCACCTGGTGTTTTACGATGCACTGCCCACCCTAGAGGGACCGTTCGCCTTTCGTGAGAACCTGGCGTTTTTGGCGGCCGCAATATCCACCGATTACGCCCACCAGGCGCGCACCCTCAACGAGGTGCTGCGCATTGCGGTGGCTCTTAGCAACATTAACCTGCTGGGGACTGAAGGCGATCTGAGCCTGAGTGACCCCAGCCGGTTTAAGCTGCGCCGCCATCAGCGCACGTTCATAGCCCGGCTCATTAATACCCTCTGCGAGCGCGACTATGAGGCCGCCTGCTACGACACCGCCACGCACGCGGAGCGTTTTAAACGGCTGGCGCGCACTATCCACCCTGGGGAATACCCCTCCCTCGTGTACCTGAATGTGTGGGCTGACGCCCTCTACAACGGTGAAATGCGCAGTTATGAGTCTGAGGTGGATGCCGCCTACCGCAGCTGTGACGTGGATAAGGTAACGCGGGTGCTGTCCCGCCGCCCCGGGGTGTTTGCGCGTCAGCTCAACCGGGCCTTGCGGTACTTCAGCGGCGATCAGCAGCAGGTTGCTGACGCGTTCTGCCAGGTGGCGCCGCGTGTGGCTGCGCCTCTTCTGGTGCAGATGCACAATATGTACACGAATATAGCTGCTGGTTCGGGGCAGCACCGCCTCGTGATTGATAAGGCAGGGGTGGGGTCGGTGGTCCCCGCTGGCTCGTACACCCAAAGGCAGCTTGAGTTGGGCCTGTACGCCGTGAAGAGCGGTTTGTCGGGGCGGCTGAGCGGGGTTCGTGTGCATGTTCCCCACGATGTGGGTTCCTTAGCCATGCCTCTGGGTAACCGTAACGCCAGCGAGTCTCTGCTGGGGTTGAGCCGCTACAACCGTGTGCGGCTTGACCCCCAGGCGATGCAGGCGAAAAGCCCCGCTAAGAACAGTGTGATTCGGTTGTTCACCTACTGGAACTCACCCGCCGATGTTGACCTTTCGGTGCTGCTGTACGACGCGAAAGGTGCGCTGCTAGACCGCGTGTGGTATGGCAGTCAGCGGGCTAAAAAGTACTGCTACCATTCGGGGGACGTGACGAACGGAACCGGCGGTGCGTGGGAGTTTATTGACCTGAAAATTGCGCAGGCCCGTGAGGACCGGGTGCGGTACGCGGTGCCCACCGTGCAGCTTTACGCAGGGCACAGCGGGGAGAACACCCTTGCGGATGTGAACGACCTGTTCGCCGGGTTCATGCTTCTACCGCGTGTTGGCGTGGGTAAGAATGTGCATGAGGTGAGTCAGGTGCGCACCAAGTTCACGCTCACGTCGCGGGCGCGCGGTTCGCTGCCGCTGATTTTTGGATCTGAAGGAGCGCACCATGACGATTACGGACGTGGGTATTCGTTCCGGAGTGAATGTTATAGAGTCTGGCCCCGTCGTGAAGGCCATGTTCGAGCTGTTCGCCCACTATGCACCGTTTACGGTGGCTGACTACTTGAATCTCACCGGTGCCACCGTGGTGGGGGAAGATGAGGAAGCCGATATTGTGCTTCAGCCGACGGTTGCCTCGCTCAGCCAGCTCTACCGGTATAAAGGGCTATAACGCTGCACGCAGTAGCCCATGGGTCATACCGGGGCTTCCTTGTATGGAGCGAAAGCTGCACATAGTGAGCGGGTTCCGGGGGTATTGAGTACACACAAGATCTGCTGATGACCGCGTGAAAGCGCCCTGTGTGCCGGTACTGTGACCGGCGCACGGGGCGCTTTATTTTCACCCGGTTGGGTGCCTGCCATGGAACAAGCAGCAGGTAATGTTAGGCGCGTGCGTCGAAGTGCTGCAGGCCGGAGTCTTCGCGGCTACCGCCCTGGCCGTCGCCAACGTCACGGTAATCGCTGATCCATTCGACCTTCTGCACCCACTTGACCATCTTGTAGCCGTGCATGGAATCTGCACGCAGGCGCAGGGGGCCGCCGTACACATCCGGCAGGGGCTTATCGTTCATGCCCCACGCCAGGATGGTTTCGTCTTCCATTGCCATGGAAATATCCAAGCACTCGTAGTAGGGCTCGGTCGGGCGGCCATCGTAGGTGTGGCCCACGTGCCCGTAGGAGGTGACCATCACGTACCGGGCGTTTTCGTCTTTCTCCACGAGGGCAAGTACGTCGCGTAGGCGCACGCCTTCCCACTTGGCGATGCCCGTCCACCCCTGCATACAGGTGTGCATCGTAATGTTCACTTCTTTGCCGAGAGCCTTCAAATCGTCAATGCTCAGCGACTTCGGCTCCTTCACCAGACCGCCTAGCTCTAGGCGGTAGTCCACGAATTCGTTCTCGCGCAGGCGGTTCCATTCGGTGCTTTCACGCTCTGTTGGCGGGCGGGTGTTCACCCAGTGGAACGGCGAAATATCGGCATCCGTGAAGGTCTTCTTCTTCACCTGCCGGGAGGTGATGCGGTCAAGGAATACGTTACGGACCGGCTGGGTCAGACCCCAAATGAAGGTCTGGGTGAACCGCAGGTCACGCAGCGACCAGTACGAGGCGCCTAGCCACAGGGCCACGGCTGCGACCACGCCAACGATCAGCATGGTGACTGCCTGGGCGAATTGGGCGGCGTCAATCTCGTTGTAGCTCTTATTCAGCATCATGTGTGCAATGTTGTATTGCGGGTGCACGATGAACACCAGTGCTACGTGCATGACTGTAAAGACGCAGTAGAACGCCATGCCCAAGAAGTGGATGGAGCGGGCGGTCTGGCGGTTGCGGAACAGCCTGACGTAGCCGGGGAAGCGGCCGCAGAACGCGGGGCTCATAATGGGCCCGGTGGCGATCATCAGCGGCGCCACAATGAACACCACGGTGAAGTACATGAGCTTCTGAAGGGCATCGTACGGCTGGAAGTGCTCAATGGAGGGCACTTGGAAGCCCGCGTAGATTGTGAGCGAGTGCCATGCCTCGGGGAAAATCTCCCAGGAGGTGGGTACGATACGCCGCCACTGCCCGGTTGCGAACAGCAGGGTCACATAGATCAGGCCGTTCACCACCCAAATAACCGTGGCTAGGGCGTGCCATGCGCGTCCCCAAACCGATCTGAGCCTTACCGGGTAGCGAAATAAGAGGGGAGAGGCTTCGTTGATCGTCGCGAGCGGTGTATTCGCCAGGGACGGTCGAAACCTTGTCTTTTGTAAAACGGAGCCATTCGGAGCCCGGGGTGCAGTGATTATTCCAGTAAAAGCGCGGGTGGGAGGCGATAACTTCCCAGCCTGAGCGGATGAGGAACCCCATCATCAGAAAGTTAATGAAGTGCGTGATGCGCAGCCAGGCGGGAAAGTCCAGCTCAACACCACTCGAACTCACCATTAAAAGAGTGGTATGCATTTTTCTTCCTTCGATAAATGTACGTGTGTGCAGTGGTGTACAGGTGCGAGCGAGGGAACGGGACGGGGTTTGGTGTGCCCCGGAAATCTGTTTGTGTACCGCCTCCTTTCAGCCGGTGTTCTGCCTTGAACTTTATATGGCCTGGGGAGGGTTCCTGCGCGGGGTGCGCGATGTTTAGGCGCACCCCCGAACTGGTTATGGTGCAGGTCACAAAACCCGTATCGAATAATAGTACGATGCGGCTTTTTTTATTCCCCATGTGCCCTTACATCCATATACTAACTGACAGGTTGTCAGTTACGGAAGATAAGCGTCGTAACACGCCGTAAAATTTGCTTTTAAGACGCGAATTTTTAGAATTTTTATAGGGTTATAGAGACATTAAGGCGGATTTATTAAGGGTATCCTTATTGTGTGAGATAAGGTATTTTTTATATTTACTTCATAAACTATTGCAAGTGTAAGTTTTTAATATTCCTGTGGTTTCTTGGGGGCTTGAAACTTTATTCAGAAAATATAAAGATATGCTTTATTCTATAGCAGTAAAAATGTATATATTATTATATTTCTTGCCCATAACCCACAGTCAGAGAAGACACCCGCACGTCCTAAGCCACAGGATATACGCCGCCCACAGTCCCGGCAGGAGTCTGCGTCAAGCCACACAAAAGGCCACAGGTTCGGCAGCATGTGACCGCCCCCGGCGTATCCAGGCGAGCTGAACCCTATAATGAACGAGACACCGCCCCACCCACCCTCAAGGAACAATAAATGAGCAGCGAAAAAGACCTCCGAGCCTCTTTCAACACCTTCATACAGGACCTGCCCCAGCTTGTTGCAGAAAAAGGCCTTAAACAGGTATACAACCTCTACAAAGCCAACGGTTACGACAGCTTAACCATAGGGGACAGCCCCCAAAGCCAAGTGGACCTTCTGGCAGGGGCCATGACCCACTGGCACAATAACGGGTTCTTCCGTCTGGCCGAGCTCTACGACGGGGTGCAGCTGGAACACAACGACGACTACTTCCTGGCGCTCATGAACCTTAACACCCCGCTGCGGCAGGCACTGCTACGCCACGACCAGCAACTACGCGACGAACTGCTGTGGCAGCTGCTCACCATAGAAGGCACCCCCGAGAACTCGCTCACGAATATAGATAAGTTCATGCCAGGAACCACCTGGCAGGAAGATCTGCTCACCGCCACCCACGAAGGGCTGATCCCCAAAGACCGCCTGCTAGATGCCTGCCTTGACGCATTAGCGCGGGACTTCGCCGCCTACCGTGCCGGATGGTTCTCCCGCATGTACACCACCCTCACCCCCACCGCCGCAGAATCCGCCCAACGGCAGAGCGAACTTGTGAACCTGCTCGGCTCATCAGTGGGAGCAACCATCACCCTGGCGGTCAAGCAGCTCTTAGCGGTGCACCGGGCAGGGCTTCTCGATATTGACCGATTCATCCACGGATGCGCCCCGGCGCTTTTGAACAACCAAAGCGAACGCATTAGCGGTACTGAAAATCCTGGAATCCGCATGCGCCACAGGCGGGGACGGGCCGGTCACCGAACTGGCCCTTACCGCGCTGGGACACACCCACCCGCAGGTGCAGGTGGCTGCCGCACAACTACTGGTACGGTGCAACGCAGCCGAAACACTGCACCAGCACGCGCAGAGCCTCAGCCCGGTGGCCCGGCAGGAGCTAGAAGAGGCCAGGCTGCTGACAAACACGGAAGAAGAAACCGCGCAGCATACGGCGGGCTCCGAAGAGCCCTCCTATCCCGGTGCCTGCCTCACCCGCGCAGCCAGTAACCCCATTCAGCCAGCAAGACGCCTACGCGCGCACCCTGCACGCCATGCAAGAGGCTGTGCAGGGGCTGGAGAGCGAGCTGCTGTTCCACTGGCTCATGAGTGAAAACCGCGATACCTCAGTGCTGAAACCCCTCACCCGGCAGGCGGAAGAGAGGATACGCGAGCACCGTGCAGGGCATCAGATCGCATACCTCATCCTCAGCGCCCTAGAGCCGGAAAACTCAGCTGTACAAGAATATGAGCAGCACCTAGCGCATGAAAAAACACCCGTGAACGAGCGCATCCGGGAAATCGGTGAGCGCCTCTACCAAAAACGCCCATACGCCCTGCTGGCCACCCCCACAGACACCCATGGATGGGTAGACCCCAAAATATTTATGCAGCGGCTAACCCACAATATTTCTACCGGCGCAGACATCCTGGAACAGGATTTTACGCAGGCAATGCTGCGCCTGAACCAGGGCGATCAGGCGACGCACCAGACGCTCATAAACGCCCTGGAAGAAATCGAGCGCACCGCCGATGCTGCGGGCCGATACGCATCATACTTTGCCCGTGCCTGTACCAAACTCAAAGACGCGGGGAAGCCTCCTCACATTCTTGAGAACATCCAGGTGAGCTGGAGCTACCGTGAAAGCGAGACGAGGCGCCCCAGCGGCAAACCCGAATTCGTGTGGTGGAGCCCCACCGTGCACCTGCCCAAAGTACGCGAAGAGCACACACCGGAAGAAAAATATCTGCTCACCTTGCACTACGCGGTCATGAGCTGCGAACAGCTGGCCCTCACCTGCCCCTCCTCCACGGCACCCGTGGCAGTCGGCCTGCTAGAACAGTGGGTCTTCTTCAACGAAGAAGACCACTATATGCACAATATGGTGGGCCTTCTGAGGAGCCACCCGGGCACATGGGACTCCTTGAGCGCACAGGCGCTCGCGGTACTGGCCAACTCAAAACACCAGGTAGACCGTGCCGGAGCCGCAGAGCTGCTGGCGGACACCCTCGGCGGTCGGCTCTCCTACCAAGACGCCATTGCGGGGTTCGCGCAGGCCGCCCCAGCGCTAATGTTCACCCGGTGGGCGCATACCTTCGAGGACATGGCGGCACTAACCCCGCGCATCACCCTGCGGTTCTTAGACGGGCTGCTGCCGCACTGTGAGCGCACCCAGCACGGGATGGGGAAGCTGCTGGGAGTATACGCACAGGAATACTTACGCGTTCACGGCGCGAAGCATAGCGCGCATAAATCCCCGCAGCTAAGCCCCGAGATGACCGCATGGTTAAACGGTTTTAAGGGCTCCTCGCAGGCGGCGAAACACGCACGCACAATCCTTAAAGCTGCTGACTCATAACCCCCGCCTTGAAGAATGAGGCGCAGCCGCGTGCCGTAGATTAGCCCGCCGGCGGTTGTTGTGCGGCACCGGGGGACCCGTCCTTTGGCGCGGTGCTTTTAGCCTCCTGCGCTGGCGGCACCACCGGCAGCATACCTGTTGTCAGGCGCACCTGCGCCGTTTTCCGGGCCTTTAACGCTGCGATCTGCTCCTTCTGTGACGGCTGCTGATCAGCCGATGCGCCCTGCCGCCGGAACGCCCTCTTAATGGCCGCCGCCCACAGCGGGAACAGCAGCACCGTAAACGCCCCACCGGCCACCAGCAGGGAAGCGGTCGCATCCTCAAGCAGCCCACTACCGGTAGCAATAGTTGTTACCGCCACAATAATGGGCAGGCCCGCCGCCGAATACAGGGCCAGCTCAATCTTCTCACTGGTAGAACGCAGCTCTGAACCGGTATCCGTGAAACGCTCAGCCACAAACACCGGCAGCCCGCGGGCCAGCAAAATACCCACCACAACCAGCAGCAGCACCAGCGGAAACGCGCCACCACCGACGGGTCAATCGTCATGCCGCTCACCACAAAAAAGAGCGGAATCAGAAACGAAAACCCCACCGTCTCAAGGCGGCGCGTCATCAAATGTAACGCCCCCACCGGCGTGAGCGAACGCAAAATAATGCCCGCCGCAAAGGCCCCGAGCACCGCATCCAGCCCAAAAAGCGCCGCGAACATGATGAGGGTGGCCAGCAGAAACATGGCCAGACGCAGGATCGTCTGGCTGGTCGTATTCGCCTCAGCCGCCATAATCTGCCGCAGCCCCGGCACCTTCTCAAACAGGCGGTGCGGAACAATGGCAGTCACCACCGCAACCGCCATAAACCCCAGCAGAATCAGAATCGCCAGCCCCGGTGAATGAGAAGATAACAGCAGCGACATCGCAAAAAAATCGGGAAAAGTTCGCCAACGGCACCGTGCACCAGCACCGCATTCCCCACCCGGGTACCCGCCGCACCATGCGACTTAAGCATAGGCAGCAGCGTGCCTAAAGCCGTGGAACTCAGCGCAATACCCACCGCAATATAGGTGTTAAAACCCTTAGTGAAACCGGTAATGAGTGCCGCCCCCAGCACCCCCAGCCCAAAACACACGCACCAGGTGGTGATAGCACTGCGGCCCTGCCGGCCGCGCAACGATTTCACATCAATCTCAAACCCGGCAATGAGGAACAACATCCCCAACCCCAGCTCTTTCAGCAGCGGAATACCGCCGTCACTGCCAGAAGCCAGACCCAGCACATTCGGGCCGATCAGCATCCCAAAAATAAGCAGAAACACAACATCCGGGATGCGTTTGCCAATCAGCCGGGATATAACCGGGGACACCAGCGCCACAAGAGAAACCCAGAAAATAGAAACATACTGGGCGGTCCCCTCAACACTGGTGCTTTCGGCGGCGGCACCAGAAGCCACCAGTACCTGCGAAGCACCCGTGACGCCGTGCGCAGCAGCACCGGGGGCGAGCGAACCGACCGAGCCAAGCAACCCAGTAACGCCGAACAGCACAGACATGAAACCTCACAAGAAATAGGGCAGGGGGCAATCAGCCAGCCTTAAGTGTGGCACAGCCCCGGCGAGCATGCATATTTACGGGTGCCCCACAGCAGCCTTGCGCATCCGCTTAGACGCGGATATGCCTCAGGATGCTGAGCTAATATATCCTGACTAGTATCTTTAACCTTTAACCCGACGCGCAGCACACACAGCGCACCGGACTGGGCTGAGGCTCAGCATCTACGTTCTGATTCGACTACGCAGGCACACAGGAGGCAATATGCCCGCAGAAACCACCGCCAAACGCGAGGCTGGTGTAGATTTAGCTCGCGCATTCGCCCTGCTGCTGCTGGTGATGCCCGTGAGTGTAGCACTGAACCTGGTGCCGGAGAACCGGCTGCACTGGCTGGGCAGCGTGCCGCCCGCCGCGAATACGCTACTCGCCGCACTCCTTGGCATTAGCGCATACCTATACGCCAGGAGGGTGACGTTTCCCCAATTTTTTGCCAGCACCGTGGTGCGTGCCATCGCATTCTTCGTGCTCGGGTGGCTGCTCGCCCAAGGACGCGCCTACCAGCCGGTAGCAGCCCACGCCGAATTCCCGATCCTATACGACCTGCTCATCCCGTTCGCCGTGCTGACCCTGCTCACCACACTGTTCGTATACTCACCGCTGTGGGTGCAGGCTGCGCTGACGGCGCTCGCCAGCCCCGCCATTCCCTTCACCTACGAGCAGCTGATAAACCGGGGCTGGGCCGCCGACGACTGGCTGAGCCGCACCATCCCCGCCCTGTTTAACGAGTACACCGGCACCGTGCTGCACAGCGGATTGAAGATGCTCTGGCAGGTGGGGCTGGGCATACTGCTGTGGCGCGCCTACGAGAAGCTGGGCCCTAAAATTGGGGTGCCCGTCGGCCTGCTGGGGCTGGGTGCGGCAGTGCTGTTCTGGGTGAACCCGAAGGCGCAGTCGGGGGTGCTGGCGTGGCCTACAACATTGAGCATTGTGGGGGTGGCCGGGGTGCTGTACGTGTGCGCTGAGGCGGCGCGGGTGCTTGCCGGGCGCGGTGCGATACTTGAGCCGTTCGCACGGGTGGGGCGCATGAGTCTGAGCGCATCCATTGTGATACTTCTGGCGGCAGTGCATGGAGGCACCTACCTGGTGCAGCTGGTTGCCGGTGCCGAATACCGTGCCCCGCTGGAAGGCACATGGCTGACATACCTGTACTGGGTGGGGTTCCTGGCGCTGGCCTGGGGTGTGGGTGCGCTTTTCACCTGGCTGTGGCAGAAGCTGCTGAGCAACAGCACGATCTCACGCGGACCGATTGAGTGTGCGCTTGCCCTCATGAGCGGGCGGGGATAGGGCCCGAACTCGGCGGCTACAGCCCCAACAACCTCAGCCTCGTTCACACAGACTGACCACACGCGCCCTCGACCCACAAGAGACCGAACGCCTCGATTCATCTGGATGGACGCCCATATAGCGAGGCCACTACGAGCACACCGTTACCTTCCGCCCAGGGCGATGACGAGCGTTGCTGCTGCCAGCAGGAGGCTGGTCGGTGTCATCGTCCAGCGTTCGGCGGGGCTGCGCGAGATCGCGTTGAGCGCCACGCTCGCGGCGAAGAACGTGAACGCCACCCAGGTCAAGACGATCACCGCTGCACTGTCTCCGTCCGGGAGAACGCCCGCACGGCTGAGCAGCAGGGCCGCCAGCCCCGCGTACACCAGCACCGACACCGCACTGCCGACGCGGAGCCCGCGCGGTAGAACGCGGTGCTGGCCGCCCCACACGAAACGACCATAGGGGAGGCCCGACGCGGCGAGGATCTGCAGGACGGCGAGCGCCGCCAGCAGTGCGAGCGCGACGACAAGAGCGATGGCGGTCATGCGGTTTCCTCTCGTTGAGCCACCGAATCTGCGAACGCACGTGCCAGGTCGTAACCACTTACGGAACGGGCTGACAGCAGCCCGAGAATCGCGTGCTTCAACTCCATGCCATATAGTCTACCACACATATATAGGACTATACACCTATGGTTTTGGAATCTACGAGCCCACTGGTGCTGCGGTCACCTGTCCAGGGACGGCCCACCATAGCGTGGGCGGCTGCTTATCACAAGGAGGCGGAGAAGCGGGAGTGTCGGGCTAGAAGAAACCCGAGAAGGCTGAGGCTGCGGGGGCAGTATGTGACTGGGCGCATCAAAGATATGATGATTGTGAGGGGGGAAGAACTGTTTCCTGGACGATATTGAGAAGTCTTTGCGAAGGGACTTGCCAATCCTGCGTGGGCGGCGGTTTGTTGTGTTCCAAAATGCGGACTTATCTATTGCTTTGTGGAGGAGGTGATTGAGGCTGGCGGTAGCGTGGGTGTTCCAGGTCTTGCTCGGGACGGTGATGATGAGGTTGGCAGCATGTAGCGGTTCGGAATCGCGCGTAGCGTGGCGTAAAGCCACGGCCCGTCAGTCACAAGACTCAGCATGGAAAGGAATAGATCTTGGGTGAGAAAACCGAAAAAGAGATCCTCGAATCTTTCTTTAAATGGTATTCAGAAACAATAGATCCGTCAGCAGAATTTGATCCAAATGCATGGATGGCCGCCCCTTACAAGAGCGCCTTCATTGTAGTCCCCAGCGGGGGAGGATACGGGAACTACATGCACGTCATAAAAGGAGAAAACTGCATCGGATTCTCGCCAGCTCTAGCCACCCTCGAGTCAATCTATCAGAAACTGCTCGACCTCGAAAATAAGGAGGATGGGTAATGGCGACACCAGAGAAAGCGATGCGGCCCGGTACCGCAGCCAAGCGCGGCACCTTGAATGACTTAAGGAAAGCAGTCGAGGATTATCCGGAAGTCAATTGGAGAAGCTTCCTTTTCTGGGCCATCGGAAACGCGGATCCGACATCGCGTGTCGAGATTGTCAACTGGATGCTCGATCATGGCGCCGACGCGGCTCAGATTACTCATCACGGCAACCTCAATGCGCTGCATATACTGTTCAGTGAGCCTAAGCATGACTACAGCATGGAGGCAAAGGTGCTGCTACGACTTCTCGAAGGCGGAGCAGACATCAACCTCAAGGCGCAAAAGTGGGGGTACCCCTCTTGATGCTCATCAACAACCTGAATATCAAAGATAATGACCTCGGACCATTCTATGATGTAATTTTCTCTTGGCCAGGAATCGACTGGGAAGCCGGAGCAGGAAAAGCGTTCGGCAAACCCGTCACACTGAGGCAGGTCGTCGACCTCGCCGGAAATAGACTACCCGAGATGTGTCGACGAATGCATAAATACCTCGAACACGGCCCATCTCAACGGCCCAATGTGCTGTAACTTTCAATATTTTTAGCGGTTCAAGGCCTGCGCAGCACAAAAGGGTTATTCACGAGGTGTAGGTGAAGATATGTCCCGCGACAAATGGATCTGTCCAGATGCCGTAGAACCCATCCCAACACCCTTAGCGTCAAAGCCACGGAAGCCCGGCACCATTGACGCCACATATTGTGAACGCTTCACCACACCGATAACCTAAAAGAAAGACAAGCGATCGAAGCATCATCCCGAACACACCTTGAGGAACACGAGAAGTTGATAAACGCATTCACACGTGACGATTTCGTGACATGGATGGAACAGCTTGCCCGGCGGCCGTGGCCGATGACCCTTGATGCTTTCACCCATCTTGCCCCGGAACTGGGGTGGCATTTCACTGGGTATCAGTACAGCTTCACGGCAGACTTCGCCGTAGGCACACGAAAAGTGGTGGTCATCGACAACAAGGCAGGCGATGTCCACACGATCTCATTTGTTCTGGCCAAACCCGCTCTGGAAGGGGTGGAATTGCTCACCGAGCTGAACGATTTTTTTAGCAGCTATGTTGCAGCCGCCTCGGAAACTTGGGGACCGCCCATACGGACAGTACAGGGAAGAAACCCCATAGCAGCGTGGACTCTCCCGAAAGCCTGCATCACAGAGATCACCAGAAGCGAAGAAAAAATCCATGCGAAATTTCTCACACCTCAAGGAGCAAGGTTCTACTAGACAACCCTTCTCTTTCATCGCCTGCGAGCAGTATTTAGTGAGGTCTCATGATTTGGCAAGAGTTTGAAGTACACCTTTTCTCCACAATAATAAATTTCACCGCTCGAACGATCTTGATCATTGGCGCATCAAACGAACAAGGGAAAACCGGAGTCCCCTTCGCACAGTTCGCCGGAATCAACGCCCTGTATGGAGGAAATGCCGACATCGTAGCTGAGATCTGTGGGGAAACATTCCCAAAGACATGGCAACCTTCACACCCCAACAACGCGATGATCTTCAGCAGCTCGGCTTCACTCCGTCCGATGATGGGGTGACATGGCAGCGAAGGCTTCCTTGGCCAGCAATGAGTCATGTCATTTGGGACACGGTTCGGGCAAGCACCCTGCGTCTACGAGACATTGGCGGCATCGAATCACCCGATCAGCTGACTTACAAGGCATGGCGCTACCCCAGCAACAGCACCAAAAATGAAAACGATATCGGTGACAAGAAACTCCGCATTCCCGAACTTGGAATCAGGCGAGAGCAGCAATAATTGCAACATCGCACACTACGGTTAAGCCTTACTCTCCTCCCCGATCCTCTGACGAGGACGGAGCCCACAGTGCGACCAGATTGTCTTGAACGGCTCACTACGGCACTCACCAATGCGGGCGTCGTCTGTATGCTTCCCATCCTCGCACAGGAGATCAACAGCCTCCTGACAGAAGATGGAGGAAACCTGCTCGACCGCCCGCCGCGCCCATCCGTATATGCTCTGAACCATTGCAAGTACGAGATCACCATGAGAATGAAACCGGACCCAGGTAGGCCCGAAATTAATTAAAGGAATCAAAACACTGATAAATGAACTAACAACAAGGGAATATGTGGCATGGATGGAACGACTGTCGCAGCTGTCATGGCCCATGACGCTTGACTCCTTTACCACGATGGCTCCAGAGCTGGGATGGCATTTCACTGGGTATCAGTACAGCTTCACGGCAGACTTCGCCGCCGGAACACGGGACGTGGTGGTCACCGACAACAGGGAAGGAGACGTCCGATCAATCTCCTTCATTCTAGCCAAGCCCGCCCTGGAAGGCATTGACCTGCGGGCCACCCTGAACGATTCCTTCATTCACTACATCACCTCTGCTTCACAGATTTGGGGGAACCCGATCCGGGCCATCCCGGAGAAGAACCCCATGATAGCTTGGTCTCTCCCTCTGGGCGGGACAGCAGAAGTCACCAGGAACGCCAACAAAGTTTACGCAACATTCATCACACCACAGGGAACACCCCCTGCTAGCATTTACCCGACACGCCACAACCATTGAGAGCTTCCATGACCTGGTCAGATTTTGAAACACGCCTCTTCGAAATGATAACCGACCTCCCCTCAAGGACGGTCTTGATCATCGGTGCACGGGATGATCAAGGAAAAACAGGGCTCCCGTTCGTGCAGTTCGCTGGCCTTGATGCTCTGTATGGAGGAAATGCCGACATCATAGCTGAGATCTGTGGGGAAAACGTTCCCAAAGACATGGCAACCTTCACAGCCCAGCAGCGTAATGATTTGGAACGTCTCGGTTTCACTCCAGCCGAAGATGGGTCAACAACGTGGCGACAGAATCTCCCTTGGCCTACCCCGAGCCGCGTTATCATGAACACCGTTCGAGCAAGCACGCTACGTCTTCGAGATATCGGCGGCATCACATCACCCGATCAGCTGACTTACAAGGCATGGCGCTACCCCGACAGAACACCAGAATTGGAGCACGACTCTGGGGACATGAATCTTCATATCCCCGAACTCGGTATTCCGCGAGAGTAAAGGATCAGGACGAGCCCCATAGAAATCTGCTTTCCCAAGACTTTAGCCGCATCTGCCAAAGCTAAGTGCATGACAACTTTGAGAGGGCATGACGGCGATGACAGATTATCTTAGCGGGTTGATCATATTCTTGCGTGAGGCTGAGATTCACGTTCACGGCAACAAAGGGCTTGTGAGTTTCCCCGCAAGCGAAACATCAACGACGTCTGCTTCTGGGCAACCAATGACACATGGAATGTGGGCTACTCACGCTGGCCCATGGATCCAACAGCAGTTCTCACCACTGCTGATCGTGATGTCTCACTGTGCTGGCTGATCTGCTGCACTGGCAACCTGTATTGCAAGAAGCAGGAATGGTGCTACCTCCTCCCTCTCCGAACCATTTCCGGATTCGCGAACGGCTGGAAAGTTCCCGAACCCCGCGACGGATAGGCACGTAGCGGACTACTGCCGGATAGTGCGGGCGTATTCCTCCATCACGACGCCGGATTCAAAGCTTCGACAACTCACCAGATCAAAGTTCTGTATGACGGCACCAGCATTGCCGAACAGTCGGACACCATCACCAAGGACGACGGGATTGCGTTTGAGAATGAGGCGGTCAATCTCGGGCAGTAGCTCTCCTGCAAGATTTCCACCACCGCAGAGATAGATTGCAAGCCCCTCTTGCTGTTTCAGCTCACGCACAGTCGTGAGCGCGTCAGCGGTGAATGTCACGCCAGCTGGCGGGGTTGTCTCCGAGCGTGTTGCGACGAACTCGCTCAGGTGCGCATAGGGTCGTTCAATACCGGCCGCCCGCGCAATGTCATAACTTGCCCGTCCTTGAATGACCGTGTCGAAGCGATTACCCGGCGGATGCATATCGAGCGCCGCGAGTACATGGGCGGGGAGCGCATCGGCGAAGTCACTCAAGTAGACAGCCATATGGTCCCCTTCAACGGGGAAGGCGTCGTAACTGCCGTCCGGTGCGGCGATGTAGCCGTCGATAGACACGGCGACGTAGTAAACCAGTTCACGCATCATATCTCCAATCACTACTTTTGTCGTGGTTAACATGACTTTACCACGATATCAGTAGTACATGCGATAGCATGATCACATGGTCCGTAATGCTGAACGACGCACACTGCTCGCCGACGCCGCTGTACGGGTACTCGCTCAACAAGGCTCACGCGGTCTGACGCATCGGGCGATCGACGCCGAGGCGAAAGCACCCAGAGGTACAGCCTCTAACTACTTTGTCTCGCGCGATGAAATCATCGATGCGATCCTGCTTCGCATCAGTGAACGTCTGCAGCCGGACCCCGACATCCACGCTGACCTTGCCCAGCGACCTCCCAGTGTTGAGCTATTCACCGAGTACTTGCGCGACATTGTCCACCGGCTGACAGATAACCGTGATGCTGCGATAGCGCTTTCGAGCTGCGGCTCGAAGCCACCCGCCGCCCGCGCGTCGCGGAGGCGCTCACCACCTGGCGGCGAGCAGGACTTCAAGCCGATATCGAGTTCAACGAGAAGATGGGCCTACCCGGTCGGCCTGCGGACATCACGCTTTTCCACTACGCCCTCGACGGACTGCTTCTTGACCATCTCACCGTTCCTGTGGATGAAACTGTCAACCCTGACGAGGTGGTGAGCGTGCTCGCCCACCGACTTCTCGGCAACTAAGGCAACCCAGCACTTTAAAGTCGCCAACACACTGGGGTCTCCCCAAGCCCTCCAGTTCAACTCTGCTCTGCCGCAAGTAGACGCAGTCTACCAACGATAGATCAAACTGCTGCATTTGGTGTCGCCGCTCAGGGCATGCTTGTCACGCAGATACTCCAGCGTCGGAACGAGGTTCTCAATGGGGCCACTGCGTGCTGCGCATAGGCGCTCGCCCTCATGAGCGGGCGGGGTTAGCCTGGCGGCGTGACGAATACGCTGGCACACACGGTGTCTCTCCGATAATCTGGTGCCTACCAGCCACCAACAGAGAGAAACCAGCCCGTGAAGTACTTTGCATACATAGTAGTGGGAAGGACTGGATATGACGGATTCGATGTCCCCCAAACTCCGCAGTCTTTCGCCGATGATACCGAGCAGCGCCTTACTGAGCCCGACTTTTTGGAGGGTTATAAACGTTATGCCCTCGTGGTGTGGGCGCTGCCTGAGGGTGTGGATCATGTGGATGATGTACCACGTGACTCTGTTGCGCTCTCCAACTATATGCAGTGCGGCGGTTCCACACAGGCGATGACGGTTGAGGTGCGTGTGACCCAGGAAGACGGGTCTTATGAGCATTATGTGGTTGCGCGCAAACCCGTGGCAGACCCGGATGCGTGGACCACTATCACGTATAACAATACGCCCTTACAGGTGCACCCCGAGGAGGTTTCACCGGCGAGCAGGCGGCACCTGTTTTCCGCGCCTACATTGAGGACGGCGTGATTCCGCCGCGCGAGTTGCTGCGTACACTGGATATTTAGACTTTTGACTCGGCCCAGTGGATGACCCGGGCAGAAGGCACATACAGCAAAACCCCCTGAAGATTACTCTCAGGGGGTTTAGGGTTGGTCGGGATGACAGGATTTGAACCTGCGACCTCGTCGTCCCGAACGACGCGCGCTACCAAGCTGCGCCACATCCCGGGGTTACTTCTCGGTACAGCACCGTAAAGCAACTCAATAAGGATAGCCCATACCCTCGTCAAGCGCAAACAAAACAGCAACCCCAGGACGTGAGACAGCGTGAGGCTACTTCATGCCGCGAAACCGGTACACAAACGCCGCCATCGCATCGCGGTGAATCGGCTCCACCGGGCGGAACGTCCCATCACCCCAGCCGCGCGTAATACCCTTCGACGCCAGCCACGTAATCTCCCGATAGAACGGGTCGGAGGGGCGGACATCCCTAAACGGTGACTGCTGCGGGGCGTTAAACCGTGGCGAGTTGGCGTAACGGTAGAAGAACGCCGCCATCGCCTCACGGCTCACCGGCTCGTGCGGGCGGAACGTCCCATCACCCCAGCCGCGCGTAATACCCTTCGACGCCAGCCACGTAATCTCCCGATAGAACGGGTGAGACGGGTCCACATCCTTAAACGGAGACACCACCGGAGGCGTGAAATCGGGTGCCCCCGCCATACGGTAGAAGTAGGCGGCTATCGCCCCACGCTCAATATTCTCCCCCGGGCGGTAGGTGCCATCCGGCCAGCCCCTGGTGATGCGTTCACCAGCCAGCCACTCAATCTCGGTGTAGAACGGGTGGGTTGGGCTCACATCCCTAAACCGGTGAGAAGCCGGTGGGGCGGGGGCGGGGTTTGACGGCCCAGCCGAGTCGCTCCTCGCCTCAAGAACCTGCGCCCGCTGAACCCGGGCGGAGGCCACCTGCGAGGTGTTCTGCGCCGCGGAAGCTGAGGGGTTATGCAGATGCAGCAGCAGCATCTTCGCGGAGGCGCCGCTGCGCAGGTGAGCCGTCACGGGCGCATCCGGTGAGTCCACGAACAGGGACGGGCCGGTGCCCTGCCCGCCGTCAAACCACAGGTTAGGGGTGTACGGGTTAAAACTCACCCAGTCAGTCGCGGAGACCGTCTGCCCCAGCAGCGGCAGGCTCGTGAGCACCCGGTACTGAAGAGGTTCAGAACCCTGCCGGGCCAGCCCCAGTGAAGAAGCGGCAACCGGTATGACCGCAACATTCGTATCGAACGTATTGGTGTCAATATCGCCCCACACGCCATTGACCGGCAGCGCATCCACCTCACGGCTGGCACCCGCGCGGCGGGAGGAGAGCACCGCCACCGGGTAGTCCAGGCCTATCTGCCGCTTCACCTGAACCGAGTAATCCGCGTAGCCGTCTCTGTCCGTGTCAATCTCAACCTCAATACCGTAGGCCGGGGTGAGCGCATCCCAGTTGCCTCTTGTGGCCACGCCGAAAGAAATGACACCCCGGCCCTGGGAACTGCCCGAGGCACCCAACGCCGGAAGGTTAGACGAGGCGCCCACGTACTGTACCGCCATTGCCCGCGCAGATGAGCTGCCGGGGGCCGGGCCAGACTCCTCATACCCCAGTTCGAAGGCACCCAGCTGCGAAACGTACCCGTTACGTCGTACCGGTGTGCCCTCCGGCTTAATCCGGGCCGTCTGGGAGGTGCCAAACGTTAAGGAAGCTGAAGGGACCATGAGTTCCGACACCGGTTTTGGTGCGGCGTGCAGCGGCACCACCACGGTGGAGGAGCTGTCGGTGAGCGTCACATTGCCGCTGACTGAGCTAAGGTACTGGCGGTACCGGCCGCCCTGGTCCCGGGCCGTGCCCGCATCAAGAGTCTTCGCCAGCTTCTCGGGGTCAACCGTCACCGACACCCTAAACGTGGCCTTGGCGCCAGCGGCAACACTCACGCTTTCGGGGGTTTTGACCTGCACCCCGGCCGTGGTGGTGCGCGCATCAAAACCAACCCGGAACGTGCGCTGCTGCCCGCCTGCGTTCTCCACGGTCACCTCTTTCGTGACTGTTTTCGCCCCGGTGCCGGGGGTCACCTCAATCACCCCAAAAGATAGAGAGACCTGCTGTGGGTTCTGGGTGTTGTATGCGGTGGTTCGCTCATTGACAGCCGCCTGCGCATCCACCCGGCCAGCACCCACACGGTCCACACCCAGCCGTTCGCCCGAGATGGTGCGCACCTCCTGCGAGGCGGTGTTCATGATGCGCGCCTTCACCTGCTGCTGAGACAGAAACGGCTCTTTGCTCAGGATCTGCGCCGCAATACCGGCCACATGCGGGGTTGCCATGGAAGTACCACTCAGACGGAACGGCTGGTTGCCGCTACCCGCACCTGCTGAATAAATATTTGTTCCGGGGGCGGCGACATCGGGTTTCACGAACCCGTCAGAACCGTGTACCCCGCGGGCGGATGAGGCAGCCAGCGTATCCGGGCCCTTCGCGGTAAGAGCCGTATTACGCCAGGCCGCCCCCAGCTCAACCTCCAGGGTTCCCGCCTTCACCGCCGGGTATAGTGTCTGGGCTGTTGCACGGCTTATCAGCACCCCCGGTATGGTGGTGCTTCCCGCGATGGGGCGGTCATCATTCTCCGGGGCCACCATGAGCACGCCTTTACCGTTAGCGGCGGCAACATTCGCGAACCGGCGGGCGGAATCGCACGACGAATCGGAGCCGGAAGCCTCCCAGTGAAGCATCACCCAGCGGCCGCCGAAATTCGTGCCCGTGAACGGTGCGCAGCCGGTCTTATTCGACTCGGGGGCCGCCGTGACGGTGCCGCTCACGCGCGCATTATTGGAGGCAAATGTATACAACGTGGAGTAGCTGCCCGCATAGGCACCGGCAACAGCGGAGGGCCCCTTCACCTCAAACCTGTCAGAGCGGGTGAGGGCACTCTCCGAATTCGCCACAGTTAACGCCGAGGGGTTGTTCGCGGGCGCACCCATAATCGAGTACACGTCCCCCTGGCTCAGATTCGCCTGCGCGTTACCGGCGGCAACCACCGCCAGCACCCCCTTATCAATCAGGCGCTGCAGCATCGTGTTTTCGGGGTCATCCACCGTTGAGTAGTCGCTGCCGAGGGAAAGGTTCACAATGTTCGCACCATCCGAGAAGTCCCCGTCATTATTGGGGTCCAGGGCCCTATCTAGCGCCTGGCCGGTCATGGAGGAGCTGCCGCTGCACCCAAAGATACGCAGCGGCATCAGGCGCGCCTCGGGTGCGGAACCCGGCCCGATGTGCAGCCGCTGCACATCCGCAGATGAAAGCTTGGAATATTCGCCCCGGAACGTTTTGCCGTCCGCACCCACACCGTACCCTGCGGCGGTGCCCGCCACATGCGTGCCGTGCCCAGACTCGCTGCAATCCATGGGGTTACTATCGGGTGCGGGGGCGTTATACCCGTTGTAGGCATCGCCGACCAGGTCGTAGCCGCCCACCACTTTCTGCGGGTCGTAGGAGCCTGCGGGCATCGTGGGGGAGGATTTTGCTTTATCGTAGGCCGCCTTGGTGCCCGGGCCGCCAAAATCGGCGTGCGTATAGTCCAGGCCGGTGTCAATCACCGCGATCGTCACGCCCCGTCCGGTCGCCCCCGTGCTGCGCCACGCCTCATGCGCACCTGTGCCCACTACGGAGATTGCGTTCATACGCTCCTTCGGCACGATACGGGAGATACGCACCACATCCGGGTGCCCGGCGAGGCCCCTGATCGCCTGCGCATCACCGGTGAGTGCCACACCCCGCTGCAGGTTGTGCGTAGTGTACAGCACCTGCGAATTAGAGGAAGCCGCTAATGACTGTGCGTTTGTCACCACCTGCGACTGCACGTGGTGCGCCGCGGCAACACTCTGCGTGGTGGGGGATACCTGGCTCATCGGGCTCACCCGGCGCCCACCCCCATCAAGAGCTAAACCGTAGGCGCCCTGGCCAGCCAGCTCCACATAAGCGGTGACGGTTCCGGTGGCCTCTTTCATGGAGGCGGTGACCACCTCACCCTGCCCTAGCCCCCTCCACAGTGCCCTGAGTGGCGGGGCCCCGCGGAGGCGGGGGCGGGCTGTGCCGGGGCCGCTAGGGTGGCTGGTGTGCCCAGCAGGGCGGTGCATACGCTGAGCGCGGCCACGCCCAACATGCGCGCACGGTGCGCGCCGTGTGGTTTGAACATCATGGTCCTTGTGAATAGGTATGAACTGGGTGAATGATTGGGGGTCGACGTGTTGTTGCGAAAATTCTACGGTGAATACCCCCGATAGAGAAGATTACTCCGCCCGCCTCCAAAATGCATCCGCGCGCCCGGCACCACCGATAATGCATAAATATGTGAGCAGGGGGGGGGCAAGGGCAATGCACCACACACGCTCTTCGGTACGCCCCAGTTGGGAGACTATTGCTCGTTATTGAGTTCGTCCCATGAGGCGCGCATCGTCGCAAACCGCCCGCCGGCGGCCGTTAGCGCCTGCGGGGAGCCGTCCTCAACCACCTCGCCAGCATCAATTACCAGCACCCTGTCGGCGGCTAGCACCGTCGATAACCGGTGGGCAATAATAAACGCGGTACGCCCCGACAGCAACGTATTCAGCGCCCGCTGCACCGCCCGCTCACTCGGAATGTCCAAGGAGGCGGTGGCCTCATCAAGAATCACCACATTCGGGTCCGCCAAAAACACGCGCGCAAACGACACCAGCTGCCGTTGACCCGCCGACAGGTTCGTTCCGGCGCGGCCCAGCATGGTCTGGTACCCCTGCGGAAGGGCACTAATAAACTCGTGCGCGCCCACCGCCTGCGCCGCCGCAACAACCTGCTCATCGGTGGCGTTCGGGTTACCCAAACGAATGTTCCCGGCGATCGTGTCAGAAAACAGGAACACTTCCTGAGTGAGCATCACCACTTCCTGCCGTAGCTGAGCGTCTGAGAGCCTGCGAATATCAACGCCATCAAGCAGTACCCGCCCGTCACTCACATCATAGAACCGCGACAGAAGCTTAGCGATCGTAGACTTGCCCGCGCCCGTAGCGCCCACCAGCGCCACCCGCTGCCCCGCCGGTACGCTCAACGATGTGCGCTGCAGCGCCGGAGTGCCCTCCACATAGGCGAACTGGGCGTTTTGAAACTCGACCTCCCCGCGTGCGGCACCCTCAAGAACCTGCCGCTGCACGGGGTGCTCAGCCTCACGCACCTGCGGACGCTCCGCCAAAAAACCGGAAATCTTCTCAAGCGCCGAGAACGCCGACTGGAACAGGTTATAGAACTCGGAGAGCGTCATAATCGGCTCAAACACCCGGTTCGCATAAATAATGAGCGCCAGCAGGGTACCCACCTGCATAGTGCCGCCCAGCACCGCATACCCGCCAATCACCAGCGCCGCCGCCACAAACACGTTCCCGAAAAGCATGAGAGTGGGGGAGTAGATGCCGAACATCTTAATAGAGTCCATCACGCTCACCCGGTACCGTTCGGCCACAGCGGCGTACTCTGCACGCGCCGCCGCTTCCGCGCCGAACCCCTTGACCGCGCGAATACCGGTGAATGTCTCAACGAAGCGGGTGGTCAGCTGCGCAGACTCGTTCCGTAAAGACCGGAAAATACGCGAAATACCGCGCTGAAACCAGCGGGTCAGCAGGTAAATCGGTACGCCCGTAAGCAGCAGAAGAACCCCAATACGCCAGTCCAGCACAAAAATGGCCACTACCGAGAACAGCATGTTCAGCAGGGTGGTCACCAGCTGGCTTTAAACCGCTGCCCAAGAACGGGGCGATCGTCTCAACGTCGTTCGTCAGACGCGATATGACCCTGCCCGAAGTGTACGACTCGTGAAAAGAGACGCTCAGCGCCTGCGAATGTTTAAACACTCGGGTGCGTAAATGCAGCAGCACCCCTAAGGAGACGCGCACCGTATACGCCACATTCGCCCATGTGGCGCCCGCATTTACCAGCACACTCACCGCAAACACCGCTAAAAGTGTCAGCAGCGGGCCGGTGTCGCCGTGCGTGATTGGGGTAATCGCCGTGTCGAGCACCCGCGCTATGAGCACCGGCTGGGCTGCTGCCGCAACAGCCGCCACCAGCACCGAGACGACCGAAGCCGCCAGCGCCCCCATGTACGGCCGGAGCATCTGCCGCAGCAGCGCGAAGGAGCGTTTCCGCGCCTGCTTCTGCTCCTTAGGAGTCAGGTTCGTGCGCTCGTGCGGGGCTTTAGCCCCGGTTAGCTTCATTGGGTGCCTCCGCCCTCCCCGGTGGGGGAGCCCTCACGATTCTGCGTGCTCTCAGCGGCGGCGGATACCTCACCCTCGGCAATCCCAAAGAGCATGTCCGCAATATGCGCCAGAGACGCGGGGGCCTCCGGTTCGGCGCTCATTAACGCACGGTATGCAGGGAGTTTCATCAGCTCGGTGTGCGTCCCGTCGGCAACGATTTTCCCGCCCTCAAGCAGCAGAACCCGGTCTGCTAAGGCCACCGTGGAGGGCCGGTGAGCCGTCAGCAGGGTGGTTGCCCCACCCAAGTTCCCCTCACCGCCGCGCAGGTTCGTGATGATGCGCTCCTCCGTACCCACATCCAGCGCCGAGAACGGGTCATCCAGCAGAAGCACCGCCGGGCGTGCCGCCAGCGCACGCGCCAACGAAAGGCGCTGCCGCTGACCACCCGAAAGGCTCAGCCCCTCCTCGCCGATGACGGTATCCACGCCCTCAGGCAAATCCGCCACGAAATCGCAGGCGGCAAGTTCAAGAGCGCCCGTTAGGGTCTGCTCCAGCTCCTCATCGCTGTATTCACCGCGCACACCCATCAGCACATTCTGGCGCACCGTACCCGAGAACAGCACCGCCTCCTCAAACACGAAAGCGGTCTGTGCGCGCAGCACCGGCAGGGGCATGTCGGCAATATCTTCACGCCCCAAGAGGATGCGCCCGCTGGTGGGGGAGTAGAAACGCGGAACCAGCGTCAGCGCCGTGGACTTGCCGCTGCCGGTGGCACCCACCAGCGCAACCACCTCGCCCGCGAACGCCTTAAAACTCAGCCCCTCGAGCACCCCGCCCGGTGCGGGCGCATCGGTGGCGTGTTCTTCGGCACTGTGTTCTTGGGAGCTGGGCTCTGGTGCGGGGTCGTAGGTAAAGTGCACGTTATCGAACGTCACCGATAAAACACCGCCGGAAGGGATAGGGGCCTGCTCGGCTGCCTCATCGGTGAGTACTACTTCTTCATGCCCGTTTTCGCTCATTACTTCAACATGCCTTTCCATAGCTACCCGGTAGTTCAAATACGAAGAAATCAGTGTGGTTGAACGCAGAACGTGCCCCAGCACCACGGTCAGCACCGCAAAATAGGCGGTGAGCGACCCTAACGAAACCTCCCCGAGGCCACCTGCGGAACCCCCACCCACAGGGCGATGAGGGTGCTCACCCCAACAATAACCCGCTGATAAAAACGCCACCAGCGCCACCAGCATAGACCGCCGGTAATCCAGGGAGTTCAGCTCCTCAACGGCTGCGGTGTACTTCTGAATTTCTTCCTGGGAACGCCCTAAAGCTTTAATGACGCGGATGCCGCGCACCGACTCCTCAATACGGGTTGATACATCCCCGGTGAGCTGTTGAAGCTCCTTAGTGTACGCATTGTATTTACGCACATAGCTCACCAGGGACACCAAAAGTACGGGTACGGTCACCACGAACACCGCCGCCAGCTGCCACGAGGCACCGAACATGAATGAGCTGCCCACCAGGAACATGACCGCCACCGAGATCAGCTGCACCAGCGCGAAGGAGAGCCACCGGCGGATCGTCCCCAGGTCAGACATTGACCGGGTGAGCAGCTGCCCGGATGACCAGCGGTCAATCATTGACAGAGGCGCGCGCAGCAACTTGTCGAAGAAGTTCATGCGCATCCGCATTTCCATCGTGGAGGTCGGATCCACAATCAGCCACCTGCGCCAGTAAGCCAGGGACGCCTGCCCCACACCGATGAGCAGCACCAACGACCCGCCAACCCAAATGCCTGTCTCGGTGGCGTTGCGGGTCAGCTCATCAACAATGAACTGAAGCATCTGCGGAACCGATATTTCAAGTACAGCAGCGCCGATCGCAACCACCAGACCCACCGCCCACCGGCCGCGTATGGGCTTCGTGTACGGTGCGAACTTTAGGGGTGCCCGCTCACCGGCCGCGTAGTCTACGGGCGCCGGGATGGGTTCGGGAGCGGTCTCAAGGAACGGGTTGCGCCGCCGGGAGGTGCTGGTGGCAGGTGTGCGAGTCGTTGCCGGTTCCTCCTGATCGGTTGCGGGGTTGTTAACCCCTGCTGTTTATGGGCGGATGCGCCGTATCGGGCGCTATCGGTGATGTGAGCCTGAGGTTTCTATTATAGACAGCGGCCTCTTGCTGTCTGCCGCGGGCTTACCCTGCTGTGAGGTGCCCGCCCGAGACCCCGGCCGACAGCTGGGTGGTTATTCGCTCTTGGCTGTGAGGGTGACCAGCACCGCCTCCGGGGGGCAAAAAAGCCGCACCGGCGCGAACCGTGAGGTACCCAACCCCGCCGTGACCTGCACCGGCACATCCTGCTGGTAGCTTACGCCCTTAGCGCGTGAAGGCGGTAAATCGCAGTTGCTCACCAGCGCCCGCCCACCCGGTAAACACACCTGCCCGCCGTGCGTGTGCCCGGCGAAAATTGCTTGCGCGCCGTCAGCGACGAACCGTTCAAGGGTGCGCATATAGGGGGCGTGCGCAACCCCGATACGCACCCGCGGGGTGGATCCGGTATCAAACGCTTCAGGGGCGAACCCGGGGTGCTGATCGTAACGCAGGTGCGGGTCGTCAACCCCCGAAAATTCTAGGCGCAGCCCGCCGATGCTAATACTGTCATACCGGTTAATAAGCCCCGTCCAGCCGCGTGACTCAAAACGCATCATGCATTTTTCCCAATGGGAAGCGGCACGCGTGAGCCTTCCTCAATTTCTTGGGGGGTGCGTGCCTGCCACAGGTACCGGGCCGGGTTCTTGAGCACAGGGGCGAAGTAGCAGTTCGACCCCGGCACGAATACGCCCGGGAAGTCCATGAGCGGGTCTAAAGCATCCAGCAGGGGCGGCAGCCCATCAATATGTGAGAGGTTATCACCGGTATTGATCACCAGATCGGGGCGTAACCCCGCCAGCGAATGCATGAACTCTCTTTTACGTGCCTGCCCCGGAATCATGTGCATATCCGAAATGTGCAGGATACGCAGATCTGCCGTCCCCGCTGGGAGAACCGGCAGCCGCTCGTGGCGTACCACAAATTATTCAGCTCAATAAAGTGGCCGTACGCTGCTGCGGCGACCCCCAGAACAGCACCGGCGGCAACGGTCTTTTTCAGTACCGAACCGGTGCGTGCTGCAGGAGCCGCCGCTCGGAGCATACGGCGGGACGGGGCGGAATCACGCATTCCATCCAGCCTTTCGCTCATTCAGTTGTATGATTCACTCACCCGTAACCTTAGTTGGCGGTTGAAAGCACCTTCGCGCTGGGTTGGGTGAAGTTGTCAGTGTTGTACTTCGGCGCGACCGCCTTCATGTACGTCTGCCATTGCGCACCCGCGTAGGTTGCGCCGTCCACGTACTCACGTACCTGGCCGTTAATTGCCAGCCCGTTCATGGAGCGGAAGCCCTTTGCCACGTTACCAACCCAGGAGGTGGTCACCAGGCCGCGGGTGTAACCGGCAATCCAGGTTTGTGACGAGTTGTCGTTCGTACCGGTTTTCGCAGCGGACCCTTCGGGCAAACCAATCCCTCGGGTGGAGGCCGAGCCTCCCTGCTGGATCACGCCTTTAAGCACCCAGCTCACACCGTTAGCGATGTCCGGGTCAAGAACCTGTTCACACTTGGCCTGGTATTCCTTGAATACCTCGCCGTTGTTCTTGGTGACCTTGTTCATCGGGCGCGGCTCACAGTACTTCCCCTCGTTCGCAAAGACCGCGTAGGCTGAGGCCAATGTCAGCGGGGACACACCGTTTTTGGTACCGCCAATGTCAGTACCCAAATCGGGGATGCTGTGAAGCGGCTCTCCTGTGCCGTCGTACATGTGCAGGGTTTTAGACATTTCGTGCACATCGCACAAATCCAGCCGTGAGAGCATACCGTACAGGTATGAGTTCAGCGACTGCCGGATACCGTATGCCGCCGTGTTGTACCCCAGACCGCCGTTCACGGCGTTCTTGAAGGTCCACCCTTCCGGCTGGTTGCGGTAGTAGTATTTGCCGCCTGTCTCGTCGTAGCATTTGGCGTTCCACGCGAAACTGGTGGGGTACGACAACTGCGTACCATTGACCATGCCGTTGACGCCCTTGCCGTCCTTAATCCACTGGGCAAGGATCACCGGTTTGAACGTTGAACCGGGCTGGAAGCCATTGGTGCCGCCGTACTTGGCATCAACGTTGTAGTTGAACTGCGAGACCGAATGGTCATTGGCGTCCTTGGGGCTGCCCCATTCTGTGTTCTGCGCCATCGCCACCACATTACCGTTGGAAGGCTCGATGCTGGTCAGTGCGGTGTTAATGTCGTTAGTGTTGGTTGCCCCAGGCTGAGTGGATTCAACTGCCTGCTTCGCAACCTTCTGCGCCTCCGTGTTCAGGGAGGTGTAAATCTTCAAACCACCGCGCTGCAGCATGGCGTTGCGCTGAATATCGGTGGCACCGTAGGACTCATCCTGCAGGATATTATTCACCACGTAGTTGCAGAAGAAGGCGTACTCGCCAGCGTTGCTGCACCCCTTCTTCACCGGGTGAATGTCCAGGTTCACTCTGCTGGCCACTGCCTCGTCGTACTCTTGCTGAGAGATCTTCCCGTCACGCAGCATGGTGGAGAGCACCACGTTACGGCGTTCAACTGCGTTATCGGGATGCTCGTCCGGCCGGTAGGTGTTGGGGGACTGCACCAGCCCGGCCAGCAGCGCTGACTGGGCAACGTTCAGGTCCTTCGCAGGAATACCCCAGTAGTACTGGGCTGCGGCCTCAACACCAAAGTTTGAGCCGCCCATGTTCACGATGTTCAGGTAGCCTTCAAGGATCTCGTCCTTGGACTTGTTCTGCTCCATCGAAACGGCCAGCTTCATCTCTTTGATCTTGGCGAAGTAGTTCTTGTTCCCGCCCAGGGTGGCGTTCGCGTCCTCACCGTTCTGCTCAGCAGCGTTAACGATCAGGTTGTTCACGTACTGCTGGGTGAGGGTGGAAGCACCCTGACGTTTGCCGGGATTCATCGCGTTATTGAAGAACGCACGTCCAATACCGACGGCAGAGACCGCGCCGTGGCTATAGAAATCACGGTCCTCAACCGAAATGATGGCGTTCCGCATATGCGGGGAGATCTGGTCGAGCTTCACCTGTGTACGGTTCTCTTCGTAGAAGGTGGCCAGCTCGGTCTTACCATCTGCGGCGTAGATCGTTGAGGGACGTGCCAGGGGCCCCTCTGAAATCTCATCCGGTAAGTCTTGGAACCAGCTCATGGATGCGTTCACCACTGAGCCAGCGCTTTCACGACGGGCGGCACAACAATGACCGCCACCAGAAAACCTGCAATGACGCTGTAAGCAATAAACTGCAAAAAGGTCGCGGCCGCGACGTTTCTTAGGAGAAGCCATTCCCCCAGTTTAGCGGATATAACTGGGAACTGTAGCCGCCCACGTCAGCCCTGCTTTTTCATGCCCGGCATGCCGCCGAACAACCTCCTTAGGGTGTCTTAATATTTGGTGTTAAACATGAAGGTGCCCGCTGTGTTCTGTCACGTACCCGTGAAATGACTGGTGATATTGTACAGTGCGCCCCCAAAGGACTACCCTAGGTGTATGAAGAAATGGGAATACGCAACTGTGCCTCTGATGATCCATGCTACTAAGCAGATCCTCGACAGCTGGGGCGAAGATGGCTGGGAGCTTGTGACGGTACTCCCCGGTGCCTCCGCACCTTCCGGCCCGAACCCTGCAGGTAATATGGTTGCCCCCACGCAGGGCAACCCCATCGCCTACTTTAAGCGCGAAAAGGCGCAGTAGTATACGCACCGCCCGGTGACCGCCCCATCTAGGGGTCGCGGCACCGGGTTTAGCGTCTTTTGCTTGTGCGGCCGCGGACAACCCCGCGAAAATATACCGCTTAAGGGCATCCTTAAACCAATCGCCGATCCCTTACCCACGGAGAGAGCATCATGACCGAACCCCGTATAGAACAACGTATCCGAGACCCTAGGGCTACGAGCTGCCTGAGGTTGCTGCGCCTGTGGCCGCTTATGTTCCGGCTGTTGTCTCCGGCAGTTACGTGTACACTTCCGGGCAGCTGCCTTTTACGAAGGGGGAACTGCCGGCTATTGGTAAGGTATCTGCCAGCGGGCAAGCAGGCTTTGTGGCGCCTGAGGACGCTAAAAAATATGCCGCCATTTGTGTGCTTAACGCCTTGGCCGCCGTAAAATCTGTGATCGGCGATCTTGACCGGGTGCGCCGCATTGTGAAGGTTGTTGGTTTTGTCTCTTCTGAACCGAACTTCACCGGTCAGCCCGGCGTTATTAACGGTGCATCCGAGCTGCTGGGCGAGATTTTCGGTGAGGCTGGGCAGCACGCCCGTTCGGCGGTTGGCGTGCCTGTGCTCCCGCTCGATTCCCCCGTAGAAGTTGAGATTATCGTCGAATATGCGTAGCGAACTGTACACCGGCGCTATCCCCGTGGCGGGTTCCTCTCGCGTTTATTCCGGCAGGAAGAGCGCCCCCGCCCCGCGTACCGAACAGGTGCAGCGGCTGTACACTATCCCAGACTTTATGCGCACCGCCGCGGAGACGTGGGCGAACGAGCATTCCGGGGAGGCAGCCGGTACCGCCGAAACCACCGGGTGCGCCCTCAAGCATGCGGCCTCCGTTATTTGTGCGTGATGGCGACGACGGGCTGGAAACTATCCTTACTTACCGGCCCGGCTGCTCTCCTTTAGGGATTGTTGCTTTTCCCGGCGGTATGGTCACCGCAGAAGATGCGCAGAATATCCCCTGGTGTGGCGCGGATGCGGAGCATTGGCAGCGCACCTTCGCGTTCGGTGACGCAACGATAGCCCATAAGGTGGTGGTCGCTGCGGTGCGTGAAACCTTTGAAGAAACCGGGCTGTTATTGGCTGGTGAGGACGAGGGGAGTGTAGCCGAATACACCGCTGGCAGCGACCAGATGAACCACCGGGAGGCGATCTCGGACCGCGACGAAACCCTCAGCAAATACTTGGCGATGAGCGGACTAAAAATCCGGGCTGATCTGCTGCGCCCTGTGGTGCGCTGGCAGTCGCCGGACTTCTGCCATAAACGGTACGATGTCGCGTATTTCACCACCGCCGTGCCTGTCGGCCAGCAGGCAAGCCTGCTGAAGGATAAGGTATTTGGGGTGACTGGGTGAACGTGCGGGAGCTGCTTGCAGGCCGGGCCACCAGCGACCTCGGTGACCGTATTAACCAGCCCGATACCGCCGGTAAAACCCTTGATGAGCTGGTCACCCCCGGGGTCATGTGTACCCTTGAATCCCTGGCGAAGGTCGGTACGAGCGTGGCCTGGTTGGCTAAGAAACGAACGGTTGAGGTGAAAAAACCCATCCTTGTTAAGAACGACGGCCAGTGTATGCTCTCATTCACTGAGGTGGTGAAGGCCGCCCCGCGCACCGGAAAGTTTGGCGCGGTGGCTGCACCAGCAACCTCAGTCATTCCTACAGTCACCCCTTCATAAAAACGTGGAAGGCCGGATTTCCGCACAGCGCGGAAAATCCGGCCTTTGTTGTAGGCAGATAATCACAGTGAAAGGAGGAACCTCATGATTCGCAAAATTCAGCATAACGCTTATGGCGATCCCAGCGTTCTAGAAATGGTTGAGACAGATGAGCCTACACCGGGCGAAGGTGAAGTCCGTGTGAGGGTCAAAGCGGTCAGCCTGAACCCTGTGGATTTGAAAACTTTTGAGGGGTATAAGCCGCTTCGTGTCGCAGAGACGATTAACCGTTTGCGTCACCCGTCCTGGTGGTTTGGCCGCGGTCCCGCACGTTTTCCGAAGGGTGTGGGGCGTGATTTTTCAGGTGTGATAGATGCTCTCGGTCCCGGTGTGAACAATGTTGCTGTGGGCGATGCGGTACTGGGAACCTTGCGCAGCGCTCCCGGCTCCGGCGTGACGGAAGGCTCCCTGGCTGAGAAGTTGGTGACTTCTGCCCAGAATATTGTTGCGAAACCTGAGAACCTGAACTTTGAGGTTGCCGCAGCCTTGGGCGTCGCCGGGGAGACCGCGTGCGGGGCGTTCCGTGCAATCGATCTGAAACCCGAGGATGTGCTGGTTATCAGTGCCGCATCTGGCGGTGTGGGAGCCGTGGCGGTTCAGCTTTGCGGTGCATCGGGGAACAACAGTTATCGGTATCGCATCGGAGAAAAACGCGGAGTTTGTGTGCTCTCTGGGTGCTATTCCGGTTGCATACGGTGACGGTTTGAAAGAACGTATTCTCAAGGCAGCACCGACCCCGGTTACGAAAATACTTGACTGCTACAACGGTGACTACATCCCGTTAGGGGCAGAGCTCGGCCTGAAAAAGGATGTGATGGGCACGCTGATTCCTACGCCGAAGGCGATGATAAAAGGCGCGCAGTTTACGGGGGCGCGGCATGCGCAGCCCGGTGACCTGAAAGAAGTCGCCGATCTGGCGGCGTCGGGAGATATTGACGTGACCTTAGCGCATGTGTACCCGTTCAAACTTACTTCCATCCGTGACGGTTACTAAGGAACTGGGTACGGGGCATGTGCGCGGTAAACTTGTGGTCACTATTCCCTAGTACAAGTCGAAAACTATGAAAATTTTAGTGTCCGGTGCTACCGGAAACGTGGGCCGTTTGGTCGTGGAACAGGCGCTTGCGCGTGGTCATGAGGTAGTTGCACTTGCCCGGAACCCGCAGAATCTTCAGCTTGAACACCCGAACTAACCACGGGCGCTGTAGATATTCTTGATGCTCAGGCCCTCAAACCCTGGCTTCAAGGCGTAGATGCGGTCATTAGTACCGTAGGGATTGGCACCTCGAAAACCCCGACAACCCTTTACTCTGCCGGGACAAAGAATCTTCTGGACGCCATGCAGGAGCATGGGGTGTCACGTTTGGTTGTGATCTCTTCGGAGGTCGCCGAACATTGGGCTCATCAAGGGCTCTTCAAGCTCTGGGTGGTGTTGCCGCTGCTGCAGCACTTTTTGGGCGCGACCTACGATGATATGCGGCGTATGGACGTGGTGTTGTGGGAAAGCACCGCGCAGTGGACGGCGGTGCGTGCCCCTCGCATTCAGCCGATGAAACCCAAAGGTTCTTATCGGCTAGATGCCCACAAGCCGCTTCGACGCGGCTGGATGATTACCCCAGCGGATATGGCTACTGCGTTGCTCGATATTGCCGAACGTGAGGATCTGAACCGGCAGCACGTCTACGTTGCTAACTAGGGGATACCTCACGGAGAAAAGGACACCTGTTATCGCCTGCGTAAATGTGAGGGGAGCGGGTATACGAAAACCGCATCCGAAACCGTCGAATAACACGACGTATCGGATGCGGTTTTGTGTGTGAAGACTTCAGATGTCCTCAGAGAATTTAGCGTGAACGCTGACGCAGACGCGGCAGGTCGAGAATGACGACCGCGCGTGCCTCCAAGCGAATCCAGCCGCGGGAGACGAACTCGGCCAGAGCCTTGTTCACGGTCTCACGGGACGCACCCACCAGCTGCGCAAGCTCTTCCTGAGTGAGCTCGTGGGCCACGAGGATGCCGTCGGTTGCGGGGCGACCGAAACGATCCGCCAGGTCCAGCAGGGCCTTAGCGAGACGCCCGGGAACATCCGAGAACACCAGGTCTGCCAAGGCCTCATTTGAGTGGCGCAGACGGCGTGCCAGGGTCTTGATGACCTGGTCCGAGATGCTGGGGTCCTGCTGCTGGGCGCGTTTGAACGACTCGTGCTTAATAGCAGCCAGGCGGGTCTCAGAGACAGCCACGGCATTGGTAGAACGCGGGGAGGGGTCAAAAAGTGCCATTTCGCCGAAGACATCGCCGGGGCCCATGATAGCGATCATGTTTTTCACGCCCATCGGCGGCGGTGCGGCAAGCTTTAACCTTGCCGGAGAGTACGGCGTAGAGCTGGTCGCCGGGGTCTCCTTCGTAGAAGAGCACGGCGTTACGGGAAAGGTCGATTTCGGTAATATCGTCGGTGAGCAGCTTGAATGCGGCGTCATCGAGGGTCGCGAACAGCGGCGAGCGGCGCAGGATATCTAGATCCATTGTTTTTGTTCTCCTTGAATATGGGTGGGGTGCGAGCACCCCTCTGTGTGAGCATTCCGGCTGGTGCACCTGCTCGAACCTATGAGCTGAGGGGCCCAAGAACCGGATGTGATATATTCAACTTACTGTTATTGAGATTACCTCAAAAATCTTATTTATGCATCTGAAAACGGTTGGCCGAAAGCAAAACTTCCCTGGGAATTTTTTAAAAAACTAAAGATTTTCACAGCTTAACCCTTTAGCATCAGTACATGAGTGCGGCGTTTTCCACGCCATCATTCATTATTTCTTTATATTTCAAGAGAGGAACGCTTGTGTTTGCTAACCTGAGCCCCCTCGACATTATTATTCCCATCATCCTCGTGCTGTATTTCCTTATGGGCTTACGAAGCGGGTTCTTTACCACGCTCGGAACGTTCTTAGGGTTGGCACTGGGTGTGTGCGCCGCCGCATGGCTGGTGCCGCTGGCGGTTGCCGCCGTCAGCCCGCAGTGGATGCTTCCCACCGCTATCGGGCTCCTTTTGCTATGCCTGGTGATTGGGCAGTGGCTGGGTGTCATTGCTGGCAGGAGTATCCGTAAAGTAACAGATGTCACACCTATAAAGGGTGTGGAGAGGTTCTTCGGCGGCGTGCTGAACGTAGCCGCCTGCGCCCCTCGTACTCGTCGTCATCACCCCTATCCATGCGCACGGTACCCATCCCGTCAGTGAACACGGCGCTGGGCGAATCGAAAACTCTCACCTGGATGGTTGAAGCAACCCCATCTGCCGTGAAAGACCGCATCGACAGCGTCCGCAACGATGTACTCACCGCAGGCAGCATCCCCGAAGTCAAACAGCTGCTCTACCCCGAGACGAACGCACCTACCCAGCAGGTTCAATCCGATGCACTTGAGAACGCCTCATCCTCAGTAGTGCAGATCCTGGGTGCCGCTGAGCAGTGCGGATACACCTCCACCGGCTCCGGGTTCGTCGCTGGGCAGGACCTCGTAGTCACCAACTCGCACGTGCTTTCCGGAGTTACCTCACCCACCGTGCAGGACTCACGAGGACGCACCTACCCCGGCACCGTGGTCTACAACAACCCGGCGCAAGATCTAGCGTTCATTCGTGTGCCCCGTTTGCCTATCCAACCGCTGCAGGTGGCCAACACTAACTCCGAATCCGGCGAAACCGTGACCTTCATGGGCTACCCGAAGGGCGGCCCGTTCGCCGCGAAACCCGCCACCGTACAGGGCGTGGGCAACATTCAGACCATCGACTCTGAAACCGGTAAAGCCAACCCCACCCGCCAGGTGTACCAGATCGCCGCAGACGTGCAGCACGGTAACTCCGGCGGCCCGATGCTCACCCAAGACGGCACTGTAGTGGGCGTGGTCTTCGCAAAAGCAACCGAAGGCCAGACCGGCTATGCGATAACCGCATCCACCCTGAAGCAGGCGTTGGCTGCCAACGGCAATAACACCACGCCTGTCTCAACCGGCCAATGTAAAGCACGCTAGGGTGAGCAGCACACCCTCATAACCCGCGTACAGCGGACTAAAACGGGGCGCCCGGTACCGAAAAAGGTACCGGGCGCCCCGTTCGCTGATGCAAAGCCCCGTGTTAAATATCGTCTTTAAGGTACTCGGCAATAAAATCAATAGCCATCACATACCCATAAGCGCCCGCACCACTAATTACGGTGGTTGCCTGCGGGGACACATACGAGTGATGCCTGAACTCCTCACGCCGGTAAATATTCGACAGATGCACCTCGACGACGGGCAGCTCGGCGGCCTCCAGCGCATCGTGAAGCGCCACCGACGTGTGCGTGTACGCTGCCGGGTTAATCACAATCGCAGCCCCACGGGTGCGGGCCCGCTGAATCTCATCCACCAGCTTCCCCTCATAGTTTGTTTGCATAAACTCAACATCAAACCCGTGCAGGGCGGCACGCTCACGCACCGACAACTCAATATCAACCAGGGTGGTGTGCCCGTAGATTTCGGGGCGGCGGTGCCCCAGCAGGTTCAGGTTAGGGCCATTCAGCACAAAAATAGTTGCAGACATACTTTTAGTGTGGCACATTGAAGCGTCCCCGCGCAGGATGCACGCCCACCAAACCACCCCGCCACCACTATTTAGGTTCGTGAACCAGCCGCTTGAGACTGGCGGCAGCAACACTGTTTCTGCAGTGACCGTGTAAGAGTAACCAGTATTGAAAAACCATCAGTATATTCTCATTAGCAGCGGCAAACGCGGGAAAACCGGAAAATTCCGGTTTTCCCGCGTTTGCTTGCACGTGTTTGGGGTGGAAAAACCCTCAGGCATGAAGTGCTGAGAAATGGAAGCACCAAGCGGTTTAGCATAAAAACTAGTCTGACCCCAGACACTGAGCCAAGAAGTCTGCAGCCATCACCTATGTGCGGGTGTCTGCTCCTCCGCCCACTGAGCGACCGTGGGCCCAAGTAACTCTGCATTCTTAGGAGCACGCAGAACACCCTCAGCGAGCGCATCTAAGACAGGATCTACAACGCTTACTTCTCGACGATCACCTATGGCGTGCAGGTAGGTTTGGGTCAGTTCTGGAAGCCAAATCTGCTCGGGCCCAGCGATCTGCCGGTTACGCGGGCTTTCGGCTGCAGCTTGAACAAGTACCTTAGCCACAGTCTCCACAGCGATGGGTTGAATCAGCCAGTTTTGAACCTTCACGTTGGTCTCGGTCTGTGTGACGGCTGCAGGGTTAAGAGCAAACTCCATCCACTGCGCAGAACGGACGATGGAGTGCGGAAGGGAACTGTCCTCTAAAACCTTCTCCTGCGCTCGCTTGGCGAGATAGTAGTCAAAATCGTCAAATGCGGGGTGGTCAATATTGCAGATGGAAAGGTGAACCAGATGCTGTACCCCAGCATGCTGGCAGGCTTTCTCCAGGGTTTTGGTAACGTCTGAAAAAGTATCAACCAGGCTGGCCGCGGGGTCTGCAGGAAAAGCGTTGGACGTGTCAATGACCACCTGGGCGCCGTTCAGAGCCTCAGCTAGTCCTTCTCCGGTATGCAGATCGATGCCTGTGGCACGAGAGAGAGCAATGACCTCGTGACCTGCTTGCTGGGCGGCGTGAGCGGTGGCGCGACCAGCTGTTCCGGTGGCACCTACAAGAGCGATCTTCATGTGTCCTCCTGAGGAAATCTTTCAGAGGTGGGTACAACTCCCACTATGAAATTGTTAATGTAGATCGATTAATCGTAGTTACCCTCTCAGAGTTGAGCATGACTCATCTGGGGCGCATTAGTATTATCAAAATAACGCAGATACCTGTTCCGGCTCTAGATGCCGCGCCAGGAATTCTAAGAATTGTTCAGAACAAAAATCTGTGCAGGCATATCCTGTGTATGGCATATTTACCCGCTCAAAAATGGTAGAAACCGTGCGGTAACAGCGAACTTCGGAACCCCTAGCTGGGAAAGCAGACAAAAACCGGTAGGCTCGCGCTATGAGCGCATCCGCACCGAAAAGCACCACCGACACAGACCCAGATCTACAGCTCACCGAGGAAGAACGTGAGCTGCTAAGCATTCGCACCGTGCCCGAGTTTGAGGCAGCACAGGCGGCACGCCGCCGCGCGAAAGCACTCGCCAAAGCCCCCGAAAGCCACCTTGCCACCGTGCGCCGCGCCCGCAAAATCAACCGTATCCTGGGCGAAACCTACCCCTACGCCGTGGCTGAACTCGACTTCACGAACGCCTTTGAACTGCTGATCGCCACGGTGCTCTCGGCGCAAACCACCGACGTGCGCGTCAATCAGGTAACCCCGGCGCTCTTCGCCCGCTACCCGGATGCGCCCGCCCTCGCCGCCGCCACCGAAGAAGAGGTCGAACCCTATATTCAATCCCTCGGGTTCTACCGCGCCAAAGCGAAATCTATTGTCAAACTCGCCCGCCAGCTCACCGACGACTACGACGGAGAAGTGCCCGGAACACTCGATAAACTGGTGAAACTGGCAGGAGTCGGGCGCAAAACCGCAAACGTGGTACTCGGCAACGCTTTCGGGGTACCCGGGCTAACCGTCGATACCCATTTCGGCAGGCTCGCGCGCCGCATGGGATTCACCCCCGAAGACGACCCCGTAAAAGTCGAACACGACGTTGCCGAACTGATCGAACCGCGCGAATGGACCGACTTCTCACACCGCATGGTCTACCACGGGCGGCGCATCTGCCACGCCCGCAAACCCGCCTGCGGGGTCTGCCCCATCGCCGACCTGTGCCCGTCCTGGGGTGAAGGCGAGACGGACGAAATCAAAGCGCGTAAACTCATGAAATATGAAATGGCACCCGGTCGTGAACGCCTGCACCTGCGCTTCCTCACCGGTGCCACACGCCGCCAACTGCACGCCGAAGGATACCCGCTGAGTGCTTAACACTCCGAACACTGCCGCCGAACAAGCCCGCGATGCACTCGCGAACCTTGCCGCAGGAAAACTCGATGTCAAGATAGACTCCCTCATGCGGTACGCGCCCAATAGTACGCTCTCCAAAGAGGCAGCAGTGCTCGTTCTCTTCGGAGTACTCGATGATGAACCGAGCGCATCCGCAGACTTTGACGGATGCCCAGAGTGTGTGGGCGAGAACCTGGACGTTCTGCTTCTGGTGCGGGCGGATACTCTGCGCTCACACGCCGGTCAGCCTGCATTCCCGGGCGGCAAAATCGACCCCGAAGATTACGAACTGGCGCGCCAGCAAGGAATTCCGGTGGGGCGCATCGCCGCCCTGCGTGAGGCCGTGGAAGAGACCGGGCTTGACCCTGCGGGCGTTGAAATTCTGGGGGGAGCTGCCGACCCTGCCGCTTGCCGTGAGCGATTTCAGGGTGACCCCGGTGCTGGGGTGGTGGGCTTCACCCACGCGGGTTGGCGTGGTCGATACGAACGAGTCTGCCTTGATTGCGCGGGTGCCTGTGCGGGATCTGCTCAACCCCGCCAACCGGCATACGGCATACGTGAAGCGTGGGCACATAACCCATAAAACCCCGGCGTTTGAGGTTGCGCACTCGCACGGTGATGCGCGGGTCGAGTTCACCGTATGGGGGTTCACCGCGATCGTGCTCGATAAGATTTTTGATGCGCTCAGCTGGACAGTACCGTGGGATGCTTCGGTACTTAAACCAGCGCCCGCCTTAAAATAAGCGGGCCGGGTACGCAGAAGGGCCTGCTCCCCAGAACCGCACAATGCGGGGAGCAGACCCTAGCTTAGGAGTATTCGCAGCCGGTATTAGTGGCTGGGAACCACCGGAGCGGGAACACCCGGGTCATCCGGGTAGTCCTTATGCGAACCGCTCGGGTCGCACCAGATCACCTTAATACGGCCGTGACCGTTGGTGTCATTGGTGCCGAAAGTACGGTTATTGTGTGCCCAGAACTTCTTACCGTTGGAATCCCACATCTCGATCCCCGGTGCCAGGTAGCTGCCGCCGGCACCGCCAGCACCAGCGGATGCGAAAGCACCCGAGTACCGGAACTTGTTCGAGCTGCCCTCAATATCCTGTTCCTGATCCGGGGCAGTAACACGCACACCCTGACCAATGACGCTGCCGGAACCGCCGCCGCCGTAGCCGCCGCCACCGCCGCCGGAGACCGCGTACACGTAGTAGCTGGCGTTGTCGTACCCGTCGGCGTAGTGACCGCCGTAGGTCTCAACCGCACCCCAGGCACTCACACCGTCAGCACCGTTAACGGGCTCAGTGGGGTTGGAGGTGCTGTTGCCCTCTGCGCCTTCAAAAGCTGAGGAGAAGATATTGCCATCGTCTGAGAAGTTAATGTATCCACCCGTCGGGTGATCGAATTTGGCGTAGCTCAGGTATTCCTGGGTGACCCGGTCCTGATCTATGGTGGGGGCTTCACCGCCAGCGCCACCGGTTCCGTCGCTGCCGCCTTCTGCGGTGCCGCTGCCCTTACCGCCGTAGACGGTCTGCTCGTAGTCGGGGTAGTTCTCCAGGGAGGTGCTCGCGTCGCCGCCGTCCATGCTGTCCACATGCTGCACTACTGTGACGGTCTGGCCCTCAACGCTCTGGGGGCTCTGCTGCACCTGCATACCGCCGCTGCCCTGCTCACCGATGGTGAGGGTAGCAGTCTTGTAGCTGCCTTCCTTGGTGCGGGGGTAGTCGTTGGTGTTGTGCTGCACGGTAACACCCGCGCCGCCGCCGCCGCCAGCAATAGCGATAACTTCCTTAATGGTGAACCCATCGCTTTCCATACGAACAATAGCGGATGCGCCACCACCGGAGCCACCGTACTGGATCTTTGCGGGCTTCAACTTATCAAGGATGAACTGCGCCTGGTTATTGCGAATACCTACCTGAGAGTCGGTGGGAAGAGCAGCTGAGGAACCGCCGTCACCAAATCCTTTACCGCCTTCAGCGGGGGTGCCGTCAAAGTTTGCGGTACCAGCAGCGCCAGTCACGAAGGTAAGGGTTTCGCCGGGGGTAACATCAAGGTAGCCGGCCACCTCGGCACCAGCGCCGCCGAAGCCGCCACCGTACCGGTCTTCGTGAGTGGAGCCACCCGCGGCACCACGCACATAGAACTTAATCTGGTGCACGTCAGCGGGGACTGTCCAGTGGTCGTAGACCTTTTCGCGGGTGTTGCCGCGCGGGGGCTTAGCGTAGTGCTGTGAGTTAAACGTTTTATCTGCTACACAGGGCTCGACCGGCGATGTGGCGAACGCCGGGATGGAGCTAGAAGCCATGACCACGGGTGCCGCCCAAGCCGCGCCGGTAACAAGCGTGCGGCGTGAGAGTTTATTCTGCATGTTTATATCCTTGCGAAGTACTGATATACACACGCCGATGCCCAGTACCGTGCCCGCCCCTAGCGGAAAAAGGGCGGGGTACGTGAACACAACGAGCGTATATTGAGTGTTGTGATGCGCGGTAGAACCGCGTATACGGTGAATATTCTACTCGTAAAGTCTTTCATCTTCCATATATTCATGCATATACTGAATGCCTTGCTGTAACCCTGAATCTCAAGCTATAGCTCAAATTTACCGCGCGGTTCCCACGTCAGTAAGTGAATAATTATTCTATAAATTATGTATTTTGATACATTTTAATCATTTCGTAATAATTGGGCCATACGATGCGCCGCAGAAATATACGCTCACCCGGCATTCAGGCACTCAAGCACCCTGGAAAGAACTCTAAGGCACCTTCTGAAACTTAATTGAAGCGTTAAAAATGCCAAAATATTTTTAAGAGGCCCAAATCATAAAACGACACAGAAACTAAGTTTAACCTTATAAAATACTCATCTAAGACTCAGTATTTCTTCTCTTTAAGAAGACACTACTTCGCCTCCGCATAGTTCCTCGTAACCGTCACAGACACCGGAAAATCCACCGGAACCCCACCAAAGAGCAGCTGCGCAGCCTGCTGAGCAGACTCCCGCACGATCGCCTCAACACGTTTCGCCTCAACAGAAGGGCCGCACAATACCAGCTCATCGTGCAGAAAATACACAATCTTCGTACGCATCGGGCTGCCAAAAACTGTTTCACTCAGCAGGCGCGAACGCACCCTGCCCATCCAGCACAAAGCCCACTCCGCCGCCGTACCTTGCACCACAAAATTACGGGTCATACGGCCCCACGCACGAGACGCAGAAACCGCCCGGGCCTCCGTAGCACCCGTTGAACGATCCGCCACCGTGCGCCGCCACGCGTCGGAAGGGGCAGGGGAGGTGCGACCTAAAAACGTGGTGACCTGCCCGCCCTGCTCGCCAATACGCGCCGCCCGCTCCGTAAACTCCATAGCGCGCGGAAAAAGCTGCGCAATATGCGGCAGCAGCGCCCCAACCTCGCCGCTGCGGCCCCCATACATAATCGCCAGCAGCCCCACCTTCGCCTGCGCCCGCTCAGTCAGTGCCAGCCCGTGAGAACGGCTCAGCTCGGCAATACCCTCGTACAAGTCGGTGCTGTGCCCCGCAACGCCACGTCCCGCCGCAGCCAACGCCTCATCCCGGCTGAGCGCCGCCAGAATACGCGGCTCAATCTGTGACCCATCGGCCACCGTAAACACTTGATGCTGTGGGGCTATTATTGCCGAACGGATCTCCGCAGGCAGCTGCAAAGCACCCCCGCCGGAAGCACCCCACCGTCCTGTTGCTGCACCGCCCACCTCAAGGTGCGGGCGGAAACGCCCCTGGTGCACCCACGTATCAGCCCAATTCCAGCCGTTAGCAGTCCATATCCGGTACAGCTTCTTATACCGCAGCACCGGGTCGATCATGGCGTGCCTTTCCTCAGCTCGCGCCGGGTTCTGCTGCGCCCACGCCTTCAATTTCCATGAACGGGTGCTCTCAACCTGCGCGCCCGCACGCTGAAGCGCCCGCAGCAGATCCTGCGGGGAATCCGGGTTCAGCTGCGGAGCGAACAGCACACGCCGAATATGTTCAGCAAGCTCAACCATTTTCGCCGGATGCTCGCCCTCACCAGGGCGCGGCCCCAACAGCTGCTCCAGATTTTTATGGTGCTCCTGCGCATCGAACGGGATGCCCCAGTGCCCGATCTCCGCGGCAACAAGAGCACCGGCTGACTCCGCATGAGCCAACAGAGAAAGCCGGTCAGGGTGCGCGGCAGCGGCAATAGCGTGCAGCTGCGCCGCGAACTCTCCGAACGTCGCGGCAATAAGCGGGGTACGTGATGCTGGGGAACTCGCATCATCGGAGCGCACGGCTGGCCCAGTAGAATCCGCTGAAGACTGCTGGGCAGCAGAAAAACTCAGATCATCAAAGAGCGCCTGCTGACCGCTCACCTGCCGGGCGGGCGGCAGGTACCCGCGCGGTGGTTCGTGGTGCGGTTCGTGCATCAGCTCAAGCACCGGCGAATAACGAACATGCCCGCCGGGGTGGGTCGCGGCAGCACTGAGAATACGCTGCACCAGCCGCAAATCATGGCATAGATGCACCCGTACCTGCGCCTTTAACAGGAGGGGGCCAAGCACACGCGTATCGGCCCACACCCACCGCATCCGCGCACTCTTGCGCGCATCAGCGCGGGACTCAACCTCACGCACATAGGCGGGCAGTTCTCGGTGCTCACCCTGTGCGCACGCACAATACGTGGGGCCGTGCCGGGGGTGCTGGAGGTGACCGTTTCTTCCCCCGCACTGGCTGGCGCATCAGCAGAGTCGTTGGCGTGGGCCTCGGCGGCAGCCTCTACATGGAAAATACCCCAGTATGCGGTGGATGAGCCTCCCGCAGGGTTCTGAAAATGCGCAGGTTCCCCGCTGTTTGCAGCATCGTTCACTGTGTTGCGCGCAGAGACGGCGCCGGGGGTCTGGGCGTCGGCGTTATCTGCGGGAACAACGAGAATGTACATACCTTCCATTATCTCCTCTGGCCGTACTGCCCGTCCTGTGGGTAATTTGTATGGTGCATACTGAAAACCGCTAAGTTGCGAATGTAGAGAAGGAAATTACCTTCCTTTACCTTCCTAAGAGTCCATGTATGTTCTTGGCAGCACAGCCCAAATCCTATTTTCCCCTTATTGGGTATGAACGTGTTGGGTTTCAGTAGCTGCTTCTTTCTGAGTGGTACTGCTATAACGGCAGAATACTTCGTCTCCTGGGTAAGGGGCATGAGATAGGTGCGTGAAGACGAAAGATATGGACGCTGCCTCGGACATCCTCACACCCCTTCTCCCTTGCAGCAACGTCTATAAACAGTAAAAGTATTGAAAAAGGATATATAAGCACATAAACCCACAAAATACTGTTTCACAAAACGTCATAGAAGAGCTTCATATGTGAATAATACGTATGAAACACTGTGAAAAAACGTGTGGAAAGCCGGGGGCACGGCCCAAAATGAAAAGTTATCCACAATATCGCAGAGCCCCGCCCCGCGTACGCGCAAAACCCGGTGAAATAGTGCCATGAACACCGCGCACCCCACGACAGCACCGAGTAACATCCCGGCACCGGCCCGGGCCGCTACCCACGCCGGTCACCCCGCGGCGGCACCCACACCCCGTCCTCACAGCTTCGCCGCCCCTGCCGCACCAGGTGTGGTAGGTGTCCACACAGGTAATGACCTATCGCCCGTAGCCCCGCTTCTGGTAAGCTCAGCCACCAGCGACCCCAGTGCGGCCGCACCCACCGGAACCATTACAGCCGCCCAGCCCACCACCCAAAACCCCGAAGAGCCGGCGGCAGAATCCCGCAACATGCCCGCCATCATAGGCACCGCCGAAAACCCCACCGCCCGAGAGATAGCCCTGCGGGCAATGCGTATCCTACTGGGCGAATCCTCAGAATACGGACGCGAAGCCTGCGAAAACGCGCTGCAGACCGCCATTGACGAGCGGGAAGAAAGCATTAGCGCCACCGTGACGCTCGCACCGGAACACCCCGCCTCTTCCGAGACAGCGCAGGAACCGGCACCGTCAGCCCACCCCGAAAACCCGGACGATACCCCCGGCAGCGCCCTGCACGACACCGCTCTGCGCTACCTGCACCACGAGCTGCACGGCATGGGGGCACTCGAAAACCTGACCGGCATACCCCACCTGAGTGACATATATGTTAATGGCCCCGCCGACATTTGGGTGCAGGCCGCCGGGCAAACCCAGCCAACGGCGCTCACTCTCGGCAACGAGGCGCGGGTGCGTTCCCTCGCCCAGCGGCTTATCCGCGCATCCGGCGGCAGGCTCGATGCGGCCCATCCGGCCGCCGATGTGCAGGATACCCACGGGCGGCGCATCCACGCCGTTATACCTCCGCTGGTGCCCCGCACCCATCTGTCGGTGCGTGTGGCGGCTTCTCGCAGGCAAACCCTTGAAGACCTAGAGAAAACGGGTATGTTCGACGCCGATACAGCCGCAGAACTGCGGAACATTATTACCGAGAAGAAAAGCTTCATTATTAGCGGCGGCACCGGAACTGGAAAAACCACCCTGCTCAACGCGATGCTTGCCCTCTGCCCGGCTAATGAGCGGCTTCTCACCCTCGAAGACACCCCCCGAATTAGCGCCCTCCCACCCGCACGTGGTGGCTATGATGACCCGCGCCGCAAACACTGAAGGAACCGGAGAAATCAACCTGGGGGAGCTGATTGTTCAGGCGCTGCGCATGGCTCCAGACCGTCTTATCGTGGGGGAGTGCCGCGGGGCAGAAATCACGCACCTGCTCACCGCCATGAACACCGGGCACACCGGTGCAGGTACCAGCCTGCACGCCAACTCAGCGCGTGCCGTACCTATGCGACTGGCCGCCCTTGGGGCGCTTGCCGGGCTGGACGCCCGCACTGTTGCTCTTCACGCGGCCACCGCATTTGACCGTATTATCCATCTGCAGAAAGACGGGCCCACCCGCCGGGTGGAGGGGATCTACGAGCTCGCGCTTGAGCGTGAAGAGCTTACCGTCCGGCCCGTATCCTCCCACACGGTACCCAAATACAACTTTCAGAATTTGAACTTCCGCAATACACCTCAGCTGGAGTTCCTTCACCTGCCGGTGCAGACACTACCCCTCACCTGAAACTTGCCACCGCCGAAGACCTCGCTCCATCCGAGCCTGTTATGGAAAGGCGCCTCTATGTTGCCTAAACAGCCCACCCCAGAAGAACTTCGCCTCTGGCCCGATGCTCTGCGTGCCATTGCCGTTCAGCTTGATGCCGGGCTGAGTCAAGCCCAAGCTATTGTCGGCGCCCTCACTCGCATCGCCTCCGACCGCGCAGAGCACTCACAGGCCGCCCCCGCTCAGCTGTCCTGGTTTGCGCGCCGCGGATACCGGCAGGCGAGGCAGGATATTGCCACTCTATTCACCGCCCTAGGGGCCAATGCCGAACTGGGGCTGCCTCTTTCTCAAGCCTGTCAACAGTGGGTTCACACCCACACCGGCACCGCCCGCCAGCACAGCGTGCAGCGTGTTAACGAGCTGCTGGTATGTCTGCATTTGAGTGAGGCAACCGGGTCCGCACTGTCGGCTACTCTGCGCCGTGCCGCCGAGCACGCTGAAGAAAGCATTGATGCGTTACTGGGGCGAGAAAGCGCGCTCGCCGCGCCTCGGGCCACGGGCCGGATCCTCTCGCTGCTGCCCTTTATTGGGTTGGGGCTGGGGGGGAGTTAATGGGCACTTCACCGGTGAGCGTGCTGACTGGTTCAATTGCCGGGGCGTGCGCCGGATTAGTGGGGGTTGGGCTTGCGCTTGCCGGAAGACGCTGGACGGCGGCCCTAGTACACGCCGCAGAAACCGAGACCTTCTAAAAACACCAAAGAACTGCCGGAAAACCGTGAAAGGAGTGAAACATGGATGATCTGCTGATAACCGTCAGCCTATTCGCCCTGTGTGCGGCCTGCGCCCTGTCGATTGCACGCCGTATGATCAACCGCAGAAATGTTCAACGTGAAACAAAAAAGAATAAGCATTCTTTATTTTCTGATGGGGTTTCCCGTTCTCACACTACGGCGCATCTGGACTCGCAGAGTGTAAAAACCCGTCTGCCGTTACGCACTAAACGCACCGGGCAGACTGCTGAAAAAAGCGCAGGGCCTCGTATCGACACGGCTCTTGCTCTCGAAATACTCGCCGCTCAGCTCGACTCCGGGCTGGGACTGCACCAGGCACTCACCGCCTTAGCTGATGCGCTACCTGACACCCCTCCGCCGACTCAGCGAAAACGTAAAAAACGCTCTGAGAATGCCGCACCATCGCAGCCTCAGGGAACGCCCGGGCGGCTGCGCAGTATATGCGCTGCCCTCACCCTGGGGGCAGACTGGGATACCGCGTGGGCACCGCACACTACCGACCCGCTCTTAGGTGAGTTGGGACGCATCCTCGCACCGGGTTACGCCTCTGGGGCACCCAGTGCCACCCTGCTCAGGCACCAAGCCGATGCGCACCGCACCGGTAACCGCCGTGCTGCCGAACGCGCCGCGGGGAAACTCTCCGTAGCTCTCGTGCTGCCGCTGGGGTTGTGCTCGCTGCCAGCATTTATCTGCCTGAGCATCATACCGATTTTGGTGTCGCTGCTGCCTACCTTGGCAGGGTAAGACACCGCAACCTAATAAAAATCCATGAAAGGAAATAACCATGACCGCCGTATACCCCTCCCTTACCGCACTGGCAAACCAAGAATTTTTGGCGACCCACGACACCGGGTGCACCACCGAAATGTGCACACCCCTGTGCCGCCAAGCCTCCCAGTTCGCCCAGCTGCCAACCGGGATGATTGACACCGACCGTATTACCGCCGCGTATACCGCCACTGGGGCTAACACCGCCGCCCACGCCTCGGTGGGCGACCCTGAAGAAGGCGCCAGCACTGCGGAATACGGTATTGTGATGCTCGCCGCCGTCGGTTTCGCGGGGCTGCTGGTGGCCATCCTCAAATCAGATGAGGTACGTGAAATGCTGCTGGGGGTAATCCGTAATGCCCTCTCCATTGGGTAGAACTATGCGCCGCCGCCCGGGTGTTCCCCCTTTAGCTGGTACACCCGGGGCGGTGTGTGATTTCCTGCTCTACCTGGTGGGAATTGCACGCCTTGGCAGCCGTAATACATCAGTAAAGAGTGAATAATCATGCGTATATATTCGCCGTGGCGGGTGTGTGAACCCTCCCCAGCACCCGGCCCCTCAAAAATACGTTCCGCAGACCCCTCTGACGCTGAGCACGGGGCAGTAACCGCCGAATTCGCGGTGGTGCTGCCGGGGGTAACCCTCGTACTGGCCCTTTGCTTAGGTGCCGTCGCAACAGGGGCGGCACAGGTTCGGCTAGAGGATGCTGCGCGGGTTGCCGCCCGCGCCGCCGCCCGGGGAGATGCCGAAGCCAGCATCCACACGGCCGTCTCCCAAACGGACCGGGATGCCGCCGTGAGCATTGCCCGCGAAGGGAACACGGTGCGTGTGAGCGCCGAACGGAAAGCACCCGGGGTTATCGGCGCAACCACCGGCTGGACGCTCCACGCGCAGGCAACCGCCAGCGTCGAAGGATCCGAGGGGCTGCAAGATACTGGGGAAGCCGCACACCATGAAGAATAAACATTCTGTACTACGTGCTAATACGCCCACACCCCGCACCGCCTCGGCTGGGCGTGCCACAGAAGAAGGCAGCGGCACCGTGCTTGCCCTCACCATTATCGCCGGGGTGCTTATCCTCACGGTACTCACGCTCGGAGCGGCGGGCGCCTACACCGCCCACCGGCGCGCCGCCACTGCGGCTGACCTGAGCGCTCTCGCCGCCGCCGACACGCTCAGGGGCCTAAGCGAAGGAGAACCATGCGCGAACGCCGCGCGCATCGCCCAGGAAAACGGGGCGAACTTAGCCGCCTGCACCGAACCTTCCCGCCCCGACACGATGGATGTGCGCGTCAGTGTTCCTATTACCGGCCCCTTCGCTTTCCTGGGCGACGCAAAAGGCCAGGCGCGAGCGGGGGCACCCGATGACACCGGTGGCGAGTAGCCATGTGCGGGCCATAACGGGCCCTGCCGCAAAGTGTTCACGGCACCTCGGTGCTGTATCAATAATGGTGCCGCTAGACGAGCCATCATCCCAGCACGGCACCTAGTAAAGGGCACGTCTGCCCTCACCGCGCCGGTGCCGCTACCCGGCCTCATCGAGTGAGTGCAGCATTGCCCGCAACAGGTTTTTGCGCGCCCGCCTTGGAGAGCG